>Ga0210046_1000041_pt1 | contig 137297 bp, 112 predicted proteins | sample CryGeyCG2114_250_FD_185461 | JGI IMG/M metagenome (GOLD analysis project Ga0210046, IMG submission 185461) | Groundwater microbial communities from aquifer - Crystal Geyser CG18_big_fil_WC_8/21/14_2.50 (SPAdes) (version 2) | ecosystem: Environmental > Aquatic > Deep subsurface > Groundwater ...
AAATACTTTACAAATAGAATCGATAATTAGTGGTTCACTTTCATCCGCTGTGGGTGGTTCACTTTCACCCGCCGCGCTATGCTCACTTTAACCCGCTGTGGGTGGTATACTATGTCCGTTTTTTGCATCTATCAATTGCTATTACAATATTTGTTGTTATCACTTATAAAGGAGAAATTGATTTAATTATTGTAGGTCTTTTGGTAATTTCAATAGGAATGGTGTTTTATATCTTTATTTTAAAGAATTTAATAGAAATACAAAAACGTCAAAATAAATATTTGAAAATTGCTTTAGATAGTGATATAGAAATTTTGAAAAGTGCATACAATGTGGATGAAGAAATATTGAAGAAATTATATAACAATGATTCCGAGTTGTTAAAATTCTTACTAGATAAAATTAATAAGGCAGATGAACCAAAGAAAGATGAAAATGGATCAAAAAGTGAATAAAATATTTTGTTTCTCAAACGACTTAAATCTTCCCTTACAATTTTATAGGGAAGTTTTGGATGTTTATACCTTATAATGAAAAATTACATATATAATTATGGAAAATGGAGTTAGACCGCGCGCAAGAAAGTTAGATTTAATCTTAAATTCACTTTTAACAGTTGATTCTTTATTATTGAAGCAACGACATTTAAAACAAAAAGTCACAATTCAATCCTTACTAACAACAATTGGAGAAACTATTGAAGAATGGGAAGCAGAAGATTTAAAATCAGAATTATTGCAAGAAGGTTACATTAGGGAAGCAGATATTGGAATAAAGATTACTCATGAGGGAAGAAAATTTTTGATCTGGGAGGGAGGTTACTATCATTTAGATTACATAAAACATCAAGATAAAATTATAAGGCAAAGAACCATAGAGAAGTTTCAAAGAGATAAATTTACAATATGGATTTCTGTTATTGCTCTTGTAATTTCATTTTTAACCTTTTTTTTAAAAATAGGGTAAGTAACCGTTTTGGAAAAGACGTTTAAGCTAAAATCTCTGAAGGATAAGTTTAGTTGTCTTTAACTTGCTCGTCTATAATGTTCTTGAATGTTTCGAGTTTATTGAATGACATAATTAACCTTTCAAACTCAAGATTTGAAAGAAAAATTATTTTTCTGACATCACTCGATTCCCTTATAGCCTCTAGATATGTGTTTCTCGTTAAATAACCAGTAGTCGCAATTATTCCTAACTCTGCTAAACCATTAGTATGCTTTAATTTATTGCTGAAAATTATAAAAGTATTTTTATCAACCTTGTCTTTTGGTTTATTTTTGCATTCAATCAATATATATTTACCAAATTTGTTTAAAAAGGGATCTTTAATTTCATTTCTTACAATTAGGTCTACCTCATTTAAAGATTTGTCAATTACCCTTTTACTTATGCTATTATAGCCTATACTTTGAAAAAGAAGACTTACAAAGTGTTCAAATTTTTCTCCTTTTGTGTAAGTGTCAGTTTCATTTTTAGCGTTGGAATAATATTCTAATAAAGCATTATTGATTTCATCAGTTGAATTAATGTTTTTAAAGTGGTAAGTTTCAATAATATTGCTAATTTTAGGTAACCAAGTTTCATAGTCTTCTTTGTCCAGAACATCTATTATTTTTCCGGTTAAAAAAAGATCCTTCAATTGTAACAGATATTCGCCTTTAAAGGCAGAAATGATTAAAATTTTAGCAAAAGGATTCGTTTCAATGATTTTTTTTATCAATTCAATTCCATCAAAAGAAAATTTATCCATTCTTAAGTCTACAATTGCTAAAGAAAAATACCTGTTTTGAATATTTTCAAGTATATCTTCCTCCTCATAAGCACTTCTTAAATCATATTCATAAGATAATATTTTTCCAAGTCCTTTTTGAAGACCCACGGCCTGCTCTCTTACGTCGTCAATTATTAATATGCTTCTTTTCATTCTTCTATTCTTATTATAGGTAAAGATATTAAAAAATATTTTGCAAACTCTTCATTTTCTAATGGATAATATTCTATACTACCTTTATATAAATCACATAAATATCTGGCATGAAATAATCCAATACCGGAGCCACCCGTGCTTGAAATACCATATTCAAATATTTTATTTTCTATTCTCTTTTTTACTTTCTCGCCATTGTCAAAAATTTTAATTTCAATATTATCATTATTAGTTGTTATTGAAAGTTTTATTTTTCTATAAGAATCAATTTTTGACAAAGATTTTGTTGCATTTATAATGATGTTATTAATCATTTGAATTACTGATTGAAAAGGCAAATTGAAGAAAATATCGTGATTTAAGTTGTTTTCATTAATTAAAGTAATTTTATACTCATAAAAATTATCCCGATTTAATAATTCTACTGCTTTAATAAGACTTTCATAAGAAAATTTATTCTCGTTGCTATGTGGAACCATCTTAGAAAAATTTTCTATTGTTTCTCTCATAATTTTTAAATTCAATTTTATGGAGTTGATATGTTCTTCATTAAATTCTTCCACAGTATTTGTACTTATAATACTATCAATACTTTGTATAGAGTTTTTAATATCGTGTCGTGCAAAATTGCTTAACATCGTTATATGTATAGCATGAGATTGAGAAATTGCATCAATATTTCTACCGTATCGTTTTAGCTCACTTTTTAATTCTTCAATTCTTTTGTTTAAACTGACAGGATTGGTATTTCTGCTTGGTATATATTTTTTTTTCCTTTTTTTCAATTAAATGGAACTTTAAGTTTATAAATATAATAAATTAAACTAGATTAATTATAACTACAAATTTTAATCCATAGAAAATAAGGGTAACAATCTTTTTTAAAATATCTTTCAGGCATTTTAAGTGTTTTATATAAAAATTTATGGCTATAAATTGGGAGCACTTAATAAAATCTAATAATTCAATGATAAAAAATAAATGAATTTTTTTCGGCAAAATTTCGGCAAAAAAGCAAACAAAAAAACCGTAAAAAGCTAATTAATAGCTAATTACGATTTTTAAAAGTACTCAAGGTGGGAATCGAACCCACACACCCGAAAGTACTGGATTTTGAATCCAGCGCGTCTACCAATTCCGCCACTTGAGCATTTTATTGAATACAAAATTACAATTTATCTCTTAACAATCGTAAATTTTCTTTGCCAATACCAGACTTCCAATATTTTTCTCTTAACCTAGCCGATTTTCTATCTGGATGCGTTTCAGTATAAATTATCTTGAAAGGGAAATAAGGTCTTGTTGTCTTTTCTTTACCTGTATTATGTTCATTAAAACGCCTATCCATATCACTGGTTAAGCCTACATAAATGTAATTCTTAGTTAAACTTGATATTGCGTATACTATGAACATAATATTTAGATCCAGCATTGAATCCAGCGCGCCTGCCTGCCGGTAGGCAGGTCTACCAATTCCGCCCTGCCTTCGGCAGGCAGGCACTTGAGCATTTTATTGAATACAAAATTACAATTTATCTCTTAACAATCGTAAATTTTCTTTGCCAATACCAGACTTCCAATATTTTTCTCTTAACCTAGCCGATTTTCTATCTGGATGCGTTTCAGTATAAATTATCTTGAAAGGGAAATAAGGTCTTGTTGTCTTTTCTTTACCTGTATTATGTTCATTAAAACGCCTATCCATATCACTGGTTAAGCCTACATAAATGTAATTCTTAGTTAAACTTGATATTGCGTATACTATGAACATAATATTTAGATCCAGCATTGAATCCAGCGCGCCTGCCTGCCGGTAGGCAGGTCTACCAATTCCGCCCTGCCTTCGGCAGGCAGGCACTTGAGCATTTTATTGGATACAAAATTACAATTTATCTCTTAACAATCGTAAATTTTCTTTGCCAATACCAGACTTCCAATATTTTTCTCTTAACCTAGCCGATTTTCTATCTGGATGCGTTTCAGTATAAATTATCTTGAAAGGGAAATAAGGTCTTGTTGTCTTTTCTTTACCTGTATTATGTTCATTAAAACGCCTATCCATATCACTGGTTAAGCCTACATAAATGTAATTCTTAGTTAAACTTGATATTGCGTATACTATGAACATAATATTTAGATCCAGCATTGAATCCAGCGCGCCTGCCTGCCGGTAGGCAGGTCTACCAATTCCGCCCTGCCTTCGGCAGGCAGGCACTTGAGCATTTAAATCACTGAACACCGAACACCGAACACTAATCTAAAACGGATGACAAAATTATAAAATATTTTCTTTTAAACACTAAATAAGCAGTAAATATACTCCGTTGATTGAAAATATTTTCTAAATTTGCACCTCGTTAAGAAAAACACCTAGTAACCAACTATTTTACAACACCTTAAGCAATGTCTGATTTAATTCCAGAACCAAAAATATTTGCTTGCTCACAAAGTGAAACCCTAGCAACAGATATTGCTAAGTATTTTGGTAGTGATTTGGGCAAGGTAATCACTTCACACTATAGTGATGGTGAATTTCAACCCTCGTTTGAAGAGTCTGTTCGCGGTAGTCGTGTTTTTCTTATTGGTTCTACTTTTCCTAATAGCGACCACTTGATGGAATTGCTTTTGATGATTGATGCTGCAAAACGCGCTTCTGCCAGACATATTACTGCTGTAATGCCCTATTTTGGCTGGGCAAGACAGGACAGAAAAGACAAACCCAGAGTGCCTATAGCCGCAAAATTAGTTGCAAAAATGCTGGAAACAGCCGGCGCAACTAGAATTATTACTATGGATTTGCACGCAGACCAAATACAAGGATTTTTTGAAAAACCGGTAGATCACTTATTTGCATCTACCATCTTTTTGCCATATTTACGCAATCTAAAATTAGATAATTTAACGATAGCTTCCCCAGATATGGGTGGTTCAAAACGGGCTTATGCATATTCTAAATTTTTAGAAAGTGATGTGGTTATCTGTTACAAACAAAGAGAAAAAGCAAATATAATTTCCCACATGGAACTTATTGGCGACGTAACCGGAAAAAATGTAGTGTTAGCAGACGATATGGTGGACACAGCCGGAACCCTTGCCACCGCAGCCGATTTGATGATGGAAAGAGGAGCCCTTAGCGTAAGAGCCATTTGTACACACGCCATTCTTTCGGGAAATGCTTACGAACGTATCGAAAACTCCAAATTAGAAGAATTAATCGTAACCGATTCCATTCCGCTGAAAAGAGAAAGTAAAAAAATTAAAGTAATTTCCTGTGCCAAACTATTTGCTGATGTAATGATTAGCGTAAACACAAATAGATCGATAAGTTCTAAATTTTTAATGTAGAAGGAAGTAGAAACAACAATCATTACTATTTTTAGCATAATGGTAATTGTAAAAAACACATAAATAGTAATTACAATTTTTAAAAAAACGCCTATAACTATAACTTAATTTAAAAGAAAAGATGCAAAAAGGCGTTCCATCTTACTTTTAAAAAACAAATGAAAATAAAAAAATGAAATCAATTACAATCAAAGGATCTCAAAGAGAAAGCGTGGGCAAAGTAGCAACTAAGGCCTTACGTAATGCTGGACTGGTACCTTGCGTAGTATACGGAGGAGAAAACCCAATTCACTTTACCGCTGAAGAAATAGCATTTAAAGACTTGGTATATACTCCAGATGTATATACAGTTGTGCTTGCTATAAAAGGTTCAGGAAAAATTAATGCCATCCTTCAGGACATTCAATACCATCCTGTAACCGACAAAATTATTCACGTAGATTTCTACCAAATTTTTGACGACAAAGAAATCACTATGGAAATTCCTTTCAAAACCACTGGAAATGCGCGTGGTGTTAAAAATGGAGGTGTTTTACGTGTGCCTAGACGTAAACTTAAAATAAAAGCTTTACCTAATGATCTTCCTGACTTTATTGAGGCAGATATTACAGAACTTAAAATTGGAAGTAAATTATATGTTACTGCCCTTAAAAATGATGCCTACAAAATTATGCATCCTGACAATACCGTTATTGCTCAAGTTAGAACCTCACGTGTAGCTGTAGCTGACCTTGGAGAAGAAGAAACGGAACATGAAGATACTGTTGAAGCAGAAAATCCAGAAGAAGCACAAACTACTGAATAAATTGTATAAATTTTTTAATATAAAAACATCCCAACGTATAATTGGGATGTTTTTTTTTATTTTTACAAAAAAATGATGCTCGCTTTCTTTGGAAGAATTTTAACTCGTAAAAAAAATGCCCTTCTTGACGAAAAAAAACCAATGAAGAAATACCTAATTGTTGGCCTTGGAAACATTGGCCCAAAATATGAAAATACCCGTCACAACATTGGGTTTAAGGTTTTAGATCACTTTGCATATAAAGAGAACCTGGTTTTTACTCCCGGCAGATTGGGCGATATTGCCACTTATAAATTGAAAGGAAGAACTTTTTTATTCCTAAAACCAAGCACTTATATGAACCTAAGCGGTAAAGCCGTTTACTATTGGCTGGACAAAGAAAAAATACCTTTGGAAAACGTATTGATTATTACCGACGATTTAAACTTACCTTTCGGAAGCATTCGCGTTAAAACAAAAGGTAGCGACGGCGGTCATAATGGATTAAAAGATATTCAAGCGCATTTAGGTACAACAAACTATAACCGTTTTCGTTTTGGCATTGATAATGAATTTAGTAGAAAAAATCAAATTGACTTTGTTTTAGGAGAATGGGAACCTGAGGAAGCAAAACAGCTTCCTGAACGATTGGATCTCTCTCTTGAAATCATTAAATCCTTTGTTTTGGCAGGAATTACAAACACCATGAATTTGTTTAACGGAAAATAAAAACAATTTGAAAATTCACCATTCCTTAGCTAACTACCACAACGATAGAGCTACTGTCGTAACTATAGGAACTTTTGACGGCGTGCATATCGGCCATAAAGAAATTCTAAAAAAACTAATCGCAACCGCCGAAAAAAACGATTTAGATTCCGTCATCCTTACTTTTTTTCCGCATCCGCGCATGGTATTACAAAACGATAGTAACATCAAACTCCTTAATACCATTGAGGAACGAGAAGCTATTTTTTCTAAAACATCGCTCCATCACTTAATCATTCATCCCTTTACCACACAATTTTCAAGACTCACAGCTTTAGAATTTGTTCGAGACATCTTAGTTCATAAATTACATGCCAAAAAAATAATCATAGGATATGACCACCGTTTTGGAAGAAATAGAAATGCAAACATCGATGATTTAAAAGAATTTGGTAAAACCTATAATTTTGAAGTAGAAGAAATTTCAGCAAAAGAACTAGATGAAGTTACCGTAAGCTCCACCAAAATAAGAAAAGCACTAGAAGAAGGCGATATAGAAAAAGCCAATGATTATTTAGGATACCCTTTTATGCTAAATGGTACTATTGTAAGGGGAAAAGGCATCGGAAAAACCATTAACTACCCAACGGCAAACCTACATATTGAAGAAGAATATAAAATAATTCCAAAAAACGGCGTCTATCTGGTTCAAGCCATTTTAGACAATAAATTAACTTATGGATTAATGAGTATCGGCACAAACCCAACTGTTGGCGGCACTTCAAGAACCATCGAGACCTTTTTTTTAGACACAACTAGCAATTTGTATAACAAAAAACTTCAGATTGAACTAATAATAAAAATTCGAGATGAAGAAAAATTTCATTCTTTAGAGGCACTACAAACCGCCATAAAAGATGACGAAACTTTTGCAAGAGACTATCTTCAAAAACATCATGCTCAATAAATATTTATTTAAACAAATAGACAACAGCGGACTTATACTTTTTAGGGTTGTTTTTGGGTTGCTTATCACACTGGAAGCCTTTGGTGCCATCGCCACAGGATGGGTACATGATGTTTTTATAGAACCAGAATTTACCTTCTCCTTTATAGGTTTTGAATGGTTGCAACCACTTCCCGGAAATGGTATGTATTTTTATTTTGCCCTAATGGGAATTTTTGGCTTTCTGGTGATGATAGGGTATACATACCGCTTTAGCATTATTTGTTATACTATTATGTGGACCGGTGTTTATTTGATGCAGAAATCAGCTTATAACAACCACTACTATCTATTAGCATTGTTGCTTTTTTTAATGAGCTTCCTGCCCGCTCACAGATGGCTTTCGGTAGATGCATTGACGAATTCAAAAATAAAATCATCCTCAATGTCTAGGTGGTGTGCATTGGTTATAATTTTACAAATATGGATTGTTTATACCTATGCCTCTATAGCAAAATTATATCCAGACTGGTTAGACGCTTCTATGGCAAAAATTTTAATGAGCAGTAAGGCAGATTATTGGATTATTGGTGGTTTTTTACAACAAGATTGGGTGCATTGGAGCATTGCTTATACCGGAATTTTATTTGACCTGCTCATCGTCCCGCTTTTGCTTTGGAAACATACCAGAATGTTTGGGTTTATTATTTCTATATTTTTTCATCTGTTCAATTCCATCGTGTTTCAGATTGGAATTTTTCCTTATATGTCCATCGCTTTTGCCTTGTTTTTCTTTACGCCAAAAATTCTTCAACACCGATTTCTTCCCAAAAAAGAATTTTATACTAAGGGGGAGTTTCTTGTTCCAACCTACAAAAAACCATTGCTTATTTTATTTTCCATGTACTTTCTGGTGCAAATTGCCCTTCCATTGCGGCATTGGGCAATAGAAGATACTGTTTTGTGGACCGAAGAAGGCCATCGATTGAGTTGGCGTATGATGCTTCGCTCCAAATCAGGCTCTGCAAGAGTGCATGTGGTTGACAAAAAAACTTGTGAAACCACCCGCATAGATATATACAATCTTTTAAGCAAAAAACAATATCAATCTTTACCTACACATCCTGATTTTATGTGGCAATATGCGCAACGGCTTAAAAAACAATATGCTGCTATAGGAAAAGATGTTGCCGTTTATTTTGATGTAAAAGTAAGTGTTAACCGCAGACCTTTACAACAATTTACAAACCCAAACGTAGATTTAGCAGCAGAAAAATGGCATCCTTTTAAACACCATAACTGGATTTTGCCTTCCAATTTTGCAAAAGAATAAAGGATAAGTTGTTAAGCCTTCACAAAAAAAATTTAAACTTTCTTATTCAAAAATATATTACATCCTTTCCACTCATTTCCGTAAATTTGCTCTTTCTAAAAAAAGATTATGTTACAAGTAAACGATATTCGCGAAAATAAAGATGCCTATATAAGCGCATTGAAAAAAAGAAATTTTGATGCCAAAGAACTTTTCAACCAAGTTCTGCAAGCCGATGAAGAGAGAAGAAGCACCCAAGCAAAACTTGACGCAACCCTTTCGGAAGCCAATAAACTTTCAAAAGATATAGGAGATCTTTTCAAAAATGGAGAACAACAGAAAGCTGCCATTTTAAAAGAAAAAACAGGGAAGCTTAAAGAAACTTCTAAAGAACTAAATGACACCCTTCAAACCATCGTTGAAAAATTACAACAACTTCTTTATACCATCCCTAATGTTCCTAACGCCCTTGTTCCGGCAGGTGTTTCAGAAGAAGATAACGAAGAGGTTTTTCGCAAAGGCGATATTCCAAAACTAGCAGAAGGTGCTTTGCCGCATTGGGAATTAGCAAAAAAATACGACATCATCGACTTTGAATTGGGTAACAAAATAACAGGAGCAGGATTTCCTGTATATAAAGGAAAAGGTGCTAGACTGCAACGTGCCATGATTAGTTACTTTTTAGATAAAAACACCGCAGCAGGATATACCGAATACCAAGTGCCACATATGGTAAATGAAGCCTCTGCTTTTGGCACCGGGCAATTGCCAGACAAAGAAGGGCAAATGTATTTTGTAACCGAAGATCATTTATTTTTAATCCCAACTGCCGAAGTCCCGATAACCAATATGTTTCGAGAGGAATTATTGCCTCACACTTCCTTACCCGTGTTGTGTACAGGATACACTCCTTGTTTTAGAAGAGAAGCTGGAAGCTACGGTGCACATGTTCGTGGATTAAATCGTTTGCACCAATTTGATAAAGTAGAAATTGTACGTATAGAACATCCTGACAACTCGTATAAAGCCCTAGAGGGCATGGTAAATCACGTGAAAGAAATTTTAGATGAGTTGCAACTTCCCTACCGCATTTTACGCCTCTGTGGCGGCGATTTAGGATTTACTTCTGCCCTAACCTATGATTTTGAAGTGTTTTCCACAGCACAGGACCGCTGGCTAGAAATTTCATCTGTTTCCAATTTTGAAACCTTTCAAGCTAACCGACTCAAACTGCGCTTTAAAGATGAAAACGGGAAAAACCGCTTAGCGCATACCCTAAACGGGAGCTCTTTAGCATTGCCAAGAGTTTTAGCAGGCATATTAGAAAACTGCCAAACTCCTAATGGCATTAAAATTCCAAAAGTTTTAGTGCCTTATTGTGGCTTTGACTTCATTGATTAAATACATCTTGACCGCTCACCGATGACCAATTCCTTTAAAAAGTAAGCATCGGTGCATATTCAAAAATAACAATTAACTTTTCTCTAAGATTGGTTTTTACATACTTCCACTCGCTTTTAGTATATTTACCAAAAACAAACCCGATGCGTTTTATTGTTTTTCTTTTGTTTCTCAGCATTTCTTCCATTTCGTTTGGACAAAGCGAAGCGTTGGCAAAAAATTATTTTGATCAAGGAGCTTTTGACAAAGCACTTCCTATTTATGAAAAGTTACACCAAAACAATCCTAATCGCTTAGATTATTTGCTTTCATTGGTTGTTACACATCAACAATTAGAAAATTATACCCAAGCCGAAGTCCTTCTTAAAAAGGGCACACAACTAGCAAAAAACAGCCCAACTTTATGGATTGAATTGGGTAGAAATTATCAACTTCAAAAAGACACCCTAAACGCCAATTTATACTACAAACAAGCACTCAACAGCATTGAAGAAAGACCAAATCTAGCGCATACCATCGCAACAGCATTTAGCAAATACAACCTTTTAGAAGAAGCCGTTTTGGCTTATGAAATTGGAATGGCAGCAAACCCACAATTAGATTTTAACATGCCTCTTGCCCGCATTTATGGGGAACAAGGAAAGCTAGAAAAAATGTTTGAAAGCTACTTAAATAGTATAGAAAAAAATCCCGGAATTGCCATAACAGCACAACGCTATTTTGAAAACTACATCACTGAAAATCCCGAAAATGAAGCCAATGAAATTTTTAGGAAAACCATTTTAAAAAAATCGCAAGCCAATCCTGATATTTTATATAACGAACTTTTAAGTTGGCTTTTTGTTCAGCAAAAGCAATATGACCGAGCATTTGTGCAGCAAAAAGCAATCTTTAAACGTACCATGGAAAACCAACAAGGACTCATCGATTTAGCTATGATTACCATAGAGGAAAAAGAATATACCATTGCAAAAGAAGTGTTACACTTTATCATCGAAAATGCAACTACCGATCAGCTACGAGTTGAGGCCTATCAAAACATCCTGCTAATAGATACCTCAATCGCTGAAAAAAAAGAGTATGAAAGCATAAAAACAAAATACGAAAACCTGTTCTCTTTATATGGAAAAGGCACCTTAACCTTTGGCTTACAATTAGATTACAATCATTTTATCGCTTTTCAACTAGAACAAAAAGAACTTGCTATAGAAAATCTGAAAAATCTAATAAAAGAAAAATTAAGCCGATACCAAGAAGCAAAAGCCATAATGAAATTAGCCGATATTTTAGTTTTTGATGAAAAGTTTAACGAAGCACTTATCCACTATTCCCAAATACAAAGCAAGGTAAAAAACGACCCTATTGCACAAGAAGCCCGTTTTAAAGTAGCAAGAACCAGTTATTTTAAAGGTGATTTTATCTGGGCACAAACCCAATTAGATATTCTAAAAAAATCCACCTCGCAGCTTATCGCAAACGACGCCATGGAATTAAGCCTATTAATTAGTGATAATTCCCTAGAAGACTCCACCCAAACCGCATTAAAACTTTATTCTAAAGCAGATTTACTGGCATTGCAAAACAAAAACCAAGAAGCCATTAACGTACTTAATACCATATTAAAAAACCACAAAGACGAATCCATAGAAGACGAAGCTTTATACAAACAAGCATTGGTATTTGAAAAAACCAAACAATTTAATAATGCAATAGCAAACTATCTGCAAATCATTGAATTTCACTCTCAAGATATTTTGGCAGACAATGCTTATTTTAATTTAGCAGAACTCTATAACAAAACCCTGCAACAACCCGAAAAAGCAAAAGAATTTTATGAACAAATCATTTTTAACCATCAAGATTCCATCTATTTTGTAGAAGCTAGAAAACAATTCCGAAGCATTCGCGGAGATGCTCTTAATTAAATCAGTACCTGCGCAAAATCTTAAATAATCACATAGAAGTAAAGAGGTAATATATTACGTCCCAACCAAAAAAAATAAGAAGCCCAATGCATATCTACAACGTAACGATAAACATAGAAGAAGACATCCACGACCGCTGGCTACAATGGATGCGTGAGGAGCACATTCCGGAAATGCTCGCAACAGGAAAATTTAGCAATGCTAAAATGTGTCGTGTCTTAGTTGAAGAAGAAATGGGTGGTCTCACCTATTCAATACAATATACAACCGATAGTAAAGAAACCCTAGAAAAATATTATACAGAAGATGCTGCCAGATTAAGAGCACAAAGCAAACTATTTGAAGGTAAATTTGTTGCCTTCAGAACCGAATTAGAAATTATTAGTGAGCAATCCTTTTCTGCCATGACCTTTGCAAAAGATTAAAAGAAGTGAAATACAATTGAAAAATACAACAAACCAATTCAAAAAATAGCCCAAAATAGCTTCCCCATTATTTAAGGAAAATAGGAATGGCAAAGCAGATGAGAAAACCGTATAAAAAAGACGAAAGAGAAAAAAATGCCTCAAAATTTGCCTCTCACAAAGACACTAACGAAGTGCGTGCAAAAAAGTTTCTTGGACAACATTTTTTAAAAGACGAAAACATAGCACAACAAATTGCCAATACCCTCTCTTTTAAAGGGTATAAAAACGTATTAGAAATCGGTCCGGGAATGGGAGTGCTTACCAAATACCTTCTTCAAAAACAAATAAATTTAACTGTAATGGAGCTGGACAGAGATTCTGTTACTTATTTGAATAGCACTTTTAAAGAAGAACATCCCGCAAACATCACTCCAACCAACTTTCAGATAATTGAGGCCGATTTTTTAAAAATAAACTTATCTGATTATTTTAAGGAATCCCAATTTGCAATAACCGGAAACTTCCCTTACAATATATCCACACAAATTGTTTTTAAAACTTTAGAATGGCGCCACCAAATACCGGAATTTACCGGCATGTTTCAAAAAGAAGTCGCCCTTCGCATTTGCGCTAAAGAAGGCAGCAAAGTATATGGCATCCTATCGGTTTTGGCACAAGCATTTTACGATGCCGAATATTTGTTTACTGTACTACCACACGTTTTTAATCCACCTCCAAAAGTAGATAGCGGCGTGTTACGACTCAGCAGAAAAGAAAATTATACCCTTCCTTGCAGTGAAAAACTTTTTTTCTCTGTCGTAAAGACCTCTTTTGGCCAACGAAGAAAAACGTTGCGTAACAGTTTAAAATCACTTTCCTTAAGCGATAAATTAAAAGAAGATAGTATCTTTGACAAACGTCCTGAGCAACTGAGTGTTCAGCAATTCATTAGCTTAACCAAAAAAATAGAAAGCGATGCAATTTCAGATTAGTCCTGAATTTATAGAAAAAATTGAACAACTTGTTGCCGAACAAAACAACAAAGAGTTGCAATTGCATTTAGAGGATTTGCACCATGCAGACATCGCTGAAATTCTTAACGAACTCAACCTAGACGAAACCACCTACATCATCAAACTTTTAGATAGCGAAAAAACTGCCGAAGTTTTGATGGAACTTGATGAAGACGATCGAGAAAAAATATTAAACAACCTTTCCTCCAAAGAAATTGCCGATGAACTGGAAGAAATGGATACCGATGATGCAGCCGATATCATTTCTGAACTATCCCAAGAACGGCAAGGAGAGGTCATTGCCAACATTGAAGACCAAGAACATGCTGCAGACATACAAGAACTGCTTAGGTATCATGAAAATTCTGCCGGTGGGTTAATGGCAAAAGAGCTCATAAAAGTAAGAGAAACTTGGACCGTTGGTGGATGTGTAAGAGAAATGCGAAGGCAAGCTGAAAATGTAACCCGAGTACACTCTATTTATGTGGTTGATGCCAAAGACAAACTTAAAGGAAGACTCTCTCTAAAAGATTTACTCACTGTGGATGCAAAAACCAAAATTGCAGAAATTTATATCCCTAGAGTAGATTATGTAAATGTGCATACCGAAGGCGAAGAAGTAGCCAGAATCATGCAAAAATATGACTTAGAAGCCATTCCGGTCGTGGATGATTTAGGCAGACTAGTTGGACGAATTACCATTGATGATATTGTAGATTTTATAAGAGATGAAGCCGAAAAAGATTACCAATTAGCAGCAGGTATTTCACAAGACGTTGAAGCAGATGATAGCTTTTTCAAACAAACCAAAGCACGATTACCTTGGCTTTTTCTAGCCCTTATGGGCGGCTTTATAGCGGTTAAAGTTTCCGGGCAATTTGAAGGCGCAATGGTTAATTTTGGCGTATTATTCTTTTTCACACCACTCATCGCTGCAATGGCAGGTAATGTAGGAGTGCAATCCTCAGCCATCATTGTACAAGGTATTGCCAATGGCAGTTTAGGAGGCTCTCTCACAAAACGCTTGCTTAAAGAAGTTATCTTAAGCCTCCTAAATGGTGTATTACTGGCAATTATTTTACTTTTCGGAAGCCATTTTTTACTTGGAGTCGATTATATCATAGGCATAACTGTTTCTATAGCGTTAATGTCAGTTATGATTATTGCCTCGTTAATTGGCACTTTTGTTCCCATAACTTTAGACAAATATGGTATCGATCCTGCATTAGCAACAGGACCATTTATCACTACAAGTAATGATATTTTTGGCATTTTAATTTACTTTTCCATCGCTAAATTAATTCTCGGATTTTAATTTTTTAGCGGGCTGAACCGCGCTACCTGCCTGCCGGCAGGTAGGTCCGCTATAGTTTTGCTGCAAAAAAACAGCAAAAGCTGCCGCTGCTATCGCTGCCCGAAAATTGACAAACATTTTCTACCTTTACCTAAAATTACATGTTTTGGATGTTTTTCAACTAGAAATCACCGTTCCTCCTTCTGCTATTGATGCATTACTTCACGCTAACAACGTGGCATATTTACAATGGATACAAGATGTGGCTGAACAACATTGGCTTTCAAAAACAAATCCTCCAATGCGTGAAAAATATGCTTGGGTGGTTCTCAATCATTTTATTGAATACAAAGCCCCTGCTTTTAAAAACGACACCATAATTTTAAAAACATGGGTGGCAAACTGTAGTGGAGCAACCACAGAAAGACACACACAAATCATTCGTAAAAACGATGAAAAAATTTTGGCAACCGCCAAAACAGTTTGGTGCCTTATCCATCAAAAAACACAAAAACCTCTTCGATTAACTCAAGAAATAACATCCCTATTCCTATGAAAATCCTACACCTCGACAAAAACCACCCACTGCTACTAGAACAACTGGCAAAAGCCGGATTTACAAATAAAGAAGATTTTAGCTCCACAAAATCTGAAATAGAAAAGATTATTTCAACCTATGAAGGTATTGTAATTAGAAGTCGCTTTACCATAGACAAAACCTTTCTTGACGCTGCAAAAAATCTGAAATTTATAGCACGTGTAGGAGCCGGGCTGGAAAGCATAGATATCGATTATGCTAAATCAAAAGGTGTCCACCTCATAGCAGCTCCCGAAGGCAATAGTAATGCAGTTAGCGAACACGCTTTAGGTATGATACTTTCGCTTTTTAACAATCTGAACAAGGCAAATCAAGAAGTAAAACAAGGATTTTGGAATCGCGAATCCAATCGTGGAACTGAACTAGATGGCAAAACGGTAGGCATCATTGGCTATGGCAATATGGGAAAAGCCTTTGCAAAAAAACTGCGAGGTTTTGATGTGGAGGTACTCTGCTGCGATATACTGGAAAATGTGGGTGATGAAAATGCAAAACAAGTGCCTTTAGACGAAATTCAAAAAAAAGCCGATGTACTAAGCCTACACACACCGTGGACACCTCTAACCGATAAAATGGTGAATACTAAATTTATCGAAGGATTTCAAAAACCTTTTTGGTTTATCAATACGGCAAGAGGTAAAAGCGTGGTGACAAAAGATGTAGTCGCCGCATTACGCTCCGGTAAAATTCTAGGTGCAGGTTTAGATGTTTTAGAATATGAGAAACTCTCCTTTGAATCGCTGTTTACTGAAAGCAACCTTCCTGATACTTTGCACCAATTAATGCACATGAATAATGTGTTGTTGAGTCCGCATATAGCTGGATGGACTGTTGAAAGTAAAAATAAATTAGCACAAGTTATTGTAGATAAAATTGTTGATTTTTTTGGTGAAAAAGAAAAGAATATTGACATACCCAACAAAGAGCAAAGAGTAACAGGACTGGGCGGCTTTTTCTTCAAAACAAAAAATCCAAAAAATTTAATTGCCTGGTACAATACCCACTTAGGATTGAACACAGACACCTATGGCTGTACTTTTTGGTGGAAAGACAAAACAGGAAACGATTGTTCCACACAATGGAGCCCATTTGCCGAAGATACCACCTATTTTTCGCCAAGTGAAAAACCGTTTATGCAAAATTTTAGAGTTAAAAATCTATCGCTATTACTGGAACAGTTAAAAAATGAAGGCGTGTCGGTTGTGGGAGAAATGGAAGAATTTGAATATGGCAAGTTTGGTTGGATTCTAGATCCGGAAGGAAATAAAATAGAACTTTGGGAACCCATTGATAGTGCTTTTTTATAATAAATATTTTTAGTACATTTATTTCTCAAACCAAAAAAATAATTGTGTTATGGAAGAAAATATCAATGCCGGAGCCGCAAGTACTGCTGATGAATTTAAAGAAGGATGGAATCAAGCTATAGGTCAAAACCAAGAAAATAAAAAGTTACTTGCCGGAATTTTAGCCATTGTATTAGGCGGATTTGGAATTCATAAATTTATACTAGGGTATAATAAAGAAGGGATTATTTTACTTTCTGTTACCGTTGTTTTAGGAATTGTAACCTGCGGTATAGCTGCATCACTAACCTGGATTATTGGCGTTGTGGAAGGTATCATTTACTTAACAAAATCGGACGAAGAATTTTACCAAACCTATCAGGTGGGCAGAAAACCTTGGTTTTAATTTTTTTTAGTAAAAAAAATAGGTTTGTTTTAAATCTTTATACTAATCCTCAGCCTCCTCTGTTTTAGAGGCATATTTGCGTTCCAATTCTGCTTGAAACTCTTCCATTACAGGTTTTACTGTACTTTCTGGCAAGTCTGCTATACGAATGTACATCAACCCGTCAACAGCATTGTTAAACAACGGATCGACATTAAAAGCTACTACTTTAGCATTTTGTTTGATGTATTTTTTTATCAAAACCGGTAATCGTAAATGCCCCGGCTCCAATTCATCAATCACTCTGTCAAATTTATTTAAATCGGCTTCGGTTTCATCAAAAACAAAATCTTTATCGGCGTCTTTAAGTTTTACTTTAAAATCTTTTTTAGGGTGGATAAACTGAGCCACGTAAGGGTCGTAATAATTAGATTTCATAAACTCTATCATCAACGATTTTGAAAATTCAGAAAACTGATCGCTTATGGTTACTCCTCCTATTAAATAACGGTGTTCCGGAAAACGAAGGGTAGTATGTACTATACCTTTCCAAAGCAGAAACAAAGGCATGGGTTTTTGCTGGTATTCTTTGATGATAAAAGCACGACCCATTTCTATGGACTGGCTCATCATTTTATAGAGTTCGGGTTCAAAACGAAATAATGCCTGCAAGTAAAAGCCGTCGATTCCATATTTAGCAAATATTTGAGAGCCTAATCCCATACGGTAGGCACCAGCCACTTTTTTTGCTTCGCGATCCCATAAAAACATATGGTGATAATAGGTGTCAAAAGCATCTAAATCGATTGCTTTGTTAGTGCCTTCGCCCACTTCTCTAAAAGTAATTTCACGTAATCTTCCAATCTCTTGGAGTAGGTTTGGTATTAATTTTGCTTCAGCAAGATATACCTCATAATTTTTGCTTACTAAAAGTCGTTTGTCCAGTGCTAATAAGGATTCTACTTCTTTTTCTAAAATAGAGGAAGCGATAGGAGTAGCTATTTTTTTAGGAGCCTTTGGAAGTTTTAACGTTTTCGGAATGTTATCTAAAAGTTTTTTCTTGTTGAAGGTATTGGATAGCATATAGGTTTTCTTTCTCAAAAATGCGGTGAAATCTTCTAAACTTTCCTGCTCTTTTTGATCGGCAACCGAAATAGGATTTCCTATTCTAATTTTAATAATTCGGTCTCTTTGGCTTAACAATTCAGAAGGCAATTTTGCGGTGCGAAACACATCGTTTATTTTTGCCAATTTGTAAAAAAGTAAACTGTTTTTTGCGTGAAAATAAATCGGAACGACAGGAACTTCGGCTCTTTTAATAAGTTTCATTGCAGCTTCTTCCCAAGGTTTGTCAATTATTTGTTTATCCTCGCGATAGGTAGAAACCTCTCCTGCCGGGAAAATTCCTAATGGATGTCCTTCTTGTAATTGTTTTAAAGCCGCCTTAAATCCGGAAAGGCTGGATTGCACTTCCTTATTGTTTTCAAAAGGATTTACAGGCATTACATAAGGTATCAAGGGCTCAATACGATGGAGCAAAAAATTGGCTATAATTTTAAAATCTACTCGTTGTTCTAACAATATTTTAAGTAATAAAATACCGTCAATTCCCCCCAAAGGATGGTTTGAAATGGTAATAAAAGCACCGTTTTTTGGAATGCGTTTTAAATCTTCTTCGGGTATTTCAAACTTTACCCCAAACTCCTCTAGCAAGGCATTTATAAAATCTAAATCTTTAAGGTGTTTGTGCTTGTCATAAATCGTATTACACGCAGAAATGCGCAACACTTTCATTAAAGACCAGCCCATAAAAGTGCCAAAAAAGCCAAATTTATCGACTTTAATGGCTTTTGCCATTTCTTTAGATGTAACGAGACCCATAGTTATTTTTGTAATACTTGGTAGTAAAAGTACGTAAATTTAAAATAAGTTAATTTCTGTTTCAGAGGTACAATTTTTTTTTAAGTTAAGTTCCTGTCCATGCCAAAATTTGGTGGGGAATGCCCATTGATTATATCGGTTGGTTTGATAAAATCATTCCATGGAAACTCATAAGTTACAACTCCCATTTTTTATTTTACTACAAACTGCACCGTTTCACGACTTTGTTGTTTTACTAATACCTGAAAATTATTTTCTAAAAGCACAACCTCTGCTTCTTTAAAATGCCGAATGGTATAAAGAGTGACATTTTCATTAAAATTGACTTTAAATTTTGGTTTTAATGCAGACAGAAGTTCCTCCAATTTATTAAATCTATTATCCACACAAACTGAAAAACTTATTGCAGAATTTTGAATTAGGTTTACTTTCATTTGGTGTTCATGTAAAAGTTTAAATACATCACCAATATGGTCTTCCATTATAAAGGAAAAATCTAAGGAAGAAAGGGAAATGAGTAACTGCTCTTTTTTAACTACATAACAAGAAACTGCCGGATCTAAATCCTTTCCTTTTGCTACAGAAGTTCCAGGATCCATAGGATTTAAAAACGACTTTACATAAAGTGGAATTTCCTTTCGTTGCAAGGGCTGTAATGTTTTTGGGTGAATCACTGATGCCCCATAAAACGCCATTTCTATCGCTTCTTTGTAGGATATCTGTTGCAGTAATATTGTTTCTTTAAAAACACGTGGGTCTGCATTTAAAATTCCTGGAACATCTTTCCAAATCGTTACATTTTTTGCATCCAAACAATACGCAAAAATAGCTGCCGTATAATCACTTCCTTCTCTGCCTAGGGTTGTAGTGAAATTATTATAATTAGCTCCTAAAAATCCTTGTGTTATGGTAAGACCTTTTTTCTTTACAATGGTTTTAATTCGTGACCGGGTAAGTTCCCAATCCACATTCGCATCTCGATAGGAGCTATCGGTTTTAATACATTCGCGACTATCTAACCACGTATTCGTTATATTTTCACTATTCAAATAAGCACTGATAATCTTTGTAGAAACTAACTCTCCATAACAAACAATCTGATCATAGACATAGGAATAATTGGGTGATTTATTGCTTTCTAAAAAACGTTTCATCTCTTTAAAAAGAGAGGCAACTTTCTCATAAATTGGATGGGCTTTCTCAGGAAATAAATCTACTAAAATGGTGTGGTGAAATTGTACTACTTCATCCATTACATTTTGCACTTCTTTACTGTTGTAAAGATAATGATGCACTACTTTTTCTAAAGCATTGGTCATTTTTCCCATTGCAGAGACCACTACCACTAACTCATCATAACCCGTTTGTTCTAAAACAGTTTTAACGTTTTTAATACTTTCAGTATCCTTTACCGATGCTCCTCCAAATTTGAAAACTCGCATTAATTTATTTCTAAAAAATTAGTCATTCCCTCTTCGTCCATATGCACGGTACACCAGTCTTTTAAAATTTTTGCACCGCTGCGTTCATAAAATTTAATTGCTCCCTCATTCCAATCTAATACGACCCATTCTACACGCCGAACTCCTTGCTTTTTGGCATACTTAATGACTTCCTCATACAACGCACTTCCTAAACCTTTGCTGCGCATGGTTTCTTTTACAATTAAATCTTCTAAATGAATGGTTCTACCCTTCCAAGTAGAAAACCGAAAATAAACCAATGCCATCCCTACAATTTCATTTTCTTTAACAGCCACAAAACAATGAAAAAGCGGATGTTCTCCAAAACCTTCATTTTCAAGATCTTTCACAGTAGTAACAACTGCTTCAGGCTCTCTTTCAAAAGTTGCCAGCTCTTTAATTAAGGCTAAGACTTGGGGCATATCTTCTTTTTTTGCTTCTCTTATGCTAAAACTCATCTTTAAAAAGGTTTAATTTGATTGTTAAATAACCATTCATTCTTGGCAAAAATATCGATATTTGCATAGAAAATAACACCTTTCTCAAAAAATGGCTAGACAAAACACCACTTTAGGCGAATTTATCATCGAAAACCAAAAAGATTTTGCCTATTCTTCCGGCGAATTATCTAGGCTTATCAACTCCATTCGTCTTGCTGCCAAGGTAGTAAATCACGAGGTAAATAAAGCAGGTTTAGTAGATATTCTAGGAACTTTTGGAGAAAAGAATATTCAAGGAGAAGAACAACAAAAATTGGATGTTTATGCCAACGAAGTGTTTATTAAAACACTTACTAATAGAGAAATAGTTTGCGGAATTGCCTCAGAAGAAAACGATGATTTTATTACCATTGAAGGCAGCAATCATAAAAACGAAAATAAATATGTAGTACTTATTGACCCGTTAGACGGCTCCTCAAATATTGACGTAAACGTTTCTGTTGGGACTATTTTTTCCATCTACAGAAGAGTAACCCCTGCAGGCACTCCGGTAACTTTAGAAGATTTTTTACAACCTGGAATTAATCAAGTTGCCGCAGGATATATTATTTATGGAACTTCCACAATGATTGTTTATACCACAGGACACGGAGTAAATGGTTTTACCTTAAATCCTGCCATTGGAACTTATTACTTATCGCATCCCAATATGCGTGTGCCTTTAGATGGAAAAATATATTCAGTAAACGAGGGTAATTACATCCATTTTCCACAAGGCGTAAAAGATTATATTAAATACTGTCAAAAAGAAGAGGAAGATAGACCTTATACTTCCAGATATATTGGATCCTTGGTTTCTGACATACACAGAAACCTTATCAAAGGCGGTATTTATATTTATCCGAAAAGTTCCAAAGCAGCTAACGGGAAACTTCGCTTACTTTATGAGTGTAACCCAATGGCATATATTGTAGAACAAGCAGGAGGCAAGGCAAGTGATGGTTTCAATCGCATTATGGAAATTCAACCTTCAGAACTTCACCAACGCGTACCATTTTTCTGCGGTAGCAAAAATATGGTAGAAAAAGCAGAAGAATTTATGGCAAAGGCATCTATTTAAAATTATTTTACTAAAATGGTTTTTAATACATGCTTTTATCCTGTTTCTTTTTTAAAAGATATTCAAAATCTTCAAAATCTAAACCTCCGGAAAAAATTTTAATAGACTTATTTACAATTGCTTCTGCATCTATTGAATTAAACCCAATGGCAATAGCGTATTTTCTTAAAAAACTAGCTTCATCCTCATCAATATAATGATCTGAAAAAATAATTACTAACAAGTCGTGCAACTGCTTAAGTCTTACTTCAGAAGAATTAGGAGGTTGAATAGGATACTTTTTTGGATTTTTTAATATCTCATTGTATTCTAATTCGGTAATATCAAATCTTCTTGCAAAACGAAGCAAAAGTATTTCTTCCTCTAGTTTTAGCGGTCCATCAAGTAAAGCGGTATTCACTAAAGCAGAAAAATGACCAAGTTTTCTTGCTCTATTTCCACTACCAAACAAATCTGTAAATGCCATATTTTTAAATTTGGTGCAAAGATAAAGCTTCAAAAAGATTTTATGAAAAATAAAACTCTTTTTTTAATAGATTAAAGTACTTTTAATACTTAATTATATCTATATGAACTCTTTGTTGAAAATTTCAAATTTAATTGCCTTTCTTGCCACACTTTGTATAAACTACCTCGCAAATACTGGTCTTATAAATGGCAATACCATGGCAACCGTTTCTGCAAAATATGAAAATCTATTTACCCCAGCGGGTTATGCTTTTTCTATTTGGGGAATTATTTATTTATTTCTTTTAGGCTTTGTTATTTATCAGGGTCTTAGTCTTTTTAACAAAGCAAAAACCAATAATTTAGCAACTCAGGTAGGCTGGTGGTTTGTGGTTTCATGTGTTGCAAACTCACTCTGGGTTTTTGCTTGGCTTTACGAGTTTATTGGTGTTTCTGTTATTTTAATGTTTGTTTTATTGTTTTCTCTTCTAAATATAATAGTGAAAACCAATATGGAACGCTGGGATGCACCATTTAAAACGATACTGTTTTTATGGTGGCCCTTTTGTATTTATTCTGGTTGGATTGCTGTGGCAACAATTGCAAATATTGCGGTATATCTCACTAAAATAGGTTGGGATGGTTTTGGATTATCTGAAATAACTTGGGCAATTATTATGATATTAGTTGCTAGTATTCTTAATATCTTTATCACTTGGAATCGAAATATGCGTGAGTTTGCACTAGTTGGAGTTTGGGCGTTAATAGCCATAGCAGTTGCTAATTGGGAAGTGCAACCAACGATTGTTTACACTGCTATTATCACCGCAATTATTTTATTTTTAAGCAGCAGTATTCACGCATATAAAAATAGAAACACCAACCCTTTTATCAAATTATTTTTATAAATATGCTAAAAACTCAAAAAGATCTTTTCTGTTTAGAGGATAATATAACCTATCTCAATGGCGCATATATGGCACCACAATTACAAAGCGTACAACAAGTGGGAATAGAAAACTTGCAGAAAAAAGCAAAACCCTATCTTATTTCTGAACAGGATTTCTTTTCAGAAAAGCTAGTCTTAAAAAAACGATTTGCACAGCTTATTGATGCTGAAGACTACCAAAGTACCGCTATTATCCCTTCCGTTTCTTATGGCATTGCCATTGTAGCAAAAAATATTCCGTTTCAAAAAGGCGATGAAATTCTTGTATTGGAAGAACAATTTCCTAGTAATTATTACACCTGGAAAGCACTCGAAAAAGAAAAAGGAGTAAACGTAATCGTGATAAAAACACCAACAACAACACTAGGAAGGGGAAAAAGATGGAATGAAGCCATACTTGAGGCTATTACTTCGAAAACAAAAGTTGTTGCAATGCCTCAAGTGCATTGGGCTGATGGCACTTGGTTTGATTTAAAAGCCATCAGAAAACGAACCAATGAAGTAGAAGCATATTTAATAATTGATGGAACACAGAGTATTGGTGCAATGCCTTTTTCTGTATCTCAAATTAATCCTGACGCCTTAATTTGCGGTGGTTACAAATGGTTAATGGGCCCTTATGGTTTAGGTATGGCCTATTTTGGAAAACGTTTTGACACAGGAATTCCCATAGAAAACAACTGGATGAACCATGAAGGTGTTGACAATTTTTCTAATCTTGTGAACTATAATCAAAACTTTAAACCAAAAGCAACGCGCTATGATGTGGGAGAATCGAGCAACTTTATTTTAACACCGATGCTTTCCGAAGCCATCCGGCAATTAATAGAATGGACTCCAGAAGCTGTTCAGCACTATTGCCAAAAAATTACCGAAAAACCTTTAAAGACACTTCAAGACCTTGACTGTTTTATAGAAGAACCGGAATTTCGTGGGGCACATTTATTCGGAATTTATCTTTCAAAAGAACAATCCATACAGAAAATAAAGAATCGTCTTTCCGAAAAAAAAATATTTGTTTCCTATCGTGGCGGAGCTATAAGAGTTTCCCCAAATGTGTACAACACAACTGAAGATGTAGAAAAATTAGTTTCTTGTTTTATTTAAAATATCCCTGTACTATCTTTGCCGTCCATGAGTAATTCCATCGTTGATGCACTTTTTACAAAGTCTTCGCAAGTGCGAAAACTAGGGGAAACTATTACCCAATCGCAAAAAAAAATCCATATTTCCGGATTAGTAGGTGCTGCCACTTCCCTAGTTATAGCAGATACATTTAAAAAATTAGAACTTCCGTTATTGCTTATATTTAATGACAAAGAAGAAGCGGCTTATCACCTAAACGATTTAGAGAATATTCTTGGCGATAAAGAAGTACTTTTTTATCCTGGAAGTTACCGCCGCCCTTATCAAATTGAAGAAACCGACAATGCCAATGTTTTGCTTCGGTCAGAGGTTTTAAACCGAATTAATTCTCGTAAAAAACCCGCAATTATAGTTACCTATCCCGACGCTCTTTTTGAAAAAGTAGCCACCCGAAAAGAATTGGAAAAGAACACCCTTAAAATTAGTGTGGGAGATCAGCTCTCTATTGATTTTATAAATGAAGTTCTTTTTGAATACCAGTTTCATCGCACCGATTTTGTAACAGAACCAGGCGAATTTTCAGTGCGTGGAGGAATTTTAGATGTATTTTCATTTTCAAACGACAAGCCCTATCGCATAGAATTTTTTGGAAATGAGGTAGAAAGCATTCGTACATTTGATGTGGAAACACAACTATCCCTTGAGCAAGTAAAAAAAGTTTTGGTAATACCTAATGTGGATGCATCCACCTCACTTATTTCACGAATTAGCTTTTTAAAGTATATTCAGGCTAACACGGTGGTTTTTATTAAAAATCCAGAATTATTATTTAACGGTATTGATACCCTTTTCACGAAAGCTATAGAAACCTTTTCCTCTATGGGCGAAGGCGTCAAACAACTAAAACCTGAAACCCTATTTACTACTTCCACATTACTTAAAAAGGAACTTGAAGATTTCACTTCAGTGGTACTACAAAAAGGAAACACCGACGAAACTATTCATTTTCAAACCAAACCGCAACCTTCCTTCAACAAACAATTTGATTTGCTTATTCAAAACCTGAATGAAAATACAGATAAAGGATATAAAAATTATATTTTCTGCTCTAATGAGCAACAATCCAAACGCTTTAAAGATATATTTAATCCCGATAGCAATCAAGATGACATAAAGGTTAAACAATTTGAAACCGTAGTTTTTCCTTTGCATCAAGGGTTTATAGACGATCTTCAAAAAAATGTTTGTTATACCGATCATCAAATTTTTGAACGTTACCACAAATTCCATCTTAAAAACGGCTACGCTAAAAAACAAGCCATTACTTTAAAGGAATTAACCCATTTAGAAATTGGCGATTATGTGACTCACATTGACCACGGTATCGGAAAATTCGGGGGATTACAAAAAATTGATGTCGAAGGTAAAAAACAAGAAGCTATTAAATTGATTTATGGTGAAAGAGATATTTTGTATCTCAGTATCCATTCCTTACACAAAATAAGTAAATATAACGGTAAAGACGGCAAACCACCAAAAATTTACAAACTGGGCTCCAACGCCTGGAAAATTTTAAAACAAAAAACTAAAACTAGAGTTAAAGAAATTGCTTTTAACCTTATTGAACTTTATGCCAAGAGGAAGCTACAAAAAGGTTTTGCCTTTGACCCAGATTCTTACCTTCAATTAGAACTTGAGTCTTCTTTCATTTATGAAGATACGCCAGATCAAACTACTGCTACTATAGATGTAAAAAGCGATATGGAAAAAGACCAGCCTATGGATCGATTGGTTTGTGGCGATGTGGGTTTTGGAAAAACAGAAGTTGCCATTAGAGCTGCATTTAAAGCAGTAGATAATGGAAAACAAGTTGCAGTATTGGTGCCAACTACAATACTTGCTTTTCAGCATTTTAAAACATTTACTGAACGTCTTTACGACATGCCCGTAAGTGTAGATTACCTCAACCGTTTTCGCACTGCAAAAGAACGTAAAAACGCTTTGGAAAATCTAGAAAATGGAAAACTGGACATCCTTATTGGCACGCATCAACTCGTAAACAAAAACGTAAAATTTAAAGATTTAGGGCTTTTAATTATTGATGAAGAGCAAAAATTTGGTGTTGCAGTCAAAGACAAATTAAAATTAATAAAAGAAAATGTCGATACGCTTACGTTAACTGCAACACCCATTCCCAGAACCCTGCAGTTTAGCTTAATGGCTGCTCGTGATCTTTCTGTCATTACTACGCCCCCGCCCAACCGTTACCCTATTGAAACTAATGTGATTCGTTTTGGTGAAGAGACCATACGCGATGCTATTCGTTATGAAATATCTCGCGGTGGTCAAGTGTTTTTTGTGCACAACCGAATTGAAAATATCACCGAAGTTGCCGGTCTTATTCAACGTCTTGTACCTGATGCTAAAATTGGTATCGGCCACGGGCAAATGGATGGTAAAAAACTAGAAGGACTCATGCTATCGTTTATGAATGGGGAATTTGATGTACTTGTTTCTACCACTATCATTGAAAGCGGACTTGATGTACCTAATGCCAATACTATTTTCATCAATAACGCCAATAATTTTGGTTTAAGTGATTTACACCAAATGCGAGGTCGTGTGGGGAGAAGTAATAAAAAAGCCTTTTGCTATTTTATTACCCCTGAATTTTCAGCAATGACTGAGGAAGCCCGAAAGCGCATTACCGCATTAGAGCAATTTTCTGAACTAGGCAGCGGGCTCAACATTGCAATGAAGGATTTAGAAATACGAGGCGCCGGTGATTTACTAGGTGGTGAACAAAGTGGTTTTATTAACGAAATAGGTTTTGATACGTACCAAAAAATCTTGGCAGAAGCTATTGAAGAACTCAAAGAAAAAGAGTTTAAAGAACTTTACAAAGACACTAAGAAAACAAGCTATATCAAGGAGACTGTCATAGATACCGACTTTGAAATACTTTTCCCGGATGATTATGTAAACAATATTACCGAACGTTTGAACCTCTATAACAAACTCTCTGAACTAAAAACCGAAGAAGAACTTTTACAGTTTGAAAAAGAACTGGAAGATCGTTTTGGCGAACTGCCCATTCAAGTAGTTGATTTACTAAACAGTGTACGTATAAAATGGAGCGCTATTAAAATGGGATTAGAGCGCGTGGTAATGAAACAAGGAAAATTAGTGGGTTATTTTATTGCAGACCAGCAATCCAGTTTTTACCAAAGTGATGCTTTTAGTAAAGTACTTCAATTTGTACAATTAAATGCTTCTGCCGTAAAAATGAAAGAAAAACAAACCAGAAACGGGTTGCGATTGTTGCTTACCTTTGATAGGATTACATCTGTAAAAAGAGCCTTACAGGCTTTAGAAAAGTTTGAATCTACATAAGGTTATAGCATATCTTTTAGGATTTCAAATTTGAGATTGCTTTTCAAAAAAAATAAAAAGCATCTTCATAATGCATTACCTGTTGCACGCTTTTATTTTTTAATACTGCAATAATGTCAAAACGGGTTTCCAACTCGATATTATTTTCTTCTAAATAAAAGTTCATTGCTTTCACTAAATGCTTTATTTTACTTGGAGTTACAAAACTTTGGGGGTCACCAAAAAAATCAGAATTACGGGTTTTTACTTCCACACACACCATTAATGTATCTTTTTGAGCAATGATATCTATTTCAGCTTTGTCATAGAAATAATTCTGCTCTAAAATGGTATATCCCTTAGCTCGTAAAAGTTCTGCGGCGAGTTTTTCTCCTAATTTTCCTAATTCATTATGGTCTGCCATCTTTTTAAATTTCCAAATCTTAAGTACCAATTTCTAAAAAAGGCAACAACTTACCAAACCTTTTCTAAATTAATAACTAGTTGTTTTTTTTATTTTCCAATACAACCGAAACCATTTCCAAAAAGTGTTCTTTTTATCGTATAAAATCTAATATCAAATTTCTACCTTTACAGAAATGGACAAAACGGCTTTAGAAATACAAATTACAACCCTTCCCGATAGCCCGGGAGTATATCAATATTATGATAAAGACAATAAATTACTTTATGTAGGCAAAGCAAAAAATTTAAAAAAACGAGTTGCCTCCTACTTCAACAAAACTCACGATAATGGAAGAACACGTCTTTTAGTAAAAAAAATAAAAACCATTCAACACATTGTTGTTTTTTCAGAAACCGATGCGTTACTTCTTGAAAATAACCTCATCAAAAAATACCAACCTCGCTATAATGTGATGCTGAAAGATGACAAGTCCTATCCTTGGATTTGCATCAAAAACGAACGATTTCCAAGAATCTTTACAACCCGAAGAATGATTAAAGATGGCTCTGAATATTTTGGACCATACACCAGTATGAAAACGGTGCATACTTTGCTTGATTTAATTAAGGGTTTGTATCCATTGCGCACCTGTACTTATGATTTGTCTAAAGAAAAAATAGATGGCGGAAAGTTTAAATCTTGTTTAGAATTTCACTTAGGAAATTGCTTAGCACCTTGCGAAAACAAACAAACAGTTACTGAATACAATGAAAATATTGATGCCATCCGGCAACTGATAAAAGGAAATTTTAAAGATTCTTTACAACGTTTTCGAAACCAAATGAAGGCTTACGCTGCAAATTTAAAATTTGAAGATGCACAACGACTAAAAGAAAAAATTGAAATTTTGGAAAACTATCAGGTTAAATCCACTGTGGTAAATCCTAAAATTAATGATGTTGATGTGTTTTCCATTGTTTCTGATGAAAGTTATGCTTATGTCAATTTTTTACAACTCTCTTATGGATCTATTATTCGTTCGCATACTTTAGAAATTAAGAAAAAACTTGACGAAAGCGATAAGGAACTTTTAGAACTCGCCATTATTGAAATACGGCAACGTTTTCAGTCGCATTGCAAAGAAGTTTATGTGCCTTTTGCCTTGGATTTAGGCGAAGAAATTAAAACACACATTCCACAACTCGGTGATAAAAAACACATTTTAGAACTTTCCACCAGAAATGCCAAATACCATCGCATGGAGCGTTTTAAACAAATAAAAATAACCGACCCAAATAGGCATGAAAACCGAATAATGGCGCAAATGCAAAAAGATTTACGACTTTCAGAAGAACCTAGACACATTGAATGCTTTGACAACTCAAACATACAAGGCAGCAATCCGGTAGCTGCTTGTGTGGTTTTTAAAAATGGAAAGCCAAGTAAAAAGGACTATCGAAAATACACTATAAAAACGGTAATAGGTCCTGATGATTTTGCATCTATGGAGGAAGTAGTGTATCGCCGATACAAAAGATTGGTAGAGGAGAAGCAACCTTTACCACAATTAATCATCGTAGATGGAGGAAAGGGACAACTTTCTTCGGCATTAAAAAGTTTAGATGCTTTAGAATTGCGCGGAAAAATTGCTATCGTTGGTGTTGCAAAAAGATTAGAAGAATTATTTTTTCCAAACGATTCAATTCCCTTATATTTAGATAAGAAATCAGAAAGTTTGAAAATCATTCAACAACTACGTAATGAAGCACACCGTTTTGGTATTACTTTTCATCGAGATAAGCGAAGTAAACAGGCTTTGAATACCGAATTAGAAACCATACCGGGTATTGGTGAAAACACAGTCATTGCCTTGTTGAAACATTTTAAAAGTAATGCTAGAATTAAGGAAGCAACACTTGAAGAAATAAAAATTGTTATAGGAACATATAGAGCAAATAAAATAATAACACATTTTCAAAACCTAAAATGAAAAAAATAATTTGTATCGTTTTTAGCACCTTCCTATCCATCGCTGCTGTTTCGCAAGAACAAGGCAACAACAAAGATGATGTAAAAGTAGGATTAGTCTTAAGCGGTGGTGGAGCAAAAGGTTTGGCACATATAGGCGTGTTAAAGGTCATAGAGGAAGCCGGCGTTAGGATAGATTATATAGGAGGAACCAGTATGGGTGCTATTATAGGCGCATTATATGCCTCGGGATATAGTGCAAAGGAAATGGATTCTATTTTTAAAGTTGTTGACTTTTCACAATTAATTCAAGACAATCTGCCTCGCGAAGCTAGGACATTTTATGAAAAAGAAGACGCTGAAAAATATGCGCTTACTTTGCCTTTTGATGGATTTAAAATTTCTTTTCCTACTTCCTTATCCAAAGGGCAAAACGTTTATAATTTGATGTATAAACTAACGGAGCATGTTAGTCATATTAACGATTTCTCAAAATTACCTATTCCATTTTTCTGTATTGCTACCGATGTAGAAACCGGAAAAGCAGTACAACTTAAAAAAGGGTTTTTGCCGCAAGCCATATCAGCCAGTGGTGCGTTGCCCTCACTATTTGGTCCGGTAGAAATTAATGGGCAATTACTTATAGATGGTGGAGTGACTAATAATTATCCCATAGACGAAGTTAGACAAATGGGAGCTGACATCGTTATAGGAATTGACGTACAAGACAGTTTGGTTTCTAGAGAAAATTTACGCTCCGCCATTGATGTACTTGTACAAATCAATAATTACCGTACTATTAATGAAATGCATGTTAAAAGAGCGAAAACAGATATTTATATTCATCCTAACATTAAAGATTTTTCAGTAATTTCATTCAATAAAGGAGAAGACATAATTAAAGCTGGTCGGCAAGAAGCCCTTTTATTTAAAGAAAATTTAGAATTACTGGCAAGTAAGCAAAACCATTTTGAAAAAATACCAATAAAAAAATTTGTTTCCGATAGTTTACATATTGATGAAATAGTTATTTCAGGAAATAAAGAATATACTAGATCTTATGTGCTGGGAAAATTAAAATTAAAAACCCCAACAAAAGTTTCCTATAAAAAATTTAATGAAGGCATCAATAATCTTGCTGCAACAGCTAATTTTAATCAAATTAATTATAACTTTTCAGAAAATGAATTCGCCCAAAAGGTCTTAAATGTAGAGCTGCAAGAAAGTAAAACTCGAAACTTTTTACGCTTTGGATTGCATTTTGACGACCTCTATAAAAGTGCTGCATTAATAAATTTTACCAGAAAACGATTATTTCAAAAAAATGATATTGCTTCATTCGACTTTATTTTAGGAGATAACTTAAGGTATAACTTTGAATATTATATTGATAAAGGGTATTACTGGAGTTTTGGTGCGAAGTCAAGATATAATATTTTTAAAAAAAATGTGCGATTTTCCTTATTTCCTCCAGAAATTGTTGAAGGAATTTCATCAGTAGCAAATATTGAAGTTAAAAATGAAGACATCACCAATCAAATTTATGTACAAACCCTTTTTAAGCAAATCTCTTTACTAGGTTTAGGTGTAGAACACAAACACTTAAAACTACAATCGATAACCCTAGGAGATAGCATTCAAAATAAGGCCACGGTTTTTGAAGATACTAATTATTTTAGTGCTTTTGGCAATCTAAAATTAGACAATTTAGACAATAAATATTTTCCAAAAAATGGTGTTTTTTTTGAAGGAAATTTTAACTTTTATGTATTAGCATCCGGTTTAAATAAGTCCTTTGACAGATTTTCAATTGCCAGAGCATTTTTAGGATATGCTTTCACACCAATTAACAAGATCTCTATTTATACGAGCACAGAAGGAGGTTTTAAAATAGGTGGAGAAAACACAAGTACCTTAGATTTTTTTGTAGGTGGTTATGGCTATAAACCTTTTAATAATTTTATTCATTTTTTTGGTTATGACGCTTTTGAATTGCGAGGCGATACCTATTTAAAATCGACGATGCGATTAAATTATCAGATTTTCAAAAAAAGTTATATAAGTGGTGCGGTCAATATTGCAAACGTAGGAGATAAACTATTTACAACATCTCAATGGATTGATGGTATTGATTATAGCGGCTACGCTATAGGTTGCGCTACAGAAACCATAATAGGTCCACTAGAAGTATTTTACTCCTATTCCCCGGAAAGAAAAAGAAATGAATGGTATGTGAGTTTGGGCTTTTGGTTTTAATAATTTCTTAAGCTAAAGAGTTCTAAATTTTTCCGATATTTGTCTTTCAAATAGTATTTATATGCCATTCTATCACACATTAGGAAAAATTCCACCCAAGCGACATACACAATTTCGCAAGCCTGATGGCACATTATATTACGAACAACTTTTTGGAACCGTTGGTTTTGATGGGATGTATTGTAATATCTACCACACCCATCGCCCTACTCAGGTTAAAGAAATAACTAGGCAGTATAGCGTTGCCCCCAAAATTGTTAATCCAAATAATTTAAAATCGTATAAACTGAAAGGTTTTGAGGTAACTCCCGAAAAAGATTATCTGGAAAGCAGAAAAATTGTAATGACCAATCCTGACTGCCATATTGTTTTAGCAGCACCTCAAAATAAAACACAGGATTATTTTTACAAAAATACCGATTCAGACGAATTGCTTTTTATTCATAAAGGTTCCGGAAAACTTCGTACTTTTTTAGGGAACATCGATTTTAAATACGGCGACTATGTATTAATCCCCCGAGGAATAATTTATAAAATAGATTTTGATTCAGAAGACAACCGATTGTTTATTGTAGAATCCAGAAGTCCAATTTATACCCCAAAAAGATACCGAAATTGGTTTGGGCAACTTTTAGAACATTCGCCATTTTGTGAGCGCGACATCCGCAAACCCTATGAACTAGAAACCAATGACAAAAAAGGGAATTTTATTATAAAAGTTAAAAAAAGAGATGAAATTTTTGAAATGGTGTATGCCACCCATCCTTTTGACGTGGTTGGATATGATGGTTATAATTTTCCATATGCCTTTTCCATACACGATTTTGAACCTATTACCGGGCGCATCCATCAACCGCCACCAGTTCACCAAACTTTTGAAACCGATGCTTTTGTAGTGTGTTCTTTCGTGCCAAGATTATATGACTATCATCCACTTTCTATACCCGCTCCATACAACCACAGCAATATTGACAGTGATGAGGTGTTATACTATGTAGATGGCGATTTTATGAGTAGAAACGATGTTTCTCCCGGCAATATTTCTTTACATCCTGCTGGAATTCCTCACGGTCCGCACCCGGGTGCCTATGAAAGAAGTATAGGAAAAACAAAAACAGAAGAACTCGCTGTTATGGTAGATACCTTTAAACCATTAATGCTTACAGATGAAGCAATGAAAATTGCAGATGAAACCTATTTTCAATCCTGGTTAGAGTAAAATAAATTAGAAAAAAATTACCATAGTAAATCATCCATAAAAAGAGATAAAATGAGTAAAGAAGTAAAATCTGTTGACTACGGTCTGGAGAAAATTTTTGAAGGAGCACAAGATTTTTTGCCGCTTTTAGGCACCGATTATGTAGAATTTTATGTAGGTAATGCCAAGCAATCTGCTCATTTCTATAAAACCGCATTTGGTTTTCAGTCTTTTGCCTACTCAGGTTTAGAAACCGGTGTAAGAGACAGAGCCAGTTATGTATTAAAACAAGATAAAATACGCTTGGTTTTAACAACCCCTTTAAACAGCAATTCTCTCATAAATAAGCATCTTGCAAAACACGGTGATGGAGTTAAAGTTATTGCTTTGTGGGTAGAAGATGCCACGAGTGCCTTTGAAGAAACTACAAAACGCGGTGCTAAACCTTTTATGCAACCCACGGTTGAAAAAGACGAACACGGTGAAGTAGTTCGCTCCGGAATTCATACCTATGGTGAAACCGTACATATTTTTGTAGAAAGAAAAAACTACCATGGCACCTTTTTACCGGGCTATAAACCATGGAAATCAAATTACAATCCAGAGCCTGTTGGTCTTAAATATATTGACCATATGGTAGGAAATGTTGGTTGGGGCGAAATGAACCAATGGGTAAAATGGTATGAAAATGTCATGGGATTTGTAAACTTTCTTTCTTTTGACGACAAACAAATACATACAGAATACTCTGCCTTAATGAGCAAAGTAATGAGTAATGGAAATGGAAGAATTAAATTCCCAATAAATGAGCCAGCAAAAGCCGCAAAAAAATCACAAATAGAAGAATATTTAGATTTTTATGAAAGCCCAGGAGTACAACACATTGCAGTAGCTACCGACGATATCATTAAAACAGTTGCCCAATTAAAAGCACGTGGTATCGAGTTTTTACCGCCACCGCCACAAGCCTATTATGATGACATTCCGAGAAGATTGGGTACACATATGAAAATGATGAAGGAAGACATAAACGAATTACAAAAGCTTTCTATTTTAGTAGATGCAGACGAGGAAGGCTATTTGTTACAAATATTTACAAAACCACTAGAAGATAGACCCACACTTTTTTTTGAAATCATTCAACGAATGGGAGCCAGAGGTTTTGGCGCAGGAAATTTTAAAGCGTTGTTTGAATCCATTGAAAGAGAACAAGCATTAAGAGGAACACTGTAGTTTTAAAATAAAGTATACTCATCACAAAACGCCATCTAATTTACGATGGCGTTTTTAAAATCACATTTGGAATGACAATTGCAATAGACCATATCAAACAATAAAAAACGAATGAAAAATCTACTTTTACTAGTTTCTATTATCTTTTGCATCACGGTAAATGGACAAAAAAAATCCTATCAAGATGGCGAATGGTTTAAATTTAAAGTTTCCTATGGTTTTATAAATGCCGGTTATGCTACCTTACAAGTTAATAATGCCATTTTGAAAGGCAAAGAAGTATATCACATAAAAGGCTATGGAAAAAATACCGGAATTTCTAGAATATTTTTTAAAGTGGAAGATATTTATGAAACCTATATGGACAAGCAAAAAGATATTCCCTATCGCTTTATCAGAAATATTGATGAAGGAGGCCACACAAAAAACCTTCAAGTAGATTTTGATCATAAAAAAAGGAAGGCATTAGTATTTAACAAAAAACACAACACCCAAGAAACCATTTCATTTCCTGAAGGCGTTCAAGACATGATTTCTACCTTTTATTACTTGCGAAATCAAATTGACAGAACCAAACTTAAAGAAGGCGATTTTACCGATGTTAATATGTTTTATGGCGATGAAAATTTTAAATTTCGCTTAAAGTTTTTGCGTAAGGAAGTAATAAAAACTAAATTTGGCAGCATATCAACTTTGGTCTTTAGGCCTTATGTAGAATCGGGTCGTGTTTTCAAAGAAAAAGAAAGTTTAACCGTTTGGATTTCTGATGATGACAATAAAATTCCATTAAAAATCAAAGCCGATTTAGCTGTAGGTTCCATAAACGCCGATTTAGACGAATACAAAGGATTAAAACACTGGTTTAAAATAATAGCAAATTAATTTTTATGCAAATATCCTCAAAAACCAATGAGCTCATCGAGCAATTAGACAAAAAATTTTTGGATTTAGGTCAAGATGTCAATGTGCATTTAGAGGGTTTATTACATAGTAAACCCATTACTTATTGGGATTATATTCAAACAGACGCTCTTTTAAACCTTCAAATTCAACGCACCAAACTTCCAGATGAAATGGTATTTATTATGTACCATCAAGTAAATGAATTATTGTTTAAAATGATTCTTTGGGAAATTGAACAAGTAGCGCATCAAGAGCAAATTACTGCTGCATTTTTCTCGTCAAAATTAATGCGTATTAGCCGATATTTTGATATGCTCACATCCTCCTTCAACATAATGCGAGAAGGCATGGATGCAGAACAATATATGAAATTCCGAACCACATTAACTCCTGCGAGTGGTTTTCAAAGCGCTCAATACCGAAAAATAGAATTTGCTTCAACCGAGTTAATAAACCTTATAGACAACCGTTTTCGAAAAACAATAGACCGAAACACCCCTTATGAACACGCTTTAGAACATTTGTATTGGCAAGCTGCCGGTAAAGATTATACCACCGGGAAAAAATCCTTTTTATTAAATGCCTTTGAAGAAAAATATCGAGTAGAGTTTGTTGCTTTTACGCAAGAGTACAATACTATAAATCTATATTCTAAGTTTAAAACATTACCCGAAGAAGTAAGAAATGAAAAAAACCTTATTCATGCCATGAGGCATTATGATTACACCGTAAATATTACTTGGGTAATGGCACATTACCATGCTGCAAACTATTATCTTTCAGGTGGTGATACTAATAAAATTGTCAAAGCAACTGGAGGTAGTGAATGGGCAAAATATATGCATCCTAAATACCAAAAAAGAATCTTTTTCCCAAGCTTATGGACTTCAGATGAATTAGAAAACTGGGGCAATGATGTTTAAATTAGATTAAAAATAACGCTTCTTGAAAAAAATAATTCCCCTTATCCTAATTACCCTTTTGTTTTTTAACTGCAAAAACAAAATTGAAGAAAGTGAAACTGAACCAGAAAAACAAATCAAAATTATTGAAGAATTTGGGTTCAAACTAAATGATTTTGAAGTAGTTAGAGACACCATAAAAAAAGGAGACACCTTTGGCTTTATAATGGATAGGCAAGGCGTTTCCCCCGGAAATGTTTTTAATATTGTCAACAAAGTAAAAGCAGATTTTGATGTTTCCAAAATCCGTGCCGGAAGACCCTACACGATTTTAAAATCTAAAGACTCATTACATCAAACTCAGGTATTTATTTACCAATCCACACGTATTGATTATGTGGTTATCGATTTACGCGATAGCATAAAAACCTATAGTGACAAACTTCCTATAACCATAAAACGAAAAATGGCTTCCGGAGTCATTAATTCATCTCTTTCAAAATCGATGGAAGAGGAAGGTTTAAGCCAGACTTTAGTTCACGAGCTTTCAAGTATTTATCAATGGACTGTAGATTTCTTCAAACTTCAAAAAGGCGATAACTTTAAAATTATTTACAATGAAATTTACATAAACGACACTGTTTATGCAGGAGTTGAAAGTGTTGAAGCTACCCTTTTAAACCACTATGGTAAACCTTATTATGGATTTAAGTATGTAACAGACAGTATACAAGGCACCGCTGATTATTATGATGAAAAAGCTAATACCCTTCGAAATTTTTTTTTAAAAGCACCCCTAAATTACAGTAGAATATCCTCACGTTTTACACAAAATAGATTTCATCCCGTTCAAAAACGTTGGAAAGCACATCTCGGAACAGACTATGCCGCACCAAGCGGAACCCCTATAATGAGCACAGCAAATGGAACGGTTGAAGCATCCGGCTATACCTCCGGAAATGGCAATTATGTAAAAGTAAAACATAACAGCATTTATTCTACACAGTATTTACACATGTCTAAAAGAGCTGTAAATGTAGGTCAAAGAGTAAAACAAGGAGATATTATTGGCTATGTGGGAAGCACCGGTTTGGCTACAGGCCCACACGTGTGCTATCGTTTTTGGTACCACGGAAAACAAGTAGACCCTTATGCCATAAAGCTTCCAGCCGCAGAGCCTATAAAAGAAAATTTAAAAGAAAACTATTTCAACTTTATAAAAACATTAAAGGTTGAAATAGACAACATCCCAGAAAAAGATTTTCAATAAAAAATGGATTTATTACCATTTTTTACACCTTATTTTACCATAATTTTTTGTTAATAAAAAAGTTGAAAAGTTTAAAATACTGGACGTAAGCTACATATAAATAATTTTACCTTTGTATTATTTTATTGATAATATCAATTATTCTTAACAATTAATTAAGCTTGAAATGATGGAATATACTTTCTTTTGTAAAAAATTTAACTAACACTTTTTATTATGAAAAAACAATTACTATTTACGTTCCTTTTCATTTGCTCGCTTGGGTTTTCTCAAGGAGTTGTAACGGGAAAAGTTGTGGGATCAAACTCGACAGATCCTTTATCAGGTGCAAATATTTTGCAAACCGGAACTACAAACGGAGCAATTGCTGATTTTGACGGAAATTTTTCCTTAAATGTGAATACAAATTCCGGCACTCTTGAAATTTCTTATCTAGGATTTGTAAAAACTAGAGCAACATTCACTTTAATTAATGGGACTGCTAATCTTGGAACCATTTCATTAGCTGCTGATGCAGACGCATTAGATGAAGTAGTAATTATTGGTAAAGGAATTATCGATCTTGCTGCTGACAGACAAACACCTGTGGCAGTTTCTACAATTTCTGCAGCACAAATACAAGCCAAAGCAACAGGAAATGTTGAATTTACAGAAGCAATGAAAAACACCCCTTCTGTGTATGTATCTAACCAAGCAGGTGGTTTTGGGGACTCAAGAATCTTTTTAAGAGGCTTTGATGACACAAACACTGCTTTTCTTTTAAATGGACAACCTATTAATAGTGTTGAGGATGGGAGAATGTTTTGGTCAAACTGGGCTGGTATGAGTGATGTAGCAAACGCAATTCAAGTACAAAGAGGTCTAGGATCATCAAAACTAGCTATCTCCTCAGTTGGTGGAACAGTGAACATCATATCAAAAACTACAGATCAAAAAGAGGGTGGTTTTGTTCGGTTTTTAGGAGGTAACGACAGCTACTTTAAAGGAACTGGAAGTTATAATTCAGGACTAAGTGAAAAAGGTTGGGCATATTCTATTCTAGTAGATCATTGGCAAGGTTATAGAAAATGGTCAGAAGGCACTGAAGGTCAGGGACAAAACTATTTGTTTTCTGTGGGTTATAAACCAAGCGAAAAACACGCCTTTAACTTTTTAATTACCGGAGCGCCACAAAGACATGACCAAAACTTTTCTAACTCACTAGAAACTTATGAATTAAGAGGTGAAAAATACAACGGCAACTCAGGTTTCTTAAACGGAGAACGCAAAACAGAACGCAGAAACTATTACCACAAACCTGTAGCTAATTTAAACTGGGATTTTAAAATAAATGATAAATTAGATTTATCTTCTGTACTTTATGCCTCTTGGGGTCGTGGTGGTGGTACCGGACCTTTAGGCAGAGCCTCGAGAGTAAGAGATGAAAACGGAAGAATTGATTTTGATCAAATAGTTCAAAATAACATAGACAATTCAGACAACGGAATAGGAAGCAATGCCAACTCAAGAATAATTAGATCCTCCGTAAACAACCATGATTGGTATGGTTTACTTTCCAATTTGAATATAGAAACAGAAACAAACTGGTCTTTTAATGTTGGTTTTGACGCAAGAACTTATACAGGATCACACTGGAGACAAATTAATGATCTTTTAGGTCTTGATGGATTCTTAGACAATGACAGGGTTTTAACAAACACTTTTAAAGCCGATCCTTGGAGTTCTCTTTCAGATTTTGCAGACAGTAAAGACAGAGTAGCTTATGACTATACGGAAACCATAAACTACATAGGTGGTTTTGGTCAAATAGAATATGCAACCACTAAATTTTCTGCATTTCTTCAAGGTGCTGTATCTACACAATCTTATGAAAGAGAGGAAAATTTTATAGTAAGAGCTCCAGAATTATTAGGAAAATCAGATCAAGTTAACAAAGAAGGGTACAATATTAAAGGAGGTACTTCCTACGCCTTTACTGAAAACCATACCATATTCGCAAATGCTGGTTTTTATTCTCGACAACCTTATTTAGACAACATTTTTGTGGATATAAGAAACTCTAACGAACTAGTAAAACCAGATGTTGATAATGAAGAAATTTTAGGCGTTGAAGGTGGCTATAGATTTAAAAACAACAATTTAAAAATTAATATAGATGTATATTATACGGAATGGGGAAATAGATTCTTAGCTCGTGGCGGTCAAGACAATACAGATCCTGATAATCCTATATTTTTTACTGATAGATTTACTGATATCTCTCAAGTACACAAAGGCTTTGAGTATGAAGTAGAATACCGTCCGGATTTTGGAAGTTGGAGAATTAGAAGCTACGGATCCATTGGAAACTGGGAGTTTGATGGCACAACCCCATTTACACGTCAAAACGATGAAACCTCTGTATTTACCATTACAGATGGAAGTATAGATCTTACCGGCACAAAAATTGGTAACGCTCCGCAAACCTCTTTTGGTTTTGGAGGAAGTGTTGATATTTTTAAAGGACTAACCATAGATGCCGATTATAATATTTATGCTGACCTTTACGGACAAGTAAATCCAGTTGATGTAATTAATGCATCTGAAAGCGGAACCGTTTTTCAACCAGTAAGTTTACCCGCATATACTTTAGCTGATGTAGGTGTAACCTATAAATTTAATTTCGGTGAAAATCGTTTTGTATTTAGAGGCAATGTTTATAATGTTTTTGACGAAGACTATATCAATCAAGCAGATGCTTTTGGAGTTTTCTTAGGCGTAGGAGCAACCTATAACGCAAGCCTTAAATACATATTCTAATATATTTATAATATAGTGTTAATTCAAAAAACCACTTCTTGGCAACAAGCGGTGGTTTTTTATTGAAATAAACACTATTTTTGCTTTTAATTAAAATCAAAACGTATGGCTTTAGATAGAATTATAGATGTTTTGCACAGTTATTGGGCGTACTTAGTGCTCTTAATCCTTTTATTAGCATCGCTTAATGCTCTTATAAAATATTTCTCCAACCAACCTTTTGGAGCGAAGGACTTTAGAATTTCTCTTTTTGGTTTAATTGTTACGCACATTCAGGTTTTAATCGGGTTTATCCTTTATTTTTCGCATCCTGCATTAGGCTTCGCTTCTTTTACTAGAGACGATTTAACCATGGCTGACATAATGGGCAATAGCGATTTACGCCTTTTTGCAGTAGAGCATCCACTTGTTATGCTTATAGCAGTTGTTTTAATAACCATTGGCTATTCCAAACACAAAAAACAACTTACCTCTAAAGGCAAGTTTAAAATGTTAGCTCTGTTTTATACCATAGCATTATTGCTTGTTTTAAGCAGAATACCTTGGGGTCATTGGTTTGCTTCTTAAATAAGGTAAGTCTTTTAAAAACAGAAAACTCCTGCTTGTTGCAGGAGTTTTCTGTTTAAGGATAAGTCTTGTTTTATTTTGAAATTTCTTTTATCAACAAAGCAAATACCGGAAAGTGATCGCTATACCCTCCTGTAAAACCTCCGTCGGCATAGGCTCTGTACGGATACCCTTTATACCTACCTCTTGGATTTGCAAGATACGGAGGATTGTAAATTCCTGATTTATAAAATTGATAGGCTGAATAGTCTTTTGAAAGTAAACCTGCTGAAATAATAGTTTGGTCAAATAAATTCCAACCATCTCTGTAAGCCAATGTGCCAAGTCCTTTTTTATGCATTTCTTCCATTGGGTTATACAATTCTTTTATAAGTACGTCCTCCCTTTTAGATTTTGTTTTTAAAACTTTCTTAAGGCTTTGGCTTGTAGGGTCATCATTTAAATCACCCATACTAATAATCTTAGCATATGGATCTATAGAATGAAGAGAATCGATTATTTTTTTATTTAGTTCCGCGGCTTTCAGTCTATTGGGACGGCTTCTTTCTTCCCCTCCACTTCTTGAAGGCCAATGGTTTACAATGAAATGCACTTTATCTCCATCGAGCAATCCACTTACTACCAACTGATCTCTTGTATATATTCTTTGCGTTACATCGTTATTATTATAAAGCACTAATTCTCTACTTTGGGTATTGGTAGGAACAAAAAGTTTTTTTTGATAAATTAAAGCCACATCAATTCCGCGTCTGTCTGGAGAATTGTAGTGAATAATTCCATAATCACTAGCAAGAAGTGCCTCCTGATTCACTAAATCTTCCACTACTTTTCTGTTTTCTACCTCACAAAAACCAACGATAGCTGGTGTATTTCCTGTTACTTCTCTTCCAATTTGTGAAACAACTTTAGCAATATTTTTAAGTTTTGCATCATAAACCTCTTGGGTGTAAAAAGCATCTGCCCTCACTGTTCTGTCGTGATATACTGTGAATGCATCATCCTCTAAAGAAAAAAGGTTTTCTACATTATAAAAAGCTACAGCATTAACTTTGTATTCTTTTTTTTCTTGAGCCTTAAAAGTAGATAGGTTAAAAAGGCAAACTGCTATAAAGCAGTAATTTAATAATCTCATAAAGCAATGGCATTAAGTTTCTGTAAAGTTCTGTTATTAAGTTTTTGTAAAGCTATGGGCAAAAGCCACGCCAAAGGTAAATAATTACTATAAATAATGTAAATTTGCAGCACATTAATAATAATTAGTTAATCTAAAGAACCAAAAATCGAATGAAAAAAAGAATAATAACTTTACTATTCTTCTTCTTTTGTCTGGCAAACGTTTTTGCACAAGAAGCAGAAGTAAAGGGTAAAGTAGTAGATTTAATTTCAGGGGAACCACTCCCTAACACCCAGATTAGTATTCAAGGAACTGTTTTTACTACAACAACAGATGCAACAGGTGAATTTTCATTAAAAGGTGCAAACCTTCCTAAAGGAGAACAAGTTTTACTTGTTGAAAAAAATGGATATACAAAACTTCGCATGCCCATTACTATTCAATCTGGAGGTACTGTAAATTTAATCCCAATCCTTTTAGAGGTTGATTTCACACAAGTTCAACAACAAATTGGAACCATAGCTCTTGCAGATGATGAACTTGACCAAGATGACGGTACTTCTACTAATGTATCCGGATTGTTACAAGCATCAAACGATGTGTTTCTAAATGCAGCATCCTTCGATTTTAGCGCAACATTTTTCAGACCTAGAGGACTAGATAATTCCAGTGGAAAAGTACTTATCAATGGCCTTGAAATGAACAAACAATTTGACGGCAGACCGCAATGGTCTGATTGGGGCGGTTTAAACGATGCTCAAAGAAATAGAGATTTTTCTATGGGTTTAACTCCTAATGATTACGCTTTTGGTGATATTGCAGGCACGACAAACATCATTATGCGAGCTTCCCAGTACCGTTCAGGAGGTCAGGTTTCTTATGCCGCTTCTGACAGAACTTATGAAGGTCGTGTTATGGTTTCTTATAACTCCGGTGTCGATGCAAATGGTTGGGCCTATTCGGTTTTAGCTTCTAGAAGATATGGAAATGGTGGTTTTATTGAGGGTACCCTTTATGATGCAAATTCCTTTTTTGCTTCTGTTGAAAAAATAATTAACCCTAACCATAGTTTAAACTTTACTGCCTTTTACACCCCTAACAGAAGAGGTCGTTCTACTGCTCTAACACAAGAAGTTTTAGATTTAAAAGGAAACGATTATAATCCTTATTGGGGAAGACAAGATGGTGATATTAGAAATTCCCGAATTAGGAAAATAGAAGAGCCGGTTTTTATGTTGAACCACAACTGGACAATTTCCGACAAAACCAGATTGAATACTAATGTAGGATATCAACTCGGAAAAATTGGAAACACCCGCATTGACAATAACGGAACCACTTTATACACATTAAATGGTCAAGAAACCTTTGTGGGAGGTGCAAGAAACGCAGATCCAAACTATTACCAAAGATTGCCAAGTTATTTTTTAAGAGATCCAAATCCAACTGCATTTGACTTCCAAAATGCTTTTCTGGCACAAGAAGAATTTTTAAATAATGGTCAATATGACTGGGAAGCACTTTATAGAGCAAATCAAATTGCTGCCGGTGAAGGCAAAAATGCTGTTTATGCTATTCAAGAAGACCGTATAGACGATAAACAAATAAGTGCAAACTCTATTTTAAGCTCTCAAATTACAGATAATATTGTGCTAAATGCCGGTTTAAATTACAGAGGATTAAAAAGTGAAAACTTTGCTAACCTAAAAGATCTTTTAGGCGGAACAGGATATTTAGACATCGATTCCTTTGCTGAAGATGGCCCGGATGTTTTTGCTGAGGATTTAGCGCAAAGCGATTTAAGAAACAGAAACAGAATTGTAGGCGAAGGTGATCGTTACAAATACAATTATGAAATAGAAGCAACCGTTTACGGTGGTTTTGCTCAAGCACAATTTAAGTATAGCAAAATAGATTTTTACGTTGCTGCTGAAGCATCACAAACCAAGTATCAAAGAGACGGTTTATATGAAAACGGAAACTATCCGGGGAATCGCTCTTTTGGGAAAAGTGAAGAATTGAGTTTTACAGATTATGGTGTTAAAGGAGGTTTTACCTATAAACTTACCGGACGTCATCTTTTCGATTTAAATGCCGGTTACATCACGAAAGCACCCGGAATCAGAAATTCCTTTTCTAATGCACGACAAAATAATGATGTGGTTATTGGATTAGATAGCGAAAAATACCAATCGTTAGACGCAAGTTATATTTTTCGTTCTCCAATTATAAAAGCAAGATTAACCGGTTTTTATGTGAATGCACAAGACGCAACTGAAATTGGTTTTTTCTTTACACAATCCTTACAAGGTCAAGGTGCTGATAACAACAATGCTTTTGTACAAGAAATAACTACCGGAATTGAAAAATTACATTTTGGTGGTGAACTTGGCATAGAAGCCCAAGTTACCCCAACCATCAAATTAAAAGCCGCTGCATCTGTAGGTCAATATACCTACAATAACAATCCGAATGTATATTACACCAGTGATGCTTTTGACGGACAAGTAACTTATGGTGATGGAACCGCTAAATTAAAAGATTTTCATCTTTCCGGAGGGCCTGAACAAGCCTATCAATTTGGGTTTGAATACCGCGACCCAGATTTTTGGTGGGTAGGGGCAACGGCAAACTATTTTTCAGATGCCTACATAAATATCAGTAAATTAAGAAGAACCGATGCATTTACAACCGATACCGATGGACTTCCATTTAATGATTATGATGAAAATGTTGCCAGACAATTATTACAACAAGAAGATTTTGGCGATTATTATATATTCAATTTGGTAGGAGGAAAATCTTGGAAAATAGACAATTATTTTGTAGGTTTTTTTGCCACTGTAAATAATGTATTTAACCAAGAATTCAAAACCGGCGGTTTTGAAGATTCTAGAAATGCAGATTTTAGAAAAGTATCTGAAGATGCCGCTAGAGATACACCTGTTTTCGGCTCGAGATATTTCTCCGGGTTTGGAAGAACCTATTATGTAAATGCCTATTTTAGATTTTAATAAAAAACACTATAAATAAATAACCATGAAAACATTTCAATTAAATAAAATATTCACACTACTTATAGCTTTTGTAGTGTTGACCTCTTGTGTAAAAGACGACGATTTTGACACACCAAACCTTAATTTTGACGAGCCAGACATCAGTGCTAGCGATATCATAGAAATATCTGCCGTAGCAGGTATTTTAGCACAATCTTCTGAGCCTGTAGTTACTTTTAGCGAAACCGGAAAATATATACAAGGATATGTTGTTTCAAGCGATGAAGGTGGCAACTTTTTTAAACAAATAATTGTTCAAGACTTGCCGGAAAATCCAACTAGAGGCATAAAAGTTCTTGTAGATGTAAGTCCTTTATTTGTTTCTTATGAAGTGGGTAGAAAAGTATTTATCCAACTAGACGGACTAACTGTAGGAACTTCTAACGGAGTCCTTGCTCTAGGCGTAAGAGATGGAAACAGTGTAGCACGAATTCCCTTTCCGGAACGTGAAAAATTTATTCTTCGTTCAAATACTGTAGCTGAAATTGTTCCCCTTCCCCTAGCAATTGAAAATTTTACTTTGGATAAAACCAACTTATTTATTCGTTTAACCGATGTACAATTTAACCGCAATGACGTTTTAATAGACACTCCAAAAACTTTCGCTGCAGAACCATTAGATCAATTTGATGGTGAGCGTATTGTAGAAAGTTGTGCATCAGGATCTTCTTCTATTTTAAGTACCAGCACTTTTGCTAGCTTTAAAGGACTTCGATTGCCAAAAGAAAGAGGCTCATTAGATGTTATTTTAACAAGAGATTTCTTTGATGATTTTTTTACCTTTTATTTGAATTCTCCTGCCGGAATTAATTTTGACAACACAGAACGTTGCGATCCTACCGAAGTAAATTGTGGATTGGCAACCACTGCAGGTGCGCAAGTGTTATTTTCTGATAACTTCGAAACACAAAGTGTAAATTCACCTATTTCAGGAAATGGATGGACAAACTTTATTCAAGCAGGCACTAAACCTTGGGAAGCTTATGTAGATACTGGTTCTAACGCATCTTTAGGTATTTCTGCTAGATGTGGTTCTTTTAACTCTGGAGATGCATCTACCATTTCGTGGTTGGTTACTCCACAAATTCCTTTAAGCACTGCTACAGCAGCTACTATACAGTTTAAAACTTCTAATAGTTTTTCCGATGGTAGTGAAATGGAAGTTTTATTCTCAAGCGATTGGGACGGAGTTCCTGCAAACATCACTAGTGCTACTTGGGATCAATTAAGCGATGCAACTCTTGTGCAAGACAGTACTCCTTTTCCTGACTGGATTTTCTCGGGCATTGTAGATTTATCTTGCATACAAGCAAACGGCTACTTTGCCTTCAAATACACCGGTAGTGGACAAGCTGCTTTTGATGGCACTTATGAATTAGACGAAATTGTTATTAATGCACAATAATTAATCCTCTTAAACTTAGATGATTTTTAATAAGCCTTCAAGGAATATCTTGAAGGCTTTTTTATTCTGGGTGTTAATTTCTTTTGTATCTTTTTAATGAAATTTTTCAATCGTCTTATGAAAGCACCGCTTCTTTATACAAAGGCATCCTCCAAGGAGGATTTGCTAGGAATACTAGAACTCCAACAAAAATATTTGCTTTCAAATCTTGATGTTACAACCATTTCAAGTCAAGGTTTTCTTACAGTAAAACATAGTTTAAAAGACCTAACAAAATTGAATGCCATTGAACAACACATCATTTGTACAAATGAAAACAAAGTCATTGCCTATATTTTAGCCATGACTTCCTTCTCTAAAAGTAGCATTCCAATCTTGCGGCCAATGTTTGCTGTTTTTAACAAAATTATATACCGCAACAAACCTATTTCAGCTTATACCTATCTGGTAGTAGGTCAAGTATGCGTTGCAGAGTCATACCGAGGGAAAGGTGTCTTTGAAAGTTGTTATGCCTTTTATAAAAGTAGTTATAAAGATTCGTATGATTTTGCAATAACGGAAATAGCAACTAATAATTTTAGATCTATTCAGGCGCATAAAAAGATTGGTTTTAAAGAGGTTTTTACCTATAAATCGCCTGACTTACTAGAATGGAGTGTGGTTATATGGCAATGGTGAAAAATATTCTTATTATTAATACTGTCTTATTTCTATCCATTTGAAAAACCAATTTTATTCTAAAAAAAAGCCCCTGTCTTAAAAAGACAAGGACTTTCATTCAGGTTGGTTAAAAAAATTTTTATAGCTATTATCTATTTACGATAATAAACTCAGACCTTCTATTTTGTTGGTGTTGAGTTTCAGTACAGTTATCACCACAATTTACGGCAGGTTTACTTTCGCCAAAACCTTCACCACTAATTCTGCTGCCGTCAATTCCTTTTGAAATTACATATTGGACGGTAGCTTGTGCTCTTCTGTTTGAAAGTTGTTTGTTGTATTCATCCGTACCTTGTGTATCGGTATGACTTTGAACTTTAATAACCATAGTAGCACTTTTTTTCATCAATTGTACTAATTTATCTAATTCTAATGCTGCCATTGGTTTGATATTATGTTTGTCATAATCAAACAATATAGGATTTAAAACTACTTTATCTTCCACAATAAGTTCTTCAATAGGACGAAGCATTAGTTGCGCCGTAACATTTTTGTCGGCAGTAGAAACTTTCGTAGCATTAGATTCATAGCCATCAATTGCTGCTTGAACGGTAATATTATTGTTGCATTCTACTTCAAAGGCTGTTTTTCCGTCAGCACCTGTTGTTTTAGAGGTTAGCCTGTTTTGATTTGCATCATATAAGGTTACTGTAGCACCGCCTAAAGGCCTGTTGTCATTTGCATCCATTACGATACTATGAATGGTAGATACACATAACTCTTTAACGTGATACACATTGTCTGTTGCTGCTTCTTTTCCACCTCCTCTATTTGATGAAACAAAACCTTCTTGGCTGGCATCATCCATACTAAAAGAAAAATCATCAGAGGAACTATTAATAGGCAATCCTAAATTTTTAACTTCTCCAAAACCATCTCCTGATTTTGTGGCATAAAATACATCTAATCCCCCAAGACCTAAATGGCCATTACTTGAAAAATATAGCGTACCATTATCTCCTAGAAATGGAAAAGCCTCTTTGCCTTCGGTATTGATACCTTTTCCTAAATTCACGGGAGTACCAAATGCCCCGGTTGGGCTTATACTTACTTTATAAATATCAGAATCCCCAATACCTCCGGGCATGTCAGAAACAAAATAAAGAGTATTTCCATTAGGGCTTAAAGCAGGGTGCCCAACGGAATATTCGGTATTATTAAAGGGAACCGGTTTTATATCTTTCCATTGTCCATCTACCAATTCGGCATAATAGATATTAAGTTGGTTAACGCCGTCTTCATCTTTTTTATATTTCCCATTGTAAAAGTCGTTTCTATCAAAATATAATCTTTTACCATCGGGTGAAATTGTTACGATACCTTCGTGGTATTTAGTGTTTACCTCACCTTTAATGGTTTGTATGTTTGTTACTTTTCCGTTAGTATAGGTTGCCTCATAGATATCTAAATATGGCTCTTGGTTTCTGCCATAATTTTTTCTGGTGGTATTGCGTGCCGAAGAAAAATAGATCTTGTTTCCAGCTTTTCGTACCCCAAAATCAGAAAATTTACTATTTAAATCACTCATTAATGTTGCAGTAAACTTCGGTTTTCCTTCTAGGATTTGAGGAATGTAGCTTGGATTGTTTTTAAAATCTATAGCCCTGGAATCTTTTGGACTCATTTGTGCAAATTTTTGCATCATGGCGTTTGACTCATCAAACTTTCCATTTGCTTTAAGTGTTTGTGCGTAATTGTATATAGTTTCAGAGGCTACTTTAGGTCGTGTAGAAACCCGTTTATAAAAAGTTTCAGCCTTTTTTGTTTCATTAATTAAATAATAAGAATCGGCTAGACGGGTATAAACATATTCGTCAGCTTTTCCTCTTTTTATTACATTTTGATAGGCTTCTGCAGCTTTTACATACTCAAAGCGATCAAAATGGGTGTCTGCTGTTTTTGTGTTTTTATTCTGAGCAAACGTTAAAGAAGTGCTTGCTACTAAAAGAAATACTATTGTGTATAAATTTTTCATGTCGTTTTACTTAGTTGGATTAAAAATATCTTGGTGAACGTAACACTCGTTTTTTAAAGAACAAGTCAAAAGTAAGAATCACTTCGTGCGAGGCATCTGCTACAACATCAAGGTCAGATATGATATAGTCATAGGCATATCCTATACGTACATTATCATTAATTTGAAATCCGATCAAGCCACTAAAAGAATCATCTAGTCTGTATGAGGCTCCTATTTCAAATTTATCATAGAAAAGTGCATTTAAATTTCCATCGAAAGAAACGGGAGCTTCAAATGCCGATTTCACCATTACAGAAGGTTTTAACTTAAAATTTTCATTCACTTGAAAAACATATCCTGCAGTGGCAAAATAATGATTGACTTCGGAACCAAATTTTAATCCATTTTCATCAAGATGAACAGATGTAAGAAAATTTGGTACGGATAAACCAACATAAAAATTATCGGTGTAGAAAAATGCTCCTGCCCCCACAGTTGGATAGGTATTATTAATATCTTGTGAAAAGAATGGATCATTAGGATCTTGCAAGTCTAAGCTTGTTAAGCCCACATCGTGAAAAGATGCTCCCGCTTTTATTCCTAATGCAAGTTTTGCGTTTTCACCAACCTGTAAGGTATAAGAAAAATCTACATTTACATTTGTTTCTTTAATAGGACCTAATTCATCTTTTATGGCAGATAACCCTAATCCTACTTTTTCACCTATTGGTGAATGCGCAGAAAACGTATAAGTTTCAGGTGCTCCATCTAGGCCTGACCATTGTTTTCTATATAATGCAGTTAGAGACAGACTTTCTTTAGACCCTGCATAAGCGGGATTCACCACATTCATATTGTACATATATTGGGTGTACTGCGGATCTTGTTGTGCACTCATATCCTGAAAGCCTAGGACTAGAATAAAAATGAGTAAAAGAGAGAGTTTTTTCATTATTTATAATTTGATTGTTATGTTATTGATTATTTATTTAAATATATATATCCTGTTTTTGGTGTTTCTTCTTGAAATGTGATTACATAATAATAGTTGCCTATTGGCAACAAGTCGCCATTATCATTTTGTCCACACCATTGATTAACATAGCTGGCTTGCTCATAGACAATTCTTCCGTAGCGATTAAATATGGAAAGTTTTGTAATGTTTGATTGATCTGTTAAAAATTGAAGATCGAAACAATCGTTAAAGCCATCGCCATTGGGTGAAATTCCTTGTGAAATTATGCAATTCGCATTCGCATAAAAACTGACGATTACATCGTCTAAGGTAACACACCCATTATCATTTACCTCTACAGCATAGATGCCGGCATCAGTAACCTCGAGAGTGCTTGCGTTTTCATTAAGGATAACCCCTCCATTAAAAAACCAAGTAAAAGTTAATTGACTAGAGGATTCATTTTGTGGTTGTGCATTCAAAATTAAAATGTCTTGTGCACATTTTAATAGACTCGTGCCAAGGTTTACTAATGGAAGCTCTCTAAAGTTTACCTCTATTGTATCGCTTTGTGTGCAACCTGCGTAAGAAACATCAACACTATAATTGCCAGAGGTAGTAACAGTAATACTGAATGAAGTTTGCCCTGTATTCCATAAATAGGTTGCTTCTGAAGGATTAATGCCTTCTATCATAGGAATTATTTCGAAAGAAGTTTCATCACAAGGGAAAACATCTTCTCCTAAATCTACTGAGAAATTTACAAAGGATACTGAAACTGTTTCGGTAATAGTACATCCCAAATCTGTGGTTACATCGACAGAATATACGCCATTTTCTGTAACTTCAAGAGTGGCTTGGGTAGCTCCTGTTATGATGACACCATTATAATACCATTGGTAAAATAATTCATTAAAAACACTACTGTTTTCGGGAGTAGCATCTAAAAGATAAATTAATGCATCACATACTAAAAGTTCTCCGCCCAAATCTAAAATAGGTGCAGGAATAAAAGTAACGTTGATATCATCAGTTTTAGTGCATTCTACATAAGAAACCTCAACACTATAATTTCCAGAAGTAGTTACAAAAATGCTAGGTGTTGTTTCTCCGGTACTCCATAAATACGTAACTTCTGAGGGGTCAATTCCTTCAATAAGAGGTGCTATTTCATAAGGAGTAGAATCGCAAGGGGTTACGTCTTCACCTAAATTTACTGAAAACTCAGGAATAACAACTGAAATATTATCGGTCACCATACATCCTAAATCGGAAGTAACTTCAACGGAATATACCCCTATTTCCGTTACAACTAAAGTAGCCTCTGTGGCACCAACAAGTATTTCTCCATCCTTAAACCATTGGTAAAATATAGAATCAAATTCATTACTGTTTAAAGGTGTAGCATCTAATACTACCGACACTTCGTTGCATACTAAAACATCCCCACCAAGTTCAACAATCGGTGAAGTTTTAAACTCAACGATAATTTCATCGGTAATTGTGCAATCAGGAGCATCTGGATTAACGATTTCTACACCATAAGTACCGGCTGTAGTAACCACTAAGGTACTTCCTATTTCTCCTTCAATCACTTCACCATTAAAATACCAAGTAATAATAGAGTTCTCATTGGTTTCAACGGTCAATAAAATTTCATCTCCATCACAAGGTGCATTTCCATTTTGAATGGTAAGGTCTTCCCCTAAATCAGCATTACCAATAAAAAAACTTCCACCTTCTAAAAAAACAGCGGAGTTAAAAGCCGTATCATTTCTATCGGCAATTACCAATTTCATTCGGTATTGTGTGTTTGGTGTTACATAGGACCAAGCTTGCATCAAAACAGTATGCCCATTAAAGTTGATTGGTGATTGCGCATTAGGCAATCCATTAGGTGATCCGTAATACACATCAAAAAACTCTGGATTTACAGAGCTACAGCTACTATTATACAATTGATCACGAATAGTAATCACTGAAATTGGATCATTAGTATCAGGCACAATGGCAAGGTTTGTTACGTCTCCAGTGCCAACATCTGTCAAAAAAAATGCAAATGCATCGGAATAGTCACATTGAAATATACCATATTCATTGGAGGCAAATACAAAATTAAAACTGATGGAATCTGTTAAAGGTCTAAAATCAAACTCTAGGATGGAAGCATCGTTATAGGAGGTTAATCCCGGATCGATTCCCAAGCCTTGTATATAATTAAACAACTGTGGGTCACCAGGCCATCCTCCTCCGGCTTGCGCACCGCCATTAGGTCCTGGAGCCTCATTTACAGCACCGGTCATTAAAATAACACCGTTATCTATTGGAAAGTTTGTGTTTGTATTTTCAAAATAGCCTATGCCATTTAGGTTACCAAAATTAGTGCCTGTAGTCCCTACAATATTCTCAACAATAGCACAAGGAGAATTGATTAACACTTGTGTTACTAACTCCTCATGAGTAAACTGAGTTGTTGATGTTGTAATGTAGGGTTGTGCATTTCCAAATAGGAAAATAAAAAAAGCGCAACACAGTACATATAAATTTTTCATTTGTTGTGAGGTTACTTTTTTTTGTTAATTAGCATCTCTATTTATATATATCCAACCAGTTTTTTGTTTTCCATAAACAGAATCATTTCCTGAAAAATTAATCACATAAAAATAGGTTCCGGTTGGTAGTTTATCTCCATTATCACTTTGTCCTACCCATTGGTTTGTATAATTGTTTGATTCATAAACAATCGCTCCCAATCGATTAAAAATTTGTAATTTATCAATTCCGGTTCGGTTTGCAAGAAAAGTTAAATCTAGATTATCATTAAATCCTGGAGATCCATCCGGAGAAAGTCCTTCTGAAATCACACAATTAAGCGTAAGTGCTTCTACTTCATCAAAGCCACTACACTCCCCTTTGGTAATCTCAACACGGTAGACATCGGATAGATTTGAAGCAACATCAGCAAGTGAAATAGTTATTGTATTGGTATTTTCGCCTGCTATAAGGTTTCCATTTTTAAACCAAACATAGGTTACCCCATCTTCAAAAGTAACGGCTGAAAGAGTTCTTGTTTCTGCGGTACAACCGCTGATGTTTTCTCCTAAAGTAACTACTAAATCTGCGCTTGGCGAAATAACAATACTGTCGGTTGCAGAGCATTGCCCTATGGTTACTATAACACTGTAGGTGCCATTTACTGTTACTTCTAAAGTTGCTTGCGTATTTGCTAATACAACTCCGTCTAAAAACCATTCAAAAGTTGCTAGTTGAGGATTGTAATTTGTTGGAGTTGCATCCAGAATAACTTGATTTTCAAAGCAAGTTACAAAGTCATCTCCTAAATTAATTTCAATTGCTGCTCCTGGAGTAATATTAATATCCTGTTGTGCAGAACAAAGTCCTACAGTAACTATTGCTGTATAAGTTCCATAGGCAGTAACATTAAATGTTGCCTCTGTAATTCCTGTATCTACCCCATTAAACAACCATTGGTAGGTAGCATCGGCAGGATTATAATTTGAAGGTGATGCATCAAGTGTAACGGGAGCTTCAAAGCAAGTTGCAAGATCTTGTCCCAAATCAAAAATTGGATTTTCATTTAATTCAATAAAAACAGCGTCGGATACGGTACATCCTTCAAAGGTAACCTCAACAGAGTAGATTCCTGTTTGAGTAATGGTAATTGTAGGTGTAGTTTCACCGGTACTCCATAAATAAGTAACCGCTCCCGGGTCTGCTCCAGTTATTGTAGGAACTATTTCATAGGAAGCTACATCACAAAAAGATTGATCTGCTCCTAATTCAACACTAACCGTACTTTGCACAAAAACTGTTACGGAGTCTTCTAAAACTACAACTTGACCATTACATCCATTGGTATACGTTACTCTTGCTGTAAACGTTTCAGACACAGTAGGAGAAACCGTTATAGTAGGGTTGTTTGAAATTACATTTCCTCCTTCATCTACCCATTCAAAAACATAGGTGGGTAAGCCTTGTGGCGCAAATTGCCATGCTTCATTGGTAGCAGTCCAAGGGGAATCTGATGTATTTCTTCCCGGCGGAACGTAAGCAATTGTACCTGCATTGTTTTGAATACCAAGCGCGGCGTTACCACTATTCCAACTTGGGCAAACAGGTTTGTCCTGCATATAAATTTCAATAACATTTGAAAATTCATAGAAAACAGCCATGTGAGTCGCTAATAAACTATTACAAGTTCCTGAGAACATAGGCACTTGGTAGTATGAAACCACTAAAACCCGGTTAGGAAAAGTACCCAATACTTCATAGCCTATTTCTTCGGTTGTGGAAACAGAAGGATCTATATCATGTACCGGAGTAAAAATATTTGCTTCGCCTAAAGTGGGATTGGAGTTATTTGGTAAGTTTTCTGTAAAACTCCATCCATTTGTAGTATCACTAGGATCCACATCAAAACGTAACACCCCATTAGAACCTACTTGAAATTGTTGTTCTAGGTTTCCAAAAAAACAAAAATCAAAAGGAAGATTATCCACAGGAGACCATGCATCATCAATATTTGGGTTTAAAGGATTTGCCAATCCATTAAAAGCAAAAGGAGGATTGTATGGTATAGAGGTAACTGTATATTGTTCGCTCACCGTTTCAAATATTTCTAAAAAATTAGCCGTTATATCTGCTGAATCTCCTGTAGCACAACCAATGGTTTGATCTGGTCCGGCATCTACAAATAAACTTCCAGGGCCTTGAGCATTAACAAACGTCAGGTTAGCTAAAAAAAGAATAGAAAAAAGGGTTTTTAAAACAATTGGAAGTGGTTTTGTGTCGGTTTTTGATTGAAAGAATTCAGCAAACCTAAAGAGGTTGCGTAGTTGTTTTTTCATAATATTACATAGTTTAAATAACGAGTTGCCAAAGTAATAAAAAAAAACAGATTAACAAATAGTTAACAATTTAAAAAGTAAAAGAATGTACCTATTTTCAAAAGATAAGGGTAAAACATTGTTTATGTTTTATATATAAATTAACAGATTAAACACAATACAACTATTTCCACATCATTGCAATTGACTAACTTTGCATTTCAAAACATTTTATGATAGAAAAACTGGAAATAGAATATGAAAGAGCTATTCTCATCGGCTTAGTTACACAAAATCAAAACGAAGAAAAAGCTAGAGATTACCTGGACGAGTTGGAATTTTTAACCTATACAGCGGGTGGCGAAGTAATAAAACGCTTTATCCAAAAAATGCAAAAACCCAACCCGAAAACTTTTATAGGCACCGGTAAACTGGAGGAGGTGCGGGCTTATGTGGAAGCAAACGATATTGGCACGGTGATTTTTGATGATGAGCTCTCCCCTGGTCAACAAAAAAATATTGAAAAAATACTGAATACCAAAATTATTGACAGAACCAATTTAATTCTAGATATTTTTGCTCAACGCGCACAAACCAGTTATGCAAGCACCCAAGTAGAGCTAGCACAATATGAATACTTATTGCCCCGACTTGCCGGAATGTGGACTCACTTAGAACGTCAACGTGGTGGTATAGGGATGCGAGGCCCCGGGGAAACAGAAATCGAAACAGATAGACGTATCGTTCGCGATCGAATTGCATTATTAAAGGAAAAACTAAAAACCATTGACAAACAAATGTCGGTGCAACGCGGTAATCGTGGGGCATTGGTGCGTGTAGCTTTAGTAGGTTATACAAACGTTGGAAAATCTACCTTAATGAATGTAATAAGTAAATCGGAAGTATTTGCCGAAAATAAACTTTTTGCTACTTTAGACACGACTGTAAGAAAAGTGGTTATAGGCAACCTTCCTTTTCTTTTGACAGATACGGTAGGCTTCATTAGAAAGTTGCCCACCCAATTGGTTGAATCCTTTAAAAGCACACTCGACGAAGTGCGTGAAGCAGACCTTCTTTTGCATGTGGTAGATATTTCGCATCCCAATTTTGAAGACCACATTGCCTCTGTGCATCAAACTTTAGTCGAAATTGGTGGTAAAGATAAACCAATGCTTATGGTATTTAATAAAATAGACACATATAAAGCCGAAAAATTAGAGGAAGACGATTTAATTACTGAAAAAACCAACGCACACAATACCTTAGAAGACTGGAAAAATACATGGATGAGCAAAGTAAATGGCGATGCCGTTTTTATTTCTGCCACCGAAAAAGAAAACCTCACCGAACTCCGAGAAAAAGTATATGAATGGGTAAGAAGGATTCATGTAAAGCGTTTTCCATACAATAGCTTTTTGTATCCCGATTTTTCAGAGGAGATGTAGGTTTCCTTTCTATTAATATTTTTTTTAGGGCGTTTCCGCAAAAAGACGGGCGGGCTTTTCGTTACAATCTTCCCCCCCCAAGCTCGCATGGTGGAAAGGATTTTTTCTACCAATATTTCGCCCCTATCTGGACTAATGTTAAAATGTTCAATACCTCTACCAAAGACTTCTATCGGTAGAAAAAAACATGGAACATAAAAATTATGAAAACCCCGTAGGGGTGAAATATTGGTAGAAACCAAATAATACAAAAAAATTAAAAACCCGACAGGGGTGACATATTATTGTGGTTCACCAATTTTAATGAAAATAGATTTACAACAAAAATCTAATTTTTAAAAGCCAAAGATGTTTTCCATTCGCCAACTTCTAGCACCACTTCCGTTCCCAAAATAATCGCTTGATTATCCTCCATGTGCCCCGCAGGAAAACCAAAACAAACCGGGAAGTTATACCCCGAAACTGTTTCTGCAATAATTTCTTCCGCAGTTTTTCCAAAAGGAATGGTGTTGTCATTCATTTTTGCCATACCACCCACAATGAACCCGGCAAGATTTTCAAAATAACCATTGCGCTTTAAATTTTGAAGCATCCTGTCTATATGATACAAATATTCATCTAAGTCTTCTATAAATAAAATTTTTCCTTTGGTGTCAATTGCTGAAGGACTTCCACAAAGAGAATATAAAATAGAAAGATTACCCCCAACTAATTGTCCTCTCGCTATTCCCACTTTTGTTTGGGCATCTTTTGCAACACACCCAATAACATATTCCTCTCCAAAAAGCGCCTGCCTAAGAGTTTCTATTGTCGCTTCAGATTTATTGTTTATATCTACAGGCATCTGCGCATGAAGGCTTTCAAAACCTAAGACATGCAAGTGGCTATGTAAAACGGTTACATCGCTATACCCAATAATCCATTTGGGATGTTTTTTAAATTCGTTGAAATCTAATAAATCAATAATCCGAACCGTGCCATAACCTCCACGAGCACACCAAATTGCCTTGATTTCCGGATTATTCAACATACATTGAAAATCTTCTGCTCTTAGAAAGTCATTTCCTGAAAACTGATGTTCTTCTGCACCTATCGTTTTCCCGATAATCGCTTCTAATTGCCAACTTTTCAATAGCTGTAATGCCGGTTGTAATTCCTCTAAAGAAACTTTTCGCGCTGTTGAAACAATGGCAACTTTATCGCCTTTTTTAAGAAAAGAAGGTCTAATCATTGCCTAAATGATATATAATTTTACCAACGGTTAAATTTAATTTTTTTAATTCTTCCGGGTTTGGAATAATAATCCCATCGCCATAAAATTTAGGATTTGGTTCTCCTGCAGGTTGTAGAAAAACACGCAACTTACTATTTTCTAATGCCCCACCATTCCAGTCCACCGCACCACTGTAATCCCAACCAAAACCATAGATATTAATTCCCTTCCCGTTTCTTTGTACTACATCCTCATAGGTAGTTCCAATTTTTATTCCGGAGGCAGTTTCCCAATCACCATTTTTTGAAAGAACCAACTGATACACCTTTTTTCGTTCCAACGTCTCCCAAATAAAATGGATTTCATTTTTTGACCCCGGATACATAATAGTATAGGCTCGTTGTACAGAACCTTCCTCAAAATGACCAATCTCTTCTTTTTTAGCTGCATCGGGATACATTCTTTCTAAATCTTCTGCGGTAGTGTTTCGTGCTATTTTTTCCACAGTAAAATTTTTAAGAGATGCGCTAGCGACAATATTGGTAGCCGGTTCAGAAGCCGAAGTTGTACTTTTAGTTCCCTTACAAGAAAAAAATAAGCAAATTATTCCTAATACAATACATTTTTTCATTGGGTGGTTATTTGCTATAAAATTAGAAATAAATACGGCACTTGACTTCCCTTTTGCAAGAAATTAACGTGAAATACGGTTGTGTTGTTTACATTTGTACTTTTAAATTTTAGCTTTTATTTTATGACCACACCAAAACGATATACCATTACAGCCGCGCTGCCATACACTAACGGTCCTATTCATATTGGCCATTTAGCAGGGGTTTATGTTCCTTCTGATATTTATGCGCGTTACCTCCGCTTACAGGGCAAAGATGTTGCTTTTATCTGCGGAAGCGATGAGCACGGCGTTGCCATACCGATGAAAGCAAAAAAAGAAGGCGTTACCCCACAGGAAATCATTGATAAATACCACGGTATTATCAAAAAATCCTTTTTGGACTTCGGAATTACCTTTGATAATTACTCTCGCACTTCAGCAAAAATTCACCATGAGACCGCATCCGAGTTTTTTAAAAAACTTTATGAAGACGGAAAATTTATTGAAGAAACTACCGAACAACTTTATGATGCCGAAGCAGATCAATTTTTAGCCGATCGTTTTGTTACAGGCACTTGTCCAAAATGTGGCCACGAAGAAGCCTACGGCGATCAATGTGAAAAATGCGGCACATCCCTAAACGCAACAGACCTAATCGACCCAAAATCAACTATTACCGGCAGTATTCCTATTTATAAAGCAACCAAACACTGGTTTTTACCCCTTCAAGATTACGAGGCATTTTTAAAAGAATGGATACTAGTAGGGCATAAAAAAGATTGGAAACCCAATGTATATGGACAGGTAAAATCTTGGATTGACGATGGATTACGACCTCGTGCCGTGACTCGCGATTTGGATTGGGGAATCCCTGTTCCTGTAAAGGGCGCTGAAGGAAAAGTATTGTATGTTTGGTTTGATGCCCCTATTGGTTATATTTCTTCCACTAAAGAATGGGCGACTCGTGAAGGTAAAGACTGGGAACCCTACTGGAAAAGTAATGACACCAAACTCGTGCACTTTATAGGAAAAGACAACATTGTTTTTCATTGCATCATTTTTCCGGCAATGCTTAAAGCAGAAGGAAGTTATATATTACCGGACAATGTTCCTGCCAACGAATTTTTAAACCTTGAAGGCAACAAACTCTCCACCTCCAAAAATTGGGCAGTATGGTTACACGAATATTTGGTGGATTTTCCAGGTCAGCAGGATGTTTTGCGATACACTTTAACCGCCACTGCTCCTGAAACGAAAGACAACGATTTTACCTGGAAAGATTTTCAAGCAAGAAATAATAATGAACTGGTTGCCATCTTCGGAAATTTCATTAACCGCGTGGTGGTTCTTACTTATAAATATTATGCCGGTCATGTGCCGCAACCTTCTGAATTTAAAGAAATAGACACACAAACTTTAAACGAGCTTCGCGCCTATCCTGATGTCATTGGCAGTTCTATTGAACGTTACCGTTTCCGTGAAGCACAAGGAGAATTAATGAATTTAGCCCGTTTAGGAAATAAATATCTAGCCGAAGAAGAGCCTTGGAAAACCATAAAAACCGATGAAATACGCACCAAAACCGTTATGTATGTGGCACTACAAATAGCTACTACACTCGCTGTTTTAAGCGAACCTTTTATTCCATTTACTTCTGAAAAATTGAAAAAAATTCTGAATATTAGTTCGAGTGATTCACCAATTGGATGGAATGATATTTCTACTATTGTTAACACTTCTCCCCTATCGGAGGAGAGGCCGATAGGCAGAGAAGGACTTCTTCCGATTAATCATAAAATTAATGTAGCCGAATTGCTTTTTTCCAAAATCGAAGACGAACAAATACAACAACAAATAGACAAATTAGAAGCCACAAAAGCTACTAATAAAATAGAAAAAATCTCTTTTGAAAAACCAAAACTCATGCCACAAAAAGACATCATTACTTTTGATGATTTTACGAAATTGGATATGCGAGTAGGCACCATCATAGAAGCTGAAAAAATGCCGAAAGCGGACAAGTTACTTGTCCTAAAAGTAGATACCGGCATCGATGTAAGAACTGTAGTATCAGGCATTGCCGAAAGTTTTACTCCTAAAGAAGTCATTGGAAAACAAGTTACTATTTTAATCAATCTTGCCCCCAGAGTTTTACGTGGTGTGGAAAGTCAAGGTATGATTTTAATGACTGAAAATGCTGAAGGTAAATTGGTGTTCCTTAACCCGGATAACGAAGGTGTTGAAAATGGGATGATTATTAATTAAGTATTGCATATTGCCGGCTTCCTATTCCCTGTTGCCAGTTCCCAGCTCGGTGTTATTAAGCTTCCTTTATTCTCTCGCAGAAAGCGCAGAAAAACTAATTACTTTGAGCCATAGTGCCATTTAGTTTCAAAATAAATCTCTAAATTAAAACCATGGAGCAACTCCTCCTCTTTATTACCCAAAGCACCCAACTGCCGGCAATCAGCGTTAAAAACACCGTTCAGTTATTAAATGAGGACTGCACTATCCCATTTATAGCTCGCTACCGCAAAGAACGCACCGGTAATCTGGATGAAGTGCAGATTAGTGATATTGTTACTTTTAAAGAACAATTTGAAATTCTAGAAAAAAGAAAGAAATCCATTTTAAAAGTACTGAAAGAACAAAAAGTTTTAACACCTAAGTTGCAAGTAAGTATTGAAAATGCCCCTGACCTTACCTCCCTTGAAGACCTCTACTTACCCTTCAAAAAAAGCCGAAAGACCAAAGCCGAAACCGCGCGAAAAAATGGTTTGGAACCCCTTGCTAATATAATCATTGGACAATCCCAAAGTATTGGAAGAAGAGATATGAATGTACTTTTACAAAAATATGTACAAGGTGAAATAACTTCTACAGACCAAGCCTTGGAAGGCGCAAGACATATCATCGCCGAATGGATAAATGAACGCACAGATATAAGAAACGCATTGCGAAATCAACTGCAAAAAGAAGCCATAATCACCACAAAAGTGATCAAGGATAAAGCGGGAAAAGAAAAAGCCCAAAAATATCGTGATTATTTTAAATGGGAAGAAGCCTTGAAAAATTGCCCATCCCACCGTTTACTTGCCATTTTAAGAGCAGAAACCGAAGGATTTATCAAAGTAAAAATAGAAATTGACGAGGAGAAATCACTTTCTGCCATGGAAAGAAGAATCATCAAATCTAACAATGTTTTTATAGAACAGATGGAACTTGCCGCCAAAGATGCATACAAACGTTTGCTTCTTCCGGCATTGGCAAATGAACGATTACAAGCTGCCAAAAAAGCTGCAGACGAAACCGCCATAACTGTTTTTGCTAAAAACCTCCAACAGTTATTATTAGGTGCGCCATTAGGAGAAAAGCGCATTATGGCCATCGATCCCGGTTTTAGAACAGGATGTAAATTGGTCTGTCTAGACGCACAAGGCAACTTAAAACACAACGAAACCATTTATCCGCACACACCGCAAAACGATGAAAAAGGGGCGATGAAGAAAATAAGTTCGCTGGTAGATGCCCATAAAATAGAAGCTATAGCTATCGGTAATGGTACCGCATCTCGCGAAACAGAACGCCTTGTTAAAAAAATCCATTTTAAAAACAACTTGCAAGTGTTTGTCGTGAGCGAAGCCGGAGCTTCCATATACTCTGCCTCTAAAATTGCTCGTGAAGAATTTCCAAACTATGATATTACAGTTAGAGGTGCTGTTTCCATAGGTAGGCGCCTAGCAGATCCACTTGCCGAATTAGTAAAAATTGAACCAAAATCGATAGGAGTAGGTCAATACCAATACGATGTAGATCAAACAAAATTACAAACTTCGCTAGATCGTGTAGTGGAAAGTTGTGTGAATGCCGTGGGTGTTAATATCAACACGGCCAGTACTTCTTTGCTTGCGTATGTTTCCGGAATAGGACACAAACTGGCGGAAAACATCATTGCATTTCGTGAAGAAAACGGAGCATTCTCTTCTCGAGAAAATATCAAAAAAGTGCCTCGACTAGGAGGAAAAGCCTTTGAACAAAGCGCCGGTTTTTTACGAATCAAAAATGGTAAGAACCCACTTGATAATTCAGCGGTGCATCCGGAAAGTTACGCATTAGTAAAACAAATGGCTAAAGAATTGAAAAAGGAGGTTTCTGAATTAATAGGAAATACCGAAGTTTTAAAAAGCATTCCGAAGGAAAACTACATCACCGATACTGTAGGTCTTCCAACATTAATAGATATTCTAACCGAACTCGAAAAACCCAGTCTCGACACGCGAGAAGTTGCCAAGGTATTTTCTTTTAACCAAAACATAAAAACCATCAACGACTTACAAGCAGGTCAACTCCTTCCCGGAATTGTGAATAACATTACCAATTTTGGCTGTTTTGTGGATATAGGTATCAAGGAAAACGGATTGATACATGTGTCCAATTTATCGGATAGTTTTGTGTGTGACGTAAATAGTATTGTAACTTTACATCAACAAATTCTTGTGAAAGTGCTGGATATTGATTTGGATCGTAAGCGGATACAATTAAAATTACATACGTTTTAGGTACATGCAAAAAGCATATAAAATTTACTAACTATTTTTACTCTACATCATATAAAACCTATAAACATAGCAAATAATAAGTCAATTATGAGGAAAAATACTTATATGAAATCGGGTATTAAAGTATAGTATTTTATTAAATCATTAAAAACTTGTATTTTAAATATGTTAGTAATTGTTTCCTCTTACTACTAAGGGGAGGAAAGTAATTTTAAAAATTTTCAATTTTTTAAAAAACATATATTTTACTTTCTGTTAAACAACCTATTTCTTTCTGTAAAGTAAAAAATGCCTTATAAAATATGCCTCATTAATACATAGTACAATGAAAATAAATACAATTAGACCCATTAAAAGAGCAAAAGGTCTTCAAATTGGTGAATATGTTAAAGATTTTAATGCAAAAGACCTTTATGATCAAAATTATAATTTAAGTAATGCTTTAAAAAATGGCCCTATAGTAGTAATTTTTATCAGAGGGCAGTGGTGTCCATTTTGCAACAAACATTTAAAGCAACTTCAAGAAAGCTTGCCTTTAATTTATGCTTATGGTGCAAATGTGGTAATAGTTTCTCCCGAAAAATCAGAGTTTATTAAAAAAACTATTCAAAAGACAGGAGCAGAATTTACTATTCTTTATGACGAGGATTATAAAATAGCCGACACTTTTGATGTTACTTTTAAGCCAGATAAATTTGAATTATTTATGTATAATAAAATTTTAGGAGCTAAATTAAAAGAATCACATTCTGACGAGAGCGAGAGGCTGCCAATTCCTGCAACATTTATTTTGGATGTACAAGGAAAAATAGTATGGAGGCACTTTGACTCCAATCACAAAAAACGTTCAAAAATTAATGATATTTTAAATAATATTCCTAAACCTCTTAATTTTCCATTACACATTATTTCATAACTAATGAATCATATAAGAGACTTGTCAAAAAACACTAAGACTTTTTATATTCCAATACTTATAATGAAATTTAATAGCATGAAAACGTTTTTTATAAAAGCATACAACAAAATAGTTGCTGTTTTTAAACAAGGACTAGAACCAATTCAAGTATTTAAAAGTATTTTAGTAGCCCTATTATTTACTATAATTCCCTTACCCGGAACAACTACTATCCTTTTAACAACAATTGCTTTAAAGGCTAAGTTGAATTTACCTATAATGATAACTTTTAGTTATTTAATTACCCCTTTACAATATGTACTATTAATGCCATTTATAAAAGTGGGTGAAACAATATTTTCAACCCATCACACGCTGTATTCTGTTCAAGCCATTATGTCTTCTTTTGAAAACGGATTTTTTAACACCCTTCAAAAATTAACTTTTGAAATAATTTGTGGTATAGCGGGATGGGTGGTTATTGCAATCCCCGTTGCTTTTTTACTTTACTATATCGGCTATTTTCTTTTCTTTAAAAAACACCTTTCTAACCCAGTTAAATGAAATCAAATACAATAAAAACACTTGGACTATTAGGGCTTTTAGCCTCAATTATTGTAGGTGTCGGTGAATATTTTTTACACTATTCACCACAAATATTAGAACACAGTGAGCACTATGCCTTTTTTGATTTTGTGTCGATAGAACACCTTCAAATTGGGCATTTTTTGTCTGTAATTGGACTTCCTTTCTATTTTGCGGGGTATCTTCATATTTACAAAATGTTACAACCCGGTAATGAAAATTTAGCAAGAATTACTTTAGCAATTGGCTTTATTGCTTTTGCTGTTGGAGGCATTTGGATTGGCTCCAGAGCTTTTATTGGCACTATCGTTCAGCTGCAAAAGGACATACCACCAGATACCTACCAACAGATTCTAAACAATTATACAGAATTATTAGAAATTTTAGTCAAAGCATTACGAGTTATAATCGCTCTATTGTCTATAACCTTTGTTACTACAATCCTAAAAGGAGGAACAAACTATAAAAAATGGATGGCTTTTTTCAACCCTATCACCATTCTAATTGTTTGGGTAATTCTTGGTAGACTGCTTCCTTTTTTTGGCAAACATACATTACCTATACTAATGAATGTTACCCATTTTATTTTGTTTAGCCTATCCCTATATCAATACCAAATTTTTCAAAAAACAAATACAAAATAGGAAAAGATAAATACAACAAACAAAACCTCTTTTCTTTTAATAAGAAAGTAAAAAAGCATATAAAATCAACCTAAATCCTATTGAATATTATGAAAGCTAGAAAGCTATTTATTATCATTTCAGCAGTAATTACTACAAGCATTCTTGGAATATCTTTTTTTTGGAAACCCATACTTTGGAGTTTCCTTATATTTTTACCGATAATTTTAGTGGGTATTTCAGATATTTTACAGAAAAAACATACCATACAAAGAAATTTTCCGGTTATAGGTCATTTTAGATATTGGTTAGAAAACTTTCGCCCAGAAATTCAACAATATTTTGTAGAGACAGATATAGAAGGCACTCCTATAAACAGGATCTTTCGTTCCCTAATATATTCAAGAGCAAAAAACCAGAACGACACGACCCCTTTTGGTACTAAATCAGATGTATATCGTGTAGGTTATGAGTGCATGACACACTCCATGTACCCAAAACACCATGACGAGGTAGAGCAACACCCAAGGGTTTTGTTTGCCGGAAAAGAGTGTAAACAACCTTATAATGCAAGTATTTTAAATATTTCTGCTATGAGTTTTGGAGCATTGAGCAAAAATGCTATTATCGCATTAAGTAAAGGAGCTAAATTAGGTGGTTTTGCACACAATACAGGTGAAGGTGGATTAAGCCCATATCATCTTGAAGGTGGCGGCGATTTAATATGGCAAGTAGGAACCGGATATTTTGGATGCAGAACAGTGGATGGAAATTTTTGCCCGGATACTTTTCAAAAAAACGCATCGCATGAAAATGTAAAAATGATTGAAATTAAACTTTCGCAAGGTGCTAAACCTGGACACGGAGGTATTCTGCCAGCTGCTAAAAATACCGAGGAAATTGCAAGAATAAGAGGCGTAAAACCATTTACTGATGTTCTTTCACCGCCCTACCACACCACTTTTAACAATGCCGAAGGTTTAATGCATTTTGTAAAACAACTGCGTGATCTTTCCGGAGGAAAACCTGTGGGTTTTAAACTGTGTGTAGGAAGCAAAGAGGAATTTACTGAAGTATGTGAGGCCATGAAAAAAACACAAATATTACCAGATTTTATAACCGTTGACGGTGGCGAAGGTGGCACGGGAGCAGCCCCGGTTGAGTTTTCTAACTCCATGGGTTTACCACTTCGCGAAGGATTAGCCTTTGTTGTGGATAGCCTAAAAAAATATCATTTTAAAGACGACATAAAAGTAATTGCCTCCGGTAAAGTTTTTACCGCCTTTCACATCCTCCGATTAATGGCATTAGGAGCTGATACTGTTAATAGTGCTCGTGCTATGATGATGGCTATTGGATGCATCCAAGCACTACAATGTAACACAAATACCTGTCCTGTGGGTGTGGCTACCCAAGACAAAAACCTAATGAAAGGGTTAGATATAAATGACAAATATGTACGCGTAGCAAATTTTCATAAAAAAACAATTGAAAGTTTAACCGAAATGCTTGCCGCCGCTGGACTTAATGATGCCTCCCAAATACAACGTAAACATATCATACATCGACTTGGTCCTAATAATCTAGTAACCTATCAAGAACTTTATTCAAACTCTAGAAATTAAGAAAATCAACTTATTCTTGCATTTAACCCAAACACCCTATCAAACCATCTATTTTATCGAGCAGAGTATAGAAATCTTAAATAAAAGCTCTAAATTTATAATTATTTAACACCTAAACCAATTAATTAAAACAAAATGGCTAAAAAAATATTTAAAATAATAGGTATTATTATCCTTCTTCTCCTCATAGGGATTCTATACTTTTTTTGGAGTGATGCCAACCTCAAAAAATATGATGTTTCTATCGAAAAAGATAAAATTCCCGTTTTTTCACAAGTTGAATTCCCATTTACACATATATATGACTCAAAAAAATCCTTGCCTATTGCGCCTTCTGCCGTTATAGATATAAATAATGACGGTATTGAAGAAGTTTTTATGGGCGGTGGTCTAAGCCAAGACGATGAAATTTTTGCTTTTCGAGATGGCAAATTTGTACCTATTACTTCGGAAACAAATTTTCCTTCTAAAGGAAATTATACATCCTCGGGGGTTGCAGTTGCCGATTTTGACGACAACGGATTTTTAGACTTAATAATTGGTCGTGAAGACGGTTTACATATATATTATAACAACAACGCAACCTTTACACACAAGGCTATAGAAACACCAATAAACGAAAAATCCTCCCCTGCAGGCATAACCGTTGGTGATATTAATAAAGATGGTCATTTAGATATCTTCCTTTCCACCTACATCAAAAAAGAATTGATGACAGGACAGACAAAATTTGAAGATAATTCTTATGGCTCCACTAGTGCATTACTTATAAATGATGGAAATAATAATTTTTCAAACCAAACCGTTTCAGCTGGTTTAGATTATATCCACAATACTTTTATGGCTATTTTGGTTGACATAGATAAGGATAGCCATTTGGATCTTGTTGTAGCACACGATACCGGCGAAGTTAGAACCTATAAAAACAATGGAAACGAAACTTTTAAACGTATAGAAAATCCACTTACCAATAAATTTGCCTACCCTATGGGAATTGCCGCAGGCGACTATAACAATGACGGTTTGATAGACTTTATGTTTTCAAATACCGGAAGTACCTTGCCGCGTATTTTAGCAAAGGGAGACATAAAAGATGCAACAAAGTTCAATGAAAAATGGATTTTATTCAGAAACGATGGCGATTTCAAGTTTACAGATGTAGCCGAAGAAGCCAAGATTGCAAATTATGAATTTTCTTGGGGGGCCGTTTTTGCAGATATGAATAACGATGGCCTACAAGACCTATTAGTCGCCGAAAATTATGTTGATCTCGCTCCAAACAAACTTTTTAGATTACCAAGCAGAATGTTGATTCAAAAAGAGGACCATACTTTTGTGCCCACCGAAAAGAAAAGTGGTGTAGTAAATCCTAATTTTGGCATTACCCCTTTAGTGAGTGATTTTAATAACGACGGTTATTTAGATTTTATTTGGACAAATATTAATAGCCCTTCGTTAGCTTTTATTAACCAAGGAGGTACTAATAATTTTATAAAAATAGTACTTCCTAAAAACGCTAAAACCATAGGAGCAAAAATTGAAATAGCTACCCCAAACAAAAAACTTTTTGAATGGCTTATTTCTGGAGAAGGTCTTGCAAGTGATCAAACGAATAGTATTCATTTTGGCTTAGGCACCGAAAAAGAAGTAAAAACCATAACCATTACTTTAATCGATGGCAGTAAAATTTTTGTTGAAAACCCGGAAATAAATACGCAAATAAAAATAAATGTAACAGAGGATATTTCTAAGAATTTTTCCGAAGAAATCGATTAATTACTTTCAAAAATTAAAAGATACAAGTATCATCTATCCACCAAATATAACCCCATTCTTATTTTCCAATAAGGGAGTTGTTCTTCAAAATACTCAAAATAAGGGCGTAAACTTTTTTCCTCAAGGTTTAGATCTAATTTTGCTTTTTGAACTTTTCTTATTTCCTCTTCTGAAATATATGTATGTAAATCTATAGGCTTTCCCTCTTGATGCAAAGATACTAAATGCCCATAAATAGTGTCTTCTTTTAAATTTCGGTGGGAAGCAATTTCAGAAATTGACATTCCTTTTTCAAACAATTGATAGCTTTGTAATTGTGTGGATATTTTTGGTTTTTCTTTTTCTAAGTGCTCTTGAATTACTTCTAAAAATCGTTGCCCATATTTTTCATTTTTTGCTTGCCCTACCCCGCTTACTTGCAAAAATTCAAATTCATTTTTCGGTAGGATTGCTTCCATATCTTTCAGTGAAGCATCACTGAACACAATATATGCTGCCACATTTTCTTCCACGGCGATTTTGCGTCTTAATTGTCGCAGTTTTTCAAACAACCCTATTGTTTCTGCTTTAGTAACTGTTTCATTTTTATTGATTTTTTCCTTCGGTTGTAAGGATGCTAGTTGCACCTGCTTATTCTCAAAAAGAATTTTATTTGCCAAGGGGGTTAAAAGCAAACGCCCATTTTCATGAAACCGAATTTCTAAAATTCCTTGGTTAATCATTTGGATAATATATTGTTGCAGGTCTAACCACGAAACATTATTAGCAACACCATAGGTTTTTAAATATTGGTATCCTTTATCCAAAACATTGGCATTTTTTGCTCCGCGTAGGACATCCACTAACATTCCTAAAGCCTCTTTTTCTTCTAAGCGATAAACTGCTGAGCATACTTTTTGTGCTAAAATCGTTCCGTCAAAGAATTTTGGTGGTGTTTTACAGTTATCACAATTGCCACAGTTTTCAAAAATATGCTCCCCAAAATAGTTCATTAATGCAATTCTACGGCAGCTTAATGCTTCAGCAAATTGCTGCATACGCTCTAGTTTTGCCAGTTGAAATTCCTTTGTAGTAGATTCTTCAATAAACTGCCTAAGTTGCAAAACATCTGCAAAACTATAAAATAACAACGTATGCGCAGGAAGCCCATCGCGCCCACTACGCCCAATTTCCTGATAATAACCCTCAATATTTTTAGGCATATTGTAGTGTATTACCCAGCGAACATTGCTTTTGTCTATGCCCATCCCAAAGGCAATGGTGGCAACAATTATAGGCGTTCTATCATTTACAAAATCCTCTTGAATGCGAGTTCTTTCTTGGGCTTCTAATCCGGCGTGATATGCTTGTGCTTCATAGCCTTTTGCCTTTAGTTTTTCCGCAAGCATTTCTGTGTTCTTTCTGCTTAAACAGTAAATAATTCCACTTTCTTCCGGACGTGACTTCAAAAACCGTAAAATTTGATTTAGTCGATCTGTACCTGGTCTTACTTCTAAAAAGAGATTTTTTCGGTCAAAAGAAGCCAAGTGTTTTTTTGCTTTAGGAATGTGCAATTGTTTTACAATATCCACTTGTGTGGCCACATCGGCAGTTGCGGTAAAAGCCACCACAGGAATTTGTGCGTAACTATCTTTAAGTTGCCCAAGTTGGGTATATGCTGGACGAAAATCATGCCCCCAAGCAGAAATACAATGGGCTTCATCTATGGCGAATAAACTTACTTTGGAATGGTTGAGATGCGGCAATAAGAAAGGCAAACTTTCAGGGGCTACATAGAGTAGTTTTATTTTTTCGTTGTGAAGGTCTTCAAGTACTTTATTTTGATTTGCACTGCTTTGGCTGCTATTATAAAAAGCAGCAGAAATACCATTTGCATGTAAGGCATCCACCTGATCTTTCATCAAAGCAATTAAAGGGGAAATTACAATTGCTGTTCCAGGAAGCAAAAGTGCCGGCAACTGAAAGCAAAGTGATTTTCCGCCACCTGTGGGCATAATGGCTAAAATATCATTGCCTGAAAATATATCGTTTATAATCGCCTCCTGATTAGGGCGAAAATTGTCAAAACCAAAATGGGTTTTTAAAAGTAAATGGATATTTTGTGTTACAATCATAAAGCGAAAATAAGGTATTAATAAATGGAAAATTTCAAGCACCAAATTCCAAACTAAGATACTATAATTTGGAATTTGGATTTTGGCTTGAAAATTTTCTAGATAAAATTTAAACTATTTACCTAAAAGTAACAATTCATTACACAACACTTCAGTAATGTAGCGTTTGTTACCTTCTTTGTCTTCCCAAGAGCGGGTGGTAAGTTTTCCGTCAATGGCAACTTCTTTGCCTTTGGTTACATAGTCTTCCACTATTTTTACCAAACCACCTTTTACAACAACGTTGTGCCAGTCAGTGCGTTCTACTTTTTTGCCGTCTTTGTCTTTGTAGCTGTCATCTGTAGCTAAAGAAAATTTAGCCATTTTGTTGCCATCGGCGAAGTTAATAATTTCAGGCTCTTGACCTAATCTTCCAATCAACTGTACTTTGTTTCTAATTGCGTTCATAATAATAAATTTTAATGGTTAAACAGTTAATACATTTTTGCTGATTCACCCAATTGCTTATGGTTTTAGATTTTTAAAAAGCGGTTGGTTTCATTCAACGGTACAAACATAAAACGGCATCCAACATTTATTCGAATTTTACACATTTACTGTCGTTTACTTTCGTTTTTAAACGGTTGTAGTCGTTTGTAAATGTTTTTATAATTGATTTTCAGTTGTTTATAATAATTATTATTACGCAAAAAAATTTATGTAAATTTTCATTTTAAACTATTTATTTTTATTATGTCTAAAAAACAGTATTTTCATTTTGAAATAATTGAATTGTTTTTCTATCTTTCGCTAGAATAAAACCGCATTTTATCCCCATAAAAACCCAAACTAAAAATATCATGGAAAAATTTTGTATAGAATGTGGTGAAAAATTATTAGGCAGAGCCGATAAAAAATTCTGTGGTGATTATTGCAGAAACAGCTACAATAATAAATTTAAGAAAGACAGTAAGAAATTAGTTCGCAACATCAATAATGCGTTGCGCAAAAACTATCATATCCTAGAATCTCTAAATCCGGAAGAAAAATCGAAGACCACTAGAAGTAAACTTCTCGCCAAAGGTTTTGACTTTACTCTTTTTACAAGTATTTACACCACAAAAATAGGAACCATATATTATTTTGTGTATGACCAAGGCTATTTACCTTTAGAAGATGACTTTTTTGCATTGGTAAAAAGACAATAGAAATTGAAGAAAAGAACTTAAGCAGTAACCGTTTAAAATTGGGCTTCAGCAAATGAAAAAAGAAGAATTAGAAACTTTTAGTACCGAAGTATTAAAAAAAAGGCTAAAGGCAGCAAACTCTGTACTGCTAGTTTCTTATGTGCTTGCAGCATTATATGTTATCTATCTTCTCTATACTATAATTAAAGGTACTTGGGAGCCACAAGCCCCTCAAATAATTATTCCGGTTTTATTTTTGGCGGTGCTGCTTCCTACTATTTCTATGAGAAAAAAAATAAAAGAAGAGCTAAAAAGACGAGGTCAAAATCAAATATAAAATACGGATTACTGCATCTAAAAAGATTACTTATTTCTATCCCAAGTTTGTGCATTTATTTTAAGCGAAGCTTTTAAAATGTCTTTTTGGCTAATCATGCCTACTAACTTTTTGTTTTCTACTATAGGAAAACGTCTTCTTTTGGCGTCTAAAAAAAGTTTAGCGGCATCAAAAATAGAGGTGTTTCCATCAATGGTTTCTACATCTTTTATCATACAATCACCCACTTTTATATTTTCAATAGGCATGTTATAATACTGGCTATCTGAAAGTTGCTTGATGCAATCTCCTTCAGAAATAATTCCCACTAATTCGTGTTTTTCATTTACTACAGGCCCACCCGAAATTCTATTGTTAATTAATATCTCAATCACTTCCGGAATGGTTTGTTCCGGACGAAAAGAAGTTAAACCAATAGACATAAAATCGCGCACTTTTATGTTTTCAAAAGGGGGTTTATCTTGCCCGACAAACTTCCCCTGGAAACTTTTAATACCCATAACGTCATACTTTTAAAGTGTTAATCAGAAAGATACGTAATTTTTTTGTTTTATTTCATAAATTTTGTTATAATATTCGTATTTCAAAATTTACTATATTGCATATTAAAACTGTCAGTATGCCTATATATATGGATCGCCACGATGTATCTGAAAACGTTACTGCAGAAAACGTAGCGCAATTGCATCAAGCAGATATAAAAATACAAGATAAATTTAATTGCAGGGGACTTACGTATTGGTTTGATGAAAACAGAAAAACGGCGTTTTGTTTAATTGAAGCTCCCAATAAAGAAGCCATAAAAGAAATGCATAACCATGCTCACGGTGAAGTCCCCAACAGAATAATTGAAGTTGACAGTAATATAGTGGAATCTTTTTTAGGTAGAATTGAAGATCCTGTGAATGCCCAAAACACTAAATTAAACATCATAAACGATCCGGCTTTCAGGGTTATTATGGTTCTAAAAACCAGCAGTTATTTAAATAGATTAGAAGCAAACCAGTTTAATTTATTTGCGCAAAAATTTCATAATAGCGTTATAAAATCTTTAAAATATTTTAAGGGAAGTATTGTTAAAAGGGATAATAATCATTATTTGGCTTCTTTTAAATCAGTAAGCAATGCCGTTTCTTGTATCCTTAAAATACAATCCAATTTTAAATATGTCACTCCAAAATTCGATTTGAAAAATCGTAAAATTAAAATTGCATTAAGCGCCGGAGTTCCGGTGTCTGATGAAAAAAACCTTTTTGAAGAAGCCATAGTTTTGGCTGCAAGAATGTGTGATATTGTGAATGCTGAATTGGTTATTTCTTATGAGGTGAAGGTATTGTATGAAAGTGAAAACAGAAATTTAATTATTGATAACAAATTAATTAAAGCTTTAGATCCGTCCGAAGAAAAGTTTTTAATCAAATTGATGAATTATGTTGAACAAGTGTGGAACGCATCCAGTTTTAACGTCAATAATTTTAGCAAAGGTTTGGGATACAGTAAATCACAATTTTACAGAAAATTGTTAAAGCTAACAGGTTTGTCTCCCAATAATTTTATTAAAGAATATAGATTGCAAAAGGCTTTAGAATTACTTCATAAACAAAGCAGCAACATCTCAGAAATTGCTTATGAATCCGGTTTTAATAGCCCTGCATATTTTTCTAAATGTTTTATGGAAAAATACGGTATTTTACCTTCAAAATATATTCAACAACATAAAATTTAGTCCATCTTGTTTTATGGAATGACCCAAAATTGTACTTTTTTGAATTAAATGTAGCGGTATTTTCTTTTTGATATTGCTAAAATTGGTTGTTTAAAAGTTTCATTGAAAAGGTGCTAGTCTTTTTGGTTGAACTTATGGAATTTTTAATTACTAACCTAAATATCAAATATTATGACTAAAACACTTTATGAACGCTTAGGCGGCAGAGAGGGAATTTCACGGATTGTGGATGACACTGTGGAGGCACATATGAATAATCCTGCGATAAATGCCAGATTTTTACCTTACAAAGAGCAACCCGAAAAATTAGCCATCATCAAACAGCATACCATTGAATTTTTTAGTGCCGGAAGTGGCGGACCACCAATTTATAATGGAAAAGATATGGTAACAGCCCATAAAGGAATGAATATTAATCCGGCAGAATATATGCACACTATCGATGATATTTTTGCCGCTTTGGATAAAAATTCCATCAGTGAAGACACAAAAAAAGATGTGCTTTCAATTCTTTGGTCATTGAAGGGAATGATTGTTTCTCAATAATTTTTTTGTATAATTTAATAATAAAAACCATGAAAAATCCAGCAAAAAATATAGACACTTCCTTAATTGAAGAATTTTCAGCTAAAATTAGGGGAGAATTAATACTCCCGAAAGATTCAGAGTATAACAACGCACGTAAAGTGTACAATGCAATGATAAATAAGCATCCCGGTTTAATAGTGAAATGCGTTGATGTGGCTGATGTAATAAATTCAGTAAATTTTGGCAGAAAAAATAATTTATTGGTTGCCGTTAGAGGCGGCGGACACAATGGTGGCGGTTTAGGCATTTGTGACGACGGATTAGTCATTGATTTATCAGGAATCAAAAGTATTCGTGTAGATATTTCAAATAATACCGTGAGAGTTGGCGGGGGAAATGTTTGGGGCGAAGTTGACCATGCAACCCATCCTTTTGGATTGGCAGTTCCTGCTGGTATAATATCTACTACGGGTGTAGGTGGATTAACACTTGGTGGCGGTGTTGGGCATTTATCACGTAAATACGGATTGACTATAGACAATTTATTGGAAGCCGATATGGTTTTGGCTGATGGAAGTTTTGTGACTGTTAGCGCTAAACAAAATACCGATTTATTTTGGGCCATTCGTGGCGGCGGCGGAAATTTTGGTATAGTTACTTCATTTAAATTTCAAGCACATCCAGTAAAAACCGTTTTTGGAGGCCCAACTTTATGGCCTATCGAAAAAACCGAAGAAATAATGGCATGGTACCATAAATTTATCCACAATGCGCCCAATGAATTAAATGGTTTTATAGCAACTATGGTTATTCCGGGACCTCCGTTTCCGGAACATCTGCATAACAAACAATTCTGTGGAATTGTATGGTGTTACGTTGGAAATTTAGATAAAGCAGCTGAAAAGTTTAAACCGATAATGGCCATGAAGCCTTTATTTGAACATTTGGGCGAAATGCCATATCCGGCTATACAAACATTATTTGACGGCTTAATGCCTCCAGGGCTGCAATGGTATTGGAGGGCTGACTTTTTTAATGAATTGGGACCTGAGGTCAGGGCCCAACATTTGAAATTCGGATCAAAAATTCCCACACCGCTTTCTCAAATGCATTTATACCCAATAAGTGGCGCTGCCAGCAGCGTTGGCAAAGATGAAACGCCTTGGGCTTATCGCGACGCAAAATATGCAGGCGTAATTGTTGGCGTTTCTCCAAACCCTGAAGATTCAGATAAAATTACAAACTGGTGTAAAGATTATTGGGAAGCATTGCATCCATATTCTTCTGGTGGTGCCTATTCAAATTTCATGATGGATGAAGGACAGGATCGAGTAAAGGCAAGTTATAAACACAATTTTGACCGCTTAACAAAAATTAAAATGAAATATGATCCCACTAATTTTTTTAGGGTGAATCAGAATATAAAACCGAATTAAAAATAATAAAAAATAGGAACTAATCAGTCTATATTTCAAACTCAAATTTTGCCACAATAACCATGGCTTGCAAGACATTTAAGCCGTTTTTTATTGTTGTGTCTATGGCGGAGCATATTTTTGCATAATTGAGTACAGCTTGCTCTACTTTGATCTAATCTGATATTATTTGCTTTACCTTCACATTCTTTTGTCAAAAGTGTATAGTTTTTTATGTTTTTGATCCGGGGGATTACCCAACAAATATTAAAGGCATTGCACAATAAAGGCTTTTTCTGTTTATTATTTATCCCCCCTCGACAGGCTCAAAGTATCAATTTTAAAATCCAATTTCTTTTAAGTATCATGAAGTAGTTTTATAAATTTGTTAGTCTAACTATTCTTTGGATACCGCTCATTAAGATGTTTTAAAGTGTGTTTCAAATGTGCTAAACTGCATTGATAATTTTGGAATAGAAAAACCATAACCATTGTGCATCCATAGCTGCATATTTTATTAATGATTTGATGTTCGGTTAGAATAGCTTTGATAGGTGGAATGTCTATTTTTTAACGAGATTGATCTTTAATAGATTTTTTATCTTGCAAAGACACATCACAACCGTTGCAATAGTCCGGCTGTAATTCTACTGTTTTCTCGGGAGTTCCGGTCATCATCAAGACCCCTGATATCTTTTGACCTCCTACACTTTTCCTTGAAGACTAGCGTAAACTTTAGATTTGTCTTGAGAAGATTTTCATCATTAGATGATGGCAAGAAATTATTTCGGTTATACTTGGAATTTTCATATTTAGCTAAGCGTTCCTTTAAAAAAGCATTCTCTTTTTTCAATGAGGCAACTTCTTTCTCCAAAGCTTTAATTCGTCTTATGGGTACTATTGTTTTCAAGCCATGAAAGTACAGAAGATGGTTTCCGCTAAATAAACCCTATGATTGTGTGGTCTGAATGCAAGTTTTTTCGATGTTTTAACTTGAAATAGAATGCTCCTATTTGATAATAATTAAATACAAATTCTCTTATCAAAGAAATTCTGTATCTTTATTCTTATTAAAACCCAATCAAAAAAACTATACAACTTAATCGTTTTTTAAGTATCTCTTTTCAATTATTGGTACTTTTGGTTTTTAATGTCATATTAAATATTCCAAATGCCTCATAGCTAAAAAAATGAAACTAACCAATCTCTCCACCTTCCTCTCGCTTTTAGTACTCGTTGCTCTTGTATATTTTAGTTTTCATGTGCTCATCCCTACTAAGATATCCACTTTAGATACCTCTGAAACCAAATTTTCTACAGCACGTGCTTTACTACATTTAGAAAAAATATCTGAAAAACCGCACTATATAGGCAGTGAAGCGCACAATGAAGTGCGCGAGTATCTCCTTACCCAATTGGAGCTTTTAGGGTTAGAGCCACAGGTGCAAGAAGGATTTACACTCAACAAAAAATGGAGCGTACTTTCAAAACCTAAAAATATCTTGGCACGAATTCCGGGTAAAGAACGAGGAAAAGCACTAATGTTATTGTCACATTACGACAGTGCTCCACATAGTTTTTCACATGGTGCTAGTGATGCAGGTTCGGGTATAGTTGCAATTTTAGAGGGAATAAGGGCATACCTTGCTTCCGGTGAAGTGCCAAAAAATGACATCATCATTCTTTTTAGCGATGCCGAAGAAATTGGCTTAATGGGTGCTAAACTTTTTGTGGAGGAACATCCTTGGGCGAAAGAGGTGGGCTTAGTAATCAACTTTGAAGCTCGTGGCAGTGGCGGACCCGCAACTATGATTTTAGAAACCAACGGCGGAAATGCTACGCTTGTAAAAGAATTTATTAAAGCAAATCCCTCCCATCCGGTAGCGAGTTCGTTAATGTATAGTGTATATAAGTTACTGCCTAACGACACCGATTCAACAGTTTTTAGAGAAGAAGGCGATATAGATTCTTTCTTTTTTGCTTTTATTGATGATTTTTATGATTACCATACGGCTAACGATAGGTTTGAAAATTTAGACCGAAATACATTAGAACACCAAGGCTCTTATGTGATGGCCATTTTAAACTATTTTACAAAAAGTGACCTCTCCCATCTGAAAGCAGAAGAGGATTTTATATATTTTAACTTCCCCTTTTTAAAAATGGTGAGCTATCCTTTTAGTTGGATTGTGCCTATGCTTATCCTTTCATGGTTTCTCTTTTTTGGTATTGTATTTTTTGGTATTGCAAAAGCTATTCTTTCAAAAAAAGCTATATTTAAAGGACTACTTCGCTTTGTGGGCGTACTTGTCTTGTGTGGGTTGCTTGCCTTTTTTGGATGGAAAGCAATTTTAAAAATATATCCAGGTTACGAGGAAATACTTCACGGATTTACGTATAATGGACACTTATACATAGCCGCATTTGTTTCACTTACACTTGCCATCTGTTTTTGGTTTTACCGAAATTACCACCACAAAGAAGACACTGCTAGTCTTGCTGTGGGATCATTATTTCTATGGATGCTCATAAATACAGCCCTTGCAATATATTTAAAAGGTGCTGCCTTTTTCATAATTCCTGTGTTTTTTGCCTTGCTAAGTTTATTCATTTGGATAGTACGAGAAAAAAATTCGCCTTTAGTTTTTATCCTTCTTGCTACACCGGCAGTGTTTGTTTTTTCACCATTAATACAGTTTTTTCCTGTTGGTTTGGGTTTAAAAATGCTCTTCGTTAGTGCTATTTTCACAGTGTTAGTATTTGGTTTATTAAGTTTACTCTTTATTTCTTTTCGAAATAAAAGAACCTTTGCGTTTGTGTTTTTATTGATTGCCATAGTATTTTTTATAGGCGCCCATTTTAAATCAGATTTTACGGAAAACCAACAGAAACCAAACAGCTTGGTGTATTTTTATGATGCCGATACCGATGAAAGTTTCTGGACAACCTATGACCACACCTTAGATGAATGGACCAAAAATTATTTAGACAAAAACGTTAATAAAGCTAGTGATGTCATTTCTAATGTTACAAGCAGTAAATATAGTACCAGTTATACTTTTGCTAAAAAAGCACCAAAACAAAAGGTGCCATTACCAGAAATATATATGCAAAAGGATACGGTTATAGGCTCTTACAGAGAAGTGCGTTTTACAATTCACCCACAACGTAAGGTTAACCGATTAACCCTTTTTGCCAATAAAGAAGTAGATTTTAAAGATTTTGAAGTCAACGGTTTGGCGATGCCAAAAAATAACGGTATTGGAAATGCTCTTGAAAAAAGAAATTCTACTAATTTATTGAGTTACTATGTTTCTGATAGTGACTCTTTAGAAGTGTTTTATCGGGTGCAAAAAAATGTGGATGCGTCCATTATTCTTCAAGAAATTTCTTTTGATTTATTAGAAAACGAACTGTTTACCATACCCAATCGAAATAAAAACCAAATGCCCAAACCTTTTATTACTACCGATGCCGTTATTGTTCAATTAAAAATAAGTCCTAAAAATAAGACCAATTAATTCTAATAAAAGCGATGGCTCAAAACGTTAGCATTTTAGGTTGTGGATGGTTAGGATTTCCATTAGCTATATCCTTAATTAAAAAAGGATATACAGTTAAAGGCACTACCACTTCTTCCGAAAAACTTTCCTCCCTTTCACAAGCCGGTATATTGCCCTTTTTAATTTCGATTTCTGAAGAAAAAGTTCAAGGAAATATGACCTTATTTTTACAAGATTCAAGCATTCTTATCATCAATATACCTCCAAAAATGCGGGGAAATGCAGCCGAAAAATTCAGTAAAAAAATCAGTTTGCTTATTCCTTATATAGAAAAATCGAGCGTTACAAAAGTTATTTTTGTCAGTTCCACTTCGGTTTATGGAAGTTCATTGGAAGTTATTACAGAAGATACCCCACCAAATCCGGAAACGGAAACGGGAAAAGAATTAGTGATTTCAGAAAACCTACTTCGTAACAACAGTACTTTTAAAACCACCATTATTCGTTTTGGAGGTTTAATAGGCGAAGACAGACATCCCATTACATATCTTGCCGGACGAACAAATTTAAAAGATGCGCAAGCACCGGTAAATCTAATTCAACAAGAAGATTGTATTTCTATTATAGTTGAAATTTTGAAACAGGATGCCTTCGGAACGATTTTCAATGCCGTAAACCCAAACCATCCTAAGAAATCGGACTATTACACGCAAATGGCAAAAAAGATGGGTCTGCAACCACCCACATTTATGAAAGCCGATTCAAATGAAATTTTTAAACAAGTGGATTCGGAGAGTTTAAAATCTGTTTTAAATTACTCTTTTAAAACTACTATATAAATTAAAAATCCTGCCGTTTCAAGAAGAAATGGCAGGATTTTCTGTTTTAGTATTTTTTCTTTTTACCAGATTTTCACCCTATTTTCAGGAGCTAGATACATTGCATCGCCTTCTTTTGTGGCAAAAGCTTCATGAAAGGCATCCAGATTTCTAATAGGCACCCAAGCTCTGTAATTTCCGGGGGAGTGAGGTCCTAGTTTTAATTGGCGCATCATGGCTTCATCGCGATATTTTATTCTCCAAATGGTTGCCCAAGAAAGGAAAAAACGTTGTTCTTGTGTAAAACCATCAATGAGTCCCGGGTCGCCATTTTCAGCAAGGTACAAACGCAAACCATCTAATGCGGCATTCGTTCCGCCTAAATCGCCTATGTTTTCACCTAAGGATAATTTACCATTGATGTTTTGACCATCCATTACTTCAATAGCACTATATTGATCGGCAAATTTTTCACCAAGACTTTCAAAATCTTTTAGGTCTTCGTCTGTCCACCAATTATTTAGGTTGCCATCCGAGTCAAAACGTGATCCACTATCATCAAAACCATGAGAAATTTCGTGACCAATAACGGCACCTATTCCACCAAAGTTTACGGCAGCATCTGCTTTGTAATCGTAAAATGGTGGCTGAAGTATTGCCGCCGGGAATACTATTTCATTAAATGAAGGGCTGTAATAGGCATTAACCACCTGAGGAGCCATAAACCATTCATTTTTGTCCACCGGTTTTCCTAGTTTTTCAATATCTCTGTTAAAGTTCCAAGCTGAGGCTGCCATCAGATTGTTAAAATAAGAACCCCCTTTATCAACACTTTTTACTTCTAAATCGCCATAGTCTTTCCATTGGTTAGGATATCCTATTTTGATATTAATTTTGTGTAATTTTTCTAAGGCTTTTTCTTTCGTACTTTCGGTCATCCAAGGCAGGGCTTTTATACGGGTGTCGTACGCTTCAACCACTTTAGAAATCATTGCTTCGGCAGTTTTTTTAGCTTCCGGAGGAAATTTTTCATCTACATAAAGTTTGCCAAGTGCTTCGCCTAAAACGCCATTTACGGTGGAAAGTGCACGTTCATCAAGTGGACGTTGTTTTTCTGCTCCGCTCATCGTTTTAGAATAAAAATCCCAATCGGCTTTTTCAATTTCCATAGAAAGGGTTCCGGCGGCGCTGTTGAAAGCAGACCAGCGTAAAAACGTTTTCCAGTCGGACACTTTATTTTCGGCAAAAAGGTTTTTAAGGGATTCTGTATATTTTACTTCGCTTACAATAATAGTATCCAATTGTTTTGCGCCAATTTCATCTAAATATACATTCCAATTAATCTGCGGCACCATGGCTTGTAATTCTTTTATGGTACGTGGGTTGTATCGTTTTCTAGCATCTCTTCTGTCCACACGATCCATTCTAGGAGTAGCAAGTTTGGTTTCAAAAGCTAAAATAGTAGCGGCTTGGGCAGCAGCTTCTTGTTCCGTATCGCCTAAAAACTGCAGCATTCGGGTAATATGTGCTACGTATTTTTCGCGTTTTTCTTTCGAGTCATTATCTTCTTTTAAATAGTAATCTTTATCAGGAAGACCAAGTCTAGAAGCACCAAGATAAGCAACGTTTCGGTTACTGTCTTTAGGATCTGAACCTACTCCAAAACCAAAAAAGTCAGAGCTTCCTTGTATTTGCATTTCGGTTAAATACTTTTGCAAGTCTTCTATGTTATTAATGGCTTCTATTTTTTCAAAAACAGGAAGCACCGGATTTATGCCGGCTTCATTTCTCGCAACGGTATCCATAATGGATTGAAACATATAAACTGCCTTAGCCTGATCTGAATTTTTATCCAATTTAGGATCATCCATCGCTTTTTTTAATATGTTTAGTACATCGGCATCGGTTTGTTTTCGAAGTACAGCAAAACTACCCCAAGATGTTTGGTCTTCGGGAATTTCATTTTGGTCTAGCCACTTACCATTAACATATCTAAAAAAATCGTCTTGGGGGCTAACTGTGGTATCTAAATATGCAAGATTTAAGCCGTGAATTGTTTCATCAACCTGCTTTGGCTCTTTATCTGTTTTACAGGCTACAGAAATTGCAGCTATAAGAGTAACTGCAGCAATTTGTTTCAAAGGAATGCTTGTCATTAGTGTGTTATTTTTTAAGTATTTGAATAATGCAAGATATTACTATTGTTGCACTTAAATTGTTAAAATTACATTAAAAGGATTTGCTTTTTTATTTTTTTGAAAGCGGCGATTTAGTTAATGCTTGAATAAAAATACTATCCCACTCTTTTTTAAGTGAAATAACTTGGGTTGTTTTTTCATTAGGTATTGCAATGGAAAGTACATAATGTCTAATTTTCCATTGGTCGTCTTCCAGTTTCATAATGCCACTTCCACGACAAATTCCCATTTGTGTGTTTAGCAGTTCATCAAACCAGATAGTGTTTTGTTCCTTATCCACATAAATATTTCTTTCCATTGGGGTAAAATGCCATGCTTTGCCTGTATCAAAATAAGGTTTAGAAAAAGATTTAAATGCATCATTCTGCCAGTTTTCAGTAGCATCGGTACCAATAAAAACTCCATCGGAAGTCATTAAATCAAAATAGGCTTCAAAATCAGCTTTAGAAGCGGCAAGATGCCAAGCATTTATAGTTGTTTCTGCTTTGTCACTAAGAACTTTTTCGTTCACCAGCTCTTTTTGTAGTACCTTATTGGTTTGGTTACAACAAGAGAGAAAACTTAGTAACAGCATAAATCCAGCATAATTAGAGAGAGTCATTTTATCATTGTTTTTTTTTTGTTTCCAAATTTTCATCGGTCTTCGCCATAGCATCGATGCGCTGTTTTTCAAATTTTTCATTGATTTGATGAAGAAGGTTCGTGTAGGCCAAATTGGTCTCTATTAAATTGTTCCAAACCCTTAATGAGTCTGATCCTTTTTGATGCAATGCTTCGTTAAGTAATTTAACACGTGTATTTACAACGCGCATTCTTGAAGAGACAGCGTTGGAATTAAGTGTTTCTGGTATGGAAATTTGTAATGAATCTGCAACAGCTGCCATTCGCTCTGTTTCTCTACTAAATTGCCTTATTTCTCCTTGATTAATACGCTTAAGGTCATTTTCAAACTCCTGAAACCGCTGCCAATTTCCTATAGCATTTCTTGCTTCAGGACTTAAATCGGGTAATTGCAAAACAGTGTTTGGCACCTCCACAATTTCTTGAATACCTTCTACTACTTCTGCTTGTTCCTTGTTTTTACAACTGTAAAAAAAGAATAAAACGCATGTTAATATCACTAATTTTTGCATTTTTCTACACCATTAATTTCTACAAATATAGTGGTTCTATGTTATATTTTTCAAAAACATTTGGACACAACCTCAACCTATTTGCTATCTTTACAAACCTAAAATAATAAAATGAAATCTAGAATACTTATCCTTGGAGCTTGTGGCCAAATTGGCACCGAACTTACCGCTGCTTTACGTGAAAAATATGGAAAACACAAAGTAGTAGCAAGCGATATCAGAGAAGGAGATGCCGATATGATGGCATCTGGTCCTTTCGAAATAATAGATGCCACTAACTACGAAGCTGTTGAAAATATTGTAATTCATTATGAAATTAATGAAGTGTATTTAATGGCAGCCATGCTTTCCGCTACTGCCGAAAAATTTCCCGCCAAAGGCTGGCATTTAAACATGACCTCTTTGTTTAATGTGCTAAATCTAGCAAAGGACAAGAAAATTGAGAAAGTATTCTGGCCATCCAGCATTGCCGTATTTGGCCCCACAACTCCTCGTGTCAATACACCGCAACACACCATTATGGAACCTTCTACTGTTTATGGTATCAGCAAACAAACCGGAGAGCGTTGGTGTGAGTATTATTTTCATAAATATGGTGTTGATGTTAGAAGTATTCGCTATCCGGGAATCATCAGCTGGCAAACGTTGCCCGGAGGAGGCACTACTGACTATGCTATTGATATTTATCACAAAGCTTTAAAACACAACAAATACCTTTGTTTTTTAAATGCGGAATCCACACTTCCTATGATTTATATGGAAGATGCCATACGAGCCACTCTAGATATTATGGCTGCTCCTGCAGAAAAAATAAAAATTCGCTCTTCCTATAATTTAGCAGCTATCAGTTTTAATCCGGAAGAAATTGCCGCAAGTATCAAAAAGCAACGCCCTGAGTTTGCCATTGCTTATGAACCAGATTTTAGACAAGAAATTGCCGATTCTTGGCCACAAAGTATTTTAGATACTGAAGCTCAGGAAGATTGGGGGTGGAAACATCAGTTTGACCTAGATGCGATTACAGAGGAGATGTTAAAAAATTTAGAAAAAACATATAAAAAATAATTTCAATTTGAAAGGAAGCAACATAACCATTGCCGCACAAATATTAAGAGAAGCTGATAGTACAAAAATGGTCTGCAGTCCTATAAGAGAGTGGATTGGTGTAGATTCCATAGAAGATGCCTATGTTGTTCAATTTATCAATACAGATTTAAGATTAAAAAAAGGCGCTAAAATTATCGGCAAAAAAATAGGACTCACATCGTTAAAAGTACAACAACAACTTGGTGTTAATCAGCCTGATTTTGGGATACTATTTGACGATATGGAAATAAAAAATGAAGGAAGCATCTCCTTTTTAGAAACGATGCAGCCCAAAGTAGAAGCTGAAATTGCCTTTGTTCTTAAAAAAGATATACTATCATTAAACCCAAGCCTTTTTGAAATTGAAACTGCTATAGATTATGCAGTAGCTGCCATTGAAATTGTGGGCAGTCGCATTGCAAACTGGAATATCAAAATAACCGATACCATAGCCGATAATGCATCGGCGAGCCATTTTGTTTTAGGATCAGAAAGGAAAAAACTTTCGGAAATAGACGTTGTACATTGCAAAATGAAAATGGAGCTTAATAGCAAAGTAGTTTCAGAAGGATCAGGAGCAGATTGTTTAGGATCACCATTAATTGCAACACAATGGCTGGCAAAAAAAATGGCTGTATTGGGGTGTCCCTTAAAGGCTGGAGATATTATACTCTCTGGCGCATTAGGGCCAATGGCTTCAGTAATTTCAGGGGATAGAGTTTCTGCTAATATAGAGGGGTTAGGTGAAGTTGCTGTTCAATTTACCTCCTAGTTTCGGATAGCAATTCATGCTGCTTTTCTCTATTCCATTTTCTAAAATAAGTGTTCTAGATAACTTTATACTATTAAAAAAGAATATTGAACAACAAATATTGAACTTAGAACTCAATACTCAGAACTCTTTGTAGTCTCGACAGGAATCGAACCTGTATCTAAAGTTTAGGAAACTTCTATTCTATCCGTTGAACTACGAGACTAAAACAAAAAAGACCTGACTTAAATGTCAGGTCTTTTTATAGCTCCCCCTCAAAGACTCGAACTTTGGACCCTCTGATTAACAGTCAGATGCTCTAACCAACTGAGCTAAGGAGGAAGGTAGTGTTACCATTTAAGCTCGCTACACTTTCGCTAAGCGGATGCAAATATAATTTATTTTTTTTGGGATACAAATACAAACTTAAAAAAATCTATTTATTTCTTGTAAGTCTTGCTTTTCCGGGTTGACGCTATTATACTTGGCATTCGGGCATGAAACACCCATACTCTAAAAATATGATTTAAATCATATATAAACTTAAGCAAAAGTATCACCTTTAAAACTTTTAAACTATCCTTAGTATGACCTCTATTTCCCCACATCACTTTCATATTCCCGTAATGGGTATTGCTTTCACCATAGATTCTCCATTAAAAGTTGCTGCTTTTGGTATTTCCTCGGCACTTTCTATTATTGAAGATAATCTTATTGAAGCAATGCGAAAGTATTATTATCAGAACTTTGGCGAAACCTATATTCCTATCACCACCAAAGAAGAAAACTACCGTTCCAAACGCATTACCGATTATTTGAATTTGATACAGCGACATGTGCAAGAGCAAATTGAAAAAATAAAAAACGCTGCTTTTGAAACAGGTTCTGATGTGGTAAAATATTTTGAAATGCTCCCAGACGATAGCCTTTTAAAAGAAACCTACTTGCAATTTATGCAAACTACGGATCTTTCAAAAAAAACGACCTTAGAAAACCTGCTTCGCAAACAAGTAAAACCTGGAATTATTGAGGTGAATATCATGACGAAAGTGGACAAAAACAATGTCGATAAAAATGGCTATACTATTGAAAATGGCTCTGATGCTTTAGAAGCTTTAAAGGCGTATGCGGAAAGCAGTCTGAAAAATTCTGCCGTAATTTTTTCAGCAGGAATGAATCCGAGTTTGTATAATTATCTGGAAAACTTCGCTGAATTTGATGCCAAAGCTTGGGGAAATTTTGAAAAAAGAGTTGTCATAAAAGTAAGCGATTATCGCTCTGCTTTAATTCAAGGAAAATATCTAGCTAAAAAAGGCATTTGGGTAAGTGAATTTCGCATAGAATCCGGATTAAACTGTGGAGGTCACGCCTTCGCTACGCAAGGATTGCTTTTAGGACCTATTCTGCAGGAATTCAAAAATAGAAAAACAGAACTTGCTCAAGAACTTTTTGGTCTTTATAACCCCTACTTACTCGCAAAAGGAAAAGCCGGTTTTGAAAAACCACATCCCATAAAAATAACAGTTCAAGGCGGTATTGGCACTTTTGAGGAAGCGCAGTTCCTTCAATCGCATTACGGCATGGACAGCACCGGATGGGGAACTCCATTTTTGCTTTGCCCCGAAGCAACTACTGTAGATGAAGAAACCCTGCAATTACTGAGTAAAGCAAAAGAAAAGGATGTTTTTTTAAGCAATAACTCCCCGCTGGGAGTGCGATTTAACTATTTAAAAAATACAGGTGCCGACAAAGAAAAATTAGAACGCATACAAAAAGGTACTCCAGGCAGTCCTTGCACCGAAAAATATCTAGTATCGAATACTGAATTTACTAAAGAGCCTATTTGCACTGCTTCAAAAAAATATCAAAAATTAAAGCTAAAACAACTTGAAAATGCCGGTCTGCAAGACCAAGAATACAAAAAACAGGTTGAAGAAGTCATTTCCAAAGAATGTTTGTGTATTGGTCTTAGCAATGCTGCATCCGTAGCTTATAAAATTCCTTTTGTTAAAAAACTTACCGCAGTAAACATTTGCCCCGGACCCAATATTGCCAATTATTCCAAAATAGCCACCCTTCAGGAAATGACCGATCATATTTACGGCAGAGCAAACCTCGTTACAAATTCCAACCGTCCTCACATGTTTATTAAGGAATTGGAATTGTATATAGACTATTATCAAGAAATGCTGGATGCAATGCAAACACAAGATAAAAAGGGTGCACGAAATCTTAATGCTTTTGGAAAAAGCCTTTTAGAAGGAATTTCCTATTATGAAACCCTTCAAAAGACAAACTTGTTTCCTAGTCAGTTTATAAAAGGGCTTGTTATTGCAGAAAAAAAAGTGACCGAACTAATGCAACGTTTCCAGTTGTTAAATTAAGGTACTCTTCTTAAACAAAAAGCAGGAAACCAAAGTTTCCTGCTTTTTTTTTAAAGATGTTAAGAACACTTATAAACGTGTATGAAAATTTCTATTTCTTTCTTTAATCAAAATAAAAGCATCCAGTTTATATGTAGCTTTGACATCTTCTAATTTCGATTTTCTTTCCTCTCCATCGGGATCCAAAAATCTTATTTTTATTTCTACTTTCTTTTTTTAAGAAGCAAGTTCTTTTTCCTTCCTGTTGAAGTGGTTATTTTCTTTCCAGTTTGGATGCATCATTACAAAAGCCTTAATGGCATTATTAAATTCTTTCATCTCCTCAACAGTGATATTATTTTTACGTAATATCATTTTGTACCGTTCTTTAAAATTTATTGTTGTCATTGGTAAAAAGATTTTAAATTTTATTGCTAAAAATTCTATAATAACAAAAATTGCCATACCCATTTTTGTTATTTCAAAGATGCACCATTTAGGAGATAGCAAACAAGAGGGTTTTTCCTGAAATTTTGTAGGGGTTTTCATCTTTTTTTGAGTTTTCTGATAAAATCAACTTTATAAAAAGAAAAAATAAACCATAAATAAGTACCTTGGTCATTCAATAAAAAACCTGTCTCCATGGAAAAAACAGTTTCAGAAGCCATCGCCTACAGGCGCTCATGCCGTGTATATAAAAAGGAATCCATCGAGGTTGAAAAAGTAAAACAGTGTTTGCAAAACGCAACGCTTGCACCCACAAGCAGTAACCTGCAACTTTGGGAGTTTTACCACATTACCGATTCCGTTGTGTTAAAAAAAGTTTCTTTTGCCTGTTTTGACCAAAATGCTGCCAAAACCGCGCAACAGTTGGTTGTTATTGTAGTGCGAAAAGACCTATGGAGCAAACGCGCTAAAGCCAATTTACAATTTTTAGAAACTGCTTTTAACCAATCCCCACAGGATGAACACTTGCTAAAGCAAAAGAAAATGGCAACTACTTATTACAAAAAACTTATTCCATTTACTTACTTGGACTTTCTTGGCATCCTTGGTTTTTTAAAATATATACTATTTCAGGTTGTTGGTCTTTTTAGGCCTATTTACCGGCAAACGCGATTAAGTGATATGCGCATTGTGGCACACAAAAGCGCTGCTCTCGCAGCACAAAACTTTATGATTAGCATGGCGGCCATAGGCTATGATACCTGCCCGATGGAAGGAAGCGATACTTTAAAAATAAAGAAAATCCTTCATCTGCCTTCTTCGGCGGAAATAAATATGGTAATAGGTTGCGGCATTCGCGATGAAAAAGGCATTTATGGTTCCAGGTTTCGGGTACCATTTGAGGAAGTGTATCATAGAATTTAACTTTTCTTATTTTTCTGTAAATATCGGTTTCGGCTAAGAAATACAGGTCATTTCGGAGCTGTATACTTGTCCGATGAAACTAAGTTTGTTAAGAACCCCTATCTTGCTTATAGCACTATCCGCTCTATGTTTTTTAGCCATTATTGTCGTGCGTTTTTATTTCAAATTATCTGTTTTATTGTACTCATTGGAAGGAACATTTTTTCACTATCGGGTAGCTGTTCAAAACCATACTTTTCATAAAACTTCACTGCATATTCGTTGATTGGATTGACAACAACAGCCATAGCTCCAATACTTTCTTCCGATAAAGTAAAAGCTCTAAATAACGTATCTAAGAGAAGATGTTCTCCAAGACCTGTTCCTTTTTCTTTTATGTCTCTAGCTAATCGACCGAGCAGGATTACAGGAGCATTATAATTCTTGGGTACTTTTTTGATATACTTTTCAGGTATAAGTTCCCTTCCAAGACTTTCGCTTGTAAGCGTATAGTAGCCAATTACATTTTTGTCTTTGTCCGTTGCAACGAAACATATTGCAAGCTTTTTCTTTATGTCCTGACTAACCTGATTTTGAATATAATTGGTTAGTGGTTGTTCTTCGCATTCAAAACTCTTTCTATTGTAGGTTTTATCTAATATCGAAATATTCAAATTCAGGATTTTTTTGATTTGTATCTTTTAGCGGCTTCTACCAAATTTTGATTTGGTTTTGTATTACCAAATACGGCATCAAAAAAAACTTCACGGTCTTTCTCAGTAGCAATTATTCTATCGTTTTTAGCAACGATTTCTTCAGCTTGTTGTTTCACTATTCGAACAATAAAGCTACTAAATGACTTGTCTCCACTGAGCTTTTGAGCTCTTCTGAAAATTTTTTTGTCAGTAGAGGATACTCTTAACTCTATTCGTTCGTCTTTACTTAACTGTGCTTCCATAGCAAACTTATTCTAAGCAAATGTACGGCAATTTACCGTACAAAGCAGGTTTTTTTGATACCCCACAACTTTTCTATAAAGTAACTGCAAATTTTGCTTCCTAAGAGAAGACTATATATATAAAAAACAACACCCCAAAATTCTATATACTTGGGGAAAACATATATAAAACAAGGATTGTTGTTTAAATTTTCTATATTTCGGTTGGACACTGTTTAAATGCTAAACAGAAATACTATGTTTTGTTGTAAAAACTTAATTACAACAATTGCCGCCGGTATTTTTTATACCAAATTTCTTTAGGATATCTTCTAAAAGACACCATTTGGTTAAAGAAGATTGTAATAAGTTTACGCCTACAAAGGCTGTAAACCATAACCAATTTATGTTTACGTAGATAGCTAATAACAAACTGATTAGTATAAATGTTCCGGCAATGCCGCGTACAACTCTGTTTAACATATTTCTATTTTTTAATTAATAATTCATTAGTATGAAGTAGTTTTCTACTTTCATTTTTATGTTTGGTTCTAGTTTCTTGCCCTAACCTATCGCTTTTTCTATACTTAAAACGGCTACATGTATTTTAGAAGCAGTTTTTTGTTTGACATTAAACGCAGTAATAATAGCAAATAAAGGATTTACAAGATCTTTTTTTACAAATGCAAAGAACAATACCGACTCGGTTTCATTCATTTCACCGGCAAACCAATTGTCTTCTACAGAATGCTCCGTTAAGTCCTTATATCCTGTGACATTTCTGTAAGAAAAATTTTCAACATTAGCTTCTTTAAGCGTTTGTATTACTGTTTTTTTAAACTCTTTTATGGCGGTAATAACTAGTAGTTTCATAGAGGTTTTGTATCGCTATTTCTTTAAAAAAGAACCTTGCGAAATTATTGAGTTAGACATTATCGTTCGTTTCATTTTCTTTTTGGTTTTCTTCCATTGTAATTTCTGTGGTTTCCCATTTCTTTCTTTCTGTCATGTAATAGATAATAGGCACTACAGCCAAAGTAAGCAGGGTGGAAACGATTGCTCCAGCCACTAAGGAAATAGCCAAACCTTGAAATACTGGATCAAATAAGATAATAGAGGCTCCAATGACCACAGCACCCGTAGTTAATAATATGGGTGTGGTTCGCACTGCCCCAGCATCAATAATGGCTTGTTTTAAAGGAATGCCATCATTGAGTCGGATTTCAATAAAATCAATAAGCAAAACCGAATTTCTTACCATAACACCCGCCAAAGCAATCATACCAATAAAAGATGTTGCGGTAAAGAATGCTCCTAAAAGCCAGTGCCCAAGCACAACGCCTATTAAGGAAAGTGGTATCGCCACCATCATTACCATCGGGGTTTTAAAATTTTGAAACCATCCTACAATTAACATATAAATAATGATGATAACCACTAAAAAGGAGGTGCCCAAATCACGAAAAACCTCTAATGTTATTTGCCATTCGCCATCCCATTTCACTGTAAAATCTCGTTCGTCAGTAGGTTGTTGTGCATAGAGTTCATTTATGGTATATCCTTCAGGCAATTTAATTTCTTTCAGTTTTTCATTCATTCCTAAAATGGCATATACCGGACTTTCCAATTCTCCAGCCATATCAGCGGTTACATACACTACTTGTTTTTGGTCCTTGCGATAAATGGTTTTTTGTAAAGTGTCTTCTTTTATATTTACCAAATCGCTTACTGGCACTACATTGCCTTGACTTCCTTTAATTTTTAATTGCAGGATGTCTTGTAAACTCGTTTTATTGGTGTCGTCTAGTGATAAAACAATACCAATATTGTCATTTGAGGTTTCATCATACAAATTAGAAATTGGGTATTCTTGCAGTAAATAGGTCAAATTTCCAACTATTTGTTGCGTTGCAATGCCTTGAAGCATAGCTTTTTCTTTGTCAACTTCCAGTTTATATTCCAGTTGATGGTCTTCTACCATCCAATCGATGTCAACAATATCTACCGTATTATGAAGTATCCCTTTTACTTGACGGGCTACTTTTATTTGTTCTTTATAGTTGGGACCATAAATTTCAGCAACTAAGGTAGATAATACTGGAGGTCCCGGCGGCACTTCAATAATTTTTACATTGGCACCATATTTTTTGCCTATTTTTTGAATTTGAGGACGCACTTGTTTTGCGATGTCGTGGCTCTGTAGTGTTCTTTCTGATTTATGCAATAAATTCACTTGAATATCGGCCATATTACTCCCGCCGCGTAAATCGTAATGACGAACCAATCCATTGAAGGTAATCGGTGCTGAAGTGCCAACATAATTTTGATAATCTACTACTTCCGGAACCGTCGATACATACTGAGCAATTTCTTTAGTTACCGCTGATGTGCGCTCTAAAGTAGAACCCTCGGGCATATCAATAACTATTTGGAATTCATTTTTATTGTCAAATGGCAACATTTTTACCACAACCGAATTTGTAAAAAACAATAGTACGGAGCCAAAAAGCAATATCACGGTTATGCCCAACATAACAAAACGTTTTGTTTTGCTTTCTAAAAATGGCCGCTCTATTTTGTTGTATATTTTGTAAATTTTATTGGTGTGAAGTCCATCTTCCTCTTTGTCTTTTTGTTTGTCCTTTTCGCGCAATAAATGATAGCCTAAATATGGAGTGACCGTTAATGCAACAAACAAAGACAAAATCATAGCTATAGAAGCTCCAATTGGCATCGGACTCATATAAGGACCCATCATCCCTGACACGAATGCCATAGGAAGAATAGCGGCTATCACCGTAAAAGTGGCTAATATAGTTGGATTTCCCACTTCATTAATGGCATAAATGGCAGCTTGTTTAAAGGGCAATCGCTTCATTTTAAAGTGCCGGTGCATGTTTTCAGCTATGATGATACTGTCATCCACTACGATACCTACCACAAAAACCAATGCAAAAAGAGTGATACGATTTAGAGTATAATCTAGCATAAAATAACTAAATAAGGTAAGAGCGAAGGTTAAAGGCACAGAAAAAAACACGACTAAACCACCACGCCAGCCCATAGCAAGCATCACTAAAATCGTAACCGCAATAATGGCAACTCCTAAATGCAACAACAATTCGCCTACTTTGTCTGATGCTGTTTCCCCATAATTTCTGGTTACTTCTACATGAACATCTTTTGGAATTAAGTTTTGTTTTAGGACTTCTACTTTGGCTAAAATTTTATCTGAAATTTTCATCGCATCGGCACCTTTTACTTTTGCGATAGAGATGGTAACAGCGGGATATTCTGAGGGTGCGTTTTTATAATTTTCATTAGCTTTGCTATAGCCAAAGGATACATAACTTGCGGCTGTGGAAGGTCCGTCCTGTATGGTTGCCACTTGCCTTAAATATACCGGCATATTTTGATTTACCCCAATCACTAAATTTTCAACATCTTCGGCGGTTTTTAGAAACTGCCCCGTGGTAATCAAAAATTCTTGATCATTTTGAACAAAACTACCTGATTGTGAGCTGCTGTTATTGGCTTGTATCATTTGCATAATGCCCAATGCATCCACGCCATTTTCGGCCATTTTATCCAAATCTAAAATCACTTTCAGCTCCCGGTTTCTGCCTCCTATTTCTTTAGTAATGGCAACATCTTTTACCTTTTCTATTTCAGAAGTTACTTCTTCCGCAATCTGACGAATTTCAAAATCGTTGTAGTTTTCACTCCAAAGTGTCAAGCCAAGCATTGGAACATCCTCAATAGAACGGGTTTTAACAATAGGCGCATATACACCTTGTGGAAACATAGATTGGTGTTTCATCAACTCGTCATACAGCTTTACATAGGAACGCTCTACATCTTCACCCACATAAAACTGAACAATAAGCATTGCTTGACCGTTCATTGCCATACTGTGAATGTGCTCTACTCCTTTGATATTTGAAATGACTTTTTCTAATGGTTTTATCACGCGGCTTTCCACTTCTGTAGGACTTGCCCCCGGATATCCCACCATAATATCTGCCATAGGCACATTTATTTGTGGCTCTTCCTCTCTTGGTATAAGAAATGAACTATAAATGCCAATAGCCATCAATGCCACCATCAATAAAATGGTCAATTTGGAGTGGATGAAAAACCCGGCTATTTTACCTGAAATTCCTTCTTTCATAATTTTAATTTGAAATTGTTGTAGTCAAATTCACTTATAATTCAACTGTTTTATTATTTAATAGCCACTTTTGCGCCGTTAAATAATTTACCTTCCGCTGAAATGATATATTTTTCATCTGCTGTTAATCCGGAAAGTACTTCTACTTGATTTCCGTAGGTTTTTCCAGTGCGCAACCATCTTAAAATAGCAGTGTTTTCATTTCCTATGGTATAAATTCCTGTGAGTTGTCCGTAGGTTACTAATGCGCTTTCAGGTACTAAAAGCACCTCATTTTGATTAGCACTTGCTGCAACTTTTTCTACAGGAAATTGCACATTAACAAACATTCCCGATAAAATAGAGGCGTCATTTTCATCAAGATTTATTTTTACTACATATTGGCCACCAGTATTTTTGGCCGAAAGGCTTACTTCAGAAACTTTTCCATCTACTTCTTTGTTCATCGATTTTAGAAGTACTTTTACAGGCATTCCATTTTTAATAGCGGTAATGTTGCCTTCAGAAACCATTGCTTTTACTTGCAATTTTGAAATACCTTCTACACTTAACAAAGGCATTCCCGGATTTGCCATATCGCCTTCTTTTACAAAAGTATTGGTTACTATTCCTGAAAATGGCGCCGTAATGTTTGCATAAGAAAACTGTGCAAGGACTTCCTTTTTTACTTGTTTTGCACCTTCTAATCCTGCTTTTGCCATTTCAAAACGAGAAGTCATATCGTCCAACTCTTTTTGCGTGGCACTTTGCTGCTGAAATAAATTAACAAAACGGTCGTAATCTTTTTTAGCGTTGTTGAACCCTGCGGCAGCTTGTAAAACCCCTGCTTCTGCTTGGGCTTTTTTCGCTTGTAAATCGGTGTTGTTGATGCTCACTACTAGTTGGCCATCACGAACTTCCTGTCCGGTTTTTACGTGTACTTTGTTCACAAATCCCATCATTCGGGTGCTAAGTGTTGCGCTGTTTTCGGCCTCAACAGTCCCACTGGCGCTTATATACTGTGAAGTGGTGCTTTCGGAAACTTCGTTTACTTGCACCAATATAGCAGGCAATTGTGTTGCTTCATTTTTTTTGTCTCCGCCACAGGAAGTGATTATTACAGCAAATAGCAACATAAAAAGGAATTGTATTTTTTTCATCGTCTTATTTAGTTAAAAAGTGTACATAGGCATTGGCCACGTTATATTCATAAATGGTTTGATAGTATTCCAACTGTTTTTGGGCATATTGTGCTTCAGATGTTAGTAAATCACTAGTTTTTACTAAACCTTCTTCAAATCTGTTGGTGCGAATGCGAAAAGATTCCTCAGAAAGTTCAAGAGCTAATCCGGCTCTTTTTAGCTTGTTTTGTACATCGTCTAGGCTGCGTTTTGCCCTGTTGAGCTCTAATTGACTTTTAGCTACATATTGCTCATATTGCAGCATAGATTTGTCTAATTCTGCTTTACTTTTTTGCGATTTTCCAAAACGCTTGGTACCCTGTAAAATATCCCAATTTAATTTGGCTCCAATAAAATAACTGTTAGTGGCACCCTGAAATACCTGGTTGTCATAAAGTTCATAATTGCCAAAAGCGTTTAAGGTTGGCAAAAATGCCATCTTGTCGGATTGATTTTTCATTTTATACGCTTGCGTGCCTTTTTCTATTGCCAAAATATCTGCCCTTGAAGTGGAAATTTGATCCACTTTTGCAATCGCATTAGGCACAATACCTAAACTATCTGACGGAATGAATACCGAATCGGGTGTTTCATTTATCAAGAAATGCAAATAGTCGGATACATTTTTTACATTGCTTTTTGCATTTTCAAGTTGGTTTTCTACCTCATTTACACGCAGTTCCACATCTAAAACATCGGACTGAAGCAATAAACCTTGTTCAAAATATTTTCGGGTTACTTTCAGGTTTTCAAGAGCTGCTTTTTGTGCTTTTTCTAATACGGATACCGCCTTATAGGATAATTGCAACATCATATAGGTTTTTTCTCCTTCCAGTAAAAGTTCGTCTTTTTTAAATGCATTTTGATATTGTGTTGCCTCCATCACATATTTTGCGGCACTTCGTTGTTTCCAACCATCCACATTGATAAGCGGTTGTTCAAAGGAAATGCTTGTGGTAAAATTGTCTATTGCTTTAGGATTGTTGAGGTTATCAATGGCAAAATCGCTTTCAGAAAATACTCCTTGATTTAATTTTGCCATAAAAGCATACACAGGATTATTGGTAGAGGTACCCGTATGCGAAATGGAAATATTTGGAATGAATAAAGCATTTGTCTGTCTGAAATCTGAGCGTGCTTCCATAAATTCTTGCTGCGAAATTTTAATGCTTTGGTTGTTTTCAGAAAGCTTTGCAAGCATTTCTTCTTTTGAAAGTGTTATTTGCTGTTGCGCATTCAAAAAACTTCCTGAAAGGAGCACAATAAATAGAAGGAGGTATGTTTTCATTATTATTTCCATTTTACTGGGCAAAAGTACGTCGCTAAACAAGAGGTGTCAGTAACCTTTGTTACTTAGTGTTATTTTATTAAACAGTTGCTACCTAGATAAAAAAATAAAGTGATTAGGATGTATTAGGAAAAGCTATCCATTGGTTTTCTTATAACTCCAAACCGCTAATACGTTCATAATAAACGCATAAAGCAATGTTTTAGAAAACTGGGGTAGCATATCGGTAAAAGTGGAGCCTTTAAGCATCACCATTCGCATTACTTCTACAAAATATTTTATGGGATTAAATTCTGTAACGATTTGTGCCCATTGTGGCATACTTTCAATTGGGGTGAACAAACCGCTCATCAAAATAAAAATGACCACAAAAAACCAGGCGATAAACATTGCCTGTTGCTGGGTATCTGTAAAATTGGAGATGAACAAACCCATACCCAAAATCACTAAAATATATACAGAAGTATAGGCGTACATCAACCCTAAACTTCCTAGAATTGGGACATTAAAAATAATTTTGGCTATGATTAAACCAATAGTGAGCAAGCTCAAACCAATGACCCAAAACGGAAATAATTTTCCAATGATAAACTGGTGTTTCTTTATGGGCGTAACGTTTATTTGTTCTAAAGTGCCTATTTCCTTTTCCCTAACAATGTTCATCCCAGCTAAAAAAAGCGTAATCATAGTAACCAACAAAACTAAAATTCCGGGCACCATAAAGGTTTTATAATTTAAGGTTTGGTTATACCAAAAAGAGGGAATTGTAGTGATGTTTATAAGTTGTGATTGTTTATCAGTAAGTTGCATCAAATCCGTTCGAATATCTTTATTAAACCTTTGCACAATCTGGTTGATATATACATTTTCTACACCGGCAGCGGCACCGTCTATGGCATTGATTGTTACACTAAGGTTTCCTGCTTTTTTCTTTTGTAAATCGCGCTCAAAATGGTTGGGAATTTCCAACACCACATCTACTTCTCCCTGCAACATTGCCGCATCAGCTTGTTTTTGAGATGGGAATACCTCCAACACATCAAAATAAGCAGAAGCCTCAAACTTCTCTATCAATGCCCGAGAGGTGCTGCTGTGGTCGTTATCGATGTAGGAAAACTTAATGTTCTGCACTTCGTAAGTAGCAGCGTTAGACAAAATAATGAGCTGCAACAAAGGCAACACAAAGATGATAGGGAGCATTCCCTTATTTCTAAAGATTTGCTTGAATTCTTTTTGGATGATGTATCGTATGATTCTCACGCTAATCTAATTTTATATTTTTTCACACTTAGTACCAAAAAAAAGATGGCCATCACAACAAGTATTACCGTTTCTTTCCACAGATAGGTTATACCAATGCCTTTAAGCATAATTCCTTTTAAAATAACAATAAACCACCTGGCAGGTATAATGTTGCTAATTATTTGCAGCGGCAACGGCATACTTGTTATGGGAAAAATAAATCCGGATAATAAAATGGTGGGCAGCATTAAGCCTATTAGTGAAATCATCATTGCGGTTTGTTGGGTTGATGAAATGGTTGAAATTAAAATGCCCAATGCTAAAGAAGTAATGATAAACAGCACACTTTCAACACCCAATAAAAACAAACTCCCTTGTACGGGCATTTTAAAAATGAAAATGCTCAATGCCACGATGACGATGGCATTGATAACCGATAGAAAAATGTAAGGCACTACTTTGCCTACAATAACCAAAACCGGTTTTAGTGGCGATACTAAGAGGATCTCCATAGTCCCCAATTCTTTTTCACGGGTGATGGAAATGGACGTCATCATAGCCGAAACTAACATTAAAATAATAGTCATTACCCCCGGTACAAACATATACACGCTTTTTAATTCGGGATTATAAACCATTCGGGTTTGTGGTATGATTTGATAGGAAACCTGTACGTCTTTGTTTTGTTCTTGTTGATAATTTTGTAGTATAGATGTTATGTAGTTGGTTACGGTGTTTGCTGTGTTTGGGTCTGTGGCATCGGTTATGATTTGCAGATTTGCATTGTTTTCTTTGATGAGTTTACGGCTAAAGTCTTTCTCAAAATGTAGGACGGCTTTTATTTTTCCTTTTTGAAAAGCGGTTTCAATATCGGCATCGCTATCTAAAAATTGGTTGATTGTAAAATACTTAGAAGCAGCTATTTTCTGAATAATTTCTTTCGTGGTGGCATCTTTGGAAAGATCTATCACTGCAATATCTACATTATTTATTTCATTAGTTATAGCGAAGCCAAAAAGCAATATTTGCGCAATAGGCATCCCGAAGAGAATAAATAGCGATCTTCTATCTCTGAAAATATGATAAAATTCTTTTTTTATAAAGCCCAAAAACTGTTTCATCCCCTGGCTAATTTTAAAAACACATCGTTCATCGTATCTACTTCAAATTGTTGTTTGAGTTTTTTGGGCGTATCTAAGGCCTCCATTTTCCCGTCGACCATAATAGATACCCGGTCGCAATATTCGGCTTCGTCCATATAGTGTGTGGTTACAAAAATAGTGGTGCCTCGATTGGATGCTTGGTAAATCATTTCCCAAAATTGTCTTCTTGTAATGGGGTCCACACCGCCTGTAGGTTCGTCTAAAAACACAATCTTTGGTTCGTGCAATAAGGATACGGAAAAAGAAATTTTTTGTTTCCAACCCAATGGCAAAGACCCCACTAGGGTGTTTACTATAGATTCAAGTCCTAATTCTTTAACTAATTGTTGTCTTTTTTCTGTGATTTGTTTTTTGGATAAGCCGTAAATTCCGCCAAAAAAAGTAATGTTTTCTTTAACAGTCAAATCATCATAAAGGGCAAACTTCTGACTCATATACCCTATATTTTTCTTGATATCTTCGGTTTGTGAAAACACATCAAAGCCGGCAACAATGGCTTTACCTGACGAGGGTTTCGAGATGCCGATAAGCATTTTCATTGCGGTGGTTTTTCCGGCACCATTAGCACCTAAAAATCCGAATATTTCTCCTTTTTTCACGGTAAATGTGATGGCGTTTACCGCTGTAAAATCACCAAATATTTTAGTGAGATTTTCGACTTCTATGATGTTATCTGACTTCATTATTTTGCGAGTTCCATAAAGGTATCTTCAATGGTAGCGTTTGTTTTTTCAATGGTAATTTCATTTAATTGTTGTGCTTCTAAATAATTATACAGCTCGCTTGTTTCAAAATCATTACGCTGGTCTGCATAATGCACAAATTCGCCAAAAGGATACACACTGTATTGGTACTTAAATGCTTTTAAACTCTGTATTAGCAAATAGGTGTTATGAGCTCTGACATTGTAAATGGTTTTCGGAAAATGTTTGGTGATAGCTTTTGGCGTATCCATTTGCAATATTTTACCATCTTGAATCAAGGCAATTCTATCGCACAAGGCGGCTTCGTCCATATAGGGTGTGGACACGAGTATGGTGATGCCGCTTTTTTGAAGGCGTTTTAACATTTCCCAAAATTCTTTTCGCGAAACGGGGTCAACGCCTGTAGTGGGCTCGTCTAAAAATAATACTTTGGGTTTATGTATCAAGGCGCAGCATAATGCTAGTTTTTGTTTCATTCCTCCCGATAGCGCACCTGCCCTTCGTTTTTTAAAAGGCTCTATTTGTATATAAATATCTTTTATAAAATCGTAATTTTCTTCTAAGGTCGTGCCAAAAATGGTGGCGAAAAAGTTGAGGTTTTCTTCCACGGTCAAATCTTGATATAAGGAAAATCGCCCTGGCATATAACCCACGCTTCTCCTTATGGCCTTATAGTCGTTTACCACATCCCATCCTGCAACAGTGGCTGTGCCTTGGTCTGCAATAAGCAAGGTGGTCAGCAACCGAAACAGGGTGGTTTTTCCTGCACCATCGGGACCAATGAGCCCAAACAACTCTCCTTTTTTTACTTCAAAAGAAACCTTGTTGAGTGCATTGACCTTCTTGTAGGATTTAGAAAGGTTGTGGACTGTAATACTCATTTAATTAATAAAAAGTTGCTCTCTTGATAGGCTTCTACTTTGTGCTTTACATTGGCTTCAATAAAAACAAAGTTGCCTTGTACTAATTCTTCTTTAGTGCCATTTTCATCGCTATAGGTTGCTTTTCCGCTTATGCAAACCAATAGTGCGGGAGATTTAGATACGTGTTCTTTTAATTGCTCTCCCTTTGCTATTTGCAAAGAAATTACTTTGGCCTCGGTGGGCTCAAACAATACTTGCGTTTGTATGGCTTTTGCTTCGGTATGCAATTTTTTTAAATTCATTGTGTTTGTGGTTTTTATGGTGTTACAACTATAAAATGTGCTTACAGTAAATAAGACAACAAGCATTTTTTTCATCTATTGATATTTATTGTTTTTTAACGGTCAGATGGAATTCGCCAATCAACATTTTCGGTTGGTATCCAAATTTGTTATGGCTCATTTCATAAGATTTGTGATTTAGTTTTTGTTCATTTTACCTTTTCCCATTCCTTTTCCTTGCATTTCTTTCATATGCGCTTGCATCCATTCGGGCTCTTCTACCTCATTGTCATAGATATAGGTTGCAATTTTTTCTAAATCTTGGGTAGGCAATGGCAACTTAGGCATTACCTTAAATTTGTTGATAGCACCTTGCATTAAAGCTTTTTCTTCTTTGGGGTTTTGTACCCAGTTTACTATGGCGTTAACAAAATCTGTTTTGGTGTTGTAGGCGTTTGTATATCGCAATTTAACGGCTTTAAAAGGCGGTGCAATGATGGAATCGTGTGACACCGCCTTTGGATTGTGGCACACATAACAATTGGTTTTCATTAGTTCATAACCCTCATTAGCTTGTTGGTTATGCTCAGTTAAAATTTGTTTATCCGCAACCACGTAATCAGTTTGTTTGGTTTGATTGCAACTTGCGGTAAGTGCAGCCAATGTGATTGCTAAAATTGTCTTTTTCATTTGTTTATTTATTTATAGTTGTTATTGATTATTCGTTTTTTATCCACATTTCGGCGGGCATTCCTATTTTTAAACTGCCATCATTTTCTACATCTACTTTTACGGCATATACCAATGCTACGCGCTCTTCTTTGGTTTGAATGATTTTTGGTGTAAACTCGGCTTCAGAAGCCACCCAATAAATGGTTCCTTTATAGGATTTCATTTCTTTTTTATCATCAACTTTTACGATAACTTCTTGCCCTATCTTTATTTCGGAAAGCTGTGTTTCGCTTACATAAACGCGCAATTGCATTCGGGTTAAATCGGCAATTTTATAAAGTGGTTTTCCAAAAGAAACCAGCTCGTCGGGTTCGGTATATTTTGCCAATACAGTGCCGCTTACTGGATTTATAAGGATGCTTTTTTGGAGCAAATCTTCGATCTCCTTGATTTGTAAATCGATATTTTTTAATTCGTTGACTACTGGAGCATTTTGAATTTCTATGCTATTTATTTGTTGCTTTATGACATTGATTTCTCCTGTAACATCATCTAGCTGTTTTTGAGTACCGGCATTGTCCTTTATGAGGTTTTCTGTTCGGGATTTATTGGTATTTGCTGTTTTGAGCTGTGCGTTTAAGACCGCTATTTGAGACAGCACGCCTTTAGATTTGGAAGAAATGATTTCCTTGGAAACCAACAATTGCTTTCTTTTTAAACTCAAGGGAATGGTGTCTATATACCCAATAGGGGCTCCTTTTTGTAGAACATCCCCTTCATTTAGCTCAAACCGGTTTAGTTTTCCATTGTTTTCTGCCGAGACCGTAATTTCGGTAGCTTCAAAATTGCCGTAACCATCGGCTTTCTCATTTGAATTACAAGAAACCATTGCAATCAATGCGATGGAAGTTCTTACTAAAAATAGAGCTTTATTCGTTTTCATTTAGTTTCCTTTTAAAATGTTATAATTTGCTTTTGCCAGTTCTAATTGAATTTTATGTTGCAGCAAAGCATTTTCACTGTCGTAAAGATTGGTGAGTTCGGTAGTATATGCCGAAACGGTAATGACTCCATTTTTTAGCTGCGAATTGGCGGTTTGCAGCACTTCTTTTCTAAGCTCAATAATTTGTAAATCACTTTCAATAAAAGTGGTGATGTTGTTCATTTCGGTTTGTTGCTGATCTAAGGCAATGTTGTTATTGAGTGTAAACGCTTCTATCTGCGTGTCTATAATTTTTTTTTGAACATCGAGGGATTGTTTTTGTTTTTTAGTAGCGTTCCAATCAAACACATTCCAATTAAGCTTAACTCCGGCTACATAAAAACCTTGAAATGAATTGTCTAAAGCGTTTAATCCGGGATTTCCATAACCCCCATTGGCAAAAGCGCTTAGTTTTGGAATGTTTTGTTTTGTAATAATGGTTTGGTTGCTCTCCATTTCTTCTTTTTGAAATTGAAACAAATCTAGTTCGGGACGACGTAACGCTTCACTTTTATGGATTAAAATGGGTGCATTGCTAAAAAGGGTTTCTGTGGGTAAGGGTTTCCCAATGAGTGCCACCAAACTGCTTATGAGAAGTTCTCGCGATGTTTTATTTTCAAAGAGTTGTTGGTCTATTTTTAGTAGTTCAATCTCAATGACCTTGTCTGATGTTGGTACTACAATTCCGTTTTTGATGCCCGATTGCACTTCTTTTAATTGCGTCAGTAATTGATTTTGTTTGCTGAGCAGCAATTCCCGGTTTTCTTGATTTAACAGAATGGAAAAATACAATTGGTTAATTTGAAATTTCAAGGCGTGCAACGAAACTTCCACCTGTTTTTGTTTGGTGCTTTGTTCGGCTAGTTTGGCATTTGCCTTGGCATTAATGAGTCCGCCGGCATAAAGGAGCTGGTTAATTCCTAAAGTAGCCCGATATTGATCTTTATTGAGTGGTTCTATACCTAATGAAGCGGCAGGCACTTGTGTAACTTCCGATTGATAGGTGGCTTGCGCTGCCAGATCGAGTTTGGGAAGTTTTTCGGTTTGTATAATTGAATTCTCTATTTGGTATTGTTCAGCAATTAATTCGGTTTGCCTAGAGACAGGATAATTACTATTTATCAAGTCATAACAATTCTCCAAAGTAATTTTTTCTTGTGCAAAAGAGCCTAAGTACAATAAATACAATAGATATAAAACCTTGTTCTTCATTTTTTAAGCTTTTATAGAATGAATGATAAAATCTGCCACCTCTTTTTTTCTACTTTCCATAAATTGTTTAAAGTCTTTATCCTCTAAATGGAGAAAAGCTTTTACCAAAGGCTTGGCTATAAAAGGAAATACATTGAGTGCTAATAAATGGATAAACAACTGCTCTGCCGCAATGGGTTTAAGAATTCCTTGTTGCACTTCTATTTCTACTTGTTTTTTAAATTTATCAATATTTGGAAAAATTGCTTGTTCGCTTATATTGCTAATAAAATTGGGGTTTCTGTTCAGTTCTTGAATAATAAAATTGGGGATGTATGGGTGCTTGTTGATAAAGGAAATATAGTTGGATGTAAAGTTTCTAATCTTATCCTCAATAGAGGAATCATCATTCAAAACTTTGTTCAATTGAGGTGCTAACAACAAAAAAGCGTTTTTAAAAACCGCTTCAAATAATAATTGTTTGCTTCGGTAGTAATAATGGAGCATAGCTTTGTTGATTTTGGCTTCATCAGCAATTTCTTGCATTCGCGCGCCGTCCATTCCTTTGTTTTGAAATACGTGTTTAGCAGCTTCTAAAATCTGGGTTTCGGTAGTAACTTCTTTCTTTTTTGACATAACAAACTTTTTGGTTTAACCAAGTGGTTAACAAATGTATTAAAAAAACACTAAACGGTATGTACCAATTAGTGGTTTTTTTAAAAAATTTTAAAATTCAGGAACACAATAAGGTTTATTAGTAACACTTATTACTTTAACTCCGAGAATCGCACTATTTTTTTAGATATTACTTGAAAAGTGCATTGAATTATTTCGAAAAAAATTTAGGCAAAAACCGCCCGGTTTTATTTTTATAAGCAGGATATTCAGTAAATTTTATAGCTAATTGATTTTCTTCATACTTCGATTTGAAGTAAAATAAACCACCTAAAAGAAGGGTTATTGCAAGTTTATAAATTGAATTTTGATATAAGCTATATCCAATAAAAAGTATTAAAATACTTGTATAAATAGGATGCCTGATGTATTTATACAAGCCTGTTTGGATAAGTGCGGCATCTGCTTTTGGCGTTGGAAAAGGCGATAGGTTTTTGTTGAGTTGCAAAAGCGAGATTAACAACAAAATACCTCCAAAAAGCAACAAAAATATTCCAAAGGTTTTCATACCATGAAATAGCTCTAACGCCCCATCTACCTTAAAGACAAAAGCTATAAACAATAGTAATTGCAAGGAAACAAAAATGTAATCTTTAATATTTGCCTGCATGTTGCTACTTAGTGTAGTTTACATCTCTGGTACTGCCATGACCTTTGGATACAATTTTTAAGATTTTTAGATTTAGGCGTATGTATCTAAAAAATTGAAGTATAGGGTTTTGCATTCTTGCCCGTTTTGATTTTGATATTCTTTGTGTCATTTTTTCGTTTTTTTATTCAGGAATTAACCACCAGAAGGGTTTCATTTTTGCTTTGTAAATAAAGGCATAATGCAGCGTCATTTTCAGCCAATGCCCCGCTAAGCCAATTTCTCCAAAGGTTTTGTTTAAATCTCTGCCTTGGGTGTTTTTGTATTTTACGTAATCAGGTACAATGGGATAGGTTGTTATGCTTACACCACTTCCTTGTGTCCTTCCATATCCGGCTGAGGCTATACAGGCTGCTCCCATATTTGCCATAGAACCTTTGTGTTTTAGTGACATTGTGCCCTTTTTTATTGAGTCAATAATGTTATCTGCAACTAATTTTGCAGTTATACCCGAAGGCATACCGGTTCTGGGCGGAGATGGAAAAATTTCTGTGCCGTTTTTGCTTTTTCTGGGTTTTGATATGGTGTGTGGTGGTGCAAAAGCGATTCCCGGTGCAAAAATATTGGCATAACTTGGGTTTTGATAGGTTTCCGGCCAATCTTGCGCTTTCCATTCTTCATAAGGTTTTGGCGTATAATCAGCATCCACAATCATAAATCCTTTGAACAATTTATCGGTTATATCTTGGTTATTTTTATCATACGCTTTAAAACCATGACCGGAAAAAGCAGGAATTAGCATGGCAAAATCAAAGGTTTCGTTTTTATATTCGCCATCTAAATTTTCATAATGTGCTATACCATCTTCAATTTTTGTAACACCGGCACCTAAAATCCATTTAATATTTCGGTCTTCAAAAATCATTTCCATCATTTCATTAGATTTCATCGTCATACCGCCATAGCTTAATAAAGCTCCGTCAATACCAAAATCTCCCAATTTATATTCGTTAGAAATCCAAGTAATTTCGACTTTGTCACGAACGCCACGTTTTACTAATTCTCTTTCTACATTCAAAATATATTCAAAAGCAGCCCCTTGACATGTTGCCTTTGGGTGTCCTGTACCTATAAGGATTTTTACATTTTTTCCTTGTTTCATTTCATGAATTAATATTTCAAGAGCCTTCCAGGTGGGTTCTGCATGGGTATAGGTACAAACAGAATGTGTTTTGTTTTTTTCGGGGATGAGACCTTCAGTTGCTTCAAAATTTAGCTTTGGACCGGTGGCATTTATCAGATAATCATAGGTTACTTTTTCTTGCTTTCCTTTGTTTTGTTCTGTAACATACTCTACTAAAACATAAGGTTTGTTTTCAGAAATATCTCCTTCCGGATAAAAGGCCATTGCTTTTGCTTGTAAAAAATCGATGTTTTTTCTTTTATAAAGAGGTGCCAAAGGAAACAGGATTTCTTTTGATTTCATTCTTCCGATGCCAACCCATATATTTGAGGGAATCCATTGGTAATTGCTGTTTGGTGATACCACTACAACTTGATGTTCTTTTGAAAGTTTTCTGCGTAAATGCGCAGCTGCTACGTGACCTGAAATGCCGGCACCTAAAACAAGTATTTTTGCCATTAGTTTAAAAATTTACTAAGAAGAATGTGTGCCATTCTTGTTGTAAATTTCTAAAAATGAATTTGGTTATGCAGTAACATTTGTTACAAAGGAAGTTTTTAGGACAAAATAAAATCGGCAGCGAGATGGGCGTGTAGTAAGGAAGTTTCTAAAAGAGGTAAGAGAAAATCTTTTTGTGAAAGTAACATTGGCAATTCCGTACAACCCAATATGATCCCTTCGGCTCCTTGAGCTTCTAAAAGCAGCATTTGATGGATGAAGAATTTTTTTGCTTCTTCGGTAAATTTTCCTTGAGTAAGGTCTTCAGAAATATATCGGTGTATTTCCCCAAAATCATTTTTATTTGGGGTAATTGTTTCTATTTGGTAATGTGTTTTTAAATATTCAGGTATAAAACCCAATGTCATGGTAGGTCTATTCCCTAAAAGACCTAGTTTTTTTAGTCCCTGGCTTTTTGCTGACCTACCAACAGCTTCCGCAATATGTAGAATCGGGATATTTATTTTAGGTTGTACATATTCATAAATCATATGTGGTGTGTTGGCGCAAATAATAATGGCTTCCGCTCCGGCAGTTTGAAGTTTTTGACTTATTTCAAGATAAGCTGCTTGAATCTTTTCTTTATTTTGCTCACGCATTAACTGGATATTAATACTATAAAGGAGCAGAGGAGGGTTTTGACTTTCGCCAATTTCTTTTCCAACAAGTTCATTGATCCATCGATAGTAATCAACAGTAGAGTGCCAAGAAGTGCCGCCAATCATACCGAGTAGTTTCATAAGATGTATTATTTGACCATTCACCACACGGCACAACTCACGAATGATTTGGCTTAAGAGGAAAATCGTGTCATTTTCATTTTTTTAATGATTCAAAAAGAAATATTGGTTACAATTATTAATGCATTATTTCCAAGAAGCATATCCTCCTTTTAAATCAAATATTTTAGTAAATCCCATTTTTAGAAGAAGTTTTGCCGCTTTATTACTTCTGCCTCCGGAATGACAATAAATATAAACCGGCTTTTCTTTATCTAAAGTTTCAAATTTTTTATTAAAAACTTCTGTTTCAAAAAAATCGATATTTATAGAACCCTCGATATGACCTTTGGCATATTCTTGTGGAGTACGAACGTCCACTAACTGAACATTTTTTGATGTTATGGCAGTCTTATAGGTTGGAGCATCTAAAAGTTCCACTTGTTCCTTTTCTTGTGCAGTAGAAATGGTTAATAGGAAAAGAGAAAACAATAATGTATAAATAATCTTCATAGGAAATAGATTTAAAAAAAGCATTTAATTCTTTAAATGAAGCCAAGTTATTTAAAAACAAAATGACGAAAACGCCTTATTTTTCTGCAAATTTAAGGTATTTATTTTCTTTTCAAAGTAACCTGTGTTACATTTAGCTGGTTATTTTAAAGTGATAGGACATACCTCATTTGACACAGGAATTTCTTCTTTCTTTATACTATCAAAACCTCCTGCTACATCAATAAGGTTATGAATACCTCTGCTTTTTAGGATAGAAGCAGCAATAACACTGCGATACCCTCCGGCACAATGCACATAAAAATCTGTGTCTTTAGGAAATTCACTAAGATAATTGTTCAGAAAATCCAATGGTGTGAGTTTTGCATTTTTGATATGTGAAGAGGCAAATTCGCCCTCTTTGCGCACATCAAAAACAGGAATTTCTTTGGTCTCTAACGCCTTTTTAAATTCTTTTGCCGAAATAGACGTTAAAGCATCTGTTTCCTTTCCTTTATGTATCCAAGCAGCAATTTCTCCTTTTAAATAGCCTATGGTATTGTCAAAACCAATTCTCGAAAGTCGAGTTATGGCTTCCTCTTCTTTGCCTTCAGGGCAAACCAGCAATAATGGTTGTTTGGTATCCGCTAGAAGTGCTCCAACCCAAGGAGCAAAACCACCCTCTAACCCAATAAATATAGACCGTGGTATATGAGATTTTACAAAATCCTTTTGATGACGAACATCTAAAACAATAGCGGCTGTTTCATTGGCAGCTGTTTCAAAAGCATCTGGCGAAAGTGCTTGAATTCCTCTTTTAATTACGTAATCGATATCTTCATAGCCCTCTTTGTTCATTTTTACGTTTAGCGGAAAATATAACGGTGGTGGTAAAAGTCCATCGGTTACTTCCAGAACGAATTCGTCTTTGGTCATATCGGCACGCAGGGCATAATTTATTTTCTTTTGGTTACCAAGGGTGTCCACCGTTTCTTTCATCATTTTTTTTCCACAAGCAGAGCCGGCTCCGTGTGCAGGGTAAACAATGACATCATCAGCTAAAGGCAAGATTTTTGTGCGTAAACTATCGAAAAGCATTCCTGCCAATTCCTCTTGCGTCATTGATGTTGCTTTTTGTGCTAAATCGGGTCTGCCCACATCGCCTAAAAACAAAGTGTCACCACTAAATATGGCAATGTCTTTTCCTTCCTTGTTTTTTAATAAATAGGTAGTGCTTTCCATGGTATGTCCTGGAGTATGCAATGCAGTAATTGTAAAATCGCCCACTTGAAATACTTCTCCATCTTTTGCAATAATAGCTTCAAAATTCGGATTTGCAGTTGGTCCAAAAACAATAGATGCCCCGGTTTTTTTGGCTAGAGTGAGATGTCCACTAACAAAATCGGCATGAAAATGGGTTTCAAAAATATATTTTATTTTTGCATTGTCTTTATAGGCTTTATCTATATAAGGTTGTACTTCACGTAAAGGATCTATGATTACTGCTTCGCCATTGCTAACAATATAGTAAGCACCTTGTGCTAAACATCCTGTATAAATCTGTTCAACACCTGATAATACAGATGTCTTCTCAATTATATTTTCATTTTTCATCATTTCTTTTTTTGATAATTCACTTTTAAAACAAGTTAATGTTTGTAAAATAAATAAACTTAAAATGTCCTTATTCAAAATCTTATAAAGTTACAAACTCTTTTACTAAAATATAAACTGCCATAAACAGTACAAACCAGCCAAATGTATTTTTCAATTTTTTTCCATCTATAAACTGGTTTAACCAAACGCCTACAAAGATACCTAAAACCGACAAAAGAGTAAATACTAACAAAAAATTCCAATCGATAGCTAAATTTTCAACATCGCCGATAAACCCAATAAGCGATTTCATAGCAATGATAAGTAAGGAAGTAGCCACCGCTTTTTTCATTGGCAGTTTCGCAAGCAGCACCAATGCAGGAATAATAAGAAACCCACCGCCGGCTCCTACAAGGCCTGTAAGAATTCCTATAACAAATCCTTCAACAACAATTAATGGGTAGTTATATGTAATGCGCGTAAATTTCTTTGGTTCTTCTAGCTTCTTTCTAAGCATTGAAAAGGAAGCTAAAAGCATGATTAGCGCAAAAAACACCATGATTCCCATGTTTTTTGTTATGGTAAATTCTCCTATGTGAAATAAAATATCCGGAATAATAGGAACAATAAATTTTCTGGTGCTATAGACGGCTATAAATGCGGGGGTTGCAAAAACAAAAGCTGTTTTAAAGTCAACTAATTTCTTTTTAAAATTTTGAAATGCGCCTACTAATGCAGAAACTCCCACCACAAATAAAGAATATGCCGTTGCGGTCACCGGATTCACGGCAAATAAATACACAAATACCGGAACGGTGATAATAGAACCGCCTCCGCCTATCAAACCAAGCACAATTCCTATAAGAAGAGCGCCTGCATAACCAAAAATTTCGATAGTTTCCATTAATTTTTTTTAATAGGGATACAAAAATACTTCCAAAAAAAGGTGCTTTCAGCCACAAAAGGTACTTACTTATTCCTCAAGTATTTGAATAGCATTTCGTTGCAATTTTATTTTTCCTCTATTTTCAAGTGTTTTCAACAAGCGAGAAATCACTACTCTGGAGGTATGTAAATCATACGCTATTTCTTGGTGGGTATTATAAATAATATTTTCCTTATTTATTCTTACTTTTTCCAGAAGGTATTTCCACAGGCGTTCGTCCATTTTTAAGAATGCAATACTATCAATGGTTTCTAACATTTCGTTTAAACGTTGGTGGTAGCTGTCAAAAACAAAATTGCGCCAACTTTTGTAATTGGCTGTCCATTCTTCCATTTTTTGAATGGGAATCATCATAAGTTTGGTATCTCTTTCGGCTACGGCTCGTATTTCGCTCTTTTTTTGTCCTAGACAACAACTCAACGTCATTGCACAGGTATCGCCGCGTTCTAGAAAATAAAGGAGCAATTCATCGCCATCTTCGTCTTGCCGAAGAACCTTTATGGCACCTGAAATAAGAAGAGGCATAGAAGTAACATATTGACCAATTTCGATAAGTTGAAAGCCCTCAGGAATTTCTTTATAGGTGCCTACACTTTCTATTTCCTTTAGCAAAGCTTCTTCAAAAAGATGCCCGTAATTTTCACGAAGTAATTTTATCATAACTTGTTATTGTTTTCTTGAATTCATTTATTTTTATCGCATACGCGATTTTTCGTATTGAGCAATCCATTGTGCAACAGATACTTTTTGAATGAGTTGTCCTATTAAATCAAAAGGTATTGCCTGAGTGTTTTTAAAACGAATACAGCTTTTACCCATATCTAATTTGTATTTGGAATGCTTAGGAAATTCAGATACAAACCAATTTTTTATTTTCTCATTAGAATACAAACTTCCTGAATAAAAAGCAATATAATTTTTTTGGGAAGCTATAGCCGAAAAAGAAAGCGGTAGTTTAGGGTCACAATGATAGCCTGCCGGATACATAGAATGTGGCACTACGTATCCTATCATGCCATAACTCATTTCTTCTTTAAACCCTTTGGGAATGTTATCTAAAATAGTTTGTCGAAGTTTGCTAAACGTTTCTTTTCGTTCCTCTGGCATTTCAGCGATATAGGCATCCGGGGTGCTGGCTTTTGATTGCATAGACTCTTGTTTGTGGAATATGCTAAAATAACCAAAAAACACCTTACTTTAAAGCAAGATGTTTCATGGTTAAAAAAAATAAATCAACACTTATTTTTTGAGGAGTTTTATTGTTTGTATGTTTCCGTGATGCTGTACTTTTAAAAAATACAAACCATTTTTTAATTCTTCTATAGATACATATTCTGAAGTGGAGTAAGAACTAAATTGTTTTATTAATTTACCCGACACATCATAAATTTGTATTGTCTCTAATGGAACGCTGAATTGAATTTTATTAGTCGCCGGATTAGGATATAGCGTTATTTTTTGTATGGAAGGTTCTTCTACATTCAATACAGAAACCTCATTAGCAAAAATCCTAAATTGCCCAGGTAACAGGGTAAAAGTCATATTGGTATTAGTCACTTCAAAGGGTGTATTGTCTATCATATCATACCATGTTCCAGTTTCCTGAAAAAATGGTTGTGTAGTAATGGAAGAAACTCCAAAATTACCAACAACTATGACATATTTTATTTCGTTTCCGGTGGCGTTGTTATCTATCAGATAAATTTTCTTTTGCACATCAGCAGCTACTTCTAATGTAAAATTTGGAGTCTGAAAAATAGGTTCTTCACGTTTTAACTCAAGTAATCTTCTCCAAAGGTGATAAAGTTCTAATCGTTCAGTATTATTGAGGTATCCTAAATCAAAAGCTATAGGTTTTGGCGAAGTTCTACAATCATTACTAATTGTACCATCTTCACAACGATTTATAGAGAATTCATAACCAAGTTCGCCAAATTGCCAAATCATTTTAGGACCAGGAATTGTAAAATAAAATGCTCCGGCTGCTTTTTGACGGTCAATAGCTGTTGGAAAATCAGTTATATTATAACTCCCATTGCTATTACCAAACGCTAAGTTTTTAAACATCAATCGTTCCTCATCATGACTTTCCATATACCCTACAGAAGATGGTGTGCTCCAACCACGATTAAGGTAGGATATCCAAGAAAAATCAGAATTGTCATAGCCCATCGTTGCTTGATTATAATTGAAATTATGGTTGCTCCAAACAAGCATACCTGGTTCATTTGGGTCAGTAGTTGCTCTGTGGTTAATGAGTTGGGTTTCTTCGCTATTTGGAGCAAAGTGCTCTAAAATTACATAAGCAGTTTGGTCAACGGCTCTTATTTCATTATACATTCTGGTAAGGATGGCAATTCGGGAAGCGTCAAAACCACCACCATCACCTACTACATTGGTAAATCCTTTGGTAAAATCAAATCGGTAACCATCTACCTTGTATTCTTCCATCCAATATGTATTTAATCTGTCGATATAATCTTTAGTGGCGGCGGCTTCGTGATTTATGTCATTAAAAAATTGAAAAGTTGTATTTGGGTCTTCTACATTAAAAATAGGGTTTTGTGCAGTTGCTTGACCTCCATAACAGCCATTACAATCATTCCACATTCTGTAATAGGGGTTTTGTCCTGTAGCATGATTATAGACAACATCTAAAATCACGGCAATACCTCTTGCATGGCATTCGTCAACAAAGTTTTTAAAACTGTTTCTAGTTCCATAATATTTATCTAATGCCATATGAAATGCCGGATTGTAACCCCAGCTAATGTTTCCATCAAATTCATTTACAGGCATCAATTCAATGGTGTTAATGCCAAGATTTTTTAAATAATTAAGTTTATTTATCAGGGCATCATAGCTGTGTAAGTTGATAAAATCGCGAATAAGTAATTCATAAATCACTAAATCTTCTTGGGCTGGTCTGATAAAATTCGTTGTTTGCCAGATATAAGGCACCTCATCTAGTTGAAAAAAGGTAACCGCATGGTTTGTTTTTCCTTGTGGATAGGGGGGCAAATTTGGAAAAGTGGTTACGTTGATAAAAACATCGTTAAATTCATCCAAAATGGTTGTTGCGTAAGGGTCTGCAATGCGAATGTTTGCATCAACCACATATTGATAGAGTAAGTTTTGATTGCCTTGACTTAAATTATTTAGCGTAATCCAAAATCGGCTTTGAGCAGTATCCTTGTTTAATAAATAAGTATTTGTTAAACGCCAGTCATTAGAGTGAAAATTTCCGATCAGGTGAACAAAATTTTTATTGGGTGCAAACAACACTAAAGTTACTGTTGAAGAATTATTTGGGTCAAAATTGATGCCGTCGTGCATGCCCAAAGGTACTGGAAGTATTTGTGGATTTGGGGTAAGTATTACATTAAAGGTTTTTACTACCACTTCACCACTCGATGTGCTTGTGGCTTCTAGTTCAAAAAAAGTATCCTGATTGATTACTTGGTTACTTGAAAAAGTTGTGGTATTGTTTTGAGTTGCCACTTGGGTTCCGTTTGCAAATAGTTTGAAATTAGCGGTATTGCTTGCCGTGGCGTTCACAGCCAAGTTAGTTCCACTATTCACAATAGTATTTGCTTGTGAAGGATTGTTTATGGTAACTTGAAATGTACCAACATCTATTAAATGATCTTGGGTTTTTTTATCTCCGGTACCGTCTTTGGCTTTGGCTAGGACGCCAATCCTGCCAATATTGGTATCGCCAAAGAGTGTGGAGGGTATAAACGTATAAGAAAAAGTGCCGTTGCCATTGTTAATAAATTTTTGGGCCTCGTTAGAGTTTGTCCATGTACCGTTAGTGGGTGAATCCCCTACAGGGTTTAAGTTGGTGTCAAAATACCACGCCCAAAGGTAAATATCTGTTACACCCCAGATTGCCGGATCGACTCCTGAAACAGTTAAAGTAACCTGCTGGGTTGGGTTAAAAAACTGAGGGTTAGTAGTAAAAAGTCCCGTTTGTTGTTGAGAATATGTAAACGTACTTAAAACTAAACATATTAATAGTGCCATCTTTTTCATACTCCTACGCTTTATTTTTATTAATACTAAGTTTTACTGAAATGAGGGCTATAATTTGTATCTACAAAGCAAAAAATAATAATAAATTAACCTAAGTTTTTTCTTGCTACAAAATTTAATAAAAGGGCTGATAAAACAGCCCTTTTATTTTAATTTATTTTATAAGTTACTCTAAAATTATCACTTTAGTAGTTTCATCTACTGTCAATACATAGTTACCAGTAGTTCCTATAAATTTAAAATTATTGTCGCCATCTAAAGCATCTTCAAAGTTTGGATCAATCGTATAACCTTCGCCAACAAACCAAGGATAATTTCTTCCTGAATTCCAATCGCCATTTATAGTAAAGAATCTAAAGTTTGCGTCGCCTTCACTACTAAAGTTTACACTTCCGGAATAAATTCCATCACCAGTACAAAGTACTTGAACAGGAGTAGCCCAGTCCCATCCTGCGTCGGGAACACCAGCACCTACAAGCCAGTACTGTTCTAGTTCGCAAATACCTGTTGGTTGTGGGGCACCTAGAGTAATAGTTTTGGCATTTGCATTAACTTCTAAGAAATACAATCCTGAAACTCCAACAAATTTAAAATTATTATCGCCATCTAATGCATCTTCAAAATTGGCATCAATGGTATAACCTTCATTAACAAACCAAGGATAATTTCTTCCTGAATTCCAATCGCCATTTATGGTGAAGAATCTAAAATTGGCATCCCCATCACTAGTAAACCTAACATTTCCAGATAGAATACCATCTCCGGTACAAGGAATTTCAATAGGGGTAGCCCAATCCCAACCAGCATCAGGGACGCCGGCTCCAACAAGCCAATAAGCATCAATTTCGCATATTGGGTCACCTGATACGAGTTCAGGTAAAACAACTGTTAAGCTTTGCACAGAAGAAAAGCGTTCTTCTCCTCCTGCATTTCCAACGGTTGCTCTTAGTCTAAAATGTAATTGTCCTGTGTTTGGTGCTTCGGTTTCAGGAAGGTCATCTAACCCCAATTGAATTGCTATTGTTCTCATAGCTCCTATGGTAATTGCTAATTCGTTTCCGTTAGTGGTTGCCAAGGTGGTTGCATCACTAAAATCTCCTATTAGTGAGTTTTGTAGTTCATAGACAACATTGGTTGGAACGCCAAAATCTACGGAATTCCATGTAAATCGTTCGCCTATATTTTCTGCTGTTGCTGCTGTTAGTGTATATTCAGCAAGAAAATCATTAGTGAAAGCTACTTCTGTAGCATCTCCTATTACAAATACGATATCGTCGTCAGTTTGACAAGCTGTAAAACTTAAAAATGCAATACAAGCTATTATAAATAAAGATAATTTTTTCATTTTTTTCATATTAAATTATTAATAACCTGGGTTTTGTACTAGGTTGGGGTTAACACTTAAATCGTTTGCAGGAATTGGCATCAAATCTCTAAAAGGTTCTGTAGTAGTACCCTGAGGTACGTTACCTTTCCAGGGCCAAATACCTTGAGAAGAAAATTGTCCAAAACGAATTAAATCGGTTCTTCTATGTGCTTCCCAATGCAATTCTCTGGAGCGTTCAGCCAGAATGAAATTTAAATTTAAATCGCCAGATGTTATATTTCCATTGGTATTGCCGTAAGCGCGTTGTCTTAATTGGTTGATATAGTCTAGTGAAGTTGCTTCGTTTCCACCGCCTCCTCTTAGTTGAGCTTCCGCATACATTAAATATACATCTGCCAATCGAAACATTGGAAAATCGGTATCTGGGTGGTTGTTTGGGTCTGAGCCAGGATTGCCATTTACATCTACATTTCTGAATTTTTCGACAGCATAACCGTCATTAAATAAGGAAATACTGTTGATTTCTAAATTTTGACCATCTGTGTAAAATTGGGCTCTTCCGTCTGGAGAATTTTCTGGGTTTGGAAATTGTGCTACAAACACTTTAGTGGTTCTTACACCAAACCAACCGCCGTTAATTCCATATTGTGCCGGATCCATACTGCCTCCAACTGGGGCGTGAACTAAAAAGGTCATACCTCCGAAAGATTGTGTTTGTAATCCATCAAAAGGAATAGAAAAAATCGTTTCAACTTGAGCGCCATTTTGGTCATTATCTGCTAAAAATAAATTTTTATAAGGTACTTGTGCTATACTGTAACCTGCATTAATAACTTTATTGCAGTTTTCTAGGGCATCTGCATATCTAGGGGTTCCGGTATATACCTCAGCATTAAGGTATAATTTTGCAAGTAGTGTCCATACAGCTGCTCTATCTGCTCTGCCGTATTCATTTTGTTTCGCCGGTACAATTTGATTTTCAATCTCTATTAACTCACTTTCTAGAAAAGCAAACAAATCTGCTCTTTGAATTTGGCTAGGTAAGAACGCCCCAAGAGGGTCAGCATCAGTTACAAAAGGTGGGTTTGCATATAAATCAATCATATGCCAATAGCTTAAAGCCCTCATAAATCGTGCTTCGGCACGGAACAATTGAATTTGTTCTCTTAGTGAAGCATCTACACCTCTGGAGTCAAGAAGTTCGGGAGTGGTTTGTCTTAAAAACTCATTAGTTAAACCCACTTGAAACATAATTCTGGCATACATAGTGCTGATAAATTCGTTACCGGCAGTCCAGTTTTGAAAATTCAAATCCCTAATGGTTCCGTCATCCCAACCTATTACGGCTTCATCTGTAGGAAATTCTTGTAATTTCCAATAAAGTCTTAAATAATTCGAAAACCCTTCATCAAGGCCTAGTAAATCTGGTTGTCCTGCTGGACCTTGTTGACCACTTAAAGAAATTCCTGCATAAATTTTTGCAAGAAAGGCTCTGTAGGATTCTGGTTCATCAAAAGCATTAGCAGAAGTAAGTCTGTCATCTTCTGGCAATAAATCTAAATCATTATCGCAAGAGTTCATAAAGAAACTCAATGCAAAAAAGATAAGAATTTTGGTTACATGTTTATACATAGCTTTCATTTTTTAAAATATAAAATTAAACCCTAAAACAAAACCTCTTGGTCTTGGATAGAAATTATTGTCAATACCGCTGCTTATTTCAGGGTCAAGACCTTTGTAGTCTGTAATAGTAAAAAGGTTTGTACCAGTAATGCTCGCTCTAAAGTTAACGTGCTCAAAAGGAATAGTATAACCTAAAGATATGTTATCCAATCTTACAAAGTCGGCTTTTCTAATGTAATAGTCAGAAAAAAGTTGCGAGTTAAAGAAATTTGTTTCTAAAACATTCGTACTTCCATTAAAATAGAAATCGCCCGGAGCATCTTCAATAAATCGGTAATTTCCAATATCAGAATACACATTATTATAAACGTAGTTTCCTAAGCTTCCGCGGAAAGTAAAGGCAAAATCTAGATTTTTATAGGTTAAACTTGAAGAAAACCCAATAAAGGCATCTGGGGTGGCTTTTTTGTATGCTACTCTATCGGCTTCAGTTATTTGATTATCGCCATTAACATCAACATACGCTCCTTCAATGGGGCTTCCCGCTTGGTCATATACTTGTCTAAACACAAAAAAGGTGGTTGGATCATATCCTGGTTTCCAAATTTGAATGTTGTTACCAACACCACCACTAATACCACCTCTGGGGATAAAAAAGTTTGCATCGCCGCTTAAGTTAAGTTTGGTAATTTCTAAATCCTGAAGTGTAGCATTTGCATTAACACTCCATTTCAAGTTTTCAGATTGTAGGATATCTATATCCAAGTTAGCTTCTATCCCTCTACTTTTAGTTTCGCCAACGTTTGTTGTTAAAAAGTCAGATAGGTTAGAGCCTGCAGGCACTGGAACCTGTGCTAATAAGTCAATGGTTTCTCTATAATAAGCATCTACTGAAAGGTTTATTCTGTTTTTAAGGAATCCAAAGTCAACCCCCACATTATATTGTTCAGTTTCTTCCCAGCGCAAGTTTTCATCAAAAGCTTGTGGTCGTAAGGTGTTTACAAAAGCATCTCCAAATTGCACACTAGCAGAAGCTTGCCCTGGAGTAAAAATACCTAAATAGCCATAATTTGGTCCTATTTCCTGATTCCCGGTTACACCATATCCAGCTCTTAGTTTTAAGTTGGAAATAGTTTGGGAGTTTGCTAAAAATTCTTCATTATTTATTTTCCATCCTACTGATACAGCCGGGAAATTACCCCAACGATTTGCGTCTCCAAATCTAGAAGAACCGTCTCTTCTAAAACTTGCTGAAATAAAATATTTAGAGGCAAAATCAAGGTTTAATCTTCCAAAATAACCCTCTAAAGAGTTTCTGTTTTTTATTGTAGGTTTGGTTATAAGCACTCCTAGCTCTGTAACTTGTTGATCAGATTCTACATAAAACTCTTGGTAAGAATGACCTACTGTAAAGTCATAATTTAAATTCAAACCCTCAACAAAGTTTTTATAGACTAGAAATACATCTAAATTTACATTTCTATTTAAACCGGAATAAAAGTTTCTAAACTCACCGTTTAATTGTGAAGCTGAATTTTCACTTATAAATTGTCTTCCATCTAATTCAGCATAATCATAACCAGCATTGGTATTAATGGTAACTTTATCGTAAAAGGGGAGTTTATAGGAAGCATTAAAATTAGTGATATTTCGTTTGCTTCTGGCTTTATTATCGTCTTGTTCTAATTGTGCCACCGGATTTTTTGGTGCTAATGCAATAGGGTCACCATTGGGCTGTACATATTCAAAAAAGCCGTCAAAAGGACTTCCATCACTTAGCACAGGTTGAGTGGGGTCAAACACTATTGCATTTCTAATAGCGCCGCGGTTTGCAAATACGTTATCATCAAAACTTCCTACGCTAGTTAGATTTAATTTTAAATCATCATTTAGGAGATTGCTGCCTAGGTTAAGAGTAATAGCATTTCTTCTAAACAAATCGTTTCCTAAAACACCTTGACGGGAAGTATTATTATAATTAACTCGATAGTTAAATTTTTCAAATCCTTCTGAAAAGGTAATATCGTGAATTCCACCTGTTGCTGATCGATATACTTCGTTTTGCCAATCGGTAGATGCAGATCCTAAAGGTTTAGCTGGATTGTTGTCAGACCTTGCATTAATTAATGCTCTAAATTCATCTCCATTAAAAACATCAATTTTATCGGTTACATTATCTACAGAAAATTGAAAACCGTATTCAATTTGAAAAGGAGCTCCTTTTTTAGTTCGTTTGGTGGTGATTAATATGACACCATTTGAGGCTCTAGAGCCATAAATAGCTGTAGCTGAAGCATCTTTTAAAATAACCATTTCTTCAATTTCAGTAGGGTTGATGGCATTTAAAGCATTTCTAACTCCTTGAACGCCTCTTTGGTCTAAAGGTACACCATCAATAACAATAAGTGGGTTGTTGTTTGCTGATAAGGAAGATCCTCCACGAATTCTAATTTCGGCACCTTCTCCTGGAGCACCACCACCGGTAGTAATCCTTACACCGGCAGATTTGCCAGAAAGTAGTTGGTCTGCTGACACAATTGCGCCTTTATTAAATTCTTCTGAGGTTACCTTTTGTACCGCACCTGTTACGGCTTCTTTTCTGGTGGATCCATAACCAACCACTACCACTTCGTCAAGTTTAGCAGCGTCTTCTTGAAGACTAATATCTATTTTACTTTGACCTTGGAAAACAACTTCTTGTTTTACATAACCTACATAGGAATAAACAATGCTCTGTCCACTTGATACTTTTAGCGTGTAATTTCCATCAATATCTGTTATTGTACCTGTGGCAGTTCCTTTTATTATTACATTTACACCTGACATGGATAACCCGGAACCTTGGTCGGTAACTGTTCCTCTTACTTCAGATTGGGAAAATGCTAAACATGGAAATAATACAAACAATAACAAATACACTTTTAAATAATGTTTCATATAGTTATTTACTTATTATTAAATTAATCAATCACCTTATTTTTAACTTCCGCACCGAAATTAACACAAATTTCATATAAATTTAACTTTCTGTTTTTCTAAAAGATAACGAAAACGTTTTCGTGTTAATAAGTTTTAAAAGTTTAACACTTAAAGAGTTGTTTGCCTTTATCTTTTTATGGATGTGTTATCCTTTTTTAGCTTTTTTACAAAATCTTTTAATATCTTTAGATCATGTATGTACCAAACCAAATGCATAAACTTACTTTAAAAAATATCGCTAAAGAAATAGGCGTTTCGATTTCAACGGTTTCTAAAGCTTTAAAAGATAACCCAGAAATAAGTGAAGATACGCGACAAAAGATAAAAGCTTTTGCTAAACTCTATAACTACAAACCAAATAATATTGCACTAAGTTTAAAAAATAGAAAAACAAAAACCATAGGTGTTATTATACCTGAAATTGTTCACTATTTTTTTACTACGGTAATAAGTGGCATTGAAGAAGTAGCAAATCAAAGAGGATATAATGTAATTATAGGGCTTTCTAATGAATCCTTCCAAAAGGAAGTAATTAATATGGAAATGCTGGCAAATGGTAGTATAGATGGTTTTATTCTTTCGGTATCTAAAGAAACACAACTTTTAAAAGATTTTCACCATTTAGAAGAAACCATAAACCAAGGCATGCCTATTGTGATGTTTGACAGAACTATAAATGAAATACTTTGTGACAAAGTAATTGTAGATGACTCTGAAGGTGCTAAAAATGCAGTACTAAAATTAATAGATTTAGGATGTAAAGACGTTGCTATCATTACTACCGAAGACCATGTTAACGTAGGAAAACTTAGAACAAAAGGGTACAAAATGGCATTGAGAAGTAGAAATATTTCAAAATCTAACGAGCATATTTTACACTTAGAGGAAAGGCTCTATGACCCTATATTCATTAAGGAATTAGAAGTTGTTATTTTAGATTTTTTAAAACTTAATCCTACAATCGATGGTATTTTTGCTGTGAATGAAGTGTATGCGCTATCTGCAATCAAAGCTGCAAAAAAATTGTTTAAAGAAGTTCCTAAAGACCTAAAAGTTATCGGATTTACTGACGGAATCCTTTCAAAATACGCTACTCCTAGTCTTTCTACGATGAGCCAGCACGGTAAAATTTTAGGAATGAAAGCAGCAGAATTACTAATAAGACGATTAGAATCAACTGACGTTGATTTTCCTTTTCAAACCGTAATAGTAGAAACAGAATTGATAGAAAGAGAAACTACAAAAAATATTTAACTTTTTACTTAAAAAAATTCTATATTTACAATCTAATTTATTAGACCTTATTTTAACTTCCAAAATTATAAATAAGTCTAATACTATTAGGCTTATCGTTTTAATCTAATTTAAACGGTATGCAAAAACCTAAATTAAAATTCTGGGAAATTTGGAACATGAGTTTCGGTTTTCTAGGAATTCAGTTTGGATTTGCCCTTCAAGGGGGCTTTATGTCCAGAATTTTTCAAACTCTTGGCGCTGAAAAAGATCTAATTCCTCTTTTATGGTTAGCTGCACCTCTTACAGGTCTTATAATACAACCTATCATTGGTTATTTAAGTGACCATACTTGGCATTCCAGACTAGGAAGACGTAGACCTTATTTTTTAATTGGTGCTATTTTAAGTTCTATTACTCTATTTTTTGTTCCCCATTCTCCCGTATTATGGGTGGCGGCAGGTTGTTTATGGATTTTAGATGCTTCTATTAATATTAGTATGGAGCCATTTAGAGCTTTGGTGGCCGACAAACTTCATGAATCTCAAAGGTCTTATGGTTTTGTCATACAAACACTTATTATAGGTATTGGAACCTGGATTGCCAGTAATTTACCATGGTTAATTAGTGAACTTGGTGTTAGTAATGATGCTGCCCCGGGTATTGTGCCCATGTCAGTAAAAGTTGCTTTCGCCATTGGCGGGTTTGTTTTTCTATCAAGTATTGTATTCAGCGTCATAAAGACTACAGAATATCCTCCTGAAGATTTTGAGACTTTCAAAAAGGAAAAAAAAGAAGCACGTTTTATCAATGATTTTAAACATGGTTTTCTGTTTATGCCAAAAACAATGGTAAAATTGGGTGTTATCCAATTCTTTAGTTGGTTTGCATTTTTTACAATGTGGAGTATGGCAACACCTGCACTTACAGAACACGTTTTTAAGGCACCTATACCAATTGAATCTTCCTATAATTTTGAAAACTCCCAAGAAAAAGAACGTTTTAGTAATGACAATATTAAATATCAAGATGCCGCAAACCTTGTGGGATCTGCTATGGGCGTTTACGGTTTATCCTCCATGGCTTTTGCTTTACTACTCGCTTTTTATACTTCAAAAAGAAGAATTAATCGAAAATATATTCATTTAGCCTCCCTTTTTTTAGGAGGTGTCGGATTTTTAGGAATGTTTTATATTCCTGACCCTTCTGTTTTAAAATACTGCTTTTTACTTATAGGTATTTCTTGGGGAAGCATTCTCTCTATGCCTTATGCTATGCTTTCCAGCTCAGTAAATCCCAAACAAATGGGAATGATGATGGGTCTATTTAATATGTTTATTGTTATTCCTCAAATAGTTGCCGCATTAGGAGGAATTAATATATTATCACGTTTGATTGGCTCTGAAACGATACATACGATGACATTAGCAGGAATTTCACTAATCATTGCCGGCTTGTGTAATCTTTTAATTACTAACAAAAATGCTATTTCTTACCAGTCAAAAGATATATAAAAAATGAAAAAAACGTGTTTTATTTTTGATCTAGATGGTGTACTTGTAGATACTGCAAAATTTCATTTTATTGCTTGGCAAAATCTGGCTAAAAGTTTAGATATTAACTTTACCGAAAAACAAAACGAAGAACTAAAGGGAGTAAGTAGAATAAAATCTTTAGAAAAAATTTTAGCATGGGGCAATAAAACAATTAATGAAGAAACCTTCCAATATTTAATGAAACAAAAAAATGAAGAATATTTGGGTTGTGTAAAAAAAATGACCCAAGAGGATCTTCTGCCAGGAGTTTTGCCTGTTTTAAACTATTTAAGAAAAAATAATCAAACATTAGCATTAGGATCGGCAAGTAAAAATGCCAAAACTATTCTGCAAAAAACAGCAATTACTTCTTATTTTCAAGCCATTGTTGATGGAAATTCCGTAACCAAAGCGAAACCTGACCCCGAAGTTTTCCTTAAAGCAGCACAGCTTTTAAATTGCCCCACAAATAAGTGCGTTGTTTTTGAAGATTCTGTGGCAGGAATCCAAGCGGCTAATACTGCAGGCATGTACTCCATTGGAATAGGGAATGATAAAATACTAAAAGAAGCTAACTTTATTTTTCCTTCTTTCCATCAAATCAAAATACCCTTCATTCAGTCATTAATGGATTAATAAATATGAATCAAGATTATATACAACCAAACCCGTGGTCTATCCTTGAAGAAGGATTTAACCCAAAACACGTAAAATCCTCTGAAAGTTTATTTAGTATTGGTAATGGAGCCATGGGGCAACGTGCCAATTTTGAAGAAAAATACACTGGAAACACATTTCAAGGAAGCTATATAGCTGGGGTTTATTATCCCGATAAAACACGCGTAGGATGGTGGAAAAATGGCTATCCTGAATATTTTGCAAAAGTACTTAATGCACCGTCGTGGATAGGAATTAATGTAATTATAAACAACGAAGTACTCGACTTAAATACTTGTGCAAAAATAAAAAATTTCAAAAGAGACCTTAATATGAAAGAAGGTGTTCTCTACCGAAGTTTTCAGGCAACACTTCAAAATGGAATAGAAATAGCTGTAAAATCTACTCGCTTCTTAAGTCTTGCTTATGATGAATTAGGCGTAATAAACTTTGAGGTAATACCCATAAATCAAGACGCAACTATCTCTTTTACATCCTATTTAGACAGTGATATAAAAAATCAAGACAGTAACTGGGATGATCAGTTTTGGGATACTACCCACGTGTTAATAGAAAACCATCAGGCACATATCCATTCAAATACAAGAAAAACATTTTTCTATGTAAACACTTTTATGGAAAACAAAACATTTCTTAATGGAAAAGAATTACTAATAGCTCCAAAAATTAGTTCCACTCCTATCTTTGCTAGTATGTGCTTCACAAAAAAAATTCTTAAAGGCGATATATTTAGTATTCAAAAACTTGGCGGTTATACTACTTCATTAAACCATGACATAGACAAGTTAATATTAGCTGCAAAAAATACCCTTGAGATAGCAACTAATTTGGGGTTTGAAAAACTAAAACAAACACAAATAAATTCTTGGGACAACATCTGGCAAAAAAGCGATGTTACTATCGAGGGTGATGTAAAAGCACAACAGGGTATTCGGTTTGCAATCTTTCAGCTAAATCAAACCTATTTAGGAAAAGACAGCCGATTAAATATTGGCCCTAAAGGGTTTACAGGCGAAAAATACGGCGGAAGTACCTATTGGGACACTGAGGCCTATTGCATCCCTTTTTATATGGTAACTAAAAATAATCTAGTTGCAAGAAATTTACTAGCGTATAGATACAGTCAATTAGACAAGGCCATAGATAATGCCACAAAGCTAGGATTTTCAAATGGAGCAGCATTATTTCCAATGGTTACTATGAATGGTGAAGAATGTCATAACGAATGGGAAATTACCTTTGAAGAAATTCACCGAAACGGTGCAATTGCTTTTGCTATTTTTAATTACGTACGATATACGGGAGATTACAATTACATTCCTGAAAAAGGATTAGAAGTGCTTATTGCAATTGCTCGTTTTTGGCAACAAAGAGCCTCTTTTTCAACTGAAAAAAACAAGTATGTGATTTTAGGCGTTACAGGACCAAACGAATATGAAAATAACGTAAACAATAATTGGTACACTAATTATATAGCTAAGTGGTGTATTGATTATGCTGTTGAACAAATTAATTATATCAAAGAACATATTAAAAAAGAATATGCGCGTATAATGCATAAAGTAAAACTTTCGCAAGCAGAAATCCTTAAATGGAAATCTGTTGCTGAAAACCTCTACTTCCCTTATGATGAAAACAAAAAAGTTTTTTTACAACAAGAAGGGTTTCTTGATAAAGAACTAATTCCTGTAAAAGAGTTAGACAAAACGCAAAGACCAATCAATCAAAATTGGTCATGGGATAAAATTTTGCGTTCCGTGTATATCAAACAAGCCGATGTACTCCAAGGTTTCTACTTTTTTGAAGACCATTTTACTACAGAAGTGTTAGAACGTCATTTTAATTTTTACGAGCCCTTCACTGTTCATGAATCTTCACTTTCACCCTGTGTGCACGCCATTCAAGCTGCTAAATTAGGACGTTTGGAACAAGCTTATCAATTTTATTTACGCTCCTCAAGATTAGATCTAGAGGATTACAACCAAGAAGTTGAAGAAGGGTGCCACATCACTAGCATGGCAGGCACTTGGATGAGTATAGTTGAAGGTTTTGGCGGTATGCGAATTAAAAAAAACAACCTTTGCTTTTCACCAAAAATTCCAAATCAGTGGATTTCTTATTCCTTTAAAATTAATTTTAGAGGGCAAATAATTCAAGTTGATGTAACCAAAGAAGGTAGCACTTTTGAACTTCATGGAAATACACCAATAGAAATTGTTTTACATAAAAAGACATTGACTTTAAATCCAAATAAAAAAATGATCTTATGATAAAACCATTTATTCCCTATTTATTGATATTACATTTTACTCTAGGTTATGCGCAATTAGAGCGAATAGAGCCACCTTTTTGGTGGAGTGATATGAAACATAATACTTTAGAAATTCTGTTTTATGGAGAAAACATTGCCCTTTTTGAGATAACTGCTTCTATGCCTATTACCGAAATTAAAAACACAGAAAACCCTAATTACCTTTTTGTTTCCGTGAATACAAAGGGAATAAAACCGGGAAATTATACGTTTGATTTTTATAAAAACAAAGAAAAACAATTTAGCAAAAGCTATGAAATAAAACAACGCAAATCAGATTCTGCACTTCGAAAAGGATTTGATGCCTCTGATGTAATTTATCTACTCATGCCCGATCGTTTTGCTAATGGAAATCCAGAAAACGACAACACTTCAAATACTTCAGAAAAAATAAATCGAGCCAATCCAGAAGGAAGGCACGGAGGTGATATTGAGGGTATTATCAAAAATTTAACCTATCTAGAGGATCTTGGCATTACCGCCATTTGGAGCACGCCAATGCTAGAAGATAATGAGCCCACTTACAGTTACCACACCTATGCACAAAGTGATTATTACAAAATCGATCCTCGATTTGGCACTAATGAAGATTACAAACGCCTTTCAAAAGAATTGATAAAAAAAGACATGAAACTAATCATGGACTATGTAACTAACCATTGGGGAAGCAAACATTGGATGATTCAAGATTTACCTGCTAAAGATTGGATTCATAAATGGAATGATGGCGACGAAACCGGTTTTAAACGAAGCAATTATCGGATGACTACCCAATATGACCCTTATGCCGCAAAAATTGATTCGCTTAACTGCATGAATGGCTGGTTTGATACTACTATGCCTGATATGAACCAGGACAACCCTTTATTGCTTAACTATATGATACAAAATGCTATCTGGTGGATAGAATATGCCGATTTAGGCGGATTAAGAGTAGATACCTATTCCTATAACGACAAGAATGGAATTGCGAAATGGACAAAAGCTATTATGGACGAATATCCCAATTTCAACATCGTAGGAGAAGTGTGGATGCACAATCAAGCTGCCATGGCTTATTGGCAAAAAGATAGTAATATAGGGGCAATTCAAGGATATAACTCGCAATTGCCTTCTGTAATGGATTTCACATTACACGATGCTATTATGGTAATGTTTCAAGAAGAATCCGGTTGGGATGTTGGTTTACAAAGAGCCTATAATAACTTTAGTAATGATTATCTCTACCCAAACCCTAATAACATCTTAGTGTTTGCCGGAAATCATGACACCAATCGCATTAATGAAATTTACAACGGTAATTTAAATGCCTTTAAACTAGCCATGACTCTTATCCTAACTACACGAGGAATACCACAACTATATTATGGAGATGAAATAGGAATGAGGGGTAATAAAGACCTCAACGGTGATGGCGATATCCGAAAAGACTTTTCTGGTGGCTGGGCAGGTGACACACAAAATGCTTTCAAAAAAAACGAAAGAACAACAATGCAAGAAAACTACCATAGTTTCTTAAAAACACTGCTAAATTTTCGAAAAAACACATCCGCATTGCACTATAGTAAATTACTGCATTATATACCGCAAAATCAAGTGTATGTGTACTTTAGAAAAGGCGAGAAACAAACCGTAATGGTCATTTTAAACAACAGTAATGAAGATCAAGAAATACATTTAAACCGTTTTATGGAAGGTTTAGGAAATTCTAGAACCGGAAAAAACATATTTACAAATCAAGAATTAGACCTAACCTCATCCATTACAATAACCAAAAAATCGCCTTTAATTATTCTTTTGAATTAAATTATATTCTATGAAAAAACTAGTAGGATTATGCATCATTTTAATCAGTTTTGGATGCTCTGACAAAAAAATTGAAGCATTTTCTTTAGAAACCAACATTAAAGGAATGGCATCCCCAATCTATCTCGTTGAAACAAAAAATGAAATTGTGGTTTCCGATTATTTTTTGGATGTATCTAAAGTAGATTCCATTGCGTCAAACTCAAATTATAAAACAACACTGAGTGATGATAAAAACACGTTAATACTTTCGCTAAACAATGACACACCTTCCCTAATGAATTTACGCCTTTGGACAGGAACAATTCCAAATGACATCCCCCTACTAAAAGGAGAAAAAAAACAACTCATCATTTTTTTGTCTGATGAAAACAAAACCCACCAAACGGTTTTTGTGAAAGGTGAATTTTCCAATTGGGAAAAACTTCCCCTCACCTTTTCATCAGATAAATGGATGTTAGAAACTAGAGCAAACCCCGGAAGGCATCAATACGTATTTGTTGTTGATGGCAAAGAGCAACCCGACCCATCTAATGACATCCAAATAAGTAATGGCATGGGAGGATTTAATTCCATAATACAAATAGAATCAAACGAAGACAAAAAACCTTTTATTCATACACAGGAAATAAAGGATAACACATTTAGCTTTACTTCTACTACAAAATTAAACAAAATAATGGTCTATTTGGACAATCGTCTTTTGCCAAAAGAAAATATTTCAAATATGGGCGAAGTTTTTACGGTTTCCCTACCAAAAATTGAAACAAAACGATCTCATATACGGGTTTATACTTCTAATGAATTTGGTACTAGCAATGACCTTTTAATACCCTTAGAAAAAGGTCAAATAATTACAGATACTTCCTTATTAAATCGCACCGATTTTCATACACAAATTATGTATTTTTTAATGGTGGACAGATTCTTAGATGGTAATCCTTCTAACACTAGAAAGGTAGATAATGATAGTATTCTTCCAAAGGCCAACTATTATGGGGGCGATTTAGAAGGGGTGTTAAAAAAACTAGAAGATGGATATTTTACAGACTTAGGTATAAATACTGTGTGGCTTTCGCCAATTACCCAAAATCCGGAGGGTGCGTACGGACTTTGGCCAGACCCAATAACTAAATTTTCAGGATACCACGGCTATTGGCCCATAAGCAACACAAAAATTGACGATCGTTTTGGAAATGAAGAAGTTTTTAAAAAACTTCTAGCTGCGGCTCATGAAAAAAACATCAACGTCCTTTTAGATTATGTAGCCAACCACGTTCATGAAGAACATCCCCTCTATAAAGAACATCCAGATTGGGCAACAAATTTGTATTTGCCCGATGGCAGTTTAAATACAGAGCGATGGGATGACCACCGACTTACTACCTGGTTTGACACTTTTATGCCCACTCTTGATTTTAGCAAACCCGAAGTAGTTGAAAAAATGACCGATTCTGCTGCATATTGGTTAACACATTACGACTTAGACGGTTTCAGACACGATGCTACAAAACACATTCAAGAAACATTCTGGCGAACCCTTACAAAAAAAATAAAACAACGCATAAATCGACCTATTTTTCAAATTGGAGAAACCTATGGAAGCCCCGAACTTATAAGAAGCTATATTAGTACGGGAATGCTCGATGCTCAGTTTGATTTTAACCTTTATGACACTTCTGTGCAAGCATTTGCAACAGAAACTTCATTGGATAACCTAGCTGCTGCATTGCAAAAGTCTTTACATTATTATGGGTATCATCATTTAATGGGCACCATATCCGGCAATCAAGACCGAGCTCGTTTTATAAGTTATGCCTCAGGCGATGTTCTATTTGATGAAAATGCAAAAAAAGCCGGGTGGACTCGTGAAATTAAAATGAGCGATACCACAGCATATAACAAACTTGCAATGCTTCAAGCTTTTAATTTATTCATTCCCGGAATTCCTTGCATATATTATGGTGATGAATACGGAAGTATTGGCGCTAATGACCCTGATAACCGAAAAATGATGCAATTTGACAATTTAGACAACAACGAACTACTCCTTAAAAAAAGAGTAACCGAATTGATTGCACTTCGAAGGAATACCATGGCATTGCAATATGGCACCATTGAAATTTTAAAAGCCGAGAAAAACATACTAGCACTAAAAAGAAGCTATTTTAATCAAACCATCAAGATTGTATTTAATAAATCAAATGCTCCTATTCTTTTTGAAAATGAAACAATCGCCCCAAATGATTTTAAAATAATTACAAAATAAATAATACGTTTTTTCTATGAAAAAAATTAGTTTACTCCTTTCTGCACTCGTTATGCTGTCGTGCGCAAACGAAAAAAAGCAAATAGAAACTCTAAAAACTGATGCTTTTGTACCCATAAGTGAAACCGATTATGAAAACGCCATTATATATGAAGCTAATATTCGCCAATATTCCCCTGAAGGCACTTTTGAGGCGTTTACCAAAGATATCCCTCAACTTAAAGACCTTGGAGTTAAAATTATCTGGTTAATGCCTATTCATCCCATTTCTTTAACCAATAGAAAAGCGAAAGGCAACCTTAATGTAGAAGATATTGAAAATGAACAAGAACGTGAAAAATACTTAGGAAGTCCCTATTCAATTTCCGATTATACTGCTGTAAATCCCGATTTTGGCACAAAAGATGACCTTGATAAACTAATAAAAACCGCTCACGATAATGGGATGTATGTCATTTTAGATTGGGTAGCTAACCATACAGGTTGGGATCATAAATGGATACAAACTAACTCCGATTTTTATTATAAAAATGACAAAGGAGAAGTTGTTGATCCCATAAATTACGCAACAGGAGAAAGTTGGGGTTGGACCGATGTTGCCCATTTAAATTATGAAAATAAAGAATTGTGGGAAGCTATGAAAAACGACATGCTTTATTGGGTTAAAGAACACAACTTAGACGGTTTTAGATGCGATGTTGCCGGAGAAATTCCAACCCCATTTTGGGAATTTGTAGTACCTAAACTTAAAGAAATAAAACCAATTTTTATGCTTGCAGAAAGCGAGAAAAAGGACTTGTTTTTCCATGCTTTTGATATGGGATACAACTGGGAAGGGCATCACATAAAAAATGAGATTGCTGCACAAAAACAGACAGTTGCCCAATGGGATGCCTACATGCAAAAAATTGACACTACCTTTCAAGCAGACGATATCCTAATGAATTTTATAACCAACCACGATGAAAATTCTTGGAATGGCACTGTACAAGAACGAATGGGTGATGCCGGCGAAGCCATGCTTGCATTAATCTACACTCTTCCAGGAATGCCATTGATTTATAGTGGTCAGGAATACGACTTGAACCACCGTCTAAAGTTTTTTGAAAAAGATGAAATCCCAAAAACAAAAAGTAAAAACTGGCCAATTCTTGAAAAATTAGGAAAACTTAAAAGCAATAATATCGCACTTCATGGCGGCAAAAATGCAGCAGATTATACCCGCATTACTACTACATCTGATGAAAATGTTCTCGCTTTTAAAAGAGAAAAAGGGGATAATACCATTATCTATATAGCAAATATGAGTTCTAAAGAAACATCGTTCACGATAAATCAAGAAGGTATTTTTAAAAACTATATGCATGATGAAAGCAGGACACTTGATAAAAAAACTACTTATAGCTTTGCTCCCTGGGAGTATGTTATTTTAGTTAAATAACCCGCTATTATTACAATAAAAAGAATCTTATCAACCGAAAACGTTAGAGTTTGTATAACTTTTTGCTAAAATGAGCGAATTGCTTTAGCTTTACACTCATGATAAAAAAACTACAAAAAATTGCTGTCCTCACCAGTGGTGGAGACGCTCCGGGGATGAATGCCGCCATAAGAGCAGTGGTTCGTTCTTGTGCTTACCATAACATAGCCTGCGTTGGCGTTTTTAGAGGGCTTCAAGGTCTTATAGAAGGAGATTTTAAAGATTTGGATGCTCGCTCGGTAAAAAATATCATCAATCGAGGTGGTACATTCTTAAAAACTGCTCGATCTAAAGACTTTTTTGAAAAAGAAGGCAGAGCCAAAGCCCACCAAAATCTTTTAAATGAAGGGGTAGATGCTCTCATCGTTATAGGAGGTGACGGCACATTTACCGGCGCTTCTATTTTTATAAAAGAATTCAATTTCCCTATTGTAGGTCTTCCCGGCACTATAGACAATGACATTCACGGCACCGATTTTACCATTGGGTATGACACGGCGTTAAACACCGTAGTAGAAGCTATTGACAAGATAAGAGATACCGCAAATTCGCACAACCGCCTATTCTTGGTAGAGGTTATGGGTCGAGATGCAGGACATATTGCACTAAATGCAGGCATAGGTGCCGGAGCAGAAGAAATACTTATTCCGGAAGAGAATATGGGGAAAGATCGACTTATAGAATCGTTAGAAAGGAGTAAAAAATCTGGCAAAACATCCAGTATTATTGTAGTTTCTGAAGGTGATCAAATAGGAAAAAACATTTTTGAATTAGCCGATTTTATCCAAAATAATTTAGAAGGATATGATGTGCGCGTAACGGTTTTAGGGCATATTCAAAGAGGCGGTTCTCCTAGTTGTTACGATCGCGTTTTAGCTAGCCGAATGGGCGTTGCTGCCGTTGATGCCTTAATGGAAGGAAGTAGAGATGTAATGATTGGCATCGTACATAACAAAATGATGCAAGTGCCTTTTGAAGAGGCTATAAAAGACAAACAAAAAATTGATGCAGAGCTTATTAGAGTTGCTGATATTACATCCATTTAAAATAAATTTAAAATAAATTATGAGAATAAAAATTGGAATAAACGGTTTTGGCCGCATTGGTAGATTGGCTTTTAGAATAGCCACACAACGAGAAGATATTGAAATAGTAGGGATTAACGACCTTTTGGATGTAGAACATTTAGCATATTTGTTAAAATTCGATTCTGTTCACGGAAGATTTCAAGGGGATATTTCCACTAAAGACGGCCATTTAATTGTAAATGGAAAAACCATACGCGTTACCGCAGAACGAAATCCTGAAGATTTGAAATGGAACGAAATAAATGCACATACCATCATTGAATGCACCGGATTTTTTACCTTAAAAAAGGATGCCCAAAAACACATCACCGCAGGGGCAAAAAAAGTAGTTATTTCAGCCCCTTCAAAAGATGCGCCCATGTTTGTTATGGGAGTAAATCATAAAAGCGCAAAAGCAGAAGATACAATTGTTTCTAACGCTTCTTGCACTACAAATTGCCTTGCTCCATTAGCTAAAATAATCAACGATAACTTTGGCATTATGGAAGGATTAATGACTACGGTACATTCCACCACCGCTACACAACTTACCGTTGACGGTCCTTCTCGCAAAGATTTTAGAGGAGGCAGAAGTGCACTTTTAAATATCATACCTGCTTCTACCGGAGCCGCTAAAGCGGTTACCAAAGTAATACCTGCATTGAAAGGAAAACTTACAGGCATGGCTTTTAGAGTGCCTACAGCCGATGTTTCTGTTGTTGATTTGACGGTAAGAACCGAAAAAGGTGCTAGCTTTGATGAGGTTAAAAGAGTTATTAAAGAAGCTGCCGAAGGAGCATACAAAGGTTTAGTAAATTATACCGAAGAAGCTGTAGTTTCACAAGACTTTATTTCTGATGAACATATTTGTACCTTTGATGCAGAAGCAAGTATTGCTCTTAACGATAATTTCTTTAAGTTAGTAGCTTGGTACGATAATGAATATGGGTATTCCTCAAAATTAGTGGACTTATCTGCATACATTGCTAAATTGTAATTTATGATATTAATAGCTGACGGTGGCTCTACAAAGTGCGACTGGGTCTTATTAGATGCTTCTGGAAATACCATTCTAAAAACACGAACACTAGGCTTAAATCCTGCCGTTGTGCCTGAAGAAGATTTACTTTTTCGAATAAAGGAAAATGAAGACCTTCAAAAGATAGTTACACAGGTTAAAGTTGTTGACTTTTATGGTGCGGGTTGTGGCACTATAACACCAAGGACCATCCTTCACAATGCCCTTAGCGCTTTTTTTAAAAACGCAAAAGTCACTGTGGAAGAAGATATGGTTGCTGCAGTATATGCCGTAACCCAAAAACCCGGCATCGTCTGCATTTTTGGCACAGGATCCAATAGTTGTTATTTTGATGGTAACACAGTAAAAACCAATGTCGATTCGCTTGGTTTTATTTTAATGGATGAAGCTAGTGGCAATTATTTTGGTAAACGGCTTATCCGAGATTACTTTTATAAAAAAATGCCAGCACAAATAGCATCCGATTTTGAAAAACGTTTTGATTTAAATCCAGATGTTATCAAAACCAACCTTTATAAAAAACCAAATCCAAATACTTATTTGGCTTCTTTTGCCGAATTTATTTTCACAAGAGAAGAAGTAAATGGGTATTTTTACAACCTGATAAGTGAGGGTGTTTTAAAATTTATTGAATATCGTATTTTGTGTTATAAAGAAGCCCAGCAAGTACCCATTCACTTTATAGGCTCTATTGCACACTTTTCGCAGGATATTATAAGAGATTGTTTAAACAGATACCATCTGGAACTTGGCACTATCATTAGAAGACCAATTGATGGATTAATTGACCATTATAAAAATAACAAACTAAATAAGGCATGAATTTTCCTTCGGTAAATCCAACCACAACAAAGGCTTGGGCTCTTTTGCAAAAGCACTTTTCGGAATGTAAAGACCGCAAAATGCAGGATTTATTTACAGAAGACAGCTTGAGAGCCACCAAATTTTCTATCGATTGGGAGGATTTTTATGTAGATTATTCCAAAAATAGAATAACGGAAGAAACCACAACTCTTTTGCTTCAGCTTGCTGAAGAAGTGCATCTAAAACAAGCTATCGAGCAACAATTTTCCGGTGAAAAAATAAACCAAACCGAAAATCGAGCCGTTTTACATACTGCTTTGCGAAATTTTGACGACATGCCCAAAGAAGTGAAGAAAACACTTAAAAATATGCGTGTTTTTTCAAAAAATATTATTGATAAAACTTGGAAAGGATACACTGGAAAACCCATTACAGATATTGTAAACATTGGTATAGGAGGAAGTGATTTAGGTCCTAATATGATAACCGAAGCATTACATTTTTACAAAAATCATCTGAATGCGCATTTTGTATCCAATGTAGATGGTGACCATATTCAAGAAACCCTAAAAAAATTGCATCGAGAAACCACTTTGTTTATTATCGTTTCCAAAACGTTTACCACTCAGGAAACACTAACAAACGCTTCAACCATTAGGCATTGGTTTTTACAAAAAGCTACCATTTTAGACATTGAGCGGCACTTTGTGGCTGTATCCACCAACATCAAAGAAGTTGAAAATTTTGGCATCGCTAAAGAAAATATCTTCCCGATGTGGGATTGGGTGGGTGGCCGTTTTTCCATTTGGAGTGCTGTTGGACTTTCCGTTTGTTGCGCTGTTGGTTATTCAAATTTTGAAAAACTTTTACAAGGAGCCCACCAAATGGATGTTCATTTTAAAAACACACCTTTTAAAGACAATATTCCTGTAATTTTAGCATTACTTTCGGTATGGTACAACAATTTTTATAAAGCAGAAAGTGAAGCTATAGTGCCCTATTCGCAATACTTGACGAAGTTGGTTCCTTATTTACAACAAGCCATTATGGAGAGCAATGGAAAAAGCACCGACAGAAATGGAAATGCTGTAAACTATCCAACCGGAACAATTATATGGGGAAGTACCGGCACCAATGCACAACATGCTTTTTTTCAATTAATTCACCAAGGTACAAGACTTATTCCTGTTGATTTTATTGCTTTTGCAAAAGCACTTCACAAACAAGACCTGCATCAAGATATTTTATTAGCAAATTGTTTTGCACAAACCGAAGCACTACTTAATGGCACTCATGGCGAAGCAATAGAAAATCCATTTCAAGTTTTTGAGGGTAACAAACCTTCTACAACAATTCTTATCAACCAGCTTACGCCCGAAAGTCTGGGAAAACTAATTGCACTGTACGAACACAAGCTATTTGCTCAAGGAGTAGTGTGGAATATTTTCAGCTATGACCAATGGGGTGTAGAACTGGGAAAAAAATTAGCAAAAAACAACCTTACTGCATTTGACAAAAATACCTCGCTTCAAACAGTGAATACTTCAAGCGCCAATTTGATAAAAAAAGTATTAGAAACAAAAAAAAGCACTGAAAATCTTTAGTTTTTAGAGCTTTTAGTTTAAATTTTAATGAAGCCTACTCAATCATCAAAGCTTGAAATCTTTCTTGAAGTTCTATATCGCCCTCAAGAATATTTCCTATTTCTTCAAACCTGTCTATGGTAATACCAAGTTTTGTAACCGCATCTTCCATTTGCTTTTGAAAAACAGGTTGCATAACCTCCATACGTGCAATAACACCATCAAATTTTTTGGTTTCCTCTTCTGTTGCATTTGTTGCCGGTAAACTTGGGTTTTGTGAATATTCAAATAATTCATTGAAACGAACCAATTCAAAACCGGATTGTTCTACAAGTGCAATCATATCCTTTTGAGCAGATTGATTAATTTCCTGAACTGCTTTTATGGAGGCAACAAATTGATTTAATTCAGTGTCTGATACTTTTTCTTGTGCATAGGAGGATAATGTTGCAAATAGAAATAACACAAATATGCTTTTAACCGTTTTGTTTATATTTTTCATTTTTATTGTTTTTTAAAATTTTGTTAATCAAAAGTACTATTAAACTTGAGATAATAAAAATACTCTGGTCAATTAATATTTATTTAACTGCCAAAATTAACCAAAAATCCAGCGATATACATCATTGCCATTTGCAAAAAGCACTAAAGCTATCAACAAGAAAAAGCCAGCAATTTGGGCATATTCCATTACTTTTTCATT
>Ga0210046_1000046_pt1 | contig 128001 bp, 124 predicted proteins | sample CryGeyCG2114_250_FD_185461 | JGI IMG/M metagenome (GOLD analysis project Ga0210046, IMG submission 185461) | Groundwater microbial communities from aquifer - Crystal Geyser CG18_big_fil_WC_8/21/14_2.50 (SPAdes) (version 2) | ecosystem: Environmental > Aquatic > Deep subsurface > Groundwater ...
GGCCAGCATGCAGCGCAGCGATGGGCGCACCATCCATATCCGCAAGGCCACCAAAGCGGAGCCAGCCTTGGTGCGCATTTACAACGCGCTGGGCATCAGCGCAGCTCCTGGCGGCACCAAAAAACTCCTCGTCTAACCGAAAATTTACAAAAAACGCAACAGCCAAAAACTAGTACGCTCTAACGTATTGATTCTTAAGGGTATTTTTAGGTGGTTGTTAAAGTCCGGTTAAGGCGGCGGAAGATAAACGCTATTCGTTTGCATATATGCATTATGCACTACAGGAGTGGATAGGAGTGGATAGGGTCAGGTCTTGCATTCACACATTGTGCTCCGGCGCGTGAGTTCTGAATGTTAGATTGCAAGACCTGACCCCGTACCCCTCAGCGCCAGCAGGTAGCCACGTCGCATGGTTTCGTAACAGTCACGAAAACCCCATCGCATCGTCCGGGTTTTGTCCTGCTTTTCAACTCGGGGAATTAGTCCGGGTCTAGCTGGCGCAAAAACGGTTATGCGGCCTTTACCCCGCGCGCCACGGCTTCACGCAGCACGGCATTGATGCGGGTCTGCCAGCCCGGCCCGGTGGCCTTGAATGCGTCCAGCACTTCGGCATCAATTCGCATATTCAGCGTTGGGCGCTTTACCGCAACGGGTGGCCTGCCACGGCCTCGGGTCATGGTGGCCTGTTGCCAGTAGGCAGACACGGCGGCGCTGTCGTTGGGGTCATACGGCCCATCACTGGCGGCGTGCGGTATTGGCGCATTAGCAGCGGCTTCACGCTGCACGCGCTTCCAGTCTGTGCCTTTGGGCTTAATCGCGGTTTTGGTCATACAGCGTCCTTTCTTGTTTGGATGCACGGCGCAATGAAATAGCTCGCAGTTCGTCCGGCGCATGCAGTACATACACCAGCACCAGCACCACGCCAGCCACTTCCACCAGGGCAATGTCCATCAGCCGGGCTTCACCCTTTTGGGGTGACTGCAATGTCAGCTTGTCGGGTGCGTCAAATACCAGCATGGCATCGGCCAGCGATAGCCCGTGCTTTTGGATGTTTAGCGCGTCCTTGGCCGGGTCGAATGTGAGATTCATTGTCTTATTTATTGTATTGGCATCAATTCAGCACGTCAACCTGCCACCACGCGCAGCTTACCCGGCTCTACTGCGGGGCTAGCTGGCGCAAAACGGTTATGCGGCTTCCAGGTGCACCACGGCACGCGCTCCCACGGCTTGCGCGTAGCGTTGCACGGTTCGGATTGAAGGCATACGGCCCCCACTTTCCAGCCGGGCAATGGTGCTCTGTGTCGTGCCCATGCGTTGCGCCACGTCCAACTGTGTCAGCCCGGCCCGGCTTCGGGCGGCTATCAGTTCGCGTGCCATGCTGAATTCACCAGCCATTGCGTCATATTCAGCGCGGGTGTCGGCATCTGCCAGCAGTTCGGCCTTGAGTGTGCGAAGTGTTTTCATGCGTTCAGTCGCTCCAATGCGGTTTCGATAACGTGGCGCGGTGTGGTCTGCGTCTTTTTGACAAAGACGTGTAGCACCAGCAGGCGGCGGTCTTGAACGGCGGCATACACGGCGCGGGCTATCCCGTCACGGCCTTGCATTCGCATTTCCCACAGCTTGCGCTCAAGCGGTCGCACATGGGGCAGTCCGACACGTTGCGGCCCGAAGGCTTCCAGCAGTTCGGCAATGTGCACAAACCAGGCTTTCATGTCGGCTGGCAGCGCCAGCAGTTCAGGCTCTGCCAGCGGGTGCATGGTCACTGTCCAAGTATTCATAGTATAGCCAATTAGCGATAATCAATCCGCCTCCACACGCAACTTGCTCGGCTCGGCGGCATCAATCGTCACCCCGGCCTGTTTCCAGAATCCATGCCTCAATTTTTCGTGGTGCACGCGCAGCAGGTCGAGCAGGCGCACGGTGTAATGCTTTTCAGCAGTTGCCGATGGTTTGTGTCCCATCAGTTGCGCCACCACCCCGGCGGGTATTTCCAGCCACTCGGTCAGGCTCTTGAACGAACGGCGCAGGCCATGCATTGATACATGATCAACCCCGGCCACGGTGCAGGCATCATTCAGGTTCTTTGCCGGGCGGGTCAGTGCCTTGTCGCCAGCGCCAGCAAACACCCATTCGCTACGGCGCGGCAGAGCGGCTATCAGGTGGTGAACATACGGGGTCAGGGGAATGATGCGGTCGCCCTCCACCTTGTCGTGAATGGTCAAACCCTTCCAGTTCAGATTGACGTTATCCCAGCGCAGCGCCAGCAGTTCGCCGGGTCTTGCGCCAGTCAATAGCAGGGCTTGCAGGTAGGCGGCAATGGCTGGGTTTCCTATCTGGCGCACGGCGACAAACCATGCGGGCAGTTGTTCCCGTTGCAGCGCGTCACGCTTGACCCCGGCACGGCCCAATGCTTCGCGGGTCTTGCGGGTCTTGGCAGCGTTGCCAGTCACCAGCGGCGCATAGGCATCTTGTTCGGTGCACCAGGTCAGAAAAGCTCTCAGCAGTCGCCACGATAGGCGTGCAGGTGTCGGGCGCGTCTTGGCCTCATGCTCTGCCCACTTGGTCACCAGTGCAGGTGTCAGGTCAACCAAGCGCACGGCCATCAGTGAATGAAGCGGCCCGGCAATGGTCAACCCTGCCCCACGCTTGCGCGGTACGCCACCAGCGGCGCTCAGGCGTAGGAGGTGCAGCGCCCCCCAATGCGCTTTTCTGTCGGCAATGCAGGCTTGCCAGGCTTCGCCCATGGTCAGGGCTTGGGCAGCTTGCTGGCGCTCGTTCGCTTGGTGCGCGATGCCTTGCGCGTGATGCCATCGTCTTTATCGTTCAAAGGCACAAGCAATGCATCATTGAGAAGAAGGCGCAAAACCAATACAACCTACTACTTCTCATGCATTTTCAGAACGGCGCACAGCATTTTCAGGTCGGCGGTCACACGGCACCTGGGCGTGCGTTATTTTCCGATGCAAAAACTGGAAAAGATGGTGCCCAACAGGTCGTCTGACGTGAACTCGCCGGTGATGTCGTTTAACGCCTGTTGAGCCAGGCGCAGTTCTTCGGCCAGCACATCCAGCGCGGGGGCAACTGACACCAGACAGCTGCGGGCCTGCGCCAGATGGCGCTCGACACGTCGCAGGGCTTGCACATGGCGCGCGCGGGCCATGAAAGTGCCCTGCCCGGCGGGTTGCCAACCGGCGATGGTAAGCAACGCACGGCGCAAGCTGTCAAGCCCGGTGCCGGTTTTTGCAGACACGGCCAAACCAGCCATGGACGCTGGCATGGGCGCGACGTCGGCCTTGTTCCAGACCTCCAACAGGCTCAAATTTTTGGGTATTTTTTGAGCAATAGCTCTTACTATATCTGCGTTAGCAGCTACATAGTCCGTAGCATTCAAGCGCGTGAGATCGTGCAACAGCAGCACCGCATCCGCCTGCGCGATGGCGTCCCAGGCGCGCTCGATGCCAATTTTTTCTATCTCGTCGTTACTGTCACGCAAGCCTGCCGTGTCGATCACGTGCAGGGGCACGCCTTCGATCTGGATGGTTTGTTGCACGCGGTCGCGCGTGGTGCCTGGCACGGCGGTCACGATGGCCAGTTCGGCCCCAGCCAGCGCATTGAGCAAACTTGACTTGCCCGCGTTGGGTTGCCCGGCGATCACCACCGTGATGCCCTCACGCAACAACGCGCCCTGGTGCGCTTGTTGCAACAGCGCGGCCAACTGCTCCTGCAATGCACCGAGCTGGCCAAGCGCGTCGGCCTGACGCAGAAAGTCGATGTCTTCCTCTGGGAAATCCAGCGTCGCCTCCACCAGCACACGGAAATGCACCAAGGCTTCGCGCAGACCATGAATCTGCTTTGAAAACGCGCCCTCGATCGAGCGGCTGGCGCTGCGCGCGGCGGCTTCGGTGCTGGCATCGATCAGATCCGCAATGGCTTCGGCCTGTGTCAGATCGATCTTGTCGTTCAGGAACGCGCGCTCAGAAAACTCGCCCGCGCGCGCCAGCCGCAGATGCGGCAACAGGGGTTGGCCAGCGGAATCAGGTTGCGCGGCGGCTTGCAGGCAGCGCGCCAGCAGCAGTTGCAACACCACCGTGCCGCCGTGCGCCTGTAGCTCCAGCACGTCTTCGCCGGTAAACGAATGCGGTGCCGGAAAAAAAAGCGCCAGACCGTGGTCGATGGCCGCACCGTCGGCGTCCAGAAATGCGGTGTAGGTGGCCTCGCGCGGTTTGAGCGGGTGCGCGCACACCACGCGTGCCAGCGGCAGCAAACCTTGGCCGCTGACGCGCACGATGCCCACCGCGCCACGACCGGGTGCGGTGGCGATGGCCACGATGGGATCAGTATGCTGGGGCAAGTTCACGGGGTTCTTCCAGCATCCAAAAATCAGTTAGGGACAGAGCAGTCGCACTGCGTGTCGCTTTGATCTGTCCCGCAAGGTGAACATCCAACATCCGACGAAGTGTTGGGGACAGAGCAGTCGCACTGCGTGTCGCTTTGATCTGTCCCGCAAGGTCTCAGAATTTCGGCAAATGAAACTTGGGCGGCACACCCATGCGCGTGTTAATGACCCATTGCTGGGCGATCGACAACACGTTGTTGGTGATCCAGTACAGCACCAGACCGGCCGGAAAGAAGAAGAACATCACGCTGAACGCCAGTGGCATGAACCACATCATCTTGGCCTGCATCGGGTCGGGCGGTGCCGGGTTGAGCGAGGTCTGCAAAATGGTGGTCAGCGTCATCACAATCGGCAGGATGTAAAACGGGTCCGGGCTGGACAGGTCATGGATCCAGCCGATCCACGGCGCGTTGCGCATCTCAACGCTGGCCAGCAGCACCCAGTACAGCGCAATGAACACCGGAATCTGGATCATGATCGGGAAGCAGCCACCCATCGGGTTGACTTTTTCTTCACGGTAGATGCGCATCATCTCTTGCTGCATTTGCTGCGGGTTGTCCTTGAGGCGTTCACGCATTTCCATGATGCGCGGGTTCACCGCCTTCATCTTGGCCATACTGGCGTACGCCTTGGCGTTGAGCCAGTAGAACGCAATTTTCAGCAGCAACACCAGCGCCACGATCGCCCAACCCCAATTGCTGATGAGCTTGTGCAACTGATCAAGCAACCAGTACAACGGTTTGGCCAGCATGGTCAGCCAACCGTAGTCCTTGACCAGCTCCAGCCCCGGTGCCAACGCCTGTAGCATGTTTTCTTCTTGCGGGCCGGCAAACAGGCGTGCCTCAACGGTCTTGCGCTGGCCCGGCGCCAGCACGTCCAGCGGTGCAATCATGCCCACCGCGTACAGATTGGCGTCTGCCTTGCGCAGAAAGATGTCGCGCTTGATGCCGTCGCCCAGCAACCAGGCGCTGGCAAAGTAATGCTGCACCATCGCCACGTAGCCGTTGGGCGAGGTTTTCTCCACGTCCACCTTGTTTTTATCGATGTCGGTGAAGTCAACTTTTTGGTATTTTTTGGCCTCGGTGTAAACGGCCGGCCCGGTAAAGGTGGAATAAAAAGACGACTCGCCCGGCGGCTTGCTGGCGTCGCGCAGCAACTGCAGGTACAACTGTGGTGAGACCGGCGTGGCACCTTCGTTGACCACTTCGTGCTTGGCAGTGATGGCGTAACTGCCACGGGTCAGCGTGTAGGTCTTGATCAGCTTGACACCACCCACCACAGGCGACTCAAAGCGCAGTTCCAGCGACGCGCTGCCGTCCTTCAGCACACGATCGCCAGGTGCGAGCGTCATCAGGGCTTTGTGCGTGGGTAGAGCCTGACCACCGTTGGCAGAAATTAGCCCAGACTGCGCTAGATACACCAGGTCCTTGCGATCGTCGAGCAGGACTTCGTTGCGCGATCGATCTGTCATGTCGACGTGTTTGAGGAATTCGGTGCGCACCACCGTGCCGCCTTCGGTGTCGAAGGTCACTTTCAACACGTCGGTTTGCACTTGCACGCGCTCACTTGCTATGGTGCCAACCTGCGGCTGTGCTGCTGAGCCCGCACCGGGCAAAGCCCCCACCGCCGAACCCGTAACGGCAGCAGGCACCGAAGCTGGCGCACTGGCGGCCGGGTTAGCGGCGCTGGCTTGGGTGGCCGTCGGGTTGGGCCCCGGGAAAAACGTGGGTTTGCGCCCGTTATAGACCTGCCACTGGTCCCACAACATCACCAGGGACAGGCCAAAAATGACCCACAAAATTGTGCGACGGATATCGTTCATGAAGACTTCTTCTTGGAGGAAAGGGGGAGCAGATGACTAAACAAACCCGTCGGTGGTACCCCACTGCGGGCGGGTACCGGGTCGAGCCCGCCATCGCACCACGGGTGACAACGCCCCAGACGGCGCAGCGCCAGGTAACTGCCAATGCCCGCGCCATGCTGTTGCAACGCCTGCAACGCGTAGACCGAGCAAGTGGGTTCAAAGCGACAGCTCGAGCCCAGCGACGGGCTCAGCAACAGGCGATAGGCCTTGACCAGGCCGATCAACGCGCGTGCAAGCATACCGCCCCGATCTGACCGAACAACTCTTGTAACTCGCGCCGCACGGTGGTCTTCAACGCGTCGGATGTTGCGCTGGGAAAGCGCTGGCGGTCAAATCCGCTGCGCAGGCGCACCACATGCGCTGCCTGTGCCAATGGCCCCTGCTCCACCTGCCCCAGGGTATAGACCTGGCGCTTGATGGTGTTGCGCGTGACGGCGCGGCGCGCCCAGCGTTTGGGTACCATGGCACCCAACCAGCTTTGCGCAGTTGTAAACAAGTCCTGTTGAGCCGGGTCAGCCGCAGGCAAGGCAAGGCTGTGCAAGGCGAAATGTGCGGTGCGCGCGACCGCGCCGGCCGACAGCACAGCCTGGAACTGCGTGCGATTTTTCAGGCGTTGCACCGGTGGGCTTTCAGGCACCCAGCAAACGGGCGGGCGCGAGAAACGTCAATCAGACGGCCAGGCGTTTACGACCTTTGGCGCGGCGCGCGTTGATAACTGCGCGGCCACCGCGGGTCTTCATGCGAACCAAAAAGCCGTGGGTACGGGCGCGGCGGGTCTTGGAGGGTTGGTAGGTGCGTTTCATAGTGGGATCCTAAGTGCTTCTGAGACGATGGGCTGCCTGTGTGCAGCCCAACGGCTGGGCCAGCCAGCGCTCGTCCGGTTTTCTCCTGAACCGTTCAGGGAACCGCAGATTATCGCAAATTTTCAGCAGCGGTTGATTTGGTGCGCGCACCGGCACGGTCAACGTCGCCAGGGTGCACCCGCGATCTGCCTGGGCTAGTAGTCCGTTCCGCCAAAACGCTTACATGAAATCGTGTCTTTTCCAGCCTGGCGTTGTTGTTCGTCGTTGCCATAGCTACAGCTATGTCGCCTCCTCTCGCCTAGCCAGTCTGAAAAATCCATCGATTTCATTTTGTAACTGTTTTGGCGGAACGGACTAATAGGGGTTGACCCGGGGTGTGGATAAAGCTTTGATAAATTAGAATGTGGTGTCCAGCCAAACAGAATTATCCACACCAAGCTGAACGCCTCATGAGCCAGGGAACCCCCGCTTCTAACGCCGCCTTTAACGACACTTCCACGCCTGATTTTTGGCAGTCTTGCATTGATCAACTGGCGCAGGAAATGCCCGAGCAACAGTTTCAGACCTGGATCAAACCGCTGTCTGCACAGGTGGCTGACGATCTGTCCAAAGTAACGCTGTTTGTCGCCAACCGGTTCAAGATGGACTGGATCCGCGCGCAGTACAGCGCCCGGCTGTCAGCGCTGATGGAACGCCTCACCGGCCAACCGGTGGCTATTGAACTGGCCTTGGCCGCGCGTGAGCCGGCCCCCAGAGCCTTGGCGACAGACCGATTCCAGGGGTTTGAGCCTGCTGTGGCCCCCTTGTCAACAGCACAAGCGGCCACGCCCGAACCATTCAAGAACCGACTGAACACGGCGCTCACTTTTGACACCCTGGTAGAAGGCAGCGCCAACCGCATGGCGCGTGCAGCTGCCATGCACGTGGCGGGCATGCCGGGGCATTTGTACAACCCGCTGTTCATTTACGGTGGCGTGGGCCTGGGTAAAACGCACCTGATGCACGCGGTGGGTAACAAGTTGCTGGCTGACCGGCCGGACGCCAAGATTCTTTACATCCACGCTGAGCAATTTGTGACCGACGTGGTCAAGGCGTACCAGCGCAAGACCTTTGACGAGTTCAAGGAACATTACCACTCGCTAGACTTGCTGCTGATCGACGACGTGCAGTTTTTTGCCAACAAGGAGCGCACGCAAGAAGAGTTTTTCAACGCCTTTGAGGCCTTGCTGGCGCGCAAATCGCACATCGTGATGACCAGCGACACTTATCCCAAGGGCCTGACCGACATCTCGGAGCGGTTGGTGTCGCGCTTTGATTCGGGCTTGACGGTGGCCATTGAGCCGCCCGAGCTGGAGATGCGCGTGGCGATCCTGATCAACAAGGCACACGCCGAAGGTGTCATCATGCCGGAAGAGGTGGCCTTTTTTGTGGCCAAAAACGTGCGCTCCAACGTGCGCGAGCTTGAAGGCGCGTTGCGCAAGATACTGGCGTATTCGCGTTTCAACCAGAAAGATATTTCGATCCTGCTGGCGCGCGAAGCGCTGCGCGATCTGCTGTCGATTCAGAACCGGCAAATTTCTGTGGAGAACATCCAGAAAACGGTGGCCGACTACTACAAGATCAAGGTCGCCGACATGTATTCCAAGAAGCGCCCGGCCAGCATTGCGCGGCCACGCCAGATTGCCATGTACCTGGCCAAAGAGCTCACGCAAAAAAGTTTGCCCGAAATCGGCGAGCTGTTTGGCGGGCGCGACCACACCACCGTTTTGCACGCGGTGCGCAAAATTGGTGCCGAACGCCAGCAAATGACCGAACTCAACCAGCAATTGCACGTGCTGGAGCAGACGCTCAAAGGCTGAAACTTACCATCGAAATCAACCAAATGAGTGGGAAAATGCCTGCTGCCCAGGCGACCTTTCCACCGAACACCTAGCGAGAGACAACACCATGATCGTGATCAAAGACACCCAGGCCAAAGTGTTGGCCGTGCTGCAAGCCGTGGCTGGCATCGTCGAGCGGCGCCACACGCTACCCATTCTGGCCAACATCATGATCCGCAAGACGGGCACGCAGGTGCAGCTGACCACCAGCGACCTGGAGATCCAGATTCGCACCAGCGCGGAGCTGGGCGGCGACGACGGCGACTTCACCACCACCGTAGGCGCACGCAAGCTGATTGATATTCTGCGCACCCTGCCGCCGGAACAGACGGTATCCCTTGAATCGAGCGCAGCCAAGCTGATCCTCAAGGGCGGCAAGAGTAAATTCACGCTGCAAAGTCTTCCCGCAGAAGACTTTCCGCTGGTACAAGAGTCGGCCAATTTTGGCCCGGCCTTCAGCGTACCGCAAAAAGCGCTCAAGTCCTTGCTGAGCCAGGTGTCGTTTGCCATGGCGGTGCACGACATCCGTTATTACCTGAACGGTATCTTGTTTGTGGCAGAAGGCCAGCAGCTCAGCCTGGTGGCCACCGACGGACACCGGCTGGCCTTTGCCAGCGCCACGCTGGACGTGGAAGTTCCCAAGCAAGAAGTCATCTTGCCGCGCAAGACGGTGCTGGAGCTGCAACGGCTGTTGTCAGACGCCGATGGCGCCATCGAGATGCAGTTTGCCAACAACCAGGCCAAGTTCAGCTTTGGCGGCATGGAGTTTGTGTCCAAGCTGGTTGAAGGCAAGTTCCCTGACTACAACCGGGTGATTCCGCGCAACCACCACAACAGCGTCACGCTGGGTCGCGCCGCCCTGCTGGCCACGCTGCAACGCACTGCCATCCTCACCAGCGAAAAGTTCAAGGGCGTGCGCCTTAACCTCGACCCCGGCACGCTGCGCGTGGCATCCAACAACGCCGAGCAGGAAGAAGCGGTAGACGAACTCGACGTTGACTACAACGGCGACAGCATCGAAATTGGCTTTAACGTCACCTACCTGATCGACGCGCTGTCCAACATGTCGCAAGAGATGATCAAGATTGAGCTCTCCGACGGCAGCAGCTCGGCGCTGCTGACCATCCCTGAGGTGGACCATTTCAAATACGTCGTGATGCCGATGCGCATCTAGACCGGCACGGGCCTGACGTGGGCCACTTGCAGTGGCACCAGCCCACACTTTCACGCCCACACTTTCGCGCCCACCCCTTCAACGACGGCACCTTTTACCAAGAGCGATTTCATGACCGAAGAAAACCAGCAACCCGAACCGACGTTGCCCCCCGAACACACTGTCAACACCGGCACCAGCGGTGTGGACAGTTCCAACTTTCAGCCCACCATCGACGCGCATCAGGCGGGCGCCTCCGAAGCGTATGGCGAATCGTCGATCCAAATTCTGGAAGGCCTGGAAGCGGTGCGCAAGCGCCCGGGTATGTACATCGGCGACACCAGTGACGGCACCGGCTTGCACCACTTGGTGTTTGAGGTGGTTGACAACTCGATCGACGAGGCGCTGGCGGGTCACTGTGACGACATTCTGGTCACCATCCACCCGGACAACTCGGTGAGTGTCGTGGACAACGGCCGCGGCATCCCTACGGGTGTCAAGCTGGACGACAAGCACGAGCCCAAGCGCAGCGCGTCTGAGATCGCCCTGACCGAGCTGCACGCCGGGGGCAAGTTCAACCAAAACAGCTACAAAGTATCAGGCGGCCTGCACGGCGTGGGCGTATCTTGCGTCAACGCGCTGTCCAAAATGCTGCGTCTGACGGTGCGCCGTGAAGGCAAGGTGCATGTGCTGGAATTCAGCAAGGGGTTTGTGCAAAACCGGCTGGTCGAGGTGGTGGATGGTGTTGAAATTTCGCCCATGAAGATCACCGGTGAGACCGAACGCCGCGGCACCGAGGTGCACTTTTTGCCCGACACCGACATCTTTAAAGAAAACAACGACTTCCACTACGACGTGCTGGCCAAGCGCCTGCGCGAGCTGAGTTTTCTGAACAACGGCGTGCGCATCCGCCTGAAAGACGAACGCAGCGGCAAGGAAGACGATTTTTCTGGCGCCGACGGTGTGCGCGGCTTTGTCAACTTCATCAACAAGGGCAAGACCGTCCTCAACCCGAATATCTTTCATGCGCTGGGCGACCGCGAAAGTGACCAGAACACCAACATCGGCGTTGAAGTGGCAATGCAGTGGAACAGCGGCTACAACGAGCAGGTGCTGTGCTTTACCAACAACATCCCGCAGCGCGACGGCGGCACGCACCTGACTGGCCTGCGCGCCGGCATGACGCGCGTCATCAACAAATACATCGACGACAACGATCTGGCCAAAAAAGCCAAGGTCGAGGTGACCGGTGACGACATGCGCGAAGGCCTGACCTGTGTGCTCAGTGTCAAGGTGCCCGAGCCCAAGTTCAGCAGCCAGACCAAGGACAAGCTGGTCAGCTCGGAAGTGCGCGGCCCGGTGGAAGACATCGTCAGCAAATTGCTGTGGGACTACCTGCAAGAGCGCCCGGCGGATGCCAAGATCATCGTGGGCAAGATCGTCGAAGCCGCACGGGCGCGCGAGGCAGCGCGCAAGGCGCGCGACCTGACGCGGCGCAAAGGGGTTCTGGACGGCATGGGCCTGCCCGGCAAGCTGGCCGACTGCCAGGAAAAAGACCCGGCACTGTGCGAGATTTACATTGTGGAGGGCGACTCCGCCGGTGGCAGCGCCAAGCAGGGGCGTGACCGCAAGTTCCAGGCCATTCTGCCCTTGCGCGGCAAGATCCTGAACGTGGAAAAAGCGCGCTACGAAAAGCTCTTGACCAGCAATGAAATCCTGACGCTGATTACGGCGCTTGGCACCGGCATTGGCAAGGCCGGCGGCAGCACCGGCAACGACGACTTTGACGTGGCCAAGCTGCGCTACCACCGCATCATCATCATGACCGATGCCGACGTGGACGGCGCGCACATCCGCACGCTGCTGTTGACGTTTTTCTACCGCCAGATGTCCGAGCTGGTGGAGCGCGGTCACATTTACATTGCGCAGCCGCCGCTCTACAAGGTCAAGTCCGGGCGCGAAGAGCTGTACCTGCAAGGCCAGACCGACTTGGACAGCTTTTTGCTGCGCATCGCCTTGGTGGGCGCCAGCGTGCATACCGGCGGCGACAACCCCACGGTGCTGAGCGGCGACACACTCGCCACCCTGGCAAAAAAACATCAGCTAGCCCAGGCAGTGATTGCGCGTCTAGCTCACTTTTTGGATGCAAGCGCGTTGCGCGCCATTGCCGACGGTGCGGCGCTCAACCTTGACACCGTGGCCGACGCTGAGCGTTCGGCGCTGGCGTTGCAGGCATTTTTGCCCGATGCTGAAGTCGCCGGCGAATACGATGCGCGCAGTGACAAACCCATCTTGCGCATCAGCCGCAGGCTGCACGGCAACATTAAGAGCAGCGTGTTGACGCAAGACTTTGTGCATGGTGCCGACTACGCGATGCTGAGCGAAACCGCCACCACCTTGCGCGGCCTGCTGGGTTCTGGCGCCCGTGTCACGCGCGGCGAAGGCGAGCGCCAGAAAGAGCAAAAAGTGGGCGATTTCCGCGAAGCCATGGCCTGGCTGACCGCCGAGGCCGAGCGCACCACCAGTCGCCAGCGCTACAAAGGGCTGGGTGAAATGAACCCCGAACAGTTGTGGGAAACCACCATGGACCCGGCGGTACGCACGCTGCTGCGGGTACAGATCGACGACGCGATTGAAGCCGACAAGGTGTTCACCATGCTGATGGGCGACGAGGTGGAACCGCGGCGCGAGTTCATCGAAACCAACGCGCTACAGGCGGGCAACATCGACGTGTAGCCTGCCACGGGTTGACACACGCCATGCTGACGTATTGAGGGACAAGCCATGACCGACAAGACACCGTTTGAATTTGCGCGCGAAACACTCAAGAAGCTCACGGCGCAAAAGCTGGCACCCACGCCGCTGAACTACCAGCGCATTTATAGCGAAATTGCCGGACTGCCCATTGATCCGCCTTTCCCTCTCGAGCGGTTGCAGGAAATTTCAGCCGCGCTGCCGACTAAAACGCCCGGCCAGCAAAAGCAAAAAGGCCTGCTTGATTCGGCTATCAACAAGCGCAACTGGGAAGGTGTGAAAAACGCGCTGATGGCGTATGGCGGTTTCAGCCCGCCTGCACCTGTACCCAGCAAGCCTGCATCCATGGTGGACGGTGCGCCGGATGCCGCTGCGCCTGTGATCAACGCGGTTGAAGTCAAACCTGACCCTGCTGCCCATGCCATCAGCGCACCGGCGCTCACCGCTGAATTTTTTGGTCAGATTGCGCGGCTGATCGAATACGCCACGCCGGCCTTCGGGCACGAAGACGAACGGTTTTCGGAGCTAACCGAAAGTCTGGTCAAAGCCCTGCGCAACCCGGCCTGTGATGCGGTTGGCGTCAAGCAGATGATGGCCCAGTACAGCCAGCGCCTGTCGTTTGCCGCCGAAGATCAGGCTGAAATCAAGAGCGTGCTGCTCAAGCTATTGCATTTGGTGATCGAAAACATCAGCCAATTGAGTCTGGACGATAACTGGCTCAAAGGTCAGGTGGACGCGTTGATGGCGGTGTGCGAGCCCCCGCTGACGCTGCGCCGGCTCGACGACGTAGAGCAGCGCCTGAAAGACGTGATCTTCAAGCAGACCGAGGCCAAGGCACGCATGGTGCAGGCGCAAGAAGAAATGCGCCAGATGTTGGCGACTTTCATCGAGCGGCTCGCCACCATATCCACTTCCACCGGCACATTCCATACGCAACTTGAGTCGAGCGCGCGCCAGCTCGAACAAGCTAAGTCGATTCAGGACATCGCACCGGTGCTCAAAGAAATGGTCAGCGCCACCCGATCCATGGCGCAAGACAGCCAAAGCGCGCGCGACGAGTTGCAGGGCATGAAACGGCGCGCAGAGGCCACCGAGGCTGAAATCGCCAAGCTGCACCAGGATCTGGACCGTGTCAGTGCGCAAGCGCGGCACGACCCGCTGACCGGTGCGCTCAATCGCCAGGGACTGGACGAAGCGGTCAAGCGCGAAGTGTCCAAAGTCAAACGGCAAGACTCACCCCTGTCGGTGGCACTGCTCGATATCGACAACTTCAAAAAGCTCAACGACAGCCTGGGGCACGCCACGGGCGACGCGGCCTTGACGCATTTGGCTGAAGTCACCCGCGAGGTGATGCGACCGCAGGATACGCTGGCACGCTACGGCGGCGAAGAATTCGTCATCCTGATGCCGGATACCGTGTTGGACAATGGCATTGAGGCCATGGTGCGCTTGCAACGCGAACTGACCAAACGCTTCTTTTTGGCGGGCACCGAAAAGGTCTTGATCACCTTCAGCGCTGGCGTAGCGCAACTGGCACCAGGTGAGGCCGGCCCGGACGCCATCAAGCGTGCCGACCAGGCTATGTATTTGGCCAAGCGCGCCGGTAAAAACAGGGTGTTAGGGGCCTGAAACGCTTATGCAGAATGCATAAGCTGCTATCAATTATTTTATGCCCATGAAGTACTGAATGAGGTACTTGGCGACAAAACCGACCATGCCAAAGGCCAGGCCCAGCATCATCACAAAAAAACCGAACTTGCCCGCTTTGGATTCCCACGCCAGCTGGGCAATGATGAACAGCATGTACAGCATCAGTCCGCCCACGCCAAAGGTCATGCCAAACGCCGTGATCTGCTCTTCGGTGTAACCGAACATATCAACACCCTCGCAACTGAATAAGCCGGTGGCTGCAACCGTTTGCACCACCAAGGGCCTGATGTTGCCACAAGCCGTCCGGTCGGTTGGCCAGACGGCTTGCTACGGGCGCTCTGCCCGCTCTGTCAGGCGGGCTGCCACATGTGTTGGCGTGGTCCGTACTGGTGCCCCCCCGCACCGCACTCGCCTGGCAACGCAGCTGCGTCAAACGTTTTTTGTTGCTCGGGCGTCAACGCTGCATACAGAGCTTTTGTAGCAGCCACGTGCTTGTCCGTGGCGGCGAACATGTCGCCCATGCGTTGGGCGCGCAGCTGCTGCATCTTGTCCAGCCGCTCCGGCGTGGTGAGCTTGGCCATTTCTGCCGGGTCGGGGCGCTGAAAGTTCATCATGCTGGCAGCCGGTTTCATGGCCTCGGTGTAGGCGTTCCAGGCGGCTTCCTGTTCCGCCGTGATCTTGAGTTGCGCCTTCAGCTCGGCATTGCGTGCGTCGAACCTGGCTTGCATCTGCGTGGGGTTAATCCCACCCATGCGTTCTTGCTGCATACCACGCATGCCTTGCATGCCGACATATTGACCACCGTGTTGCCAACCCATCGGGCCTTGGGAATACGCCAGACCCGCTACGGCCAGCAAGGTGCCAATCAGGGTGAGTTTGAGACCTGTTTTCATACGAAAATCCTTTCTGTGGTTGTCTGACACCACCTGCGGCATCAGCTTGCCAAGAAGTATCCGGCCGCGATGTATCGCTTTCATGTGGCAGTATCAACGCTGTGTAAAGTTGGATGAATTCATTTGCTGTTTCAAACTCCCTCTTCAAGAAAGTCATTGTGTTCAAAAACATTCTTTTGTACCGTATCGAACCCGGCTGGGCCGCCACTGCTATCCAGGTGGATAGCGCCTTGCAAGCGGGGCGTTTTGTTGCCTGTGGCGCCAGCCAGGAAAAGTCTGCGGGCTGGGTGGAACCCCGGGGGCAGGCGCACGGCGCGCTGCTGGAAGTGGTGGGCGGCCAATGGCTGGCCAAACTGATGATCGAAACCAAGGTCTTGCCAGCGTCGGTGGTGAACCGCAAGGCACAAGAGCGCATTGAGCACATCGAAGCGAGCACCGGGCGCAAACCCGGCAAAAAAGAAACCCGCGATATCCGTGACGACACCCGTCTGGAATTGCTGCCACAGGCGTTCACCAAACAAGCGTCGGTGCTGGTGTGGATTGATCCGCAGGCGCAGACCTTGGCGCTAGATGCCGCCAGCCAGGCGCGCGCGGACGAAGTGGTGACGCTGCTGGTGCAAGCGCTGCCCGGCCTGACGCTGCAACTGGTCAGCACCCAGGTGGCACCGGCTACCGCCATGGCCGAATGGCTGGTCAGCCAGGAGGCGCCCGCAGGCTTCAGCGTGGACCAGGAATGTGAGCTCAAGGCCACCGACGCGTCCAAGGCGCTGGTGCGCTACGCGCGCCACCGGCTGGATACCGACGAGGTGCAGCAGCACGTGCAGGGCGGCAAGATGCCGACCCGGCTGGCGTTGACCTGGCAAGACCGGGTTTCGTTGGTGCTGACCGAAGGCCTGCAACTGAAAAAACTGGCTTTTCTGGATGGTGTTTTTGAGGGCCTCAGCGGCGACACCAAAGAAGACGACTTCGACGCCGACGTGGCCATCAGCACCGGCGAATTGCGCCAGTTGCTGCCCGCTTTGCTGCAAGCGCTGGGCGGTGAAACGCCGCGCCCGGCTTAAAAGATTACATGCAAAAATAGCTTCCAGAGCTCTAGAATAGGGCGCTAGAAGCTATTTTATCAATAGCATTACTGTTTCTTCATGGAACAGGTACTAAAGCCAAAAATGGCATACGGCGGACACCAGCCGATGGCACCGGTGGCCAGTGGCACCACGCCCAGCCAGCCCCAGACACCAATGGTGCCAGTGAGCGTCAGACCGATCAGAACCAGCCCCAAAACGATACGCGCAATACGGTCAATGCCGCCAACATTTAATGTCATGAATAACTCCTGAAAAGGTAAAGTCAAACTGTAGCGTCTGTATTACACCCGCGCGCCCGCCCTTGTGTCGGTGATGCAAGTCACCCAGCGGTTTGCCACAGTGGGACAGCGGCAACGCATAAGCGACTCATCAGGTGTTGGCCTTCACCGCCAGCACCGGACAGCTCACCGACAACAGCAGCTCTTGCGCCACGCTGCCCATGATCAACTTGCCCACGGGCGAACGCTTGCGCAGCCCAATCACCAGCACCGACACCGGCAGCGTGTCCACCAGTGTCTGGATTTCTTCCACTGCGCTTTTGCCACGCACAAACTGCTTGACCTGGGCGTTCAGGCCAGAATCCTTCAACAACTGTTCGACGCGCTCAAATGCCTCAACATCCAGCGCCGAGGGGTCTTCGGTATTGCCGCCAGGCGAGGCGTTGACCACCAGCAGATGTTCGTTGCGTCGGCGCGCAATTTCGATGCCTTTGTCCAGGGCTGCCTGGCCTTCGGGGCGGGAAACGTAAGCTACGAGGATCGTCACATGTACTCCATGAAGAATTGGGTGGTGCGATCATAGTGTGGTCGCCAAGTCAACGCAATGTGCAATGGCCCACGGCAAGAGCCAGGTCAGCCCAATGGCGGGCGCCATTTCAAAATCGATGTCCCAAGCGTGACAGCGGCTGGCGGGAACGGCAACTAGACTTCAGCCCGTTCGCTAAGCGGAATAGTGTTTCGCAAATATAGTGGCCCGATCAACCTGAAACTGACTCCCAAGAGACCCGTCCGGATGGACTCAACAGAAAACAGCCCGGCGTTTGACAGCGCCGACGAAAGCAAAGACCGCCAGTTTGTGACGGCGTTGGCGCGCGGGCTGGATATCTTGCGCTGCTTTCGGCCCAACGACGTGTACTTGAGTCACGCTGAACTGGCGCGGCGCACCGATCTGCCCAAGCCCACCGTATCGCGCCTGATCTACACGCTCAAAAAATTGGGTTACCTGGCTTATTCGGACACGCAGGGCAAGTACCAATTGGCCTCAGGCGTGTTGTCGCTGGGCTATGCCATGTTGGGCCAGATGGATTTGCGCAAAGTGGCACGACCGGCGATGCAAGAGCTGGCGGAATACTCCCAGGCGTCGGTGTCGATCGGCATTCGGGATCGGCTGCGCATGGTCTATGTGCAAACCTGCCAGAGCAGCGCACGAGTGACGCTGCGGCTTGACATCGGCTCGCGGATTCCCATAGCAACGACTGCCATGGGCAAGGCCTTGTTGTGCGGTTTACCCCAGGACGAGCGCGACGAGCTGCTGGATCAAATTCGACTTGCTGATCAATCACTGTGGCCGCGCGTCAAAACCGGCATCGAACAGGCGCTGCGTCACTATCAGGAGCATGGTTTTTGCGTCAGCGCAGGAGACTGGCAAACAGATGTGCACGCCGTCGGTGTGCCGTTGATTGACCCGATCGGGCAAAAGCAGATGGCGTTCAACTGTGGCGGGCCAGCGCATCTTCTGCCCCCCGATTTGCTGCAAAACGATCTTGGACCCAAGCTGGTTCAGCTGGTGCACAAGGTACAGGCCAATCTGGGTATCGCCTGAACTGTGCTTACAACTTCAATTCAGACTGTGAGAACCCGATGATCAGAGACCCCGAAACCCTGGAACTGTTGCTTAACAGTGTGAGCCGTTTTGTCCGCGAGCGGCTGGTACCGCTGGAGGCAGAGGTGGCCGAAACCGACCAGATCCCGCCCGACGTGGTCAGCGACATGCGTTCGCTGGGCCTGTTTGGTCTGTCGATTCCTGAAGCCTACGGCGGACTGAATCTGAGCATGGAAGAAGAGGTGCTGTTTGCCTTTGAAATTGCCAAGACCTCCCCCGCGTTCCGCTCGCTGATCGGCACCAATAATGGTATCGGCTCACAAGGCATCGTGATTGACGGCACCGAAGAGCAGAAAGAGCGCTATCTGCCGCGCCTGGCCACAGGCGAAATCATTGGCTCATTCGCCCTGACCGAACCCGACGCCGGTTCGGACGCCGCATCACTGCGCACCACAGCCGTACGTGACGGTGACAGCTACCTCCTCAACGGCACCAAGCGCTACATCACCAACGCTCCGCAGGCCAGCATCTTCACGGTGATGGCACGCACCGACGCCACGCTGAAAGGCGCCGGTGCCATTTCAGCCTTCATCGTGGAAAAAGGTACGCCCGGCCTGTCCCTTGGCAAAATTGACAAAAAAATGGGGCAAAAAGGCGCCCATACCTGCGACGTTATTTTTGACAATTGCCGGGTTCCGGCAGCCAACCTGATTGGCGGCAAAGAGGGTGTCGGTTTCAAAACCGCCATGAAGGTTCTGGACAAGGGGCGCTTGCACATTGCCGCAGTGTCGGTGGGCGCGGCCGAACGTATGCTCAGCGACGCGCTGCACTACGCCTGCCAGCGACGCCAGTTTGGCAAGCCGATTGCTGACTTTCAGTTGATTCAGGCCATGCTGGCCGACAGCAAGGCCGACATGTACGCAGCGCGTTGCATGGTGATCGACGCCGCCCGGCGACGTGATGCCGGGCAGGACGTTTCCACCGAGGCCTCCTGCGCCAAGTTGTTTGCCACCGAAATGTGCGGCCGGGTGGCGGATCGGTCGGTACAAATCCATGGCGGCGCGGGCTATGTGGCCGACTATGCGGCGGAGCGCTTTTACCGCGACGTGCGGCTGTTTCGCATCTACGAGGGCACCAGCCAGATTCAGCAGCTTGTGATTGCGCGCAACCTGATCAAGCAGGCCCGCGCGCAATGAACCCGGTCAACGTCGTGCCACTCGAAGATTTGCCCAACCGTCTGAGCGAGGTGCCGCGGCGCTGGGCGCAGGCGTCACCGCTGGCCCCGGCGATCAAAGCGCCGGGCGTTGACTGGAACTACCAGCAACTGGCAGCCGCCATCGACGAGGTCAAGCGTTTGCTGACGCAGTTGCAGGTGCGCCCCGGTGACCGTGTCATGGTGGTCGGTGAGAACTGTGCGGCCCAGGTGGCGCTGCTGTTTGCCCTGGCGGAACTCGACGCCTGGGCGGTGAATGTCAACGCACGTTTGTCGGGTAGCGAAATTCAAAACATCCGCGACCATTGCGCCGCCAGACGCGTGCTTTTCACCACTGCGGTGTCACCCGAGGCCACCGCGCACGCGCTGCGCTTTGACGCCCAGGAACATTGCCTGCCCCTGGTGGGCACTCTGATGGCCAGTCCGCTCAACGTCAGTTGCACGGTTGAGCCCGTGGCAGCCCTGGGCAGTGAACAGGTCGCTGCGCTGATCTATACCACCGGTACCACCGGTCATCCCAAGGGCGTCATGTTGACGCACCGTAATCTGTTATTCATTGCCGCCGTGTCCGGGCAACTGCGCGGGGTCAAGCCAGATGACCTGGTGTATGGGGTGTTGCCGATGTCGCATGTGTACGGCCTGGCGTCGGTCATGCTGGGTACTTTTTGTGCCGGTGCCTGTCTGCTCATCGAAGCCAGATATTCGCCGCAAGCCATGATCAGCGCCATCCGAGACCAGGGACTCACGATGATGCAAGGTGTGCCTGCCATGTACGCCCGGCTGCTTGAATACGACCGGCAAGGCTTCACGCCGACTGGTTCCGCCCTGCGCTTCATTTATGCCGGTGGTTCACCGCTGGATCAAACCCTGAAGGAAAAGGTAGAAGCCCTGTTTGGCCAACCGCTGCACAACGGCTACGGTATGACCGAAACGTCGCCCACCATCAGCCAGACCCGACCCGAACAACCGCGCCACGACACCTCGGTGGGCATCCCCATTCCCGGCATTGAGGTACGGCTGGTTGATGCCAATGGGGTCGATGTGGCGCAGGGTGAGCCCGGCGAATTATGGGTGCGTGGGCCGAATGTGATGAAAGGCTACTACCGCGAACCCGAACTGACAGCACAGACGATGCGCGCCGGTGACTGGCTCAACACCGGCGACGTGGCGCGCCAGGCACCCGACGGCGCGCTGTTCATTGTGGGTCGTACCAAAGAGCTGATCATTCGCTCGGGCTTCAACGTCTATCCGGTAGAGGTCGAAGCCGCCATCAACGCCCATGCCGCCGTCACCCAGTCGGCCGTTGTCGGCACCAAGGTGGCCGACGGCAATGAAGAGGTGATCGCTTTTGTTGAATTGGCGCCCGACCAGCCACTCGACGAGTCCAGCTTACGCAGTTTTCTGGCGCAACGGCTTTCGCCCTACAAGCTGCCCAGCCAGATTGTTTTCATGCCCACCTTGCCGGCCGCGGCGACCGGCAAGATTTTGAAAGGCCAGTTGCAACAACTGGCGCAGCGCATGAGTGCAGATTTCTTAACCCCGGGGCAGTGAAACGCCTCACAAAAAAATGGAGACAGAGACGATGAAAGCTTTTTATCAAAAACTCGGTTTAACGGCTGTGACAGCGCTCGCCCTGAGCGCCCAGTCGGCCATGGCGGCAGAGTTTCTGGTCGGTGCCGAAATTCCGCTCACCGGCAACCTGGCGCGTGTCGGCTCGGGTATGAATGAGGGCATTTCGGTGGCGGTTGAGGTGTTCAATAAAACCAACGCCAAACACAAGATCAAGATCATCACCGCCGACGACGAATCGGCACCGGCCAAAGCCATTGCCGCGGTCGAGAAGCTGGCTGGCCAGGGCGTGGTGGCGATCACTGGCGGTTATGGCTCCAACAATATCGCGCCGGCCTCGGATGCGGCCAACAAGCTCGGCCTGCCCTACATCACGTCGGGTGGCGTGGATGACGCCCTGACCAAACGCGGCTACAAGACCTTCTTTCGCATCAATAACACCCAGGGTTATCAAAAGGCCGTGGTCGGATTGCTGGGCGACATGAAGGTCAAATCGGTATCCATCATTTACCTGACCAAGCAAGCCACCGGCGATCTGGCCAAAGACGTGCAAAAAGAGCTGGAAGGCAAAGGCCTGAAAGTGGGCACGCACGCCTTTGACCCAGCCATCACCGACTTCAAACCGATCATCAACAAGGTCAAGTTGCAGGACAAGTCTGAAGTGATCCTGATGGTCGGCTATGAAAACGATTACGTTGGCATCTTGCGTGCCGCCAAAGTGCTCAAACCCGACGTGAAGGCGATGGTCGGTGTCTGGTCACTGGCCACGCCCAAAATGGCGGCTGAGTTTCCGGACTTGATGCCGTCGGTCTATGGCACTGCGTTGCTGCCGTTCCCGGCCGAGTTCAAAACGGCTGACGGCAAACTGTTTGCCGACACCTACAAAAAACTGTACAACAAGGAACCCGACTACCTGGGGCAATTTGGCTACGTGCAGTCGATGCTGTTGTTTGAAGCCATTGCCCGCGCCGCCGACAAGGCAACGCTCAGCAAAGGTGGCATTGCGCAGGAACTGAGCAAAACCAGCCGCGACACGCTGATCGGACACGTGGTCTTTAACGAGCAGGGCGACAACCCCAACTTTGTGCACCGCATGGGCCAACATCAGGCCGGCAAGATCAACATCGTCTGGCCTGCCGACGCGGCCACGGGCAAGATCAACTTCCCTGGTGTTCCCTGGTAAACCGGCGCGGCATTCATGCTTGAACTGATTGCCCAGGCGCTCTACTCCGGCGTGCTCCAGGGCGGCTCTTATGCGCTGATTGCGCTCGGGCTGGCGCTGGTGTTTGGCACCATGAGCGTGATCAACCTCGCGCATGGTGAGCTGGTGCTGCTGGCCGCCTACATTGCCTACACGGTGGAGTCGCGCCTGGGCGTCAATCCGGTGCTGGCCATTCCACTGGCCATGGGGGTGGTGTGCCTGTCGGCCATGCTGGTGTATGCGCTGATCAGTCTGATCCGCAACGACCGCGAGATCAATACCCTGATCCTGACCTACGGCATCGGCATCATCCTGACCAATGGCGTGCTGCTGCTCTGGGGCGCCGACATCCACACCACCAGTTCCGCCTGGTTGCAAGACGCTGTGGTGGTGGGGCCGCTGTACAGCATGCACAGCGAGCTGCTCTTTTTTGTCGTCAGCGTGGTGCTGATGGCCGGCTTGTGGTGGTGGTTGTCGCGCAGTTGGTACGGCCGCGCCGTGCGCGCCGTCTCAAGCAACCGCGACGCCGCCAAACTGATGGGCATCAACCCGCGCCTGACAGAAATCATCTCGTTTGCCGTGGCTGGTCTGCTGGCCGCCTTTGCCGGCGTGGCGTTGTACAGCTACGGCGTGATCCAGCCCTCTTACGGGCACGTGCTGACGGTCAAGGCCTTCATCATCACGGTGCTGGCTGGCATTGGCTCCATTCCCGGCGTCTTGGTGGGTGCCCTGTTGCTGGGCATCACCGAATCGCTGACCGTCACGCTGGCCAGTTCGGCGTTGCAAGAGCTGGCGGGGATGACGCTGTTTTTACTGGTGTTGTTTGTCATGCCCAATGGTTTGTTTGGCGCCGCCCGGAGGCGTGGATGAAATCAAGCCGTTTAACACTGGTTGGGTTGCTGCTGGCCTACGGCGTCATCCCGCTTACGTTGGGGCAGAACAATTACGTGATGAGCCTGATCATTGCTTCGCTGGTGATTGGTGGTGTTGCGCTGGCCTGGGCGCTGCTGGGCAACATGGGCGGCATGGTGAGTTTTGGTCATTCAGCTTTTTTTGGCGTGGGTGCCTACGTTTCAGCGATTCTGGCCATGAAAGCGGGTGTGCCGGTGGCGCTGGCGATGGTGCTGGGCGGTGTCGGGGCTTTTGCCGCGTCGCTGGTGATGTTGCCGGTGTTGCGTTTGCGTGGCCCGTACTTTGCCTTGGCGATTCTGGCTTACGCCCACATTTTCAAGATTGTGGCGACCGAATGGGAGTCGGTCACGGGCGGCGCCGGTGGCCTGGCCAGTGTGCCGCGTTTCCCTGTGCTTTTTGGGTTTGACCTGGGCAGCAAACTGGGCAGCTATCTGATCATTTTGAGCGTGGTGCTGATCTTTGTCGTGGCTTACAAGTGGATCCGCTCGAGCTATTACGGCCTGGCGCTGCGCGCCATGCACGACAGCGAAGATGCGACCCGCGTGGTGGGTGTGAACAGCACCCTGCTTAAGGCACTGATGCTGTTTGTGTCGGCGTTCATGACCGGCGTGGTGGGCGCGTTCAACGTGCACTACATCAATTTTCTGGAGCCCGATTACGCCTTCAACGGCCTGTGGGTCACGCTGCCGATTGTGGCGGCCATTTTTGGCGGTTACCGCACCATTCTGGGCCCGTTGATCGGCGCGGTGACGGTCTATCTGGTGGATCAACTGATCTTCAAGAACCTCATTCCGAACGGCCATCAACTCATTTTGGGCGCGCTGCTGGTAGCCATGATCATTCTCAGCCCGGGTGGCCTGCTGCCGCTGCTGCGCCAGCGCAAGAGGAGTCAGCATCATGCTGCGTCTTGACAACTTGTCAGTCCGGTTTGGCGGTCTGATGGCCGTCAATAGCGTCAGTTTTTCAATTGGCGCGGCGCAGGTGGTGGGGCTGGTCGGGCCCAACGGTGCAGGCAAGACCACGCTGTTCAACGCCATCTCGGGGTTGGTGCGGCCCACCAGTGGGCGCATCCTGTTCGACGGCACCGACGTGCTGCGCGCGCCCCTGCATCAACGCGCCAGGATCGGTATCGGGCGCACGTTCCAGATACCGCAGCCGATGCATGAGCTCACCGTGCGCGAGAACTTGCTGGTGGCGCAGCGCTTTGGTGTCGGCGCGGTTGACTCGCGCAAGATCGACGAGATTCTCGCGTTTACCAAGCTCGCAGAGCGCGCTGAAAAGAACGCCGCCAAAGAGCTGGCGCTGACCGAACTCAAAGCGCTTGAAGTGGCCAAAGCGCTGGCCACCGAGCCCAAACTGCTGCTGCTCGACGAAGTGCTGGCCGGTCTCGAGACGCACGGCAAACGGCGTTTCATGGCCATGCTCAAGGACCTGCACGAGCGCTACCAGGTGGGCATTCTGATCATCGAACACGACATTGAAACCATTACCCAGCTGTGCCAGCGCGTGGTGGTTCTGAATTTTGGTGAACTGATCGCCGACGGCGCGCCCGATGCGGTGTTCCGCGACCCTGAAGTGATCAAGAGTTATACAGGTGCCGGCCATGCTTGACATCAATAACATTCGCACCGGCTACGGTGCCATCAACGTCCTGTGGGACGTTTCCATCAGCGCCAGGGCGGGCCAGCTCACCACCATCATCGGCCCCAACGGCGCTGGCAAGACCACGCTGCTGCGCGCCATCATGGGGCTGCTGCCGCTGAGCCAGGGCGAGATCGTCTATGAAAAGAAGGTGATCGACGGCACTGCCACCTGGAACATGGCCGATCTGGGTGTCGTCATGATCCCTGAGGGGCGCATGATCTTTCGCGACATGACGATCGAAGAAAACCTGATGATGGGCGCCTTCCCCAAGCAGCACCGGGCGCACGCACAGCGCAACTGCGAGCGCGCCTACGCCATGTTTCCAGCGTTGCACAAACGCCGTCACTTGCTGGCTGGAACCCTGTCGGGCGGTGAGGGGCAAATGCTGGCCATGGCACGCGGCTTGATGTCCGACCCCCGGCTGTTGATCATCGACGAGCCCTCGCTCGGGCTGGCACCGGTGGTCGTGAACGAGTTGTTTGAAACGCTCAAGCAGCTCAAAGCCGAGGGTCGCAGCATCATCCTGGTGGAGCAAAACACCCAGATGGCGTTGGCGCTGGCCGATCAGGTTTATCTGATGCAAAGCGGCAAGGTGGTGTTTTCCAAACCGGCGGGTGAAGTCAGTTTGTCGCAGTTGCAAGATTTGTATTTTGGTCGCTGAGGCCTAACGTGAAATATCAGCGGTGTGATCAGGTAGCGCTAGCTCAATGGGGGTCAGATCCGGCCGCGCAGCGGAACGGCTCTGACCCCCATTGAGCGGTTATGGTTGGTCCAACCTAAGTATTGCCAGGAATTGCCATGTTTGAACTACAAGACTCCATCGCCATCATCAAGCTGAACCGACCTCCTGTCAACAGCCTGGGCGCGGCGCTGCGCCAGCAGATCGCCAGCGACCTTGAACAAGCTCAGGCCCATAAGGGGGTGCGCGCCGTTGTGCTGATCGGCTCCGACAAAGCCTTTTCGGCCGGTGCTGATGTGAGCGAATTCGGCACCCCCTTGCAGCGCCAGGAACCGATCCTGCCCACGCTGCTGGCGCGCATCCAGGACAGCAGCAAACCTGTGGTCGCGGCGATCAGCGGCGTGGCGCTGGGTGGCGGGCTGGAGCTGGCCATGGCCTGTCACGGCCGCGTGGCGTTGGAATCGGCCAAACTGGGCCTGCCCGAAATCACCCTGGGCCTGATCCCCGGCGCCAGCGGCACCCAGGCGCTGCCGCGTTTGGCGGGTCTGAGCGTTGCCTACACGCTGATGCAAAGCGGTGTACCGCAAAGCGCCCGACAACTGGCTGAATCGGGTTTGCTCGACCAGGTGGTTGCCACCGATCTGCTGCAAGCGGCCCAAGCGCACGCAACGGAGCTGGCCAACAGCAACACGCCGCTGCCGCGTGTGCGTGAGCGCCAGCTCGATGCAGCTGCCGTGCAAGCGTTTGTCAACGAGCAGCGCAGCAAGCTCTCACCCCGGCAAAAGCTACAGCCAGCCTATACCGCCCTGCTGGATGCGCTGCTGGCCGCCAGCGGCGACTGGGCCAGCGGCCTGGCGCGCGAGCGCGCGCTTTTTCTGAAATTGCAGTCGGGCCTGCCAGCCCAGGCCCTGCGCTACCAGTTTTTTGCCGAACGCCAAGCCAGCAAACTGCCCGCCAGCTTGCAAGCCGAGCCGCGCCCGGTACACACCGTGGCCGTCATTGGTGCCGGCACCATGGGCGCGGGTATTGCCATTTGCGCGCTTGATGCGGGCCTGTCGGTGCTGCTGCTGGAGCAAGACGACGCAGCGCTGCAGCGTGGCCAGCAACGTGTGAACGACCATTATCAAAGCCGCGTGACCGCTGGCAAGATGAAAGCCGCTGTCGCCGCTGCGGCCCAGGCACGCCTGACCCCGACCACCGACTGGGCGCAGCTCAAGCGTGCCGACCTGGTGATCGAGGCCGTGTTTGAAGACATCGGTGTCAAGCAAGCGGTGTTCCAGCAGATCGACACGCACGCCCGCGCCGGTGCCGTGCTGGCGACCAACACCTCGTACCTGGACGTGGATGCCATTGCCGGTGTGACCCAGCGCCCGCAAGACGTGTTGGGCCTGCATTTCTTCAGCCCGGCCAATGTGATGAAGCTGCTGGAAGTGGTGTGTGGTGCAAAAACTTCTGCCGACGTGCTGGCCACCGGCATGGCGCTGGGCAAGACATTAAAGAAGCTGCCGGTGCTCAGCGGCAACGCCTTCGGCTTTATTGGCAACCGCATCTACAACGCCTACCGCCAACAATGCGAGTTCATGCTCGAAGACGGCGCCTGGCCCGAAGACGTGGACAACGCCTTGCAAGGCTTTGGTTTTGCCATGGGCCCATTTGCCGTGGCCGACCTGTCGGGTCTGGACATCGCCTGGCGCATGCGCAAGGCGCAAGCCGCCACGCGCGACCCGCGCGAGCGCTACGTGGCCATCCTGGACCACCTGTGCGAAGCGGGGCGCCTGGGGCGCAAGACCGATGCCGGTTATTACACCTACAAAGACGGCAGGCAGGTCAAAACCACCGATGCGCTGGTGCGCCAGACCATCGAACAAGCCTCTGCGCAGCGCGGCATCACCCGGCGCAGTTTGGTGCCTGAAGAAATCCAGCGTCGTGCCCTGCTCGCCATGGTCAACGAAGCGGCCCTGCTGTTGAGCGAAGGCATTGCCAGCCGCGCCAGCGACATCGACGTGGTGCTGGTGCAAGGCTATGGTTTCCCGCGCTGGCAAGGCGGCCCGGTGTTCTGGGCGCGCCAGCAAGACCGCACCGTACTGGAACATGACCTGCAATCCCTGGCAGCCGAAGCCGGGTATGGCTACGTGCGGGCCGATCTATCCACCTTGCTGAAGGTTGACGAAAGTTGACCCGACTTATTTGGTGTTGCTATCCGCCCCCCTTGTTGGCCGCTACAGCGGGGCCGTGACCAACGCTCGCAGCGCCGCGCTGTTGACGATGGTGATTTGCTCGCGCCCCAGTGCCACCCAGCCCTCGCGCTCAAAGCGGCGCAGCAGGCGCGTGATGATCTCGCGCACCGTGCCCAATTCATCGGCCAGCGCCTGGTGCGTCAGGCGCAATTGCTGGCCACGCCCCAACAGCGCTGCAGCCAGGCGACGGTCGAGCCTTTGAAACGCCACTGCGTCCACCAGCGCCGTCAGGTCGGCCATGCGCTCGGCAAACAGGCCGAGCACGTCGTTGCGAAAATCAGGCGTGTCGATCCAGTGTTTGAACAGGTCGGGCGTAATCAACAAAAACCGCGTGGCGCGGGTGGTGCGTCCCAGCGCTGACAAAGGCTGGGAACGAAACAGGCAGGCGCTGGAGACCAGACACAGCTCGCCCGGGCCGACGCGGTACAGCTCCAGCGAACGGCCGTCGTTCGAGTGGCGCGAGACCTTGATTTCGCCTTCCAGCACCAGCGGAAAGCCCTGGCAGGCCGCGTTTTCGCTGAACAGCACGGTGTCGGCAGGTACCTGCATCGGTGTCAGCGCATGGCCCGATGCCGCCAGTTCTGCCAGCCCGGGCTGCACCCGGGCCAGCGACGGGTACAGCGCGCAGACCTCTTGTACCAGCTCGGACACAATCATCCCAGAGGCCTCAGGCCGCCACGGTGTAGCCTTCGTCGGCAATGGCTTGCTTGAGCGCCTCCGGTGCCAGGCTGGAATTGACCTCGACACGGTTTTGCAGGCGGTCCGCCACTACCTCGGCGGCGCGGTCGAGCTGGCGAATGGCGCGCACCACGGCTTTTTCGCAGTGCTCGCAGGTCATACCTTGAACGTTGAACGTGTGCTTCATCAAAATCCTCCGAAAATGGGGTTATCGAAAAACGCGTATTATGAACTCCCATGAATGTCCCTGTTGCTGCCACCTCACCCCTGCGTATTGACTTGGGCATCCACGGCATGACGTGCGCGTCGTGCGTGGCGCGCGCCGAACGTGCCTTGAAGAAAGTGCCCGGCGTACAAGAGGTGGCGGTGAACCTGGCCACCGAATCCGCGCGCATTCTGGTAACCCCGTCCGACCAAGTTGAAGCACGTCTGAAGCGCGCCGTGCGCGATGCCGGCTACGAGCCGGTCGCGGCCAACGCCGCCATTGATGCGGCGCCTGAATCAGCCTGGGCCGGTTTTGGCCCGGTCGCTTTGGGCGCGGCGCTGTCGTTCCCTTTGATGCTGCCAATGCTGGGCGACCTGTTCGGGCAGCACTGGATGTTGCCGGCCTGGTTGCAGTTTGCCCTGGCCACACCGGTGCAGTTCTTTCTGGGGGCGCGTTTTTACAAGGCGGGCTGGCACGCCGCGCGGGCGCTATCGGGCAATATGGATTTGCTGGTGGCCATGGGCACCAGCTCGGGCTGGGCCTTGTCGGTCTGGCTGTGGCTAAGCGCCGCACCAGACACCATGCCGCACCTGTACTTTGAAGCGTCTGCCGTGGTCATCACGCTGGTGCTGCTGGGCAAATGGCTGGAAGCACGCGCCAAGCGGCAAACCACCTCGGCCATCCGGGCGCTGCACGCGCTGCGCCCGGATGTGGCACACCTGCTGGGGCTGGATGGCGAAGTCGATGTACCCATCGACGAGGTGCTGGTGGGCGACGAGCTGGTGGTGCGCCCGGGTGAACGCTTTGCGGTGGACGCCAGCGTGCTGGAAGGCCAGACGCAAGTCGATGAATCAATGCTGACAGGCGAGCCTTTGCCGGTGCCCAAGACGGTGGGCGACATGGTAACGGGTGGCACGCTCAACGGCGACGGTCGCGTGGTCGTGCGTGTCAGCGCCGTCGGGGTCGATACCGTGCTGGCCAACATCATCCGGCTGGTGGAAGACGCGCAGGCCGCCAAGGCACCGATCCAGCGGCTGGTGGACCAGGTCAGCGCCGTGTTTGTGCCGGTGGTGCTGGTGTTGGCGCTGCTGACTTTCTTCGGCTGGTGGCTCAGCGGTCACGCGCTGGACGTAGCCATCATCAACGCCGTCACGGTGCTGGTGATTGCCTGCCCCTGCGCACTCGGCCTGGCTACGCCGGCGGCCATCATGGCCGGTACCGGTGTGGCGGCGCAGCACGGCATTTTGATCAAGGACGCGCAGGCGCTGGAGCTGGCGCACAAGGCGCAGGTGGTGGTGTTTGACAAAACCGGCACGCTGACCGTAGGCCACGCGCGGCTGACCGATTTTGTGGCCGGTGACGCTGCCCATCAGGATGATTTGCTGCGGGTGGCCGCGGCCATCCAAAGCGGCAGCAGCCACCCTCTGGCGCGTGCGGTGGTGGCGCACGCACAAGAGAAGTCGTTGCCGCTTCCAGCGGTAAGCGACGTGGTCAGTACCCCCGGCAAAGGGTTGCAGGGCAACGTTGACGGGGTGGCGTACCTCATTGGCAGCCCAACGTGGATCGCGCAATTGCAGGGCGATCTGGGCGCATTGGCCGAACCGCTAGCAACGCTGCAAGAGCGTGGTGCCACGCTGGCCGCGCTGGCCCGGCGCGGTGCCAGCGGACTAAGGGTGGTCGCGCTGATGGGCTTTGGTGACGAGCCCAAACCGGGTGCCGCAGCAGCCATCGCGCACTTGCGCCAACTGGGCATCCGGGTGCTGATGCTCTCGGGTGACAACCGCGCCGCCGCGCGTGCCATGGCCGAGCGTGTGGGATTGCACGCCGATCAGGATGAAGTCATCAGCGACGTGCTGCCGGGCGACAAGGCGGCGCACATCGCCCGGCTCAAGACAGCGGGCCAGACCGTGGTGATGGTGGGCGACGGTGTCAACGACGCGCCGGCTTTGGCGGCAGCCGACGTGGGCATGGCCATGGCCAACGCCGGTGGTGGTGCCGATGTGGCGATGCACGCGGCGGGCATCACGCTGATGCGCGGCGACCTGGCGCTGGTGGCGGCCGCGCTGGACATCTCGCACCGCACAGTGGCCAAGATCCGGCAGAACCTGTTCTGGGCTTTTATCTATAACGTGGTCGGCATCCCGCTGGCGGCTTTTGGGGTACTGAACCCGGTGCTGGCTGGCGCGGCCATGGCGGCCAGCTCTGTCAGCGTGATGAGCAACGCCTTGCTGCTCAAGCGCTGGCGGCCCGCAACTCGCCCGGGGGGGTGATAAAACAAAAGAGGGCCGCGGATCCGGTCTGCGGCATCGGCATACTCGCGCTCGTCGGGGTCGTGGTTTTGCAGCAGGAACTCGCGGTAACAGTGCTTGACGACAGGCTTCGAGTGGGTTTGTATCTCAGCCACCACGCGCAGGATTTCGGTAATCTTGATGTCCAGCGCCGCCTCGGTGCTGTAGAAGGTGTTACCGTTGAAGTGGGCGGTTTCGTTGCGGTCGTCCACCAGCTTGGCGTAGATGCCGATCTTGGCGTTGTCGCAGGCGATGAGTCCCTCGAAATGGAAATGCTTGCGTTCGAGACGTTTTTCACTTATCCGGCAGGTGGAAACCAGCGAAGAAGCGAGATTCTCAACACATGAAAAGCCTCGTCAGTACACCGTTTTGCCGTTACCCGGGTCGCCAGTTGCTGATAGATTGAGGATGATCGCCCCTTTTTCGAGTAACGAAGCACCCATTCGACAGCCTCTTTCGGGCGATCAGGTTTCGCAGCATCGGGTTGCCAGAAACCCTTGGCCTCTAGCGTGGTGCGAAGTGCGGCGAATGACCGGTCAAAACCCAAAGCCGAGCACACATGAGGGCTATCCTGCCACACCCAGTTCTCCAGTTCCGGGGTAATGACAACGGCACAGCCTTTATCGTCCGACCAACCTGCATCAACCAGATGCTCGCCGATCCGTTGCGATATAGCAGCTTTACCGGGCGAACCTTCCCATTCGGCATCGACAATGACCACTGCGTGACGATGAGTATTGGCGTAGGGCTGAAGAAATTCATTTGCACGGGTATATAGACCCGGGTCGTTTTGTCCATGAGCGACCACCATGTCCTGACGAAAATCGAAATCAAAATGCCCGCACCCCACGGCATGATGAAAAGCATCGCGCGAGAAAAAGCCCTTGAGCATTCCCTCCATATTCTTGTCCGCCACGAGAAATAGGCAATCCCTCATCCAAGCACTCCCGTTGCAAACAGCTCACCCAGATTCAGTGCCGACTGCCACTCGCGCAAGCGTGGATGTTCGTTGCCGCGAACAATATCGACCGCCCCTTCATCGGTTTTGCCAAAGCAGAGAATCTGCTTTGATTGCAGCAAGCTGAGCACCACCGGAGAATGCGTGGCGCACAAGACCTGAGCGTCATAGACAGATGAAAGCGACTGCATGACGGTTTCCATCGCCTTTGGATGGATGCCGTTTTCGGGTTCTTCGATCAGTACCACGTTCGGCGTGGTTGGCGCATAGGCAAGTAACGTCAAGGCAAGCAGACGCAGTGTGCCATCGGAAAGCACCCATGAAGGGGCGATCAAGCCGCTCTTGTATTTCAACTGGATATAGCGGGAACGATCTTCAGGCTTTTCACAAGTTTGCACATCGTCCAGATCGTCCAGCGTGGTTGCCAGATGCGCTACCCAGTCTTGCTTGGTTTTCGCCCCGCTTTTATTTTCAAGCGCATGTACCACCCATGGCAGGTTCGAACCGTCCGGTAAAAAATCGGCAGGGGAGCCTGCGGGAGAAGGCATGCGCATTTTTTCAGCATTGAGCATCAAGCGATGGATGCCTTCCATCAACACGCGTTTGGCCCAGGTTGCGGCGGGAAATTTCTGTTCATCTTCCGGCAGATTGGCGAGCGCGCTCTTGGCTGGGCCAAGCCGAAACAGATTGTTCCAGTCCGACGTTTCTGAACGGAAATAGTCGTTGCCACTTTCAACCACTTTGCTGACGACCTTGCGCCAACCTGGCGGGCTTTTTTTGTTCTGTAACAAAACAATATGCTCCGGGGGAGTTTCCGGGAAAGGGAACTGCGCCTGCAGAGGAATCTCGTGCTGCTTGATTTCGTCGCATAGCCACAGGGTTTCATGATCAAAACCCAGGCGACCATCGGTATGTATGCCCAGCTCGTAGCGCGCATAGCGGTAACGCTGCCCCAGTTTCTCGACAATCTCACTTGGTAAGTCCAAAGTCACGGCGATTTCCACCCCGCCTCCTTGGCGCAACCAGGTCAAATCCAGCGGATCAACCGCACGTGGCGCGATGTTCATGCGGGCATTGCCATACACCGCTGCATCCAGACCACTGGCCAGAATGTCCCGCACCAGCAGCAAGGCATCGAACAAGGTGCTTTTGCCGCAGGCATTCGGCCCCACCATCACCAGAAATGGCTCGAATTCGACCGATACATAGCGCAAGGCACGCAGCCCTTTGACTTCCAGTTGCCGGATCATGGGTTTTCTCCGAAAGATTCTGCGGCATTTTCGTCCCAGACGCGGGCGAGGGTGGCCTGGATTTTTTTCTCGAAGCGGGTGATCAGTTCGCGGTTGGCGGCGACCAGCGCCTGCTCGGCTTCGATCTCGGCGACGATGGCTTGCTGGGTGACGAGGGGTGGGCGGGGGATTTCATAACTCTCCACAACCGAACGAGGAACACGCTGCAAACCGCCGGTGCCTGTCATCTGCGGGGTAGCCCACACCCGGAAGGCTGGCGTTGCAGCAAACATAAACACCCACTGCGGGAGAAGATCACCCGTGGGCCTCAATACATAGAACTCGCTTGAACCGAAACCGATGCCGTTACAAAGGTTCCGGGCAATACCAGCCTTTCCGTTCTCGAAACAGGGCGTCACCTTCGCCAAAAGCACATCACCGTCTTTGAAGTATGTGTAGCTGGCAGTCACCTCGTCCAATCGCTTCGTGTCTTTGGGTGCGAAGAACATCTCATGCTCGCCGATGTCAGACATTGGAACAAACGACACGACTGTGGAACCCTCAAGGTCAGCCACTTCAGACTTGCGGGGATTCACAATGCAGGCTTCCCCGAGTGCCACCATCGGCCAGTCGGGGTGGATGGGGATGTGGGGACGGTAGTGATCGAGGACGGCGCGGGCGCCTTTGATGACTTTCTGGTAGCCCTCGATCTCCGCCACGATCTCCTTCTGCACGTCCGGCGGCGGCAGGGGGATTTGGACTCGGCGAACGATTTCGCTGTTGAGGTTGTTGACCACGCCACCTGTCGCAGCCTGTTTGAACTGTGCGAAAACGCGGTCTGAACCCAAGATGTTGTAGAGGAAGTCTTGATCTAAGAGAGGGGATTGATCGCGCAGAAGAAGCCACCCGTCATGAATACACCCATCGGTCGCCATGACGTAAGGCCGCCCAAAGCTCATGGAATTCGAGAGGATGAAATCGCCCGGCTTTACACGTCGCGATTTCGCTGCGCCTTCGGGAGTGACACGCTCTTTCGTTGTGGTGATGTATTTCGCACCAACTTCTGCGTCACCGATCTTGATCCAATTTATGCCGTCTGGCGCGTCGGTGATGAAGTCGTGGATTGGTCGAGGTGAGGCACCTCTTTCGATGATGCAAACATCACCGATTGGAACGAGGGGCCACACTAACCCAACACTTGCCGCACCTTCCCGATACCGTTCTCCGCTGAGGTTGTAGTCACCATTCGCTGCAATCTTTTCCTTCGGCACGATCTGGGCGGTGGACGTGAGGGCGACGATGTTCTCGGTGGACGCGCCGCTGCGCAGGGCGTGCAGGTAGGCGGCGAGCTCGGCCTGCACCTGCGGCAGGTCGTTTTTCTCGATGGCGCGGCGCTGTGCGCCGAGGCCGTAGCCGTCGTTCTCGACCTTGAAGAAAGCGATGGTGTCGGCCGCCTTGGCGAGGGACTTGTCGAGGATGAGGATGCTGGTCTTGACGCCGGAGTAGGGATTGAAACACCCGGCCGGCAGCGACACCACGGCGACGAGGGAGTTCTCGACGAGCATTTTCCGCAGCTCTTTGTAGGCGGTCTGGCTCTGGAAGATGATGCCTTCGGGCACGATGATGGCGGCGCGGCCGGTGGGCGTGAGGTGCTCGGCCATGTAATCGACAAACAGGACTTCGCTGCGCTTGGCCTGGATGGAGAAACGCTTGTGCGGTTTGATGCCGCCTTTCGGGGACATAAAGGGCGGGTTGGCGAGGATGACGTCGGCGAATTCGTTCCAGCGCTCCTCGTAGGTGAGGCTGTCGTACTCGAAGATGTGCGGATCGGTAAAGCCGTGCAGGTACAGGTTCACCAGCGAGAGGCGCACCATGTCGGGCGAAATGTCGTAACCCTTGAAGTTTCTGGCAAGGCGGCCTTTTTCGTCCGGGGTGAGCGTGCTGTGGCCCTTGGCGTCGGCATTGGTGCGCAGGATGTGCTTGTAGGCGGAGATCAGGAACCCGGCGGTGCCGCAAGCGGGGTCGAGGATGGTCTCGTCTTTCCGTGGCGCGAGGACTTCGACCATGAAGTCGATGATGTGGCGCGGGGTGCGGAACTGGCCGGCATCGCCCTGTGAGCCGAGCACCGAGAGCAGATACTCGAAGGCGTCGCCGAGGCGCTCGCTGTGGTCGTATGAAAAGTCGTCGATGATCTTGAGAAAGGCCTTGAGCGTTTCGGGGTCGCGGTAAGGCAGGTAGGCATTTTTGAAAATTTCGCGAAACAGCGCGGGAATGCCTGGGTTTTCGGGCATCTTGGCAATGCCTTCGCCGTAGAGGCCCAGCATTTCGTGTCCGCCCAGACTGCGGTCCATGAGTTTGGCCCAACCGTAGCGTGCGAAGTCGCCGGTGAAAAACTTGCGCTTGCCGCCAAGTTCTTCACTCTCGGCGTCCATGTCGTCCATGAACTTGTAGATGAGGGCGATGGTGATCTGCTCGACCTGGGATTTGGGGTCGGGCACCTTGCCAACAAGGATGTCGCGCGCGGTATCGATGCGGCGTTTGGTGGTGGTGTCGAGCATTACTTCAAGCGTTTCATGGTGTTGTCAGTTAAGTCGCATGCCCTTTAATCCCGTCGAATTCAACGGGATTCAGGTGGAAAGAAAATCCAAACCTCTCGAATTCGAGGGGTTTAACTATGGCGAATTCGCCACAATTAAAACACTGCGTGGATGGGTGCATGGCTCAGGCTGCGAACTGGTTCAAGGCGACATAGTCCTTGACGTATTCTGGGACGAGCGTGCGGTACGGCTGGGGCACGGCTCTGAAATCGTGGGTGCTGAAATACGGGTTGGTGGCCAGATCGGTGAACTGCCTGCTGTCGATGATGTCGCGCACCCGGTTGCTGGTGACGTAGGCCTTGAAATAGGTCTTGATGGCCGGAATGGCCGCAGGCTGCACGGGCACGCGGTCAGCGACGAACTTCGAGAATTCCTCTTCCAGTAGTTCGTCCTTGGACTTGAAGCGCGGGATGAGGCCGAAGATCTTTTCCAGGATTTCGCGCAGGGTCAGGCGGCGGTCCACGGCGGCGGCTTTGCGCAGCTTGTCGAGGGTGTAGAACTCCTCGGGCTTGTCGAAGACTTCGCGGTTCACGTAGTCGATGACGCGGTCCCACTGCCCGGCTTCCACGGCAGAGGCCACGGTGTCGTTGGCGCGGATAACGTCTTCGAACTTCTCGAAGAACATGCGGTCGATCTTCATGCCCTCGGCCGTGATCTGCTCAACACGCATCGAAGCCAGGATGTCGGCGCCGAGGTGCTCGTAGGTGCCGCCCACGACCACCGGGCCTTCGCCGCCCCCGCCTGCGTCGTCGCCGCGCGCGGACCTGGGCGGCGGCAGCTTTAGCACTTCGTCGTAATTGAATTCTTCCTCGAAGTACTCGCAGTTGGCGAAGAAGTCGAACAGTTTGAAGGCGGTCTTGATGGGCTGTTGCACGCCTTCCTTGAGGGCGTCGTCGAAAAGCACGTCGCGGAAGTCGTGCTTGCGGGTGCCGCGTCCCTTGATCTGGATGAAGTCGGTGGGCGAAAAGATCGGGCGGAAGAGACCCATGTTGAGGATGTCGGTGCAGTCGTAGCCGGTGGTCATCATGCCAACCGTCACGCAGATGCGCGCCTTGCTGGTCTTGTAGGCGGGGATGAAGTTGCCGGAGCCGAGCAGCTTGTTGTTGGCGAAGTTGATGGTGAACTGCTGGGCGTCGGGTATCTGGGAGGTGATCTGCACCGCGAAGTCGGACTGGTACTTGGCCGGGAACATGCGCTCGGCCATCTGATTGAGGATTTGCGCCAGCTTCGCGGCGTGGTTCTGGCTGACGGCGAAGATGATAGCCTTGCCGATCTCACCGCTGACTGGGTCACGCAGGGCGTTTTCCAGAAACGTCTTGCACAGGAGCTGGTTGGTGGTGTCGGCGAAAAAGCGCTTTTCGAATTCGCGCTGCTTGAAGGCCTGCTGCTGATCCTCACCGGTGTCATCGGTGAACGTGACCACAAAGCCCTCTTCGGAAAGCAGCGTGGTGGTGATCTCGGTGCGGGCGTCCACCACGGTCGGGTTGATCAGGAAGCCTTCCTTTACCCCATCAAGCAGGGAGTAGCGGAAGGTTGGCTGGCTGTTTTCGCAGCCGAAGGTGCGGTAGGTGTCCTGCAACAGGCGGCGCTCGGCCTCGCGCGGGTCGCGCGTGCCCGGCTTGGCGCTGTCGAAGCGGCGCAGGTAATCGCGCGGCGTGGCGGTAAGGCCCAGCTTGTAGCCAATGAAGTAGTCGAACACCGCGCGGGCGTTGCCGCCGATCGACCGGTGCGCTTCGTCGGAGATGACGAGATCGAAGTCGGTCGGCGAGAACAGCTTCTGGTACTTGTTGTTGAACAGCAGGGATTGCACGGTGGTGACAACAATCTCGGCGCGGCGCCAGTCGTCTCGGTTTTCCTTGTAGATCACCGTCTGATAGTCGGCCGACAGTACGGCAGCGAAGGACTTCTTGGCTTGGTCCTCCAGCTCAAGACGATCCACAAGGAACAAAACACGGCGCACATTGCCCGAACGGAGAAACAGTTTGATCACTGCGGCGGCAGTCAGCGTTTTGCCGGTGCCGGTGGCCATTTCGAACAGGAAACGGTCTTTGCCGTTGCCGACTGCGGCCTGCAGGCTGTGGATGGCCTTGAGCTGATAGGGCCGAAGAAAGCACAGCTTGTTGCTCTGGATGTAGCCGGGGCGCTCCGCCTGGTTTTGCCAGGCGGCATCGGACGCGTAGTTCGGGCGCTGGGTGCGAACGATGTAGTCCTCGCCGACGCGCTCTTCGATCAGTCGCTGCGGATTGGGCGTGACTTTCTGATAGCCGGTGACCGAGTCCGGCGTCGGAAACGAGGTGATGACGTAGGGGTTGCCGCGTTCGAGGTCCCAGAAGTAGTGCAGGTTGCCGTTGGAAAGAATGACGAAACGGCAGTTCTGAGATCTGGCGTATTTGCGCGCCTGCTCTTTGCCGACAAGTGGATTTTTGTCTTCTGCCTTGGCTTCGAGGACGAGCAGCGGGAAGCCCCTGGCATCGAGCAAGAGAAAATCGACAAAGCCTTTTGTGCTTTTCTCGAAGTTGACGCCGAGCGCGTCCAGGTCGGTTGACTGGATCGTGACGCTGGGTTCAAGGCGAATGTTGGCGGGCGCAGTGCCATCCTGGAAAAACCGCCAGCCGGCCGCTTCGAGCAGCCTGTTGATCTTGATGCGCGCGGTGGCTTCTTTAACTGACATTCAGGATGCTGTTGCTGGGGTGGTGGTCAAGCGGAAGCAGCTCCCAAAGGGACTGATTGCCTCAATCCGCTTGTGTGACAGATTATGACTTGATCAGGGGCAGTGGCGAGGGCCCCTGATCTCGCGATCGCCATGCCGTGCAGGTCGCTGCGCCAGCCGAGTCCGTCAGCGAGCCCGGACTGCCGCCGCAAGGGCTGTAAAACTGCATGAGGTGCGTGGATGTGCGGCTGGCGTGTTCCACGTTGTTGTCTCAGAGGCTCAATGTTTTAAGAACAAAAACAGGCTATAGCCCTTATTTGACAAGCGCAAGCAGCTATTCTTTTTGACAGCCATTGCCTGGCCGCAAAGCACACACCTGCGCATAGGCAGGGGTCTCAAGCTGTAGCGTCACGTGGCGGATTTCAAAATGTTCGTGCAACTCTTGTTCAGCGGTGCGCAGCAGTGCAGCACTATCCCCGCTGTCGGTGACCAGGTGCGCCGTCAGCGCGATGTGGCTGGTGCCCATGGCCCAGACGTGCAAGTCGTGCACACCAGTCACACCGGGCAGACCCGCCAGCAGCGTGCGCACCGCCGGTACATCCACGCTGGCGGGCACGCCGTCAAACAACAGGTGCAGCGATTGTTTGAACAAGTCCCAGGTGCTCCACAAGATCACAGCGGCGATCAGCAGGCTCACCACCGGGTCAAGCCAGACCCAGCCCAGCCAAAGCGTCAAGGCCCCGGCGAGCACCACACCGGCCGATACCAGTGCATCGGCGGCCATGTGCAAGAACGCTGCACGAATGTTCAGGTCGTCCTGGCTGCCACGCATGAACAACCCGGCGGTGGCGGCGTTGACGACAATGCCAAGGCCCGCCACCACCATGATCGTGACACCCTGGGCTTGCAATCCGGCTTGCGGCGCGCTCAGACGGCCCACGGCTTCCCATGCCAGGCCACCCATGGCCAGCAACAACAGCAACGCATTGGCAAACGCCGCCAGGATGGTGGCGCGCTTGAAGCCGTAGGTGTGGCGCTCGTTTGCGGCAATCTTGACGGCCAGTGCCCCGGCCCAGGCCAGTACCAGTCCAGCTACGTCGCTCAGGTTGTGACCAGCGTCGGCCAGCAGGGCCAATGAATTGATCTGCCAGCCGTAAAACGCTTCGATGGCGACAAAGCCGGTGTTGAGCAGGATGCCCAGCCCAAAGGCCCGGTTGAAGTTGGCTGGGGCGTGGTGGTGCTGGTGGTGTGCGTCGCTCATGGGTTGTGCGGATAAGCCGATGGGCTTGCAGCGCTGAATTTACCCCGGATTCACGCCCAGCAGCCGCCCGGTGAGCTTGCGTGCCAGCGGCGCCATGAAGAAAATCACCGGCACGCCAACCACGTGGGCAATGGCAAAGGCTTTTATCCAGCGCGCGACAAAGTCCGGGCTTGGGCCCACGTTCACCAACGTGATGACCAGTGTCATCAGAAAAATCATCATCGCGCCCATGACGAACGAGAAAACCAGGTGAAATTTTTTTTGCGGTTGCATTGTTGATGTTCCTGCGAGTGACTTCAATATATCAGGCCGCAGCCAGCCAGCCTTCGACCTTGTCGCGGCTGGGGATGCCACCGGTGTGCACCACCTTGCCGTTGATGACCACGCCGGTCGTGCTCATCACGCCATAGCCCATGATGACACGAAGTTCCTCCACCATTTCCAGCTTGACAGCCACGCCCTTGGCTTGTGCCACCTGGTCGATCAGCGCTTCCACAATCGGGATGATGCCCGCCGCATTGGTGTACATCGGCACACCCAGTCTTCCAGATAGCGCTCCTTATGCAGTTTGCCAATCACCACCCCGGCGATGATGGCCACACTCAAGCACAAGCCCAGGTAGAGCGCCGCCACCTTCCAACCAAACATGCCAAACAGCAGCGCCAGTGCCACTTCATTGACCATGGACGCTGAGATCAGAAAAGAGAACGTCACGCCCAGCGGCTTGCCCGCCAGCATGGCGCGGGTGCGCTCGGGCGACACAAAGGTGTGCACGATGCTCATCACAAACACAATGCAGGTGAGCAGCAGCAAGACCTTGGGCGTGTCGTAAAAAAAGAATTGCAGCGCACCGCCCAGGTGGCTGGCACGATCCACCGGCAGCGCGGCCACCAGTGCTTCAGAGGCCGGAATCAGCATCTGGTACAAGCCCAGCCAGACAGCGGCGGCCAGCACCAGAAAAGCCAGGGGTTGGCGCTGTGGCCAGGATTTGAGGGACAGGGTTGTGGTGTGCATGCGAGTGGAGACGGCACAAGGCGCAAAAAGACGCAGCCCTTGACGTGTCATGGTTAAATATTTTTTTGCCAGTGGGTACGGTGTGGCGCCTTGTCGTTACGACAAAGCAAACAGAAATTCAAAGGTCATGCCTCAGGAGCGATTCATGACTTGCATAAAGTTTGAGTGGCTGCAATGCAGCGGACGGCCACCAATGCCTGCTTCCGGTTGAGCAGATTTCATGAATTTCGCGGCTGGTCAACGGCTGTTCGCAGGCTTTGGCAAGGTGCCCGTTGTTGACGTTGCCACCCATGTGAATCGGCCACGGAAGCCTGTCATTTATTCTTGCCGTGAATTGCAATCGCAATACAATGCAGCGATGAAGACTGCGACCATCCCCCCCATTCGCGTAGCACCTGAGTTCAGGATCGAAGTTGAAGGTGTCCTTGAGCAAGGCGAATCGCTTTCACAATTCGTCGAAAGCGCCGTACGTCAAACGGTTTTGAAGCGCAAACATCAAGCTGAATTCCTGCGTCGGGGCATCACAGCCATCGAGGAAACAAAGCGAGCTGGTGGCGGCATTGCTGCGGAGGTTGTGGTTGCCAAGCTTGAAGCCAAACTGGCGGCTGCGCGTCGAACCCAGTCTCAGCACCATTGATGATCTATACCGTTCAATTCAGTGCCGTTGCCGACGAAGATTTGGAGAGGCTTTTTGATTTCATGCTTCAACGTGAACTGGACAGTGAGGCTGGTGATCTTGACATTCCCGAGAGGGCGCTAAAAGCCATCAAAGAGGGCATAGGCTTTTTGAGGTCGTCTCCATTTGCCTGTCGCAAGGTTGGGGAGAGTCCTTTTATTCGAGAGCTCGTGATCACTTTTGGACGCTCAGGCTATGTGGCACTTTATGAGATAGTCGATGACAGCACCGTCATCATCGGTGCGATTCGTCACCAACGGGAAGAGGATTACCACTGAATCGACCAATCGTTGCAGAGATGGCTGCTATTGAAATCAACTCATGCTGACCTGTAGAGGCAGAGATGAACGGCCGGTTTGGATGGGTCCTTTCGGCAAGTTGGCTGACGGCTTTCGCCCTAAGGACTTCACTCGCGCTACGCAGCGAGTTTCTCACGTACAGCAACCCCGCGCTCGATTTCTCGAAGGGTTGGCAGGGTTTTCAAGTCGTAGTTGGCCTGCATGACCAGCCATGACGTCGCATCACCGCCAAAGTGCTTGGCCAGACGTGCTGCCGTGTCCGCCGTTACGGCGCGGCGCTCCTTGACGATTTCATGAATGCGGGTCGCCGGTACGCCTAGCGCCAAGGAGAGCGCGTTGACGCTGAGTCCAAGTGGAGCGAGATAGTCCTCACGTAACACTTCGCCAGGGTGCACGGGGCGCATACGATTAACTGGCCTTGCCATATTGTTTCCTCTAGTGGTCATCCACAATCTCGACATCTGTAGGTCCAACTTCCGTCCATACGCAGCAGATGCGCCACTGGTCATTGATGCGGATACTGTTCTGACCCTTCCTATCGTCTTTCAATGCTTCCAGGTGATTGCCGGGAGGAGCCTTCAAGAATGCCAGTGTCTGTGCGGCGTCGAGTTGCGCGAACTTGCGCTCAGCGACCTTGGCTAGAGTCTTGAACCGACGAGGACTCTTGCCTTCGAAGAGCGCCTGAGTCTCCTTGCACTTAAACGACTGGATCATGCGTGGATCGTATTACGCGCAACGTAAGATATCAAGGGCAGCACTTTGTGAAGGTGGCGCTTGGAGCTTATTGTGAAGCCTAAGGGATGCGGAAATCACAAATATCCCGTTTCTGTCGGCACTGATGGGCGCATTGCGTCGTTGCAATCCGCTTGTTTAGCTAACGCTGCATTGCGGACAACCAACGTGAGCCGCCAATCAGCACCAACCTCTAAACCCCAAGTCAAAAATTCTTTGGAATGAACATCCGCGCCCCAAGGGGCAGGGAATTTACCCATGGTGATGAAAAAATGGTGGAATCGGCGACTCATTTAGCTTGAAACGTGCACTCCAAGCCACCGTTTATCCTCTCTCGTACCACCCCTTGCTGCGATTGACGATGGCCACCACCGCCAGCATCACCGGAACCTCAATCAGCACACCCACCACCGTGGCCAGTGCGGCGCCTGAATTAAAGCCAAACAAACTGATGGCCGCAGCCACCGCCAGCTCGAAAAAATTGGACGCGCCTATCAGCGCCGACGGGCAGGCAACTGAGTGCTTTTCGCCCACGGCGCGGTTGAGTACGTAGGCCAGACTGGCATTGAACGCCACCTGAATCAGGATCGGCACGGCCAGCAGGCCGATGATGAGTGGCTGCTTCAGAATAGCCTCACCCTGAAACGCAAACAGCAGCACCAGCGTGGCCAGCAGCGCGGTGATCGACCACGGGCCGATGCGCTCCATGGCCGCGTCGAACGCTGCCTGGCCCTTGGCCAGCAGCGATTTGCGCCACCATTGCGCAATGGCTACCGGGATGATGATGTACAGCCCCACCGAGATCAACAGCGTGTCCCAAGGCACTGTAATGCTCGATAACCCCAACAAGAATGCCACCAGCGGCGCAAACGCCAGCACCATGATGCTGTCGTTAAGCGCCACCTGACTTAAAGTGAACAACGGGTCGCCATTCGTGAGGCGGCTCCAGACAAACACCATGGCGGTGCAGGGCGCGGCGGCCAGCAGAATCAGCCCGGCGATGTAGCTGTCGATCTGGTCGGGGGGCAGCATGGGGGCCAACAGGTTGCGAATGAACAGCCAGCCCAGAAACGCCATGGAAAACGGCTTGACTAGCCAGTTCACAAACAGCGTCACACCAATGCCCTTGACGTGCTGGCGCACCTCGCCCAAGGCACCAAAGTCCACCTTGACCAGCATCGGGATGATCATGACCCAGATCAGCACCCCCACCGGCAGGTTGACCTGCGCCACCTCCATGCGCCCGATGGCCTGGAACACGCCGGGCAGCAACTGCCCCAGGCCGATACCGGCGACGATGCACAAACCGACCCACACGGTCAGGTAGCGCTCGAACACGCTCATGTTATTCGTAGAAGGGGCGGTAGTTTTCACGGATTGGCTCGAATCTAATCAGTTGAGGACAGAGCAAAATTGCTTCACAACTCTTGGTCTGTCCCGCAGAGTTTCATAGTTCGGCGGCGCGGGTGGCCGCAGGGTGAGAGGCGTGGGCTTACCCGCTCAACAGAGCGTACAAGCGCGCCACCCCCACAGGTTCATGCTGTTGCAATGGCACCAGCGCGTAACGCTGCGCATGACGCGTGGCCACGGCATCGATCTCGCGCAGTTCGTTGTACGCGCGGGTCTGCAGCAGTGGGGCGCTGGGGTGCGCTGCTGCCACACTGTTGTTGATAACCCAGGCCCAGGGTTCGATGCCGGCGCGGCGCAGGTCAGCTTGCAAGTTGGCGGCTTCCAGCACCGGCGTGGTTTCGGCCAGCGTGACAATCAGCACCTTGGTTTGCCGTGGGTCTTGCAACTGCATCATGGGGGTGGTGAAGTGCGCATGCTCGCCCATCTGGCGCGCCACGTCGCGGTGGTAGGCACCGGTGGCGTCGAGCAGCAGCAGCGTGTGACCGGTGGGCGCGGTGTCCATCACGACAAACTTTTTGCCCGCTTCGCGGATCACGCGTGAGAACGCCTGGAACACCGCAATTTCTTCGGTGCAGGGCGAGCGCAGGTCTTCTTCCAGCACGGCGCGGCCGGCTGCGTCGAGCTTGGCACCCTTGACGGCGAGCACTTGCGCACGGTAAGCCTCGGTCACCTCATGCGGGTCGATGCGGCTCACCGTTAAATGCGCCAGTGTGCCGTTGAGCGTTTCCGTCAGGTGCGCGGCGGGGTCCGAGGTGGTCAGGTGCACCTCATGGCCGCGTGTAGCCAACGCCACCGCCACAGCAGCGGCCAGCGTGGTTTTGCCCACGCCGCCCTTGCCCATCAGCATCACCAAGCCGTGGCCTTCGGCGGCTATTGTCTCGACCAGCGAGCTCAGGCTGGATGCCTTGCGCTCATCCGACGTGCTGGGCGCGGCGTGGCCCGCCGGGGCTTGCACTATCGCTGCACCTGCAACGGTTGGCGTTTGCAGCAACTGTTTCAAGGCAGGCAGGCCAAACAAGTTGAACGCCTTGAGTTCGATCTGATCGGTGGGCAGGCTGCGCAGCGCCTCCGGCAAGTTGACCAATGCGGCCTGCTCGCGCTGGAAAATGGCTAGTGCCAGCGGGTCGTGCGCTGCTTCAGATGGTGGAAACACGCCATTGATGACCAGATGCTGGCGCGTCAGCCCAATACCAGCCAACTCGCCGTGGGTGCGAGTCGCTTCATTTAGTGTAGCTGCTTGAGCCCGTGCGACAAGCACCAGACGGGTTTTTAGTGGATCGGCCAGGGCATCGACCGCCGCCTTGTACTGGGTGCGCTGCTTTTCCAGACCGGCCAGCGGGCCCAGGCACGAGGCGTCGCCCTTGCCGTCTTCCAGAAAGCCGCTCCAGGCACCGGGCAGCTGCAGCATGCGGATGGTGTGGCCGGTGGGCGCGGTGTCGAACACGATGTGGTCGAAATCTTGCGTGAGCGCACCGTCGATGAGCAGCGCCGTGAACTCGTCAAACGCGGCAATCTCGGTGGTGCAGGCACCTGAGAGCTGCTCTTCGATGCCTTTCAGCACGGATTCGGGCAACACGCCGCGCACCGGCCTGACGATACGGTCACGGTAGGCTTGCGCGGCGGCCTGCGGGTCGATCTCGAGTGCACTCAGGTTGGGTACCTCGGTCACGGCGGTGATCTGGTTGCCAATGGTGATGCCAAACACCTGGCCCACGTTGGAGGCCGGGTCTGTGCTGACCAGCAGCACACGCTTACCCTGGGTGGCAAGTTGGATCGATGTGGCGCAGGCAATCGATGTTTTTCCCACGCCGCCTTTACCGGTAAAGAACAGAAAGCGCGGTGGGTGGTGCAGAAACTTCATCATCCGCAGCACTTGCCGCCCCCGCAGCAAGCGCCCCCCGTGGTCGTGGTAGCCGGGCGGTCAGATTCTGTGCAACAGGTGTCACTCTGTTGCAAGTTGGTCCAGCGCGCCAGTTCGGCGCGGGTCGGGTAGCGTCCGGCCAGCGCCAGTTCGCCGTCCAGCAACGTGGCCGGCAAGGCACTGTCACCGCTGCGCTGCAGCAGGGCACGGATGGCGGAATGCTCGGCAAACGCCATCGGTTGCTGCGCCAGGTTGAAGCGCTCGATTACCGCGCCCTGTTGTTTGGCCCAGTCTGCGTCGGCCGAAAAATCGACCAGTTTTTGATCGACATCGCTGCCGCATACGCCGCTGCTGCAGCACAGGGCGGGGTCGAATACTTGAAGTTTTTTCATGACAGGTTCCTTTGATAAGTTAACTCTCTGCACAGCCGCCCCAAATGATGAAATTGAGCCGTCATTCACGCGCAGGGGGAAATGACGAAGTTCGGCGTTTTTCACGTTAAAACGGGACAAACTGGCATCAATGTGCCAATGTGATCCAGTTCGGTCTTGAGCCGTTCCGGTTTCGCTTGCAGCTCGGCCAGGGGCAGCGCCAGCAAGGCCTCGATGCGTGCACGCAGTATGCGGTAAGCGCTACCAAAAGCCGCGTCGATTTCAGCGTCGCTGCCGCTGGCGTGCGCCGGGTCAGCCACGCCCCAGTGCGTGCGCAGCACCGGGCCCAGGTAAGCCGGGCAGGTTTCACCCGCTGCATTGGCGCACACCGTAACCACGATATCGGGCGTTTGCGGCAAGTTGTCCCATGATTTGCTGTGGTAGCCATCGGTAGCGATGCCCTCATGCGCCAGCAAGGCCAGCGAGCGCGGGTGCACGGTGCCGCTGGGGTGGCTGCCCGCGCTCATGGCGCGCCAGCCTGGCGGGGCCAGGTGGTTGAAAGTGGCTTCGGCCAGGATCGAGCGGCAGGAATTACCAGTGCACAGAAACAGGATGTTCATGGTTGGGTGTGACGGGTTACGAGTGGGGTTGAGAAAAGTTTTAGTTGCACAGCGCCGTGAGTGCCACCGGTGCGCATTGCTCGGGGTGGCCCGCGCAGCATTCGGCGGTCAGGTAATGCACCAGCTCTTGCATCAAGGCCATGTTCGCGCGGTAGCGCAGAAAGCGCCCTTCTTGCACGACAGACACCAGTTGGGCATGCGTGAGCGCTTTCAGGTGGAACGACAGGTTGGTGGCTGGCAAGGCCAGCGCGGCACTGATTTCACCGGCCACCTGTCCGGGTGGGCCGGCCTTGACCAGCAACCGGAAAACGTCCAATCGCACACCGGAGGCGAGCGATTCAAAAACCGTGATAGCAGTGGTTTTATCCATAGTTCAATGATTCAACAATGATTGAAGTATAGATGAAAAGCAGATATCGGTTTATTCACTACGCCCATATCAGAAGACTTTGGAGCTGGATGGCTCAGGCATACCGCCTGGACTTGACCAGTCGTGAATCAGCGTTGGGTGTGGCAGATGGGGGATAAGCGTACCAAGGTCACCCTGACGGCCCAAGTCCCAGGCGCCAAGCCAGGACGGCAAGGTGCGCGACGGATCATCGCCCAGGCCCCGCACCACGCAGCCACCCGCAGCGCCGCTGGCCGCCACCGCCTGCAATTGGCCGGGCTCCAGAATGCCGCCAATACCCACCACCGGCGCGGGGGCCATGTGCGCCCACCAGGCCAGGTTGTCCAGGCCCTGTGGCACCCAGGGCATGTCTTTGGTGGTGGTGGGCCAGACCGGGCCGCAAGCGATCAGGTCAGGCTGTAGGCCCGCCGCACGGCACAGCTCCCACAGGCTGTGCGAGCTCAGGCCGAGCTGCACCCCCTGCGCACGCGCGGCCTGCAACTCGGCCCGTTCGGGTGCCGTCAGAGCCAGCAGATCAGCCTGCCCCAGATGCAAGGCACGCGCGCCTGCCGCCAGCGCCGCGCGCCAGTGGTCGTTGATGACCAGCAGCACCTGGGCAGCGTCGGCCGCACCCTGGCTGCGCACGATCGCGTCCTGCAACTGTGCGCTCCACGCCGCGTCGCTTGAACCCGCCGGGCGCTTCAGACGGAGCTGAATCGTGTCCACCGTGGGCGTGGCGCGCAGCACGGCCGCAACCTGCTCGGCGCTGTTGGCAATGGCATACACACCGGGGGCGCGAGCGCACCCGCGCAGGCCTGTGGCCCAGCGCTCGGGTGGCAGATCGTCCAGCGACAGATGCGGCAGCAGCGTGGGGTCGGTGCCAAAGCCGGCACAGGCCAGCACGGGACCAGCCCCCTGGCCGACAGCGCTCGCGTGGCGCAGCGCGTGCGTGCTGGCCATTTTGGCCAGCACGACGGCGTCGGCCGCGACCCAGCCCAGCGCCAACGCCGCTGCCAGTGCGCTGGCAAAAGTGCAACCGGTGCCGTGCTGGTGCGTGGTGACCACCCGGGGCAGTGTCAACCAGCCGCACGCGTGTGGCGTGTCGAGCCAGTCATGCGACAGACCGGGCGTGTCTGCGTCGCCGCCGGTAATGACCACCGCCTGCACACCGCGCGCGCGCAAGGCCGCCGCTTGCGCCGGTACGCCCTGCGGCGCGTCGGCTGCCAGCAGAGCCGTGACTTCACGTTGGTTGGGGGTGATGACGCTGGCGCGCGGCAACAGCTCCTGGCGATACACCTGTAGCAGGGGCTCGTCCACCAGAGCCGCACCGGTGTTGGCGCGCAGCACCGGGTCCAGCACCAGCGCCACCGGACCGTGCGCACGCAATCGGTCAACCCAGCGCGCCAGCACGCGCGCATTGGTGGCGCTACCAAGCAGACCGGTCTTGATCACGCGCGGCGGCAGGTCGGCGGCCAGCGCGGCCAGTTGCGCCTCGAGCAGCGCGGCTGGCATGGGCTCTATGTGTGTCACCGTGGTGGTGTTTTGCGCGGTGACGGCGGCCACCACCGGGCACAGGTGCACACCAAATGCATCAGCAGCGCGTTGGTCGGCCGCCAGACCGGCACCGCCGCCACTGTCGGTGCCAGCGATGCTCCAGATCACCGGCATGGCTGGTGTGCGCATGGCCGTCGATCAACCGATAAGGAAAGGCTGGCCGCTGACGGGCGTGGAGGCCACGGCCATATCCTGTGGCGCCATCACGCCAGCCAGATACGCCGCGCGCCCGGCCTCAATGGCCAGACCAAAGGCGCGCGCCATGCGCACCGGGTCCAGCGACTGGCTCACGGCAGAATTAAGCAACACCGCATCAAAACCAAACTCCATGGCCTGCGCGGCGTGACTGGGCGCGCCAAGGCCGGCATCGACCACCAGTGGCACACCCGGCAGCCGGGCGCGCAACGTGCGCAGCGCAAACGGATTGATCAAGCCCTGGCCAGAGCCGATCGGTGCGCCCCAGGGCATCAACACTTGGCAGCCCGCGTCCAGCAGGCGTTGGCAGGTCACCAGATCGTCGGTGCAATAGGGGAAGACGGTGAAGCCGTCTTTCACCAGTTGGGCCGCCGCCTCGACCGTGCCCCAGGGGTCGGGCTGCAAGGTGTGCTCGTCGCCCACCACTTCAAGCTTGATCCAGTGCGTGCCGTACAGTTCGCGCGCCATCTGCGCCAGCGTGATCGCTTCGCGCGCGCTGCGGCAGCCGGCGGTGTTGGGCAACAGGTGCACGCCGCTGCTGACAATGCGTTCGATATAGCCGTTGTCGCCGCCCACAGAGACCGTGCGCTTGAGACCGACCGTGACGACTTGTGTGCCGCTGGCGGCGATACTGTCAGAGAGCACCTGCAGCGACGGGTAGCCCGAGCTGCCCAGGAAAAATCGGCTGGTGAGCGTGGTGCCGACTACGCTGAATGAATCCATTGGTGAAACCTCTTGAATCTCTGAAACCTTGCGGGTCAGACCACTCGCGCAGCGACGTGCTCTGACCCCAACTGATTAAATTGCACTGCCACCTGGTCGCGCGCACCCACCATCCGGTTGTGCTCGTCAACAAACACCAGTTGCGGCCGATGGCTGCCAACCTGGTCCTCTGGTACTTGTGCAAAAGCGGCAATGATGAGCAAGTCGCCCAGCGCGGCACGGCGCGCGGCCGAACCGTTGACCGAAATCATTCCGGAGCCGCGCTCGCCTTTGATGGCGTAGGTGACGAAGCGCTCGCCGTTGTTGATGTTCCAGATGTGAACCTGTTCGTTTTCGAGAATGTTGGCGGCCTCCAGCAGGTTTTCGTCGATGGCGCAGGAGCCTTCGTAGTGCAGTTCGCAGTGCGTTGCGGTCACGCGGTGGATTTTTGACTTGAGCATGGTTCGGAACATGACTGTCTCCAAAAAGTTGGGGGGTTACTCAGCCGCCCACAATGGCGTGAAAGGTGAGCACGGTGTCGTTGTGTTTGAGGACGGTCGATGGGCGCAGTGCGCGTGGCACGAAATCGCCATTGACGGCGCTGGCGACCTGCTCCGCACTGACGCCGCTGTGGCTCAGGATGTGCGCCAGCGCGGTCTCGAGCGAGCACGGCGCGGGCAGCGTCAGCGCACCGATGTCGGTGTGGATGGTGATGTGTGCCGGGGCGTTCATTTCATGTCACCAGCTCGGTGCGCGCCAAGGCATCATCGACCAGCGAGGGCGCCAGCAGCCAGCCGTGACGATACAGGCCGTTGATGCGCACCAGACCGTCTTCGATGTGTATCTCGGGCCGGTTGTCGGGCAGCGCCGGGCGCAGGTTGCGGTCGAGCCGGACAATGCGGGCCTCGGCCAGCGCCGGGATGATGCTATGCGCGGCGGCCATCAGCTCGACCGCGCTGCGCAGCGACACCTCGGAGCGGTCATCGCTTTCGAGTTCGCTCGCCCCCAAAAAAATCACGTCCTTGCGCCGCGGCACCAGATAGACCCGGTGGCGCGGGTGCAGCAGCCGCACCGCGCGGCGCAGTTCGACGCCGGGTGCGTGCAGCCAGACCGTCTCGCCGCGCACACCGCGCACCGGGGTGGCATCGCGGGCGCCTGCACCGCGCAGGTCGAACACCCAGTCAAAGCTGTGCGTGCTGGCCGTGCTGCCATCGGGTGCGGTGGTCTCCAGTTGCGCACCGGTTGAAGCGTCTGCTGCTGCGCGCAGCGTGGTCACGCGCTGCTGCCAATGCCATTGCACGTTGGGCGCGCTGGCGTGCAGGGCCTTGAGCATGCACGGCGTGCAGACCGCCGCCTCACCCGGCAACAGCCACGCGTGCAGGCGCCCCTGGCTGGCATGCAATGCGGGTTCAAGCTCATGCAGGCGCGCGGCGTCCACCGGCACCACTTGCTGGGGCCAGCCACGCGAACCTTTTTCGATGTGTGCCAGCACCCGCTGGGCTGCGCCCAGGTCGGGGCCGTGCGCCACCAGCAGGCTGCCGTTGCATTCAAAGTGTGGCTGATGCTTGCCCTGGCGTGCCACCCGGGCAGAAATTTGTGCCCACCGGTCAATCGAATACCAGCCGCGCTCGGCCAAGTCGGGGTCGGTGGCATCCAGCTCGGCCAAGGGGCTGAGCATGCCCGCCGCAGTAAAGCCTGCGGCCCCTTGCCCATCAAACGAGGGTAGCGGCCCATCGGCCGGGTCGAACACGCTGACCTGATGGCCCGCGTGTGCCAGCTGCCAGGCAGTCAGTCGCCCCAGCAATCCGGCACCGGCAATGCCTATTTTTAAAGGTGTTGCCATGGCTTACACCTGTTTGGGCAGGGCCTGAATGGGGATGTACAACTCGCCTCCCACCGCCTTGAATTCGGCACTTTTCTGTGTCATCCCATCGGCCAGCGCCTGCGACTCACTCAAGCCTTTGGCGGCGGCATAGTCGCGCACGTCCTGCGTGATCTTCATGCTGCAAAACTTGGGGCCGCACATGCTGCAAAAGTGCGCTTCCTTGCTGGCGTCCTTGGGCAGTGTTTCGTCGTGATAGTCCTCGGCAGTCTGCGGGTCCAGCCCGAGTGCAAACTGGTCGCGCCAACGGAATTCAAAGCGCGCCTTGCTCATGGCATCGTCACGCGCGCGTGCGCCCGGAAAACCCTTGGCCACGTCGGCGGCATGCGCGGCGATTTTGTAAGCGATGATGCCTTGCTTGACGTCGTCGCGGTCGGGCAGCCCCAGGTGCTCCTTGGGGGTCACGTAGCACAGCATGGCGGTTCCCATCCAGCCGATCATGGCCGCACCAATGGCGCTGGCAATGTGGTCGTAACCGGGGGCGATGTCGATCGTCAGCGGCCCGAGCGTGTAGAACGGTGCCTCGTGGCAGTGCTTGAGCTGCTCGTCCATATTGGCCTGAATCAGGTGCATGGGCACGTGACCGGGGCCTTCGATAATGGTCTGCACGTCGTGCTGCCAGGCAAGCTGGGTCAGCTCACCCAGCGTGCGCAGTTCAGCCAGTTGCGCTTCGTCGTTGGCGTCGGCACCGCTGCCGGGGCGCAGGCCGTCGCCCAGCGAGAAGGTCACGTCGTAGGCCTTCATGATCTCGCACATTTCTTCAAAGTGCGTGTACAAAAAGTTCTCTTTATGGTGTGTGATGCACCACTTGGCCAGAATTGAGCCACCACGCGAGACGATTCCAGTGCGCCGCTGCGTGGTGAGGTGAATAAAAGGCAGGCGTAGCCCCGCATGGATGGTGAAGTAGTCCACCCCCTGTTCGGCCTGCTCGATCAGCGTGTCGCGGAAAATTTCCCAGCTCAGGTCTTCGGCCACGCCACCCACCTTCTCCAGCGCCTGGTAGATCGGCACCGTGCCGATCGGCACCGGGCTGTTGCGCACGATCCAGTCGCGCGTGGTGTGGATGTTTTTGCCGGTTGAGAGATCCATCACCGTGTCGCCGCCCCAGCGGATTGACCAGACCAACTTTTCCACCTCTTCCTCGATCGACGAGGTGACGGCCGAGTTGCCGATGTTGGCGTTGATCTTCACCAGGAAATTGCGTCCGATGATCATCGGCTCCAGCTCGGGATGGTTGATGTTGGCCGGAATCACCGCGCGCCCGCGCGCCACCTCGTCGCGCACGAATTCGGGCGTGATGATGCCGGGGATGCACGCGCCCAGGGGGTTGCCGCGCAGACGCGTCTCACGCTCGGTGCTGCTCAAGTAGTCGCGCGTCCACTCGCGTTTGCCGTTCTCGCGGATGGCGATGTATTCCATCTCGGGCGTCACAATGCCTTGTCGTGCATAGTGCATCTGGCTCACATTGCAGCCCGCTTTGGCGCGCAGCGGCTGGCGCTGCAAACCGGCGGCCTGGGCACGCAGCGCTTGGAGGCGCGCATCGGCGACGGCGTCGTGGTTGCCGCCATCGTCCAGCGCCACACGGCTGCGACCGGTATAGGCCTCGGTGTCGCCGCGTGCAGCAATCCAGCCACTACGTAGCGGCGCCAGCCCGTGGCGGACGTCGATCATCACGGCCGGGTCGGTGTAGGGGCCGGAGGTGTCATAGACCGTGACGACCTCGCCGTTGGTCAAGGCGATCTCCCGCATGGGTACTTGCACACCGGGCAGCGCACCAGGCACATGGACTTTACGCGACTGCGGGAACGGCTCACGGGTGAGCGTGAGCAACTGCTGGAACTTGTCGGGTGCGTTCATGGCGGAGGTCTCCAAAATAAAAAAAGCTGTTGCAAAAACAGCTCCGGAGGACCGCCCGGCTGGATCGCGATGAAGGTGGATTTACCCCGTCTGCGGAACCTTTAAGGCATGCGCTCTTCTTTCGCCGGTACTAACCGGATCAAGTTCACGGGTTCGGTTTTTCAACCATCTCAGCAGTCGACCTCGAAAGGTGCTTGCTCCCCGGAGCAGTGTGTGACAGTTTAGCCGCTTGTGCTGACTTAGGGCTTGTTCATGAATAAGCTATGCATTTGGCCGTCGGAGTTGGGATGCAATGCTAGGCGCAAAGCGCGCCGTGCAGCTCTGCTGCACAAGCAATTTGCAACGACGCAGTGCGCCCAAATCCGGCGAGCCAAATGTATATGTTATTTGTGAACAAGTCCTTACCTCATTGCGTCGTCGTACAAGGGAATCTGGACCAGCATCAAGCGTGTGAGCTCAGTGGATGAGTACAAATCCAGCGTGTCGTTCAAGGATCGCTTCATTGGCTAAAGCCGCTTGCATCTGAATCGCACCAGGGTGGCCATGTGCCACCCCATTTTTTTGCACAGTGGAGCCTAGCTTGATGCATTCAACTATCGTCTACTCGGCAAGCTGCACACCGCCCCTTCATGAACGCTGGCGTCTCGGGCCTGTTTGCGTCGTACGCGTAGCGGGAACTGACCCAAGGGTTCTATCCATGATCATCAATAGTTGCACAATTGGCAGTGCTTGGGGGATCAGCCCCAGAACACCCTGGCAAAAAATTTCAACCACAATCCCAACGTAATCATTTCAACGCATGACACACACTTCCAACTCTTCTCATCCACCCTTGCCCGTAGCTGTTGTGACCGGCGGCGCGCGAGGCATCGGGCTGGCCATTGCACAGTGGTTTCTGGCGCACGACCACCGTGTGGCGTTGCTAGACATCGACGCCACCACACTGGAGCAGACCAACGAGCGTTTGAACGACCCCGCCAGTGTGTTGGCGCTGCACTGCGACGTCTCCAAAGCTGACCAGGTGCAGGCCGCCGTGGCGCAGGTGGTGGCACGCTTTGGGCGCATCGACGCGCTGGTCAACAACGCGGGCATTGCCATCTTCAAGCCGATTTTGCAAACCACGCTTCAAGAGTGGCACGAGGTGCTGGCCACCAATCTCGACGGCCCTTTCATCTGCACCCAGGCGTGCGCCCCGGTGATGCTCAAGACCGGCGGCGGCAGCGTGGTTAACATTGCGTCGATTTCGGGCTTGCGCGGCAGCACCTTGCGCGTGGCCTACGGCACCAGCAAGGCGGCGGTGATCCACCTCACACGCCAGCAGGCGGTGGAACTGGGCGTGGTGGGCATCCGCGTGAACGCAGTAGCCCCCGGTCCGGTCGATACTGAAATGGCCAAAAAAGTGCACGCGGTGGCGATCCGCAAGGACTACCACGACGTGATCCCGCTGGGGCGCTACGGCACACCGGAAGAAATTGCCGCCGCTGTGGGCTTTTTGTGCAGCCCCGCTGCCAGTTACATCAACGGCCAAGTGCTGGCTGCCGATGGCGGGTTTGACGCGGCAGGGGTTGGGTTGCCCACCTTGCGGGCCAATGCCCAGACTTGACGCCGCTAGCGGGCTTGGGCAGCGTCAGGCGCTTGTCGCCCAGCCCGTAAAATCCGTCCATGACTGTCCCCCAGACCTTGCCTACAGCGGGCTCGGCGCCGCACCCGCGCGCCGTGCTGTTTGATGCCTACGGCACGCTGTTTGACGTGTACAGCGTGGCCGAGCTGGCCGAGCAACTCTTTCCCGGCCAGGGTCAGGGCTTGAGCGTGTTGTGGCGCGACAAGCAGATCGAATACACCCGCCTGGTGACCACCAGCAACCACGGCGCGCACTATCAGCCGTTTAGTGCTCTGACCCGCGCAGCGCTCATTTGCGCTCTTAAAAAGATAACTGCTCGCCCAGGTGAATCAAGGTCTGCAAGCCAATTTCTTATAGATTTTGAGCCTCAGATCGAACGGTTGCTGGCGCAGTACCAGCACCTGGACGCGTTCCCGGAAAACCTGGGCGTGCTGCAACAACTCAAACAACGCGGCATCGTGATCGGTATTTTGAGCAATGGCGACGCTGCCATGCTGCAAGCCGCCGTGCACGCGGCCGGCTTTGATGGCTTGCTGGACCACGTCATCAGCGTGGACCCGATCCGCACCTACAAAACCGACCCGGCGGCCTATGCGCTGGGCGAGCAAGCCACCGGCCTGAAGGCAACAGAGATTGTTTTTGTCAGCTCCAACGGCTGGGACGCGCTGGGTGCCACCTGGTACGGTTACCAGACGCTGTGGATCAACCGCTACCATCTGCCGTTTGAAGAGCTGGGCACGCAGCCGCACCGCATCGGTGGCGATTTGCGCGCCGTGCTTGAATTTTTCCCGTCCTGATTTTTCAACTCTCATTTCATCCAACCATGACTGAACGCATCAACCGCAATGGCCTGCAAGTGGCGGCCAACCTGAGCCAATTCATCGATACCCAGGTGCTGCCCGGCACCGGCGTCAGCGCCGACACCTTCTGGCAGGGTTTTGCCCGCCTGGTGACCGACCTGGCCCCTAAAAACATCGCCCTGCTGGCCGAGCGGGATCGCCTGCAAGCCGAGCTAGACGGCTGGCACAAAGCCAACCCCGGCCCCATCACTGACATGCCGGCTTACCGCGCTTTTCTGGAGCGCATCGGTTACCTGGTGACACCGCCCAAAAAGGCGCGCATCAGCACCACGCATGTGGATGCCGAACTGGCGGTGCAGGCCGGCCCGCAACTGGTGGTGCCGATCCTGAACGCGCGCTACGCGCTGAACGCCGCCAACGCGCGCTGGGGCAGCCTGTACGACGCGCTCTACGGCACCGACGTGATCAGCGAAGACAAGGGTTGCGAGAAAGTCGGCAAGAAAGGGGGGTACAACCCCAAACGCGGTGCCAAGGTGATCGCATACGCGCGCTACGTACTGGACCGCTGCGCGCCGCTCAAGAAAGGCTCGCACATTGACAGCGTGGGCTACCGCGTCAAGGGCGGCAAGCTGGCCGTCAAGCTGGCCGACGGCAGCAGCACCGGCCTGGCCGATGCCAAACAGTTTGTGGGCTACCAGGGCGACGCCAAAGCGCCCAGCAGCGTACTGTTTGAGCACAACGGCCTGCACCTGGACCTGATCATCAACCGCACCACCCCCATCGGTGCCAAAGACCCCGCGGGCGTGTCCGACCTGGTGGTGGAGGCTGCGCTGTCCACCATCCTCGACCTGGAAGATTCCATCGCCGCAGTCGATGCCGACGACAAGGTGCTGGCCTACAGCAACTGGCTGGGCATCTTGAATGGCACGCTGACCGAGACGTTTGAAAAAGGTGGCAAGACACTGCACCGCGGCTTGAATGCTGACCGTATTTACACCGCGCCGCACGGCAAAAAAACCGTGCGCCTGCACGGCCGCGCGCTGCTGTTTGTGCGCAACGTGGGTCACCTGATGACCAACCCGGCTATTTTGTACACCGACGCAACAGGCAAGGTACGCGAAATTCCCGAAGGCATTTTGGATGCGATGGTCACCACCACCATTGCGCTGCACGACCTGCAAAAACCCAAAAAGGCCGACATTCGCAACAGCCGCAAGGGCTCGGTCTATATCGTCAAGCCCAAGATGCACGGCCCCGCTGAAGTGGCGTTTGCCAACGAGCTGTTTGGCCGTGTGGAGCAGGTGCTGGGCTTGCCCGAGGCCACTGTCAAACTCGGCATCATGGACGAAGAGCGCCGCACCAGCGTGAACCTGAAGGCCTGTATTGCCGCCGCACCCGCGCGCGTGGCCTTCATCAACACCGGCTTTTTGGACCGCACCGGCGACGAAATGCACAGCGCCATGCAGGGTGGCCCGATGATCCGCAAGGGCGACATGAAAACCAGCGCCTGGATCCAGGCCTACGAACGCAACAACGTGCTGGTGGGTCTGAAATGCGGCCTGCGCGGCAAGGCGCAGATCGGCAAGGGCATGTGGGCCATGCCCGATCTAATGAAGGCGATGCTGGAGCAAAAAATCGGCCACCCCAAGGCCGGTGCCAACACCGCCTGGGTGCCCAGCCCGACCGGCGCCACGCTGCACAGCCTGCACTACCACCAGGTGCGGGTGAAAGACGTGCAAAAAGAGTTGGAAAAACAAAACGCCGACAAACTGCGCGACGAACTGCTGGCCGGTCTGCTGCAAGTGCCGGTGGCCGCGCAAGCCAATTGGAGCGATGCCGAGAAGCAGCAAGAGCTGGACAACAACATCCAGGGCATTCTGGGCTACGTGGTGCGCTGGGTGGACCAGGGCGTGGGCTGCTCCAAGGTGCCTGATGTGCACGACATCGGCCTGATGGAAGACCGCGCCACGCTGCGCATCAGCAGCCAGCACGTGGCCAACTGGCTGCTGCACGGCGTGGTGCCCGAGGCACAGGTGCGCGCCACCTTCGAGCGCATGGCCGCCAAGGTGGACCAGCAAAACGCCGGTGACCCGGCCTACAAGCCGATGGCCGGCAACGTCAAGACCAGCATGGCCTACCAGGCCGCGCTGGACCTGGTGTTCAAGGGCGTGGCGCAACCCAGCGGCTACACCGAGCCGCTGCTGCACGGCTGGCGGCAAAAGGTGAAAGCGGAGGTTTGAGGTATGGATCGCTATTTATGTCATCGCTGCTTGCACAAGTTTTTATTGGGCTAGAGCTGCCTGATTTAGCTTGTAATTTTTGAGAACGGTACCTGCGGGTGCCGTTTGTCAACTCACAAATTTCTCCGGCTCATCATATTTTTTGGCTGTGTGCCCAGCTGGAAGCGAAGCATCGTTGCCTTCAGCGGTTACCGGGCGCGTCCATAATACGACACCGTCGTGCGTCGGTGATCCGCTGACCACACCCAGAGCAAAAAGGTCGCTGTCAAAACGCTGCGCCGTCCAGGCGCTGCGCGGTAACCAGAGTGTCGTGGCCAGCGCCAACGTCTGGTGTAGCCAATGGCGTCTGCCGGCGTACGGATGGCGCATTCAACCGCCGTTGCAGGTGGCGGGAGCAGGCAACTCGCAAACCGCTTTGGCAAATGCCTCCACGCGGCTCCAGTCGGTAAATTCAATCACCGTCTTGGGGTCGGTCGGGCCTTTGGTGATGAGCATGATGAAACGGATCATCAGCCGGTCCAGTGGTCCGTAAATGGGGTAGTTGAGCTTGCCGGCAAAAACGTCCAGCAACTGGGGCTTCCAGCTGATGGTCTTGAGGTATTTGATCAGGTAGGGGTTGTTTTCCGGGCGGTTCTTGTTGGGCTTGCGCGCGACGATGTTGACGGTAAAAAACGCGTTGGGTTTGCTCTCCAGCACGGCCTGATGTTTGGCGATGAATGCGGCCACCTGCGGCTGGTGCTTGCCGTAGCGGATGCTGGCGCCAATCACGATGCGGGCGAAGCTGTTGAGGTCAAGTTCGTTGGCCTCGGCCAGCGGCAACAACGTCACGGCCAGGCCTGCCTGTTCCAGCACCTGCTTGATGCGCTCGCAAATCTTGATCGTATGGCCGTCGGTGGTGGAATAGGTCAGCAGGGTCAGGTGCGTCATGGTGAGTTGGGGCTGGGGCAGTAAGGTATGGACAATGCGCTTGGCAAGGTGACCATTTTCGCCTCGTCCGGCTTTTCCTTGCGCAACAGGAGCATTTTTGTGAATCGCGGCAGAGACGCCCATGACGGAGCGCCCCCGCACAGATCCGGACGTGCCCGGCGCTGTACCAACTGTGCCTGCCGCACAGGCGCGCTTCAAGCGTCCCAAGGTTGACCGCTTTGTCGAAGCTTTACTCAAAAATAATGACGGCAAGGTGCTCAACACCGAGTTGCGCGACTGGCTGTAGACGCGAACGTCGTCGACTTGTTCCGCATCCCTTACAGCGGGTGCTCGGTGTAAAACTTGCCACCGTGGTAGAGCAGCGGCGAGGCGCCGGGGCGGGAGTCGCAGTGTTCCACTTCGCCGACAAAAATCACGTGATCGCCTTCCACATAGCGGCTGCGGTTAAAGCATTCAAAAACGGCAACGCTACCCGCAATCAGCGGTGCACCGCTCTTGCCCTGCGAAAGTGTGAGGTTGGCAAACCGGTCCGCCACCGGGCTGGCAAAGCGCTGCGCCAGAGCTTGCTGGTCGGCCGCCAAAATGTTGATGGCGTAATGCGAGCCGCGCTGGAAGGCCGGCATGGAGCGCGCCGCCTGCGCCAGGCTCCACAACACCAAGGGGGGCGACAGCGACACCGAGTTGAAAGAATTGGCGGTCAGGCCCACCAGTTGGCCGTCGGGCGCACGGGCGGTGACGATGGTCACGCCCGTGGCGAACATGCCCAGGGCAGTGCGAAATTCAGCGCTGGAAAAGCCTGGTTCTCGGGCTTGGACGATGGGGTGAACGGCAGACATTGCCCCGATTTAACCCCAAATGGCGCGTGCGCGTGGTGGTAGAGGCCAATGACCTGCAGGGCGAATAAGGGTAAACCCTTAAACATAAAAAGATTTGAACAAATATAATTTGCCTGCCGTTCTTTTTTAGCGATCAGAACAGCAAGCGAGTTCAGGAGCCCTTCGGGGCTCCTTTTTTTACGCCGGTTTGTTGCTGTGGTGCGGTGGCAACCGCTGCAACTGCAATTGCGCCAGCGCTCCATAGAGGGGTTTGCAAATCAGCCGCGACACCCCGCTGGCGACCATGGCGGTGGCCATCAGACTGAGCACCAATCCGTGGCCGTCCACCATTTCCATGACGATGATGAACGACGTGAGCGGCGCCTGCGTCACCGCCGCCAGAAAACCTGCCATGCCTAGCGCGATCAGCGTGGGCGCGTTGACGTAGCTGGTGAATTGCGCCACGTCGTTGCCCAGAGCGCCACCAATGGACAAAGCCGGCGCAAAGATGCCACCGGGTACGCCCGCCCAGGCGGTCACCCAGGTGGCGACAAATTTGAATAGAACGTACAGTGACGAGGTGTCGTTGTTGCCCTCAAGCATGGCGCGGCTGTGCGCGTAGCCGGTGCCAAACGTGGTGCCGTTGCTGACCAGGCCAAGCACGGCAATCGCCAGCCCGCAACCCGCCGCAAACACCACCGGAGACTGCCTGCGCCAGCGGCTGAAGCAGTCTGCCCCGTCACTGCGGATCGAAATCAGCAGCAAGCGCGCGAACAGGCCACCCGCCAAACCGCTCAATATGGCGACCAGCAGCGCGGGCATCACCAACGCCCAGCTCAGGTTTTCAACGCGGATCACGCCAAAGTAGGTGGCGTTGCCGTAGATCGATATCGCCATCAGGCCGCTGAGCACAATGGCCGCCAGCAGCAGGCCGCTGGAGCGTTGTTCTGGTTTGCGTGACAGTTCCTCAATGGCAAACATCACCCCGCCCAGCGGCGTGTTGAAAGCGGCCGCGATCCCGGCCGCACCGCCGGCCATCAGCAGTCCGTGCGCCGACACCTGAGACTTGTCGGGCAAGTAGCGCCTGGCATGGTGCATCACCCCGGCGGCAATCTGCACCGAGGGCCCCTCGCGCCCCAGCGACAAGCCCGCCAGCAACCCCCAGGACGCCAGCGCCATTTTGGTCAGCGTCAGTTTGAGCGACACAAACAGATCACGATGCCCCGGCGTCACCGTGGTGTCGAGCGCCGCGATCACTTGCGGTATGCCCGAGCCCGCGCTGCCCAAGGCGTAGCGGCGCATCAGCCAGATGATGGCTGCGGTGCACAAGGGAGTAAAGATCAGAGGGGCCCACCAGTAGCTGCCCTGGACATGCTCAAAGACAGCAAAAGCGCGTTCGGTCATCCAGGTAAACAGCACCACGGTGAGCCCGGCCAACGCTGCAAACGCCAGCACGATGGCACGCCCGGTCCAGAGTTGCCAGTCCACCAGTTCGGTGTGAATGGCGCTCAACACGGTGGAGCTGTCTTCTTCGTTGGTCATGCGTTGCGGCGACTTGTCATTACGCATTGTGCGGGATTATTTGTTTTGTGCAAATCTATTTTGTTATATTGGGTCGCACCAGCTAGCGGACTGGCGTGACATAACAACGGATTGACCGGAGGGCACCATTATCAAAGTTGGATTGGTTGGGTTTGGCAAAGCAGGCCAGGCCGTGGCGCAGGTGCTGCACGCGGACCCTGAGATCGAACTGTGCTGGGTGGCCCGCCGTTCGATGGAGGACACCAACGACACTGTGCCCGAGACTGCGGTTCCTGTTGTAGGTGTGGCTGCGGATGCCTGGGGGCCTTGGCTGGACGCGCACCCGGTGGATGCACTGGTGGATTTTTCACGACCCGAATCGTTGCACAACTACGGCGAGGCGCTGCGCCAGCGCGGCGTCATGCTGGTGAGCGCCATTTCAGCCTACAGTGCGGATGACTTGGCTTACGCCCGGCAACTGGGGGCAAGCACGCGTGTGATGTGTTCGCCCAATATCACGGTGGGCATCAACTTTTTGATCATGGCAGCCAAGTTGCTCAGGCAAATCGCGCCGTTTGCCGACGTGGAAATTCTGGAGCAACACTTTCGGGACAAGCCCGAGGTCTCTGGTACGGCGCGCAAGATTGCCCAAAGTCTGGAGGTAGAAGACAGCCGTATCACTTCCCTGCGGCTGGGGGGCATTGTGGGGCACCATGAGGTGATCTTTGGCTTTCCGTACCAGACGGTGCGGTTGATCCATGAGTCGATCGAACGGCGCGCCTTTGGCACCGGCGCAGCGTTTGCGCTAAAGCAGCTGGCGCAGTGCGACAACGGTTTTTACACGTTCGATGACCTGATGATGCAACTGGTACGGCATGAACTGCTGAATGATCGTGCCGAAAAGCCTGGCGCATGACGACAGTCGGCGGGTCGTTCTATGATGCTGCCCATCGCCACCATTCAACCGTCTTCATGCCAAGCCAACGTGCATTGTCGAGTTCCCCCAGCCAGGTTTTGCGCCGCTTCAGGGTGGTGTTCAACGCCATTCGCAATCATTTCCATCAGGTTGAGAAGCAGGTCGGTATCAGCGCCGCGCAGGTCTGGGCGCTGAGCGCGATCCGCGCTGAACCCGGCATCGGCTTGGGCGGATTGGCCGGGCGTATGGACATTCACCAGTCCACCGCCAGCAATCTGGTCAAAACCCTGCTGCGCAATGAGCTGATCCTGGTCGAGAAAGACGCCCATGACAAGCGGCACGTGCACTTGCAGGTCACGCCCAAGGCGCTCATACTGCTCAAAGACGTGCCAGGGCCGTTTGAGGGCGTGTTGCCTGACGCGCTGGCCAAGCTGGATGCCCAGACGCTGGCGCGACTTGACCATGATTTAAGCCTGCTGATTGCCCTGATCCAGGCGGATGAAACCGCTGGCCGGTTGCCCCTGGCACAGATGTAGCAATGGCTACTCGCGTCGCCTGCGCAGCAACAATGCCCCAAGCCCTAGGTTGATCATCCTGTAGCCCATGGTTTTGCCCGACCCCGCAGACACGCCTGTCCACGCCGCGCCGCGCGTGATCATCGTTGGCGCCGGTATTGTGGGTGCGGCCACGGCTTTTTTCCTGTCGCGCGCCGGGGCACAGGTGACCTTGCTAGACGCCAAAGTGCCCGCCAGCGGGGCCTCCGGTGCCAGTGATGGTGCCGTGTCGGTGGCCAGCAAGCGCCCCGGCCCCATGATGGCGCTGGCCTGTGAGGCGCGCACGCTGTACCGACAGTGGGTGGCGCAGGGGGTAATGGACGGCACTTACCACGCCCGCCCCACCTACCTGTTTGCCCGCACCGAAGAAGAAGTGGCGGTGATCGCCCGCCAAGGCGCCGACCTGATGGAGCTGGGCGAGCGCATCCTGCCGCTCACGCACGACGAACTGATGCAGCGGGTGCCCGGACTGGGCCAGCATGTGCTGGCCGGCATGAAAGTACCCGACGACGGCCACGCGCTGGGTTACCGGGTGGTTGATCGGCTGCTGCAGATCAGCGCGGCGCAGGTGCTGCGCCACACACCGGTGCAACGGCTGGCGCTATCGGATAACCGGGTGGTGGGCGTGGTCACGCCGCAGGGCACACGGGTGGCCGACGCGGTGGTGGTTGCAGCCGGTTTGGGCAGCGGTGCTCTGACCGGGCTGGACGACGTGCTGATACCCCGCAAGGGGCAACTCATCGTGACCGACCGCGCCACCTTGAACGGTGCAGCGTTGCCCGGGCCCTTGTTGTCGGCCGGATATCTGGCGGCCAAGCGGCGCATGGTGCTGGGTCAAAGCAGCACCAGTCTGGTGATTGACCCGCTGGTCACCGGTCAGTTCTTGATTGGCAGCAGCCGTGAAACCGGGTTTTCAGACCGGCAGACCGATGTGTTGACGGTATCGAAGTTGTTGCGTGAGGCGTTGGCGGTGTACCCGGCGCTGGCACGCCAACGCGTGATTCGCACCTTTGCCGGTATCCGCATTGGCACCCGCGACGGGCTGCCCATCGTGGGGCCGCATCCATCCTTGCCCGGGCTGTTCATTGCCACCGGAATGGAGGGCGATGGCATTTGCCTGTCACCGGTGGTTGGCGCGGCGGTGGCTGACATGGTGCTGGGCAACCCGGTGCGTTATGACGTGTCGGTGCTGAACCCGGCGCGCTTTGGCGCTTTGCCTTTGTCGCAAGGCAGTTGACGTGGCCAACTCTTGCACATCAAGCTGAATTTTCCGGTACGCGCGGTGGTCAATCTGTTATCGTCACAATACATTTGTACAAAATAATCATGCCTGACACTGAATCGTCCGTGTTGTATTGGGGTAGCGATCCCGTTCGTTTTTCTCCCGGCGAAACCATTGCAGCCGCCCTGCAGCGCCATGGTGTCACCGACTTGGGGGCCGGCGTAGGCGAGCTGCACGGGCGCTACTTTTGTGGCATTGGCACCTGCCAGGCGTGTCTGGTGTCGGTGAGCGGCGCCAGCGCGGTCGAAGCCTGCCTGACGCTGGCGCAAGCCGGTATGCGTTTGAGCCCGGCGCTGCTGCCGGGCCATCCTGACGCACCGGGAGCTGGCGCGTGAGTGCCACGGATGTTCTGGTGATTGGTGCCGGCCCTGCCGGGCTGGCCGCTGTAGTGGAGCTGGCGCGCCTGGGGCTAACCAGCCAGCTGGTCGAGCAGCGCGACCAGGTGGGCGGGGCCATCTACCGCCGCCACGCTGGCGCGGGGTCCCATGTGTTGTTGCTGCCCGAGTCGCACCGCAGGCGTCGCGACGCCTTGCTGCAAAGCTACGCAGCCGCGCAAACACGCGTCACGCCCTTGATGTCGTCGGTGTTCGTCGGGGTGGACCAGGACCAGCGCTTTTTGATCGACAACCGCGCTCTGGGGTGCGTGCAAAGTGTGCGCCCACGCGCGGTCATTCTGGCCGTGGGCACGGTCGAGCAGGTGTTGCCGCGCGAGGGCTGGGAACTGCCCGGCGTGGTCACGGCCGGTGGCATGCAGGTGCAGTTCAAGGAAACCGGGCAAGCCCCGCAAGGCCGCGTTTTGCTGGCCGGCAGCGGCCCCTTGCTGCTGGCGTTGGCTGCGCAGTTGGCGGCAGCGGGCAACCCGCCGCTGGCGGTGCTGGAGCGCGCGCAGCCGCTGGCATCCGCCTGGTGGCAAGCGGGCGCGGTGTTGCAGGTGCTGCGCAGTTGGCCACATGTGCAAGAAGCCGCGCTGTACGCGCGTGAGCTGTGGCGCGCGCGCGTGCCGTATCTCACGGGCTGGCAGGTGCAGTCCGTGCAGCCTGCGGCTGAGGGTCTGGTGGTGCAGGCGTGCCACAGCAGCGGCGTGACACGCCAGTATCAGGTGCAGCATGTCGCGCTGCACGACGGCCTGTTGCACAACAACACCGGCTTGCCCGCGTGCGCGCAGTCGGATCAACGTCTGGTGGTGCATGCCGGTGATTGCCGCGAGGTGCTGGGCGCTGGCGCAGCCATCGACGACGGCCGACGCGCGGCGCAGCAGGTGGCGCGCCATCTGGGGCAGCGCTGTGACAGTGCCGTGCTGGAACAAGCCCTGGCCCGGGCGCAACGCACGCAAAACGCGCTGGCGCAGTTGTTCCATGCCGCGCCCTTCACGCCCACTGCCAACGCAGTGGTGTGCCGCTGCGAGGGCCTGCGCCGCAGCGACTTTGACCAATTGCAGGTGGCGGCTTCGGCGCATGAGATGCGTCTGAGCGGACGCTTTGGCATGGGGGCGTGCCAGGGGCGTTTTTGTGCCCATCACCTGAGCGAACTGGCGCATCAGCGTGGCATAGACTTCGACCCCGGCGCGCTCAACGGCGACGTGCCGCGCTGGCCGCTGCGACCGGTGGCGCTGACGGCGCTGGCGGCGTATGCAGAGCCAGAGGGTGATGCACCCTGCGCTGCCTGATCAGCCCAGGCTGCCCAGGGCGTCCCAGCGCTCCAGCGCAGCCATCAATTCGTCTTCAATTTGCGCGCTGCGCGCGGCCAGTTTGAGCGCGCGGGCATTGTCAATGGCATACAGGCTGCCGTCAGCCAACAGGTCGGCGGCTTCTTTTTGCTCGGTCTCCAGTCGCGCAATCAGGTCAGGCAGGGCGTCAAGCTCACGCTGATCCTTGAAGCTGAGTTTGCGAGGTTTGACCGCGCTGGCGCTGGCTTGGCCGGTGGACAAGGGCACGTCGGGTGCCTTGATTTGCTCTTTGTCTGATAGCTGCTTGCCCTTGTATTTATTGGGCTGCAAGCCATTTTTATCATTATTTCTGGCAAGCTCTGCGGCGCGGCGGCTTTGCGTGAGCCAGTCGGTCACGCCGCCTTCGTACTCGCGCCAGCGCGCGTCACCCTCATAGGCGATGGTGCTGGTGACCACGTTGTCCATGAAGGTGCGGTCGTGGCTGACCAGAAACACGGTGCCGTCATAAGCTTGCAACAGGTCTTCAAGCAGCTCCAGCGTGTCGATGTCAAGGTCGTTGGTGGGTTCGTCCAGCACCAGCACGTTGGCGGGGCGGGCAAACAGCCGCGCCAGCAGCAGGCGGTTGCGCTCGCCACCGCTCAAACTGCGCACCGGGGAGTTGGCGCGCGCCGGGGCAAACAAGAAGTCGCCCAGGTAGCTTTTGACGTGCTGGCGCCGGTTGCCGATTTCGATCCATTCACTGCCCGGGCTGATGAAGTCTTCCAGCGTGGCGTCCAGGTCCAGCGCGTTGCGCATCTGGTCAAAGTAGGCCACCGTCACGTTGGCACCCTGGCGCACCGTGCCCCAGGGGCTGTGGCCGGGCTCGGGCGCCGGGGAATTGGCGGGAGCAGGATCGGCTTTGAGTTCACCCAGGATGAGTTTGAGCAGCGTGGTTTTGCCCGCGCCGTTGGGGCCCAGCAGGCCGATTTTGTCGCCGCGCAAAATGGTGGCAGAAAAATCGCGCACGATGCAGTTGTCGCCAAAGCTTTTGGACACGTGGGTCAGTTCCGACACCAGCTTGCCGCTGGCCGCGCCGCTGGCCACGTCCATCTTGACGCTGCCCTGCGTGTTGCGCCGCGTGGCGTGCTCGGCGCGCAGGGCTTGCAGGCGTTCGATGCGCGCCTGGGCACGCGTGCGGCGTGCCTCCACGCCCTTGCGGATCCAGATTTCTTCTTGCGCCAGCAGCTTGTCGGCGCGCGCGTTGATGACGGCTTCTTGCGCCAGCTGTTCGGCTTTTTGGCGCAGGTAGGCGGCAAAATTGCCGGGGTAGCTTAAAAGCTGGCCACGGTCGAGCTCGACGATGCGCGTGGCCACGTTGTCCAGAAATGATCGGTCGTGCGTGACGCAGATCATCGACCCCTTGAACTCGCACAGCAGGCCTTCCAGCCACTCGATGCTGTCCAGGTCCAGATGGTTGGTGGGTTCGTCCAGCAGCAGCACGTCGGGCGCGGCTACCAGCGCCTGCGCCAGCGCCACGCGTTTTTTGTTGCCGCCTGAGAGCGTGCCGATCAGCGCGTGGGCGTCCAGGTGCAGGCGTTGCAACGTCTCACCCACGCGCTGCTCCCAGTTCCAGCCGTCCAGCGATTCGATCTCGCTTTGCATGGCGTCCAGATCGCCATGACCCTGGGAATACTCATCAATTAAGGCTCTAGCCCTTGCCATACCTGCGCTGACAGCTTCAAAAACAGAAGCATCTGCGGCCAGTTGCGGCTCTTGCGCCACGTAGGCGATGCGCAGCCCCCCCTGCACCTGCAGCAAGCCGTCATCGGGCTTGTCCAGCCCGCCCAGAATTTTGAGCATCGACGATTTGCCCGCACCGTTGCGCCCGATCAGGCCCACGCGCTCTTGGGTTTCAAGTGAAAAATCCGCGTGGTCAAGCAGGGGAACGTGCCCAAAAGCGAGTTGGGCGTCAAGCAGGGTGATCAAAGCCATAGGGGCGTGATTATCCGGGAAGGGCCGCGCCCTGGGCGCGCAGATTGTCACGGGCGCGGTGATAAGCTACGCGCCATGAAACCACCTTACATCCCCCAACTGCGCCTGTATCAAAACTGGCTGATGGAGCAGCGACAGCTGCAATTTGACGACTACCAAGCGCTGTGGCGCTGGTCGGTGACCGACCTGGACGCTTTTTGGCAGAGCATCTGGGACTACTTTGACATTCAGTCGCCCACGCCGCACAGCGCCGTGCTGGCCGACGCGCGTATGCCCGGCGCCCAGTGGTTCCCGGGGGCGCAATGCAATTACGCGCGACAGGTGTTTCGCCATGTGCAGGCCGCTGACGCTGCGGGCATGCCAGCCTTGATCAGCCATGGTGAAAAGAGCCTGGCTGCTGGCAGCCCCGCGCGCACGCTGAGCTGGGCTGAGCTGAAGCGCCAATCCGCTGCGCTGGCGCTGCATCTGCAAGCACTGGGTGTGCAACCGGGTGACCGCGTGGCGGCTTACCTGCCCAATGCGCCCGAGGCGGTGATTGCGTTTCTGGCCACTGCCAGCATCGGCGCGGTCTGGAGCGTGTGCGCGCCCGACATGGGCTCGCAGGCGGTGCTGGACCGTTTCAGGCAGATCGAGCCCAAGGTGCTGATCGCGTGTGACGGCGTCACCTACGCCGGGCGCGACATCGACCGCAGCACGGTGGTGAACGAAATCCGCGCCGCCCTGCCCACCGTGACGCACCTGATCGTGCACGACAACCTGGGCACGCACGCCGCCATCACCGAGCACGCGTTGTTTGCGACCGTGTGCGCGCGTGACGACGCGCAGACCGCTGCTTTTGAGCCGCGCTGGGTGGCGTTTGACCACCCGCTGTGGATTGTGTATTCCAGCGGTACCACCGGCTTGCCCAAGGCGATCGTGCACGGGCACGGCGGCATTATTCTGGTGGGGCTCACGCTCAAGACGCTGCACGACGACATCGGCCCCAGCTACGCCGACAACACCCGGGGTGAACGCTTCCTGTGGTACAGCAGCACCGGCTGGATGATGTGGAACGCGCAAATTTATGGCTTGCTCGACGGCACCACCTGCTGCACTTTTGACGGCAACCCCGGTGGTACCAAAGACAAACCTGACTGGACCACACTGTGGCGCTTTGCCGCCGCAACCCAGGTGACGTTCTTTGGCGCGGGCGCCGCGTTCTACGCCAGCTGCATGAAGGCCGGCATCGATCTGTCGACATGTGGCGACTTGACCCGCGTGCGTGCGCTGGGCACTACCGGATCGCCCTTGTCGGCCGAGGTGCAGCAGTGGGGCACCGACCAGTTCCACCGTGTCGGTTTGAAAGAAGACATCTGGTGGTGCAACATCTCGGGCGGCACCGACTTTGCCAGCGCGTTCATCGGCGGCAACCGTGAGCTGCCACTTCATCCGGGCGAAATGCAGTGCCGTATGCTTGGCTGCGCCGTGGAGGCCTGGAGCGAATCCGGTCAGGTGGTGGTCGATGAGGTGGGTGAACTGGTGTGCCTCAAACCCATTCCGTCGATGCCACTGTACCTGTGGGGCGACAAAAACAACGCGCGCTATCTGTCGAGCTACTTTGACACCTACCCCAACGTGTGGCGCCACGGCGACTGGCTCAAGGTGACGCCGCAGGGCGGCTGCATCATCTACGGCCGCTCGGACGCCACCATCAATCGCTACGGACTGCGCATGGGCACGAGCGAAATTTACAACGCAGTCGAATCATTGCCCGAGGTGATTGACTCGATGGTGGTGGACCTGGAATACCTGGGGCGCGACAGCTACATGCCGTTGTTTGTGGTGCTGCGTGAAGGCGTGACGCTGGATGACGCGTTGCGCACGCGCATCGGGCAAGCCATCCGCAATGCGCTGTCGCCACGGTTTGTGCCCGATGACGTGTTTCAGGTGGCCGAGATTCCACGCACCCTGTCGGGCAAAAAGCAGGAGCTGCCCATCAAGAAGTTGCTGCTGGGCCAACCGATCGACAAAGTCGTCAACCGCGACGCCATGGCCAACCCAGGTTGCCTGGACTGGTATGTGGCGTTCGCCAAGAACCGCGCCGAGCACAAGACCTGAAGCTGGCGCACCGGGTGTGGGTGGCACTCGGTTGCGGCCTTGGGCAAGCGTGCGGTCATACGCGGGATTGCACATTCACTTTGTGAAACATTTGCCACTTTGTTGAGAATGGTTCGCATTTGCTGGATAATTCAAACCTTCCCAAACAAGACGCAATTTCCTTATGAACCGCTTTTTCATCGTAGTGGCACTGGTCCTAACAGGGTCGATGTCGCTGGCCAGTGCGCAGCCGGTGGTGGTTTACTCGGCGCGCAACGAGCAACTGATCAAACCGCTGTTTGACCAGTACACCAAAGAAACCGGCGTGCCGGTGCAATTCATTACCGGCAGCGAAGGCCCCCTGCTGGCACGGTTGCGCGCCGAAGGCGCCAACACGTCGGCAGATGTGTTGCTGACAGTCGATGCCGGCAACCTGTGGCAAGCGGCCAATGAAGGGCTGCTGCGCCCGTTGCAGTCGCCGTCACTGCAAGCCAGCGTGCCAGCGCATTTACGCGACCCCGGCAACAGCTGGTTTGGCTTGTCGGTGCGCGCGCGCACCATCGTTTACAACACGGCACGGGTCAAACCCACCGAGTTGTCCACCTACGAAGACCTGGCTGCCCCCAAATGGCACGGCCGCCTGTGCCTGCGCACCTCCAAAAAAGTCTACAACCAGAGCCTGGTGGCCATGTTGATCGCCGAGCACGGCGAGAGCGCCACCCAAGCCATCGTGCAGGGCTGGGTGAACAATCTGGCGGTGCCGGTTTTTGCCGACGACACCAAAGCCATCGAAGCGGTGGCGCAGGGGCAATGCGACGTGACCCTGGTCAATACTTACTACTTTGGACGGCTGTTGCAAAAGTCGCCCCAGTTGCCCGTGGCGATCTTCTGGCCCAACCAGAACGTGGCCGGGCGCCAAACCGGCGTACACGTGAACGTGTCTGGCGCTGGCGTGACCCGTCATGCCAAAAACCCGGCGGGGGGGCAGAAGCTGATCGAATGGCTGGCATCGGGCAAGGCGCAAAGCCTGTTTGCCGACAGCAACCTCGAATACCCGGTGAACCCCCAGGTGGCTCCGGCACCTGCCGTGGCGGCGTGGGGCACCTTCAAGCACAACCCGATCAACGTGAAGGAAGCGGGCAGCCGTCAGGTGCAGTCGGTTCAATTGATGGATCGGGCGCGCTACAAGTGATGGCAACTCTCTGCCTGACGGAACGGCAAGGTTGACGCATGCGCTTGGCATGGCAATGGCCCCATCCGTGGTTGCTGCTGGTCAGCGCGGTCGCAGCGATGGTGCTGGTGCCGGTGGTGGTCAGCGCGCTGGCGTTTGCTCAGGTGGATGCCAGCATCATGCGGCACTTGCGCCAGTACGTCCTGCCCGATTTGCTGCGCAACACTCTCTGGCTTTTGCTGGGCGTGGGCGTGGGCGTCACGCTGCTGGGGGTGTCGCTGGCCGCGCTGGTGGCGCTATGCGACTTTCCGGGGCGGCGCTGGCTGCAGTGGGCGCTGCTGCTTCCGCTGGCCGTGCCCGCGTACGTAAGCGGCTTTGTGATGATCGACCTGCTGGACTACGGCGGCCCGCTGCAGACCTGGCTGCGCGAAGGTTGGGGCGTGTCACCGTTGCCAGACATTCGCAACGGTACCGGCGTGGTGCTGGTGCTTTCGCTGTCGCTCTACCCGTATGTGTACCTGATTGCCAAAAATGCGTTTGCCTCGCAAGGCAGTGCGGCGCTGGAGGCCGCACAAGCGCTGGGCGTGCCGCCCTGGCTGGGGTTCTTGCGGGTGGCGCTGCCCATGGCCCGACCGTGGATCGGCGCCGGGTTGCTGCTGGCGCTGATGGAAACGCTGGCCGACTTTGGCACCATGGCGGTGTTCAACTTTGACACCTTCACCACGGCCATCTACAAGGCCTGGTACGGCATGTTTTCGCTGCCCGCAGCGGCTCAGCTCTCAAGCATTCTGTTGCTGTTTGTGCTGGTATTGGTGGTGCTGGAACAGCGCTCGCGCCGGGGCATGCGCTTTGCCGCAGTGGGCCGCAGCGGCAGCACCCGGCGCAGGCGCTTGCGCCCCTGGCCGGGCGTGCTGGCTTTGGCCTATGCGCTGGCGGTGCTGGCGCTGGCGTTTGGCGTGCCGGTGACCCAGCTGGTACGCTGGAGCGTGGCCTCCATGGCACTCGATCTGGATACACGCTACTTTTCTTTTGTATGGCATTCGGTGTTGCTGGCTGCGCTCGGTACCGCGCTGGTGGTGGCTACCGCACTGCTGCTGGCGTACGCTGGACGGCAACGCCCCGGGGGGCCAATGACTTGGCTGCAGCGCCTGGCCACGCTGGGCTACGCGTTTCCGGGCGCGGTGCTGGCCGTGGGCTGGTTCATACCCGTGGCGGGGCTGGATGCCTGGCTGGCGGAGTTGGCACAGTCATGGCTGGGCATCGACACCCATGGTTGGCTCAAAGGCACGTTGCTGGTGATGCTGCTGGGTTATCTGGTGCGGTTTTTGGCGGTTTCTTTTGGGCCACTGAACAGCGGATTGCAGCGCATGGGCCGCAACGTGGACGAGGCCGCGCACAGCATGGGCGTACACGGGCTGGCGCTGCTGCGCCAGGTGCACTGGCCGGCCTTGCGCGTGAGTGTGCAGACCGCTGCGGTGCTGACGTTTGTGGACATCGTCAAAGAGATGCCCATCACGCTGATGACGCGCCCGTTTGGCTGGGACACGCTGGCGGTGCGTATTTTTGAGATGACCTCTGAAGGCGAGTGGCAACGTGCGGCACTGCCAGCGGTGGCGATCGTGCTGGTGGCCATGGTACCGATCGGGTTGCTGGCCAGCCGCAAGGAGCACGCAGATGAAACCTAGACCAATTGAACTGGAGTTGAAAGCGGTCACGCAGTCGTACGCCGACAAACGCGTCATCGATGGTCTGTCGCTGGCGCTGCATCAGGGCGAAATCGGATGCTTGCTGGGCGCTTCGGGCTGCGGCAAGACCACGGCGCTGCGTTGCATTGCAGGGTTTGAAGCGATCGACGGCGGCGAGATTTGCATTGCTGGCCAGTCGGTCAGCGCTACGGGGCGATTCGTACCGGCGCAAGAGCGCCAGGTGGGCATGGTGTTTCAGGACTACGCGCTGTTTACCCATCTGAGCGTGGCAGACAACGTGGCCTTTGGTTTGCGCCATCTGTCGCGTGAAGCCAGGCGCGCGCGGGTACGGCAATTGCTGGAGCTGGTCGGGCTGGCGGACGAAGCCGACCGCCAGGTGCACCAGATCTCGGGCGGTCAACAGCAGCGCGTGGCACTGGCGCGCGCGCTGGCACCCAAGCCCAAACTGCTGCTGATGGACGAGCCGTTTTCCAACCTGGACGTGGCGCTGCGCGAGCGCTTGTCGGGCGAGGTGCGCGACATCCTCAAGTTGGAGGGCTCCACGGCGCTCATCGTCACGCACGACCAGCACGAAGCATTTGCGCTGGCGGACCGGGTGGGCGTGCTGCACGCCGGGCGCATCATGCAGTGGGACACACCGTACAACCTGTACCACCAACCGGTCAATCGCTTTGTAGCCGACTTCATTGGCCAGGGTGCCTTCCTGCCGGCCGAAGTGCTCAGCGGCCATCAGCTGCGCACCGAGTTGGGGGAGCTGGAAGGCGAGGTGCCATCCAGTTGCAATCAGGGGGGCTGTCAGCAATGCCAGCGGGGTTGCCGGGTGGAGGTGCTGCTGCGCCCGGACGACATCGTGCACGACGACGCCAGCCCCTTGCTGGCAGAGGTGCAGAGCAAGGCGTTTCGGGGTGCTGAATTTTTGTACACGCTGGGTTTGCCCAGTGGTCAGCGCGCGTTGTCGCTGGTGCCGTCGCACCACGACCACGCCATTGGGGAGAAGATCGGCATCCGGCTGGCGGCCGATCACGTGGTGGCGTTTCGGCGTGAAGATGCGCGCCCTGGCGGGTTCACAATACGGTGACTTTTGAACGAAATTGGCAACACGCCAATCAGGGATTACCGTGCACAAGAACAACCTGTCTGAAAGCGACATCTGCGACAAATTTGTACACCCGGCTATGGTGCGAGCCGGGTGGAGCGCGTTGGATCAGATTTACGCTCAATACCCCCTGCGTGCCGGGCGCGTAGTGGTGCACGGCAAAACCGCACGGCGCGATCCCAGCACGGTGCTGCGTGCCGACTATGCGCTGTTTTTTAAGCCCAACATCCCGCTGGCTGCCGTCGAGGTCAAGGACAACCAGCACGCTGCGGGGGCTGGTATGGCGCAAGCCATACGCTACGCCGAGTTGCTGGACGTGCCGTTTTGCTTTTCCAGCAACGGCGATGGTTTTGTGTTCCGCGATGCCACTTTGGCCACCGGCGTGCTGGAACAAACCCTTGGCCTGGATGAGTTCCCCAGCCCGCACACGCTGTGGCAGCGCTACTGCGCTTGGAAAGGCTGGACGACAGACGTGCAGCGCGTGGCCGAGATGCCCTACGCCCCTAGCAAAACGCCACGCTATTACCAGCTCAGCGCCATCAACCGCACGGTGGAAGCCATTGCTGCCGGGCAGCACCGCGTGCTGCTGGTCATGGCCACCGGCACGGGCAAAACTTACACCGCGTTCCAGATCATTCACAGGCTCTGGAAGTCGGACTGGCACGCGCACAAGGCCAGCGGGCAAAAGCGCATTTTGTTTCTGGCGGACCGCAACATCCTGATCGACCAAACCATGGTCAACGACTTTCGCCCCTTCAAAGGCGCCATGGCCAAATTGAGCCCCAATGCCAAAGGCATTGAGCGGGTCGATGCGCACGGCCAAGTCACGGTTGAAGACATCGATCTGGCTGTGAACAAAACCACCAAAGAGGTCAACAAGTCGTATGAAATTTACCTGTCGCTGTACCAAGCCGTGAGCGGAACAGACGAAGACAGCAACATCTACAAGCAGTTCAGCCCCGATTTTTTCGACCTGATCGTGGTGGACGAATGCCACCGTGGCAGCGCCGATGAAGACTCCGCCTGGCGCGACATCCTTACGTATTTCAGCAGCGCCACCCAAGTCGGGCTGACGGCCACGCCCAAGGAAACCAAAGACATCTCCAACAGCGACTACTTTGGCGATCCGCTCTACACCTACAGCCTCAAGCAAGGCATTGAAGACGGCTACCTGGCGCCTTACAAAGTCATCCGGGTCGATCTGGACAAAGACACCTTTGGCTGGCGTCCGACAGCGGGCATGATCGACAAGCTGGGCCATGTGATCGAAGACCGCATTTACAGCGGCCCCGACATGAACCGCAAACTTGTGCTGGAAAAGCGCGACGAGGTTGTGGCCAGCAAAATCACCGACTACCTCAAGGCCACCGACCGTTACGCCAAAACCATCGTCTTTTGTGAAGACATCGACCACGCCGCTCGCATGCGCCAGGCGCTGAGCAACGCCAACGCCGACCTCTGCGCCACGCAGCCCAACTACGTGGTGCAGATCACCGGCGACAGCCCGCAGGGCAAGGCGCAGCTCGATAACTTTATCGACCCCGAAAAAGCCTTGCCGGTGATTGCCACCACCTCGCGCCTGATGAGCACCGGTGTCGATGCGCAAACCTGCAAGCTCATCGTGCTGGACCAGACCATCAAGTCCATGACGCTGTTCAAGCAGATCATCGGTCGCGGCACACGCCTGCGTGAGGACCTGGGTAAAAGCTGGTTCACCATCCTGGACTTCAAGCGCGCCACCGACAACTTTGCCGACCCCACGTTTGACGGCGAACCGGTGCAAATTTACGAACCCCAAGCCGACGATCCGATGGACCCGCCAGAGCCCGGCGCAACGGATGGTCGCACGAACGAGCCAGCGAGCGACCCACTGGGCCCCTTTGCCCCCGCAGGCCCCGATGAACCCAAAAAATACATCCTCGGCGGCATGGTCACCGTGGCCGTGGCGCGCGAACGGGTGCAATACCTCAACGCCCAGGGCAAACTCATTACCGAGAGCCTGCGTGACTACACCCGCATCAACCTGGCCAAACGCTTTGACTCACTCGACCAGTTTTTGCAAGCCTGGAGTCATGCCGAGCGCAAAGCTGCGCTGATCTCCGAGTTGGAAGCCCAGGGCGTGCTGATCGAAGCACTGGCTGACGAAGTGGCCAGCACCGGGCTCAAAGACCTTGACCCGTTTGACCTGCTGCTGCATGTGGCCTACAACCAGCCCCCACTGACCCGGCGTGAGCGCGCCAGCCGCGTCAAAAAGCGCAACCTGTTCACCCAATTTGGCCCGGTGGCGCGCAAGGTGCTGGACGCGCTGCTGGACAAATACGCCGACGAAGGCATCGCCACCATCGAGAGCAGCGACGTGTTCAAGGTGCAACCCTTTACCCAGATGGGCAGCGCCAGTGAACTGATCCAGAGCTTCGGCGGCCGCTCAGACTACTTGGGCGCTTTGCAAACCCTGGAGCGCGCCCTGTACACTGTTTAAATGCTATACCAGTTATAGCTGCTTGCGCTTTCTATATAAGGGATAGAGCCCATTTTCTTATATATAACTCACGCTCCCATGTCCAACCTATCCAGCGTCATCAAATCCATCCAGGACATCATGCGGCAAGACGCGGGCATCAACGGTGATGCCCAGCGCATCGAGCAAATGGTCTGGCTGCTGTTTCTGAAAGTGTTTGACGCGCTGGAAGAAGAGCTGGAACTCACCCGCGACAGCTACATCAGCCCCGTGCCAGAGCGCCTGCGCTGGCGCAACTGGGCGGCCAACCCCGAGGGCATCACCGGCGACACGCTGCTGAACTTTGTCAACAACGACCTGTTTACTACGCTCAAAAACCTGGGCGGCGACGCGCAGCGCAACCCGCGCGGCCATGTGGTGCGCAGCGTGTTTGAAGACGCCAACAACTTCATGAAAAGCGGCCACCTGCTGCGCCAGGTCATCAACAAGCTGGGCAGCATCGACTTCAACCGCAAAGCCCAGCGCCACCAGTTCAACGACCTGTACGAAAAAATCCTGCGTGACCTGCAAAGCGCCGGCAACGCGGGCGAGTTTTACACCCCGCGCGCCGTGACCCAGTTCATGGTGGACATGGTCAACCCCCGCCTGGGCGAAAAAGTGCTCGACCCCGCCACCGGCACCGGCGGCTTTCTGGTCTGCGCCATCGAGCACCTGCGCCGCCAAGTGCAAAACACCGAGCAAGAAGCGACGCTGCAAAACTGCATCACTGGCGTGGAAAAGAAGCAGCTGCCGCACATGCTGTGCGTCACCAACCTGATGCTGCACGGCATTGAGGTGCCCAGCCTCATCACCCACGGCAACACCCTGGCGCGCCCGCTGCGCGAGGTGACACAGGCTGACCGCGTGGACGTGGTGCTGACCAACCCGCCCTTTGGCGGTGTGGAGGAACCCGGCATTGAGCAAGGCTTCCCAAGCGACGTGCGTACCAAAGAAACGGCGGATTTGTTTTTGGTGCTGATCAAGCACATCCTCAAAGCGCATGGCCGCGCCGCGCTGGTGTTGCCCGACGGCACGCTGTTTGGCGAAGGCGTCAAAACGCGCATCAAAGAACAGCTACTGAATGAATGCAACCTGCACACCATCGTGCGCTTACCCAACGGCGTGTTTGCGCCCTACACCGGCATCAAGACCAACCTGCTGTTTTTCACCAAAGGCACGCCCACCCAAGAAGTCTGGTACTACGAGCACCCGTACCCGCCGGGCGTGAAGAACTACAACAAAACCAAGCCGATCCGCATTGAAGAGTTCGACGCCGAGAAAGCCTGGTGGGGCAGCGAGGCCGATGGCTTTGCCTCCAGGCAAGAAAGCGAACGCGCCTGGCGGGTCAATCTGGATCAAATCAAGGCCGCAGGCTACAACCTCGACCAGAAGAACCCCCACGCCGAAGACGCGGTGAGCCACAACCCCGAACAGTTGCTGGCCGACTACGCGCGACTGCAAGGTGAGGCACAGGCGCTGCGCGACGAGCTGCGGGACATCTTGGCAAAGTCCTTGGCGATTTGCCAAAATAACCAAGTAGGTTAATAATCATGGAAAAATCAACTCCCCATTGCAAGCTGTCGGTCGTGAAAGCCTTGCTGGATGGCGGAAAGTTTCAAGTCACGCGCACTGCGCGAATCGGTGCAGTGGCATTGGGCTTTGACTATCCCGGCATGTTGGCGGTGGTTGCTGGATTGCAGTCGTCAGACTTTTACAAAAGCATGACTACGCATGCCAACCACACCGTTTGGCAGGACGTTTACCACGCGGCCACGCCCCTGGGCGACGTGTACTTGAAGCTGACGGTGGTGGATGATTTGTTGATCGTCTCTTTCAAGGAGCTATGACATGAAATGCCCAAGCTGCGGCGCTGCCGAACTGATCCACGACACCCGTGACGAAACCTACACCTATAAGGGTATGAGCACAGTCATCCCCGCAGTAACCGGGGACTTTTGCCCAGCCTGCGCCGAGTCGATTCACGATGGCGCTGAAACGGAACGCGTGATGAAAGAAATGAGCGCATTTCAGCGCCAGGTCAACGCTGCGTTCGTTCCCCCCAGCTTCATCACCGACATCCGCAAAAAACTAGTCCTGGACCAACGCGAAGCCGCCGAAATCTTTGGCGGTGGTGTCAACGCCTTCTCGCGCTATGAAACCGGCAAAACCAAGCCTCCGCTGTCCTTAGTGAAGCTGCTCAAGGTACTGGACCGCCACCCGGAGCTACTGGCCGAAGTGCGGGCATAGATGAAATTGGGGTCTAGCCCTTGTGTAATTTTGGTTTGATGCTATTACATTTGAACCTATTGGCCACCGCCCCCGGTGGCGTGGCGCGTCTGCGCGAGCTGATCTTGACGCTGGCGGTGCAAGGCAAACTGGTGCCGCAAGACCCCAAGGATGAACCCGCGAGTGCGCTGCTGAAGAAGATTCGGGCGGAGAAGGACCGGCAGATTCTTGAAGGCAAGATCAAGCGGGACAGGCCGCTGGCGGAGATTGCGGCGGAGGAGAAACCGTTTGGGTTGCCGACGGGGTGGGAGTGGGTACGCCTGAACTCGCTGCTCCAAAAAATTGGCGCGGGCAGCACGCCACTTGGCGGCAGGGAAGTCTATGTTCCGTCAGGCGTGAAATTCTTGCGTTCGCAAAACGTCTGGGACGATGGGCTGCGCCTCAATGCTGTCGCGTACATCAAGCCAGCAACGCATGCAAAGATGGCTGGGACAGTCGTTGTCGCCAATGACTTACTGTTCAACATCACCGGTGCCTCAATCGGTCGCTGCGCCATCGTGCCAAGCAATTTCGATGAAGCCAACGTCAGCCAGCACGTCACCATCGTTCGCACGGTGTTGCCAGCATTGAATGCCTTTCTGCATAAGGTGCTGGTTTCGAGGCATGTGCAGCAAGCGGTCATGGACGTTCAGGTCGGCGTGTCGAGGGAAGGCTTGAGTATTGCCAAGCTCGGCCAATTCCTGATTCCGGTGCCCCCTCTCGCCGAACAATCCCGCATCGTCACCCGCGTCGAAGAACTCATGCGCCTGTGCGACTCGCTCGAAGCCAAAGGCCAGCTCGAAGCCACGCAACACGCCCAACTCGTCAGCACCCTGCTGGCCACGCTCACCGACAGCGAACCCCCCGCACAACTGGCCGACAACTGGCACCGCATCGCCACCCACTTCGACCTGCTGCTAGACCGCCCCCAAGCTGTGGACGCCCTGGAGCAAACCATTCTGCAACTGGCCGTGCGCGGCCTGCTCGTCCCCCAAGACCCACAAGACGAACCCGCCAGCGTTCTCCTCAAGAAAATCCGCGCCGAGAAAGACAAGCTGATCGCCGAGGGCAAGATCAAACGCGACAAACCCCTGCCGCCGATTGCGGAAGATGAACAACCTTTTGCCTTGCCGAGCGGGTGGGCGTGGGCGCGTGTTGAAAATCTTGGAGTAACGCAGACTGGCGGAACACCTGCATCTAGCAAGCCTGAATACTTTGACGGCAATTTCCCGTTCATTGGTCCTGGGCAAATAACTCCCGCCGGAAAAATTCTGCCTCCTGAAAAGTTCATTTCTGAGCGTGGTCGTTTGGAATCCACCGTTGCAGAGCCGGGAGACATTCTCATGGTTTGCATTGGCGGATCTATTGGCAAGTGCGCTGCTGCGTCCTATGCAACGGCATTCAACCAACAGATCAACAGTATTCGTCCGGTGCTGGTATCAAACGAGTACGTTTTGAATGCCATGACTGGAAGTGAATTCATGGCGATGGTCGTACGTACGGCAACCGGCTCCGCGACTCCGATCATTAGCAAAGGCAAGTGGGACTTGCTGCTGTTGCCGCTCCCACCCCTCGCCGAACAATCCCGCATCGTCACCCGCGTAGCCCAGTTGCGTCGCCTGTGCTTTGAGCTGCGCCAGCGCCTGGCCGCCAGCCCATCCACCCAAGCCCATCTGGCCGAGGCGCTGGTGGCAGAAAATCCGTGAACACCGTTTAGCAGGAACAAGCAATGCACGTCACCGAAGCCCCCGCAAAGGAGAGTCAAGCACTGATGCGCTTGTTGATTTCACGGGCCGAATCGCGCAATCTGAAATTCAAGCGTGTTTCAGGAAAGATGGTGCACAAGGCGCTGGAGACCTTGTGCGCGTTTGCCAACACGGACGGCGGAATACTCGTGCTTGGGATTGCCGATATGAAGGACTTTCAGGGCACCTCGCGCATTTTTGGGGTCAATGAAAACCCGGAAGCATTTGACGAGCTACAACGCAAGCTGCTCACTGATATCCAGCCTTCACTGGCTGATGTGCGGGTACAGCGCTTGCCGACATCGCTGCATAACGGCCCGTGCACAGGTCAGCAGGGGGACGTGGTGATGCTTTCCGTGGCGCGTAGTCAACGGGTGCATTCCATCGTTGGTGGCGGCACTTATCTGCGCATGGACGCGGGCAATCGCATGATGAGTGCTGCGGAAGTGACAGAGCTGTCGTACCGCCGTGGTGAGCGCAGCGCGACTTCAGAGCCGGTGGCCATTGCTTTGGAGCGATTACAAACCACCGCCTGGCTGCGTTACCAACAAGGCCGGGGCGCACTGACCGGAACCTTTGAAGATCAACTGTTGCGCATAGGTCTGGCAGATCGTGTGAATGGTACGGTGATGCCCTATCGCGCAGCCGTTTTGTTATTTGCTGATGAGCCAGGCAGTTTGCTGGCGGCAAGCGGCAGTCGCGCCGATGTGCGGGTCATGGTGTACGACGGCAAGCAAGCATTGACTGGGGCAACCCCTAATTTCCGTAAGCCCCCAAAAACCGTGCGGGGGCCGCTCATTGACCAAATAGATGTCACGGTAAGGCTGGTCTTGGACAACTTGGCAGCAGGCGTCACTTTGTCAGGTAGCGGGTTCAAGACCGTGCATGCTTACCCGGAACGCGTGGTGAAGGAAGCCATCGTCAACGCCATCATCCATCGCGACTATCGACTCAATCGTGATGTGTTTATTCGGATATTTGACGATCGGATTGAGGTAGAGAGTCCTGGCGCGTTCCCCGGAAACATCACGCCCAGCAATATCTCCAAAGCCGGCACCAAGGCACGAAACCCCTTGCTGGCACTGAATTTGCGGGAATTTCCCGTTGCGCCCAATCTGGATGCGGGCGAAGGCGTGCGCATGATGTTTGCCGAAATGGCTTTGGCTAATTTGTATCCGCCACAGTATCGACAAAGTTCAGATGCTGTCGTGGACAGTGTGACCGTCACTTTGTTCAATGCCAAGCGCCCCTCGGCTTGGGATCAGGTGAGCGATTGGATTGACCGCCAGGGTTCCATTGCCAACTCGGATGTGGTTCGTATTGCCAGTCTGGATACCCTGAAGGCATCAAAACTGTTGACTTCGTGGCGGGAGCAAGGGCTTCTTGTACCCCTGCCGGGGCGCGCCAAACGGAACATGGCATATGCCAAACCAAACGGTACGCAAACAGAACTGAGTTTGTTATCTGCCTTGGAAGATAACAACGGCACGAAAGAATAAAAGTCAAACAAAAACAGACACTTAGGCCAGCCATTGTTTTCTGTTTGACCAATAAGCAAGCGACTTTGTTGGCTCAGGACAAGATACAGAAAAAGAAAATGCCCCCACTAGCTGGCGCTGATGCGTCGCTGCCGGGGGCTGCTTTGAAGCAGCGTTTGCCATAACTTACCGGCTACTCGGAAAACTAAACACCGCCCCCTCGCGCACGCCCGCACTCGGCCAACGCTGGGTAATGGTTTTGCGCTTGGTATAAAAGCGCACCGCGTCGGGCCCGTAGCCGTGCAGGTCACCAAACAGCGAGCGTTTCCAGCCGCCAAACGAGTGGTAGGCCACCGGCACGGGCAGCGGCACGTTCACGCCCACCATGCCGACCAGAATGTTGTCGCTAAAGTAGCGCGCCGCCTCGCCGTCGCGGGTGAAGATACAGGTGCCGTTGCCGTATTCGTGCGCATCGATCAGATCCATCGCCTCTTGCAAGGTTTTCACGCGCACCACGCCCAGCACCGGGCCAAAAATTTCTTCCTGGTAAATGGTCATGCCGGGCTTGACTTTGTCGAACAGGCAAGCACCCAAAAAGTAGCCTTGCTCGTGGCCGGGCACGCGGATACCGCGGCCATCGACCACCAGCGTCGCGCCCTCGGCCACGCCTTGATCCACATAGCCCTTGACCTTGTCAAAGTGCGCCTTCGTCACCAGCGGGCCCATGTCGCAGGCCGCCTGCGTGCCGGGGCCGACCTTCATTTTGGCGATCTCCACTTTCAGCCCGGTAATCACCGCGTCGGCCGTGGCGTCGCCCACCGCCACCACCAGCGGAATGGCCATGCAGCGCTCGCCGCAGGAGCCATAGGCCGCGCCCATCAAGGCGTTGACGGCGTTGGGGATGTCGGCATCGGGCATCACCACGGCGTGGTTTTTAGCGCCACCCAGCGCCTGCACACGCTTACCGTGGGCACAACCCGTGGCGTAGATGTATTCAGCAATGGGCGTGGAGCCGACAAAGCTGATGGCTTTGACGCGCGCATCCGTCAGCAGCGTGTCCACCGCCTCTTTGTCGCCGTGCACCACGTTCAATACGCCTGGCGGCAAACCGGCTTGCAGCGCCAGCTCGGCCACCAGCAAGGCGCTGGACGGGTCGCGCTCGGACGGCTTCAAAATGAACGTGTTCCCGCAGGCCACCGCCATCGGCCACATCCACAGCGGCACCATCACCGGAAAGTTGAACGGCGTGATGCCCGCGCACACGCCCAGTGCCTGGAACTCGCTCCAACTGTCAATGGCGGGGCCGACGTTTTTGCTGTGCTCGCCCTTGAGAAGCTCGGGCGCATAAGAGGCGTATTCGACGTTTTCGATACCGCGCTGCAACTCGCCCAAACTGTCGCTGAGCACCTTGCCGTGCTCGGCCGTGACCAGCGCGCAAATCGCATCGGCGTTTTGCTCCAGCAGCACCTTCAACGTGCTCATGACGCGCGCGCGTTTGAGCGGTGGTGTGGCGCGCCAGGCCGGGTAAGCGGCTTGCGCGTTGGCTATTGCCCCTTCCACCGTGAGCTGGTCGGCCAGCAGCACGCGCTTTTCAGCCTGGCCGGTGGCGGGGTTGAATACATCTGCCGTGCGGCTGCCGCCGGGTGTGCGCTGGCCGTTGATCAGGTGGGTGATGGTGGGGATGGTGGGGATGGTGTTGGACATGGTGATGACCTTGAAAATGGTTGTGGGCAGGGGTGTGAAAATATAGATGAAATAGGGCTCTAGCGCTTGTGCAGCAAGCGCAAGCAGCTATGCTTTAGAGAGTGATTCAGCAACCAGTTCAGCCATCCCGGTGGCCTGGTCGCCCGGTTCGTGGGACAGCCCCAGCGCCACACCCGCACGATCCGCTTCATTGCGATTCTGGCTGACTTTCCATTTGCCGTTCAGCGACTCGACGGTGACTTCAATGCCCACAATGGCACGCAACATCTGCGCCGCGTAGTCAGCGGGCGCGTCGCTCACCTGCCACGGCGCAGCGCGCGCGTCTTCGCGCGAGCGCGTGAGCGCCTCGACCTGTGCGCGCAGCCACTCGGCGTCGTCGATCACCCGCAGCGTGCCAAGCGCTTGCACGATGACGTAATTCCAAGTGGGCACCACCTTACCGTGCTCGGCCTTGGCTGGGTACCACGACGGCGTGATGTAAGCCTGCGGCCCGCGGAACACCACCAGCACCGGCGTGCCCGCAGCACGCTGCCACAACGGGTTGGCGCGCGCCACGTGCGCCTGCAAGGTGGCTGAGCCGTCGCTGCCTGTCGCCAGCAAGAAGGGGATTTCATCGGCGCACGGCAAGCCGTTTTGCACCGTCACCAGCGTGGCCAGAGGGTGTGCAGCCATGGCCGCGTGCAGCACCACAGGGCGGGTTTCTTCAAAGTGTTTGGGCAGGTACATCAGAATAACTCACAATGAAATTCAGTTGGTCTGTACAAGCCGCAGAATGGGGGTCAGAGCCCAAATCGGTGTTGCGTTGTTGGCTGGCTTGAAGACTTGAGCCCGAATTGGGATCTGACCCCCATTCAGCTCCAGTAACGTTTAGCGGCGTGCGTTGGGTATCTGACGCAGCGTGGACTTGGGGTTTTGCCAAATAAAGGAGGAGACTTGGGCTTGTCCCAAGTCGGGGGACATCCGCGGAGACGGAGACCCAGCGCGCGCTGCGGGTTCAAACGGAAAGAGCTCCCATGGATTGCGGATCGAGGTCCGCAATGACTGCCTTCTTTCATGGCTCGGAGTGGTCTTGCAGTGGTCTTGCTTCCACAGAAATCAGGCCGTGGCGTTGCAGGTTTCACCCAGTGCATTCAGCAGGCTGTCGAGCTGCGCGGGGGTGCTGATAAAGGGCGGTGCCAACTGGATGGTGTCGCCGCCGTAGCGCACATAAAAGCCCTTGGCCAGCATCGTCTTGGCAATCTCATACGGCCGTTTGGCCGGTTCACCCGGCAGCGCGTCGATGGTAAAGCCCGCCGCCAGGCCCAGGTTGCGGATGTCGGCCACGTGCTTGCAACCTTTAAGGGAATGCACCGCGTTTTCAAAGTGCGGCGCCAGTGTTTTGACGCGCTCCACCATGTTTTCGCGCACCAGAATGTCCAGCGTGGCCAAGCCCACCGCGCACGGCACCGGGTGCGCCGAGTAGGTGTAGCCGTGGGCAAATTCCAGCAGGTAATCGGGCCCACCTGCGGCCATGAAGGTGTCGTAAATTTCCTTGCTGGCCAGCACCGCGCCCAGTGGCTGCGCGCCGTTGGTGATCTGCTTGGCGCAGTTCATGATGTCGGGCGTGACGCCAAAATATTCCGCGCCGGTGTACGTGCCCAGGCGGCCAAAGCCGGTGATCACTTCGTCAAAAATCAGCAAGATGTTGTTGGCGGTGCAGATGTCGCGGATACGTTTCAAATAGCCTGCCGGTGGCACCACCACACCGGCTGAGCCAGACATCGGCTCCACGATCACCGCCGCAATGTTGCTGGCGTCGTGCAGCGCGATCAATTTAAGCAAATCTTCTGCCAGGTTCACGCCACCGTAGCCGTTGGCTTGAGCCTCGGCCGGCGGCAAACCCCGGTAAAACGAGCCTGCTGGTGGCTGGGTGTGCGGCAGGTGATCTGCGGCAATGCCCTGGCCAAACACCTTGCGGTTGCCGCCCAGACCACCGACCGAAATACCGCCAAAGTTAACGCCGTGGTAGCCTTTTTCGCGCCCGATCAACAGCGTCTTGCTGCCCTGCCCCTTGGCGCGCCAGTAAGCGCGCGCCATCTTCAGCGACGTGTCGGCGCTCTCCGACCCCGAACCAGTAAAGAACACGTAGTCCAGCCCGGCGGGGGTGAGCTCTTTGAGCTTGTTGGCCAAGGCAAATGAGAGCGGGTGGCCAAACTGGAATGCGGGCGAATAGTCCAGCGTGGCGAGTTGTTTGCGCGCGGCTTCCACCAGCTCGGCGCGGCCATGGCCCAGCCCACAAGTCCACAGACCCGACAAGCCGTCAAAAATCTTGCGACCGTCAATGTCGGTGTAATACGCGCCCTGGGCGCTGGCCATCATGCGTGGGTTGGCTTTGAAGTCGCGGTTGCCGGTGAACGGCATCCAGTGTGCGTCCAGCCAAGCGGCGTCGGTGCGGGGGCGGGTCAGGGCTTGGGTGTCGGGCATATTCATGGGGCTGTCCTGGTTCAGGATGTGGACTGATGCAAAACCGCCCCAGCGTCGTTGTACCGCCTTGCCGTACTGGTCGTACTGGTCGTACTGTCTGCGGCGATACGCCTAGCTGGGACAATTTTGCGTCAGTCCTAAAGATAGAAGTCGCGCATTGTGGGCCGATCTGTTACTCTTATCAATGATCAAGTATCGCCACGAAGTTACCAATTTATGCAAGTAAATACCCGCGCCGCGCTGGGCCAGCTCAGCGACATGGACTTGCGCCTGCTGCGCGTGTTCAAGACCGTGGCCGACTGCGGTGGCATGGCAGCAGCCGAGCTGGCGCTCAACATTGGCACCAGCACCGTCAGCCGCCACATCAAAGACCTGGAAACACGCCTGGGCCTGACGCTGTGCCGACGCGGCCGCGCGGGGTTTGCGCTCACCCCCGAAGGCCAGCAGATTTACGCTGAAATGCTGCGCCTGCTGGCCAGCGCCGATGCGTTTCGCAGTCGCGTCGATGAAATTCACCAGCGCATGGGCGGCGAGCTGCATTTGGCCGTGTTTGACAAAACCGCCAGCAACCCACAAGCGCACATTGGCGAGGCGATTGCGTTGTTTGCGGCGCAGGCACCCGGCGTGGCCTTGCACCTGCACGTGGCACCGCTGGACGCGATCGAGCGCGGCGTGTTGGACGGCCAATTCCAAGTCGGCATCATCCCCGGCCACCGCAACTCCGGGCTGCTGGCCTACGACGAGCTGTTTACCGAGACCATGTTTTTGTACGCCAGCACCACGCACCCACTGTTTGACGCACCACCGGCGCAGCAACCCGCCGACTGGCAGGCCTTGCAAAGCTATGCATTTGCCGGGCTGGGCTACCACTCGCCCAACATGGAACTGGCGCAGCAGGTGCAACTGGCGCGCGCGGCCACCGGCTACGACCAGGAGTCGATTGCCACGCTGATTTTGTCCGGGCGCTTTCTCGGCTTTTTGCCCGACCACTACGCGCAGGACTTTGTGCGCCCAGGCCGTATGCGCGCGTTGCAGCCGGAGCTGTTCAACTACCGCTGTAGTTTTTTTGGCACTGTGCGTGCGTCACCGCAGCCCGCGCGCACCACACTGGCGTTTCAGGCGTGCTTGCGTCGTGCGCATGGCGCGGCCGGATAACATCGCGCGCATCATGCCCCGCTTTGCCGCCAACCTGTCATTGCTCTACCCCGAGCACGCCTTTCTGGACCGTTTTGAAGCCGCGGCGCAGGACGGTTTCACTGCGGTGGAGTATCTTTTTCCCTACGCCTATGCAGCTGCCGATCTGGCCGCGTGCCTGCGTACTCACGGCTTGCAGCAGGTGTTGTTCAACGCACCACCGGGCGACTGGGACGCGGGTGAACGCGGCCTGGCTTGCCTGCCCGGGCGCGAGGCCGAATTTCGCCAGGGCGTGGCGCTGGCGCTGACCTATGCGCAGGCGCTGGCCTGCCCGCGCGTGCACCTGATGGCGGGTGTGGCGCCCGCAGACATGCCGCCTGAGCTGCTGCGCGCCACCTATGTTGACAACCTGCGCTGGGCGGTGCGCCAGGCGGCTGCGCAGGGGGTACAGGTGCTGATCGAGCCGATCAACCCGCGCGACATGCCCGGCTATTACCTGAACCGGCAAGACGTGGCGCATCAGGTCTTGGCCGACGTGGCCGAACCGAACCTGCGCGTGCTGATGGACCTGTACCACTGCCAGATTGTGGAAGGCGACCTGGCCAGCAAGCTGCGCCGCTACCTGCCCACCGGGCGCGTTGGCCACATCCAGATTGCCGGTGTGCCGCAGCGCCACGAACCCGATGTGGGCGAGGTGAACTACGCCTACCTGCTACCCCTGCTGGACGAGTTGGGTTACACCGGCTGGGTGGGCTGTGAGTACCGCCCCCAGCAGACTGACCCCGGTGGAACGCATGCTGGACTGACGTGGTTAAAACTGGCTCAAGCCCAAGTCAAGCAAGCGTGATGTGCTATCAACAATATATCTATTTAACGCCGGGTACCGGACAGCTTGAGCACCACCATGCTTGACCACAGCGGCCTGGACTGGGGCGTGGTGGCGGTGTTTGTGCTGGTTTATCTGGGCATGATTCTGGGCGGGCTGCCGCGCGTCAAGCTCAACCGCTCGGGTGTGGCCTTGCTGGGCGCGATTGCAGTGATCGGGCTGGGCGCTGTCAGCGTGGAAGATGCCGCGCGCTCGGTGGACTTGCCAACTATCTTGTTGTTGTTTTCCTTCATGGTGCTGTCAGCACAGATGCGGCTGGGCGGCTTTTACACCGCCGTCACGCAGCGGGTGGCGGCCTTGGCCCTGGGCCGCCCTGCGTTTCTGGGTGCGATCATCTTGGTGGCTGCTGCGCTGTCGGCGGTGTTTTCAAACGACATCATTTGCCTGGCCATGACCCCGGTGGTGGCGCGGCTGTGCCAGCAGCGGCGCGTGGACCCGGTGCCGTTTCTGGTGGGGCTAGCGTGTGCGGCCAACATCGGTTCGGCCGCCACATTGATCGGCAACCCGCAAAACATGTTGATCGGCTCGGTGCTACAGCTGCCGTTTGGCGCTTATGTGCGCCAGGCTGCACTACCGGTACTGGGTAGCCTGGCCGTGTTGTGGGGCTGGCTGGTGTGGGGGGGCTGTGGCGGACCATTGCGGCCGTTTGAAGACCAGCCCCCACCCCTGCCCTCCCCCGGCGGGGGAGGGAGCAAAACCGGGACTCACACTTTCGACCCGAGCGACTCGGGTTTCGGGCCCATGCAAACGCCACCGTTTGATGCCTGGCAAACCGCCAAGGGACTGACCGTGGCGCTGGCCTTGCTGGTGGTGTTTTTATTTACCGACTGGCCGCGTGAGGTGGCCGCACTGGTGGGTGCGGGCGTGCTGCTGCTGAGCCGACGCTTTCATTCATCGCACGTGATGGGGTTTGTCGATTGGGAATTGCTGGTGCTGTTTATGGGGCTGTTTGTGGTGAACCACGCCTTTGCCGCAACCGGGCTGGCCACGCAGGCGGTGGCGGCAATGGCCACGCACGGGGTGCATCTGGGTGAGCCGGGGTCCTTGTTGCTGATTGGCACGGGGCTGTCGAATCTGGTGTCCAACGTGCCCGCAGTGATGTTGCTGCTGCCTCACGTGCAGGGGTTTGAGGCTGGCCTGCTGCTGGCGCTGGTGAGCACACTGGCGGGCAATCTGTTGCTGGTGGGGTCGATCGCGAACCTGATCGTGGCGGACCTGGCTGCCCGCAGCGGCGTGCTGATCGACTGGCGCACGCACGCACGCATCGGCGTGCCGGTGACGCTGCTGACACTGGCTGTGGTCTGGGTGACGTTGCCCGCGCCCTGATGCACGCCGAGCTGTTGCGGGCTGGGTAGCGCAACGCATCGCATCGCTTAGCCCGCAGAGGGCTATCGCGCCGGTGACACACGGCACACGTGCGGTTGCGTTAACCTGCCGGGTGACGGCCATCTGCCAGCACTCAGAACCACATCATGACCCAGAGCAGCCATTACCGCATTTGTCCCCTGTGTGAAGCCTGTTGCGGCTTGCAGATCACTGTGCAAGACGGCGCGGTCATCAGCGTGCGCGGCGACGCCAACGACCCCTTCAGTCACGGTTACCTCTGCCCCAAGGCGGTAGCGCTCAAAGACCTGCATGAAGACCCCGACCGGTTGCGCACGCCGATGATCAAACGCGACGGCCAACATGTGTCAGTGTCTTGGGACGAAGCGTTTACGTTCATCGGCCAACGCTTGCCCGCGCTGATGCAGCAGCACGGACGCGACGCCGTGGCGCTGGCAGTGGGCAACCCGGCGTCGCACAAGTTTGGCCTATTCACCTATTTTCCCAAGCTGGCGCGCGCATTGGGTACGCACAACGTGTATTCCGCCTCCAGCCTGGACCAGGTACCCAAGCAACTGTCGTGCGCGCTGATGTTTGGTCACTGGATGAGCGTGCCGCTGCCCGACATCAGCCGCTGCGATCTGTTGCTGGTGATCGGGGCGAACCCGCTGGCCAGCAACGGTAGTCTGTTTACCGTGCCTGACTTCAAGGGCAAGGTGCGCGCGCTGCAGGCACGCGGTGGGCGCGTGGTGGTGATCGACCCGCGCCGCTCGGAGACCGCAGCGGTGGCCGACGCGCACCACTTTATCCGGCCGGGCAGCGACGTGTTTCTGCTGGCCGCCATGGTGCAGACGCTGTTTGCGCGTGGCTGGGTCAAGCTCGGCCGCGCTGCTGGCTGGGTGCAAGGCGTGGACGAGGTGGCGCAGGCGGTGGCGGCGTTCACCCCGCAGTCTGTGGCCGCGCGTTGTGGCGTCGCAGCCGAAACAATCGTCGAACTGAGCAACGCACTGGCGCATACGGAGCGTGCGGCGGTGTACGCGCGCATTGGCACCTGCACGCAAACCTACGGCACGTTGGCCAGTTGGCTGGTGGATGTGCTCAACGTGCTGACCGGGCATCTGGACGCGCCCGGGGGCGTGATGTTTGCCAAGGCGCCGGCATTCGCCAGCAACACGCAAGGCGCGGCCGGTGTGGGGCGCGGGGTGGCGACCGGCCGCCACCATGCGCGCGTGAGCCACGCGCCCGAGGTGATGGGCGAATTGCCCATGACCTGTCTGGCCGAAGAAATCGAAACGCCCGGCGCGGACCAGGTGCGCGCGCTCATTACCGTGGCCACCAACCCGGTGCTGTCGGCACCCAACGGGCAGCGGCTGTCGCGCGCGCTGGAACAGCTGGACTTGATGGTCAGTGTGGATATGTACCTGAACGAAACCACGCGCCATGCCGACGTGATCTTGCCCGCAGTGTCGCCGTTGCAGGATGACCAGTACGACGTGGTCTTTTCGCAGCTGTCGTGGCGCAACCAGGCGCGCTACAGCAGCGCCGTATTGCCCCCCGACGCGCGCCCGGCGGAGTGGCAGATCTTGCTCAAGCTCGCAGCGCTGGCGCAGGGCTTGCCGAGTGACGTGGACGTGAATGCATTGGACGACGCGCAGTTTGCCCAGGAGGCGCAGCGCCAGTGGGGCGACCAGTCCAGCGCGGTGCTACAGGCCACGCAAGGCTTGCGCGGGCCGCAGCGCTTGTTGGACGTGGCCCTGCGCGCGGGTCCTTACGGCGACTCCTTTGGTATGCGCCCGAACGGTCTCACCTTGCAGCGTGTGATGGACGCGCCCTCAGGCATTGACCTGGGCGAGCTGCAACCGCGCCTGCCTGAGGTGCTGCGCACACCCAGCGGCCACATTGAACTGGCGCCCGCCCTGTTGTTGGCCGACGTGCCGCGTGCCTGGGCCGATGTGACGGCGCCGGTGCCTGATCTGGTGGTGATCGGGCGGCGCGACGTGCGCAGCAACAACAGCTGGATGCACAACCTGCCCACGCTGGCCAAGGGGCCGCAGCGCTGTACCTTGCTGGTGCACCCGCAAGACGAGGCGCGTTTGGGTTTGACGGATGGGGGCATGGCCCAGCTTAGCGGGGCATATGCCAGCGTAGAGGTTCAGGTGCAAATCAGTCCCGACATGATGCCTGGCGTGGTGAGCCTGCCGCACGGCTGGGGCCACGACCTGCCTGGCACGCGGCTGGCCTTGGCCAGCCAGCGCCCCGGCGTCAACCTCAACGCCTTGCTGGACGATCAATGGCGCGACCCGCTGTCGGGCAACGCGGTGCTCAGTGGCGTACCAGTGCGGCTGGAGGCGATTCCTTCGGCTGTTGAGGCTGCGCACGCCTCGCTCTGCGCCCGCTGACCCGCTGGTTACTGCGCCAGTCGCTTGCCGTGCGGCAACGTGGGCAGGCGCGCGAGCATGTCGCGACAGTAGCCGTTGATCTTCAGACATTTGTTGATTTCATCCACTGGCAACGGCCCGGACACCACCACGATGTCGTTGGCACGCTCAATGGCGCCACTGGCACGCAAGCGTCTGCGCGTGTTGTTGGCCCAGCAGTGGATGCGCAAGGGGCTGCCGTGTTCACGAAGTGCGCCGGTGCTGGCTTCAAAGGCAATGGCCACGCTGTCCGTACGCAGGCGCAAGCGATGTTCGCCGGTCAATTTGCTTGCGGGTGTACTCAGGTCGTAGAGATGGTAGTGGCCTTCTTTGAGCCGGTACTGCAGTGTCATGGAACCTCCTGTCATTGACCTACATTTTGACAAATGTAATCGCTCTTGAAAGCCAAAAAACGCCATCAATCCCCCGGAATTCGGCGCATCGCGGGTAAACCCCGAGAGCGCTCGCTGGCGTATAAACTCGCGCCCAGTCAACAGCACCGCAAAGGCCTTATGAGCACGTTTGATCCCGACGCACTGGAGTGCCTGGCCGCCATCGTGGAAGAAGGTGGCTTTGAGCGCGCGGCGGTGCGCTTGTCGATTACCCAGTCGGCGGTGTCACAGCGCCTGCGCTCGCTGGAAGAACAGGTGGGCACAGTGCTGATCGTGCGCAGCCGCCCGCTCAAGGCCACCACGGCGGGCCATTTGCTGCTCAAGCACGCCATGCAGATGCGACTGCTGCGCGCCGACCTGGAGCGCGACCTGAAAGAGTTGGCACCGGGCGTGGCCACGGCTGCGGGTGAGGACGAACGTATTTCGATTGCCGTCAACGCCGACAGCATTGCCACCTGGGCCTTGCCCGCGCTGACACCCCTGGTGCACCAGGGCATGGGGCTGGAGATCATCACCGATGACCAGGACTTTACCTTTGACTGGCTGCGCGAAGGCCGCGTGTTGGGCTGTGTGACCACGCTGCGGGCAGCGCTGCGCAGTTGCAAGGTGCAGTCACTGGGTGCCATGCCCTATGTGGCGGTGGCGGAGCCGGGTTTTGCCGCCAAGCGGTGTCCGCAAGGTTTGCACGCGCACAACTTCAGCCAGTTGCCCTTTATTGCCTTCAACCGCAAGGACGACCTGCAGTCCGAATTTGTGGCGCGCGTGTGTGGCCTGAAGCACGTGGCGCTGAGCCAGGTATATGTACCCAGCTCTGAGGGCCAAGTGCGCGCGGTGCTGGCGGGCTGGGGCGTGAGCGTGTTGCCCGAGCTCAAGGTGCGTGAGCACCTCCAGAGCGGCGCGCTGGTGGAGCTGATGCCGGGGCGCACGCTGCCGGTAGACTTGTATTGGCATTGCTGGAACCTGAATTCGGTGTTGCTCGATGCGCTGACCGCCGCGCTGCAATCTGAAGCCGCCAAAGTGCTGGTGAGCGACCCCAAAGAGACCCAACAGTAGCCGAATAACCCGCTGCACTCATTTTTTGAACGAGTCGGCTAATATGCAGACATGAACTCTGCTGTCGTAACCAAGCCTTCTTTCAAGCAACGCATGTTGCAAGCGCGTGAAGACGCGATCGTGCACACCGTTAATCGCCTGCTGGCTGAAAAAGGTTTTGACGCCATGACGGTGGACGAAGTGGCTGCACAGGTGGGCATTGCCAAGGCCAGCTTGTACAAACACTTTCCCAGCAAAGAAGACCTGGCCGCGGCGGCGATGGTGCGGCTGATGCGCCAGGCGCAGGACTTCATCGCGCAATTGCCGTCAGAAGCGAGCGCATTGGACAACCTGCGCGCCGTGGTGCGCTGGGTGTTGCAGCTCAAACTGGCGGGGGACATGCCCACCCTGCCCAGCCAAAACTCCAGTCTGCGCGCCACACTGATAGCCAACCGCGACTACATGGACGGCCTGATGGACGTGAGCGATCGCATGGGGGCGTGGATCGAGGCTGCGCAGGCACAAGGACAGCTCAACCCGGCGCTACCTGCCATTGCCATCCTCTACACATTTTTTGCGCGTGCCTGCGACTCGGTGGTGGAGTTCTTGCAGACCGGCGGACTGTTTACCGACGAGCAGATCATTGAGCTGGTGCTGACCACCTGTTTTGATGGCCTGAAACCACGCTAGTGCTTGTCAATCAAGCGCCAGCAGCTATCCATAACCTAGCGAACAATCAGCACGGGCACCTTGCAACTGGCCAGTACCTCGGTGGCCACTGAGCCCACCACCAGATTCATCAGCGCGCCGTGGCCGTGCGAACCCATCACCACCAGATCGAACTTGCCGTCGCTAGCGAGCTTGGCGATGATTTCGCCGGGTTTCCCGGTTTTCCAGAGGCACTTGGAGGCACTGACGCCGTGGCGCGCCAGAAATTTGCAAACAGGTGCCGTCACGCGCACGCCTTCGTCTTCATAGTACTTTTGCACCAGCTCTTTTCCCAAGGCAGCACGCGCTTGCGATGGCAACACCACCTGCGCGGTCAGCACGACGTACTCATTGTTGGGTGAAAACAGGTCATTTGCAGCCAGATAGGCCAGCATTTTTTTGGTGTATGCACTGCCGTCAACAGCCAGAAGGACTTTCATTGCAAGACTCCTTGAAAAGTTCGTTGCAGTTTACCCAAAGCGCGCTGCACCGTGTCGTCATTTGTCAAGAAAATGCGCAACACCCGCCACGTGCTTGCCAAACCAGTCATGACAGCACCACCGCCGTCAAACCTGCCTGGAGCAATGCACCCAGCACGTCCTGAATGTGCTGCGGGCCGCGCGTCTGGATCACCAGCTCGACCTCCACGTTCTGTGCCGCCAGAGTGGTAAACGCGCGCTGGTGATGTACCTCATTGATATTGGCACCCGCCGCAGCCACCGTGGCGGTGATGGTGGCCAGCGTGCCGGGCACATCACGCGCGCTCACACGCAGGCGCGCCAGCCGACCCGCGCGCACCATGCCGCGCTCGATGATGGCCGCCAGCAGCAGCGGGTCGATATTGCCGCCGCACAACACCAGTCCCACGGTCTTGCCCTTGAAACGCTCCGGAAAGCGCAACAGCGCCGCCAGCGCGGCAGCGCCCGCGCCTTCCACCAGGGTTTTTTCCACTTCCAGCAGCAGCACGATGGCTTGTTCAATGTCGCCTTCATCGACCAGCAGCAAGTCGGTCACCAGCCGCGCAATGATCGCCTGCGGTAGCTGACCGGGCGTGCCGACCGCGATACCCTCGGCGATGCTGCTGTTGCCCAGTGGCAGGTGCGTGCCCTTGATGGCGTTGTACATGCCCGGGAAGCGCGTGGTTTGCACCCCGATGATGTCGATTTCGGGCTTGAGAGCCTTGGCTGCCGTAGCCATGCCAGCGATGAGACCGCCCCCGCCTACTGCCACCACCAAGGTGTCGAGATGGGGAACCTCGGCCAGCATTTCCAACGCCACCGTGCCTTGCCCGGCCACAATGTCCGGGTCGTCGTAGGGGTGTATGAAAACGAGTTGTTCTTGCTCGGCCAGCGCCAGCGCGTGGTTGCGCGCTTCGTCCAGCGTGTCGCCGTGCAGTACCACCTGCGCGCCAAAGCCGCGTGTGCGCTCCACCTTCACCCCGGGCGTAAAGCGTGGCATGACGATGACCGCGCGAATGCCCAGGCGCTGCGCGTGGTAGGCCACCCCTTGCGCGTGGTTACCCGCGCTCATGGCGATCACGCCGCGCGCGCGCTCGGGCGCCGTCAGTTGTGACAACTTGTTGCACGCACCGCGCTCTTTGAATGAAGCGGTGAACTGGAGGTTTTCAAACTTCAGGTACACATTGGCACCCGTGATGTCTGACAAAGTGTGTGACGCCACGCAAGGTGTGCGCAGCACATGGCGCGCCAGGCGGACGGCGGCTTGTTCGATGGAGATCAGATCAATCATTTCGGGGTTTGGCGTCCTGGGCATATCACTCAACCAGAGATGGGTGAGAGATCATGACCCATTATGGCAACTGCGGTTCGCTCACTTCGCATGGACTGGCGGAGCCGGACCGCTGGCGCGCCTGCCCAACCAGGCCGCCGTGATGATCATCAGTGCCGCGACCACAACAGATACCGTCAGGCGTTGGCCATTCACGGTCATCAACAAGGCCGTGGACAGCAGGGGCGTGAGGTAACTCAACAGGCCAATCTGGCGCGGGTCACCGGTTTTGAGCGCTTTGTCCCACAGAAAAAAAGCTGCACCCATGGGCCCCAGGCCAATCAGCGCAATCAGCAACCAGTCACGGGTGCTGAGTACGGTAGCGGGTTCCATCAACGCATGGCACAGCAGGGACAGCAGTCCGGACAACAGCGCAAAGCCGCCAATGGCGGAGGTGGCAAACGGTGCCACCCGGGTGGTCAGCAGCGAGTAGCTGGCCCAGATAAAGGCAGCGGCTACCGCAGCCAGATAGCCCCAGGACCAGTGCACATCCAAGGCCGCACCGTTGCTGGGGTTGCCCCCCAGAATGACGACCGCAGCGCCGCCAAAACCCAGCGCTGCTGCACCGATGTGCAGCGGGCGCAGCGTCATGCCAGGCAACAACACCGGCGCCAGCACCACAATCAGCAGCGGCCACAGGTAGTTGAGCAAGTTGGCTTGTACCGGGGGTGCCGAGCGCAGTGCCACAAACAGCAAAAAATGGTAGCAAAACAGTCCATAGACGCCCAGCGCCAGGGTCGTTGCGGGCACACGCCAGCGCGCTGGTTTAAAGCCCGACAGGGGCAGCGCAATCAGGCTGCCCACCAGCAGCGACAAGCCGGTGAGCAAAAAAGGTGGCACATGCTTCAGCGCCACGCCCATACTCGCCAGTGACCCCCACAGCCCGATGGCCGCCAGCGCCAGCAAGGTGGACTGCGAAGTGTGCTTTTTGGGTTCTGTCAAGCGCGCCCCTGCGACGCGTCGGCCTGGTCGTTCATGTGGGTAAATCAGTTATATAAAAAAGTGCCTCCAGCCCTTATTCAATAAGCGCTAGCAGCTATTTAAGGCGTAGCAGTCAAGCCTTCATGAAAGACTTGTACCTGGTTGCGCCCCGCCTCTTTGGCATGGTACATGGCCGTATCTGCATTCTTGAGCAAGTCCGCTTCGCTGCCGCCGTGCTCAGGGTACATGGCGATGCCCAAACTGGATGAAATGCTGACCGTGTGCGCTCCCAGATCAAACGGTTGTTCCAGTGCATGGCGGATTTTGTTGGCCACCACCATCGCGTCCTGCATGGATGCCACATCCAGCAGCATCACGACAAATTCGTCGCCCCCAATGCGCGCCACGGTGTCGGAGTCGCGCAGCACGCACTGTTGGAGGCGCTCAGCCACGGCCTGCAGCAGCAGGTCGCCTACCGGATGCCCGAGCTCGTCATTGACGGGTTTGAACTTGTCCAGGTCGATGAACATCAGCACCAAGTGTTGCTGTTCGCGTTGGGCTACCGCCAGCGCCTGCGCCAGTCGGTCCCCCAGCAACGCACGATTGGGCAGTTCGGTCAACACGTCGTAATGCGCCAGGTGGTGCATACGCTCTTCACTGGCCTTGCGCTCCGAAATGTCCGAGAACACCGCCACGTAATTGGTCAGCACGCCCTGGGCATCGCACACGCGTTTAATGGACAGCCATTCCACGTACAGTTGCCCGCTCTTGCGTCGGTTGCGGATTTCGCCATGCCAGCCGTTTTGCGTGTTGATGCTGTTCCACATGGCTTGGTAAAACGCGTCGTCATGCGTGCCAGAGGCCAACAGGCTGGGCGTCTTTCCAATCGCTTCATCCTCGCTGTACCCGGTGATCACGGTAAAGGCCGGGTTGACCGAGATGATGGTGTTGCTGGCGTCGGTCACTGTCACCGCTTCGTCCATGGTGTGCAGCACGGTGGAAGACAGTTGCAAGGCTTGTTCGTGTTCGTGGCGCTCAGTAATGTCGCTGTGCGTGCCGATCATGCGCAGCGGGTTTCCTTTTGCGTCGCGGCTGACCACCATGCCACGTGACAGGATCCACTTCCAGCTGCCGTCTTTGCAGTGCATGCGCCGTTCGCTGACGTAAGTGGAGGTGGCACCCCGAAAGTAGGCTTCACGGTCGGCAATCACCTGGGGCAGGTCATCCGGGTGCACGCGCGCGTCCCACGGCTCAGTGCGGTCTTCAAGTTCTTCGTCGGCAAAGCCATACAACGACTTGTAGCGTTTGGAAAAAACCACTTCACCCGTTTGCAGGTTGCGGTCCCAAACGCCGTCGCCGGCGCCTTCCAGGGCAAACTTCCAGCGCTCTTCACTTTCAGCCAGTGCCGCCTGGGCGCGCTGGCGCGCTGCGCTTTGCGCAACGAGCCGGTCTTGCGCGCGTTTGACGATGGAAAACACCGTCAGGTACAAAAGCGCCAGCAACACGACCACAGACCCCACCAGCTTGATCTCACGCTGGCGGATTTGCTGCAACACCACCGTGGCGTCGCGGTAAATTTCAAACACACCGGTGACCTGGCCTGTGAGGGGGTCGTGGCGAGGAATGTAGCTTTCAACCATGTCACGGTCGGTCAGCTCGCCTTCAAACGTGCTGATCTGGGCGTTATGTACCAGTTGGGAACTGCTGTTGCCTTTGATCGCGGCCTGTACGCCGACGTTACCGCTCTTGTCCTGACCGATCTGGCTGCGATCGCTTGAATAAACGGTGCGCCCGCGCAGGTCATAGACCTTGATCTTGAAAATGCCGGTGCCTTCGAGCAACTTCTGGACGTGCAGGTAAATTTCGGGGATGTGTGGGTTGTTGGCCAGCTCGGTGCCAGGTCGATCCGCTGCGTCGCGAATCAGCGGCCCAAAGTGTTTGTCCCAGGTTTCATTGGCAATGATGCGCGCGTGGTTGACGTGCTGGCTCTGGTAGTCGTTGATCAGGTTGTCCACCGACAGCACGCGAAACACATAGCCCAGCAGTGCAGCAACCACCACAAACGCCAGCAAGCTGGCCACGGCAAAACGCCGCAACAGCGATAAGCTGGTGTCGTCCGGCGCGTGCGCGTGTGGTGTTGTCATGTTCACCATGTTGTGGTTAGGGGCGCTATGGTAACGCGCACACGACGAATAGAATCGCCCCCTTATCCGCACGGCCACAACGCTACCCTGTCAGGGGCAGGTCGTTTCATCGGGAAAATTCCATGTTCAAGAGTTCGTTGTTGCTGCTGTTGCAGGGCTGGCCCAGTCCTCTTGGTGCATCTGGTGTGTTTATTCTTGTCTTGAACTGTCTTTGACCCATGGACGAGCCAAAAAGTGTTCGGGTGTCCGATGAGGTCCGGGGTGGCGTGGAATCAAGCATCCACGGTTTTTCTACTTCCATCGGACCGTTGCTTATTTTTGGCAGTTTTTTTGGTGCTTTGGCGCTGCCGTCTGCCCTTTGGGCGATGTTTGTCACAGCCACCGTTGTGCCAATGTTGGCTTGGGCCTTCAGGTCTCACGCGGCGCTTCATTTTGGCAGCAGGGCCGCATCGTTGACCGCTTATGCGGCCTTGATCCTGCAACTGGGTTTCGCCAGTTCCGGCTCGGTCGGGCACGGGTCGCTGCCCACCGCACAAGAATTCATGACCGGGCTGGCAGCAGGCAGTTTGTTGTATGCGTTGGCCAGCGTCATGGTCTTGTTGGCCGGCGTGTTCAAGCTGGGGCATCTTTTCAAGATGATTCCAAGTACCGTGACGGCGGGTATCAGCAACAGCACGGCGCTGTTATTGGTTTGGCTGGCAGGTCGGCAGCTTTGGGGAAACACCTGGCGCGCTGATGTGGTGGCCGCCGTGATGGTGGTCGCTTTTTGGCTCTGGAGCCGGTGGCAAGTGCAATCGGGCTTGCTGCGCCTGGTACCGAATGTGCTGGTCGCCGTGTTGCTGGGCCTGGTCGTCAACAGTTGGGTGGGCCCGACGCTGGCAGGGCAAGCTATCGGCGTGGGGGCTGACGCGATCCAAAGCAACTATGGGCTATGGCCTGCCTTGCTGAACCATGAACACATCGGGCATCTGCTGGTGCAGGGATTGCCGGGCGCTTTGACGTTGGCGTTGGTGATGATTCTGGAGTCATTTACCGCCGTGCATGTCATGGAGTCTCGCTTTGGATTACGCATGCATGCCAACCGCGAGCTGATGGCTTTGGGCGGCGCCAATCTGGTCAGCGCGCTCGTGGGTGGCGTACCGGGTACGCCCAGTCCGATTCGTTGCATCAGCAACCGCCTGGCCGGAGGGCGCGGGCCGGTTGCGCTCTGGGTGGCTTTTGTCATGACCGGGCTGGGTTTGCTGGTGTTGATGCCATGGCTGCTGGCGCTGCCCGCCGGGATCGTTGCTGGATTATTTTTGTTGCAAGCCCCGTTGCTGGTAGATCCAGCTTTCAAAAGGCGCCTGACTGAAAGTATTTCAAAACGTCGGTGGCATCACGAGGGATCGGCAGATATGGGCTTCTGGATCACGACGTTCATTACACTGGCTGGCTTTTTTGGCAACCTGGTCTGGGCTTGCTTCCTGGGGATTGGGCTGTCCTGTCTGGCGGTTTTGCGGCGTGTATCGCACAGTTTGACATCTGAATGGCGTTATCTGGATCAATACAGGTCCCGCCGCGTACGCAGCATGAGTGAGATCTCCGTGCTGGAACAGTCCGTTCATCAAATAGGCATCTTGCAATTGACTGGGCACTTGTTTTTTGGCAACAGCACGCGCCTGACACAGTTGCTGGATGAATTGAATCCGCAAGTTTGTGCTGTGGTTGTGGATGTGAGTACGGTCAATGATGCCGATCCCAGCGGCCTGGACGCATTGAGCTGGCTGATCCGGGCGTTGTTGGGGCAAAAGTTGATGGTCGTCCTGACCGGTCATCAGCAAACGCCGTCTTTCAACTTGCGCCAAGTGCTTTCGGTACAACCTGGGGTGTTGTTCAGTTCTGACCTGGATCGGGGCCTGGAACGGTGTGAAGAATTTGTCTTGCAACGTTCACCTTGCGCCCCAACCAAGTTGCAACGAGTGCCTGTAGCCAGCAATTTGCTACTCAAAGGGTTCGACGACGATGACCTGCACGTTGCCCGGTTGATGCTTGAACCGCGCCAGTTGGCGCAGGGTGTTGCGTTGTTTCACCGGTTTGACGAAGCCGACGGCATTTGGCTTTTGGAAGAGGGAATGGTGAGCATTTTGTCGGGTGCGACAGATGCCTGCAGGCTAGCCACTTTTGGACCAGGGCAATTTCTGGGTGAAATGGGTTTTGTGGATGGGCAGTCGCGCTCGGCAACAGCCGTTGCTGACACGCCATTGAGCGCGGTTTTTGTGAGCAATCAAAATCTGTTGATGTTGGCGCGCAGTCGCCCCCATGCCGCGCTGAAATTGACATTGAACATTGCGCGCGAGTTGTCAAACCGGACGCGCAACTCGTCGGCCAAACCGAACGAGGACAACAACGGTGATGTGGAAGGTTGGGCGAACAGTCAGTTGCTCAGTACCTTGTCGCGCTTCTGATTTTCAGGCCGACCAAAATCGGGCGTAAATCTTGCTTTGCTTTGGTGCGTTTTCAATAATTTGATGAAATACGCACCATTTAAAAACAATTTACACCCCGAGGTTTTCATGGATGCACTGCAACAGGGCGCAAACACGCTGTTTATTCTTTTAGGCGGCGTCATGGTGTTGGCCATGCACGCTGGGTTCGCTTTTTTAGAACTCGGTACCGTGCGTCGCAAGAGCCAGGTCAACGCACTGGTCAAGATTCTGGTGGATTTTTCAGTCTCGACCGTGATGTATTTCCTGATCGGCTATGGCGTCGCTTACGGCACACATTTCCTGGTGGGTGCCGAACAATTGGCGGCCAAAAACGGCTACGAACTGGTCAAGTTCTTCTTCTTGCTGACGTTTGCCGCCGCCATTCCCGCCATCATTTCGGGCGGTATTGCCGAGCGTGCACGCTTTTGGCCGCAATTGATCGCTACCGCGGTGATCGTCGGTTTTGTCTATCCGTTTTTTGAGGGCATTGCCTGGAATCAGCATCTGGGCGTGCAAGCCTGGCTCAAGAGCCTGACGGGCGCGGAATTTCACGACTTTGCCGGCAGCGTGGTGGTGCACGCCGTCGGTGGCTGGATCGCGCTGCCCGCGGTGCTGCTGCTGGGTGCGCGCGCCAACCGCTACCGCAAAGACGGTGGCATGTCGGCGCACCCACCGTCGAGCATCCCTTTTTTGGCGCTAGGGGCCTGGATTCTGACGGTCGGCTGGTTTGGCTTTAACGTCATGAGCGCGCAGACACTCGACAAGATTTCCGGTCTGGTGGCGGTGAATTCACTCATGGCGATGGTGGGCGGCACGCTGGCCGCACTGGTAGCAGGCAAAAACGACCCCGGCTTTGTGCACAATGGGCCGCTGGCCGGTTTGGTGGCCGTATGTGCCGGATCTGACGTTATGCACCCAATCGGTGCTTTGGTGGTGGGACTCATCGCCGGTACCTTGTTTGTACGCATGTTTACCCTGACGCAAAACCGGTGGAAGATCGACGACGTGCTGGGTGTCTGGCCCTTGCACGGCCTGTGCGGCACCTGGGGTGGCTTAGCCGCCGGGCTGTTTGGCAGTCAGGCGCTGGGTGGCCTGGGTGGAGTCAGCCTCGGTGCACAGCTGATCGGCACGCTGATGGGTGTGGCCTGGGCCCTGGGCAGTGGTGTACTGGTTTATGGTGTGCTCAAAGCCACTTTGGGTATCCGCCTGAGCCAGGAAGAGGAATACAACGGCGCAGATTTGTCGATCCACCAGATTAGCGCCACACCGGACCGCGAAGTCAACTGGTAGCGCTGGGCGCGGCCGCAAAGACTACCCGGTTGCCAATTTGGCCATCCATTGACTCGCCAAACCAACGGTTTTTCAACAAAGCGCAAATAAATCATTGCAAATCAGAAACTTGACGTATCATGCGCCCCGTATTGTCTTTTCAGGCAATACATGGTTTGCGGTGAATTCAGTCTCGCGTGTAATCTAAGTCTTCAGTGAATTGGTTGTTGCGGAAATGGACTCCATCGCGTTTTGAGTTATTTAGAGGAGTCCTTTCATGGGCAACAAACTTTACGTAGGCAACCTGCCTTATTCTTTCCGTGATGACGATCTGCAACAAGCGTTTGCAGCACACGGTACCGTCACCAGTGCCAAAGTCATGATGGAACGTGACACCGGCCGCTCCAAAGGTTTCGGCTTTGTCGAAATGGGCAGCGACGCTGAGGCCCAAACCGCCATCAACGCGATGAACGGCCAACAATACGGTGGCCGTGGCATCGTCGTCAACGAAGCCCGTCCGATGGAACCGCGTCCCCCGCGCTCGGGTGGCGGCGGTGGCTACGGCGGCGGTGGCCGCTCAGGTGGTGGTGGCGGCTACGGCGGCGGCAGTGGTGGTGGCGGTGGTTACGGCGGTGGCCGCAGCAGCTACTAAGCTACAGCGTATTGGCTTTTGGCCAGTGCCAAATCAAGGGTCCTTCGGGGCCCTTTTTTTGTGCCGAATTTATGCGCTGGCTCGCGGCTTGCGCGGTCGGCCCGCAAAGACCCGGTCGAACAGCACGTTGGGTAGCAACCGTAACAGTTTGGCCACCCAACCCATCTGCCACGGTATGACGCAGTAACTGTCGGCCGATTCAATGGCCGCCAGTGCGCGCTGGGCAAAGGCCTGCGGCTGCATCAGAAACGGCATCTTGTAGCGGTTGTTTTGCGTCAGCGGCGTGGCGATGTAGCCGGGGCAAATCGTGACCACCTTGACGCCGCTGGATCGCAATTCACCACGCAGACTTTCACAATAACTGATCAGTGCTGCCTTGCTGGCGCAATAGGCACCGTGCCCGGGCAAGCCACGAATACCCGCCACGCTACCGATACCCACCAGCGTGCCCGAACCGCGCTCCACCATGGCGTTGATGAACGGGCCAAAAGTAGCCGCCGCGCCCAGCACATTGGTATTCAATATGCGCGCCATCACGTCCAGGTCGCCGCGCTGCGACGAATCCACACCAACGCTGATCCCGGCGTTGGCAATCACCACATCGGGCACGCCCTGGCGCGCCATGCAGTCTTGCGCCATGGCTGCCATGGCGTCTGCATCGGACACGTCAACACTATAAACAACGTAGCTGTCTGCGCTTATTCCAAGAGGGCCAAGCCACGATTCGATGGCCTTTTTGCGGCGTGCCACCAAGGCCAGTCGCCAGCCTTGGCGGGCATACTGTTTCGCCATGGCCTGCCCGATGCCACTGGACGCGCCGGTGATCAGCACCAGCCTGGAGGCCTGTGGGGTAGCAGCCATGTCAGGGGCTCGCAGAGGGCACCAGCACGCCCTGCACCCGGCCACCGAGCTGGACAACGCGCTGGCGGTTGTCAAAGTCCATGCGCTGCGCGCTGAAGCGGTCGGCCCCACGCGTCAGCACCACGGGCTGATCCGACACCACACGCTGTGCGTCCACAAAAGCGTGCAGAAATTCGCCCGCAAAGGTCAGTTCGGGCTGCGCCTTGCCCTGCGGTGACACCGTGGCCGCGCGTACCACTCGGGCACCCCCCATGAGTTTCACCTCAGAGCCATCGCCATTGCTGATGGCCTGACGCGCGCTGGCGGTGGTCAGCGCACCTTGCGCGTCATAGGAGCGGATCTGGGCCTGGTCAATTTCCAGCGTGTCAGTGTCAGGAAAATGGCGTGCCTCTTTCCCACTGACTTCACTCTTGAGGCGACCCTGCGCGTCAAAGGTCTGCACCGCAAACTCACGCATGAAGTAATCAGGCAAATGGCGCACCGCGGGCGCGGAAGCGGCTGCGCCAGCCACCGGGCTGGTACGCGCCAGCCAGTAAGTGGACATGGCCAGCGCACCCATCAACACCACGGGCAAATACAGCGTCAACCGGTCCAGCAACAGGCGCAACCAAGCCGTCATGACACATAGTCCTGCAGCAACTCAGCGTAGCGGCCACTGGCCACCAGCAGCAGGTCGCACAACTCGCGCACCGCGCCACAGCCGCCCGCCAGTTGCGTGACGTAATGGGCACGCTGACGCACCTCCACCTGGGCGTTGGGTGGGGCGCAGGCGAAAGCGCAACGCGTCAGTACCGGCAGGTCGGGCCAGTCGTCGCCCATGGCGGCGGCTTGGCTCCAGTCAAGACCCAGCGCATTCAGGGTTTGCTGCGCGGCGGGAAGCTTGTCTTCGGTACCAAAGTGCGTGTGCGTGATACCCAGCGCCTTCAGGCGAACACGCAACGCGGGGGAGTCCCGCCCGGTAATGACCACCGGCGTGATGTCGGCTCGTTGCAACAACTTCAGGCCGTGTCCGTCGAGCGTGTTGAAGCGTTTGAGCGTTTCGCCAGCTTCTGAAAAATACAGACCGCCGTCGGTCAGGACGCCGTCCACGTCAAAAAACACCACACGTACGCCCTGCGCCTGTAGCAGCAACTCGGGGGAAAAGTTCAGCGCCGGTGTCATCAGATCACCTTGGCGCGCATCAGGTCGTTGCTGTTGAGCGCGCCACACAAATTGCCTTGCGCGTCAAGCACCAGCACGCTGGTGATGCGCCGTTGCTCCATCAGTTCGACAGCGTCCACCGCCAGCGCGTCGCTGCGGATCGTGACCGGGTTGGCGTGCATCACCTGAGCGGCGGTGGCACTGCGCAAGTCCACACCTTTCTCAATCAGGCGGCGCAAATCGCCGTCGGTAAAGATGCCGCACAACACGCCCTGCGCGTCCACCACGGCGGTGGCACCCAGCCCTTTGGCGCTCATCTCGCGCATGATGTCACCGAAACCGGCTTGTAGCGGCACGCGCGGCACCTGGTCTGCGCTGCGCATGATGTCGCTCACCAGCGTCAGCAACTTGCGCCCCAGCGCACCCCCGGGGTGCGAGCGGGCAAAGTCTTCGGCCTTGAAGCCGCGCGCATCCAGCAGCGCCACTGCCAGCGCGTCACCCAGCGCCAGTTGCGCGGTGGTACTAGCCGTGGGCGCCAGGTTCAGCGGGCAGGCTTCTTTCTCGACGCTGGTGTTCAGGAACACACTGGCATGGCGCGCCAGCGTGGACTGCTCATTACCGGTCAACGCCACCAGCGGCGCGCCCAGCCGCTTGAGCATCGGCAAGATGGCGTTGAGTTCGTCCGATTCACCACTGTTGGAAATAGCCAGCACGACGTCCACTGGCTTGATCATGCCCAGGTCCCCATGGCTGGCTTCGCCCGGATGCACAAACATGGCCGGCGTGCCGGTGGAGGCCAACGTCGCCGCCAGTTTGCGCCCGATATGGCCGCTTTTGCCCATGCCCATCACCACAACCCGCCCCTGTACCTGCAACATCAACCGCACGGCGCGTACAAAGTCGTCGCCCAGCCAGCGCTTGAGGCCCAGCACGGCGGCGGCTTCGACGTCAAGCGTCTCGTGCGCCAGCGCCAGCACGCGCGTCGCATCGAGCGACACCGGTTTGTCGGAGGGATTGGTCATGCGTGAATTTTATCGATGCCTGCGCTTGGTAGTATCCGGGGGTGAACTCCCTCGACCTGACCCTGCTGTACCTGCTCGCCGCCGTGCTGGGCGTGGTGGCTTGCCGCACCCTGAAGCTGCCGCCGATGCTGGGCTACCTCGCCGTGGGCGTGGTGATTGGCCCCAACGCGCTGGCGCTGGCCAAGAACGCAGAGGGCGTGCGTCATCTGGGGGAGTTCGGCGTGGTGTTTCTGATGTTTGTCATCGGGCTTGAATTCAACCTGCCCAAACTGCGCACCATGCGCCAACACGTGTTCGGGTTGGGGCTGTTTCAGGTGACGCTGACGATGCTGATCACCACCGCCGCCAGCATGGTATTCGCGCTCATGGCCCCCACGCACTGGGGCATGGATTGGAGAACGGCGCTTGCATTGTCCAGCGCGATGGCCATGAGCAGCACCGCCATCGTCGTCAAACTGATGGCCGAGCGCATCGAAATGGAGAGCGAACACGGCAAACGGGTCATGGGCGTGCTGCTGTTTCAGGACTTGGCGGTGGTGCCACTGCTGGTGCTGATCCCGGCATTGGGGGCGTCCGCTGAACAGATGGTCGAGACCATGGCTTGGGCGATGCTGAAAGCCGGTGCGCTGATCACCCTGCTGCTGGTGGGGGGGCCGCGTGTGATGCGCTGGTGGCTCACGCTGGTGGCACGCCGCAAGAGCGAAGAATTGTTCGTGCTTAACCTGCTGCTGGTCACATTGGGGTTGGCCTGGTTGACTGAATTGGCGGGCCTGAGCCTGGCACTGGGCGCGTTCATTGCCGGGATGCTGATTTCTGAAACGCAGTACAAGCACCAGGTGGAAACCGACATCCGGCCGTTTCACGACGTGCTGCTGGGATTGTTCTTCATCAGCATTGGCATGATGCTGGACTGGCGGCTGGTGCTGCAGCACTGGCCACTGGTGCTGGTGCTGGTCACGCTGCCAGTGCTCTTCAAGGCAGCGCTGATCACCTTGATCACCCAGCTCATGGGCGCCAGCACCGGCGTGGCTTTGCGCGTGGGGCTGTACCTGGCGCAAGCAGGTGAATTCGGCTTTGTGCTGCTGGCGCTGGCGCAAACCCATGCACTGGTGCCACCTGAGCTGCTCAACCCCGCGCTGGCGGCGATGGTGCTGTCGATGCTGGCCACGCCTTTCATCATCATGCGCAGCAACGACATCGTGCTGCGGCTGGTCAGCAACGAATGGCTGATGGAGTCGGTGCAGATGACCACCATTGCCCGCAAATCGATCAAGACCAGCAAGCACGTCATCATTTGCGGCTACGGGCGTTGTGGCCAGAACCTGGCGCGCATGCTCGACAAGGAATTGATCCCCTACATGGCGCTGGACCTGGACCCGGACCGGGTGCGCCAGGCCGCTGCTGCCGGTGACTCTGTGGTATTTGGCGACGCGGCGCGTCTACAGGCGCTGATGGCCGCCGGCCTGGCACGCGCCAGCGCCGTGGTGGTGACGTACCTGGAAACCGCCAGCACGGTCAAGGTACTGGCCCACATCCACGAACATGCACCGCAGGTTCCGGTGGTGGTGCGCACGCAGGATGACCACGATCTGGAGCTGCTGCAAAAAGCCGGTGCCACCGAAGTGGTACCCGAGGCCATTGAGGGTTCATTGATGCTGGCCAGCCACGCGCTGGCGCTGGTGGGCGTGCCCATGCGCCGGGTGATCCGTATCGTGCAGGAGCAGCGCGACGCGCGCTATGCGCTGCTGCGTGGATTTTTCCGCGGGGCTGACGACGGCGAGGTGGACGAAACCGAACAGGAACGCCTGCACACCATCCAGCTACCCCTGCACGCCAAGTCAATCGGCCGCACCAAGTCCGACATGGCGTTTGCCGCCATGGGCGCCCGGCTGGTCAGCGTGCGCCGCGAAACGGGGCAGGTAACGCCGCTGACCGACGACCTGGTCTTGATGGCCGGTGACACACTCGTGCTTTCTGGCAAGGCACAGGCACTGGAACAGGCTGAGCTGCGGCTGCTCAAGGGCTGACACAATAGCGTCCCCGCGATCCAACACCACGTTCAACCATGCAAGACACCGACGTCATCGCGTATTTGCGCAGTCACATTCGCACCGTACCGGACTGGCCGGCTCCGGGCGTGCAGTTTCGCGACATCACGCCCTTGCTGCAAGACGCGCAGGTGTTTCGGGTACTCATCGATGTTTTTGTGCACCGCTACATGGACCCGCAACGCCGACCGGGTGTGGTCGCCGGGCTGGACGCGCGGGGTTTTATTTTGGGCGCGGTGATTGCCTACGAATTGGGCGTGGGGTTTGTTCCAATCCGCAAAAAGGGCAAACTGCCATTTACCACAGTGGAAGAAACCTACGAGCTGGAATACGGCAGCGCCACGGTCGAATTGCACACCGACGCCGTCAAACCAGGGGACCGGGTACTGCTGGTGGATGACTTGATCGCCACTGGGGGCACCATGATGGCCGGTAAAAAACTGCTGGAAAAACTGGGCGCCACAGTCATCGAAGGCGCGGCCATTGTGGACCTACCTGAGCTGGGCGGGTCAATGCGCCTGCGCGAGGCCGGCCTGCGCCTGCACACACTGCTGGATTTTCAGGGGCTTTGAGCGCAGTCAGCCCAATCCGCCAAACTAGGTTTGGCCTAACGGGAAGACGTGGGCATCAGGCTCCAGCAGTCGGGTGTCTTCAAAGCCGGGGGGTGGCGCAGCACGGCACGGGCCACTGTGCACCAATTCGCCAGCCGCAGGCGTTGCACGCTGGTTGCGGGCGCAGCCAAACAAAACGGAGAACTGCCTTTGGATAGGAGGTATCAGGGGCTGATTTGCTTCAGCAAGGCTTTGGCTTCAAGCTTGCGCCCTGCATCGGCCACGTCACGACCCGGGCGTGGGGCGGCTTGCAATGCGGTCTGCAGGTGGCGGATGGCATCGGCTTGTTGACCTTGGTCAGCCAGAAAGTCAGCGTACAAAAAATTGCTGTCAAGGCCTTGCGGATTCAGCGCCAGGGCTTTTTTAAACAACTCGTTGGCTTTGGCTTTGTCGCCAAAACCCAGCGGCCAGCCAGGGACTTTGGCGTACAGGGTAGCCAAGCTGGTGTAGGCAGAACCCTCCAGTGCGCTGGCATCGAGCTGCAAGGCTTGTTCAAACAGCAGTTTGGCGTGTTTGGCCAGTGACAGTGCGCCCAGGCCACCTTTGGCACCCGCTTCACTGGACACGGCAATGCCTTGCCAGATCAGCGGCTCGGCTTGGGTTGGGTGGCTTTGTGCCAGTTTGCCAGCAAGTTCTGCCAGCGCATGATAGGCATCGGCGTGCTGTTGGGCATCTTGCCTGTATTTGATCTGGGCCCATTGGTCTTGAATGGGTCGCACCAGGGATTCGTCATTGGCGGCAAAGCACAGGCTGGCGCTCAGGCACAGGGCCAGCAGCGGCAGGTGGAGGTGGTGTTTTTTCATGGCTGGCGATCAGGGTTGAGGGTTTGTGCATGCAGTTCAATGGTGCGCAGTTGCTTGGCTACACCATGGTCGATTAAGCCGGGCGCAAACCCGTTGAGCCAGGCAAACAAGCGCTCAGGGAAGCCGATGTGCACTTCTTTGCGGTCTTGTGCCAAGGCCTGTAGCAGACGGGTGGCAACTGTTTCAGGGCGGTCACTGGCGTTGCCCAGAGCCCGGTTGAGGGCGTTCACTGCCGGGCTGTTGAGCGGGGTCTGGATGGCGCGTGGGGCTACGTACAACACCTGAATGTGACTGTTGGCCAGCTCCCGGCGCAAGCTTTGTGAAAACCCGCGCAGTCCGGCTTTGGCGCTGGAATAGGCCACAAAACCGGCAAATGGCAGGCTGCCAAAGACCGAGCCGACGTTGACAATGCGGGCCTGTGGTTGGCTGCGCAGGTGCGGCAGCAGGGCCTGCGTCAGGCGCATGGGGGCCAGCAGATTGGTCTGTAGCACTTGCTCGACGCTGTCCCAGGGCTGCGTTTGCAAAGAGCCAAAGGCGCTGATGCCCGCGTTGTTGATCAAGGCGTTCACCTGGAAAGCCTGAGCTGCTTGCACCAGCTGCGCCACGCCCGCAGCTTGGGTCAGGTCGGCCACGCACAGGCTGACGGCGCTACCCAATTCGGTTCGCAGCGCCTGCAGCTTGGCCGCATCACGTCCGCTCAGCAAAACCTGTGCACCGTGTTGCACCAGTTGATGCGCCAACGCGTGGCCCAAGCCACCGCTGGCCCCGGTGAGCAGCACGCGGGCGGTGTTCAGTTGCATGCCATCACCTGCGGGTCAGACAGGCCATGAAACACATCACCATAGAGTTTGTAGAACACTTTGGCGCAGCGCAGCACCTCTTGCTGGTCAGCGGGTTCCATTTGATCCAGCAATCTGGCCAGGTATTGGGTGTGTTCTTGATCCAAAGTGCCGTGTGAGCGCAAGTATGAGAAGGCTGCGTTGGGCAGGGCCAGCGCTTGCTGAATTTTGTCGGCAGCCAACAGCGCCAGGGCCACGCTGGTGCCCTCCAGCACAAACACCATACCAAAAAAGCCGGCTGGGTTGCCACGTGCAATCAAGTCATAGGCGTAGGCCACCATGACTTCAGCCGGCAGAGCCGGGCGGCTGGCGCGCACGGCGGCGGCATCGCCACCGGCGGCCGTGATGTCGTTCAGGATCCATTCTTCATGGCCTATTTCTTCTTCAATGTACTCGGCCACTGCCCGGCGCAGCCAGGCCAGCCGATCGGGGAGCCGCCCACCCAGCGTCATCAGCAGCGGTGTGGTGTGGCGCACGTGGTGGTAGGCCTGGCTGAGAAAGGCCAGGTAGTCTTGGCGTTGCGCCCGTCCTTGCAGGCAGTCAGTCACCAGCGGGGCCGACAGCAGGTAGCCACGGTTCACTTCGGTGGCGGTTTGGAGTTGTTGGTAAAACGTCATGCGGTGGCTTCTTCGTTGTTGTAGAGGGTGTCAATGGTCGGCGCAAAGTGCTGAGCGATGGCCGTGCGCAGCGGGCGGCCGTTGCCGGTGGCCAGGCCATTGGCCAGAGTCATGGGTGGGCAGCTGTGCCAGCGTTTGATGCGGGCGTAATCCGGTAATTGGGCGTTGGCTTGCGCCATAGCGGCCTCCATTTGCGTTGGCGTGGTACCGGGCAGGGGAACCACCAGCGCCAGCAGCCATGGCCGGGCTTCGCCCAGCACCACGGCTTGTTGTAGCGGGGCTTGGGCCAGCAGCACGGATTCGACCCATTCAGGTGAAATGTTCCGTCCAAAACTGGTGATCAACATGTTTTTGCGGCGACCCATCAGGTGCAGATGCCCTTGTGCGTCCAGGCGTCCCAGATCACCCGTGGCCAGGTCGTGTCGTCTCTGGCTGGACTGGGCGGGGTTGCCGGTATAGCCCAGAAAGGCAGCAGTTTGCAGGTGCACTTCGCCATCAACCAGCCGCAGCTGCACGTGCGGCAGGATGCGCCCGACACCGTTGCCATCATCACCGGGCAGGTTCAGGCTGACCACGGAGCCGCATTCGGTCAGGCCATAGCCTTCATAAGCCGGAATGCCGACTTGTCGCGCTTGTGCGATCAACGCCGGGGCGACGTGTGCCCCGCCCACGGCCACAAAGCGCAGGCTGTCAGGCGCGCGTTGCCTGCTAGCTTGCAGAAACAGCAGCCAGGCCTTGAGCAGTTCGGGTACCAAAATCAGACTGTGAGGCTGGCTGGTCATGGTGTGTTGCTGCAACGCAACCGGGTCAAATCCGGCCATGCCACGCCACCCCAGGCTGGCCAGACCGGTCACATGCACGTGCACACCATTGAGCAGCGCCGCGTAAATGCCGGCGGTGTTTTCCAGCAGCAAGCTCAGGGGCAGCACCGCCAGGTGTTGGGTCAGACCCAGCGGAGACAGCGTGCTTTGCAAGGTTTTGGCCGTGGCCATCAGCCCGGTGGCGCTCAGGCAGACCCCTTTGGGCGAGCCGGTGCTGCCCGATGTGAAAGAAATTTTGGCGCAGCCTGTAGGCAGCGCCACCGTGCCTTCAACCGGGCGGCACATCAAGCTGAGCGCACCACAGGTGGTGCGGCATGCAAAGCCCAACCCAAGCGCGGTGATGCGCTCGGGTTGGTCAGTCAGTACCGCGTCGGCATCGGTTTGTGTCAGAGCGTTGACAAGTTGTGCGGCACTGAAAAAGGTAGGCAAGGGCAAGTGCACCACACCGAGCATCAACGCCGCCAGGTCAGACAGAACCCAATCGATACTGTTGTCCGCCAGAATGGCGATCACCCGACAATGCGCCAGCCGTTGGGTCATGTTGTCAACGGCTGCCAGTACTTCTTGCCCACTGAGGGTTTGCGTTTGGTCAGAGAGCGCTGGCTGAGCGGCGTGGGCTGTCAGCGCTGACCATAGCTGTGCCGCCTTCATGCCGGTGTGCCCATGCGTTGCAAGGCGGCTTTGATTTTGCCGACGGCCACAATGGGTTGGGTGTCGTAATAGCTACCCCAGCTGCTGGCTTGTTCATACAACCGTTCTGGGTTGGCTGCCGCCAGCGCCAAGGGTGGTAAGCCCAGCCTGGCAAACAGGCCAACCAGTTCCTGGGTGGCGGTGGAGGCCACCCATTCAAAGCCTTGCGCGTGCAGGTGACTGGCCAAGGCGCGAAACAGGTAAATGCTGCTGCCTGGTTTTTGCGCCGCCAGGTGGCCCACTTCAGCGATGTGACGGCGTTCGATCGGGCTGGGCGCAAGGTGTGCCATGGCGTGTTCAATGGGCGTGTCCAGGTAGCGTTCCAAAAAAAGTGGGGTGGCCTGGGCACTGCGCCAACCTGCGGCGGCAACGATGCTGCCGCGTTGTTCCAGTGCGACCAGATTGGGGGCAAAGGTGGTTACGTGGGCGTTGTAACGGTCTGCAAAGATGCGCTGGATGAAGGTCTCGGCCTCTGGTCTGCGCTGCGATTCCCGGGAAATATGGACCACCTTGACCGTTGGCGGGTTGGCAGGGAAAACTTGGCGCTGGGCTTGAGGCATGGTGGGAATTCAAAAACAATTCGCATTGGATGGGCTGCGCGCAGTCTAAAAATTCATTCTTAATTTCTTCTTAAGGAAGGGGTCAGCCCGGTTATCAAAGAAAAGCCGGCAAAAAATCCAACCGTATGAAGCCAAAACGGCGCCTTGCTGGAGTTCAGCCCGCCGACCGTGCAAACGGCACCGACAGCATGACGATCAGCATTTCGGTCAGGCGCTTGAAGTTCAGTGGCTGCTGGCGGTCAGCGGCGTTTTGAAATCATGTGGTGTTGAGTAAAACTTTTGTTCGCTCCTCACCCGGGCGAGCAATTTGTCGATGTCGTATCCGGCTTCGGTATTGATGCGCTGTTTAGTGCGCCAAAGTTCCGCTGACGTTGCCAATAAAGGTGATTTATGGCCCCAGCGCTTGTGACCCGTCACGCACGGGATCGGATGGCTGAGCGAAACATTTATGAGGTGATGCTGATGGACGTTATTGACTTTGGTGAAACGCGCTACCGTGACAGCACGCATCTCTGGGCGTACAAGGATTTTCCGTAGCGACATGACAACCTGCTTTGTGCTGTTCTCGTTTTGGAAGATGCCGTGGTAGTCAAAACGGTGATGCACCATTTTTTTGATCTGAGGAGACCCCATGCGCACGACGTATTACAACGAAGACGACATCATGGTCACCCATTTGTCCGACAAGCCCATCGTCCGCGAGGTGTCGCAAGACTGGAACACGCATATCAGCTACGCCGAAGATGGCACCACCGTTGAGGTGGTGGTGCTGGACGCGCGAAGCAGCGGTGCGTATCCCTTGGCGGTTGAACACGCGCTGGTGGCGTGACCTGTGGCGTGATTTTTGAGCTTCACCGCACTCTCCCGCCAAGCGTACGAATCGCTATTAAAAACAGTGCTACCCACGCAATATCAGTAAGCGCTAGAGGCCTAAAACGTTGTGAATCTGCAGCGCTGATCAACATGGACAAAAGGGGGGCAATCACCCCTCCAGCCCCCGCGCCAGCCGCCACTGCTTGACCAAGGCGTAAATCGCCGGAATCACCGCCAGCGTCAGCACGGTGCTGGAAATCATGCCGCCAACCATCGGCGCGGCAATTCGGCTCATCACTTCAGAACCCGTGCCGGTGCCCCATAGGATCGGCAGCAGGCCGGCCATGATGGCCACCACGGTCATCATCTTCGGGCGCACGCGCTCTACCGCGCCTTCCATCACGGCGGCGTAGAGGTCGGCCACCGTTGGGGCACGTTTTTCTTCCTGGCATTTTTCTTTGGCTTCCTGCCACGCATGGTCCAGATAGATCAGCATGATCACGCCGGTTTCCGCCGCCACCCCGGCCAGCGCGATAAACCCGACCGCCACGGCCACCGACAGGTTGTAGCCCAGCCACCACATCAGCCAGACGCCACCGACCAAGGCAAACGGCACCGAGAGCATGACGATCAGCGTTTCGGTCAGGCGTTTGAAGTTCAGGTACAGCAGCAAAAAGATGGTGAGCAGCGTCACCGGGATGACCACCTTCATCTTTTCGATGGCGCGCTCCATGTACTCAAACTGGCCGCTCCAGGTGACGTAATAACCCGGCGGAAAGGTCACCTGCGCGGCCACCGCTCTTTTGGCATCGCGCACATCGCCGTCAATGTCGCGGTCACGGATATCGACAAAGATGTAGGCCGACAGCAGCGCGTTTTCGGTACAGATGCCGGGCGCGGCCTTGGCCACCACTACTTTGGCGAGTTGGCCCAGCGGAATCTGTGCGCCGTCCATCTCGGCTACAAACAAGGCTGTGGTCAGACCGTGCGTCTGTATAATTATTTATACACACATGAAAAACCCTACTGAAAAATCCATTGATTGGCGCGGAAGTGCGCTCAAAGACTTGCAAGCGTTTCCTGACGATGCCAAGCACAAAGCGGGCTTTCAGTTGCGCAAAGTTCAAAAAAGTGAGCGGCCTGACGATTTCAAGCCAATGCCAGACATAGGTGCTGGTGTGAATGAGATCATTGTGGATGTTGTCACCCCGGCGGACGGCAATGTTTTTGCCGATTTGGGGTTCGCCCCCGATCAGGCAAAAGTGATGCTGATGGAAGCTGATGCCAGTATTGCTCAATCGCAAAAACTCAAACAAGAGGCAGCTAATGCTATTGCGCACTGGATGAAGTCAGAAAAACTCACCCAGTTGGCAGCCGCAGAAATACTTGAAGTGTCACGCCCGCGCATTTCAGACCTGGTGAATGCAAAGCTGAGTCGCTTTTCGCTCGACACCCTGGTAGCCATGCTGTGCCGAACTGGCAAAAACGTTGAGCTTGTGGTGCGCTAAGGATGTGGCGGGGTGCGGGATTGGGGTTTCATACTGCCCCTGTTTGCCACCCCTGAAGAATTGCTTGAAGGAGCCCAGCCATGATAAATCAACCCCTGCCCATGCAACATCGCCTGCGCCCGTTGCCCCGCGTTAAAGGCATGACCCGGTGCTGGCCATGAAAGCGGCAGGACTTTTGGTGACTGGGGTGGCGCAATAGAGTGATCTTTCTGTTTCGCAAACTTTATACTGCCAGATATGCCCACGGTTCTTAGAATTTCAGGCTTTCGGTTTCATTTTTATTCTGATGAAGGCAATGAACCGCCCCATATTCATGTGGAAGCTGGTGATGGTGAATGCAAGTTTTGGCTTACCCCCGTTGTTCTGGCAAAAAATCGGGGGATCAGCGTTGTCGATATTCGCAAAGTTGAACGCTTGGTTTTTGAACACCAACTCTTTTTGTTGGAGAAGTACGATGATTTTCAATCCCAATGAATTTGAATTTGTTGCCACCCGGGCCTGGGTAACCAACCGTACCGTTTTTATGGAATTGACCGATGGGCGGCAGATTGGTTTTCCGGCGGCCCGGTTTCATCGCCTGGCAGCGGCGACGGATGAGCAATTGGCAGAAGTGACCCTGCGCTTGCAGGGCTCAGCGCTGCGTTGGGAGGCTTTGGATGAAGACATCACCGTGACAGGTGCTGCACTTGGGAGATTTCAGGCACCGTTGCCGCTGGCTGCTTGAAGTGCTTTGGAATAATAGGAATCTGACCCCAATTACTATCGATTGAATTCCCCCCATCTTTACCGACAAGCCAACGTGACTCCCATAGCCACTTTATCAAGTGACGTTCGCCGCTACGGCCAGGAATACGCCTGTCATGCGCACGACTATGTGCAGATCATGTTTGCAGTGCAGGGGCGCATGGAGTTGGAGCTTGACGGCCACAGTGCATTTGCCGATACGTCTTGTGGTCTGGTCATCCCGGCCGGTGTCGAGCATGGATTCATGACCACAGCCAACACGCGCATGTTCGTGCTTGAGCTGCCGAATGTGGCGAAGCTATCCAAAGTGCGGCGCTTTGCCGTGACATCTGTTTGCCGCCAGGCCATCCACCAGGCAGATGTTGGCCTGCAGTTGTCGCAGGTGCTGGATGCCCCCTCCATCCTGCTGCGCCGGGGAATCGATCTGACGCGCTTGAACGACGCGCTGGATCAGCACCTGCACGAAACCTGGAGCACCGCACGCATGGCCCAGCTCTTTTTTCTGAGCGCGCAGCACTTTCATTCACGTTTGCTGGAGTTGACCGGGCACACGCCGCAAGACTACTTGCGCAATCGCCGCTTTGATGCCGCGCAGCACCTGCTGCGTCAGGGCATGTCACTGGAAGCAACAGCCTCGCACGTCGGCTATCGCTCTGCCAGTGCCTTGAGTTTTGCCCTCAAACGAGACCGGCAGTGGAGCACCCGGCAATTGCGTCGACGCTGAATTTCAAGGGCAAGTGTTTCTCGCAAGTCGGCGTGGCCATGCTGGCTCATCATGGCGGCATGAAACATTCTTCACTACCCGGCATCATCATGGCGCTCGCTGCGGCCGTTCTGTGGGGCACCACCGGCACGGCACAGTCATTGGTCGCAGCCCACTTTTCCCCCTATTGGATTGGTGCCTGGCGACTTTTGATCGCCAGCGTTTTCTTTGCCATGGTCGTGGCTCGGTCGAAGGACCCACTGGCCTGGGCTTGGGTTCGTACGGCATGGCGGTGGGTGGTCCTGGCTGGTCTGGCGATGGCGGCCTATAACCTGTGCTTTTTCGCCGGTGTCAAAGCTGCAGGTGTGGCCACTGGCACCGCCGTAGCCATTGGGAGCGGGCCGGTATGGGTCGGTTTGCTACAGGCCTGGTTCACACGGCAATCGCCCCGACCGGTTTGGTGGCTGGGCACCACACTGGCCGTGCTGGGCATTGGCTTGATGTTCTCAGGTGCCAGTCACACGGCCAGTTTCAGTGCAACCGGCTACGTGCTGTGTCTGGCCGCTGGCCTGGCCTACGCCAGTTTCACGCTGCTGAGCAAACACCTGGTTGGCGTGACCACGCCTGAAATGGCCACCTTGACCGTCTTCACCGTGGCCGCGCTGATTGCGTTGCCCGTTGCTGCGCTGGTGTCGAACACCTTTGTGGCGACGAGCGCAAGCTGGCTGTTGGTGAGCTACCTTGGGGTCGTCGCGACCGGTATCGCGTTTTTGCTGTTCAGCCATGCACTGCGCCATATTGCTGCGGCAAGCTGTGTCACGCTCTCGCTGGCGGAGCCCGTAACCGCCTTTGGTCTGGCGATCTTGGTGGTTGGCGAACGCCCGGATGCCTTTGCTTTTGGCGGCCTGGCCCTGGTGGTTGCCGGTTTGTTACTGGTGGTGTGGGTTGAAACCAGAAAAAAGGGGGGACCAAGTTTGCGAATACCAACGGCATGACGATTAGCATCCTGGCAATGCGCACGGCGATCAATTTTCAGATGTTGCAATTTATAACACCTGGTGCTATATTAAAAACGTGCATTCAAAAACACGAGCATTCAAAACACAACATTTCAGCAAAGCCTCTGCCAAACAGGGTATTGCGGATATTGACCTGCGCCATGCCGTGGCCGAGCTTGAGTTGGGGCAGGGTGACAACCTGGGCGGCAATGTATGGAAAAAACGATTGCGAAACAATTTGAGCCGCTCCATCGTCCTGACAAAGCCAGCCGATTTCTGGATATTTGTCCACCTTTTTGAAAAGCAGGACAAAGCCAACATTGCGATGGATGAGTTGAGTTCGTTCAAAAAGCTGGCCAAAGACTATGAACGCGGTGGCATCGATGGAATTGCGGTTGGTCTTAAAAATGGATCTTTAAAGGAGCTATGCCATGACCAAAAAATCTGAAATCGGCACGGCCAAAAGCGCTGCCATGGCTTCAGTCCTGAGCGCAGCGCAGGGCCTACATCAATCAGGCGTGATTGACAAGGCAACCATGCGCGATTACGAGGCACTGTGCCAGGCCCCCGTGCCCGATTACGCCGCCGCTGATGTGGTCCAACTGCGTCACAGAGCCAAGGTCAGCCAAAACCTGTTTGCGCGTCGTCTCAACGTCAGCCCCTCAACCGTGCATCAATGGGAATCCGGTCAAAAGCGCCCAAGCAAACTGGCCGCCAAATTGTTGTCGGTGGTTGAAAAACACGGTATCGCGGTATTGGATTGATAGCCCAAGGGTCTGTAATTCCGCTCTCACCCCTCCAACCCCCGCCCCAGCCGCCACTGCTTGACCAGCGCGTAAATCGCCGGAATCACCGCCAGCGTCAGCACCGTGCTGGAGATCATGCCGCCGACCATCGGCGCTGCGATGCGGCTCATCACTTCAGAGCTCGCTCCTGTGTCCCACAAAATCGGCAGCAAGCCGGCCATGATGGCCACCACCGTGATCATCTTGGGGCGCACGCGCTCCACCGCACCTTCCATCACGGCAGCGTAGAGGTCAGCCACCGTTGGGACACGTTTTTCTTCCTGGCATTTTGCTTTGGCTTCCTGCCACGCATGATCCAGGTAAATCAGCATGATCACACCGGTTTCTGCCGCCACCCCGGCCAGCGCGATAAAGCCGACCGCCACGGCTACTGAGAGGTTGTAGCCCAGCGCCCACATCAGCCAGACACCGCCGACCAGCGCAAACGGCACCGAGAGCATCACGATCAGCGTTTCGGTCAGGCGCTTGAAGTTCAGGTACAGCAGCAAAAAGATGGAAAGCAGCGTTCGTGCCCTTGCACGGTGCTGGTAACCATCTCGCTCCTCGAGCTTGTGCTTATCCTTGTATCATGTTGGGAAAAACTGAATTTGACCATCTGGGGGTTTGAAATGCGAACGACTTTGGCAATTGACGACGATGTGTTTTCTGCGGTCAGGTGCTTGGCAACTGTAGAGAGACAAAGTGTGGGCCGTATTTTGTCGGCCCTGACAAGACAAGCACTTCATGCCAAGCGTCAATCTTTGCGTATGCGCAACGGGGTGTCACTGCTGCCCGTACGTTCTGCTGCCAAAGCAGTGACACCAGAGTTGGTTGCCCTTTTGCAATCTTGCTAACTAACTTTATCTGAGGTCATTCCTATGGAAACCATTGCTGTTTTTGAGGCGAAGTCCCATCTCTCCAAAATTCTCTCTTCCGTGCAATTGGGGCAGGAGTTCACAGTGACAAAGCGTGGGGCGCCCATCGCCAAAATTATTCCCTACTCGCTGGTAGAAGACCCGGCTCTCACCAAATTAGCGCGACAAACACTGGTGAGCCAATGTTTGCTGGCGCGTGCTGCCGCACCGGTGTTTGATTTTGATGCCCGCGCAGCCATCGAAGAAGGCCGTAGATAATGGCTTTTGTAGTGGATAACTCAGTTGTCGTTGGCTGGCATCTCAGCAGTCAGACGACTGCTTATTCAGACTCGGTTCTGAAAGCCATGGTCACGAACACGGCTCACGTTCCTGGTCTGTGGGTATTGGAATTTTCCAACGTCATGCGTAAGGCGTTGCTGGCAAAGAAGATCACGCAATCGCGCTGTCAAGAAATTTTTCTGATGCAGAAAAGCTTAGCGCTAAGTGTCCACCCTGACGTTTCCGATCCGGCTGAAAACCTGGCGCTAGCCATGCGCTACCAGCTCAGTAGCTACGATGCAGCCTACCTCGAACTGGCCATGCGCCTGCATTTGCCTGTAGCAACTTCTGATGGTGCGCTGAGAGACGCATCTGTAGCGGCTGGCGTTGGCGTATTCACACCGAAATGATCTGTAGCTTATTCACTTGAAAAGTGGATGAAGTCGCGGATGTCAACAAAGATATTGCCAAACGCCGATACGGTTCGGTATTGATCGAAAGGACAAAAAAATGAAAAACACGCACCTGAATGATGATCTGAAAAGCAGCCACGTCACACCGGTTGGTGGCAATGTTTTTGCCGATTTGGGGTTTGCCCCCGATCAGGCAAAAGTCATGCTGTTGGAAGCAGATGCCAGCATTGCCAAATCTCAAAAACTCAAACAAGAGGCAGCGAATGCTATTGCGCACTGGATGAAGGCAGAGAAACTCACACAGTTGGCAGCCTCTGAAATACTTGAAGTGTCACGCCCGCGCATTTCAGACTTGGTGAATGCAAAGCTGAGCCGCTTTTCGCTCGACACCCTGGTATCTATGCTGTGCCGAACTGGCAAAAACGTTGAGCTCGTAGTGCGCTAAGGGGTGCGGGGTGACGGGAGTTGGAAGGCTTTGGCTTGTCGTTTTTCACATGCTTTTTAGCCTGTAGTGCACGTCGAATAAGCGTAACGCGCATCTTATTTGGTAGCAACTTCGGATGGTGATTTCGCAGAAACGGGTAACGTCTTTTTTTCCAGCCCCGGGGGGTGATTTGTGGAGGGTAGACGCTGTGACGCGTCATCGGAATTCTGATCGGTTCCTGCTTGTATGATGATGCATCACTTGAACTTGCCTATTTGGAGGTTTTGAAATGCGCACAACTCTGGCAATTGACGACGATGTGTTTGCTGTTGCCAAGCGGTTGGCTGCGGATGAGCGGCAAAGCGTGGGCAGTGTTTTGTCAGCACTGGCGCGGCAAGCACTGAAAGCCAACCCGCAAACTCCGCGTGTACGCAATGGCGTACCACTGTTGTCGGTGCAGCCTGTCTCCGCAGCGGTCACGCCCGAGTTGATCAAGCAATTGCAAGACGATTTGCCATGACACGCTATTTGCTCGATGTCAACGTGCTGATTGCGTTGATCGACCCGGCGCATGTTCAGCACGACAAAGCACATACTTGGTTCGCATCAACTGGACGAGATGCCTGGGCTACTTGCCCTTTGACTGAAAACGGCGTGCTTCGCATCGTCGGGCATCCAAAATATCCGAATTCACCCGGCAAACCATCGACGGTTGCACACTTGATGGACGGGTTGTATGCCTTGTCCGGCCATGTTTTTTGGCCCGATGATGTCAGTTTGCATGACCCACAAATCGTTGATCAAACCCAACTGAAAAGCTCGGGACAGTTGACGGATACCTATTTGTTGGCGTTGGCGTGCGCGCATGGTGGTCAATTGGCTACATTCGATGCGCGTTTGGTGACTTCCGCTGTGCGCGACGGGGTTGCTGGACTGTGTGTTTTGAAGTAATTCGATGTAGAAGTGAATTCAATTTTGGAATTCGTCAGCAGCAGCGCGCAAAAATGACGCGCAGCCTTCACCCCTCCAACCCCCGAGCCAACCGCCACTGCTTGACCAGCGCATAGATCGCCGGGATTACCGCCAGCGTCAGCACCGTGCTAGAGATCATGCCGCCGACCATGGGCGCTGCGATGCGGCTCATCACTTCAGAGCCCGTGCCGGTGCCCCACAAAATGGGCAGCAAGCCGGCCATGATCGCCACCACCGTCATCATCTTCGGGCGCACGCGCTCCACCGCACCTTCCATCACGGCGGCGTAGAGGTCAGCGACCGTTGGGGCACGTTTTTCTTCCTGGCATATTTCCTTTGCATCTTCCCATGCATGATCCAAGTAAATCAGCATGATCACACCCGTTTCAGCGGCCACCCCCGCCAGCGCGATAAAGCCCACCGCAACGGCCACCGACAGGTTGTAGCCCAGCCACCACATCAGCCAGACGCCACCGACCAGCGCAAACGGCACCGACAGCATGACGATCAGTGTTTCGGTGATGCGCCTAAAGTTCAGATACAGCAGCAAGAAGATGCTCAGCAGCGTCACCGGGATGACCACTTTCATCTTTTCGATGGCGCGCTCCATGTACTCAAATTGCCCGCTCCAGGTGACGTAATAACCCGGCGGAAAGGTCACCTGCTCGGCCACCGCTTTTTTGGCATCGCGCACGTAGCCGCCAATGTCGCGGTCGCGAATATCGACAAAGATATAGGCCGACAGCAGCGCGTTTTCGGTGCGGATGCCGGGTGCGCCTTTGGCCACCACCACTTTGGCCAGTTGGCCCAGCGGAATCTGTGCGCCGTCCATGGTCGGCACCAGCACCTGGCTGGCAATTTGTTGCGGGTCGGCGCGCAGCTCGCGCGGGTAGCGCACGCTCACGCCATAGCGCTCGCGCCCTTCGACCGTGGTGGTGACCATCTCGCCGCCCAGTGCGCTGCCCACCACGTCCAGCAGGTCGCCCACGGCCAGGCCGTAGCGCGCCAGTTGTGTGCGGTCGGGTTCGATGTTCAGGTAAAAGCCGCCGGTGATGCGCTCGGCAAAGGCACTGGTGGTGCCGGGCACTTTTTTCACCACCGCTTCAATCTGGCGCGCCAGCACTTCCATGTCGTCCAGGTTTTTGCCAAACACCTTGATGCCGATCGGCGTGCGGATGCCGGTAGAGAGCATGTCGATGCGCGCCTTGATCGGCATGGTCCAGCTGTTGGCCACACCGGGGAATTGCAGCGCTTTGTCCATCTCGGCAATCAGCTTGTCGGTGGTGAGACCGGCACGCCATTCAGACTCGGGCTTGAGGTTGATCACGGTCTCAAACATTTCCATCGGCGCGGGGTCGGTGGCGGTGGCGGCACGACCCGCTTTGCCATAGACCGAAGCCACTTCAGGAAAGCTCTTGATGATCTTGTTTTGCGTTTGCAGCAGCTCGGCGGCCTTGGTCACCGACATGCCCGGCAGCGACGCGGGCATGTAAAACAGCGTGCCTTCGTTGAGCGTGGGCATGAACTCCGAGCCCAGCTTGGAAGCCGGGTAGTAGGACACGCCCAACACCAGCAGCGCCAGGAAGATGGTGAACTTTTTCCAGTTCATCACGCCGGCGATGATGGGGCGATAGACCCAGATCAGAAAACGATTCACCGGATTTTTGGCCTCTGGCATGACCTTGCCACGGATGAACAGCAGCATCAGCACCGGCACCAGCGTCACCGACAGCAAGGCCGCGCTGGCCATGGCAAAGGTCTTGGTGTAGGCCAGCGGTGAGAACAGGCGGCCTTCCTGGCCTTCGAGCGCAAAGACAGGCAGGAACGAGACGGTGATGATGAGCAGCGAAAAGAACAGCGCCGGGCCAACTTCTTGGCAAGCCTCCAGCATGGCATCAAAGCGTTGCAGTTTGGTGTGTTCATCGGGCAGCCGCTCCAGATGCTTGTGCGCGTTTTCGATCATCACAATCGCCGCGTCAATCATCGCGCCGATGGCAATGGCGATGCCGCCCAGGCTCATCAGGTTGCTGCTCATGCCCAACAAGCGCATGGCAATGAAGGCCATCAAAATGCCCACTGGCAGCATCAATATCGCCACCAGCGCACTGCGCACGTGCATCAAAAAGATCACGCACACGGCCGCCACAATCAAGGATTCTTCCAGCAGCGTGCGTTTGAGCGTGTCGATGGCACGGTTGATGAGTTCCGAGCGGTCATAGACGGTTTGCACGCTCACGCCTTCGGGCAGGCCGGGGCCAATCTCTTTGATCTTGTCCTTGATGTTGGCAATCACCTCCAGCGCGTTCTGGCCATAGCGAGACATCACGATGCCCGAGACCACTTCGCCCTCACCATTGAGTTCGGTCACGCCACGGCGCTCGTCGGGCACCAGTTCCACCCGCGCAATGTCGCGCACCAGCACTGGCGTGCCGTTCATGGCCTTGACCACCAGCAGCTCAATGTCAGACTTGCCGCGCAGATAACCCATGCCGCGCACCATGTACTCGGTCTCGGCCATCTCCACGGCACGCCCGCCCACGTCACGGTTGGAATCACGAATCACCTGCGCCACCTTCATCAGCGGGATACCGTAACTGCGCAGCTTGACCGGATCGACAGTCACCTGATAGGTCTGCACAAAGCCGCCGACCGAGGCCACCTCGGCCACGCCGTGTGCCTTGGTGAGCTGGTAGCGCACAAACCAGTCTTGCACGCTGCGCAGTTCAGCCAACGTTTTGTCTTTGGCGATCAGCGCGTATTGATAGACCCAGCCCACGCCGGTGGCATCGGGCCCGATCTGCGGCGTGATGCCTTTGGGCATGCGACCAGCGGCAAAGTTCAGGTATTCCAGCACGCGTGAGCGCGCCCAGTAAATGTCGGTGCCGTCTTCAAAAATGATATAGACAAACGACGCACCAAAGAACGAGAAGCCGCGCACCACTTTCGACTTCGGGACAGACAGCATGGACGTGGTCAGCGGGTACGTCACCTGGTCTTCAACCACCTGCGGCGCTTGGCCGGGGTATTCGGTATAGACGATGACCTGCACGTCGGAGAGATCTGGCAGTGCGTCGATGGGCGTGCGCAGCACGGCAAACACGCCGCCCGCCACGATGAATAACGTGGCCAGCAGGACCAGAAAGCGGTTGCGGCCGGACCAGTTGATGATGTTCGAGAGCATGGTTTTTCTACTTGTTGGATAGTTTGTGCTGTTAACCCGCAGAATTGGGGTCAGAGCCCTGGACTTGGGGTTTTGCCAATTCGGTGATGCGTTGTTGGCAGGTTTGAAGGCTCGAGCCCGAATTGGGATCCGACCCCAAATCTGCTACCGTCATGCCGGACTCGATCCGGCATCCAGTGCATTCAGGGTCATGGATTGCAGATCGGATCCGCAATGACAAATCGTTCATGGCTTGACGCTGGTAATGACCCACTCGCCCGGGGCGCGTTCGACAAATTCAAAGTCGATCACCGCGCCGGGCTTCAGGCCTTGCAGCAGCGCCGCGTTGGCAACCTTGAACTCCATCGTCATGGCTGGCCACTTCAGGCTTGGAATCGCGTCATGGGCCATGCTGATCGTTCCTGCGGCGCTATTCATTTCTTCCACCTTGCCGTGTGCCTGATGGCCCGTGGCCGCTGCTGCGCCAGGTTTGGCATCGCTCGCCTTAACGGTTGGCAACGGCCCCACCGTGCTGGTTTGAGCAGTCTTGGCATCAGCCGTCCCGCCTGAGACGCCAGCAGCAGGCAACGCCGGCGCCGCAAAACCACCCACAGCGGCCTTCAGGTTGCTCTCAGCATCTATCAAAAAGTTGGCGCTGACGACCACCTGCTCGCCTTCGCTCACACCACTGAGCACCTCAATATAAGTGTCGCTGCGCGCGCCGGTTTTGACCTCGCGCGGCTCAAAGCGGCCTTCTTTGACCTGCACCAGCACCAGTTGGCGCGTGCCACTGTCGATCAGCGCCGACAAGGGCACCGTCACGCCCGGTGTCCGTACCGTCACCTGTAGTTCCACCTGTGCAAACATGCCCGGCTTGATCAAACCACCCGGGTTGGCCAACTCCACGCGCACCGGCACGGTGCGGGTTTCGGCTTTCAGCGTGGGATAGACATAGGTCACCACACCGGCAAAGGTCTTGTCGGGGTAAGCGTTGATGCTGACCCGGGCCTTGGCCCCGTTTTTCACCTGTGCCAGGTCTTGCTCGAACACGTCGGCAATGACCCACACGCGTGACAAATCGGCCACCTGGTAGAGCATCTCACCTGGCATGAAGCGCATGCCTTGCACCGCTTTCTTTTCCATCACAATGCCCGATGCAGGCGAGCGAAAGATCAGCGTGCGCTGCGTGGCACCGGTACTGCTCAGCGCCTTGATCTGCTCGTCGGAGATGTCCCAGTTTTTCAGGCGCAACAGGCTCGACTGCGCCAACTGTTGCATACCCGCCTGCGCCTGGCTGCCCGCATCTTTGAGTGCCGTTACACCTTGCGCGGCAATGGCGTATTCACGCTGGGCGGATACCAATTCAGGGCTGTAAGCTTCAAACAAGGGTTGACCTTTGGCCACGCTCTGGCCGGTGGTGTTGACCAGCAGGCGCTCCACATAGCCTTCAAACTTGGGCGCAATGGTGTGCAGGCGGCGCTCATCGGGCTCGATGCGCCCCGCCGCGCGCACGGTTTTGTCCAGCGCACGCTTTTGCGCGGTCTCCACCCGCACGCCAAGTTTTTGCACTTTTTGTGTGTTGATCGAAACCTGTCCAGGTGCATCGGCTTCTTGCGCATCACCGCCTTCATAGACCGCAATGTAGTCCATGCCCATCGGGTCTTTTTTTGGCGTGGGCGAGGTGTCAGGCAAGCCCATGGGGTTGCGGTAGTACAGCAGTTTTTTGCCGGGTTTTGTCGCCGCACCGGCTCCCGTGCCATCCGGCGTGCTCGCCACGGACACCGCACTGCCATGGCCAACCCAATAGCCAGCCCCCGCAGCAAATAGTGCGAAAAAAATGATCAGTGTGATGCCGGTTTTTGTTTTCATCATCAATCAATCCAGTGACTTGTTATAAGAAAAAGGTAGGGGAAAAGAGGGAAAAAGGGGACGCTACCCTTTTCCCGCTTTGATGCCGAAAAGGAAAAAAAGGGGACGCTACCCTTTTCCCGCTTTGATGCCGAAAAAGGGTAGCGTCCCCTTTTTCACCTTTTTTCATTGCGCATAAACCGGGATGTAGTCCATCCCCATCGAGTCTTTTTTGGGAACCGGCGAGGTATCGCTCTGTCCCATCGGGTTGCGGTAGTAAAGAATTTGCTTCTGCCCACTGCCCTGGGCTTGCACTGCATTTCCGATCGTGCCTGCCTCGCGCCCGCAAGCCGTCAGCAGCAGCGCCAGCAAGCTGGTGCAAAGCGCAATTGTCAAAACATTTTTCATAACTCTTCTCCTAATAATTTTTCAATCTCTGCCAACCGCATTTGTGCTTCCAGCTGGGCCTTGAGCTGGCTTTGTTTGGCTCCTCGCACCTGGCGCTGGGCTTCGAGCAGCGTGGCAAAGTCGAGCTTGCCGTTTTCATAACCCGCCAGTGCCGCCTGAAAAGTCAGCTCGGCCTGCGGCAGCAAACTGGTGCTGGCCAGTTGCGCGGTGCGCTGCGCGGCTTCGATACCGGCCAGGTTAGCTGACAAGTCGGATGCCACTTGATGTTCTAACGCAGCACGGCGCGTCTGCGCGGCATCCAGCATGGCCTGCGCTTCACGCTCTTGGGCGCGGCGCGTACCTTGCTGTAGCGGGATGTTCAGCTCCAGCATCAGGCTCCACTCGCTGATGCGGCTTTGCATTTGCGTCGGGGTGATGGCCAGCGTGAAGTCGGGGTAGCGGTTTTTCAGCGTCAATTCACGGGAGAGTTCTGCGGCCTTGATGCGCGCGTCTTGCGTGGCCAGCAGCGGGTTGCGCTGGCGTGAGCGCTCCAGTAGTGCATCGGCATTTAGTCGGTCCGCAGCAGGCAACGCGGGCAAGGTCACAGCGGCCGCCAGCGCCGCCCCGGGTGGACGCGCCAGCAAGGCGTTCAGGCGTGCGTCGGCCTGACGTGCCTCGCCATCTAGGGCTACCAACTCGGTCTGCATGGCGGTTTGCTCCACCTGCGCGCGAATGGCGTCCTGCTGCATCGCCAGGCCACCGGCGTAGCGCACCTGCGCCACACTGGCCAGGCGCTGGGTCAGGTCCAGCAATTCTTGCGTGAGCTTTTGGGTGGCGTGCAAAAAATAGCGCTGCGCGTGCGTGGTTTTGACTTGTGCTGCCAGTTCCACCCAGCTGCCCTGTGCCTTGCCTTCCACCGCCTGTGCCTCTTGCGTGGCAATGGCACGCTTCAAGTCGCGCTTACCCCACCACGGCAGGTCTTGCATGAAGGTGTATTTGGTGCTGCCGGTGTCACTGGGCCACAGCGTGGGTGCTTGCGAATCACCCTTGGTGATGTCCATCCATTCGACGCGCAGCTTGGGGTCCATCAGCGCGCCGGCCATGGTCACCCGCTCCTTGGCAGCCTGCGCCTCGTGGCGCATGCTGCTGTAGTCGGGGTTGTTGGCTTTGGCCAGCGCCAACAGGCCCGGCACCTCGGCACCTGGCAGTGCCTCTTGCGCCAACGCCGACACAGCACCACCCTACACCACCAGCGCCGCCAGCGTCGTGGCTTGT
>Ga0210046_1000047_pt1 | contig 127496 bp, 119 predicted proteins | sample CryGeyCG2114_250_FD_185461 | JGI IMG/M metagenome (GOLD analysis project Ga0210046, IMG submission 185461) | Groundwater microbial communities from aquifer - Crystal Geyser CG18_big_fil_WC_8/21/14_2.50 (SPAdes) (version 2) | ecosystem: Environmental > Aquatic > Deep subsurface > Groundwater ...
CTTGCACTTTTTGGCCCACCTGCACCGCCACATCTACCAGCAGGCCCGGCATGGGCGAGAGCACGTAGCGGCTCATGTCCGGCGGGGCCTTGAACGGCATCAACTGATGCAACTGCGCCATGCGCGGCGACACCACCATCACATCGAGCCGCGTGCCGTTGTGCTGCACACGCAGCGCCAGCGGGTTCTTGGGCGTGCCCCGCTCGACCTGCGCGGTAAACGGCTGGCCGTTGCAGGTGCCGGTAATCACGATGTCGTTGAGCCGCGAATCGCTCTTGATCTCATAGCTGCTGGCACCCATCCTGACTCGGGCCGTGCCGGTTTCGCCGGTAAATTCATCGACATGCACCTCGGTGTAGGCGTTGCTGCCTTCGGCGCCCAAGGTGATCACCACGTAGTCGCTGCCCACGTTGACACCGTAGCCCGGCAACTGGCCGCTTAAGCCTGCGGCGCGCTCGCGCGACTTACGCCGCACAAAGGCGGCCAACGCCAGCATGAAATGCGGGTCTTCGTGCGGTACGTCTTCAGCCTTGAAGCCGTGGGCGTAGTGCTCGGCAATAAAGCCCGTGTTGAACTGGCCCGACACAAATTTGGGGTGCGCCAGCAAAGCGGCCTGAAACGGAATACTGCTGCTGATGCCACGAATGACAAAACCGTTGAGCGCCTCGCGCATCTTGGCAATGGCATCGTTGCGATCGACACCATGCACGATCAGCTTGGCGATCATCGAGTCGTAATACATGGGGATTTCGCCACCGTCCTGCACGCCGGTATCCACGCGCACGCCCAGCCAGCGACTGGTGTCGGCCTGCGCCATGGTTTGCGGCGGCGGCGCAAAGCGCACCAAGCGGCCGGTACTGGGCAAAAAGTTGCGAAACGGGTCTTCGGCGTTGATGCGGCATTCCATGGCCCAGCCGTTGCGTTTGACGTCGGCTTGCGTGAGCGGCAGCTTTTCACCCGCGGCCACGCGGATCATCAGCTCCACCAGGTCCAGCCCGGTGATGCATTCGGTGACCGGGTGTTCCACCTGTAGGCGGGTGTTCATTTCCAGAAAGTAAAAGTCCTGGTCCTTGCCCACCACAAACTCCACCGTGCCCGCGCTCTGGTACTTGACCGCCTTGGCCAGCGCCACCGCCTGCTCACCCATGGCTTTGCGCGTGGCTTCGCTGATGAACGGGCTGGGGGCTTCTTCAATGACCTTCTGGTGGCGGCGCTGGATGGAGCATTCGCGCTCGTTCAGGTACACCACATTGCCAAAGCTGTCGCCGATGAGCTGGATTTCGATATGGCGCGGTTCCTGTACGTATTTTTCAACGAACACGCGGTCGTCGCCAAAGGCGCTGCGCGCTTCGTTCTTGCAACTGCTGAAGCCTTCAAACGCTTCCTTGTCGTTGAACGCCACGCGCAAGCCCTTGCCGCCACCACCCGCGCTGGCCTTGATCATGACCGGGTATCCGATGCCTTGGGCAATCTTGACGGCCTCATCTGCGGATTCGATGGCGCTGTTGACCCCCGGGATGCAATTGACACCGGCCGCACCGGCGAGTTTTTTGGATTCGATCTTGTCACCCATGGCCGCCATGGAATAGTGTTTGGGGCCGATGAAGACGATGCCCTCTTCTTCCACGCGTTTGGCAAAGGCGGCGTTTTCGCTCAAAAAGCCGTAGCCAGGGTGGATAGCCTCGGCGCCCGTCTGCTTGGCAGCAGCAATGATCTTGTCGGCCACCAGATAGCTCTCGCGGCTGGGCGGCGCGCCAATGCACACGGCCTCGTCGGCCAGCAGCACAAAACGCGCGTCCTTGTCCGCCTCCGAGTAAACCGCCACGGTGGCGATGCCCATTTTTTTGGCCGTGGTGATAACGCGGCAGGCGATTTCGCCACGGTTAGCAATCAATATTTTCTTGAACATGTTGGCTCCTATTCGGAAATCGGTTTCACAAGGGGATGTTGTCGTGTTTGCGCCATGGGTTATCCAATTTCTTGTCTTTCAGCATGACCAGGCTGCGGCAGATGCGTTTGCGCGTCTCGGACGGCAGGATCACATCGTCGATAAAGCCGCGGCTGCCCGCCACAAACGGGTTGGCAAAACGCGCTTTGTATTCGGCCTCTTTGGCGGCTAACTTGGCCGGGTCGCCCTTGTCTTCGCGGAAGATGATTTCCACCGCGCCCTTGGCGCCCATGACGGCGATTTCTGCGTTGGGCCAGGCCAGATTGACGTCACCACGCAGGTGTTTGGAACTCATCACGTCGTAGGCGCCACCATAGGCCTTGCGCGTGATCACCGTGATTTTGGGTACCGTGCATTCGGCAAACGCAAACAGCAACTTGGCGCCGTGCTTGATGATGCCGCCATACTCTTGCGCCGTTCCAGGCATGAAGCCGGGCACATCGACAAAGGTGATGACCGGGATGTTGAAGGCATCACAAAAGCGCACAAAGCGCGCCGCCTTGACGCTACTTTTGATGTCCAGGCAACCCGCCAGCACCAGCGGCTGGTTGGCCACAATGCCCACCGTTTGACCGTCCATGCGCGCAAAACCGATCAGGATGTTTTTGGCGTACTCGGGTTGCAGTTCAAAAAAGTCGCCGTCATCGACCGTCTTGAGGATTAGCTCCTTCATATCGTACGGTTTGTTCGGGTTGTCAGGCACCAGCGTGTTCAGGCTCAGGTCAGCCCGGCTGCTGGGGTCGCCGCTGAGGCGCACCGGGGCTTGTTCGCGGTTGTTCAGCGGCAGATAGTTGTACAGGCGGCGCATCATCAGCAGCGCTTCGACGTCGTTTTCAAACGCCATGTCGGCCACGCCGCTTTTGGTGTTGTGCGTGACTGCACCACCAAGTTCTTCGGCGCTCACCTCTTCGTGAGTGACGGTTTTCACCACTTCGGGACCGGTGACAAACATGTAGCTGCTGTCCTTGACCATGAAAATGAAGTCGGTCATGGCCGGGCTGTACACCGCGCCACCCGCGCACGGGCCCATGATCATGCTGATTTGCGGCACCACGCCGCTGGCCATCACGTTGCGCTGGAACACGTCGGCATAGCCGCCCAAAGATGCAACGCCCTCTTGAATACGCGCGCCGCCCGAGTCGTTCAAGCCGATCACCGGCGCGCCGACCTTCATGGCCTGATCCATCACCTTGCAGATTTTTTCGGCGTGCGCTTCGGAAAGCGCTCCACCAAACACGGTGAAATCCTGGCTAAAGACAAACACCAGGCGGCCGTTGATCATGCCGTAGCCGGTGACTACGCCGTCGCCGGGGATTTTGTTGTCTTGCATGCCAAAGTCTGAACAGCGATGCTCCATGAACATGTCCCACTCTTCAAACGTGCCTTCGTCGAGCAACACGTCAAGCCGCTCGCGAGCCGTTAATTTTCCCTTGCGGTGCTGCGCGTCAATGCGCTTCTGGCCGCCGCCCAAGCGGGCGAGTTGACGCTTTTTCTCTAATTGTTTCAGGATGTCGTGCATGATGAATGTCTTTCTCGGGTCGTATAAAAAGTTGAAAAATGATATGAAATAAATAGCTGCTCGCGCTTAATTCACCTGGGCTGCAAGCATATTTCTTGCTGCAGTGGAGGCCGCCAACCGGCCCGCGATCACGTCATCGGTCAGCTTGGGCAACAGCGCCTGCACGGCAGGATGCTGTGCAAACGCCTGCTTCAGCCCGGCGTCAATGCGCTCCCACATCCACGCCAGTGACTGATTCTGGCGACGTTGTTCAAACTTGCCGTTGGCGGTTTGCAGCGCCTTGAATTCGAGTACCTTGGCCCAGAATGTGTCGACACCTTGCCCGTGCAAGGCACTGAGCTGGATCACTTGCGGATGCCAAATGCTTTCGTTATGGTGCGCGTGCTCGGGGTTACCGTGCAGCCCCAGCAAGCGCAGTGACGAGCTTAGTTGCGCCTGCGCCCGCGTGGCTGCATTGGCGTCCAGATCAGCCTTGTTGATAAGCACCAGGTCGGCCAGCTCCATCACACCTTTCTTGATGGCCTGTAGCTCGTCGCCAGCGTTGGGTAACTGCATCAAGACAAACATGTCGGTCATGTTGGCTACCGCTGTCTCGGATTGCCCCACGCCCACGGTTTCAACGATGACGATGTCGTAACCAGCGGCTTCGCACACCAGCATGGCCTCGCGCGTTTTCTCGGCCACGCCACCCAAATTGCCGCTGCTGGGGCTGGGGCGGATGTAGGCTTTTTCATGCACGGAGAGCAATTCCATGCGCGTCTTGTCGCCCAGAATCGACCCGCCCGAAACACTGCTGGACGGGTCCACCGCCAGCACCGCCACCCGATGGCCCTGGCCAATCAGGTACAGGCCCAGCGCTTCAATAAAGGTCGATTTGCCCACCCCTGGTACGCCGCTGATGCCCAAGCGAAAAGATTGCCCCGTATGCGGCAACAGCGCAGTGAGCAACGCATCAGCCTGCGCGCGGTGATCGGCACGGGTGGACTCCAGCAGCGTGATGGCCTTGGCCATGGCACGGCGCTGGGCCGGGGGGGCGCCGTTCAGCAATGCGTCAAGCATGTGTGGCACCTCATTCACACCCAGTTCTCCAATTGCAAACCCGCCACACGCTCAAATTCACGGGTGTTATTGGTCACCAGCGTCAAACCCAACGACTGAGTGTGTGCCGCGATCAGCAAATCCATCTCGCCAATGGGCGTTCCTGCCTGCTTGAGTTTTTGCCGAAGTTCGCCATAAATCCAGATGGCATCAGCCGACCAGGGCTGCACCACGACGGCGGCCAGGAATCGCTTCAATGCAGATTGATTCTTTTCTTGATACTCTGGCGCACTTCGCGCTACGCCAAACGCCAGTTCTGCAGCGACGATAGCGCTCACGCATAAACCGTCTTGCCGAGCCTGTTGCATGCACCGCAACACGCCCGGGTGATGCTTCATGGCGTAGATGCAGATGTTGGTGTCGAGCAAGTAGCGCATGGTCAAGCTCAAGACTTTGAAGGCCATGCGTCGTCAAACGACAGGATGTCATCCACCGCAGGCGTGTGGTCTCGTTCAACGAAGTCCATGCCCACAAACCCATCCAATGCCTGTGCTACCTCATCCCACCACTCGTCCGGTGTGCGTTTGGGCCGCATGATCACCGAGTCACCTTCGCGCTCGATCGTTACCTCTTTAGAGTCAAACCGAAATGCCTTGGGCAGGCGTACCGCCTGGCTGCGTCCAGACATGAAGACCTTGGCAGTTTGAAGCGTTGCAGTCATTTTGGACCTCGTTGCTGAAAAGATATATCCCAATGATATATTCTTTTGGCACTGCAAGCGGAAGCACTTGACTGGACTGGACATGACCGCCACTTCAAAACCGTGTCCGACACTTCAAATGCTCGTGATTTAGAAGCTGATGACGCCTTTACGATTAGGGCTACAGGCCAATTTTTCATAGAATCTCGAAACCTTTTCCGCTCGGCAACCGGTAACGCGAAAAGTCCCGCACATCCAAGGTCAGGATGCGGTTCACGCCGGTTTCATGCGCTGCCCAATACAAGCTGGCGTCGGCCAAGTCCATCTCGCAGCGTGCATCAGTGTATGCGCCCATCCAGTCGGCCATGTCCAGCAGGTCTTCGGTGTCAAAGGGGTACACCTGCACCGCGCCCACGCCGATCCAGCGCAACAACGCCAGTCGCTCGCGGTCGCCCAACATGTGCGTAGCCTCAGTCACACACGGCCAGGTGGTGTGCAAGCGCCACGGCAATTGCGAGCGCGTAATGACGTCCCGAAAGTGCACGTGGTGTTTGTCCATAGCGTCAAACAACGCAATCATGGGGCCGGCGTCGAGCAAGGCAACGATCACGCCGCGCCCCCCGTCGGGCGCGCTGCCAAAACTTGTGCGTAGTCGGCGCTTTCTTGCTCATGCTTGGCACGCAGTTTGTCGCGCAAGGCGGCTTTCTGCGCACCCGGTTCGCGCGGCAACGCTGCGGCAGCGGGCTGGCCGCTGCGGTACTCGGCCATTTCCTCCATCACCTTGAGGTACAGCTCGCCGGGGTTGTTGCGCCCCAGCGCGCGCTCCACCGCCTCGATGATGAATTGCGATTTGGTAATGCCGCGTCGCTTGGCGGCTTGCTCCAGCTCTTTTTCCATGAGCGGATCCATGCGTACAGAGACAGCCATGACAGACTCCTATTGAAATACGGTATTACAGTATATCAATACTTTTATCAAGCTGCCAGCGACTTCTTGATTTGCTCCAGCACGTCTTTGGCGCTGGCGGGTATCGGCGTGCCCGGGCCGTAGATGCCTTTGACACCGGCTTCATACAGCATGTCATAGTCTTGCCGTGGAATCACCCCGCCGACAAACACCACGATGTCATTCGCACCCTGTTTTTTGAGCTCGGCAATGATCGCTGGCACCAAGGTTTTATGACCGGCGGCCAGGGTGGAAACCCCCACCGCGTGCACGTCGTTTTCGATCGCCTGACGCGCGCATTCTTCCGGGGTTTGGAAAAGTGGCCCCATATCGACATCAAAGCCCAGGTCAGCAAACGCGGTGGCGACCACTTTGGCACCCCGGTCGTGGCCGTCCTGGCCCAGCTTGCTGATCATGACCCGCGGGCGGCGGCCTTGCGCTACTGCAAAGTCGGCTATTTCTTTTTTGAGCTGATCCCAGCCCGCGGCACTGTCATAAGCGGCTGCATACACACCGGTCACCTTTTGCGTATCGGCGCGGTGGCGGCCAAAGGCCTTTTCCATCGCGTCGCTGATTTCACCCACGGTGGCGCGCACCCGCACCGCCTTGATGGTCAGGTCCAGAAGGTTACCCGTGCCATTTTTTGCTGCATCTTCAATAGCTGCCAGCGATTGCTGCACTTGCCCGGCATCCCTTTTTTGCTTGATGGCGTTGAGGCGGGCGATTTGTGAGTCGCGCACCGCCACGTTGTCAATGTCGCGCGCTTCAATGGTGTCCTCGGTCTTGAGTTTGTACTTGTTGACCCCCACAATCACGTCTTTGCCGCTATCGATGCGCGCCTGCTTTTGCGCCGCCGCCGCTTCAATTTTGAGCTTGGCCCAGCCGCTGTCCACCGCCTTGGTCATGCCGCCCATGGCTTCGACTTCTTCAATGATGGCCCAGGCCGCATCCATCATGTCTTGCGTCAACTTTTCCATCATGTAGCTACCGGCCCAGGGGTCGATCACGTGGGTGATATGCGTTTCTTCCTGGATGATAAGTTGCGTATTGCGCGCGATGCGGGCGGAAAACTCGGTAGGCAGCGCAATGGCTTCGTCGAAGCTGTTGGTGTGCAGGCTCTGCGTGCCGCCAAACACCGCAGCCATCGCCTCGATGGTGGTGCGCACCACGTTGTTGTAGGGGTCTTGCTCGGTGAGCGACCAGCCGCTGGTCTGGCAGTGGGTGCGCAGCATCAGACTCTTGGGCTTTTTGGCGTTGAAGCCTTTCATGATGCGGCACCACAGCAGACGCGCCGCGCGCATCTTGGCCACCTCCAGGTAGAAGTTCATGCCGATGGCCCAGAAAAAACTCAGGCGTCCGGCAAAGTCATCGACATCCATGCCTTTGGCGATGGCCGTCTTGACGTATTCCTTGCCGTCGGCCAGGGTAAAGGCCAGTTCCAGCGCCTGGTTGGCACCGGCTTCCTGCATGTGGTAGCCGCTGATGGAAATCGAGTTGAACTTCGGCATGTTCCTGGCCGTGTACTCGATGATGTCGCCGATGATGCGCATCGACGGCTCGGGCGGGTAGATGTAGGTGTTACGCACCATGAATTCTTTCAGAATGTCGTTCTGAATCGTGCCGCTGAGCTTGTCCTGGCTCACGCCCTGCTCTTCGGCGGCAATCACGTACCCGGCCAACACCGGCAGCACCGCGCCGTTCATGGTCATCGACACGCTAATTTTGTCAAGCGGAATCTGATCAAACAAAATCTTCATGTCTTCGACTGAATCGATCGCCACGCCGGCCTTGCCCACGTCGCCCGTCACACGCGGATGGTCGCTGTCATAACCCCGGTGCGTTGCCAGGTCAAACGCCACACTCACCCCCTGCCCGCCGGCGGCCAACGCCTTGCGGTAAAACGCGTTGGATTCTTCGGCGGTTGAAAACCCGGCGTACTGACGAATCGTCCAGGGACGCACCGCGTACATGGTGGCTTGCGGGCCACGCAAATACGGCTCGAAGCCGGGCAAAGTGTCGGCATAAGGCAAACTGGCCGTGTCAGCTGAGGTGTACAACGGCTTGACCGTGATGCCGTCGGGCGTGACCCAGTTCAATGCGTTCACGTCGCCCCCGGGAGCGGACTTGGTGGCCGCTTTGGCCCAGTCGGACAGGTCGGACGGCTGAAATTCGTTGGTCTGTTGGGTCATGGCAATTGGCTTGGTGATAGGGTTGGCTGCGCATTGTCGTCAGCAGAACGGGCGCTGACAAGCAGGGCACCGCAAGGACGGTGTGATCAGATACAAGTTTACGTTATTTATAATTATTGATGCAAAAAGTTCCACTGAGCTTACAATTTGCTCCATGTCCGAGATGTCATTAGCCCCACGTGCGTTGTATGAAGAAGTCGCAGAACTGCTGCGCCAGCGCATCTTCAACCGCGAACTGGAACCAGGCAGCTGGATTGATGAGCTGAAAATTGCACAAGACTATGGCATCAGTCGCACGCCCATGCGTGAAGCACTTAAAGTGCTGGCCGCCGAAGGTCTGGTCACGATGAAGGTGCGCCGCGGCGCATATGTCACCGAAGTGTCCGAGCGTGATCTGGCCGACGTGTATCACCTGCTGGGTCTGCTCGAATCTGATGCTGCGGCGGCAGTGGCCGACGGCGCCAGCCCTGCACAATTGCAAGCACTGCAATCATTGCATGAAGAACTGGAACAGGCGGCGCAGCCCGATCAGCTTAATCGGGAACTTTTTTTTGCAATCAATGAGCGCTTTCATATGCAGCTGCTGGAAATCGCCGACAACCGCTGGCGCAATCAGATGGTGGCAGACTTGCGCAAGGTCATGAAGCTCAACCGCCACAATTCATTGCTAAAGTCTGGTCGCATTCAGGAGTCGTTGCAGGAACACCGCGCCTTGATGCAGGCCCTTAACACCAGGGACAAGGTGTTGTGCCAGCAACGCATGCTGGAACACTTCAAAAATGGACTGGAAGCTGCCAATTGATGGCCAGCCCGACTGGGCTCGAACCAGTTACCCCGAACTTAGAAGGTTCGTGCTCTATCCAGATGAGCTACGGGCTGTGATCCAAAGAATAAAACCGATGGTCGGGGCGAAAGGATTCGAACCTTCGACCCTCTGGTCCCAAACCAGATGCGCTACCAGGCTGCGCTACGCCCCGACGGTGCAGATTGTACCGGGTCACTGCGGCGTCATCGCTGCACATTGAGCAGCAAATGCCAAATACCGAAACGGCTTTGACTTGGTTGCCAGCAGGTGTGGCGTTTCCGCCGGTGCACACGGCGTGGCGCGCAGACTCCGACGCGCCCGGTCTCCTTTGCGCGGGGGGCGATTTGTCGGTGGCAACCCTTGCGCAAGCCTACCGTCATACGATCTTTCCGTGGTTCAGCGACGGCCAACCCATCCTCTGGTGGAGTCCAGACCCGCGCATGGTGCTAACGGTTGGCGACTTTCATCTGCGAAACTCCTTCAGAAAACGCCTGCAGCAGTTTGCCCGCTCTCCCAACTGCGAAATTCGTGTGGACTCGGCGTTTGAAGAAGTCATCCATGCCTGCGCGCAAAGCCTGCGCCAAGGACAGTCGGGCACATGGATTGTGCCGCCCATGGTGCAAGCCTATACGCAACTGCATCATGCAGGGCTGACACACAGCGTGGAAACCTGGATCGACGGTGCCTTGCACGGCGGCTTGTATTTTGTGGCACTGGGCAAAGCCGTTTTTGGTGAGTCCATGTTTCATCGCAGCACGGACAGCTCAAAAATTGCCTTGGCAGCGCTGGTAGCGATGTGCCGACAGTTTGGCGTGACGCACATCGACTGCCAGCAAAACACAGCCCATCTGGTTTCCATGGGGGCGCGTGAAGTTCCGCGTGAATGGTTTCTGCAACATGTGGCCCATGCCAGCGTGCAGACAGCGCCCAACTGGAGGTTTACCCCCCTATACTGGCAGCGTCTTTTTGCTACCGATAACGCCACATCGTGAACGACTCCTTGCACCTGGCTCACGCTGGACTACAGTCCTACGCCACCGCCAGCTACGCCTGTAGCTATTTGCCCGGCAAGCGGGCACGCTCCCAGGTGATGGCGCCCAGCGAACTCATCGACGACGCGGCCTACGCGCAACTTATTGCAAATGGATTCAGGCGCAGCGGAACCTTTGTTTACCGCCCGCACTGTGATGCGTGTCAGGCGTGCCAGTCGATCCGCATACCGGTGGCAGATTTTGTGCCCTCGCGCAGCCAAAGACGCGCCTGGCGTCAACACGCGCAACTTTGCGCCCGCATCATCGACCCGGTTTTTTCTGCGGAACACTACGCCCTGTATAGCCGTTACCAACGCGCGCGTCACGCTGGCGGCGGCATGGACGTCGATGACGTGGCGCAGTACCAGGATTTTTTGATTGAAAGCCAAGTGACGTCGCTGATGGTGGAATTCAGGCAGCCCGAGGCAGGCCTAACGCCTGGCCCGCTCAAGATGGTGTCGGTGATCGACCAGCTCGACGACGCGCTATCGGCGGTATATACGTTTTACGCACCCGACGCGCACCAGTGTTTGGGCACTTACAACGTACTGTGGCAAATCGAATTGGCGCGCAGCCTGGGTCTGACTTACGTGTACCTTGGCTACTGGATTGATGGTTGCCAGAAAATGTCTTACAAGTCGCGCTTTACCCCGCACGAGTTGCTGACGCAGGGGCGCTGGTATGTCAACGATCCCAACTGACGCGCTATTTCACCAAGTAAAATTAGAGGGCTCAAAGAAAAAATATGCGCAAAACTGATCCAACGACCCCTGCTACACCCACCGTCCAGGTGATTGAACGCATGTTCACACTGATCGACATCCTCGCCGCACGTGAGGATGCCATGTCGCTCAAGGAAATTAGTGAAAAAGCCGGATTGCACGCATCGACGACCCATCGCATCCTGAACGATCTGGCCACCGGCCGATTTGTGGACCGACCACAGTCGGGCACGTACCGGCTGGGCATGCGCTTGCTGGAACTGGGCAACTTGGTCAAAAACCGCCTCAACGTACGCGACGCTGCGGTCGCGCCAATGCACGAACTACACCGTATGACACAACAGCCAATCAACTTGAGCATGCGCCAAGGAGATGAAATTGTGTATATCGAACGCGCTTTCAGCGAGCGCTCTGGCATGCAAGTGATACGCGCTATTGGGGGCCGGGCGCCGTTGCACCTCACGTCCGTTGGCAAACTTTTTCTGGCCAGCGATGATCCGCACAAGATTCGCGCCTACGCGGCGCGCACCGGCTTAAGCGGTCACACCAAAAACAGCTTGACACAGTTGCCCGCGCTTGAGCGTGAGCTGGCACGCGTCAAGCGCGAAGGCTACGCCAATGACAACGAAGAGCTGGAGTTAGGCGTACGCTGCATGGCAGCAGGTATTTACGACGACCAAGGACGCCTGGTGGCCGGGCTGTCGGTGTCTGCACCTGCGGGCCGCATGGATGAGACTTGGCTGCCACGACTCAAATCGACGGCCGAGGAAATTTCACACCGATTGGGCTTTCAATCTCGCTGATTGGCGCAACGCAGCCGGGTCTGACCCAGTCAGATCGCCGACGATTCTGGCGCTAGCGCAACCTCTTTGCGCACCGCTACATTCCCAGCGGACTCGAGCCAGCGTCGAACACGTTGCGCATCGGCGATGCGGGTGAGAGAGCCCGCCGAGTCAAGAAAGACCATGATCAGATTACGACCCGCGATGCGCGTCTGCATCACCAGGCAGCGCCCGGCTTCAGCAATGTAACCTGTCTTCTGCAAACCAATATCCCACGCCGGATTGCGCACCAATCGGTTGGTATTGTTGAACTGGACCGAACGGCGCCCGAGTGCCACCGCAAAACTTGGCGAAGTCGTCAACTCGCGCAGCAGCGGGTACTGCGACGCAACGTCCACCAATTTGGCCAAATCATGCGCGCTAGACTTGTTTTGACTGGACAAACCCGTCGGTTCAACGTACACCGTGTCTTTCATGCCCAAGGCGCGCGCCTTGCTGTTCATGGCGCTTACAAAAGCACTCATACCCCCCGGATAGGTACGCCCCAGCGCGTGCGCAGCTCGGTTTTCACTGGACATCAACGCCAAGTGCAGCAATTCACCCCGGGTCAGCGTGCTCCCCACCGACAGGCGTGAGCGACTGCCTTTTTCAGTGTCGACGTCATCTTGAGTAATCACAATCTGCGCGTCCATGGGCAACTTGGCTTCGTCCACCAACAAGCCGGTCATTAGCTTGGTAAGCGAGGCAATGGGTAGCACGGCTTTGTCGTTCTTACTATAGAGCACTTGGTTGGTTTGCTGATCGACGACCAACGCCACGCTCGACCTGAGTTGTAGTTCATCCGGCGTAGCGCGCAAACCCGCTATTTGCCCATTGGAAGGCGTCTCCCGCACAAGCACAGCCTTGCGGGCAACGCGTCGTTTGCTAACCCGAACCGTCTTTTTAGCTTTACCAATGCCAGCTTTGCCCGCATAAACTTTGCTGACGCGCAGGTTTGTCGTCGCCGCCTGCGCCGTCAACACAGGCGCCACCAGCAGCCCGACCAAAACGCCCAGCAAGCACAAAAATCTGCTGGGTGTCTTGCACAATGAAACCTGAAAAAAATGCTGCATGATTCAAGCTCCGGGCCGTCGGTTTACCAAGGCTCGGAGTTTACGCGCAAAAAGATGCATTGTGACAAGTACTTGCACCACTTTCTTCAACCAAAACAAAAGATATAACAAATCATCCTTGCGCTGCCACGCGATCCACCTGACTGGACAACTTGTTCAATGCACTGATATAGGCCTTAGCTGAGGCCACCACAATGTCGGGGTCAGCGCCCACACCGTTGACAATGCGACCGCTGTTTTGCAAGCGCACGGTCACTTCACCCTGGCTTTCGGTAGAGCCGCTGATGGCATTGACTGAATACAGCACCATCTCGCTACCGCTTTTGGCATTGGTCTCAATCGCCTTGAGCGACGCATCCACCGGACCATTTCCGTTGGCCTGGCCACTCACCTCTTTGCCGTCCATCGTGATAACGACCGTCGCTTGTGGCAATTCGCCTGTTTCACTGTGCTGCGACAGCGACACAAAGCCGTAACGGTCGCTACCGTGCTGCACGCTTTCTTCGCTCACCAAGGCCAGAATGTCCTCGTCAAAAATCTCGCTCTTGCGATCAGCCAGATCCTTGAACTTGGCAAACGCCAAATTAACCTCGGCCTCGCTGTCCATTTGCACGCCCAATTCCTGCAAACGTTGCTTGAACGCATTGCGTCCGCTGAGCTTGCCCAAAATCATCTTGTTGGCCGACCAGCCCACGTCCTCTGCACGCATGATTTCGTAGGTATCGCGCGCTTTCATGATGCCGTCCTGGTGAATGCCAGCGGTATGCGCAAAAGCATTGGCACCGACAATGGCCTTGTTGGGTTGCACCACAAACCCGGTAGTTTGACTCACCATGCGACTGGCCGCCAATATCTGGGACGCATCGACACCCACGTCCAGATCAAAATAATCACGCCGGGTACGGATGGCCATCACCACTTCTTCCAGGCTACAGTTACCCGCGCGTTCACCCAGACCATTGATGGTGCACTCGACCTGACGCGCCCCCCCAATCTTGACACCTGCCAGTGAATTTGCCACGGCCATACCCAGATCATTGTGGCAGTGCACCGACCAGATGGCCTTGTCCGAGTTGGGCACGCGCTGGCGCAGGGATCGAATGAAGTTGCCGTACAGCTCGGGGATGGCATAGCCCACGGTGTCAGGTACATTGATGGTGGTGGCACCTTCGTTGATGGCAGCTTCAATCACCCGGCACAAAAAGTCTTCTTCGCTGCGGTAAGCGTCTTCAGCACTGAACTCCACATCGGCCACCCGGTTGCGGGCAAAGCGCACCGCCAGCTTGGCCTGCTCCAGCACTTGCGCGGGCGTCATGCGCAACTTCTTTTCCATATGCACGGGAGACGTGGCAATAAAGGTGTGGATGCGCGCCCGGCTTGCACCTTGCAGGGCATCCGCCGCGCGCGAAATGTCGCGATCATTGGCACGCGACAAAGAACAGACAGTTGAGTCCTTGATGTGCTTGGCTATGGCCTGGATGCATTCAAAATCACCGTTGGAACTGGCTGCAAAACCGGCTTCGATGACGTCCACCTTCAAGCGCTCCAGTTGGCGCGCAATGCGCAGTTTTTCATCACGTGTCATGGACGCACCAGGCGACTGTTCGCCATCGCGCAAGGTCGTATCAAAAATCACTAATTTATCGGTCATGACAGTTCTCCAGGGTTTTCAAAGAATTCGCATCGTTGGCAACAGGCAAAAAAAAGCCCGCTGCGGGTGGCATGCGGGCTAGTTTGGGTTGCTGCAATCAGGCGCTAACAACTCCACCCGCTGGGTGCCAGTAGTAGAAGAGCTAGACGCGTTGTGTGCATGGCTGCAATGTACCACAGCTTTACTGATGCAAACCGCGTTCTTCGGGCTCTTCGGTCGATGTGCTGATCACGCTGGTCGGAATACCCTTGGCTTTGCGCCAAAAATACACCACGTAGCCACTCAAGCCATAAGCCACAAAAATCCCGAACAAAACGATCGGCGGATCGATATTGATCACCGCAATCCCGATGGCGATCAGCACAATCACGGCAAACGGCACACTGCGCTTCATGTGCACGTCCTTGAAACTGTAAAACGGCACATTGGTGACCATGGTCAGCCCCGCATACAGCGCTGTCACAAACATCGGCCAAGCCAAATCACGACCGGGTAACCCCAAGTCGGTGGCAACCCAGATAAAACCCGTCACCAACGCTGCAGCGGCAGGCGACGGTAGCCCCTGAAAATAGCGCTTATCGACGACCGCTGTGTTGACGTTGAAGCGGGCCAGGCGCAGCGCGGCGCAGGCGCAGTAAACAAACGCGGCAATCCAGCCCCAGCGACCCAGACCCTTGAGCGCCCACACATACGCCACCAAAGCTGGTGCAGCGCCAAAAGAAACCATATCGGAAAGAGAATCCATCTGCTCGCCAAACGCGCTTTGCGTGTTGGTCATACGCGCTACCCGGCCATCCAGGCTGTCGAGCACCATAGCGCAAAAAACACCCACAGCAGCCAACTCAAAGCGCCCATTGATCGCCATCACAATGGCGTAAAAGCCGCCAAACAGTGCTGCCAGCGTGAACAGGTTGGGTAACACGTACACGCCTTTTCTGCGTTTCTTCAGGGGTGAATCGAGTTCAACCAGATCGGATGGGGTGGGGTCGTCCATGAGCGTGTAGTGATGATGTTCACTTCATAATAACAAAAGGCCACCACGGTGGCCTTTTGGGTTGGCTGGCAAAAGACTCAATTGCGCGTCTGATCGACCAGTTTGTTCTTGGCAATCCAGGGCATCATCGCGCGCAACTTGGCGCCGACTTGCTCAATAGGATGTGCGGCCAGATTGCGCCGACGTGCCGTCATGCCAGGGTAGTTGGTGCGGCCCTCCAGGATGAAATTGCGCGCGTAATCACCGTTCTGAATGTTCTTGAGCGCTTCACGCATGGCCGCGCGAGAGCTTTCATTGATCACCTTCGGGCCGGTCACATATTCGCCAAATTCAGCGTTGTTGGAAATCGAGTAATTCATGTTGGCAATGCCGCCTTCATAAATCAGATCAACGATCAACTTGAGTTCGTGCAGGCATTCAAAATACGCCATTTCAGGCGCATAACCCGCTTCCACCAGCGTCTCGAACCCCATTTTGACGAGTTCGACTGCGCCACCGCACAACACGGCCTGTTCGCCGAACAAGTCGGTTTCGGTTTCTTCCTTAAAACTGGTTTCAATGATGCCAGCCTTGCCACCACCATTGGCCATCGCGTAAGACAGAGCCAGGTCACGCGCCTTGCCACTGCGGTCTTGGTGAATGGCAATCAGCTGGGGAACACCACCGCCCTGCACATAGGTGCTGCGCACCGTATGGCCCGGGGCCTTAGGCGCCACCATCCACACGTCCAGATCCGCGCGGGGAATGACCTGGTTGTAGTGCACGTTGAAACCGTGGGCAAACACCAGCGAAGCACCTTGCTTGATGTTGGGGGCAATGTTGTTGGTATAGACATCTGCGATTTGCTCGTCAGGCAACAAAATCATGACCACGTCAGCGATCTTGACCGCGTCATTGACTTCCATCACGTTCAGGCCAGCCTTGCCAACCTTTTCCCACGAGGCACCACCTTTGCGCAGCCCAACCACCACCTTGACGCCGCTGTCATTGAGGTTTTGTGCATGGGCGTGGCCTTGACTGCCGTAGCCGATGATGGCTACTGTTTTGCCTTTGATCAGGCTCAGATCACAATCTTTATCGTAATAAACTTTCATCAATCACTCCGTTGTAAAAAAATAAATAACTTTGCGGGACAGACCAAGATTTGTGCAGCAAATTTGCTCTGTCCCCAACTGATTAAGGCAGGACAGCTCTTTAGCTCTGTCCCCAACCCACTAAACGCGCAAAATCCGCTCGCCTCGACCAATGCCGCTGGCGCCCGTGCGCACTGTCTCCAGAATGGCACCGTTTTCAATGGCGCTCAAAAAAGCATCGTTTTTGGACTGGTCGCCTGTCAACTCGATGGTGTAGCTCTTTTCAGTCACGTCGATGATACGGCCACGAAAAATGTCGGCCATGCGCTTCATTTCTTCTCGCTCCTTGCCCACCGCACGCACCTTGACCATCATCAACTCACGTTCGGTGTAGGCGCCTTCCGTCAAATCCACCACCTTGACGACTTCTATCAGGCGATTCAAGTGCTTGGTGATCTGTTCAATCACCTCGTCTGATCCGGCCGTTTGAATGGTCATACGAGACAGACTGGGGTCTTCGGTGGGCGCGACCGTCAGCGACTCAATGTTGTAACCACGGGCCGAAAAAAGCCCCACCACGCGCGACAGTGCGCCCGCTTCGTTTTCAAGTAAAACTGCAATGATATGTTTCATGGTATGCGACTCCTCTTTTCGCTAACGCGGAAGCTTGCGCTTTCACCACCCTCCTCCACGCACGGTAATGCGTGGACTTGGCGAGCAATAGATTCATCTTGTTGGGGTTAAAGATCCTCTGAACTGAGCAGCATCTCGGTGATGCCGCTGCCTGCACGCACCATCGGGAACACGTTTTCGGTCGGGTCGGTGCGAAAGTCCATGAACACCGTGCGGTCCTTGAGCTTGCGTGCTTCACGTAATGCCGGCTCCACGTCCTGCGCACGTTCAATCAGCATGCCCACGTGCCCATAGGCTTCGGCCAGCTTGACAAAGTTGGGCAGCGCGTCCATGTAACTGCTGCTGTAGCGGCCTTCGTATTCCACTTCTTGCCACTGCCGCACCATGCCCAGGTAGCGGTTGTTCAGCGAGACGATCTTGATCGGCGTGTTGTATTGCAGGCAGGTGGACAGCTCCTGAATGCACATCTGCACCGAGCCTTCACCGGTGATGCAAAACACCTCACTCTGCGGTTTGGCCAACTTGATGCCCATAGCGTAAGGAATGCCCACACCCATCGTGCCCAAGCCGCCCGAATTGATCCAGCGACGTGGCTCGTCGAACCTGTAATACTGAGCCGCCCACATTTGGTGCTGACCCACGTCTGACGTGATGTACACATCGTCATTTTTGGTCATATTCCAGAGCGTTTCCACCACGTTTTGTGGCTTGATCACGTCGCCCGTGCCGTGGTCGTACTTCAGGCAGTCGCGCTGGCGCCAACCTTCAATGGTGCTCCACCACGCGGCCAGAGCATTGGCATCGGGTTTGACCGCACTCTCCTTGATCATGGCAATCAGCTCTATCAGCACGTCCTTGACGTCGCCCACGATCGGGATGTCCACCCGCACGCGCTTGGAAATGCTCGACGGATCAATGTCCACATGGATGATCTTGCGCTCATTCTGGGCAAAGTGCTTGGGGTTGCCAATGACCCGGTCGTCAAAACGCGCCCCCACCGCCAGCAGCACGTCGCAGTTCTGCATGGCATTGTTGGCTTCCAGCGTGCCGTGCATGCCCAGCATACCCAAGAATTTGCGGTCGCTGGCTGGGTAGGCACCCAAGCCCATCAGGGTATGGGTCACCGGGTAACCCAGCAAATCAACCAGTTGACGCAACTCGTTGGAGGCGTTGCTCAACAGCACACCACCACCGGTGTAGATGTACGGCCGTTTGGCCGCCAGCAGCAATTGCAAGGCCTTGCGGATCTGTCCGCCATGCCCTTTGCGCACCGGGTTGTACGAGCGCATTTCGATGCTCTGCGGATATCCCTGATAGGGCACTTTCTTGAAAGACACGTCTTTGGGAATGTCGATCACCACCGGGCCGGGCCTGCCACTGCGGGCAATATGGAACGCTTTCTTGATCGTGTCACACAAGTCGCGCGCGTCCTTGACCAAAAAATTGTGCTTGACCACCGGTCGCGTAATGCCCACCGCATCACACTCCTGGAAGGCGTCCATGCCAATGGCCGGTGTCGGCACCTGACCGCTGATGATGACCATCGGAATGCTGTCCATGTAGGCGGTGGCAATACCCGTGACAGCGTTGGTCACGCCCGGCCCCGAGGTAACCAAGGCCACGCCCACATCACCCGTGGCGCGCGCATAGCCGTCGGCGGCGTGCACTGCGGCTTGTTCGTGTCGTACCAAAATATGCTTGATCGACTCTTGTTTGAACAGCGCATCGTAAATATGCAGCACTGCACCGCCGGGATAACCCCAGACAAACTTGACGTTTTCGGCTTGCAGTGCCCGAATCAACACCTCAGCTCCACGAATCTCGGTATCCACCGATTTGGGCTTGCTGGCGACGGTACGATTCGCAGCTAGATGAGATACCGAACTGGTTTCGGCTTTTGACATTTCCATGATGAACCTTTGTGAATTTCTCTGACGAAAAACCTTGGGTGCTTCTTTGCAAACACTCGTGGCGTTACATCGAAACTTAAGACCAGAACCATCGGCACACTGTTTCTTGCACCCGATCCTGATCCGTTTGCTTTAATTGGTAAAGCCCATTATCGCACCGCAAAAAAGTGGGCAGCACAGCACAACTGCCATAATTTGCATTCGACGCGCATCGCTCGTCCACCTCCGACCGACTTAAACAGCAGCAGTTCACCTTGGCAACCCCGAAAGAGCTTTCCGATTTTCTGAAGGAAGTTGAAAAACGCGCCTTCAAGCGGGCGCTTTACCACGTGCGTAACGACGAATCTGCGTTTGACATCGTGCAAGACAGCATGATGCGTCTGGCCGAAAACTATGGCGACAAACCGGTGGAAGAACTCCCCCTGCTGTTCCAGCGTATCCTCTCCAACGCCACGATGGACTGGTTTCGCAGGCAAAAAGTACAAAATGCGCTTTTTTCACCGTTTTCTGATTTTCAGTCACAAGACGAGGATGCTGGCGAATTTGACATTCTTGAAGCCATCTCGGTTGCCAACGTGCCACCCGAATTCGACAACCCGCAAAGCAACCACGAGCGGGCGCAGACCCTCAGAGTCATCGAAGATGCCCTGCTAAAGTTGCCACTGCGTCAACGAGAAGCGTTCTTGCTGCGTTACTGGGAAGATATGGGCGTTGCCGAAACCGCCAGCACCATGGGCTGCTCGGAAGGTAGCGTCAAAACCCACTGTTTCAGAGCCATTCAGACCCTAGCCAAAACATTGACCGCCAGAGGAATCAGCTCATGAGCCACTACACAACACAAGCGCGCGCTGGCGACCTGCCACCGGGCCTGGATGCCGCCGGGAAGCACGTGGCACGCCTTTTGCTCACGGCCGACGAGCTTTCTCCCAATATGCAGCAGCGCCTGCGAGCCGCTCGTGAACAGGCGGTGGACAAACGCCGCCAGATGTTGGCGTTGCAAGCGCAAGTGGTGTGGCGTCACGCAGCCCAAGGCAATGTGGGACAGGGTTGGTTTGAGCAACACGCTTCGATCTGGCACTTCTTTGGCAGTGTCGGCATGATGCTGGTTCTGGTGTTGGGTTTATGGATGATCGACAGTGTCCAAAGTGATGAATTTGTTAGTGAAACCGCCGAAATCGACAAAATGTTGCTCACCGATGACCTACCTCCAGCGGCCTACCTCGACCCTGGATTCAAGCATTTTGTCAAACTCAGTTTCCCCTCGAATGACCGTTGAATGCATGGCACAGCGCAGTTTCAAACACGTGACCGTCACCCTCTGGTCCATCGCCATCCTGGCAACGTCCGTCGTATCCGCCGTCGCTGCGCAAGCTGCAGACGTGGATACAAAAAGTCACGCTGCGGTCAAGCCTGCAACACTGGAATGGTCGCGTTTGACGACCACACAACGTCAGGCGCTCCAGCCGCTGGCTTCAAGCTGGCCTAGCCTGAGCGAAGTGCAAAAGAAAAAGTGGATTACGCTGAGCCACAACTACGCCAGCCTGACGCCCGCGAACCAGCAAAAGCTGCACCAACGCATGGTGGAGTGGGCGGCACTCACCCCCAAGCAACGCACCTTGGCGCGGCTTAACTTTTCACAAACCCAGCAGGTCACCCCCGAAGACAAGGCGGAACGCTGGGAGATTTACCAAAGTTTAACGCCCGAACAAAAAAAGGCGCTGGCGGCATCGGTGCCCAAATTGCCATTGGCCCCCAAAGTTGCCAAACCTGCCACACCGACGCGTGTCACATCAATCGTCCGGCCCGCATCGGCGGCACTGGCTGCATCGGCTCCCCGCTGACCGCACGGTGTTATGCAGTGCGACGTGCCAGCCGGATCAACAGACCATCCCGCCACCCGATGGCACACGCCCAGCCTGGCGCGACGCATGGCCTGTTGGCTCTACGAAGGCCTGTTGCTGTTTGGCGTGGTCTTCATCGCCGGGTATCTGTTTAGCACCTTAAGCCAGACGCGCAACGCGCTGGACAACCGGCACGCGCTACAAGCTTTTGTATTTGTGGTGTTTGGCATTTACTTTAGCTGGCTATGGTCCAAAGGCCAAACGCTGGCCATGAAAACCTGGCACATCCGCGTGCTTGACTTGCAGGGCCAGACGCTCACACAACAACGCGCGCTGCTACGCTATTTGTTGAGCTGGTTATGGGTGCTGCCGCCGTTGCTGGCTTCGTGGATGTTCAAACTGTCGGGAGCTGAGGCGCTGGTTATCTTGCCGGGCTGGATCGTGATCTGGGCGCTCTTGAGTTTGCTGCACCCACGCCGACAGTTCTGGCACGACGCGCTGGCGGGCACGCAACTGGTCACAGACCGCTAACGCGTGCCAGATTGATCTTGCCGAGCTCAGATCGCAGATTCGTCCATCTCACCGGTGCGGATGCGCACCACACGCTCTACCGGCGTGATAAAAATCTTGCCGTCGCCAATTTTCCCGGTACGTGCCGCTTTCACGATGGCATCCACGCAGCGCTCCACGTCAGCGGTTTTAACGACCACTTCAACCTTTACCTTGGGCAGAAAGTCCACCACGTATTCAGCACCGCGATACAACTCGGTGTGCCCCTTTTGCCGACCAAAACCCTTGACTTCAGAGACGGTCAAGCCGGTCACGCCGCATTCGGCCAGTCCTTCGCGCACTTCTTCGAGTTTGAATGGTTTGATAACGGCGGTAATTTGTTTCATGGGCATGGTGATCCTCTCGGAGTGGTAAATCAGTCAACGGCGATTGTGCATGAATCCAATCTTAATCAGTTGGGGTCAGAGCACGTCGCTGGCGCGAGTGGTCTGACCCACAAGTTATAAGTTCGGTCAGAGCACGTCGCTGGCGCGAGTGGTCTGACCCGCCAATTTCAAGCACGGAACCGGTTCGTGATCGGGTAGCGCCAGTCCTTGCCAAAGCTGCGGTGTGTGACACGGATGCCCACGGGCGACTGGCGGCGCTTGTACTCGTTGATCTTGATCAGCCGCGTCACCCGTTCGACATCTGCTGCGGCATAGCCTGCCGCCACAATGGTATCAATCGACTCGTCGTTTTCCATGTAGCGCTCAAGAATAGCGTCCAGCACCTCATAGGGCGGCAAGCTGTCCTGGTCTTTTTGATCCGGTCGCAACTCGGCGCTGGGAGGTCGGGTGATGATGCGCTCTGGTATCGGGCTCGCCCCCGTGCCATAGGGGTCATGGGCGTTGCGCCAACGCGCCAGTCGGAACACGGTGGTCTTGACCAGGTCCTTGATGACCGCAAAGCCACCTGCCATGTCACCGTACAGCGTGCAGTAGCCGGTGGCCATTTCGCTCTTGTTGCCGGTGGTCAGTACGATGCTGCCAAACTTGTTGGACAGCGCCATCAGCAGGGTGCCACGAATGCGCGCCTGGATGTTTTCTTCGGTCGTGTCCTCGGGCAGCCCCTTGAACTCACACGCCAGCGTGGCCTTGAAGGCCTCAAATTCGGGCACGATCGACAGTTCGTCGTAACGCACGTCAAGCCGCGCTGCCATGTCACGCGCGTCCATCCAGCTGATGTCGGCTGTGTAGGGTGAGGGCATCATCAGCGCGCGCACCCGGTCTTTGCCCAGCGCGTCCACGGCGATCGCCAGCACCAGCGCCGAATCAATGCCGCCCGACAAACCGAGCAGTACCCCTGGAAAGCCGTTCTTGCCCACATAGTCGCGCACACCCAGCACCATCGCGTCCCACAAATCGGCGTCGAGACTGCCGTGCGGCATCAAAACCGCTCTTAATTCAAGAGCTGTTTGCGCTTGCTCCACCTGCACCAGAAGGCAATTTTCCTTGAAACCAGGCGCACGCCCGGCCAGACGGCCGTCGGCGTTCATGGCAAACGAATAGCCCTCAAAAATCACTTCATCCTGCCCACCCACCAGATGCGCATAAATCAGCGGCAAACCGCAATCCAGCACGCGCTCACGCATCTTTTCTTCACGCTCCAGCCCCTTGCCCACATGAAACGGCGACGCGTTGATCACGGCCAGCAGTTCGGCGCCAGCATCGCGTGTCTGGCGTGCGGGGGTCTCAAACCAGGCGTCTTCACAGATCAACAAGCCCACCTTCACGCGGTGGTCAGGTGCACCTGCTTCAAACACACACACATCGTGCCCGGCGGCAAAATAGCGCCGCTCGTCAAACACCTGGTAATTGGGCAGTTCACGCTTGGCGTAGGTCGCCATCACCTGCCCCTGGCACAACACGCTGGCGGCGTTGTAGCGCTGCGGTACTGCCACCGAACGCGTGCGCACATCCCCGCCTGCCGGGTGCCCCACCACCACGCTCAAATGTTCCAGACCCGCCAGCGCCTGCGCCACCGACTGCACCGCCTCGTCACACGCGGCAATGAAAGCCGGGCGCAAAAAAAGGTCTTCGGCAGCGTAGCCGCAAATCGACAACTCGGGCGTCAGCACCAGCCGCGCGCCGTCCTGGTACGCCTGCTGCGCGGCCTGAATGATTTTTTGGGCGTTGCCCGCCAGATCACCCACCACCAGGTTGAGCTGGGCCACGCAAATTTTCAGCGTCATGCGCCTGGGCCCGTGTCGATGCAACCGACGCTCAGGCCTGCACCACGCACTGGCACTGTTCGCCCAGGCCCTGCACGCCCAGGAACATGGTTTGACCGGCACGCAAAAACACCGGAGGTTTGTGCCCCATGCCCACGCCCGGCGGGGTGCCGGTGGTGATCACATCACCCGGCTGCAGCGTCATGAACTGGCTCAGATAGCTCACCAAAAACGGCACCTGATACACCATGGTGGCGGTGTTGCCGTTTTGCATGCGCTGACCGTCCACATCCAGCCAGAGCGAAAGTCTTTGCGGGTCTGGCACTTCGTCGGCGGTCACCAGCCAGGGTCCCAACGGGCCAAAACTGTCATGCCCCTTGCCCTTGTCCCAGGTACCGCTTCGGTTGATCTGATAGTCGCGCTCAGACACATCATTCATCACGCAGTAGCCCGCCACATGCTTGAAAGCGTCGCTCTGATCAATGTAGCGTCCGCCCTGGCCGATAACAAACGCCAGCTCCACCTCCCAATCCGTCTTGACCGAGCCACGCGGAATCTGCACGTCGTCGTTGGGGCCCACCAGGCAACTGGTCCATTTGTTGAAAATGACCGGTTCCGGCGGCACCGCCATGCCCGCCTCTGCGGCGTGATCCGAGTAATTCAGACCAATACCAATGCACTTGCCCACCTGCCCGACGCACGGCCCCAGGCGCAGATCCACCTGCGGCGTGCCGGACACCAGCGGCAGGCTGGCAACATCGACCGCGCGCAGCCGCGCCAGGCCTTCGGGCAGCAGCGTAGCGCCACCAATATCATCCACCAGCGCGCTCAGATCGCGCACACGCCCCTGGGCATCGAGCAAACCGGGCTTTTCTTGCCCCACTGGGCCGTAGCGCAATAGCTTCATGGCGATGGCTCCTTAAGCTTCATCGCGCTCGTAGCGCGCAATGCCTTCGACAATTTCGGCGTGCGCTGCCTCGGGGCCTTCCCAACCCATCACTTTGACCCATTTGTTGGCTTCGAGGTCTTTGTAATGCTCAAAAAAGTGCGCAATGGTCTTCAGGCGAAACGGGCTCAGGTCTTCGGGTTTTTGCCAACGGCTGTAGAGCGACAGAATCTTGTCGATGGGTACCGCCAGCACTTTAGCGTCCATGCCGGCTTCGTCTTCCATCTTGAGCATGCCAATGGCACGGCAGGTCACCACCACGCCCGGAATCAGCGGCACAGGCGTCACCACCAGCACGTCTACCGGGTCGCCGTCGCCGCTGATGGTGTGCGGCACATAGCCGTAATTGGTGGGGTAATGCATGGCCGTGCTCATGAAACGATCGACAAAAATGGCGTGCGTGTCATGATCCACCTCGTACTTGACCGGGTCGGCGTTCATCGGAATTTCGATGATCACATTGAATTCTTTGGGGGCGTTTTTGCCAGGAGTGACGTTATCTAGTGACATGATTTGAATGAGGAAGGTTTTGAGTTAGATCAGGAACAGGGCAGATTAGCACTGATTTTACTGACTCACCCCTTGCGGGTCATCAAATTGTCAGAATTTGGCGCTACATTACGCGCGTTGGCCAATCGACCAAGTCAGCACCTAACTGGTGCCCCGACGACGAGGAAGCAACGCAGCGGTGGTGCCGACTAGCGTGGCACCATCACCTCGCGAAACAACAGACAGGAGATACATCACTATGTCAGGCAATTCTGCGCTCATATTGGCGCTTATCTGCGGCTTGATCGCCGTTGGCTACGGGTTTTGGGCCCGCAGCTGGATTCTTTCCCAAGATGCTGGCAACCAGCGCATGCAAGATATCTCGCACGCCATTCAAACGGGCGCGGCAGCATATCTAGCGCGCCAGTACAAAACCATTGCTGTCGTCGGCGTTGTACTGGCCATTTTGATCGGTGTGTTTCTGGACGGCCTGAGCGCCGTTGGCTTTGTCATTGGTGCGGTGCTCTCTGGTGCTTGCGGCTTCATCGGCATGAACGTTTCGGTGCGCGCCAACGTGCGTACCGCGCAAGCGGCCACCAAAGGCATTGGCCCGGCATTGGACGTGGCTTTTCGTGGCGGCGCCATCACTGGCATGCTGGTGGTGGGCCTGGGGCTGCTGGGTGTGACCGGTTTTTACTGGTTTTTGGCGGGCAACGGCAACCTCACGCCAGACAAACCCCTGGCGCAAGTGCTCAACCCACTGATCGGTTTTGCCTTCGGCTCGTCGCTGATTTCGATTTTTGCGCGTCTGGGCGGTGGCATCTTCACCAAGGGCGCCGACGTTGGCGCTGACCTGGTGGGCAAGGTAGAAGCGGGCATCCCTGAAGACGACCCGCGCAACCCAGCCGTGATTGCTGACAACGTAGGCGACAACGTGGGCGACTGCGCTGGTATGGCCGCTGACCTGTTTGAAACCTACGCCGTCACACTGATCGCCACCATGGTGCTCGGCGCCCTGCTGATGACCAGCTCCGGCACCAGTGCGGTGATGTACCCGCTGGCGCTCGGTGCGGTGTCGATCGTAGCTTCCATCATCGGCTGCTTTTTTGTCAAGGCCTCACCCGGCATGACCAACGTGATGCCAGCGCTGTACAAAGGTCTGGCTGTAGCGGGCGTGCTGTCGCTGATTGCCTTCTTCTTTGTCACCCAATGGCTGATACCCGACAACGCCATCACGGCCACCGGCAGCCAGATGCGTCTGTTTGGTTCCTGCGCAGTGGGCCTGATCCTGACCGGTGCGCTGGTCTGGATCACCGAGTACTACACCGGCACCCAATACCACCCGGTGCAACACATCGCTGAAGCTTCCACCACCGGCCACGGCACCAATATCATCGCCGGTCTGGGCGTCTCCATGCGCTCCACCGCCTGGCCAGTGCTGTTTGTCTGCGCTGCGATTTACACCGCCTACGCCCTGGGTGGCCTGTACGGCATTGCCGTTGCGGCCATGTCGATGCTGAGCATGGCCGGCATTGTGGTGGCACTGGACGCTTACGGCCCCATCACCGACAACGCCGGTGGCATTGCCGAAATGGCCGAGCTGCCCAGCAGCGTGCGCGATATCACCGACCCGCTGGACGCCGTGGGCAACACCACCAAGGCTGTCACCAAGGGCTACGCTATCGGCTCGGCCGGTCTGGCCGCGCTGGTGCTGTTTGCTGACTACACGCACAAGCTCGACGCCTATGGCACCCACGTTACGTTTGACCTGAGCAACCCGATGGTCATCATTGGTCTGTTCATTGGTGGCCTGATTCCCTACCTGTTTGGTGCCATGGCGATGGAAGCGGTTGGCCGCGCCGCCGGTTCCGTGGTGGTGGAAGTGCGTCGCCAGTTCCGCGAAATCAAAGGCATCATGGAAGGCACGGCCAAGCCCGAATACGGCACCGCTGTGGATATGCTGACAAGTGCCGCCATCAAAGAAATGATGATCCCGTCGCTGCTGCCGGTGGTGGCCCCCATTCTGGTCGGCCTGATCCTTGGCCCGGCTGCCTTGGGTGGCTTGCTGATGGGTACCATCGTGACCGGTCTGTTTGTGGCCATCTCGATGTGTACCGGTGGCGGTGCCTGGGACAACGCCAAGAAGTACATTGAAGACGGCCACTTTGGTGGCAAGGGCTCTGAAACCCACAAGGCTGCTGTAACCGGCGACACCGTGGGCGACCCCTACAAGGACACGGCCGGCCCGGCGGTGAACCCGCTCATCAAGATCATCAACATCGTGGCGCTTTTGATTGTGCCGGTGATGATGAAGATCCACGGCGCTTGATCGATTGCCGATCATCGCAACCAGCCCGCCTCGGCGGGCTTTTTTGTGGTCGTGCCAAAATCGGGCATGCAAGGAAAAGATGCCCAAATGACCGAATCCCATACGCACCGCGTGATCCCGCTGCAAGACCTGCGCCCGGCATCTTTTGCCCTGCCGCAAGCCGTGCAACTGCCAGGTAAACGCGTCACCGCCATTGGCCTGTTGCAAGACACGCGTGGGCGCGCGCTGCACGACCTGCGCATCAGCGTCACCGATCGTTGCAATTTTCGCTGCAACTACTGCATGCCCAAGGAAATCTTCAATGCCGACTATCCCTATCTGAAACACGCAGACTTGCTCAGTTTTGAAGAAATCACACGACTGGCAAGGCAGTTCATCGCGCACGGCGTGCAAAAAATCCGCCTCACGGGGGGCGAACCGCTACTGCGCAAAAATCTGGAGCAACTCATTGAACAATTGGCCGTATTGCGCACATTGGACGACAAGCCGCTGGACATCACCCTCACCACCAACGGGTCGCTATTGGCGCGCAAGGCTACCGCGCTCAAGGCGGCAGGCTTGCAGCGTGTGACGGTCAGCCTAGACGGACTGGACGACGCGGTGTTTCGCGCCATGAACGACGTGGACTTTCCGGTCACCGACGTCATCGATGGCATCGAAGCCGCCCAGGCGGCGGGGTTGGGGCCCATCAAGATCAACATGGTGGTCAAGCGCGGCACCAACGAACAAGAAATTTTGCCCATGGCGCGGCGCTTTCGCGGCACGGGCATGGTGCTGCGCTATATTGAATACATGGACGTGGGCGCCACCAACGGCTGGCGCATGAACGAGGTGATGCCATCGGCCGAAGTCATCCGGCTGCTACAAACCGAATTGCCTCTGGTGCCGCTGCTAGCCAGCCAGCCTGGCGAAACCGCGCAGCGCTGGGGCTACGCCGATGCCAACGGCCACTACGACCCACAACTGGGTGAGGTTGGTGTCATCAGCAGCGTCACGCAAGCGTTTTGCCACAGCTGCAACCGCGCGCGCCTGTCCACCGAAGGCCAGTTGTATTTGTGCCTGTTTGCCGAAAAAGGTTACGACCTGCGCCAGCTCTTGCGTCGTGGCGCCAGCGACGCCGACCTGGCCAATGCCATCGGCCACATCTGGCAGGGGCGCGACGACCACTATTCAGAATTGCGTAGCGTACTGGCACCCGACACCGGGGCGCCCGTCAAGCGGGTTGAAATGAGTTACATCGGAGGCTAATTTGGTTCAAGCACAAGACATCACCGCGCTGATTCTGGCCGGGGGCCGCGGCAGCCGCATGGGCGGGGTGGACAAAGGCCTGCAAGCCTTTAACGGGCTGGCGCTGGCGCTGCACACGCTCAACCGTCTGCAAATGGGGGGCGGCGTGGGCGGCATCATGCTCAACGCCAACCGCAATCTGGCCGCCTATGAATCTTTTGGCGTAGAAGTCTGGCCCGACGGCATGGCCGACTACCCTGGCCCGCTGGCGGGTTTTCTGACCGGGCTGGAGCGCTGCGAAACACCATTTTTGTTGACCGTACCGTGCGACACACCGCTGCTGCCGCTGGACCTGGCAACCCGTCTGGCCAACGCACTCGATGCGGCGCAGGCCGACATCGCCATGGCCGCTGCCCCAGAGGCCGGGCGCAACGGGCCAATGCAGGTACGCGCCCAGCCTGTGTTCTGTCTGATGAAGGTGGAATTGCTTGAAAGCCTGCTGCGCTTCACGCAAGAGGGTGGGCGCAAGATTGACGCCTGGACTGCCTTGCACAAAACCGTTGTGGTGCCATTTGACCAGCCGGGCGACAACCCCCAAGCCTTCTTCAACGCCAACACACTGGCAGAACTGCATCAACTGGAGAGTGTCCCCCAATGAGATCGTTAGAGCAGATCGGCCAAGAGCTGGCCGGCTACGACCCACAGTCGTTGCGCGCAGGCATGGTGGGTGAATTTTTACAACGGCTGGTCAGTCCTGTGACCGAGATTGAAACTATCGGCATTTTTGACGCCTTGGGCCGGGTGTTGGCCACCGACCTCATCAGCCCAATCAGCGTACCACCGCACAATAACTCGGCGATGGACGGCTACGCATTTGCTGGCGCCCAACTGGTGCCGGGCCAGCCGTTGGTCTTGCAGGTGGCGGGCACCGCACTGGCAGGCAAAGCGTGGGCAGGCCCGGTACAGCCCGGCCAGTGCCTGCGCATCATGACGGGCGCCATCCTGCCCGAAGGACTGGATACCGTGGTGGCGCAAGAACTGGTCAGCGTCAACAGCGACCAGATCACATTGGCAGCGGATGTCGTGCGCCCAGGCGACAACCGCCGTCTGCTGGGCGAAGACCTCATGCAAGGCCAACCTGCGCTATGCAAAGGGGAGCTGCTTGCGCCTGCTGCTCTTGGCCTGGTAGCCAGTTTGGGCATCACAGAAGTACCCGTATTGCGGCGCCTGAAAGTGGCTTATTTTTCTACCGGTGACGAAATCCTGAGCCTGGGAGAAGCCCCGCGTGAGGGTGCGGTGTATGACAGTAACCGCTACACCGTGTTTGGCCTGCTGACCCAACTCGGCTGCGAGGTGATCGACCTGGGCGTGGTGCGCGACGACCCCCTGGCGCTGGAGGCAGCGTTTGTACACGCCGCGCAGCAGGCCGACGCCATCATCACCAGCGGCGGCGTCAGCGTGGGCGAGGCCGATTACACCAAGGCGATGATGAAAAAGCTGGGCGACGTAACGTTCTGGAAGATCGCCATGCGCCCGGGCCGTCCCATGGCGGTAGGCCAGATTTCAAGAACAAAATTAGCCTCTAGACATTATTTGGCAAGCGCAGACAGCTCTCATAAAGATAACAACCTGCAGGCTGGCCACGCCGTGTTGTTTGGCCTGCCAGGCAACCCGGTGGCGGTGATGGTGACTTTTCTGGCATTTGTGCGCCCGGCCCTGTTGCGCCTGATGGGCGCACGCGCTGTCGGCACGCCGCTGCTCAAAGCACGCAGCGCAGAAACGATCCGCAAAAAACCCGGTCGCACCGAATACCAGCGCGGTATCTTCAGCGCCGCGCCGGATGGCCTGCCCACGGTACGCACTACCGGCAATCAAGGCTCGGGCGTGCTCAGCTCCATGGTGCAGGCTAACGGTCTGATCGTGCTACAGCATGACCAAGGCAACGTCGCCGTAGGCGACCTGGTGGATGTGATGCTGTTTGACGGGGTGATGTAACGCTCAGTTTGACGCAGTCTGGATGGCGACCGTCGCCGGACTTGCATCCGCAGGTTCATCGCCGCTTGGCGGCGTTTGGCCATAAGTGACCGTGTTTTTCCATCAGGTAAAGAATTCTGGCCAGGGCGGACGCACGTACCAGGAGTTATTTGGCAGAAACACCTTGGTGCGGCCGTGCCAGCAGGCGCAAGTCCGGGCCGACACGCTCAATGCTTTCAAATTCCAGTTCAACCGCCTCACCCAACGCGGTAAACGGCCCCAGGTTGGTCATGCCCTGGCCTTGTCCCAGCAGCTTGGGTGCCATGTACAGCAAAAATTCATCGACCAGAGCGCCGCGGATGAACGAGCCATTGAGTTTATGGCCGGCTTCTACGTGCAGCTCATTGATTTCGCGCTGCGCCAGGTCACGCAACATGGCCGCCAAGTCGACCTTGGCTTGCGTGCCAGGGGTGCTGCCGGGCAGATAGATGACCGTGGCACCGCGCGCTTCAAGTGCTGATTTTTTAACATCATTTTGGACTGCGGCGTAGATGATGCAAGCGCGACCAGCTATAAAAAGAGCAGCATCTAACGGCGTTTCAAGGCAACTGTCCACCACCACCAGCGAGGGCTGGCGCGGTGTATCCACCAGCCGCACGTCCAGCCGCGGGTTGTCTGCCAGCACAGTGCCAATACCTGTGAGCACGGCGCAGGCGCGGGCGCGCCAGGCGTGGCCGTCTGCGCGCGCCTCGGGCGAGGTGATCCATTGGCTAACGCCGTTTTGCAGCGCAGTTTGCCCGTCCAGCGACGCCGCTAGTTTTAAGCGTACCCAGGGCGTTTGACGAGTCATGCGGCTGAAAAAACCAATATTGAGTTCTCGCGAGGCAATGGCCAGCCGGTGTTCGGTCGGCAAAACCTCTACCTGCACGCCCGCAGCGAGCAGCCGTGCAAAACCCTGACCTGCGACCAGCGGATTGGGGTCGGTATTGCTGGCGACGACTTTGCCGATGCCCGCTGCGATCAGCGCGTCGCTGCAGGGTCCGGTGCGGCCATGGTGCGAACAGGGCTCCAAGGTAACGTAGGCGATGGCACCCTGCACTGCGTGGCCCTGTGCCTGCGCGTCACGCAGGGCCATGATCTCTGCGTGCGCTTGGCCCGCGCGCTGGGTGTGGCCTAGGCCCAGGATGCGACCGCTGGCATCGGCAATGACGCAGCCCACGCGCGGGTTGGGGGAAGTAAGCCGCAGGGCCTGGGTGGCCAGTGCCAAAGCGCGCTCTAAGAGAATACTTGATTCAGGCATAAAGACCATGGCCCGGGTGATTTTTTGGTTGTTTGACAAGCCATTTTTTTATAACAAATTGCCTTATAGCCCATATTTTATGGGTTAAAACAGCTATTTTATTTGAAGCATTTCAACTTCAAAGCCATCCTTAACCATGGGTCAAGCGTGGCGCGCCATGTATTCAGAAGTCATGCATTGCTTCACTGCGTTTGCCTTGCCGCGCAATACTTGCAATGACAGTGCCGTTCTTTCAGGTTAACAGCGCCGCCGCACCGCCGTCAGGATGCCGCGCAAGATGTCCAATGGCGGTGGTGGGCAACCCGGCAGGGTGACATCCACGGGAATCACGTTGGCAACTTTCCCACAGGTGGCGTAGCTTTCGCCAAAGATACCACCGTCGCAAGCGCAGTCACCTACTGCGACCACAAGCTTGGGCTCTGGAACCGCGTCGTAGGTACGTTTCAGTGCCGTTTCCATGTTGCGCGACACCGGGCCGGTCACCAGCAACAGGTCGGCGTGGCGGGGGCGGTTTTTGTGCGGATACCCGATTGGGCAATCTGCTTGACCACGTTCCAGATCATAGGTCTTGGCCTGAATAACTTCTTGCCGTGGTCTTGCTCCACCCGCATGGAAGGACGCGAAAAAATGCACGTTGTCATGCCCACAAACGCCGTCAACGTCACCAGAAAGACGTTTACGTCGCGCACCCAGCCCCAGCGCACCCGCGCCGCTGATGGCGCCCGCTGCCAAACCAGCCCCGGTCAGCACCGCCTCAGCCAGCAGCGACGGCGATGGGGAGACTTTCTAATACGTTGCGGGACAGATCAAGGCTACACGCAATGAGCTCGCGCTGTCTTCGGTCGCGTGGCATAACTTCGGTGCATTGAACTTACCGTAAAAACCTTCTTTTCATTCAGAGCAGTCGCTCCATCAGGGAATGAATGGGGTAATCGCTATCGCTTTGGGGTTCCCCCCCGACGATGCCGTCGTACCCGCAGTCAATACGCCGGAAGTCTGATCAATGCTGTACACAGACACGTTGTTTGAACCGAAGTTGGTGACATAAGCAAACTTGTTATCCGGGCTCACCACCACGCTTGACGGGTTGGTGCCTGCTGTTGCCGATGTACCGCTGGTTAGTGCCCCCGTCGTCATATCAACGCTATAGACCGACACATTGCCGGAGGCATAGCTCGGAACATAGGCGAAGTTCCCATTGGGCGACAGTGCCATAGAGTACGGTTGCGATCCAGTAAAGACGTCGTTTCCGGCCGTGAGGGTGCCATTGGTCTGGTCAATGGCATAGGGGGTCAAAGAGGCATAGCCAGAAGCCAACACATAGAGGTATTTGCCCGCAGGGTCAACTGCCGATGCACGCGGTGCATTTCTTACCACTGGTTGAGCGACCGTCGTCAGTGCCCCGGATGCCGCGTCAACCGTATATGTCCTGACGCTGTTGCCTCCGGTCGTGCCCGCCTGGTTCGTCACATAGGCGAATTTTCCGGTGGGATCAAGCGCTATGGAACTTGGCGTCGGGCCGGTATAGCCCAAAAGCCCAGTATCGGTCAGTGCGCCCGTGACAGCATCCACCGAATAAATGGACACCGTATTGGCTGTCTTGTTTGTCACGTACACAAATTTACCGTCAGCGCTCACCCTGATATAGGAAGGCGCGGCGCCCGCAGCGACCGGCGTGCCCGCCGTCAGCGCACCCGTTGCCTGGTCTATGCTGAACACCGACACATTATTGGAGCCGCTGTTGGCAACATACAGCGTCTTGCCGTTGGGATGCACCGCAACCGATACTGGTGTGCTGCCCGCCGTTACTGCCGTGCCTGCCGTCAGTGCGCCAGTGTCAGTATTCACGCTGAATACTGACACATTGTTCGAGTTGGCGGTGTAAACGAAAAGCTTGGGACCGGTGCTTGGGGCCACCGGGGTTACGGTAGCCGCCGTCGATGCGATCGATTCACCGATGGCGTTCAGCGCCGTCACAATGAAGTAATAAGTGGTGCCATTGCCCAGCCCGGTAACTGCCGAACCAGAAACTGCGCCCGTCACTTTCGTGCCTGTTGCAATGGTTACACCTGACGAACTGCCGTAATAAAGGTTGTAACCTGTTGCCCCGCTAACAGCATTCCAACTAACCGTAGCCTCACCATCGCCCGCCAAGGCAGCAGCCCCTGTTGGGGCGGAGGGTGGGAGTGCCGGTGTCGCGGTAACCGCGTTGGAGGCTGCGCTCTCGCCACCGTCTGACACTGCCGTGACAATGATCGAATAGGCCGTAAAGTTGCTCAGCCCGGTGATGGTATAGGGCGAAGTGACATTGATAACAGCCGTGGAATTAGTGGTGCTGATACGCGTATTGTTCAGGTAATACAGGTTGTAGCTGCTCGCCCCGGTGACCGCTGGCCAGTTCACCGTGATCTGACCGTTTCCGGCGGTGGCCGTGACGCCCGCTGGCTTGCCCGGAATCGGTGCTTCAGGGATGGCGCTGATGACGTTGGATATTTCTGTTTCCACGCCACCCATTTCCCCAGTGATGAAGAAGTAATAGCGCGTACCGTTGACCAGCCCGGTAACTGTTGACCGTGAATTGATGGCGTCAAAAGCAGCATTGGCAATTTTCGTGGCGGTCGTCTTGGTGATGCCGGACGAAGTGCCATAGTAAATGTTGTGTGTCGTTGTAGCGCTGCTGAGGAAACTCAGCGTAACCTGACCATCACCGGTTGATACTTGGGTAGAAGTGATCTTGCCTAGGTTCTTGTCGAACGCATAGCCAACTTGCACCGGGTTGGGCATACTCACACCGAAGAAATATTCCCCGGCACCCAGTTGATAGTGCACATCTGTGCCCCATGCCCAGGTTCTACCATCTGTGGTGCGCGCCAAGCCATGTCGCGTCCCGGTGGAGATGGACGTAACCCCGGTCAAGCCGGCAACCTGAATGGCTATATGACGGTCGATATTGCTGCCATCGCCCAATTCGCCGAAATAGTTGTAACCCCAGCTCCACAACGTACCGTCCGCCTTGATCGCGAGCGCACCGTTTTCGCGTGCAGCGATGGCGGTTACATTGCTGAGTCCGCTGACCTGCACGGGAACGTTCTGATTGTTTGTGGTGCCGTTCAGCAACTGGTAGGTTCCATCGCCCAACTGGCCATCGAGATTGCGCCCCCACGCCCATACAGTGCCGTCGTTTTTCAGCGCGACACTGTGATCCATGCCAGCTGCGACGGCAGTTATGCCGGTCAGCCCGGATACTTGAACCGGCGTCAGGGAGCCGACGCTGAAAGCCCCCGTGCCCAGCTCGCCCCACGGGCCGTCGCCCCACGCCCAGACAGTACCATCCGATTTCACCGCTAAGGAATGATGCAGCCCGCCGGCAATGGCAATGACATTGGCAAGCCCGCTTATCTGCACTGGAGTGGGGCGGTTCGTCGTCGTACCATCGCCCAACTGGCCTTTGCCATTCAGACCCCATGCCCATACCGTGCCGTCTATCTTGAGGGCAAGGGTATGCTCTGCTCCCGCAGCGATGGCTTTCACTCCGGTAATACTCACCTGAACGGGCGTCGAACGAGCGGTCGCAGTTCCATCCCCGAGCTCATAGAGGTCATTGCGCCCCCAGGTCCAGACTGTGCCATCGGCCCTCAGGACAGCGCTGTGCGAATAGCCTGCCGATATAGCAACCACGGATGTCAGTCCGCTGACCTGGGTGAAGACGCTGGTGGCAGATGTACCATCGCCAAGCTGCCCATAGGTATTTTCGCCCCAGGCGCTGACTGTGCCATCCGAGTTCATCATGACGGAAAAAAATTCACCTGCCGCCAACTGGGCACCCGTTGCAGCAACATTGCCTGCCCCGCCCCCCGCATAATTGACCCAGAACCCGCTCCCGTTATCGAGCATACCCGAGCCGAAGTCCAGGTAACCTTTTCCAGCGATGTAACTTGCCAATGAATTGTTCGCCGCCAGACTGGGCGCATAAAAGTACCACTTGCTTTGCGGGTTGTCCCACGCCCACAGCGTAGTCACGTTGCCCACGCGCGTGCTGAATACTGCAGGCGTCACAGCGTCCCCCGTAGCAGAAAGATTCCACCCCGTCGTCAGACGGTCTGCCGTCAGGGATTCACCCGTCCCACTCTGACTGCCGAGCAACAGCGGTGTCGATGCATTGACCCAGTAACCCTCACCAGGATAAATGCTGTCGAGCACGCTATAACCCTTGCCTGAGGCGTAGGTTGCCAGGGTATCATTAGTGTCAAGCGAAGGCGCGTAAAACGCCCATGTGCGGTTAGAAGCATTCCACTTCCAGACCGTGACGATACCGGCTTGCCCGCCGAAGATAGTCTTCGCGTTGATCGGCGTGCTCAGGCTGTTGCCGACCAAATTCCAGCCGGTGGCAAGGCTGAGCTGATAAGTGATGGTGGTAGCCTGGGCAACGACACTGCACAGCAACACCCCGCAGGCGATCAAACGCAAAAACAACCTGAGCAAGCTTTTCATGCAACTCTCCTTCCGAAGTCAAGGAAAAAAAGAATGACCAACCAAATAGTTGGGATGCAACGCCATTATTAATCGTTAATCGTTCATGCGTTACGGTTGCAGTGAAAGCCTGACGGCTCAACCGGTCTTGATGCGCCGACGCACGGCGGTCAAGATGCCGCGCAAAATGTCCAAGGGCGGTGGCGGGCAGCCCGGCACGGTCACATCCACCGGGATCACATTGGCCACGCGGCCACAGGTGGCGTAGCTTTCGCCAAAAATGCCCCCATCGCAGGCGCAGTCGCCCACCGCCACCACCAGCTTGGGCTCGGGCACCGCGTCGTAGGTACGTTTCAGGGCCGTTTCCATGTTGCGCGACACCGGCCCAGTCACCAGCAACAGATCGGCGTGGCGGGGGCTGGCCACAAAGCGGATGCCCAAGCCTTCAATGTTGTAGTAGGGGTTGCCCAGCGCGTTGATTTCAAGCTCGCACCCGTTGCACGAACCGGTATCGACCTCGCGGATCGTCAGCGCCTGCCCCAGAATGTCGAGCAGTTCTTGCTGGATGCGCGACGCTTCCAACTGGGAGGTATCTCCAATATCTGGTGCCGCCTCGGTGCGAATACCCGATTGGGCGATTTGTTTAACGACCTTCCAAATCATAGGTCTTGGCCCGAGTAGCTGAGGTTGAATGACTTGTTGATCAAGGGAAAGTCGGCGACGATATTGCCCATCACGGCGTGCTGCAATACCGGCCAGTTTTGCCACGAAGGGTCGTGCAGGTGGCAGCGCGCAATGCGTTTTGGCTGCGTGTCAGCGGAGAGCTCCAGCGCCACAAAAATTTCGCCACGCCAGCCTTCGACCCAACCGGCACCAACCGTCGCATGGGACGGCAACACCACGCTGGTCTGAAACGCGCCGTGCGGCAACTCGCACAAGATGCGCTGGATCAGACGCAGCGCTTCAAACACCTCATCAAAGCGCACCAACACGCGTGCCGCCACGTCACCGTTGTGGTGCGTGGCCATCGCCACGTCTAGCTTGTTGTAGGGTTCAAACGGGTGGTCGCAGCGCAAGTCCCAGGCCTGGCTGCTGGCACGCCCGGCCAGACCGGTCAGGCCCAGGCGCGCGGCCAGCGCCGGTTCAACCCGGCCGGTGGTCATCAGCCGGTCTTGCAGGCCGGCGTGCGCTTCGAAGATGTCGAACATACGCTGCACTTCAATCTCTATGGCCTTGCAAGACTGCAGCATGGCGTCGGCCTGCTCGCGTGTCAGGTCGCTGCTGACACCGCCCGGTAGCACACAGTCCATCATCAGGCGGTGTCCAAACGCCGCTTTGGAACCGCGCAGCCAGTCTTCGCGCAGGCGGGAAAACTGCGCCAGCGCAAAGGCAAAGGCGGCGTCGTTACCGACCGCGCCCAGGTCGCCCAGGTGGTTGGCAACGCGCTCGCGCTCGAGCATCAGTGCGCGCAGCCAGCGCGCGGCGGGAGGAATGTCGCAACCGGCGGCCGATTCCAGCGCCATGCAGTACGCCCAAGCGTAGGCGACAGTGCTGTCGCCCGATACACGCCCGGCCAGCCGATGACCCTGCAACGGCTCAAACTGCGTCATGCGTTGCTCAATGCCTTTGTGCGTGTAACCCAGGCGCTGCTCCAGCCGCAACACTTTTTCGCCCACCACCGAAAAGCGGAAATGCCCCGGCTCGATGATGCCCGCGTGCACCGGGCCCACGGCAATCTCGTGCACACCGTCGCCTTCCACCCGCACAAACGCGTAATCTTGCAACGGCCGCGCATCCACCGGCGGCAACGCCTCGGGCGGCTGCAACAGCGGAAAAAAATCTGCCGCCCAGGCACCGTGGTTGAGCCACGCACGCTCATCGGTCATGCCCTTGGCATGCACGTTGGACAGGTCGGCGGCGGCGCGCTGCATGCGTGCGGCCGCCGGGAAGATGCCCGACAGATCCGGGTAGCTCAAGCGGCCGTGGTGCGGCGCAAGCGGCAGCGCCAGCCAGAACAGGCCGTCAAGCGTGACATAGGCAGCAAATATGGCCTCAGCCCTTAATAATTCTGGGCTGGAAGCTCCTGATTGAATAGCTTTGGAGGCCCACAACGCCACCAGGCGGCCGCCTTCTTCACGTACCGCTTCAGCCGCCGCCAACCACTGCCCCGGCGTCACGTTGCCATGCCAGACGGGCACCGGCGCGGGCAAGGGTGCAAAGTCAAGTTCCAGACCAGGTATCTTCATCGCCTAGCCTCCCAGCATCGCCGCAGCCTGCACGTACCAGCCGTTCAGGTAGGGCGGAATAAACAAGCCCAACGCCAAACCCAAGGCCAGGTGCACAAACACCGGCACCAGCGCGGGCGGATGCGCCAGCGGTTTCAGCGAGGTGTCCCCAAACACCATGGGCAGCACGCGGGCCAGAATCGAAGCAAATGCCACGCCCAGGCCAATGAACAAGAAGGGTGTAGCCCAGGGCTGCTCGCGCATGGCGGTGGTCAAAATCAAAAACTCGCTGGCAAAGACACCAAACGGCGGCATACCCACAATGGCCATCACGCCCAGCATCAGCCCCCAGCCCACCGTGGGGTTGACCTTGATCAGGCCACGGATCTCGCTCATCACCTGCGTGCCCGCTTTTTGCGTGGCGTGTCCCACAGTAAAGAAGATGGCCGACTTGACCAGCGAATGCACGGTCATGTGCAGCAGCCCGGCAAAGCTGGCAATTGGCCCACCCATACCAAAGGCAAAGGTGATCAGGCCCATGTGCTCGATCGATGAATACGAGAACATGCGCTTGACGTCTTTCTGGCGCGACAGGAAGAATCCGGCCACCACCACCGACACCAGACCAAAGCCCATCATCAGTTGCCCGGCGATGGGCGTGCCCACCGATCCGTCGGTGAGCACCTTGCAGCGCAACACCGCGTACATGGCCACGTTGAGCAGCAGGCCGGAGAGCACAGCCGACACCGGTGTCGGGCCTTCGGCGTGCGCGTCGGGCAACCAACTGTGCATGGGCACCAAGCCGATCTTGGTGCCGTAGCCCACCAGCAAAAAGACAAACGCCAGCGACATGATCGTTGGGTCGAGGTGGCCCTTGATGGTCGACAGACTGGTCCATAACAAGGTGGCGTGCTCCGCGCCCAGCACTTTGTCGGCCGCCATATAGACCAGGATGGTGCCAAACAGCGCCTGGGCAATGCCCACACCGCACAAAATGAAGTACTTCCAGGCCGCTTCCAGGCTCGACGGGGTGCGATACACCGACACCAGCAGCACGGTGGTCAGCGTGGCCGCCTCCATGGCGACCCAGATGATGCCCAGGTTGTTGGTGGTAAAGCCCAGCAGCATGGTGAAACTGAACAACTGGTACATGCTGTGGTACAGCCGCATGCGCGGCGGCGTCATCTTGCCGTGGTCTTGCTCCACACGCATGTACGGGCGCGAAAAAATCGACGTCGTCATGCCCACAAACGCGGTCAATGTGACCAGAAAGACGTTCAGCGGATCAATGAAGAACTGGTCGTTCCAGACAAAGAACGGGCCGTCGTTGATGACTTGCGCGGTCATCACGCACGACGCCACAAAAGTGCCCAGACTGAACAGCACGTTCACGTCACGTGCCCACGCCTTGTGCCCCACCAGCGCCAGCGCACCACCACCCAGCAGCGGAATCCCCAGCACGAACAACAACACGTTCATGAGCGGTCGTCCTTGAGAGTTTCCAGGTTATGAATGTCGAGGTTGTCGAATTTTTCACGAATCTGGAACATGAACACACCCAAAATCAGCACACCCACCAGCACGTCCAGTGCCACGCCAAATTCAACAATCATCGGCATGCCGTTGGTCACCGCCGTGGCGGCAAAAATCAGGCCGTTTTCCATCGACAGGAATCCCACCACCTGCGGCACCGCCTTGGAGCGCGTGATCATCATCATGAACGACAGCAAAATACACGCCAGCGCAATGCCCAGCGAACCGCCGGCCAGCGTTTCAGACAGGCGCGACACGGGGGCGGCCAGGCTGAAAGCCAAAATCACCAGTGCGATACCCACCAGCATGGTGGTGGGAATGTTAAACAGGGTTTCCACGTCCCAGCGCACGTTGAGCTTGCGGATGACCCGGTGCAACATCCAGGGGATGAAGATCACCTTGAGCAGCAACGTCAACGCGCCCGACACGTACAGGTCGGGCTGATTTGTCACGTAGCCCAGCAAAAAAGACGCCGCCACCAGCGCCGCGCCCTGAATCATGAACAGATTGATCAGCGTCACAATGCGCCGCTGCGAGATCATGGCAAACGACAACAACAAAATGATCGTCGCCAGCAGGTTGATGATTTGCGGTACAAACTTGATCATCCGACCCCCAGCAACACGTTGACCAGCAGACCAATCACCGCCATCAGAAAGGCCGTACCCAAAAATTCCGGCACGCGAAACACGCGCATCTTGGCGCTGGCAGTTTCCACCGCCGCCAGCACGGCGCCACCGATGGCCAGCTTGAATACCAGTACCGGCAGGGCCAGTAACAATGCCAGTGGCGAGTTGGCTTCAGCCACGCCCCACGGAAAAAACAGCGCCAGTCCGGCACACGAATAGGCAAACAATTTCAAGCTGGCGGCCCATTCCATCAGTGCCAGATGGCGCGCCGAATATTCCAGAATCATCGCCTCGTGGATCATGGTCAGTTCCAGGTGCGTATCAGGGTTGTCCACCGGCACGCGCGCGTTTTCTGCCAGCGACACCATGGTGAACGCCACCCCAGCGAGCAACATGCTGGGGTAAATGGCCAGGTCACGGTGCGCCAGCGTTTCCACAATCGCCGTCAAAGATGTGGAACCGGTAATCATCGAGGCACAGAACAACACCATCAGCAGGGCCGGCTCGGCCAGAAAGCCCACCAACATCTCACGGCGCGCACCCAGCGTGCCAAACGCCGTCCCCACGTCCATCGCCGCCAGCGAAATAAAAACACGCGCCAGCGCAAACAAGCCCACCAGCGCAATCGCATCCGCTGCGGGCGACAGGGGCAAGTCAGTTGAAAGTGTCGGGATGATGGCGCAGGCCAGCAACATGCAACTGAACACCAGATAGGGTGCGAAGCGGTACAGGGGCGAGGCGTGCTCGGCCATCACCGATTCTTTGTTAAACAACTTGTGCAACATGCGATACGGCTGCAACACGCCCGGCGCGGATTTGTTTTGCAGCCAGTGCCGACACTGGTTGACCCAGCCCGTCAAGAGCGGTGCCAGCAACAACGCACACACCAGCGCCAGCAACTGCGAGAAAACACCCAACGCGCTCATCGCTTGACCACCAGCAGCATGACAATCAGCGTGATAAAGCTGTACAGCAAATACACCGCAATGCGCCCCTGCTGCAACAGCCCGACCAGACTGGACACACGTTCCACCACGCGCGCCACTGGCAGATACAGCCAGTACCACAGCGGGTCTTCCACCTTCACCGCGTAGCGCGGGTGCTCGTCAAACGGCGTTGGTAATTCGCGCTTGAAGCGGAAAAACAATTCAAAAATCTGCCGGATCGGCTGGCCAAAGCCTTCGGCCGTATCCTGCATGCGCGCATTCTGGAACGGGTAGCCGCAATCCCACGGCGGTACCCGGCGCAAGCGTCCGTGGTAGAGCTTGCGCACCAACACAAAGGACAAACCAAAACTGGCCAGTACACCCAGCAGAAAGATGAACGGCGCATAACTGGCGCGTTCAATGCTCACCGGTACCAGCAGCCAACTGCTGTCGGCCACGCTATGCGCCAGCCCATCGTGCACCAAGGTGCGCGTCAGCGGGTCAATCACAGCAATGACCTGGTTCGGGAACAACCCCAGCGCCACGCAGCCCAGCACCAGCCAACCCAGGCCCAGGCGTTCCCACATGCCTGCGTCGTGCGCGTGGCTCAGCTTTTCTTCGCGCGGTTGCCCCAGAAAAATCACGCCAAAATATTTCACCATGGTGTAACCCGACAGGGCCGCAATGAGCGCAATCAAGGCCGCCATCACCGGCACCAGCATGTCCAGGAAAGAACTGGGCAGCCCCGTGGTGAACAGGAAACTTTGCAGCAACAGCCATTCGGCCACAAAGCCACCAAACGGCGGCAACCCCGCACACGCCAGCGCACCAATCAGCGTGGACCACGCCACCCAGGGCATGTAACGCATCAGGCCACCCAACTTGCCCAGACTACGCTCGCCGGTGGAGTGCATCACCGCACCGGTGCTGCAAAACAGCAGACCCTTGAAGAAGGCGTGGCTAAGCATGTGGTAGCAGGCGGCAGTGAGCGCCAGCGCGGCATACGAGTGCATGCCATAGGAAAAAAACAACAGAGCCAGGCCAATGCCGGCACACATCAGGCCAATGTTTTCGATGGAGGAATACGCCAGCAGGCGCTTCATCTCGGTCTGTACGGTGGAAAACACCACGCCAAACAAGGCCGTTGCCAGCCCGACGCCCATCAGCAGCACGCCCCACCACCAGATATGCGTTTGCAACAAATCGAACGACACGCGCAAGATGCCGTAAAGCGCAATCTTGAGCATCACGCCGCTCATCAGCGCCGACACAGGGGACGGCGCGGCCGGGTGCGCCTCGGGCAACCACGCGTGCAAAGGCAGCACGCCGGCCTTGGCGCCAAAGCCAAACACTGCCAGCACAAACGCAATCGAGGCCCAGAATGGCGACAGGTGCTGTGCGCGCATATTGGCAAACGTGTAATCACCCGTGTTGGCCTGCAACACGCCAAAACACAACAGAATCGCCAGCGCGCCGATGTGGGCCACCAGCAAATAAAGGTAGCCCGCGTTGCGGATTTCGGGGATGCGGTGGTTGGCGATGACCAGAAAAAACGACGACATGGCCATGGTTTCCCAAACCACCATGAACACATAGGCGTCGTCGGCCATCACCACCATCGCCAAACTGGCCAAAAACACGTGGTATTCAAGGCACATCAGGCCTGGCGGTGTGCCCTCGCCTTGGCGGAAATAGCCGGCGGCAAAGGTTGACACGCCGGCCGACACACCGCCGATGAGCAACAGAAAGAAGGCCGATAAGCTGTCCAGGCGCAGGTGAAAAGGCAGTTGTGGCAAACCCAGCGGCAACACTGCCACCTCGGGGGATGCAAACGCGGCGCTAAGCGCCACGGCCATCAAGACAATGGAAAAAACCGCCCCAGCCGGGAACAGCACCGTCGCCACAAAACGAAACCGGCGCAGCGCCACGATGCCCAGCACGCCGATCACCAGCCACGCCAGCACCACCAGTAACACCCAGTCCACATGGAGCCAGGTACTGGATTGGGTCATACTGTTCATCAAAAAGGTGAGGTGGCCGATTCGGCGAGGGCGCGATGTTACACCACGCCTGCCGCCAGACGTTGCGGGCAGACCACGTTTCGCCGCCGGTTGCGGGTCTGGTAATATGCTTTCTCAGCAGAATCGATGTTGACTGCTTCGATGAATCACCTTTTAACCCTTGCCACCCTTTCAAACGCAACACGATTTTCAACAATCGTCGGTGTCGGGAGCGTTTGAACCATGGCTGATCTGTCCCCTGCACTGACCCTTGCCTTTGCAGGCGCAGCGTGCAGCGTCCTGTCGGGGCTGGTTTCTGCCGCAGCCTTTAGGCGCCATCCGGACTATCTTCACACGGGTTCGTTCCTTTTCTTGTTTCTGGCGGGCTGCTGCACCAGTACAGCCGGTGCCTGGGCGCTGCTGGACAACCTGACGCAGACCGCCCAATTGCAAATGGGCTTGCCCTGGCTGGCCTGGCACCTGCGGCTGGATGCGTTGTCGGGTTTTTTCATGATTCTGTTGGGCACATTGGTCATCGCCGTGTCGCTGTACGGCCCCAGTTACACGCGTGAGTTTGCCCGCGGCGCGGATGCCCAACCCTTGCCGCCGCTGGGCATTTTTACCGCGCTGTTTGTGCTGGGCATGCAGGTGCTGTTGATTGCCGACGACGCGCTGGTATTCATGATTTTCTGGGAAATGATGTCGCTCTCTGGGTATTTTTTGGTGGTGTTTCAGCATCAGCACGCGGCCAACCGCAACGCGGCCTTTATTTACCTGTTGCTGGCCCACGTCGGTGCTTTGGTGATCCTGCTGTCGTTTGGCGTGCTGGCGGCTTTTGGCAACGGTCTGACCTTTGACCAGATGCGCGCAGCCCACTTGTCGCCGCTGTGGGCCAGCATCGCTTTTGCCTGCACCTTCATCGGGTTTGGCACTAAATCTGGCATGGTGCCGCTGCACGTCTGGCTGCCTGAGGCGCATCCGGTGGCACCGTCGCACATCTCGGCGCTGATGAGCGGGGCCATGATCAAGATGGGCATCTACGGCATCATCCGTGTCACCTACGACCTGATTGGCGACGTGCAGTGGGAATGGGGCATGGCGGTGTTGATCATCGGCACCGCCTCTTCCGTGCTGGGCGTGCTGTACGCGCTGATGCAGCACGACCTGAAGCGCCTGCTGGCTTACCACTCGATCGAAAACATCGGCATCATCCTGATGGGCTTGGGCATGTCGATGATTTTTCTGGGCACCGGCCACCCCTTGCTGGGCACACTGGGGCTGGTGGCAGCCCTCTACCACACGCTCAACCACGCGCTGTTCAAGGCGCTGCTGTTCCTCGGTGCCGGTTCGGTGCTGTACCGCACGCATGCGCATGACCTGGACCAGATGGGCGGCCTGATTCACCGCATGCCGGTCACCGCATTTTTGTTCCTGATTGGATGCATTGCCATTTCTGCGCTGCCGCCATTCAATGGTTTTGTCTCCGAGTGGCTCACTTTTCAAACGGCCTTGCAAGCACCGGCGCTGGAAAACAGCGTGCTGCGCTCCACCATCCCGTTTGCCGCTGCCCTGCTGGCGCTCACCGGCGCGCTGGCGGCGGCGTGTTTTGTGAAGGCGTTTGGCATGGCTTTTCTGGGCAAGGCACGCAGTCGCCGCGCCGCGCTGGCGCGCGAGGCACCACGCGGCATGCTCGCTGGCATGGGTCTGCTGGCGTTACTGTGTTTCTTGCTGGGGGTGTTTCCCAGTACGGTCATCGGCTTGATGGCTCCCATCACGCAACTGTTGGTACACGACGCGCTGCCTTCTGCCACGGCGCAGGGCTGGCTGTGGTTGACACCGGTGTCGGCCCAAGTGGCGTCGTATTCGGCGCCCTTTGTGGTGCTCGGGCTTGTACTGGTGTTTGGCCTGGGCTACCTACTGCTCAAGCGCGGCAGCGAACCGGTGCGTCGCAGCGACCCGTGGGACTGCGGCTTTGGCGCCTTGTCGCCGCGCATGCAATACACCTCGAGCGCCTTCAGCCAGCCCATTCGGCGCGTGTTCCGGGGGGTCTGGAACATCGAAGAACACATAGACACGCTGACGGCCCCCGGCCCGTTGGCGCGCGTCACCAGCCTGCACTACAGCGTGCACGCACACGACTGGTCGTGGCAATGGTGCTACCAACCCATTGGTCGGCTGGTGCTGGCAGCGGCCAACCGCATCGGGTTTATTCAAACCGGCAACATTCACACCTATTTGAAGTTTTCGTTCGTCACCTTGCTGGTATTTCTATGGATAGTGAGCTGAGCTTCTGGGCCTTGGCTGTTGTGCAGACGCTGACGTTCATCGCAGCAGCACCTCTGTTGGCGGGCTGGGTGCAGCGCGTCAAGTGCCACCTGCAAAACCGCGCCGCTCCCGCTGTCTGGCAACCGTACCGCGATCTGACCAAATTGTTTGGCAAGCGCCTGGTGGTGGCGCACAACGCGTCGTGGCTGTTTCGCGCCACGCCCTACATCGTGTTTGGCGCCATGCTGATGGCCTGTGCCGTGGTGCCGCTGGTGGTGGTGCACGTGCCTACGGCGGCCATTGCCGATGTGATTGTGCTGGTGGGTTTCTTTGCCTTGGCGCGCTTTTTCACTGCGCTGGCTGGGCTCGATATCGGTACCGCGTTTGGTGGCATGGGCGCCTCACGCGAGATGATGGTCGCTGCGCTGGCCGAGCCCGCCATGCTCATGGTGGTGTTCACTTTTTCCATGACGGCGCACACCACCAATTTATCGGTCACGACGGCCTACATCCTGCACCAAGGGCTGTTGCTACGCCCGTCATTTTTGTTTGCGCTGCTGGCACTGGCCATGGTGGCGGTGGCCGAAACCAGCCGCATTCCGGTGGACAACCCGGCCACGCACCTTGAGCTGACCATGCTGCACGAAGCCATGATCCTCGAATACGGCGGTCGTCATCTGGCCCTGATCGAATGGGCCTCGCAGATCAAGCTCATGATTTATGCCGTGCTGCTGATCAACTTTTCTTTTCCCTGGGGCATCGCCAGTGAGCCGACGCTGCAAGCCCTGTCGCTGGGCGTGCTGGTGGTTGCTGCCAAGCTGACGCTGGTGGGCGTCGTGCTGGTGGTGTGGGAAACCGTGATGGCCAAGATGCGATTGTTTCGGGTGCCGCAGTTTCTGGGTTTTGCCTTCATGCTGTCGGTGCTGGGTATGCTCACGCATGTGATGCTGGAAGGCGGCAACTGAATGGAATTCGCCAAGCTGGGTCTTTATAACCAGGCCATCATCCTGTTCGCCGCGCTGGCGTTGTTGACGTCTTTTTTGATGCTCGCGCAAGCACGCATGCTACCGCTGATTTTTACCTTTGCCTGGCAGGGGTTTCTGTTGACCATGGTCACGGTGCTGGTGGCCATGGTGACCGATCACCGCGACCTGTATGTGTCTGCCCTGTTGACTTTTGTACTCAAGGTGGTCGTCATTCCCTGGCTGCTGTACCGCCTGAGCGTGCGCCTGCAGATGCAATACAACGCCGAGCAGATCGCACACCCCACGCTGCTGTTGATCAGCGGTGTGGTGCTGGTGATCTTCAGTTACTTCGTGGCCAAGTCCATTATCCACCTGTCGGGACTGGCCACGCGCAACATCATTGCGGTGAGCATCGCCATCGAGCTGCTGGGCATGTTGTTGATGTGTGTGCGCAAGTCGGCGGTGGCGCAGGTGATCGGCTTCATGTCCATGGAATCGGGCATTTTCTTTGCGGCATCGGTATCGGCCTACGGCATGCCCTTGATTGTGGAACTGGGCGTGGCGTTTGACATTTTGGTGGCGTCGATTTTGTTTGGCGTGTTCTTCTTTCACCTGCGAGATTCGTTTGGTTCACTCGATGTGGGTCAATACAACCATTTATCTGAAGCCAATGGTGCCGATGCGATTGACGTGCGTCCGGTAATGGCAAGCGCGCACACCCCGGGAGACCACGCATGACACTGCTCGAAGCCACGCTGGTGACCCCGTTGACAGGGGGTTTGGTGCTAGCCATTTTGGGACACCGACCGATCGCCGGTTGGATCAACATCGGCGTAGGCCTCTTGACGTTTGGCGCTTCGCTAGCCATGGCGCTAGACGTGTTCAGCCATGGCCCGCAACTCTCGCCCGGGCGCATGTTTTACATTGACGCGTTCAACGTCTATCTGGTCGTGCTGACGGCATTTGTGGGCCTGACCACGTCCATTTTTTCGCGCCCGTACATGCAACACGAGGTGGAAAAAGGGCGCGTCACCGACCGGCGTCTGCGCCTGTACCACTCCATGTACCAGTGCTTTTTGTTTTCGATGCTGCTGGCGCTGTCCACCAACAACCTGGGTGTGCTGTGGGTGGCGATGGAAATGGCCACGCTCACCACCGTGCTGCTGGTGTCGTTGTACCGCACGCCCGAAGCCATTGAAGCCGCCTGGAAGTACTTTATTTTGTGCGGCGTCGGCATTGCGCAAGCGCTGTTTGGCACCGTGCTGATTTACTTTGCCGCAGAGGCCAAGTTGGGCGCCGATCGCGATGACACGCTGCTGTGGACGGTGCTGCACAGCAGCGCCAGTGGCGGGCTCGATCCAGCCGTGATCACGCTGGCGTTTGTGTTCCTGCTGGTCGGCTATGGCACCAAGGTCGGACTGGTGCCATTGCACAACTGGTTGCCCGACGCGCACTCCGAAGGCCCCACGCCCATGTCGGCGGTGCTCTCGGGTCTGCTGCTGAATGTGGCGCTGTACGCGCTGGTGCGCGTCAAGATGCTGGTCGATGCCTCTTTGCAAACCCACCTGGCCGGGTATCTGATGATGGGCTTTGGCCTGCTGTCATTCACCGTGGCCGGCTTGTTTTTGCATCGCCAGCACGACGTCAAGCGCATGTTCAGCTATTCGTCCATCGAGCACATGGGTCTGATCACCTTTGGCTTTGGTCTGGGTGGCTCACTGGCCACCTACGGTGCGTTGTTACACATGACGGTGCATTCACTGACCAAGTCGGCCATTTTTGTCACCGTCGGCCACGCCTGCCAACTCGCGGGCACGCAACGTATCGAACACATCCGCGGCCTGATCCGTACCCAGCCGGCGATCGGCTGGGGGCTGCTGCTGGGCGTGGTGTCGATTGCCGGCTTTCCACCCTTTGGCGTATTCATCAGTGAATTTTTGCTACTCATGGCCACCATGAAGAGCTGGCCGTGGTTGACCATTCCGTTATTGATCGGGTTTGGCGTGGCCTTTGCCGGGTTGTTCAGGCACATGCAACGCATGGTGTTTGGTGAGCCGCCGCCCGGGCAACAACCGGTACGCGCCAACATGATCCCGGTGATCGTGCACCTGGTGCTGGTACTTTTCTTGGGGTTGATGATTCCAGACTTTTTATCAAGTTGGTTTGAACAGGCCACGTTGCTCATTTCCGGAGAATCGCTGTGAAGTCCGCGCCCGACGTGCTGCAGCCGTTGTTGAGTCACCTGTTGGCTTCCGGCGCACAGGCACGGCACCTGTCAGACCAACTCGCGCCCGTGTCGATGATTCTGGTCGAAGCCGACGCTTGGCTGGGTGTTGCGCGAAGTGCCCATGCACTGGATTTCCGCTGGGTGGGCGTGTGGGCCGACGATCTGCGCACCGACCCCACCAGCGCCGCAACGTTTCACGTCAACGCCTGCTTTGAAAAAACGGGGGCGTACCTGGTGGCACGCACCACCATCAGCGGCGACCACCCTGCGTTGGCCTCGCACACACCGGTGTATGCCGGTGCGGATCGCCCCGAGCGCCATGTGCACGACCTGCTGGGCATTGTGTTCCAGAACCATCCCGACACGCGCCGCTGGTGTCGTCATCAGGCCTGGTCAGCAGACCAGTTTCCGCTGCGCCGCGATTTCATTCAGGCCGATGCAATTGCGCCAACGCCAGCCGATCACAGCTACAACTTTCTGTTGGCCCAGGGCACCGGCGTGGATGAAATTCCGGTTGGTCCGGTGCACGCAGGCATCATCGAACCCGGTCATTTCCGATTTCAGGCGGTCGGCGAAACCGTGTTGCGACTCGAAGAGCGCCTGGCCTACACGCACAAGGGGATCGAAAAAATTGCACAGGGTCGCGACGCCGCCGGATTGGCCCGCTTGGCCGGGCGCGTATCTGGGGACTCCACCGTGGCGCATACCTGGGCCGCCTGCCAGGCCATGGAGCGCGCAGCGGGGCTGGAACTGCCCAAGCGGGCCTATCACTTGCGTGCGCTGCTATGCGAAAGAGAGCGCATTGCCAACCACCTGGGCGACATGGGTGCCATGCTCAACGACATCGGGTTTGCCTTCGGCGCGATGCAGTTCAGCCGCCTGCGCGAAATCTGGCAGCGCATGTCGCACGACGTGTTTGGGCATCGTTTCATGATGGACTGCATCGTGCCCGGCGGTGTAGCGCACGATCTGGAACCGCGTTTTGAAGCGTCGCTGCGCGTGCAGGCCGACGCCGTGCGTGAGCAGATCAAGCGTCTGATGGCCATCATCAACGACCTGCCGTCGGTCACTGACCGCGTGCGTGGCGCGGGCATCCTCCAGCCAGAGCACGCCCGCGCGCTGGGTTGCCTGGGCTACGTTGGGCGCGCCTCGGGCCACAGTGTCGATGTGCGACGCGACGCGCCTTACGCGCCCTACGATCAGCTCGAAGTTGCCGTCCCGCTGCACCACTACGGCGACGTGAACGCGCGCGCGCGGGTGCGGCTGGAAGAAATGGCCGCCTCATTTGACCTGATTGAAGCGCTGCTGGACGATCTGCCTGCCGGTGCGCACAACACGCCCTGGGTGGCACCCACTGCCGAATGTGAGGGCCTGGGGTTGGTTGAAGGCTGGCGCGGAGAGATCATGACCTATGTGCGCTTTGGCGCCGATGGCCGCCTTGCCTGCTTTTTCCCGCGCGACCCGTCGTGGACCACCTGGCCCGCGCTGGAGCTGCTGATCCATGACAACATCGTGCCCGACTTTCCTGTTTGCAACAAATCCGTGAACGGCTCCTACAGTGGGGCCGACTTATAAACCATGCTGCGCATCCTTGGAAAAATCCAGCGCATCGGTATCCTGACCGAACCCGTCGCCGTTTCAGACGAACCTGCACTCACCGAAGTGGGCGAGCAACTGCGCCAGCACATTGGTGCGCGCTTCCACGGCAGCCTGGCCATCCGCGAAGTGGACGCGGGCTCTTGCAACGGTTGCGAGCTGGAAATCCAGATGCTGGGTAACCCCTACTACAGTATCGAACGCTTCGGCGTGCACTTTGTGGCCAGCCCACGTTTTGCCGATATGTTGCTGGTGACCGGCCCGGTGTCGCGCCACATGGAAGAAGCGCTGCGCCGCACCTACGCGGCCACGCCCGAACCACGACTGGTGATTGCGGTGGGCGACTGCGGTGCTTGCGGTGGCGAATTTGGCGTCAGCTACGCCAGTTGTGGTGCGGTGTCGAACGTGATTCCGGTCGATGCCGTCATCCCCGGCTGCCCCCCAACACCGCTGGCGCTGATGCGCGGCATTTTGCAGGCCATCCAGGCGCGGCCGCAGGGATAAACCAGGCGCAAACGTGCAATGTCTATCTTGCATTGCATTCACCCCATCAATTGCTACTCCAAGTACTGCTGCGGGCGCGCGTAAAATCTCGCTGAAAGGTTTGAACCATGAACATTTTCCACCGTCCGTACTACACCTCTGAAGCGACCCAATTCCTCAACGGCCTGAAGGAAAAAAATCCAAAGCTGGAACAGGGCCAACAACTCGGGCGCAACCTGTTGTGGGACAAGACTGTTGACCGCGAAGCTTGGCGTGAATTCCGCGCTGCTCAGGTTCCGCAAAAGCCCTACGTCTATCAAACCGGCAACGAGTAGAGCGCCCCGGTCCGCCAGCGGATCCTCGCATCGTCTTTCCTGCTGCCCTCTCGCCCGTCATCCAGTCCATGGACGCCACGGAAACGTCAGACCTGTTTGACGCTGCCCCTCTGACCGACATGCCGCAGGTGGTGGACCAGGTGGCGGTGGCGCGCCTGTACGGCGAACCCCTGTTTGCCCTGCCACAGGATTTGTACATTCCACCCGACGCGCTGGAAGTTTTTCTGGAAGCGTTTGAAGGGCCTCTGGACCTGCTGCTGTACCTGATTCGCAAGCAGAACTTCAACATTCTCGACATCCCGATGGCTGGCCTGACACGCCAGTACCTGAGCTATGTGGAAGAAATCCGCCACCGCAACCTGGAACTGGCCGCAGAATATTTGCTGATGGCCGCCATGCTGATCGAAATCAAGTCGCGCATGTTGCTGCCGCCCAAGCCGGTGCCAGAGGGCCAGGAGCCCGAAGACCCGCGCGCCGAGCTGGTGCGCCGACTACTGGAATACGAACAGATGAAACTGGCCGCGTCACGGCTGAACGAACTGCCGCAATTGGGGCGCGATTTTCTGGCCGTGCAGGTGTATGTGGAACAATCGTTGCAGCCGCGTTTTCCTGACGTGTCTATCCCCGATCTGCAAGAAGCATGGGCGGGCATCCTGCAACGCGCCAAGCTGGTGCAGCGGCACAAGATCACGCGCGAAGAGCTGTCGGTGCGCGAGCACATGAGCCAGATGCTCAAGCGCTTGCAAGGCCGACGCTTTGTCGAATTTGAGTCGCTGTTCGACCCGCTCAAGGGCGCACCCGTGCTGGTCGTGACTTTTATTGCCCTGCTGGAGCTCGCCAAAGAAGCGCTCATCGACGTGACCCAGGCCGAAGCCTTTGCCCCCATTTACGTGCGTCTTTCCTACACCCCGTCCTGAAACCCTTTTCCCCCTACCACCATGAACTCACGTCCTGCCAACACCGCTGCCCGCTCCACTCTGAAATTTGACGTGCTGATCGTCGGCAGCGGGCTGGCGGGCCTGAGCTCGGCGCTGCTGCTGCCAGCCGACAAAAAAATTGCCATCATCACCAAACGCGAGATCAACGTCGGCTCCAGCGGTTGGGCGCAGGGCGGCATGGCGGCGGTGTGGAACAAGAACGACAGCTTTGAAGCGCACATCAAGGACACGCACATTGCCGGGGCCGGTTTGTGCGACACAGACGCGACCCGCTTTGTGGTGGAAAACGCCCCCAAGGGCATCGCCTGGCTGCAAACCATGGGCGTGCCTTTTTCCAGGGAAGACGGTGAACTGCACCTGACGCGTGAAGGCGGCCACAGCGCGCGGCGCATCGTGCACGTGACCGATGCCACCGGTGCCGCCGTGCAGCAAACGCTGATTGCGGCGGTCAAACAGGCGCCCAACGTAACGCTGTTTGAGCAGCACACACTGGTGGACCTGATCACCAGCGACAAGCTGGGCCTGCCCGGCCCGAGCCGCTGCGTAGGGCTGTACGCGCTCGACAGCGACACCGACGAGGTGCTGACCTTTGAGGCACCGCAAACCATTCTGGCCACCGGCGGGGCCGGCAAGGTGTATCTGTACACCACCAACCCTGATACCGCCACTGGCGACGGCATTGCAGCCGCGTGGCGCGCCGGTTGCCGCGTGCGCAACATGGAGTTCATCCAGTTTCACCCCACCTGCCTGTACCACCCGCACGCCAAGTCGTTTTTGATCAGCGAAGCGGTGCGTGGCGAAGGCGGTCGCCTGCTGTTGCCCGACGGCACGCGCTTCATGGAGCAGCACGACCCGCGCCTGGAGCTGGCCCCGCGCGACGTGGTGGCGCGCGCGATCGACTTTGAAATGAAAAAAGGCGGCTTTGACTGCGTTTACCTGGACATCTCGCACCAGCCCAAGTCGTTTTTGCTGGAGCACTTTCCCAATATCTACGCGCGTTGTCTGGAACTGGGCATCGACATTTCCAAACAGCCGATCCCCGTGGTGCCCGCCGCCCACTACACCTGCGGTGGCGTGCTGGCCGACCTGAAAGGCCATACCGACATCGACGGCCTGTACGCCATTGGCGAAGCCGCCTGCAGCGGCCTGCACGGGGCCAACCGGCTGGCCAGCAATTCGCTGGTGGAATGTCTGGTGTTTGCGCAGGCCGCCACCACCGACATTGCCAGCGCCAACAACCCCGCAGGGGTCAGCCTGCCCGCGTGGGACGACAGCCGCGTCAGCGATGCCGACGAAGCGGTGGTGATCTCGCACAACTGGGACGAGCTGCGCCGCTTCATGTGGGACTACGTGGGCATTGTGCGCACCAACAAGCGGCTGGAGCGCGCCGCGCACCGCATTGCGCTGCTCAAGTCTGAAATTCACGAGTTTTATTCCAACTTTCACGTCACGCGCGATCTGCTGGAACTGCGCAACCTGGTACAGGTGGCCGACCTGATCGTGCGCAGCGCGCAAGCGCGCCATGAAAGCCGTGGCCTGCACTTCAGCCGCGATTACCCACAGTTGCTGGAGCAGGCGATCCCCACCACGCTCAGCCCGCGCGACTGACCGGCTAACCGCTGCCAGCTCCGTTAGACTCGCCAAGCTTTCCGAGGGACCTGCCATGACACCACCGATTGAACAAAGCGCCTCCCCTTACGGCACCCTGCCACCTGCCAGCCCGCTCGCCACGCGCAAGCCGGTGAGCCTGCCGCGCCTGCAAGAGATGCACGCGCGCGGCGAAAAAATCACCATGCTCACCGCGTACGACGCCACCTTTGCCGCCGTGGCCGATGCGGCTGGGGTGGACTGCATTCTGGTCGGTGATTCGCTGGGCATGGTGTGCCAGGGTCTGTCCAGCACGGTGGGCGTGACGCTCGACACCATGCGCTACCACGTGGAAAGCGTAGCGCGGGGCTTGCGCCGTGCCCAAGCCACCACCTGGCTCATTGGCGACCTGCCCTACGGCACCTACCACGAGTCGCGCGAACAGGCACTGGGTAGCGCCGTGGAATTGATGCGTGCGGGTGCGCACATGGTCAAGCTTGAAGGCGGCGGCTGGAGTGCAGACACGGTGCGTTTTCTGGTCGAACGCGGCATTCCGGTGTGCGCGCACCTGGGGCTGACACCGCAAACCGTGCACGCGCTGGGCGGCTACCGCGTGCAGGGCAAAACGGTGGAATCTGCTGCCACGCTCAAACGCCACGCGCACGAGTTGCAGGATGCCGGTGCCACGCTCATGGTGCTGGAGATGGTACCCGCAGCCCTGGCCGCCGAGCTGACCACCGAACTACAGCACTGCGCCACCATCGGCATCGGTGCGGGCAACGGCACCGCCGGCCAGGTGCTGGTGCTACACGACATGCTGGGGCTGAACCTGGGCAAAAACCCGAAGTTTGTGCGCAACTTCATGGCCAAGCTGCCCGGGTCGGCGGGTCAGCACGGCATCAAGGAAGCCATGCAAGCTTATGTGAAGGCGGTCAAGGAAGGCAGCTTCCCCGACAACGCGCTGCACGCCTGGTGACCATTTTTAGATGTGAAATCAGGTTCCAGCCCCTACTGATCAAGCGCAACATGCTATGAAAATAATTCAATCTGTTGCCGCACTGCGAGCCCATCTGGATGGCTTTCGCCGGCCGGCTCTGGTGCCCACCATGGGCAACCTGCACGAAGGTCACCTGGCGCTGGTGCGTCAGGCCAAGCCGCTGGGTGATGTGCTGGTGGCCAGCATCTTTGTGAACCGTCTGCAGTTTTTGCCGCACGAAGACTTTGACAGCTACCCGCGCACCTTGCAGGCCGACTGCGACGCGCTTCAAGCCGCTGGTTGCGACGTGGTGTTTGCCCCGACCGAGGCCGAGCTGTACCCGCAGCCGCAAACCTTCAAGATCAACCCGCCGTCTGAGCTGACCGATTTGCTCGAAGGCCATTTCCGGCCCGGTTTTTTTACCGGCGTGTGCACCGTGGTGATGAAGCTGTTTGCCTGTGTGCAGCCGCGCGTGGCGGTGTTTGGCCAAAAGGACTACCAGCAGCTGATGGTGATCCGGCAAATGGTGCAACAGTTTGCGCTGCCCATCGAGATCGTTGCCAGCCCCACCCTGCGCGCTGCCGACGGCCTGGCGCTGTCGTCACGCAACAACTACCTCAGCAAAAAAGAGCGCCTGGAGGCGGTGCAGCTGTCACAAGCGCTGCAAACCATGGCCCGCGCGCTCCAGGCTGGTGCAACTGATATGGCTCGATTGGAGCAAGAAGCGATGGCAGCGTTGACTGCACGCGGCTGGCAGCCCGACTACCTGTGCGTGCGCCGCCGTGCGGACCTGCAAGCACCCGCTGCCGCTGAGGTTGCCGCGCTGGCCCAGCACGCTGGCCTGGTGGTGCTGGGTGCAGCCAAGCTGGGCAAGACGCGGTTGATTGACAACTTGGAAGTGTGAGCCGATTAGCTCGGCCAGGCGATCCCCACTTATTGGGTTGACAGACTTTCGTCGCCAATGCGCAACTCCTGCACAAGATAGAGCCAAGAGACGATTTGGCTTGCCATGTCAGACACTGTGCCTGTTGCTCAGCAAAAGTCAACCGACAGGTGTTCAAACGTGGCTTGCGGTGCAACGGTGCGCCCATTTCTAATGAATTTGACCAGCCCGTACTCAGCCATGGCGTGCATGGAGCGTGACACGTTGGCGGCGTGTTTACCCACCGCCTGCGCCAGGGTGTCCATGGAGTCAGGTTGCTGCTCACGCACCGCTTTGAGCAGGGCCAGGTTTTCATCCGACAACACCCGTGCCATGGCCGCAACCGAGGGGAACCAGACGTAGGGCTCATCTGCCATGCGCTGGCGTGTGCCGGCTGCAATAGCTAATGAACGCGCCCGTTGCTGCTCCACCGTGGCAATGCCCACTTTTAAAACTTTGTTCATGGCAACACCTCTTTTAAAACCCGATCCACTTCAGCATAGAAATCACTGATCAACTTGTAAGCCGTGTCAAACTGATAGAGCACACCCGCGTCGTTGGCACTGCGGTGACGGTGATCGTAAGGATACTTTTGACCAGCATGCAAAAACCGGGCACCTTCGGGCTTGATACCCCCATGAGCGTTGTCAAACCCAAGCAAGCGCTTGCCATCTGGTGCATGCAGGGTCAAGCTGTACCGGATGCCGTGCGGCCTCTCGTTCGATACCGTCGTCCGACGGGCTTCCATCTTGACCCAGTACCCTTCATCGTTTTGAAATTCAATGTTGCCGTCCAAGCCCAAAAGATAGTCCAGACCAGACTCGGTTGAGCGATGCGATTCCATGCCAAATATTATCACAGATCGATATGTATTAAGCCGTCTTTAACAACAACTCATCCCATCCTGATGGATCGTATTGCCTAGCTGCGTAGGGGGCAGGCCATCGGGGTCACCCCGCGCGCCGATTCAGCAGCGCATACAGCACGATCGCGCCAAAGGTGGCGGTGCCGATGCCGCCCAGGGCAAAGTCGCCAAACTTCAGCGTGAAGTCGCCCGTGCCCAGCACCAGCGTGATGGCGGCCACGATCAGATTTTTGTTGTCCGAAAAATCGACCTTGTTTTCCACCCAGATGCGCGCACCCGCCACCGCAATCAGGCCGAAAACGACGATGCTCACGCCGCCCATCACCGGCAGCGGAATGGTCTGGATGACAGCGCCAAACTTGGGCGAAAAACCGAGCACGATGGCGATCAGCGCGGCCACCAGAAACAGCGCGGTGGAATAGATTTTGGTGGCGGCCATCACGCCAATGTTTTCAGCGTAGGTGGTCACGCCCGTGCCGCCGGCGCTGCCGCTGACCATGGTGGCGACCCCGTCGCCAATAAAGGCGCGGCCCATGTACTGGTCCAGGTTGCGCCCGGTCATGGCTGTCACGGCCTTGATATGGCCCAGGTTTTCGGCCACCAGAATGATGGCTACCGGGGCAATCATCAGCATCGCCTTGGCGTCAAACACCGGCGCGGCAAAGTTGGGGCTGCCCACCCATGCGGCGTTGAACAGGCCGGTCAAATCCATCGGTTTACCCAGCCCCAGGCCGTTGGTGAGCAGCGCGTAGGCCAGGCTGGCAATGACCAGCCCGACCAGAATCAGCAGGCGCTGCACCATGCCACGGGTAAACACCGCCACCAGCGCCACGCAAACAAAGGTCAATGCCTGCATCCAGCTGTCAAAGTTGCTGGCAGCCATGTTCTTGATGGGCACGCTGGCCAGGTTCAGACCAATGACCGCCACCACCGAACCAGTCACCACCGGGGGCATCAACTTTTCGATCCAGCGTGTGCCCATGGCCTGCACGATCAGGCCGATGGCCGTGTACGCCGCGCCGCAGGCAATGATGCCACCCAGCGCCACACCTATATTGGTGTTGAGCCCCTTGCCGGCGTAGCCGGTGGCAGCAATCACCACGCCAATAAAAGCAAAGCTGGACCCCAGGTAACTGGGCACCTTGCCACCGGTGATGACAAAAAAGATCAGCGTGCCAATGCCGCTCATCAAGATAGCCAGGTTGGGGTCAAACCCCATCAGGATGGGGGCCAGCACGGTGGCGCCAAACATGGCAATCACGTGCTGCATGCCCATCACCGCCGTTTGCGGCCAGGGCAGGCGCTCGTCGGGGGCAATCACGCCGCCTTGGCGCAGGATGTCGGGGCTTTTTTCGGTCCAGTCCAGCAAGCTCATAAAGTTCCTTTTTTTTACAGGTTCAACCAGGGGCGCAGGCTTGTGACCCCGCCCCACCAGTGCGGCCGGGTTGCGCCGCCATACGCTTCATTATTCAGAGCTACTTAGGCAGCACCTATCTGGGCTACCAGGCTGCCAGGCACTGGACCATTTTTCAACGCGGCGGTAAAGGCCAGCATGCGGTCGATCGGCAGGCGCGCGCGCACACCCAGCGCCGGATCAACCTGAATTTGATTGGCGCCGGTTTCCAGCACACGCGCTACGTCGGCCAGGCCGTTCATGGCCATCCACGGGCAGTGCGCGCAGCTTTTGCAGGTAGCGCTGTTGCCAGCCGTGGGGGCCTCAATAAAGGTTTTGCCGGGGTTGAGCGTGCGCAGCTTGTGCAGCATGCCGTTGTCGGTGGCGACGATGAATTCTTTGGCGTCCATCTCGCGCGCGGCTTTCAAAATGCCGCTGGTGGAGCCCACCGCATGCGCCAGCGCCACCACGGCAGCGGGTGACTCGGGGTGCACCAGCACCTTGGCGCCAGGGTGCTCTTGCAGCAACGCTTGCAGCTCAAAAGCCTTGAACTCGTCGTGCACGATGCACGAGCCGCCCCACATCACCATATCTGCGCCGGTCTCGCGCTGGATATAGCCGCCCAGATGGCGGTCGGGGGCCCACAGGATTTTGTGGCCCTGGTCTTTGAGCGCGCGCACGATCTCCAGCGCGCAACTGCTGGTCACCAGCCAGTCGGCACGCGCCTTGACGGCCGCGCTGGTGTTGGCATAGACGACCACGGTGCGGTCCGGGTGGGCGTCGCAAACGGCGCTGAATTCGTCCACCGGGCAACCCAGGTCGAGCGAGCAGGTGGCGTCCAGGTCGGGCATGAGCACGGTCTTGTGGGGCGACAAAATCTTGGAGGTTTCGCCCATAAAGCGCACACCGCTCACCACCAGCGTCTGCGCCGCGTGGTCGCGCCCAAAGCGCGCCATCTCCAGGCTATCGCTGACGATGCCACCGGTTTCTTCGGCCAGGTCTTGCAGGTCGGGGTGCACGTAGTAGTGAGACACCATGACAGCGTTTTTGGCTTTCAGCAGGTGGCGGATCTTGTCTTTGAGCGCGGCGCGCTCGGCCGGTGTGGGCTCTTGCGGCACGCGCGCCCAAGCGTGTTTGGTGGTGCAAACGGCGTTGATGGCGTGCACCGCATCGGCCGCGCGCTCGGGTTGTTCGTAATCGACCGTTTTGAGGGGGGATGAAGTGGGCATCAAGGTTGTCCTGAAACTATGCTTTCAATAGCTGATCGTGCTCACTGCTATTGGGCTACCGGCCTGAAACGCATCGAAAAATCGATGGCTTTGACGTCTTTGGTCAGCGCACCAATCGAAATACGATCCACCCCGGTGGAAGCAATGGCCCGCACGGTGGACAGGTTGACGCCACCCGACACCTCCAGCAGCGCGCGCCCGGCGTTCAGGCGCACCGCCTCGTGCATCTGACCCAGGCTCATGTTGTCCAGCAGCACCATGGATGCCCCAGCGTTCAGCGCTTCTTCAAGCTGCTGGATGGTCTCGACCTCGATTTCAACAAACTTGGCCTGCGGAGCCACCTCGGCGGCACGGCGCAACACCGCTGCCACGCCGCCAGCCGCCGCAATGTGGTTGTCCTTGATCAGCACGGCGTCATACAGACCAATGCGATGGTTGACGCCCCCACCGATATGCACCGCGTACTTTTGCGCCAAGCGAAGCCCGGGCAGCGTCTTGCGCGTATCAACAATGCGCGCGCGGTTGCCAGGCACCTCCCGGATGGCCTGCACAAACGCACTGGTCTTGGTGGCCACAGCACTGAGCAATTGCAGAAAATTCAACGCGGTGCGCTCGGCTGTCAGCAAGGCTGGCGCCAGCCCTTCTACCTCCAGAATGACCTGATCGGCCTTGCAGCGGTGCCCCTCGGCCACGTGCCAGGTGATCTTGGCCTGCACGTCGAGTTGTAAAAAAGCCGCTTCCACCCAGGCGTGGCCACAAATAACCGCCTCTTCACGGCACACCACGGTAGCGCGCGCACGCGTGGCCGCGTCCACCAGCGCAGCGGTCAGGTCGCCGGCGCCCACGTCTTCTTGCAGCGCGCGCGCCACGTCGCTGTGCGCCAATGGCGCCAGCACTGCCGCAGAAAATACCTTTGAGGCGGTCATGAAAATCTCCTGTCCAAATCAGTGTCAGGCCAGCGCGTGGCCCTCGGCCGCGGGTTCGCGCTCCATCAGGGAGGCGACCGCCTCGGCCGGGCTCATCTGGCCTTGCAACAGTGCCACCACGGCGCTGGCAATCGGCATATCAACGCCCAGCCGGTCTGCCCGCTGCACCACGGTATGCGCACTGTAAACGCCTTCGGCCACATGACCCAGCGCGCCGGTAGCTTGCGCCAACGTCAGCCCCTTTGCCAATGCCAGGCCCACCTGCCGGTTGCGCGACAGATCACCGGTGGCGGTGAGCACCAGGTCCCCCAAGCCGCTCAAGCCCATAAAGGTCTCCGCCCGTGCGCCCAGCGCCAACCCTAAGCGAGTCATTTCGGCCAAGCCCCGCGTGATGAGCGCCGCACGCGCATTCAGGCCCAGTTGCAGGCCGTCGCACAGGCCGGTGGCGATGGCCAGCACGTTTTTGACCGCACCACCCACTTCCACACCCACCAGATCGTCGTTGGCATAGACGCGCAAATGGGCGCCGTGAAAAGCGTGGACCAATGCTTGGCGCACCGGTGCATGCGCACTGGCAGCCACCAGCGCGGTGGGCTGACCCAACGCCACTTCCAGCGCAAAACTGGGGCCACTGAGCAAACCCGCTTGCAGGTGCGGAGCCACCTGGGTCTGGATTTCGTGCGCCAACAGCCCCACCGCGTCTCTCGCGTCTGTCCTGGGGGCCTCAAAACCCTTGCACAACCAGACCACTGGGGCCGAGCAGTCGCGCAGGCCGGTCAGCATGGAGCGCAGGGCCGACATGGGCGTGGCCACCAGCACCAGGTCGGCCTGAACCGAGAGTTTCACGAGTTCAGGCCAGTCAGCCGCGCTGAATGCCAGCGCGTCAGGCAGCCGCACGTCGGGCAGGTAGCGCTGGTTTTGGCGCACCTGCTGCAATGGGTGCACTTGTTGCGCGTTACGCGCCCACAGCGTCACCTGATGCGCTTGCAACGCAGCCCGTGCGGCCAGCGCCGTACCCCATGCACCGGCCCCAATGACTATGATGTTCATAGCTTTTCAGGCAATCGGCATGAGGGCTGGAGGCATAAAAACTTACAGATTTACTGAACGGAAGGTGTCTCTGCTGCGCCCGCTTGCGCAGCCTGTTGCTGCTGCTCATACATGGCCTGAAAATTGATTTCAGACAGATGCACCGGCGGGAAACCCGCGCGCTGAATCAGGTCGGCCACGTTGCCGCGCAAATAGGGATAGACAATTTGCGGGCAGGCAATGCCCATGACCGGGCCCATTTGCTCTTGTGGCAAGTTGCGAATTTCAAAAATGCCGGCTTGCGAGGCTTCCACGAGAAACACCGTCTTGTCTGCAATTTTTGTATGCACGGTGGCGGTCACCACCACTTCAAACACGCCCTCGCCCACGGGCTGCGCGTTCACGCCGAGCTGGATATCGACACTGGGTTGCTCTTTTTCCAGCAGGATGGCGGGTGAATTGGGTTGCTCCAGCGACGCTTCTTTAAGGTACACACGTTGAATCTGAAACACGGGGGTAGCGGTATCGGTCATAAGGTTCTCTTGGTTAAAAAATGGGGTTTAAGGGCTTATCCAAGAACAAGTCCTAAGAAGCGTTCAGCAGCGGCAGCAAGCCGCCGCGTGCGTCCAGCGCCGTCAGGTCGTCGCAGCCACCGACGTGGGTGTCGCCGATGAAAATTTGCGGTACGGTACGCCGCCCGGTGCTGCGCATCATCTCGTCGCGCTGCTCGGGCTGCGTGTCAATGCGGATTTCGTCGATCTGCTCCACACCGCGCGCCTTGAGCAGTTGCTTGGCGCGGATGCAATACGGACACACCGCGGTGGTGTACATCTTGACAGTTTGCATGGGAATACCTTCTTGAAAAACGGGGTATCAGGCCTTTTCAACCGGCAGATTGGCGCTGCGCCAGGCGGTCATGCCGCCCGAGAGCGACTGCACGTTCTCAAAACCCACTTTTTTGGCCAAGGCAACGGCCCGGCTGCTGCGCGCACCGGTATGGCATACCAGAATGAGCGGCGTGGCCTTGTTTTTGACCGCGCTGGCCAGTTTTTCTTCCAGCTGCGCCAGCGGCACGTTTTTGGCGCCAATGACATGGCCCGCCGCAAACTCAGCCGGTTCACAGACATCGACCACCACAGCTTTTTGCCGGTTCATCAACAGCACCGCAGCATCCGCGCTCAAGGCGCCGGGACCGCCACGCCCCAGCGTGGGCCACAGCAGCATGCCACCGGCTGACAGCGCCACGGCGATCAACATCCAGTTATCCAGAATAAATTTCACTTAACAGTCCTTGTTCTACGGGTGAAGCAACGCCGCATTTTAGAATGCCGGACTGCCCGCGACTCCGACCCTCTCACATACCATGCACAAACTTGTCCTTATTCGCCACGGCGAATCCACCTGGAACCTTGAAAACCGCTTCACCGGCTGGACCGACGTGGACCTGACGCCGCTGGGGCTGGAACAGGCCAAAAGCGCCGGACGCCTGCTCAAGGCCGAAGGCTACGACTTTGACATTGCTTACACCAGCGTCTTGAAGCGCGCCACCCGCACACTGTGGCATGTGCTTGACGAGATGGATCGCACCTGGCTGCCGGTGGTCAACAGCTGGCGGCTTAATGAGCGCCACTACGGCGCGCTGCAGGGGCTCAACAAGTCTGACATGGCCAAGCAATACGGCGACGCGCAGGTGCTGGTCTGGCGGCGCAGCTACGACACCCCACCGCCTGCGCTCACGCCCGACGACCCGCGCTGCGAGCGCGCTGACGTGCGCTACGCCAAGCTTCAGCCCGAGCAGGTGCCACTGACGGAATGCCTGAAAGACACGGTAGCGCGCGTCATGCCGTTCTGGAACGAGGCGCTGGCCCCGGCCATACGGCTTGGTAAACGGGTGGTGGTGGCGGCGCACGGTAACTCCATCCGCGCACTGGTCAAATATCTTGACGGCATTTCAGACGCCGACATCGTGGGCCTGAATATCCCCAACGGCATCCCCCTTGTTTACGAGCTTAACGAGGCGCTTGAACCCATTCGCCATTACTATCTGGGCGACGCCGAGGCAGCGGCCCGCGCCGCAGCAGCGGTGGCTGCGCAAGGCAAACGCTGATATTTTGGTGTTGTCACCGGAACCTGCTGCGCCACACCAGCTCCAAACAAGCCGCTTCGCTCTCACTAGATTTGGAATCACCATGGGTCAAAAACTGAAAATTGTCGGCTTGCTGTCGGTCGGCGTAATCGCCGGCGCGCTGGCGAGCGTGTCACTGCAAACCGTGGCGCGTGGCACGCTGGCGCCGTTGCCGCTGGAAGAACTGCAGCAGTTGGCGGCGGTTTTCAGCATGATCAAGTCCAACTATGTCGAGCCGGTGGATGAGAAAAAACTCATCACCGACGCCATCAGCGGCATGGTGTCCGGGCTGGACCCGCATTCGGTCTATCTGGACAAGAAAACGTTGAAAGAATTCAATGAAGGCACCACCGGCAAATTCGTCGGCGTGGGCATCGAGATTTCACAGGAAGACGGGCTCATCAAGGTGGTCTCGCCGATTGAAGATTCGCCTGCATTCCGGGCCGGGTTGAAGCCAGGCGACCTGATCGTCAAGATTGATGACACGCCGGTCAAGGGCATGACGCTTAACGAGGGCGTCAAGCGTATGCGCGGCGAACCTGACACCAAGGTGGTGCTGAGCATTTTCCGTAAGAATGAAAACCGCACCTTCAGTGTGCCCATTGTGCGCGAGGTCATCAAAACCCAGAGCGTCAAGGCCAAGCTGATTGAACCCGGCTACGCGTGGGTGCGTTTGAGCCAGTTCCAAGAACGCACCGTGGCCGACTTTGCGCGCAAGGTGGAAGACCTGTACAAGCAGGACCCCAATCTCAAGGGCCTGGTGCTGGACCTGCGCAACGACCCCGGCGGCTATCTGGATGCGGCGGTGGCGATTTCGGCTGCTTTTCTGCCCGAGAACGTGACGGTCGTATCGGCCAACGGCCAGCTGCCCGAGAGCAAATTCACCTACAAGGCATCCCCGCGCTTCTACGCGCGCCACGGCACCGACCCGCTCAAGCGGCTCGACCAAGTGACCAACGGTGCGTTGAAGAAAATTCCGTTGGTCGTGCTGGTCAACGAAGGCTCCGCCTCGGCCAGCGAGATCGTGGCCGGTGCCTTGCAGGACCACCAGCGTGCCAAGCTGTTGGGCAGCCAGACCTTTGGCAAGGGCTCAGTTCAAACAGCGGTCTGCCTGGACCCAGCGTTTCGTGTCGACAACTGCCCCACTGCGGCGCTCAAACTCACTACCAGCCGCTACTACACCCCCAGCGGGCGCTCGATCCAGGCCAAGGGCATCGTTCCGGACGTGATGGTCGATGAAACAGAAGAGGGCAATTTGTTTGCCGCCTTGCGCACCCGTGAGGCGGATCTGGAAAAGCACCTGACCAGTGGCCAGGGGGCCGAGGTAAAAGACGCTGCACGTGAAAAAGCGCGTGAAGAGGCACGCAAGAAACTCGAAGAGGAAATGAAAAAGCCGGCTGCCGAACGCCAGCTACCCACCTACGGCTCTGAAAAAGACTTTCAGTTGCGCCAGGCACTGCAGCAACTCAAAGGTCTGCCGGTGCTGGTGAGCAAAACCCAAGTCGAGCGCTCTGAAGAGAAAAAAGAGAACTGAGGCGCGGTCCTGTTGTGCTATGAATGACACCGATCTGCTGCGTTATTCGCGCCACATCCTGCTCAATGAAATCGGCGTCGAGGGGCAACAGCGCATCCGCGACGCGCACGCGCTGATCATCGGCGCGGGCGGACTCGGGTCGCCGGTAGCGCTGTATCTGGGCTCAGCCGGCGTTGGGCACTTGACCGTGGTGGACCACGACCACGTGGACCTGACCAACCTGCAGCGCCAGATTGCGCACACTGAGCAGCGCGTGGGCAGCCCCAAGGTCACCTCCATTGCCGCGGCAGTGGCGCAATTGAACCCGGGGGTGCGCGTGCACGCCATCCAGCAGCGTGCCGACGCTGTTCTGCTGAGCACGCTGGTGGCGCAGGCCGACGTGGTGCTGGACTGCTGCGACAACTTTGCCACGCGCCACGCGGTGAACGCCGCCTGTGTGGCGCACCACAAGCCCTTGGTGTCGGGCGCGGCGATCCGCTTTGATGGTCAGGTGTGCGTGTATGACAGCCGCACCGACACGTCGCCTTGCTACGCCTGTGTGTTCCCGCCGCAGAACACATTTGAAGAAACCCGCTGCGCCACCATGGGCGTGTTTGCGCCGCTGGTCGGCATCGTCGGCACCATCCAGGCGGCCGAGGCCCTCAAGCTCATCACCGGCGCAGGTGAACCCTTGACCGGGCGCCTGCTAATGATCGACGGGCGCGCCATGGCGTTCAACGAAGTGCGCCTGCAACGCAACGCAGCGTGTCCGGTGTGCGGGGATGCTAAGGGCTTGTAAAGCCCTTAGCGCAAGTGCAGCACGCCCTCGGCGTCTGCCACGTAACAACTGCCGAAGCGTTTGCGAAAGTCGCGTGGTAACTCGGCATCCGCTTGGGCAAACAAGCCCCGCCCCGCTTGACGCGCCTCGGATTCCTGTTGTGCATACGGCCCCAGGCTGCGCCGCCAACGGTCGGACCAAGCCTGCCCCTGCTGCACCAGCGCCGCGCCCACATCGCGTCCTTCTACGGTAATGCGCGCTAGGCCACGGCCATAGTCGTCTTGGTACTTCACTGTGACCTGCAAACGCTTGTCGGCCACCAATGCACGCAAGGCATCACGCGCAGTCACACCAGCGCTCTGACAAATTTCGGGCGCATCGATGCCTTGCAGACGCAGCTTGCGCGTGCCGCCACCGGCTTCGGGTTGCACCCACAGGGTATCTCCATCGGGCACCGACGTGGCGCGCGCAAAAAATACCTCTGCCCTCAAAGTCAACGGTACTGCCAAGAGCAAAATCAAGCACGCCACGAAGCCGCTCGCAGCCTGGCATGGTTTTGTACCGGTGCTGTTAGACTTTAGGACCCGAACGAGGAATTGTTTTGACTTCTGCGTCTGCATCTTTTTTGATTGATGTGCGTCAGCTCAGGCTGGAAGACGCGCGCGCCTTGCTGGGCCATGGCGAACAAGTTTTGCCAGACCCCATGGCAAACGCCACGGTTTACCTGCAATCTGTGATCGACAAACTGAGTGAATTGTCGCTGAAGGATCCTCTGACAGGCCTGTCCAATCGCCGCTATTTCCAGAATGTGCTGGAGCGCGAGATCGAAATGGTGACACGCTCAGGAGAACCCGCGCTGTTGCTGATGCTTGACATTGACCACTTCAAGCGAGTCAACGACACGCACGGTCACCCGGTGGGTGACCAGGTACTGCAGACGGTCGCCCAAGCTTTGTCAGACTGCGTGCGCCCGATGGATACGGTCGCCCGTTTTGGGGGTGAAGAGTTTGTCATCATTCTGCCCAACTGCCAGGGCCACTATGGCCAGCAGGTTGCGGAACGATTGCGCGAAGCGGTGAGCCAACTGTCGCTCACCTTGGCGTGTGGTGATCAGCTCAAGGTCACGATCAGCATTGGTGGCGCCTACGCACCGCGCTGGGTGCGCTCCACTCCGGAACTGTGGCTCGAGCGTGCAGACCTCGAACTGTACCGAGCCAAGTCTGAAGGGCGCAACCGCGTATGTATTGAACCGCAACCTATTCTGGCCGTCAGCGCCGAAGAAAAGAATTTGTTGTTTGGTCCGCTTGCCCTGGGTGACCCGGCGTGGATTGAAAGTATTGCCAACGACAGCTCGGCACAAGGCTTTGGCGCGGCATCCAGCAACCTGAATTGACATGAACCAACCTCTCCAAGACTCTCCTTTGCCAGTGGCAGATGCGCTGACACCGCCCCTGAAGCCGCTGGGCAAGGTACTGGCTGTGACGAGCGGCAAGGGTGGCGTCGGCAAAACCTTTGTGTCGGCCAATCTGGCCGCCGCGCTGGCCAAGCGCGGCCACAAGGTGCTGGTGCTCGACGCAGACCTGGGCCTGGCCAACCTGGACGTGGTGCTGAACCTGTATCCCAAGATCACCCTGCATGACGTCTTCACTGGCAAAGCCAGGCTTGAAGAAGCCATTGTGCGTGCGCCGGGCGGCTTTTCGGTGTTGCTGGCGGGCTCGGGCATGGTGGAATATTCACGCCTGACGCCCAATGTGCGCGACGATTTTTTGCGCATCATGACCGGGCTGCTGCCGCACTACGACATCGTGCTGCTCGACACCGGTGCTGGCATTTCGGACGTGGTGCTGTTTGCCGTGTCGCTGGCCTCCGAGGTGCTGGTGGTGGCCACCCCCGAGCCCACGTCATTGACCGATGCCTATGCCACCATCAAGGTGTTGGTGGGCGAGCAAAAGCGCCGCACCCTGCGCATGGTGATCAACCAAACCGCCCGCATGGGCGACGGTCGCGCCATCACCTCACAACTACAGCAAGTGCTGGACCGCTTTGTCGTGGGCAAGTCCGACGACAAAGTGCGACTGGTTCACCTGGGCGACATTCCGGGGGATGTATCGGTGCGTCAGGCGGTGATGCGCCGCCAGTTGCTGATGCTGACCACGCCGGGTTGCCCTGCGGCGTTGGCCATCTCACAGTTGGCTGCCAAAATTGAAGACACGCTGATCCACCCACCCAAGTGATCAGGCGGTAACGATCCAGCCTTCCAGCGGGTCCATGTCTGGCGACAGCCCATAGCGCGCGTCTCCGGCCTCGAACCGGGTGTTCGCCCACGCCGCCTGAAGCAGGCACAGCACCGCATCCAGCGTGTCACCACGCGCATCGTCAGCCAGCGCATCACGTTGGGCGTGGCTGAGCTTCAGGGATAAGCCCAGACGTGTTTGTCCGTGCTCTAGCGCGGTGATCAGGTCTTTGCGGGCGATCAGGCGCGCTGCGTCCTGTTTGGCTGTGTCATCGCTTTTGTAACTGCGACGCCCCAGCACCTCACGCGCCAGCAATCCGGGGTACCCCTCCAGCGCCACGCGCATCGGCTGGCCATGGGGTGCACAGTTGTCAGCAGCCCCTTCGTGTAGCCCTGGCAGCGCGGCACCACAGCGGAGCAACCACGGCATCCCCGCGTGCAACATGAAGGCCACTGGCGGGTTGACCCACTTCATGCTCGGACTGGATCCGGCGGGCCGATCTGTGGCGCGGTGGGCAAACTTGTGGCCGGGCGCACGCGCATCACAAAAAACGGCAAACGCGGCGCGGATCTGCTCACGTGGCAAGGTGCAGTAATGCGCCATACACGCCTTCCATGCAAGCGGCCAACCCAGGGACTGCACCAGTTCACGCGGCAACCCAAATGGCAGGTCGAAGGCGCCCAACCAGCTCGGAAGCTCTGACAGCCAGTTGCCAAAATCCGGCAAGGACGTCAACCGAACCCAGCCCAAAAGCAAGACCCGCTGACCCTGCAACCGGCCGAGCGCCACGACGATCGGTTTGCGACCGGACGGAGCGCTGGAGAAATCACAGCCCAGCAGCCAGCGGGTGTCCGGGTTCGTAACCCAAGCCGCAGTGACGGCCGGGCTTGAGGCCTGTTCAGGCACGCCCGATGATCGACGCTGTGGCCATGAGCTCTTCCAGCAAAGCGAGCGACACTCTTCCCGAAACGGAATACGGATCGAGTTCAGGCTTTTCGGCGTACTTGAGCAAAATCGACGCGTTGATGCGGTTCATGTTGACCTCACCCATGGTCCAACCGGCAAAGCGCCGCTCTGATATTTCTTCGTAGTGCAGTAACACCACGTCTTTGTGGCGCGGGTCGCGCTGGATATGACCATACAGCTCGCTGATGGCCATGCGCCCGCCTTCAATGGCCTGTAGAAAAATGCCACCGCCATAACACAGCACGCCAGTGACACCGCAGTGCGGGTTGTGGTCGCGCGACTGGTGCAAGATGGACTCGATGGCGTCCGGGCTGGTGTCCACCGCCCGGCTGGCATACAACAAACGAACCAGCATGATTAACCTTTCTGCGGAATAAGAGACAAAAATTCGCGGCGCAGGTTGGCGTCTTTGAGGAAACTGCCGCGCATCACCGAATTGATCATTTTGCTATCCACGTCTTTGACACCGCGCCAGCTCATGCAAAAGTGGCTGGCTTCCATCACGATCGCCAGACCGTCGGGTTGCGTTTTCTGCTGGATCAAATCAGCCAGCTGCACCACGGCTTCTTCCTGAATCTGGGGCCGACCCATGACCCATTCAGCCAGGCGCGCGTACTTGGACAAGCCGATCACGTTGGTGTGTTCGTTGGGTAGCACGCCAATCCAAATCTTGCCCATGATCGGACAAAAATGGTGGCTGCAGGCACTGCGCACCGTGATGGGGCCAACGATCATCAGCTCGTTGAGGTGCTCGGCATTGGGAAATTCGGTGATGGCGGGTGCCTGAACGTAGCGCCCGGCAAAGACCTCTTTGAGGTACATCTTGGCCACGCGACGCGCGGTGTCGTCGGTGTTGTGGTCGTGCTCGGTGTCGATCACCAAGCTACTGAGCACACCCTTCATCTTGGACTCCACCTCGTCGAGCAGGGCTTCCAGCTCACCGGGCTGGATAAATTCTGCAATATTGTCGTTGGCGTGAAAACGCCTGCGCGCGGCCTGGATGCGCTCCCTGATCTTGACCGACACGGGTGTGCCGATGTCTTGTTCAACTGATTTCATGATGGGCATGGTTTTTTGGTTACTTCAGCGTGAATGGTAGCAGTCTTTTATAAGTGGGGTTATTTGTCTTTACCCCAATCAAACAAAGCGCTTACAGCTATTTACTTAATAGCGTTTCCCATTTAAGAGCAACACCGTACGCATCAAGAGCAGCGCTGCTTGATCAAGCATTTTTTGCCGGATCGATCGCAGCATATGCGCGGCTGGACTCACCGCGATCGCATGTTCACGTAACGCGCCTTCAAGCCGATCAGACAATTCCCGTGCAAACCTTGGGTCCTGCACCATCACGTTGGCCTCACGTGCCAACAACAGGCTCAAGGGATCAATGTTGGACGACCCAACGGTCACCCAGCGTTTGTCCACCACCGCCACCTTGGCGTGCAAAAAACTGCGGGTGTATTCGTATATTTCTACGCCAGCAATGAGCAAGGGCTGGTACAGCGCGCGCGTCGCATGGTATTGCATGAAATACTCGTAACGCCCCTGCAACAGCAAACGCACGCGTACCCCGCGCTGCGCTGCGTGGATCAGGGCGCGACGCATCTTGCGTCCTGGTAAAAAATAGGCGTTGACCAACACCACCTCCTGACGTGCATCCGCCAGCGCCTGCAAGTAGGCGCGCTCGATGCGGCGACGGTGGCGCACGTTGTCGCGCAACACCAACACGGCACGCGCCCCACCGAGCGCGGGTTTCAGCGGCGCTTGCTCTGGTAACCGACTTGCAACAACGGCGTTCTGCAACGCTTGCCAGGCGCTGCTCCAGTCCACTTGTTGAGCGCTGCGCACGGCCCGCAAGCGCCACCAGAACTGTGTCATGGCCGCATGCACGCTTTGCACCAGCGGCCCGGTGACGCGTACCGCAAAGTCAAAGCGTGGCGCGCTCAGCACGCCGTAGTTGGGATCAAACCAGTCGTCCAGCACATTGATGCCGCCGCAATACGCCGCTTGCCCGTCAATGACACACAGCTTGCGGTGCAGGCGCCGCCAGCGGCTGGGCACCAGCAAGCCCCAACGCCCCAAAGGGGAAAAGACTTGCCATTGCACGCCCGCATCAGCCAGACGCGCAGGCCACGGGCTCGGCAACGTAGGCGTACCCACACCATCCACCACCACCATCACTGCCACGCCGCGTTGCGCAGCGCGCTCCAGCGCCTGTGCTACTTCTTCACCACTGCCATACACATGGAAGATATAGGTTTCAAGGCGCACCTCATGCTGCGCCTGATCAATGTCAGCGATCAGCGCCGGGAAAAAATCACGCGTGCCTTCCAGCAGCGTCAGTTGGTGTCCACCCAGGTAATCATGCATATGACGGGACCGTTGCATCCAGGGCAAATTCTGCGATCAGCGGCAGGTGATCGGACATGCGCCACCAGGCGCGCCCGTGCGGCACCTGCACACCCAGCGGCTGCAAGCCACGGGCAAACACATGGTCGAGTTGTGTCAATGGCAAGCGCGACGGAAACGTGGACGAAGGGTGCCCCGCCCAGCTGTGCAGACCAGCGCTACCCAGCCTGTCTTGCAGCCGCAAGACCCCTTCGTTGAAGTCGCCCGCAACCAGCACCGGCTCCCTCCAAGGCACTTCCCGCTCCAGAAAACGTAGCAACTGTGTTACTTGACGCAAGCGGCTGGCAGCAATCAGACCCAGATGCACCACCAGCACGTGCACGATCCGTCCCGCAATTTCGAGCCGCACATGCAATACGCCGCGCTGTTCAAAGCGATGGTCTGACATGTCTTCGTGCTGGTGCGACAAGATGGGCCAGCGCGACAGCAACGCATTGCCGTGCTCGCCGTGGCGCGTCACCGCGTTGGTGCAGTACACCGCCTCATAACCAGGCGGCGCCAAAAAACTGGCCTGCTGCTGTGCGGGCCAGCGTTCAAAATGCTTTTGCTCACGCCGATTGATGCTGCGCACCTCTTGCAGACACACCACATCGGCGTCCAGCGCTTCCACCGCCAGCCCCAGGTTGTGAATCTCCAGCCGACGCAACGGGCCCACACCCTGCACACCCTTGTGGATGTTGTAGGTAGCGACCCGCAAGACGCCTTCGCGCACCGTCATGGTTTTGCCCTGGCCTGCACGCACTGCGGCAGCAACAAACACGCTTCGGCGTTGGACGACGAAAAGCACGCGTCGGCCGCTTGCAACCAGGACAACCACTGGTACGCGGTATGTTCACGCGGACTTAAACGGACGGTGATGCCCGCGGGTACTTCCAGACCAAAGACATGCTCGGTATTGAAATAAACGCCCGGCGCATAGCGGTGGCGCCACTGCGGATAAATCTCATACACGTTTTCAAGACCCCAATCGTGCAAATGGGCTGCCAGCGCGCTACCAGGTCGACAATCGATGCCAGTTTCTTCAAAAACCTCACGGCACGCGGTCTGATCAAACGACTCATCCAGACTGTCCTTGCTGCCGGTCACCGACTGCCAGAAGTTCTGCGCGTCAGCGCGCTTGATCAGCAACACCTCCAGCGCCGGGGTGTAGATCACCACCAGCACCGATTCGGGGATTTTGAAAGCAGCCATGAGTCCTCAAGAAAAAGGGCGCTACCAGAGCGCCCTTTGATTCTGCCTGAATCGACCTTCGTCCGTCATCAACGGACCATCATCAATCCGCTTTGACCAGGTCAGCGTTGCGCAGACGGATATGCAACTCGCGCAATTGCTTCTCATCAACCAGCGACGGTGCCTGCGTCAGCAAACACTGGGCACGCTGGGTCTTGGGGAAAGCGATCACGTCGCGGATCGACTCGGCGCCGGTCATCAGCGTGATGATGCGGTCCAGGCCAAACGCCAGCCCGCCGTGCGGCGGCGCACCGTATTGCAAGGCGTCGAGCAAAAAGCCAAACTTGATCTGCGCTTCTTCGGGGGAAATCTTGAGTGCATCGAACACTTTCTTCTGCACATCGGCGCGGTGGATACGCACCGAACCGCCGCCCATTTCCCAGCCGTTGAGCACCATGTCGTAGCCCTTGGAAATGCAGTTGCCCGGGTCCGTGACCATCAAATCTTCATGGCCGTCCTTGGGCGCGGTAAACGGGTGATGCACCGCCATCCAGCGATCGGATTCGTCGTCGTATTCAAACATCGGGAAATCCACCACCCACAGCGGTGCCCAGCGGTCTTCAAACAGACCGTTCTTTTTGCCAAATTCGCTGTGCCCGACCTTGATGCGCAAGGCACCGATAGCGTCGTTGACGATCTTTTCCTTGTCGGCACCAAAAAACAGCAAATCGCCGTCTTGCGCGCCGCTGCGCCGGAGGATTTCGGCCAGTGCGGCGTCGTGCAGGTTTTTGACAATCGGGCTTTGCAAGCCCTCACGCCCTTTGGACGCGTCGTTCACCTTGATCCAGGCCAGGCCCTTGGCACCATAAATCTTGACAAACTCACCGTAGTTGTCGATCTCACCGCGCGTCATGCCGTGACCCTCTTTACCGCCACCTGGCACGCGCAGCGCCACCACGCGTCCGCCCTTCATGTTGGCGGCACCAGAGAACACCTTGAAGTCAACGTCTTTCATGACGTCCGTCAGCTCGGTAAATTCAAGCTTGACGCGCAAGTCGGGCTTGTCGGAGCCAAAGCGGTGCGTAGCCTCCTGGTACGTCATGACCGGAAATTCGCCCAGATCCACGCCCAGCGTGTTCTGGAATACGGTTTTGATCATCTCCTGGAACATGGCGCGAATGTCTTCTTCGGTCATGAACGAGGTTTCAATATCGATCTGCGTGAACTCAGGCTGACGGTCCGCACGCAAGTCTTCGTCGCGAAAGCACTTGGTGATCTGGTAATAGCGGTCAAAGCCGGCCACCATCAGCAACTGCTTGAACAATTGCGGGCTTTGCGGCAAGGCAAAAAAGTGACCGTCGTGCACGCGGCTGGGCACCAGGTAATCGCGTGCACCTTCGGGCGTGCTCTTGGTGAGCATCGGGGTTTCGATGTCGACAAAACCGTGGCCATCCAGGAACTTGCGCACTTCCATGCTCACGCGGTAGCGCAGCATCAGGTTGTTTTGCATGTACGGGCGGCGCAAATCCAGCACACGGTGCGTCAGGCGGGTGGTCTCGGAAAGGTTTTCTTCGTCCAACTGGAACGGGGGCGTGACCGACGGGTTGAGCACAATCAGTTCATGGCACAAGACTTCGATCTTGCCGCTCTTGAGACTTTCATTGACCGTGCCTTCGGGTCGCGGCCGCACCAGGCCCTTGACCTGAATACAAAACTCATTGCGCAAGTCTTCGGCCACCTTGAACATCTCCGCACGATCCGGGTCACACACCACCTGCACATAACCTTCGCGGTCGCGCACATCGACAAAGATGACGCCACCATGGTCGCGCCGACGGTTGACCCAGCCACACAGTGTTACCGACTGTCCGAGCAAAGCCTCGGTTACCAAACCACAATAATGAGAACGCATTGCCATAAAACTACTTTCCTTGGCTGCCATCCAGGGCAGCAGAGTTGTCAAAAATCAGCGCGCAATCGCACCCGCACTCGGTGCCACCGACCCCATGGAGATCACATACGTCAGCGCTTCGTCAACGCTCATTTTTAATTCGATAACGTCACGACGCGGCAGCAACAAGAAAAACCCGCTGGTCGGGTTGGGGGTGGTCGGCACATATACGCTGATGTAATCGTCGGCCAGATGCGTTGCCACCTCACCAGCAGGTGTGCCGGTCTGAAACGCAATCGTCCAAGCACCTGCGCGCGGGTACTGCACCAGCAGAGCGGTTCGAAACGCATTGCCGTTGCTGGAAAACAGCGTGTCAGAAACCTTTTTGACGCTGTTGTAAATGGTGCGAAACACCGGAATATGGGTAAACAACCGGTCCCACTGCGCCAACCACCAGCGCCCGGCCACATTCGAGACCAGCGAACCGGTTACCAGCAAGCCAGCAAAAACCAGCACCACACCCAAGCCGGGAATATGCTTGAATTGCTCAAGCAGGTTGGCCAATGCATCTGGCATCACCGCCTGCACACCCGACAGCATCGCAACAAAAATGCCGTCGAGCAAACCCACAAGCCACAGCAGCACCCAGATCGTGATCGCCAGCGGCAACCACACCAGCAGCCCGGTCAGCAAGTACTTTTTAAGATGTGCAGTGGTCATGACAACCCGTTCAGGAGTGACAAGCACAACCCGCGCCACAGCCGGCAGCAGGTGCGGCGGCATCAGGCTTCTTGGACGTCTCGGTGGTCGCAGGGGTTGCCTCGTCGGCCTTGGGGGCTACGGCGGTGCTGGAACCGCTGCCGCCCTTGAAGTCGGTGGCATACCAGCCCGAGCCCTTGAGCTGAAAACCGGCAGCCGTGAGCTGTTTGGTAAAGGCAGACTGGCCACACTGCGGACAATCGGTCAACACCGGGTCCGAGATTTTTTGCAAAACATCTTTGGCAAATCCACAGGACCCGCACTTGTAGGCGTAAATCGGCATGATGTCAGAGCTCCGAGCAGGCGTTGCAAAGCCGATGATTATAAAGTCGCGTCAAAAAAGCCGGACCCGGATCATGATCTGCATCGCCAGCAGACCCAACACAAAGCCAACGCCGCCATAAACAATGGCCGACAGCAGACGATTGGTCCGTTTCTGCTCAATCAACAGCGCTTGCAATTCTTTGCTGTGGTCTCGGCCACGCGTTTGCAAAAAATCAAATAACAAACGTGGCAATTCCGGCAACATCTTGGCGTAGCGGGGTCCCTCGTTGCGCAATTGATCGATCAGTTTCTTTGGACCGATCTGGTTGACCATCCATTTTTCAAGAAACGGCTTGGCGGTGTTCCACAGGTCCAGTTCGGGGTCAAGCTGGCGGCCAAGACCCTCAATGTTGAGCAAGGTCTTTTGCAACAGCACCAACTGGGGCTGAATCTCGACCTGAAACCGGCGCGAGGTCTGAAACAACCGCATCAGTAACAGACCAAGAGAGATTTCCTTCAGCGGTCGATCAAAATACGGTTCACACACCGAACGGATGGCCGATTCAAGCTCATCCACGCGCGTGGTCTTGGGTACCCAGCCCGATTCAATGTGCAACTCGGCCACACGCTTGTAATCACGCCGGAAAAACGCCGTGAAGTTCTGCGCCAGGTATTCCTTGTCCACCTCAGTCAAGGTGCCGATGATGCCGAAATCCAGCGAGATATAGCGACCGAAAGTCTCTGGCTGGATGCTGACCTGAATATTGCCCGGATGCATATCCGCGTGGAAAAACCCGTCACGAAACACCTGGGTAAAAAAGATCGTCACGCCGTCGCGCGCCAGTTTGGGGATGTCCACCCCGGCGGCACGCAAGCGCTCCACCTGATTGATGGGCACGCCGGTCATGCGCTCCATCACCATCACATTGGGCAGGCAGTAGTCCCAGAACATCTCCGGGATCAGCACCAGCTCAAGATCGGCCATGTTGCGGCGCAACTGCGCTGCGCTGGAGGCTTCACGCACCAGGTCGAGCTCGTCGTGCAGGTATTTGTCAAATTCCGCCACCACTTCGCGCGGCTTCAAACGCTTGCCGTCGGCCGACAGCCCGTCCACCCAGCCAGCCATCATGCGCATCAGGTCCAGGTCTTTGTCGATCACGGTTGCCATGCCGGGGCGCAGCACCTTCACGGCCACATCGCGCTGGCGACCATCGCGGCCCTTGAGCACGGCAAAGTGCACCTGTGCAATCGACGCACTGGCCACCGGCTGGCGCTCGAACGACACAAAAATGTCTTCGATCTTCCGCTTGAACGCCTTTTCGATGATGTCAACCGCCACGTCGCTCGGGAACGGCGGCACCTGGTCTTGCAGCAACGCCAGCTCGTCTGAAATATCGGGCGGCAACAGGTCGCGGCGGGTGGAAAGCACCTGCCCAAACTTGACAAAAATGGGGCCCAAGTCTTCCAGTGCCTGGCGAATACGTTGGCCGCGCGGCGCCTGCAAGTTGCGGCCCACCGACACAATGCGCGCCAGCCGCAGCAGCAGGCGGCTCTTGAAGCTGGTCAGGACAAGTTCATCCAGCCCATGACGCAGCAGCACCCAGACAATGAAAATACCCCGAAAAAGACGTGTCATCAGACGCTTTTACCCGGCACCAGAGCCGATACCTTGGCGACGAATTGCCGCAGTCCGGCAACTGCCGTGCTGGCCATCTGCCCCAAGGTATGCGCAGGCACATCACCGATGACGCGCGCCAGGTCTTCTTCAAGGTCCCAGCGCACGTGCTCGGTCAGCCAGCTCACCTCTGCGGCCAATTGCACGTCACCGGCAATGCGCACGGCGGGCTTGTCGCCTTTCAGGACACCCTGCGCCAACGCAACGGGAGACGTTTCGGTCACCTCAGCGTCAGGTCGGGCGCACGCTCAGGAGACGCCAGGTCGAGCAGACCAGCCGGTGTGGCCTGCAGCTTGAACGACAGTGTGCGCCATTGCACCTGCATCACCTGGCCCTGGTGGCGGGCCAGGCGTTGCATGGCCTCAGGTTCCTGCATCAGCACGTGATTCAGCAGCAACACGATGCGGTGTTGCAGCTCGGCGACCACCCAGCCGGGCGGTTGAAAATTGGGAAGCGGCAGCTTCTGCGCGAAGTCTTGCAGCAAAGAAAAAGGGGACTGTGTTGCCATAGCCCCCGATTATTCCTGAAATATCCGACCCAAACTTATTGCAGCGCCTGTACCCCTGCAACCAGCCAGCCCGTGTTGCCGTTTTTGGGCTTGGTCATGTTCCAGACCTCGCGGAACGGACTGGCACCTGCCGACGGCTCCTCACGGATCATGCCGGAAAACTCCACACTGGCCATGTATTCCTGGCCCAGGTCTTCAATACCCAGCAAGTGCGCGTCGATCATCACCACTTCGGTCATGTTCACCGGGCCACCGGTGTGCGACTCTCGATCGGCCAGCTGCGCCTGAATTTCCTTGAGCATGGTGTCGGTCATCATGACGCGCAGCGCCGCAATATCCGATTTGTCCCACGCCGCCTGCAGCGACACAAAATTGGCTTTTGCCGAGCGCAGAAACCCTTCAGAATCAAATCCTTCCGGCACACCCCAGGTTTGCGCACCCAGCAAGCCCGACCCGATCATCGAACCACCGCTGGGCGCAGCACCGGCGTCAAAAGCTGTGGTGGAACGCTCCCAAGGCCGCGCAGAAGCATCGTTGCCCACATTTTCCGGGCGATAACTGTGCGGCGTGGGCGGCGCAGAGGTAGCACCCGCTCCCTGGAAGGCAAACGGCGTGGCACGCGCTGCTGGCTCAGCCTGCTTGCGACGCATGAACCAGCCCACCGCAGCCATGGCCACCATGGCCAGCAAAGCCACCATCAGCACCTGCCCCATGGCCCCGCCCAGCCCCAGCGAGCTGGCCAACCAGGCCAAGCCCAACCCAGCGGCCAGGCCACCCAACATGGCGCCCCAAGGTTTTTTGGGCGCTGCGGCTGCTGCCGGGTTGCCAGGTGCTGGGGCGGCACCTGCCTTGGCGGGTGCAGTAGGCGCTATTGGCGCCGCCTGGCGCTGCGTGACATTGCTGGACTGCTGCCCAAACGACCTGCCACCGCCAAAGCGCTTGGCTGCCTCTGCTTGGCCCGCCAGCAAAGCCAGACTTATCGTCACCAACCAGAACCAACGTTTCATGGAGCGTTTCCTTGCAAAAAAATGGTCAACATTTCAAACCGACGTGCAAGGCTACCAGACCACCCGTCAAGTTGTGGTAATCCACATGTCCAAAGCCATTAGCCTTCATCAGGGATTTGAGTTCTTGCTGGCCAGGATGCATGCGGATCGACTCCGCCAGGTACTGGTAGCTGGCCGCGTCGCCCGCCACCCAATCGCCCAGCTTGGGCAGCACCTTGAACGAATACCAGTCGTACAGTTTTTCCAGCGGCTGCGCCACTTTGGAAAACTCCAGCACCAGCAGCTTGCCGCCGGGCTTGAGCACGCGGCACATTTCGGCCAAGGCCACGTCCTTGTGCGTCATGTTGCGCAAGCCAAAGGCCACGCTCACCAGGTCAAAGTAACCATCGGCAAACGGCAGTTTCTCGGCGTCGCAGACCAGCGTGGGCAGCACCACACCCAGGTCCACCATGCGGTCGCGCCCGTGGCGCAGCATGGCCTCGTTGATGTCGGTCTGCACCACCTGACCGCTGTGCCCTACCTTTTTGGCAAACGCCAGCGACAAATCACCCGTGCCTGCGGCAATGTCTAGCACCTTGTCACCCTCGTGCAGATTGGCTACCAGCACCGTATAAGCCTTCCAGGCGCGGTGCAGCCCCATCGACATCAGGTCGTTCATCAGGTCATATTTCGGCGCCACCGAATCGAAAACGCCCTTGACGTGGCGCGCCTTTTCGGTCTCGTCAACGCTCTTGAAGCCAAAGTGTGTGGTGCTCATGGAGCAAAATTGTCGCTCAGAATTGAAGACACTGGGGTCAAGACACTGGGGTCAGGTCTTGTATTGAAACATTTCCCGCAGTAGCATCGCCCCATGTCACGACCCCTGCGCATTGAAGTACCTGGTGGCCTGTTCCACGTCACCTCGCGCGGAGACCGGCGCGAGGCCATCTACCTCGACGATGCGGACCGCCAGCAGTGGCTCGCTTTGCTGGGTGATGTCTGTCAGCGCTTCAACTGGGTGTGCCACGCCTACTGCCTGATGGACAACCACTTCCACATCGTTGTGGAGACCGTCGAAGGCAACTTAAGCGTCGGTATGCGCCAGCTCAACGGTGTCTATACCCAGTGGCACAACCGCGCCCATGGCCGCGTTGGTCATGTGTTCCAGGGCCGCTTCAAAGCCATCGTGATACAGCGCGAATCCTACCTGCTGGAACTGGCGCGCTATGTCGTGCTCAACCCGGTGCGCGCCGGTCTGTGCCCCCTGCCAGAGCTTTGGCCCTGGAGCAGCTACCGAGCGATGGTGGGCAGCGTGCAGCCGCCCGAATGGCTCCAGACCGGCTGGCTGCTGTCCCAGTTTGGCAGTCAACCGACCACGGCCATTGCCGCTTACATCGACCATGTGCGCGCCGGTATCGGCCTGTCCAGCGTCTGGGATGAACTGAAAAGTCAGCTTTATCTGGGTGATGAGGACTTTGCATGCCGCCTGCAGCAGCAAACCCAAAGCAAGCTCGGCCACACCGAAATCCCGCGCGCCCAACGCCGGGCCACTGCGCCACCGCTCGCCCATTTTGTCGCCCTGCCCGAGCGCAACAGCGCCATGGCCCAGGCCTACGCCACGGGTTGCTACAGTCTCAAAGACATCGGCCAAGCCTTCGGCCTGCATTACGCAACCGTCAGCCGGCTGGTGCGGGCGGCGGAAATGTCAGGGTCTGGATAAAAGGAACCAGGAACTGCTATGAACGGGAGAGCAGGTTACGCTTTGTTGACGGGGGTTTCATGGGTATTTGATGCGGGTTTATTGGCTGGTGTTGAGGGTGGGTATGTTGCAATACAAGACCTGACCCTGTGTGCCCCCATTAAGCTTGCGGCAGGGTCGCCATGGTGACCGCGGCCTGAAGTTGAAAATTCGGCCTCGCATCATTCAGGAACCAACAACAAGTGATACCCCCCTCCTTGTGGGTATGACGGTTGCGTCTGAACTATGATAAGCAGAGAGTCCTTCGGGGAAAAATACTGACTGGACAAACCATATTCACGCAAAGACTCTTCCCTATTAGCGATTCCAAAACCAACGAAATCTGGACCTATATAGACACCGTTTCGCCATATCGATATATTGGCCTGAAATCCTTTCGTAGTAAATTCGATCCGGTAATTACCTGAACCTGACGGAACATACGAGAAGCGATCAATGGTATCGCCTATACCCACTTGTCCACAAAATTCAACGTACAAAGAGGAGCCGAGATTGTTGGGCGACGAGTCGTTTGGCTCTGCTTCGCGACGTACGCCAGCGCATGCACTCGGAAGAGTTACCGTTGCTGCGGACTGAGGTGCCGTGCAGCTCGCAGGTGACCCTCCATTAGTACCGGCGCAACTCCAATTCCAGGGTCCAGTGCCTGAAACGGTGCTAGTTGCACCAGATGCGCACAAGTTAGTTGTTGGCTTGCTGGATACCGCTACACCATCGGCACTGCCGCATACACCGCTGGTACTGCAAAGGTTTGCGGTACACGCTTGGCTGGTACTCGGCTTCGTCCCTGTGCAGTAACTGTCAGAGACTTTTGTATTGTCAGATCGATTGCAAGACACACTTCGTGACTGCGTGCCTTTGTTCGTCCCACAGGTTCCGGTGCAACTACCCCAACTTCCGGTAGTCCATGCATAGGTATAGCTAACACACGCGCTTGCGGTACATGCTTGGCTGGTACTTGGCTTCGTCCCTGTGCAGTAACTGTCAGAGACCTTAGTATTGTCAGATCGATTGCATGACACACTTCGTGACTGCGTGCCTTTGTTCGTCCCGCAGCTTCCGGTGCAACTTCCCCAACTTCCGGTAGTCCATGCATAGGTATAGCTAACACACTCGCTTGCGGTACAAGCCTGGCTGGTGCTCGGCTTCGTCCCTGTGCAATAACTGTCTTGAGTGATTGTGTTGTCGGGTCGCGTGCAGGAGACGCTCCTCGACTTGGTAGCGTTATTTGTTCCACATACACCTGAACAGTCACTCCATCCCCCTGAGACCCAGCGATTCTTAGCAAGGGGATCAAAAAATGTTGCTGTTCCGGCATCGACCAAATAGCAGCTGCTCCCCGGTGCGGAGATGGTGTCCGTGAGGAAACGAATGTCTTTAAGGTATTGAGGAGCATTGACAATATAGCCCAAATACTTTGCACTTTGCCTTAGCGCGGTCGTCAATACCGCCGTATTCGTCCCTCCACCGTTTGTATATTTGGCAAGTAAACGTACAAGACTTCCCGCTTTTTGCGCCCGGTCCGCCATCAACTCGTACAGAGTCCCGACTCCGGAAGCTGTGACATCGGTCGAAACGAACACCTCACCATTGCCTTCCAAATGAGCCCTAACGATTTCGGCAATATTCGCCCCGACGGCATTCACGAGAGCAGTCCCCGGTAAAGATTTCGCAACGTTGAGCATTGCATCAACTTGCCAAGACATCAATCCATTCAACTGGGCCATCCGGTAAAGATACTCATCACTTGACAATCCCGACAGGTGTCCTGAGAGAGTATCGTATGTGGCAACGGCGATCGTCCCGCCAGGAATAATCGTCAAAACTGAGTCAAAAAAGTTATTGAGTGGTTCAAATCGAACTGCGCATACCTTGCCATCTACCAGACCATTGATTACAGCCATGGAGGGCTGCGAAGTACCGATTGGCGAAGCAGACGCGCGCCATTGGAAATCCCTGGACGAAAGTGTGTACGGTATCGATGGAAATGTATTGCCTTGGTTATCGACCGCCCACAGTCCATAGGGGACAAAGCGTGGATTTCGCAACGTATTTTCACCCTCAAACCACGGCCCATCATTGGCTGCGACAGAGGCGAGCGCTCTCTGTGCTATCGATTGGGACCTCGCGCTGGCAACCGAAAGTACTTCTGAGGCAACCGAAAAGATTGCAGCAAATACCTGCGCATCTTCAGTTAGCAAGGCTGAGTTCAATCGTTGCTTGGACTCCACTATAGTTACTAAACTGCTGAAGCTCGGTGCTGCACGAATTGCCGTCTCTAATTGAGTCACAGTTCGACCGTCGTCGTACCATCCGACAGGTGCAATCATTACCAATCCAATTGCTGTTGATGTTGCATCGATAGTCACAGCGTTGCCATCGCCATCGCTGATACCGACCCCTGCAATATTGTCGTCAGCATCGGTAAGAAAAACCAGACTTGAAGTACCAGTGCGTACAGTTACGTTTGCATTGATTGACGCCGCGATACCTTCACTATCTAGGCTGGACAAAGAAAGTCCTTGCAATTGGGTAGGTGGTAGCGTAATCGCAATTGGGACTATGGTTGTGGGTGCTTTTGACGACACATTACTATTTAGCCAAAACCCCAGTCCATTCCCCGTGGTGCGCGTCCCAAATTCTCCATACCCTTTGCTATTGACATAGGAAGACAGCGTGCCATTTACCACCAGGCTCGGCGCCGCGAAGAGCCATTTCTGAATAGCACTGTCCCACGCCCACATAGATACATAGCTCGGCGACGCGCTAGAGCCACCGAGAGTAGTGTCCATTTGCGAGGGTGAAAACTTGTCCCCTGTGGACACTAAATTCCAGCCTTTACTCAAATCCGCCGCACTTAGGCGATAGGGGGTTGTTCCAGCAAGCGAAAGAGTGAAAGGCTGCAATCCATTTACCCAAAAGCCTTCACCAGAATAGATCGTGGCAAGGCGGTCATAACCCTTGGAGGCGGCGTAAGCGGTTCCTCCGTCATCGAGGCTGGGTGCAAAGAACGCCCACTTGTTACTTGCTGCCACCCACTTCCAGACCGTTGAGACATTCGCAGCATTGCCGAACGCAGTGGTTACATCCAGTGGGGCGTCAACGCTGTTTCCCAAAAGGTTCCAGCCCGTGATAAGAGGAACGACTAATCCTTCCGAAACCTGTGTTGTGGCCCAGAGTGTCTCCATGGGTACGGAGCAATTGTGAGCCGCATCGCATGCCGTAATGGTGTAGCCATAAGTAGTCGAGGGAGTCAAACCTGTGTCGATATAACTCGTCACATTGCCCAAAGTGGCCACCAATACATCATTGCGATAGATATTGTAGCTTGTCACGCTCACTGCGTCTGTCGATGCCGTCCAACTAATGTGGATCTGATTTGCAGTGGACGTTGTTGCCGAGATTGCAGATGGCATGCTCGGTGCAGTGGTGTCAAGAAGCCTTTCAAAGGATCTCTGACCCCTTACTAGTAATACAACTCCTGTATTGCTTGGAGACTGTGCCTCAGATGATCCCTGGTCGAAAAACACTCTAAATGCGTCGTTGTTTGTAAGCGAGCTTGACATTACTGCATGTTTACTTACCCCGACTGAGGGGAAGACTGTCTTATTTACATAGTTTTCCTCCGAATGTTGACCCACTGCACCATAATTTACGATCGACTCCAATTCTCGGATCGAAGGTGTACGCCAGTCTAAACTCTTGGCGTAAATGCTGCTGAGCGCGATTGCTTCTTCGAATGTGTATATTTGGGCGGTTCCAGAACATGAACCACCTGTCCAGGTCTGCCCCTCTAGGCAACGCTTCCAGGTGAGACCAGTGACTTTGTGTGTAACCGTGCCATTTTGGTTGTCAATGAAGTCGTTCGTTGGCGTTGATGATGAGCCAAGAAACTGTCCACCGTGTACAAGGCGAACGGGAAGGCGCTCGCTCGCGACCGTGGTACCGATCCATCCATCTCGGAAATCTGCGATCCAAGCAAAGGAACCACCTGCTGGCCATGTCACATTGTCAGGCGAAGAAGACCAGAACTCCAGATCGAAAAAAGTCAATGATGTTGTAACTGGTGTGGTCGGAAATATTTCCGCATTTATCGCCGGATTGATGAATTGCGTGTCCACGATCGACGCTAATTCGCGGATCGAAGGTGTACGCCAATCTGAGCTCCCGGCGTACGTGCCGCTGAGTGCGCTTGCTTGATCGAAAGTGTAACGGTGAGCCGTTCCAGAACATGTGCCACCTGTCCAAATCTGACCCTCTAGACAACGCTTCCAGGTGAGGCCAGTGACTTTGTGTGTAACCGTGCCATCACCATTGACAACAAAGTCGCTTGTGGGCGTCAAATCGGCGAATGCCACGTTGGTGCACAGCAGCGTCAGAGCGCCGATAAAGTTTAGAACTGCACGACCAACCCAACCCTGGGCTCTGTGATTACGCAGTGATGACTTACGAATCTGGTGTGTCATTTTGGCTAGCTGTTTGGGATGTCGACCTTCAATACCCTATTGTCATTGTCGTGATTCGGACAAAATGCGATCAGCGTCTCTGGGTCTGAAACCACGAAACGAATGTTCGCTCTGGAATCAAACAAAGTCACCAACACTGACCCAAGAGAGGTGAGGCATTTTAACTGCCCTCAAATTAAGGTTTGCAATTGCAAAAAAAGTGTCTCTAACAAGACCTCAGAGATGCCTACCGCTTCATTACGTTAGGTAATTTTATGGTGGTTCTTCGTTGAATTCACTGTGAATTTTTAAGCCATTGCCAAGTTCAACTTTCCACAATGAAACAGAATTCTTGCCAGGTAGTTAGTGAAGTTACGAAAGCCACGGGCGTTGGCCTTGATGAGTTGAATGTAAGCCCCCGGTCACAACCACCCTTGCCATAAGGCAAGGACAGGCTTATAGGTGGGAATCAGCCGCAGGCTGCCAGCGCGTAGGCAGCAACTCATCGATGCGGCTATTGGGCTGCGTGGGCAAACGCGTCAACACATCGGTCAGATAAGCCAGCGGCTCGAGGGCATTCATCTTGGCCGTCTGAATCAAACTCATGATGTCCGCAGCGCGTGCACCGGCGGCCAGGCTACCACTGAAGAGCCAGTTCTTGCGCTCATGTGAATATTCACATGAGCGTAATAATGCGAACCGCAGTCTTATGCGAACTCGTCGGCGCTCATCTCGGGAACAACGAGGCATATCATGGCTTGCGGCGTTGCGAGTGAAGTCTGGACTTCACATAAGAGTTGGTATCTCCTACGGTGGCAACCCCACTTCAGGAGATATTCATGGATGCCTTCGAGTCCTTTCATCCGGTACCGGCGGCGTGGCTTCGCAACAGCGATTTCGCACCGTTCATACCTGCCTACGTTGGTCGTCTGGTCGACCGACACTACGCGGCCACCACAGTGCGCATGTACGTGTACGGCGTGGCGCACTTCGCACACTGGGCGTGTGGACATCGGGTGGACCCGCGACACCTTGCTGATGAGGTTGTCCTGCGCTTCATTGACGAACATCTGCCGCATTGCACCTGCCCTTCTCCAGTGCAGCGCTGTCGCCATCAAGTTCGAGCTGCACTACGCCAGTTGCTAGTCACGCTGGTCGATGCCGGTGGACTGATCTGCAGTGATCAGCCCGATGCGATCGAGGACCAACTCCAACGCTTCGACAGTCACATGGTGCACGCAAGAGGGTTGGCCGAGACCACACGGATTCGACGGCTGAGCGTCGTTCGAGCGCTACTGCGATTCCGTGCGGCCGATGATCCCGACGACGTGATGGCAGCGCCGTCCGCCAATGAACTGCGGCGATTCATCACGCAGGAACTCTCCCGCATCAGTCCCGCCAGCGCGAGCTCGTTTGCCGGCGCACTGCGGGCCTACCTGCGCTTCCTGGCGCTCGGCGGGGTTGGCGTGGATCACCTGCTGCCGGTCATCGCCTCGCCAGCACATTGGAGGCTGGCACCGCTACCGCAGACCCTGTCACCGAGCGAGGTCGCGCGACTGCTGGACTCTTTCCCACCAGAGCTGCCTTCGCGCTTGCGCGGCTACGCCATGGTGCGCTGCCTGGTCGATCTTGGCCTGCGTGAGCGCGAGGTTGTCAGCTTGGAACTCGACGATATCGACTGGGAGGCTGGCACGCTTCGCATCCGCAAGAGCAAGTCGCTGCGCGTGGATGTGATGCCTATGCCGCAGACCACCGGGCGCGCGATTGCCGAGTACCTGCGATCGGAGCGGCCGACCACAGTCAATCGGCGCGTCTTCGTTCGTCACGTAGCGCCGGTAGACGAGCCGATCCGTCCGGACGTCGTGCGTAACACCGTGCGGCTGGCATATCGGCGCTGCGGACTACCCTACACGCGCGTGCACATCTTGCGACATACGTTGGCGTGCCGGTTGTTGGAGACCGGCGGCACGCTCAAGGAGGTGGCCGACATGTTGCGCCATCGTGATCTGGACACCTCGATGATCTACGCCAAGGTCGACATTGGACGGCTCCCCGGCCGTGGCGATGCCCTGGCCGGGGAGCGTAGCATGAACCGCGCCGACACGATGCAGGCCGCCGTGCAGCGCTATCTGGACGAACGCCACAGGCTCGGCTACTCGCTGAAGAGCCAGGGCACCGAGCTGATGCGCTTCGCCCGATTCGCCGATGCCAGAGAACACCAAGGGCCGCTGACGCTTGATCTGCAACTGGATTGGGCGCGCGAGCATGTCGCACGAACGAGCACCGTTACGGCAGCGCGCAGGCTGGAGGTCGTCCGACCGTTCGCGTCCTATTACCGCCAATTCGAGCCCGTCACTGAGGTACCGCCGCCATTCATCTTAGGCCGCGGCCATCGACGACTTGCCCCCCACATCTACACCGACCAGAAGATTGGCGATCTGCTGGCCATGTCTGTCCGTATGACGCCGCCAGGCGGGTTGCGTCCCTTAACCTATAAGACACTGTTCGGACTCATCGCCGCGACTGGACTCAGAATCTCCGAGGCGCTGAATCTGCTGGTCAAGGATATCGATTTGCCGATGGCGACGCTCACCGTGCGCCAGACGAAGTTCCACAAGTCGCGCTGCTTGGCCCTACAGCCAGCGTCGTGCATGCCTTGTCCGACTACCTCAGTGCGCGGCAACGGTTCATCGACTGTTCGGGTGAAACGCCCGTGTTCGCCTCGCTGTCGGGCCGCGCGCTGTCGCTAAGCGGGGTTCACCACGTGTTCGCCGGGCTGCGAGATCAACTGGGCTGGCGTGCTCGCGGCGAGCACGCCCGGCCGCGCATACATGATCTGAGGCATACGATGGTGGTCCGGCGCGTCCAACTCTGGCACGAAGGTGGCGCGTCGATCGAACACGCGATGTTCTGGCTGTGTACCTACCTGGGCCACGCCAATATCTCCGATACCTATTGGTACCTCACCGGCACGCCAGAGTTGATGGAGGCGGTGGGCGTGCGGTTCGAGCGCTTCGTGCGGCAAGGAGCGGGCCATGCGTAAGCCGATCTCACCCAGCTTTGCGTCCCTGGTGCAGGAGTTCTTCACCGACTACATGACGCGCCAGCGCTCACTCAGCCCGCAAACCGTGGCATCCTACCGTGACAGTTTCTTGCTGCTCCTGCGCTTTGCCGAACAGACCCTAGGCAAGCCAGCCACTGCGTTTGAGTTGTCGGACCTCCAGCCGAAGTTCATCGCAAGCTTCCTCGACCACCTGGAGCTCGAACGAGGAAACTCACCGCGCAGCCGCAACATCCGCTTGGCGGCGCTGCGTTCGTTTCTGAAGTTTGCCGCCCGTCGCGACCTCGCCAGCCTAAGCGTCATCGAGCAGGCACTGGCGGTGCCGATGAAGCGTTTTGAGCGCAAGATGGTGGGCTTCCTGACGCGTGAGCAGATGCTGGCTGTGATCGACGTTCCAACCACGACCTGGCTGGGTCAGCGCGATCACTTGCTGCTGACGCTGATGTTCAACACCGGCGCAAGGGTGTCGGAGATCTTCGGCGTGCGGGTGGCCGACGTGGTCCTCGGCACGACCTCGTGCGTGCGCCTGCATGGCAAGGGCCGCAAGCAGCGCTCGCTTCCGCTGTGGAAGGAAGTCGCTCGGGAGATACGTGATTGGTTGAGCCTGAACCCGCAACTTGAAGCAGGCTCGGCGTTACTGTCGCGACGTGACGGCGGACTGATGACGAGGGCCAATGTCACGCAACGGCTTAAGCTTGCCGTCGCGGCGGCCACGGCTTGCCACCCTGAACTGGGCAAGCTGTCTGCATCGCCCCACATGGTCCGTCACTCGACCGCGATGGGCTTGCTACAGGCCGGTAAAATGTCACCGACATCGCCTTGTGGCTTGGGCATGAGAGTCCATCAACCACTCACATGTACGTCGAGGCCGACCTCGCGATGAAGGAGCGAACACTTGCTCGGCTGAAGCCCCCTGAGGTCAGGCCAACCCGCTACCGCCCACCCAAGGGGTTGATGCAGTTCCTGCAGTCGCTGTGATCATGCGAAGTAAAAGGGATGCGGTCGAGGCTTCTACCGAAGGAGAAATCGCCCGACGTCGGAGGCGAGTTCGCATAAGACTGCGGTTCGCATTATTACGCCCCACCGCCCAAGGCCGAATCTGATTCTCAATGCGGTTGTTGTCCATGGGCAAGCGGAAACATTGAACATTGGAACATTGGGGTCAGGTCTTGTATTGAAACATTTCCCGCAGTAGCATCGTCCCATGTCACGACCCCTGCGCATTGAAGTCCCTGGCGGCTTGTTCCACGTCACCTCGCGCGGTGACCGGCGCGAGGCCATCTACCTCGACGATGCGGACCGCCAGCAGTGGCTCGCTCTGCTGGGTGATGTCTGTCAGCGCTTCAACTGGGTGTGCCACGCCTACTGCCTGATGGACAACCACTTCCACATCGTTGTGGAGACCGTCGAAGGCAACTTAAGCGTCGGTATGCGCCAGCTCAACGGTGTCTATACCCAGTGGCACAACCGCGCCCATGGCCGCGTCGGTCATGTGTTCCAGGGTCGCTTCAAAGCCATCGTGGTCCAGCGCGAATCCTACTTGCTGGAGCTAGCGCGCTATGTCGTGCTCAACCCGGTGCGCGCCGGTCTGTGCGCCCTGCCAGAGCTGTGGCCCTGGAGCAGCTATCGCGCGATGGTGGGCAGCGTGCAGCCGCCCGAGTGGCTCCAGACCGGCTGGCTGCTGTCCCAGTTTGGCAGTCAACCGGTCACGGCCATTGCCGCTTACATCGACCATGTGCGCGCCGGTATCGGCCTGTCCAGCGTCTGGGATGAACTGAAAAGTCAGCTGTATCTGGGCGATGAGGACTTTGCATGCCGCCTGCAGCAGCAAACCCAAAGCAAGCTCGGCCAGACCGAAATCCCGCGCGCCCAACGCCGGGCCACTGCGCCACCGCTCGCCCATTTTGTCGCCCTGCCCGAGCGCAACCGCGCCATGGCCCAGGCCTACGCCACGGGTTGCTACAGTCTCAAAGAAATCGGCCAAGCCTTCGGCCTGCATTACGCAACCGTCAGCCGGCTGGTGCGGGCGGCGGAAATGTCAGGGTGTGGTTAAAAGGAGCAAGGAACCACTATAAACAGGAGAGCAGGTTACGCATTGTTGGCGGGGGTTTCAGGGGTATTTAATGCGGGTTTATTGGCTGGGGTTGAGGGTGGGGATGTTGCAATACAAGACCTGACTCTGAAGCCCTCCACTCCAGAGCCCACCAGCAAATCAGATTTGCAGAACGTACCAAAGTCGATACACTAAGCCATGGAGAAAAAATCACCACCAACCTTAGGCGCACGGTTTTTTAAGACGGATGCCGGTGGCGAGCCGGTTCGTGATTGGCTGAAGGATTTGCCCGTCGTTGAGCGTAAGACGATTGGCGAAGACATCAAGACCGTTCAGTTCGGTTGGCCTTTGGGCATGCCGTTGGTGGCGCATCTCGAAAGTGGCATCTGGGAAGTCCGCACGAGGTTAAGCAATCGAATTGCCCGAGTGCTGTTCGTTCTTGATGGGGACGTGATGGTTTTGCTACATGGCTTCATCAAGAAGGAGCAGAAGACTCCCAAACCGGAATTGGATTTGGCGAAAGAACGGCTCAAACTGTTAAAGAGGCAAAAATGAACAATCAAAACATCGGTAGCGATTTCGATGACTTCCTTGCGGATGAGGGCATGCTGGAAGAGGTGACTGCTGTGGCGGTTAAGAGGGTGATTGCCTGGCAGATTGAACAAGAGATGTCGGCTCAAAAGATAACCAAGACTGCAATGGCAAAGAAGATGCGAACCAGTCGCGCCTCACTCAACCGTTTGCTGGACGAAAACGATACCAGCCTTACTTTGACGACCTTGGCGGGTGCTGCAGCGGCTCTGGGCCAGCGCATCAAACTTGAGCTAACCCCAGCCTGATGGTTGCCACAATGTGAAAAGGACAATCTCCAAAAGCGGGGACAAGTGCCGTAAACTTGCCACAAGGTGTTGGAGATTGGATTTGAACCCGCGTCCGTACTGCACCACCACCATTCAAAAGCTAAACTCTTTTCAGTTTGGCTTTTCTTTTCGAAAATCATCAATTTTTACGAGCACTTACGCGCGTTGCCTCTTGACTATTTCGCTCCTGAATTTGCAGCGTTTTTGACGTTTTTGACCCCAAACATGGATATTTCCCCCACCGCTCTCGTCAATGCATCGACTCAAATGCAGCAAAGCCAAGTGGCCCAAACTGCCCAGGTTTTGGTTTTGAAGAAGGCGATGGACATACAGGCCAGCGGCTCACTAGCGCTGCTACAGGCCCTGCCGTTGGCCACCAGTGGCAACCTGGGCACGCAGGTCAACACAATGGCATAGGCTGCTGACCGGTTTGTAGCGGTAGCCGTCCACCACGATAGGCCGGTTAGGGGAAGTCCAGTTTAGCGGCTTCCCTCACGTCGCTAGCACAAGCATTTACTGAACTTTTATTTCGACGGGCAAGCCCGAGAGCCTGTCTCTGGCCTCAAAAACAGCCTTCATGAGGCTTGCAAACAAGTCCAACATGGCCTGCCCGCCAAGCGCTGCGGTGGTCTGTGGACTGTGCCCAAGCAAGCTCGGCCACACCGAAATCCCGCGCGCCCAACGCCGGGCCACTACTAAAGAAATCGGCCAAGCCTTCGGCCTGCATTACGCAACCGTCAGCCGGCTGGTGCGGGCGGCGGAAATGTCAGGGTGTGGTTAAAAGGAGCAAGGAACCACTATAAACAGGAGAGCAGGTTACGCATTGTTGGCGGGGGTTTCAGGGGTATTTGATGCGGGTTATTGGCTTGGGTTGAGGGTGGGGATGTTGCAATACAAGACCTGACCCTGAAGCTCTATGACCCTGAAGCTCCCTACGCACCGCCGCCAGTTGCCGACGCGACACAAACAGCGGCTCTGGTACGCGGTCCAGCAGCACCGCCCAACCGTCGCCTTCTTGCGCGTCATGGTGCTTTTGCAGCGCACGCACCGCATGGCGCGCTACCAGAGCGTTGCGATGGATGCGGATAAAGCGGTGGCCGTAGCGCTGTTCCAGGTCGGCCAGCGAGCCCTCCAGCACATAGCTGTGCGCAGCGGTGCGCACCGTGATGTATTTCAGCTCGGCCTTCAGGTACAGCACCTCGGCCAGCGCCACCCGCTGGCTGCCTGAACGCTCCTGAATGATCAAGAATTCATCGGCCAAATCAGCCTCTTGCGCCCGTCCTGCAAGCGTAAGGCGCTCCACTTTTTGCAGTGCCGCCTGCAAGCGCTCCAGGCGCACCGGCTTGGTCAGGTAATCCACGGCCTCCAGCTCAAAGGCCTGTACAGCGTGCTCGGCGTACGCCGTCACAAACACCAGCGCAGGTGGTATCGGCAATTGGCGCAGCGCTTGCGCCAACGTCAACCCATCGGCGCCAGGCATGTGGATATCGGCCAGTACCAGGTCCAGCGCCTGATGCGTGGCACAACGCATGGCGTCCACTGCCGTGGCCGCCTCGGCAACCACCAACGCCGCCGGTGCGCTGCAATCGGCCAGCAGGCTGCGCAGACGCGCGCGCGCCAGCGCTTCGTCATCCACGATCAACACCCGCAGCGTCATAGCGGCACCGCGATGCGCACCTGAAACACGCCGTCTTTCAAACCGTAGCGGAACTGGCCTTGGACATCGTGCAGCAGGGCCAAGCGCTCGGCCACATTGGCCAGCGCCAGTTGATGCCCAGGCGGCGCCTGTGCAGCCCCCGCAGCCACCGTATTGCTGACCTTGATGACCACCACCGAGCCGCGCCGCTGCGTACTGACGCGAATGCGCGCGCCGTCCGCGCTGGGCTCCACGCCGTGCTTGACCGCGTTTTCTACCAGCGGCTGCAGCAACAGTGGCGGCAACAGCGCGCCCGCGGCAGCGTCGTCCAGCGACCATTCCACCTGAATCCGGTCGCCAAAACGCACCTGCTCGATGGCCAGATAGCGCTGCGCCAGTGCAATTTCGTCTGCCAGCGTCACGCTGGGCCCCTGCTCGGCCAGCGCATAGCGAAACAAATCACTCAGGTCTTCCAGTAAGCGCTCGGCTTTGCGTGGCTCGGCACGCACCAGCGCAATGGCACTGTTGAGGGTGTTGAACAAAAAATGGGGACGAATGCGCGCTTGCAGTTCCGCCAGCCTGGCCGCCGCTGTAGCCGGGGCCATACCCCGTGCACGCCATGCCATCGCGGTCACCAACAGGGCTGACAAGCCGGCACCGCTGACGCCGCTGGCCAGCCAGGGCGTACCGTCCACCAAACCCAATAACACGAGCACGGCACAACCATACAGACCCGCCACCGCACCCAGCACCACACCCACGCCCTGTTGCCACAAAGGCTTGAGCTTGACCAACCAGCGTTTGAGCCCGCAAGTGGCGATCAGCCACAGCAAGGTCGCCGGCAGCGCCGCACCAGTGAGCAATGACAACCGCGTCAACCAGTCCAGCAAGGTGGCCGCACCAAACATCGACACCACGCCGACCACCGCTTCAACAAACAGCACTGCGCGTAACACCACCCCCACGTGACACGCGTCGCACACCAGCGTATGCGCGGCCGCTGCGGGCGCTGCCGGTTCAGGCTCTGTCAGAAAAGCCGTTTCCTGGAACGCCGATAAAATTTGCGAGTCTTTCATTGACCAATCGGGTGATGCAACAACATCAGGGGTAGCGGGACCTGATTATTGATGATTCCCGATGCATCCCCCCTGCCCCTGCCTATCACCCAGCCCAAGCCCATGAGCCAAAACCAACTCGACAAAAAATCCCAGGCCTGGTCGGCCCTGTTTTCAGAACCCATGAGCGACCTGGTCAAGCGCTACACCGCCAGCGTCTTCTTTGACCAGCGCCTATGGCAAGCCGACATCGCGGGCAGCCTGGCGCACGCCGACATGCTGGCCGCGCAAGCCATCATCAGCGCACAGGACCTGTCCGACATCCAGCGCGGCCTGGCGCAGATCCGCGCCGAGATTGAAGCCGGCACATTCGACTGGAAACTCGATCTGGAAGACGTGCACCTGAACATCGAAGCCCGCCTGACGCAACTGGTGGGTGACGCCGGCAAGCGGCTGCACACCGGGCGCAGCCGCAACGACCAGGTCGCTACCGACGTGCGCCTGTGGCTACGTGGCGAAATCGATCTGATCGCCGATCTGCTGCGTGAGCTGCAGCGCGCGCTGGTCGATGTGGCAGAACAAAACGTGGACGTGATCCTGCCCGGCTTTACCCACCTGCAGGTGGCGCAGCCCGTGAGCTTTGGGCACCATTTGCTGGCCTATGTGGAAATGTTTGCGCGTGACGCCGAGCGCATAAATGAGGTGCGCGCCCGCGTGAACCGTCTGCCCCTGGGCGCCGCAGCCTTGGCAGGCACCAGCTACCCGCTGGACCGCGTGCGCGTGGCGCGCACACTCGGCATGGTCGATGCACAAGGCACGCCCCAAGTGTGCCAGAACTCGCTCGACGCCGTCAGCGACCGCGACTTTGCTATTGAATTTACAGCTGCTAGCGCCCTGTGCATGGTGCACATCAGCCGCCTGAGCGAAGAACTGGTGCTGTGGATGAGCCAGAACTTTGGTTTCATCAAGATTGCCGACCGCTTTACCACCGGCAGTTCCATCATGCCGCAAAAGAAAAACCCCGACGTCCCCGAGCTGGCACGCGGCAAGACCGGCCGTGTGGTGGGGCATCTGATGGGACTCATCACCCTCATGAAAGGCCAACCCCTGGCCTACAACAAGGACAACCAGGAAGACAAAGAGCCGCTGTTTGACACCGTGGATACCCTCAAGGACACGCTGCGCATCTTTGCTGAAATGATTGCGGGCCAAACCAACCCAACCACGGGCGGGCGCGCGGGCGGCATCACCGTGAACGTGCAAGCCATGGAGCAGGCCGCGCTCAAGGGCTACGCCACCGCTACCGACCTGGCCGATTACCTGGTGCGCAAGGGCCTGCCGTTTCGCGACGCGCACGAAGCCGTGGCCCACGCGGTCAAGGCCGCTATTGCGCACCAGGTTGATTTGTCCGAGTTGCCCCTGGCAGTCTTGCAGGGGTTCAATGCGCGCATCGACAAGGATGTTTTCGACGTGCTGTCGCTGCGCGGCTCGCTGCACGCACGCAACACGCTGGGGGGCACTGCACCAGCGCAGGTACAAGCGCAGATTGCACGGCATCGCGCCCGCTTGGCCTGACTGAACTAACTGTCATGCCTGCACATCCGCTCCAAATGATGAAAGTGACTCGTCTTTCCCGCGCAGGCGGGAATCCAGGGTTTGCTCAGATGCTGGATTCCCGCCTGAGCGGGAATGACGAAGCTCGGCGTTTTTCACGTTAAATAGCACGATATGAATACTGAAACAAACCCAAACGCACCCTTGCCCTGCCACGCCACGCGCTGGCGCGTTGCCACCCTCTTTTGCCTGATTCTGCTGGCGCTGGCAGGCGCCACCGGCATGAGCATGATGGAGCAATTCAAGGCACAGCTCACGCATTTGCAAGGCAAGCTCAAGTCTGTGCCACAGCTCAAATACATCGCCGTGCTGAACGACGAGCAACACCAGCCCGCGCTGTTGGTGACCTTTGACCCGCAAGACGGCTACATGCAGATCCAGCGCCTGAGCAACGTCAAAGAGGGGCCGGAGGACAGCATGCAGTTGTGGGCGCTGGACGAAAGTGACCAACCGCTGTCTCTGGGCGTGGTCGCCCCGGGCATCAAGACGGCCCAGTTGCGCACCACCGACCAGGTACTGTCACTGGCGCGGCGCCTGGCCATCAGCGTGGAGAACAAGGGCGGCGTCGAACCCGGGCGCATGCCGCGCCTGCCCTATCTGTTCACCGGCTCCGTGATCCAGAAAGCGCTGTAACTGCCACCTTTCAACCGAGAAAATCCATTAGGGCGCGGGATGGCAGCACGGGCAGTTGCGAGCCAGTTTAGTCCCGACTACGGAGCCTGTAGCAGTAGCTACAGGCGACAAAGAGGGGCGCTGACTTGGAGTTTTTCCAAAATGGCCGCAAATGCACCGCTGCCACCCACGCAGCACCGCAGATGCGCCTAATGGATTTTCTCGGTTCAATGCATCGTCATCGCGCGGCCCGGTGCCAGCGTCGCGGCCGTCACACCCAACGCCGACACCGCCTCAGGCATCGGCAGGCCTTGCACCAGTGCGGCGCTGAGCTGGCCCATGGCCGGTGCCGTCTGAATACCGTAACCGCCTTGGCCAGCCAGCCAGAAAAAGCCCGGCGCGTCATCGGCAAACCCCACCACCGGCGTCTTGTCGGCCACAAACGAGCGCAAGCCCGCCCACTTGCGTTGGACCTTGCGAATTTGCAGGCTGGTGGCGGTTTCCAGCCGGTCCACCGCAATGGCCACGTCCAGCTCTTCGGGCTGCACATCCTGGGGGTCCACCGGGTCGGCGTTGGCCGGCGACACCAGCAGCATGCCCGCATCGGGCTTGATGTAAAAACTCTCGTTCGCGTCGATCACCATCGGCCAGGCGTGGATGTCGCAATTGGTCGGTGCGTCGCACATGAACGCCGTGCGGCGCATCGGTTGCAGCCCCACCGGTGCCACCCCCGCCATGCGCGCCACTTCGTCGCACCAGGCACCTGCAGCATTGACTAACACGTCAGCCAAAAATTTGCCCTGCGATGTCGTTACCTGCCAACCACCCGTCACACGGCTAATCTGCTGTACCTCGCAGTCGCAATGCAATTGGGCCCCAGCCGCTTTGGCCCCGCGCAAAAAGCCCTGCTGGATGCCATGCACGTCCATGTCCATGGCGTTGGGCTCGTACACGCCAAACACTGCCGCCTCAGGCTTCAGAATCGGCACACGCTGCAAAATTTTGTCTTGCGCCCACCACTCAATGTTGGGAACCAATGCCACGCGCTCGGCAAACGCCTGACGCAGCGTGGCCTCATCGTCGGCCCCGCCCACGCTTAGCGACCCTCTGGGGGTGACCAGCGGATACGGTGAAAATCCTTCCGGCGGATGAAAGTAAAAGGGCTTGGACGCCGTGGTGATGGCACGCACTGGCGCGTTCCCATAGGTCTCGGAGTACAGTGCCGCCGAGCGCCCGGTGGCGTGGTAGCCGGGTTGCGACTCACGCTCCAACAGCGTCACTTGGCGGTGCGGCGCCAGAAAATACGCCAGTGACGCACCGGCCATGCCACCACCCACGATCAGAACTTCAGTTTTTTGCATGATGCTTGCCCTTTATCGAATCAGCAAATCGGTTGGACTTGCAGCGCGTTCAATTGTGGGGCGAAGCGGGCCATCTTGCACCGGGTTGACCCGGTCAGTGCATTTTTTCATCCCTCATTAGCCAATTTTCAAATGGGCAGGTCCAGACCGTTTTACCATCGCCCCACACACAAGGAATTTGCCATGCCCGTCATCACCAGCATCGAAGATTTGCGCGTTCTGGCGCAACAACGCATCCCCCGCATGTTTTACGACTATGTGGACTGCGGATCGTGGACCGAAAGCACTTACCGCGCCAACAGCGACGACTTTGGGCGCATCAAATTGCGCCAGCGCGTGGCCATCAACATGGAAAACCGCAGCACCGCCTGCCAGATGATTGGTCAGCCGGTGGCCATGCCGGTGGCGCTGGCCCCCACCGGCCTGACTGGCATGCTGTGCGCCGACGGCGAGATCAAGGCGGCGCTGGCCGCCAAGCAATTTGGCGTGCCGTTTACCCTGTCCACCATGAGCATCTGCTCGATCGAGGACGTGGCCGCCGCCATCGGTGGGCACCCGTTCTGGTTTCAGCTGTACGTAATGAAAGACCGCGACTTTATCGAGCGCCTGATCGACCGCGCCAAAGCGGCGCATTGCTCTGCGCTCGTGCTGACACTGGATTTGCAGATCATCGGCCAGCGCCACAAAGACATCAAAAACGGGTTGTCGGCACCGCCCAAGCTGACGCTGCCCAACATACTGAACATGCTGACCAAACCGCGCTGGGGGCTGGGCATGCTGGGCACCCCACGGCGTGGCTTTGGTAACATCATTGGTCACGTCAAGGGCATCGAGACCATGGGCACACTCAGTGAATGGACAGCCAAGCAGTTTGACCCGGCGCTGAACTGGGGCGACGTGGAATGGATCAAGAAGCGCTGGGGCGGCAAACTCATCCTCAAGGGTATCCAGGACGTGGAAGACGCGCGCATTGCGGTCCAGTCCGGCGCTGACGCGCTGATTGTCAGCAACCATGGCGGGCGCCAGCTCGACGGCGCGCCCAGCTCCATCACCGCGCTGCCCGCCATCGTAGACGCGGTGGGCAGCCAGATTGAGGTGCACATGGACGGCGGCATCCGCAGTGGGCAAGACGTGCTCAAGGCCTGGGCGCTGGGCGCGCGTGGCACCTACATCGGGCGCGCGTTCAACTACGGTGTGGCCGCGCTGGGGCAAGCCGGTGTGACGCGCGCGCTGGAGATCATCCACAAGGAGCTGGACCTGACGATGGCCTTTTGCGGCCACACCCGCATCAACCAGGTGGACCAGGGCATTCTGCTGCCGGGTACGTTTTGATCGCGCGCGCGGCCAACGCCCCGCGCGCATCAACCCACGTTCAATTGGCTTGCAGGTGGTGAGTGACCAGCTTGAAGTCGGGGTCTTCGGGGAAAGCCTTGATGACAAAGCCCAGGTTCTTCATCAACTTGAGCATGTTGGGGTTGTTGGCCAGCACCAGGCCTTCAATTTCGGTCAGACCTTTTTCGCGCGCAAAGTCCATGATCGACAACATCAGGCGCGAACCCAGCCCGCGACCCTTGAAGTCGTCGGCCACTACCAATGAAAACTCGCAGGTGGCGCGGTCCGGGTTGGTGATGTAGCGCGACACGCCAACGATGCGCGTGCTTTCCTGCGTTTGCCCTTGCGCGTCGGTGTGGGTCTGCGTGTACAGCGCCACGAGTGCCATCTCGCGGTCGTAGTCGATCAGCGTAAAGCGCGACAGCATGGTGGCGGGCAGCTCCTGCATGCTTGACACAAAGCGGAAGTAGCGGCTTTCTGGCGAGAGGCTGCGCACAAACGCCTGCAGCATCTCGGCGTCGTCGGGGTGCACCGGGCGCACCACGTATTCACCGCCACCGGCCATCGGGCACAGCTGTTCATGCTGCGACGGATAAGGCAGGATCGCCAGGTGGTTGTAGTGGCGCACCGACGGCGCCGCGTTGTCCACCACGATGCGTGCGTCCACCGCCAGCGCGCCGGATTCATCCACAATGATCGGGTTGATGTCCATCTCGCGCAGCTGCGGCAGCTCGCACACCATTTCCGACACCCGCAGCAAGATCTGCTCCAGCGCGTCCAGATCGGCCGCCGGTGCGCCCCGCCAGGCGTCCAGTGTTTCGGCCACGCGTGAGCGTTCGATCAGGCGGCGCGCCAAAAACTGGTTCAGCGGGGGCAGTTCCATGGTGCGGTCGTTGATGAGTTCGATCATCGTGCCACCCGCGCCAAACGAAATGACCGGGCCAAACGGGTCGTCGGTGACCACGCCCACACACACCTCACGCCCGCGGCGCTGGTTCGACATGTTTTGCACCGTGACACCGTTGATGCGCGCGTTGGGCTGCTGGCGCGTGACGTTTTGCATCATGTCCAGAAACGTGTCGCGCACGCCCACGGCGTTCAGCACATTCAGCGCCACGCCCTGCACGTCCGACTTGTGGCTGATGTCGGGGGAATCGATCTTGAGCGCTACCGGAAACCCAAGCTGGGTGGCGATCATCATGGCTTCGTTGGCGCTGCGCGCCAACAGTGTCTTGGTGACCGGAATGTGGAACGCCGCCAGCAAGGCCTTGGATTCCATCTCGGTGAGCACGCGGCGGCGCTCGGCCAGCACGCTTTCAATCAGCAGCCTTGCGCCTTCCACATCGGGGTCAGCCAGGTCGCTCAAAGGCGGAGGCGTCTGTTGCAACAGTTGCTGATTCTGATAGAACGACGCCAGATTGCCAAAAGCGCCCACGGCCGCTTCGGGCGTACGGAAGGTGGGAATCGCCGCGTCGTTGAGCATGCGCCGTGAATCGCCCACCGACGCATCGCCCATCCAGCATGTCAAAAGAGGCTTGCTCACCTGGCGCGTGAACGCTGCAATGGTGGAGGCAATGGCGTCACCGTCCACCCCCACTTTCGGGGAATAAATCACCAGAATGCCGTCGATATTGGCATCGGCGTTGGCAGCCTGGATGGCCAGACGGTATTGCTCCGGCCCGGCGTCTTCCGACACGTCGATCAAATCGCTGAAAGTCGCCATGGGTGGCATCAGCGGGCGGATGGCCTCTATCTGATCGTGCGCCAGTGACTGTACATCCAGATGAATTTCACTGGCCCAGTCAGCCGCCAGCACGCCCGGGCCACCACCGTTGGTAATGATCGCCAGATGCCGCCCGGTGGGCTTGTAGCGCGAAGCCAGACACTTGGCTGCGGAAAACAACGCCACAAAGGAGCGCACGCGCACCGCACCGGCGCGCCGCAGCGCCGCATCAAACACGTCGTCGCTGCCAACGATGGTGCCCGAATGGGTCAGCGCCGCCCGATTGCCGGCCGGTTTGCGCCCCGCCTTGAGCACCACCACCGGTTTGGCGTTGGCTGCCGCGCGCAGCGCGCTCATGAAACGGCGTGCGTTGGTGATGCCTTCCAGATAAACCACGATGCTGTGGGTGCGCGCGTCGGACGCCAAAAAGTCCAGCACCTGCGCCATGTCCACCGCTGTATTGGGGCCCAGCGACACCACGGTGGAAAACCCGACCGCGTTTTTTTGGGCCCAGTCCAGAATCGACGACGTGAGCGCACCTGACTGCGACACCAGTGCCAACGGTCCCTCGGTCGCCAACGGCCCGGCCACGCTGGCGTTTAACTGCAAGTGCGGGCGCTGAAAACCCATGCTGTTGGGGCCCAGCAGATAGATGCCATCACGCGTCGCCATCTTGTGCAGTTCGGCAGCCTGCGCCGCATCAATGCCGCTGGAGATCACCAATGCAGAACGGCATTTGATGCGCCCGGCAATTTCCAGCGCCGCGGCCACCTCTTGCGGCGGCAGCGCGATGATGGCCAGATCGGCGTGCGTATTGGCCAGGTCGGCCAGGGTGCCACTGGCGTGGATGTCCAGAAAAACCAGTTTGCCCGAAAAGCGCTGCGCCGTCATGGCCTGAAACAGTGTGCGCGCCTGCGCTACCTGGGTCTGCGGGTCGTCGTGCCGTCCAACAAAAACGGCAATCGTCGAGGGGGTGAACATCGAGCTCAGAAAATGCTTATCCATGCAATTACCTATTGACTTTTCAAATTTGTAGCGGAGCTTACTCGGTTCTAGCGCGGTTGCGCCTGATTTTCGTCAGCTTGCGGCAAGTTTGACCAAATTGCAACGCTATCCTTGCGTGCCATGCCGCCACTCCCTTCGAACCCCGCAGTGATACGCCCCAGACGCATCGCGCACCTTGACATGGACGCTTTTTACGCGTCGGTGGAGCTGCTGCGCTATCCGCAGCTCAAGGGTTTGCCGGTGGTGATTGGCGGGGGCAGGCGCAGCGTGGACGATGCACTGCTGGCGCAACCCGAGCGGCCGTTGCACAAAATTCCCCTGCGTGACTTTCCGCGCCTTGAAAGCTACACCGGCCGTGGCGTGATTACAACAGCCACCTACGCAGCACGGCAGTTTGGCGTGGGCTCGGCCATGGGGCTGATGAAAGCGGCCAAACTGTGCCCGCAAGCCATTTTGTTGCCAGTGGACTTTGCCGAATACCGGCGCTATTCACGCGCCTTCAAAGACATCATTCTGGACATTGCCCCGCTCATGGAAGACCGGGGTGTGGACGAGGTTTACATTGATTTCACTGACGTGCCCGGTGGCCAACGCGAGGGCGGCCGGGTGCTCGCGCGGCTTCTCCAGAAAACCATTTTTCAGCAAACCGGCCTGACCTGCTCGGTGGGCGTGGCACCCAACAAGCTGCTGGCCAAAATGGCCAGTGAGTTCAACAAGCCCAACGGCATTGCGATCGTTCTGAAAGAAGACCTGCAAGACAAAATCTGGCCGCTGGCGTGCCGCAAGATCAATGGCATTGGCCCCAAGACAGACGAAAAACTGCAAAGCCTGGGCATCACCACCATTGGCGAGCTGGCGCAACAAGACCTGGACTGGCTGATCGACCACTTTGGCCCCAAAACCGGCGTCTGGCTGCATGAGGCATCCCATGGGCGCGACGACCGCCCGGTTGTGCTGGAAAGCGAACCCGTGTCGATGAGCCGCGAAACCACGTTCGAGCGCGACCTGCACGCGGTGCGCGACAAAGCCGAGCTGGGTGCCATCTTCACCCAGCTATGCCAGCAAGTGGCCGCCGACCTGGCACGCAAGGGGTATGTGGGAAAAACCATCGGTGTGAAGCTACGCTATGACGACTTCAAAGCCGTTACGCGCGACCAGACGCTGGACCACTACACCGCAGATGCCGCCGAGATTCGCCAGATGGCAGGACAGTGCCTAAAACGTGTGCCGCTGGCCAAACGCCTGCGTTTGCTGGGCGTGCGGGTGGCGTCTTTGATGCGTCTGGATGAGGCCCAGGTTCACAAGGAAAATAAGCCTGTCGCCCCCATTGATAAAGGGGAAAAAGCTATTGATTCAATAGTGATTGAAGGCCAGCTTTTTTGACATATCACCGATCATTGGGGCACCACCAAGGTCAGGCGTGGGAAATAACTGCGGTAGCGCGCAACGTCACGCGTGAGCAACTGCCAACCGTTGATCAGGGCGTGCGCGCCAATATAAAAGTCGGGCATGGGTGAGGTCTTGCTGCCCTGCAACTGGCGGTACACCTTGAAAGCCTGTCCAGCCAAAAAGGCTGCATCCCACGGCAGCGCATCGCGTTGCAGGGGCAGCCCCTGCAACGCCGCTTCCAGATCGGCCGCGCGTTCAAACCTTGGGCTAATTTCGGCCAGAATGATCGGGTTGATCACCAGCGGCCCCTGTTGCGCGCAGGTTTCCAGCTGCGACAGCGACCATTCGGCCCAGCGCGGATCGTCGGCCAGCACGTCGATCAGCACGCAACTGTCCACCAGCGTCGCGGAGGGCCGGGGTGGCAACAGGTAGCGTGCGCTGGGTTCGCGCGCCTCTGGCGGCGGGTCAGGCAGCGACTTCATCCGCGCAAAAATGCCATGAATTCGTCGGTGCCCATGCCCTTGAAGGCGCTGGCGTTGGCGCTGCCGCGCACGCGCTCAAACGCGCTGCGCACGGACGATGCGGCGGGCGCCACCAAGCGCATCAGCACCCGGCCATCGCCCTGCACTTCAAAATCGACGTCGCAGTTGGGGTGCATGCCGGCTTGTTCGCGCACCGCTTGCGGAATCGTGACCTGACCTTTGCTGGTGATTTTCATATTCTTACTCCTGAAGGTAAGAATCTTACTTCAATCCGCCAGAGCCAGGATTCCAACCTGCCACCCCATCGCATACATCCCTTACTGCCGGGCGTTACGCACGTTGGCGGGCAGCGTCTGCGGGTGGCTGGTGCGAAACGGGTTGATGTCCAGGCCACCGCGGCGCGTGTAGCGCGCGTACACCGTCAGCTTGTGCGGCTTGCAGCGCTGCCAGATGTCGGCAAACATGCGCTCCACGCACTGTTCATGAAACCCGGTGTGCTGGCGAAAGCTCACGATGTAGCGCAGCAACCCGGCCTGATCAATCTGCGGTCCCGCGTAGCTGATCTGCACGCTGGCCCAGTCGGGCTGGCCGGTCACCGGGCAGTTGCTGCGCAGCAGGTTGCTGGTGAGCACCTCGGTGACCGGCTCTTCATCGGTGGCGCTGCACAGCAAGTCGGGCGCGGGGGTGTAGCGGTCGCAGTCCAGGTCCAGCCGGTCCAGGTTCAGGCCGTCCAGCTCATAGATCGGCTCGCGGTCAAATTGGTCCTGGCCGATCAGTCGCACCCCCACGCTGCTGCGCACCACGCCGCCGCGCCAGGCGGCTTCGGTCAAATCAGTGCGCAGGCGCTGCTGCACCTGCGCTGCGCCGGCAAAGCGCGTGTTGGCAAACGAGCCCAGGTACAGCTTGAGCGATTTGCTCTCAATCAGGTTCGTCGACTCACACGGCACGGTGATGTGCGCCAGCGCCACCTGCGGCTTGCCGCGCGCATTGAGCCAGCTCAGCTCAAACGCCGTCCACAGGTCTGCGCCCATAAAAGGCAAACTGGCGCCCAAGCCCAGATCAGCACGCGACAAGGCGCGCGCGATGGGGTACAGCTGCGCGGCATCCAACTGGCTGGGGTAGGTGGTGGGCTGGCCCAGGCCAGAGTGTTCGGGAAGGTTCATGGATGCCATGGTATTGATAGCTAGCAGTCCTTTTGAAACAGGTGCTAGTGGCCAATTTCTTATAAATCCCTCAAGCCGCCAATTGGCGCCTAAAAACCAGTCGTTCAGCGCTGGAGGGCGCGGACGCAAAGGCGTAGCCGTCCAGATCAAAGCCTTTGAGTTGCTCGGGCAGGTTCAGGGCGTGCGTGGCGGCGTAACGCGCCATCAGGCCGCGCGCACGCTTGGCATAAAAACTGATGATCTTGTACTGCCCGCCCTTGAAGTCTTCAAACACGCAGTCGATCACGCGCGCCTTGAGCACCCGGGCGTTCACCGCCTTGAAGTATTCCTGGCTGGCCAGATTGATCACCACGGGCGTTTTGTCGCCGCGCAGTCGGGTGTTGAGGTAGTCGGCAATTTGCGTGCCCCAAAACTGGTACAGGTCTTTGCCATGCGCTGTAGCCAGCGCGGTACCCATTTCCAGCCGGTACGGCTGCATGTAGTCCAGCGGGCGCAGCACGCCGTACAGCCCGCTCAAGATACACACATGGTCTTGCAGCCACGCCAGCTGGTCGGCACCCAGGCTGCTGGCCGCCAGCCCGTCGTACACGTCGCCGTTGAATGCCAGCACCGCCTGCTTGGCGTTTTTGGCGGTGAATTTGGGCGACCACGCCTGGTAGCGCGCCACGTTCAGCGCCGCCAGCTTGTCGCTGAGGCTCATTAGGCTGGCAATCTGGTGTGGCGCTTTCTGCCGCAAAACGCCGATCAGCTCGGCGGCCTGCGCTTTGAACAAGGGCTGGGTTGGTGTCACAGCGCCCAAGGGCGTTTCAAAGTCGAGCGACTTGGCAGGAGAGAGCAAAAACAGCATGACACAACACTTCAGAACACAGCCAACGCGGCTGCGCGGGGCATTATCGCGACCCGGTCATAAAGAATGGCTATTGATAGCTTATAAACAATGCATCACGAAAGCGATAGAACGCTCCTATGATTCACCCATCGGATAACAATGCACGTTGCCCGACACCTTGTTCAACCTTTTTCAGGAGTTTTTTATGTCCCTCATCAACACCCAAGTCAAACCGTTCAAAGCCCAAGCCTACCAACAAGGCAAGTTTTTCGAAGTGACCGAGCAAACCCTGATGGGCAAGTGGTCGGTCATCATGTTCTACCCGGCTGACTTCACCTTTGTGTGCCCCACCGAGCTGGAAGACATGGCCGACCTGCACCCCGAATTTGCCAAGCTGGGCGTGCAAGTGTTTGGCGCCTCCACCGACACGCACTTTGCCCACAAGGCCTGGGCCGACACGTCGCCCGCCATCAAGAAAGTGCAATACGCGCTGATCGGTGACCCCACCGGCGCGCTGACACGCAACTTTGAAGTGATGATCGAAGAAGCCGGCCTGGCGCTGCGCGGCACGTTCGTCATCAACCCCGAAGGGCAGATCAAGCTGTGCGAAATCCACGACAACGGCATTGGCCGTGACGCAGGCGAACTGCTGCGCAAGGTCAAGGCCGCGCAGTACACCTACAGCCACCCGGGTGAAGTGTGCCCCGCCAAGTGGAAGGAAGGCGCTGCCACCCTGAAACCGTCGCTGGATCTGGTCGGCAAGATTTAATTTCAAACCGGCTCTCCCAACGCGCGCTGCCCGGTGCGGCGCGCCTACAGCCGGACGACGACGGGGTGCGCAGGCACTCTGCCGTCCGGCTTTTTTATGCACTAAATCAGGCTCCAGCCCTTGTTATTAAAGGGTGAGTAGCTCTATCTTCAATAGTTAAAAGGAAACCATCATGCTCGACCAAGAACTGCAATCCCAACTCGCCGCCTACCTGCAGCGCGTCACCTTGCCCTTCGAGATGGTGGCCAGCCTGGACGACTCCGAGGCATCGGGTCAGATGCGCGATCTGCTGACCCAGGTGGCGGCCATGTCGCCGCACATCACCCTGCGCACTGACGGCAGCGACGCGCGTAAACCATCCTTCACGCTGCGGCGCCCAGGTACCGCCAACAGCTTGCGCTTTGCCGGGCTGCCCCTGGGGCACGAATTCACCTCGCTGGTGCTGGCGCTGCTGTGGACCGGCGGTCACCCGCCCAAGGTGGAGCCGGCCGTGCTGGAACAAATCAGCGCACTGCCCGGCGACTACCGCTTTGAAATTTATATGTCGCTGTCGTGCCACAACTGCCCCGACGTGGTGCAGGCGCTGGCGCTGATGGCCATCACCAACCCGCGCATCCACGCGACCGTGATCGACGGCGCGCTATACCAGGCCGAGGTGGACGCGCGCCAGATCATGGCCGTGCCCACGGTCTATCTGAACGGGCAGGAATTTGGCTCGGGCCGCATGACGCTGGAAGAAATTCTGGGCAAGCTCGACACCGGCGCGGCCGCGCGGGAGGCCGCTCAACTCAGCAACCAGGCACCGTTTGACGTGTTGATCGTCGGCGGTGGCCCCGCGGGTGCCGCCGCTGCCGTCTATGCCGCGCGTAAGGGCATTCGCACCGGCGTGGCGGCCGAGCGCTTTGGCGGCCAGGTCAACGACACGCTGGGCATCGAAAACTTTGTTTCGGTGATGGAAACCGATGGCCCCAAATTTGCCGCCGCACTGGAGGCGCACGTGCGCGCCTACGACGTGCCGATCATGAACCTGCAGCGCGCCGAGCACATCGTGCCTGCGGCCACACCCGGCGGGCTGATCGAGGTGAAGCTGGCCAACGGCGGCAGCCTGAAAAGCAAAACCGTCATCCTGTCCACCGGCGCGCGCTGGCGCAACGTGAACGTGCCGGGTGAAGCCGAGTACAAAAACAAGGGAGTGGCCTACTGCCCGCACTGCGACGGCCCGCTGTTCAAGGGCAAGCGTGTAGGCGTGATTGGCGGAGGCAACTCGGGCGTTGAAGCGGCCATCGACCTGGCGGGCATTGTGGAACACGTGACGCTGATCGAATTTGACACCCAACTGCGCGCCGACGCGGTGTTGGTGAACAAGCTCAAGAGCCTGCCCAACGTGACCATCCACCTCAACGCCCAAACCACAGAGATCACCGGCGACGGTCAAAAGATGAATGGCCTGAGCTTCAAAGACCGCGCCACGGGCGAGCTGCACCACCTGGACATGGCCGGTGTGTTTGTGCAGATTGGTCTGGTGCCCAACACCGAATGGCTCAAAGGCACGCTGGAGCTGAGCAACCGCGGCGAGATTGTGGTGGACGCCAAAGGCGCAACGTCATTGCCGGGCGTGTTTGCCGCTGGCGACGCGACCACCGTGCCGTTCAAGCAAATCATCATCGCCACCGGCGACGGGGCCAAAGCGGCGCTAAGCGCATTTGACTATTTGATGCGGCTGCCGGCTTGAAGCTGTGCGGCGTAACGTCAAACGTTATGACAGATAGGTTGGCGAGTGTGCACGCCGCCGCCAAAAGCACCGACGTGATCGACCACCTGATGGCAGAACTGATCGACCGCTTTGGCAAACTTCTCGCTCAGGGGCAAACGCTTGGTGGACACGCGCCGCCTGCGCGTGCTGTGCCAGCCCTACGGCGTCGTCAAGGTGGACGCCACGTCCACCATCATCAGCATCAGCATCACGTTCAAGAATAATCCGCCCATTGATGCGATCAAGATCATTGCCCTGATCCAGAAAACCAAGCACATCAAACTCGCGGGCGCGAAAAACTGCACATCGAATGCGCCCTGCCAGAAGCCAGGAAACGCTCGCAAATGGTGCGTGACGTGCTACGACATTTAGGGCAACCGGTGACCACTTCAGCCAATAAGACAGGAACCTAACCGGCTGCGCCGAGTTGTGAAAAATGCGCCTTCAAAAATGCGATCAATGAACGCACCTTGGGTGAAACGTGCTTGCGCGTCGGATAGACCGCATAAATGCCAATGTCGCGCGCCTGAAATTGCGGCAGCAGCTCGACCAACGCCCCGCTGGCCACGTCTGAACCCACCAAAAAATCGGGTTGCAGAATGATGCCCTGCCCGGCCAGCGCGGCGGCACGGCAGGTGTCGCCGTTGTTGGTATGGAAACACGGGTTGGTTTTGACGCTCACAGGCCCCTGCGGCCCCTGAAAGTGCCATTCGTCGCGGGTGGAAAAATAGCTGTACGCAATCACCGCGTGGCTGGCCAGTTCATCCGGATGCTGGGGCACACCATGCGACTGTAGGTACTGCGGTGCGCCGCATAACAGCAAGCGCGTGGTCGCCAGCCGAGTGCTCACCAGCGTCGAGCTTTCCAGCGAGGCAATGCGTATGGCCACGTCAAAACCTTCTTCCACCAGGTCCACCAGGCGATCGGCCAGTGTCACCTCCAGTTTCACCTTGGGGTGTTGCCGCAAAAAGTCGCCCCACAGCGGCGCCAGATGCAGCACGCCAAAGGTAAAGGGTGCGTTCACCCGTAGCAGCCCGCTGGCGGCGTCGTTGCGTGACGTGATTTCGTCTTCGGCCTCGGCCAATTCGGCCAGCAGCTCTTTGCTGCGCGCATAAAAAAGCTGGCCTTCGTCGGTGAGCGACAAGCGCCGCGTGGTGCGCTGCAACAGGCGCACGCCCAGGCGCGTCTCCAACTCCACCACGTAGCGCGACACAGCGGCTTTGGACAGTTCCAGCGCGTCGGCGGCCTTGACGAAGCTGCCCGCCTCCACCACGGCGTTAAACGTTTGCATTTCAAGAAAACGATCCATTGTTGCGATATATAAAACAATTAATATGATTTTTGCTAGTTTATCTTTTAATTTGATTCCAATAAAGTTCCTCCCTGTGCACTGCGGGGCGGTGCGCAAGCGTTTCACCTCTCTTCAATTTTCAAAGGAACCCCTATGTCAACCACTCTTCAAAATGGTCTCACGCTGATCGGCCGCCTGCTCTTTGTCGCGTTGTTTTTGCCCGCTGGCATCGGCAAGCTGACCGGTTTTGCCGGCACCGTGGGCTACATTTCTTCGGTCGGGCTGCCACTGCCCGCCGTGGGTGCAGCGCTGGCGCTGACGGTAGAAATCGTCGGCAGCCTGGCGCTGCTGGCCGGGTTCCAGACGCGCATTGCTGCCTTGGTCTTGGCGGCGTTCACGCTGGTGGCCAGCGTTTTCTTCCACAATTACTGGGGTGCGGCCGCAGCCCAGGCTTTTGTGCAGCAACTGCTGTTTTTCAAGAACATCGCCGTGGTCGGTGGCCTGCTGGTGCTGGCCGCGCAGGGTGCCGGCGGCTGGAGCCTGGAAAACCGTCGTCAGAGCTGATCAGCAAAGGAATGCACCATGACCCACACTGCCCACGCGCCGGTTTTTTTCATCTCGCATGGTGCACCCACCTTTGCGACCGAACCAGGGAAACTCGGTGCGCAACTGCAAGCCATCGGCCGGCAATTGACCGGCATCCGGGCGGTGCTGGTGGTTTCGCCCCACTGGCAAACGCGCGGCGTGGAAGTCATGACCACCGCCCAACCCGACACCGTGCATGACTTTGGTGGTTTTCCGGCCGAACTGTATGCGCTGTGCTACCCGGCGCCCGGGCATCCCGATCTTGCCAGGGAAGCGGCACAGCGGCTGACGCAAGCGGGTTTTACGGCGCGGTTGCAAGCGCAGCGCGGACTGGATCACGGCGCCTGGGTGCCGCTGTACCACTTGCTGCCACAGGCCCAGGTTCCGGTTTTTCAGGTGTCGATGCCGCTTGATCTGGACACCCGCCAGGCGCTACAGATGGGGCTGGCACTGGCCGCCTTACGCACGCAAGGGGTGGTGATCGTCGGCTCGGGCAGCATGACGCACAACCTGTATGAAGTGCGTGAACCGGGTGCACAGCCACTGCCTTATGTGCAGGAATTCACCACCTGGGTCCGTACCGCAGTGGCCACACACGGCATTGCGCATCTGGCGAACTACCGCGTCGAGGCACCGCATGCGCAACGCGCGCACCCGAGCGAAGAACACTTTTTGCCGCTGCTGGTGGCGTTGGGCGCAACGCATGACGCCGACCCGCTGCGTGTGCTCGAAGGCGACATTACCCACGGGGTGTTGTCGATGGAGTCGTATGTGTGGGGGCTGGCGTAATCAGACCGCCAGCGGTCGGCCCTCGGCCTGGGCTTCGCCGAGCAACCACTGGCGAAACGCCTGCACCACCGGGCGGTTGGCGGTGGCTTTGGGCGTGACCAGGTAGTACGCATACTGCTGCGCCACTGCTATATCAAACGGAGCTACCAAGCGCCCCTGCGCCAGGGCGTTGGCCACCAAAGGCTTGGAGGCTAGGGCCACCCCCAGCCCGTCGAGTGCGGCCACATAGACCATGCCTGAATCGCTGAAATGCGGACCGGCCTGCGGATTGGGGTGGGTCAAGCCCGCCAGCCTGAACCACTCTTCCCAGCGCGGCCCCGCCCACTCGTCGGCCGTGTCGTCGTGCAAAAGCACCTGTTGCGCCATGTCGGCGGGTTGGCAGAGCGGATGCTCGCCTTCAATCAGTTTGGGGCTGCACACAGCGATGTAGTCCGAACCAAACATGCGGTCCACCTGGTAGCCCGGATAGTCGCCATGACCAAAGCGGATCACCACCATCGAATCTTCTTCGCGCAAATCCACTGCGTCAAACGACGCCGTGCTATCTGCCGGATAGCCGTCAATGGCGCTCAATGCGCGCATCACCTGCAAATTTAGCGTTGGCTTCGACTGTGCAAACCCGCGCAGGCGAGGCACCAGCCAACGCGTGGCAAAAGACGGTGGCAGCAGCACGATTAGACGGCCTTGCTGTGGCTTGGTCACGGCGCTTTCCACCGCTGCGGCAAAGCATTCCAGCCCCTCGCGCACCTTGGGCAACATGGCTTCGCCCTGCTGCGTAAGCTCCAGCGAACGCGTCAACCGCACAAACAGCTCTTGATTCAGGTAGTCTTCCAGCGTCTTGATCTGGTGGCTGATGGCCGTGGGCGTGACCGACAGCTCTTGCGCCGCGTTCTTGAAGCTCAGGTGCCGCGCCGCCGCTTCAAAAGCACGCAGCGAACTCAGTGGAGGCAGCCGGTAGGACATGGATGAGTTTTTGTCGTCTGTTGCATGAGAAAGGATCGTTTGCCGCAGTGCAGCACGCGCATTATCGTTGCGCCATGCCTTCACGAGAGGCAGCAACTGAAAGGAAACTCCATCATGAAACACGAATACATCTACGACTACGCCGACATTGATGCCTATATCCGCCAGGCCAATCAATTGCGCTCGCAGGCACTGGCACAGATGCTGGCCAACGGCTGGGCTGCGCTCAAGCGGTCTTGCCAAAATTTGGCATCGGGCTCTGCACGGGTTCACGCAGCTCACAACGGCCACAGACTTGCTGCCTGAGCTGGATTTTTGTTCATTCATCAAGGAGTTGTCATGAAAACCGCTTTTCATCTGATCAATCTGGTGGTTGGCATTGGCTGCGTGTGGGTGGGCTTCGGTAACCTCGAAAACCTGCCCAACAGCCTGGGCAGCGCCATTGCTGGTGCGCTGGCCATAGCGGCCGGCGGCATCTGCCTGTGGCTGTCGGCCGAGTCCACCGACAGCGCGCAAGTCAGCCCGGTCTAAAGACAGCCGCACCGCGCGGCGCGTATCGGCAGGTCAGGCCTTTGGCTACCCGATGCGGCATTAAACTGCCGCTCCATGTGCCTGATTGCCTGGAACTGGTGCCCCGATCGCCCTGAGCAGTTGCTGCTGATTGCCAACCGCGACGAATTTCGCGCCCGACCCGCGCGGGCTTTGGGCTGGTGGAGCGACGGCCATGTCTTGGCCGGACGCGACCTGCAAGCCGGGGGGACCTGGCTGGGGGTGCACCGATCAGGGCGTCTGGCCGCACTCACCAATTTCAGAAGCACCACGCCGCCACGCACCGATGCGCCGTCGCGCGGTGAACTGGTTGCAGCATTTTTGCGCTCTGGCCTCAGTGGCGCACAGTTTTTGGCATCCATCGTCGGCCAGATCGACCGCTACAACCCCTTCAACCTGTTGGTGTTTGACGGCCAGCAGTTGCTGGGGCTGGAAAGCCGCCACCGGCGCATCGTGCCCATGGTGCCTGGCGTGGGCGCGGTGTCCAACGCCGACTTTCACACCCCCTGGCCGAAACTGGTGCGCTGGCGCGACGCACTGACGAATCTGTCGCCAGAAAACCTGGCCAGCGACTCGGATGTATTGCCCCTGCTACAAGACACGACCGTCGCTCCAGACGCGCAGTTGCCCAACACCGGTATCAGCCCGGAATTTGAGCGCGCCCTGTCGGCACCCTTTGTGACACTGCCCCACTACGGCACCCGCGCCAGCAGCGTGGTGCGCCTGGGGCACGAGCAAGGCAGTTTCATGGAGCTTGGCTACCCCGACGCCACCCCTGCCTCGGCGCAGGCAGGTCAAGTCACGTGGACATTCGCTGGCGCCTGAACCCATTCACCATGCCTGTGGGAAACTTCGGGCCATGGAATTGAACCTGTTGCTGACCGCTCTGACGCTGGCGATGGCACTGTCACTGCGCCCGTGGCGGCTGCTGGCTGGTGGCACCCGGTTGACGCCCATTTTGGCCACGCTGACATTGCTGCCCTGGCTGTGGGCCTTGCCCAGCCTGCACAAAATGCCGCTGCAGTTGCAAGGCTCTGGCGCGTGCCTGGTGCTGCTGATGCTGGGCTGGCCGCTGGCCGTGCCGGTGCTGTGCGCGGTGGGCGTGCTGGCGGCGTTGATCTCGCCCATGTCTTGGACTACCGCGCTGGATTTGACCGTCTGGCTCGGCCTGGTGCCGGCCACGCTGGCGTTGCTGCTGGGCGCGGCCATTCGCCGCTGGGTGGGCTTGCATCTGTTTGTTTATGTGCTGGGGCGCTCGTTTATAGGCACCGCTTTGTGCGTGTTTACTGCGGCCTTGCTGGCGCAGGCCAGCGGCCACACCTTGCCCGGTGTCGATGACAGCCTGAGTACCATTGCCCATTGGCTGATCGCCTGGGGCGACGCCTTTCTGACCGGCATGGCGACCGCCATATTGGTGGCCTACAAGCCCGACTGGCTGGCCACCTGGTCAGACCGACTTTATCTGACAAAATAAGCCTCTAGCACTTGTCAATCAAGCGCTGGTAGCTATCATTATTAAATCACATGATTCCTGTTGAAATCGCCCCGGGCCTGACTGTTGCCGGTATGCCCGTGCCGCAACGCCTGCGTGACTACAAACTGATCGCGTTCGACATGGACTCCACGCTGATCAACATCGAATGCGTCGATGAAATTGCCGACGCGGTGGGCAAAAAAGCCGAGGTGGCCGCCATCACCGAAGCGGCGATGCGCGGCGACATTGCCGACTACAAGGAAAGCCTGCGCCAGCGCGTGGCGCTCTTGCGGGGCGTAACACTGGCGCAAATGGACCAGATTTACCACGACCGTTTGCAACTCAACCCCGGCGCGGCCGCACTGGTGGCCGCTTGCAAACAGGCCGGGCTGAAAGTGCTGCTGGTCTCGGGCGGCTTTACCCACTTTACCGACCGCATCCGCGACCGGCTGGGCATCGACGACACGCGCGCCAATGTGCTGGAAGTAGCCGACGGTGCCCTCACCGGCCGACTGGTGCACCAACCCTGGGGCGACATCTGCGACGGGGCTGAAAAACGCACCATGCTGCTGCAAATGTGCGACACGCTGGGCATCAACCTCAAGCAAACCATCGCCATGGGCGACGGCGCCAATGACCTGCCGATGATGAGTGTGGCGGGCGTGTCGGTGGCCTACCATGCCAAGCCCGCAGTGCGCGAATTTGCCAATGTATCGATCGAGTCTGGTGGGCTGGATCGGTTGTTGCAGGTGCTGCAGGTGACCCCGACCGTCCATTCGCATGATGCCTGATGCGCTCAGTAGTCAATCTCTACGGTGCGGTAGCCAGTCAGTTCTTCGCCACCACGGTGTCGTACAGGCCGATCTGTGCCAAACCCTGGTGGCTTTCCAGCCCGGTGTAGCGCAGCGATGCGTCTTCATAACGTCTGAAGGCAAACACCGACTGGTTCATCTGCTCGGTGTTGAACACCTTGAGCTGCACCAGCAGGTGAAAGTCTTGCACCGTTAAACCGGTCACGGTCAAAAACAGCTCGGGCTCCAGCTTGGTGATGACATCTTGCAGGGTGTTTTCCCGAAAATCCGTCAGGTACATGAACGCCGGAATGCGGGTGGCGAACTTGATCAACTTTTCTTGTACCAGTTTGCGTTTGGACTTGTATTCCTTTTCCTCAGCAGAAAGCTCTTTCTTCTCTTTTGCGGATAGCTCGCCTTCTTTGGCCTTGGTTTTGAGCGCTTTAACCTGCTCGCTTTTGTTGATGATGGTCTCAATCACGTTGTCGCCTAAAGCGCGCCAGCCTTCAATGCGCTCCACAGCCGCCATGGCATCCGGGCTGTCCATGATGCGGCGCAGCGTGCCGTTGTCCACATTCACCAGCAGCGCACTTTCCCACTTGCGCGCCAGCAGCGTGGCCGATGTGCCTGCCATGGCAATGTCCAGAATGCCGCCCGCATCAATCTGCGTCATGTGCGCGCCGTCAAACGCCAGCACCGGCAAAAAGGCCACCAGGTCGCGCACCGCATTTTCTGGGTTGGACTCGTTCGGCTGCAATCCGATGCCGTATTCCGACAACTGGCGCAGCGCCCGTGTGGGGGCAAAGTCAAACACAAAGCACACGGGTTTCAGGATGTCTTCCTCCAGCGGGTTGTCGCCGTTGGGGTTTTTGATGACCCACGGCGACTGCACCCGAAACGCCGCCTGAAAGTAAGTCTCGGGTGACTTCAGGTTGCGCAGCATCAGCATGGACGACCAGGGTGCCACTGTCACGCCGGTGGTCAGCTTGCCGCAGCTCAGCGTGATGGTTTTGCTGTCAAACCCGCTGCCCATGGCTTTGCGCACTGGCGGCAGAGCTTCCAGACCGATGCCAGCCGTGGGACCTGCGGCCACCACCACCGTGTAATCGTGCCAAAACGTGTTGTGCCGCTCGGCCAGCAAGTTGGCCATGGCATGGCACGCAGCCACGTTGGGCAAAAACCAGAACGAATGCTGCAAATACGGCAGCAGCCGTGTATCTGAATACGGAAACGGCGGGCGCGTGCCCACTTTCAGCAACTCGGCCGACTGCGCCGCGTAGCCACCACGAATGATGTCCAACCACTTTTGCACATCGCTCTGGTGCTTGAACGCAGCCGCCGCACCATTGCCTTTGGCCTCAAAAAAAGCGTTCAGGTCAAACTCATCAAACTCGCCGCCGCTGGCCACCGCCAGCGACTCGTCGGGCATTTGGTAGGTGAGCAGCCGCATTTGCGGCAAGGCGGCATACGGGTTGCGCTGGCTGGGGTGATCTGTGGCAAACGCTGCTTTGGCACGCTGCTCGTCGGTGTAAGTCCAGTTGAAAATTTGCTCTTCAATGAACTCGCCTGTGGCCAGCGCCTTGAACGGCGTGCCTGACAGGTACAAATAAGCGCGCGTGGTGATGGGCAAAAAATCGGCTTCACGTTCAGACAGTACGCCCAGGTCTTCGTTCACGCCCGCCAACGCACCGGCGTATTCCAGCTTGGTTTCTTTTTGCGCCACGCTGTCGTCTTCGCCCTCAAACAGCTCTTTGGCGGTGTCGCGCCAGGCGCCAAAGTGGTATTCATCAAACACCACCAGGTCCCAATTCACCGTGTGCAGCCATTCGTTGCGCGGCTTGATGTTGCCCGCAGCGTCGTGCCCCAGCAGGTCTTGAAACGAGCCGAAATACACCACCGGTTTGAGCTTGTCGGTCTGCGATGGGTCACCCTCTGAAGTGCGCGACAGGTATTGCCAGCCGTCAAAGTCGGTGTGGTTTTCCAGGTCGGTCTTCCAGGCATCTTCCACCGCCGGTTTGAAGGTCAGCACCAGCACACGTTTGGCATGGAGCTTTTTGGCCAATTGGTAGGTGGTGAAGGTTTTGCCAAAGCGCATCTTGGCGTTCCACAGAAAGCGCGGTGCAGCGTTGGCATCCTCGGCCCAGATGGATTGGTAGTAGTCAAACGTCTTGTTGACTGCATCCAACTGCTCGGCGCGCAGGCCAAAGGTTTCATGGTGCGTGCCGCTAAAGCGTTGGCCACTGCGCAGCTCGGCCAGCACCGTGTGCACATCGGCCACGCTGCAGCGCACCCATTCCAGTTGGGTGTTCTCGAACCCTTTTCTGACCAGTGCGGCGCGTACTTCATGGTCGGTAAAGATTGAGCCATCGTCGCGCCCGGCGTTTTCATCAAGTTCAATGGTGAAGTTTTGAATGGCCGCTGTTTTGAGCTGCTCGGCCACGCGCTGGCGCACATCGCGCGTGGTTTGCCCCACTTTGAGCAAACCGGCGTGCGCTGCATCGGCGATGGCATAGGCGTAAATACGGGGCCGAAGCTCTGGCTTGGGCGCCAGCACTTCGTCAATGCTGGGCTTATTCATCGGCGCGATCCTCCAATGCAGATTCAATCAGGTGGCGCTCGCGCTCAATTTCTTGCTGCAGTTGTTCTTCGGTCGGCAGGTTGTGCAGGTATTTGGCGGCAAAAATTTGCTTGCTCTCGTTCAAGATCGAGTATTTGGCAATCGCCTCGCTTTTGTCAGAGCACAGCAGCAAGCCAATGGTGGGGTTGTCACCCGGCACCTTGAACTGGTCTTCAAACAAGCGCACATAGCCATCCATTTGCCCGACATCAGCGTGGGTGAGCCTGCCCATTTTCAGATCAAGCAGCAAAAAACACTTCAAAACGTAGTTGTAGAACACCAGATCAACAAAATAGTCTTGATCGCCGAACCGAATGTGTTTTTGCCGAGCCACAAAAGAAAAGCCCTTGCCCAACTCCAGAAGAAAGGTTTGAAGGTTGTCGATGATGGCTTGCTCCAGCCGGCTTTCATGCAAGCTGGGCGAAGCGGGCAGGCCCAAAAACTCCAGCACCATGGGAGACTTCAGCACCTGCGATGGCTGCACCGCCTCGCCTGGCAGGCGTTCGCGCCCGGTGGGCAGCAGCCCCTTCTTTCCTTGATTGGCGACGATACGATCAAAATAAAAACTGTGAATCTGTCGCTCCAACTGAACTTTAGACCAACCGCAATCAATGGCTTCGCGCTCGTAAAAATCGCGCGCCTCCAGGCTATCTACCCGCATGAGTGCCCTGTAGTGCGACCAGGTGAGCTGTGGCGCAAAGCCTTGCAGAGATTTGGTACCCACTGGGTAGCTTTTTCTGTGCAGCGACAAATCTCCACCCATCGGGTGGAGATTTGTGGAAGGTGAAGATTGGCTACCCGTCGGGTAGCCAATTGGTGTGCACCGGTCTGGATAGGTTTGAAAAAACTGCCTGAAGCTTTTCAGGTTTGCCACTGAGAACCCTTGTCCATAGCGGTCTCTGAGTCGAATGGAGAGGTCGGCAACGATGCTTTTGCCATAAGCTGCCCTTTCCTCTCCACCCTGCACAGCTTGAACAATCTCGCGCCCAATCAGCCAGTAGGCCAGCACCATCTGCGTGTTGACGGCGCGCACGACATTGCCGCGCGCCTGGTCCAAGATGGCGGCCACCCGGCCAAACAGCGCATCGGGCTCGACGGCAACCAGCTGCTGCTTTGATTTGGGAGCTGGTTTGGTTTTGGGGCTTGTTTTGCTCACAATGGCCTTTCGATGATGTTCCAGTGCCCGGCCTTGTCAGAGCCGACGCGCTGGATGCGGCCTTGCTCACGCAGGGCTTTCAGATGGCGTTCAATGGTGCGGGTTGTCTTACTGAGCAAACTGCCAATTTCCTTGGCCGATAGCTTTGGTTCTTGCGCCAGAAGCGCCAGAATTTGATCCGTTACACCGACATTTACACCGACATTTACACCGACGTCGGCCACCGTCTGCACCGCTACATCAATGTACTTGTAGAGCGAATTGGCAATCGCATCAAGCATGAAGTCAATAAACGGTCGGCAATCTACTGTCGCGCCAGCATGGGAATCTTGCAGCGCTTTGTAATACAGCGTCTGGTTGTGGTGCACCAGCGTCTCCATCGGCATCCAGGCAAACAGCGGGTTCCATTGGGCAAGAATCAACGTTTGCCACAGCCGCCCGATGCGGCCGTTGCCGTCGCGAAACGGGTGGATGTGTTCCAGCCGGTAGTGCACGGCAGAACTTTTGATGAGCGGATGCGCTGCACTGGTTTTGCCCCAGTCCAGCAGTTGTGCCACCAGCGCAGGCACTTGCTTTGAGAGCGCACCGCGATGCAACAGCGTGCCATCGCTGCCCACCACAGCCACGCCGCTGGTGCGGAACTGGCCCGATTCGCCGATCAGCGACTCGGTCAGGTGCGCGTGCGCACGCAGCAAGTCGTCCACCGACCACGGGGCGTAGCTGGGCAACTCGTTGTAGGCGTGCCAGGCGTTTTGCACCTCCTGAATATCCTTGGGCGGCCCCCACACCGGCTTGCCATTGATGACATCGGTCACCTGGCTCAAGGTGAGCTGGTTGCCCTCGATGGCTGTGGAGGCGTGTACCGACAGAATGCGGTTGAGTTTGCGCAGGTGCAGCACGTCGCCCGACTGCTCTTCGCTGATCTTGACGCGCTCGAGCAAGGCGTGAATGGCACCGATTTTTTCATGCCAACTGGGGGCTTCGGTGAAGAACTTTTCAAGCGGGGTCACGGGGTGCTCCGGGGTGGCTTGCGCTTAACGGCGTGTTCTTTGTTGGGCTTATTCATCGTCGGTTTCATCCACGGTGACATCGCCCAACAGGTCACTGGTGAGTTCCATCGGACGCACGACCTTTTCGATGAACTCGATCTCAGCCGCAGAAATGCCGTATTTGGCATACAAGTCCTCATCCGTCCAGCGTTTCGTCCAGTCTTGCGTGGGCACAAAGGTATAGACCTTGCGCGTGGTGTCTTGCGACGGCTTGTGCAGCAAGATCAGCAGCCGCGTCAGACGGCAGGTGAGGTAAGACAAGGCGCTTTCCGCCTCAGACTGGGTGTCAAACGGGCCAATGCACAAATAGGTTTCAGAGCAGATGCTGCCCGGCTCGCCGATAAACGGCGTGCTGAGGATGCGGTGCGGATAGGTGTCGCGGTTGCCGGTGCCCGGTGCGGCGCGGCCCACATAAATCTTCCACTTGTCGATGAGTTCGATGCCGACAGTTATCAAATCTTTGGCAACGTAACCAGTACCGCCGTTCTGATAGATAAGGACATCACCTACGCGCTTGGTCTTCTTGCCCTTGAAAGTTGTTTCAAGTGCGAAGGGCTTTCGGGCGCTGACCAACCGCTCAAATCGCTGACTTTGCGGCAGCAAGATGGACTCAGACTGGCCGGTTTCGACGGCAACGACTTTCTTGAGAATTGACAACCCTTCGTTGAAACGAATGAAGACATCCGCGCCGTTTTCCAGCAGTTTGCGACTGGCGGTGGAGACGGGCCAGTCCTTGAAATGCGTACTCACTTCGCAAAGCCCAGGCTGATCACGGTTCCACAAAAAATAACAGACACCACCCTTGAGCCCCACGCCGGGGAACACGTCGGCGGCACTCAGGTAGTCGGCAATCGAGCGCAGTCGGTCGTCGGCGAGCATCGCCTCGCGAAACTCATCCAGCCCCTTGCCACCGGCAAACCAGCGCGCCGGAATCACCATCGACAAGTAGCGCGGCTCCAGCGCCTTAGCTTGTTCTACAAACAACTGATAAATCGGCGCAGCACTTTTGCCAAAACCGCCGTCATCCAACTGATACGGCGGATTCCCAATAATGACATCGAACTGCATAGCATCTCCAAATAACTCGGTTAGCCGAGTCTTGATATGGTCAGTGTGAATAAAGGCATAGGCGTGGGTTTCCAGCGCTTCGCCACGGTCCAGCGCGGCCTGGCTGGCCCCGCAAAACGTGCATTTGCCGCCCGCCCAGGTGTGCTCGGTGCGCTCAAACCAGATGTGGCCGGCCTCGTTGTCAAAGCCTTGCACCACCGAATGCATGCCGTTGGCGTGTTTGGAGCAATACACGCTGCGCCGCGCCAGCAAGCTGGTCAAGCGCGTGATGCCAATGCCAAACACTTGCTGGGTCAGGATATGGTTCACGCGCGTTTGCAGGTCGGGTATTTGCTGCGCCAGGCCCAGCGTCAGGCGGCTGGTGATTTCACGCAAAAAAACGCCAGACTTGGTGAACGGGTCCAGAAACCGCACCGTGCTGTCAGCCCACAGATTGACCCCGCCGTGGTCGGCAGCCCAAGCCTCGGCCAGCATGTCCAACATGCGCCCGGCCAGCTCGGGCGGGGTAAACACCTCGTCGTTGGACAGGTTGGCAATGCAGGTCAGCACATCGGGGTTACGCCCGCGCAGGGTGAAGGAAACTTGTTCGTTCATGACGTTACGGGTTACAGAAAACCGATGGGTCGTTTGGCTTTGCGTGTTTTGTCTTCGGTGATGAGTTGCTTGATGGCTTCAAACACCTGGGAGAACTGTTCGTCATAGCGGGTTTCCATCGCTTCAATGCGCAGCCTCAGGTCGCGGTTGGAGTCCATCAGGCGGCGCAATTGCACAAAGGTGCGCATGATGGCAATGTTGACCTCAACCGCGCGCTGCGAGCGCAACACGCTGGAGAGCATGGCCACGCCTTGTTCGGTGAAGGCGTAAGGAATGGCAGAGAGTTTGCGACGCGATGCGGTCACAGTTTGTGACTTCATGGGGCTGTTTCCAGGGTATGAGGTCACAATTTGTGACCTCATACCCTCCCACTCTTCTGGCGTGAGCTGGAACATGAAGTCTGCGGGAAACCGGTCCAGGTTGCGCTTGACAGCTTGATTCAGCACTTTGGTTGCCACGCCATACAGGTCGGCAAGATCAGAATCCAATAAGACCTTCTCGCCACGAACCATAAAAACGAGCTTTGCCAGATTCTCTGGTTTGGGGATGATTTGATTCATGATCTCGATTATTGAGCCGCCAGCTCACGCACCGTCATGGGCGGGTGGGTTTGGATGGGGGTGAAGATGTCGTGCTTGCCCTGATCCGCCCACAGTGAGCCTTCTTCGCTGAATTTGGACGCGCCGGTGAGCACGTCAAAGCGAAAGTCGCGCCGCTGGAATTTGCCTTTGCCCAGGTAGCCCCATTCGGCAAAGCTGATGGGAGAGCCGCCTTGCGTGCGCATGGTCAGCGCGTCGCCGTGCACCAGATTGACCGACAGCACGTGCGTTGCGGCCAGGTACAGGTCGTCCGTTTCACTCAGGTGCAGGTACTCGGCAAAAATGTCCAGCACGTTGGCGCGGCATTCGGCGATGTTGTCGGCCAGCAGTTCGATGCCGTAGATGCACATCAGCCCCAGCAGCGCGTAGTGCTGGCGCTCAAAGTCAGAGGGGCTGTATTTGAGTTCCACCGCCGCCAGCTTGCGCTTGAGAATTTGCACGATGAAGTTGCCGCTGCCACAAGCGGGCTCTAAAAAGCGGGCATCAATGCGCTCGGTCTCGGGTTTGACCAAGTCCAGCATGGCCTGCACCATCCACGCTGGGGTGAAGACCTCGCCGTGGTCGGCCACGCGTTGTTTGGATTTGACAAGGTTCATGGCATGGCAACGGGTAAGAAGGCAATTGGGGGCAACCAAGCACCCCATTGTCAACCACCCTAGTCGTTGTGGAGGGAACCACAGCAACCGATGACATTGGTCTTGCAGCTACGCCAACGCCCTTTGAATGATGATCTTCTGTACGTCGCTGGTGCCCTCATAAATCTGGCACACGCGCACGTCGCGGTAGATGCGCTCCACCGGGAAATCGCCCACCACGCCGTAGCCGCCCAGCGTCTGGATGGCGGCGCTGCACACGCGCTCGGCCATCTCGCTGGCAAACAGCTTGGCCATGGCGGCTTCTTTCAGACAGGGCCGGTCCGCGTCGCGCAAGCTGGCGGCGTGCCAGATCAGTTGCCGCGCCGCTTCCAGTTGTGTGGCGCACTCCGCCAGCCGGAAACCCACCGCCTGGTGGTTGAAGATGGCCGTGCCAAAACTGGTGCGTTCCTTGGCGTATTGCACGGCAAACTCGAACGCGCTGCGCGCCATGCCCACGCTTTGCGCGGCGATGCCGATGCGCCCGCCTTCCAGCCCGCCCAGCGCGATGCCGTAGCCTTGGCCCTCGGTGCCGATCAGGTTGTCGGCCGGGATGCGGCAGTTGTCAAAGTTGATCTGCGCGGTATCGCTGGAATGTTGGCCGAGTTTGTCTTCCAGCCGCGCCACGGTATAGCCGGGTGTGGACGTGGGCACGATGAACGCGCTCATGCCCTTTTTGCCTGCGCCCTTGTCGGTGACGGCAACCACAATGGCCACGTCGCCATTCTTGCCGCTGGTGATGAACTGCTTGACGCCGTTGATCACATAAGCGTCGCCGTCTTTGACTGCCGTGGTGCGTAAACCAGACGCATCACTGCCCACGTGCGGCTCGGTCAGGCAAAACGCCCCCAGCAGTTGCCCCTGCGCCAGGGGTGTGAGCCATCGCTTTTGCTGCGCAGCGTTGCCAAACTTCATCAGGATGGCGTTCACCGGGCAGTTGGTGACGCTGATGACGGTGCTGGTGCCACCGTCACCGGCGGCAATTTCTTCCAGCACCAGCGCCAGCGTCAGGTAGTCCAACCCGGCCCCACCCAGCGCCTCGGGCACACAGATGCCATACGCACCCAGCGCGGCCAGACCTTTGTGCACCTCTTTGGGGAAAGTGTGCTCTTTGTCCCACCGCGCAGCGTTGGGCCAGAGCTCGGTTTGGGCAAAGTCGCGCACCGCGTCGCGGATCATTTCCTGGTCTTGGGTCAGCAGCATGAGGCATCCTCAATTCATGTGGTGGTATGGATTTATTCGTCTGCGTCCGAGCTAAATCGGCTAACTTTGTACTCAGCTTCTGCTTCTCGCACTACATAACGCGACTGCATCAAAGTAGGTGACTGCGCCAGCCAAGCCTGAACCTCAACCGCGATTTGCTCAGCTGTTTCATTACGAGGTTGGCATTTGGTCGCCCAAGCACGTCCAGGATGGAGCACGTCCCACTTGGGCACTAACCCGTTGTAGCGACCTTTTCCCGGGTCGTGATTCCCAAAACCGTCAACCAACAAATTCCATAATGGAGAGAATCGGGCGATCATCAACGATTCGCCCAACGGAATCCAAATGTCATCAACAACCAAATAACGGCAAGAAAAATCCTGAATAGACAACCCAGTAGAGCGGATGGACTCAGCATGTTCAGTCAAGCGCTTGAATAGTGCCTTAGTAGACCTTTGTACCATGGTCGTCTTGATCATCGGTGAGAGCCCTTTTCGCCCACCCTCCGGGATAGCCTTGCCAACGTAGATGGGAACCTTCGAACCTTGTGTCTTGTTGATCGCCGCAAGCTTCACGTAGGCATCAAAACCACCTTGGTAATACAAAGCGTAAATACCCGCACCAGCGAAAGGCTGCAACTCCTCCAATGAGTGCTCATCTTGAGCCAGCAGCGCTTCGGCAACGCTGATACCCAGGTTAACTTTTTCTAGCGGGTTGTAGGGACCTGATTTGCTCATGTGCAGGCATCCTGAAGCAACTCTCGTGACGCCAGAGCACGCTGATCTGCCAATAGCAATTGAGACGCCACACTGCCAGCCATTTGCTGCGCCAAAGTCACAGGTACGGCGTTCCCCAATTGACGCATGGCTTCGCCCCATGCTCCGTGCAACTCGTAAGTATCAGGAAATGCTTGCAATCGTGCGGACTCGCGCACGCTGAAATACCGAACAGAGCCATCGGTTCTAACCAGCATATTTTCACCGCCAGGTACACCATGCCCACCCGCTTTGAGCGTCTTAGCAGGGAGGTCCAACGGACTGCCAGTGTGCCCAGGATACACACGGGCACCAGATCGCAACTGATGATTTATAGCAAAACCACGTCCGTCAGAATATGGTTCGGGTAAGCCCTGCAAAGCATCGCGCACTGTTCGCCAAGCCACCTTGGTTGGCAAAATTCCAAGGCCTTTCATGCTCAATACAATCTCTTTGTACTTTTCCGGCAAAGGTGTACGCAAGCGTACCGGGATCTTGTGCCGATCCCAATACGATCCGTCCACATACTGATCGAACAGCAAGGCGTCGAGTGAGTGCGTTTCGGTGGGGAAAGACCATCGAGCATCCACATCATTGCGAAAACCAATCAAAAACACCCGTTCGCGCTTTTGTGCTACGCCAAAATTGGCAGCATTAACCAGGCCGACGGACACGCGATAACTCAGCCCCACACCTGCATTTTTTTTGGACGATTTGAATTGCTGTAGCCGCACGCGGTGATCTATCCACGATTCGTCGACCCGTTTGGAAATTTCGGGGAATTCCAACTGTAGCTGGATATAACTGAAATAGGCATAAAAGCTGGCACGGGTCAACCCCTTGACGTTTTCGAACAAAAATGCACGAGGTTGAAGGGTTCGAACGACCGACACTGCAGCCGGAAACATATCCCGAAGGTCAAGATTTGCCTGATGTTTACCTCCCATGGAAAACGGCTGGCACGGGGGGCCGCCAGCCACCAGATCCAGTCTTTGCAGCGCCTTTATGTCCACTGACTTGATCCAATGGCGCACGTCACCTGAATACAAAGACCAGTCCACAACGACAGGGTGACCTCGCCTCTGGTTCTGACGAATCGTGTCGCATGCCCAGCGATCCCATTCAACAACGGCTTGACTCTTAAATCCGGCAATTCCAACGCCCATCGCCAAACCGCCAGCACCTGCGAAAAGTTCAACTGAATTTAGGGACATTTGTAACTTCAAATACTGTATTTGCAAACAGTGCTTAGTTTATCAAATCATCTCCAGCGTCAACGCAGTTCCCTCGCCACCGCCGATGCACAGCGTGGCCAGACCCTTCTTCAGGCCGCGCGCTTTCAGTGCGTAGAGCAGCGTGACGATGATGCGCGCGCCACTGCAACCAATGGGGTGGCCCAGCGCGCAGGCGCCGCCGTTCACGTTAAGGATGTCGTGGCTCACACCCAGGTCGTGCATCAGCGCCATCGGCACCACGGCAAAGGCTTCGTTCACCTCCCACAGGTCCACGTCTTTCACGCTCCAGCCGGCCTTGGCCAACGCCTTTTTGCTGGCACCCACCGGCGCGGTGGAAAACCATTCGGGCTCTTGCGCAAACACGGCGTGGCTGGCGATGCGCGCCAGCGGCGTGCAACCCAGTTTGGCGGCGGTGCTGGCGCGCATGAGCACCAACGCGGCAGCGCCGTCGTTGATGCTGGAACTGCTGGCCGCAGTGATGGTGCCGTCTTTTTTGAACGCGGGTTTCAGGCTGCTGATCTTGTCGAGCTTGACGCGCCCTGGCCCTTCGTCGATAGCGATCACCTTGTCGCCGCCGCGTCCGGGCACGGTTACCGGCGCAATCTCTGGCGCAAACGCGCCCGATGCGGTGGCGGCCTGTGCACGCTGCACGCTGGTGGTGGCAAAGGCGTCTTGCTGGGCGCGCGTAAAGCCGTATTTGGCGGCGCAGTCTTCGCCGAACGTGCCCATGCTTCGGCCCGGCTCGTAGGCGTCTTCCAGGCCGTCGAGCATCATGTGGTCAAAAATGCGGTCGTGGCCGATGCGGTAGCCGCCGCGCGCCTTGGGCAACAGGTAAGGTGCGTTGGTCATGCTTTCCATGCCGCCGGACATCATCACGTCCACACCGCCCGCCACCAGCATGTCGTGCGCAAACATGGTGGCGCGCATGGCGCTGCCACACATCTTGCTCATGGTCACCGCGCCGGTGCTCTTGGGCAGGCCGCCCTTGAAGCCGGCCTGGCGCGCCGGGGCCTGGCCCTGGCCGGCCATCAGGCAGTTGCCAAAGATCAGCTCATCGACCATATCTGCAGTCAATTTGGAACCTTGCATGGCGCGCGCCAGCGCCTCCTTGATAGCCACGCCGCCCAGGTCGTGCGCGGCCAAAGAGGAAAAGTCGCCCTGGAAGCTGCCCAGCGGGGTGCGCGCAGCGCCAACAATCACGATCGGGTCATTCATAGCAAGTCCTTTCTGGTTACAAACAAAAAATGCCTCTAGCCCTTGTCATTTATGGGCCGATAGCTATCAAATCGATTCCGGCAAATCAGACGCCTCGTGCTGTTGGTTGAAGCGTTTGCTCTGGTCGTACGGAAACACGTCAAACATGTGGCCCGCCAGGATGCGGTCTTTGACCTTTTGCCAGAACGAAGCTTCGAGCAAATTCGCGTGGTGCCGCATGAAGACCTCGCGCACGGCGGCGTTGCCCAGCAAAAACGGGCCAAAAGTTTCCGGAAACACGTCGTGGGGGCCTACGCTGTACCAGATTTCACCGCTCATCTCGTCTTCTTCGTTGCGCGGCGCGGGCACCTTGCGGAAGTTGCAGTCGGTAATGGCCTCGATCTCGTCGTAGTCGTAAAACACGATCTTGCCGTGGCGTGTCACGCCAAAGTTCTTCCACAGCATGTCGCCGGGAAAGATGTTGGCGGCGATCAGGTCTTTGAGCGCGTTGCCGTATTCGATCACCGCGTGCTCCATCTGCTCGCGCGCACGCAGCGCCTGGGGGCTGGTGTTGGTGGGGTCAGCACCACCGGCATCGAAGGCTTCTTGCAAGTAAATATTGAGCGGGATCATGCGCCGCTCGATGTACACATGCTTCAAGATCACCTCAAGCTGTCCGTCGCCGTCGCGGTCGCTGATCTCTAGCTGGCTGGGGGCAAACTTTTCCAGCTCGGCGATCAGCTCGTCGGTAAAACGTGCGCGCGGAAAAGCCACCTCTACATATTCCAGCGTGTCGGCCATGCGCCCCACACGGTCGTGCTGCTTGACCAGCTGGTACTTGCTTTTGATCAGCTCGCGACTGGTTTCTTTGGGTGGAGGGTAAAAGTCCTTGATGACCTTGAACACGTACGGAAAGCTGGGCAGATCAAACACCAGCATGACCATGCCCTTGATGCCCGGTGCAATGCGGAACATGTCGGTGGAATGACGCTGGTGGTACAAAAAGTCGCGGTAAAACAGCGTCTTGCCCTGCTTGGCCAGGCCGAGTGCGTTGTAGATTTCGTTGCGCGGCTTGCGTGGCATCAGGCCGCGCAAAAACTGCACATACGCGCTGGGGATTTCCATGTCTGCCATGAAATAGGCACGTGCAAAGCTGAACAGCACATGCATGTCGTCTTCGCCGTGCAGCACCGCGTCGATCACCAGTTGGGTGTCGCCCTTGATGTACAAAATAGGCAACGCAAACGGCACCTCGGTAAAGCCATTGATCAGTTTGCCGATGATGTAAGCGCCCTTGTTGCGATAGAACAGGCTGGCGAGCACCTGCATCTGAAAGTTGGCGTGTAGCTTGGCGGTGCCCAGCAAGCCATTAACCACACC